>PJTZ01000009.1_pt1 | contig 485003 bp, 450 predicted proteins | sample 1512131 | NCBI WGS metagenome assembly PJTZ01 (sample SAMN08177679, study PRJNA422409) | Soil metagenome, whole genome shotgun sequencing project. | reverse complement strand
TTGGCGCGGGATGGAGCAGCCCGGTAGCTCGTCAGGCTCATAACCTGAAGGTCGTAGGTTCAAATCCTACTCCCGCAACCAACACAACACACAGCGCCACCGCCCGGCTCACAGCCGCGGCGGTTTCTTGCGGTTATGCGACCCTTAACACCGCTTTTGCGGCGGGCCACCCGCGAAGAAGTTTGACAGCAGCAGCCGGACACGGCGTTTTCAACGCGTGTCGCGTTCCCGTTCGACTGTCCTTGATCGTCAACGCCTTTGCTGCGGCCTGAGAGGCCCTCCGAATTCAAGCGGTACGCAACTCAATTGGTAGGATCGCGAGCCAGTTCTCGCCCGCGTTCTCCCTCTCAAGGCAAAAAATGGGGAGGGGGTGGCGGAGCGGGAGGAATCCAAATTCTGCAATAGTCGATTGAATTTGCGCCGAATTTTCTAATGGCTGTATCGACTACCTCACATTTTCCCCCACACTTATCGTGAGATCTTGTGAAGCGACCCGACATGGCATGGCGCGCTTTGCGCCGCCAATGCGGTCGCTCTGCGGGCAGCGCAGTCGTTTGTTCATTTCCCGGTCGATTCGCCGCTTCCCCACAAAAAGCGAAGCAGCACTTCATTTCCTACTCGAAAGCACGAAATTTCAGATGACAGAGACGTGGCAAGAGGGGGGTGTCCAGCCGAAATGGCGCAGAATTCGTGCTATTGAGTAGGAAATGCGCTCACCCGATTTGACGAAGGTTGAGGAAGTTTTGCTATGACTTCGTCATGGGACAGCAGATGCCGAACCGGATGGCTTGGTTCGTCTGGGGGGCGCTGCTTGGCAAAGAACATCACGGATTGGGGCATTGATGGACAGGGAAGTAATTGCTTACGCTCTGATTGGGATAATGGTGCTGGTTGGGATCACGTGGGGCGGTGTCGCGTGGCGCAAGCGCCAACGCCGCAAGCTGCGTCTGCGCGGCATTAAGCACTATGGTCACTGAAACCCAACAGGCTCTGCGCATCGCGACGCTAGCTGCCTGAACGCTACAAGAGGGCGGATGGGGCAGGCAGGGGGCCTGGAGGGCATGGAACCGCTGCCCTCCTGTCCTGCCCGTCGCCCCGTCAGGCAATGTTCGCCGGCGCCGGCAAGTTACAGGCACTTCCGACCCGTTCGGCAGCATCTTGGAGCTATCCAACTGCAGCTCTTAGGCGTCTAGTTTCCGTTCTGCATGGCTTCGATGACCTTCTTCACTTCCTGACTGCGACCGCGGGGCAGGACGAGGATGTCATCACCGGAGACGACCACGATCAGATCATCGACGCCTACGAGCGCGACGCGCTTGCCGGGCTCGACGCGGACGAGGCAGTTGCTCGATTCGATTACCACCGCGTCGCCGCGCACGACATTGCCGCCGGCATCGGCATGGCTGATTGCGTGAAGAGCGTCCCAGCTGCCGACATCGCTCCAGCCCATGGCAACAGGCACCACCGCCACGCGCGGTGCCTTTTCCATCACGGCATAGTCGATCGAGTCCGAAGGGCTGGCCGCAAAAGCTTCGGCATCGGGCCAGATCCGCGCGCCTTCGCGGCGCCCTTTTTCCATCGAGGCCTGAGCAGCGGCTAACATCTCCGGCGCATAGCTGGCCAGCGCACCCAGATAGACGTCGGCGCGAAACAGGAAGATGCCGCCATTCCAAGTATGGCCGCCCTGGACGAGCATTTCCTCGGCCCTTTCGCGGGCTGGCTTCTCAACGAATCGCTCGACCCCGTGGACTCCGCCGCCGATCTCCTCACCGACCTTGATCCAGCCATAACCGGTCTCGGCTGCATCGGGCGTGATCCCAAAGGTCACCAGCCAGCCATCGCGCACCATTGGGAGGGCTGCCTCGATCGCGGCGTGGAAGGCATCGACATCGCTGATGACGTGATCGGACGGCATCACCAGCAGCGGTTCCGCGCCCCCGCCGGCGGCGATGGCGGCAAGCGCGATCGCTGGTGCCGTGTTGCGGCCCATCGGCTCCAGCACCAGGGACCGCGCGCTACTGTCAGCGGCAGCCAACTGTTCCTCCACCATATCGGCATGATACGCATTGGCGACGACGATCGGGGACCCGAACCGACCGCCCGACGCGCGACGCGCGGTGAGCTGCAGCATCGTCTCTTCGGCGGTAAGCGACAGCAATTGCTTGGGCTTTTCAGCGCGCGACATCGGCCAGAGGCGGGTGCCCGATCCTCCCGACAGGATGACAGGAATGATCGGCTTGGAATCCGACATGTGCTTCAAACCTCGTGGTGATATTGCAATGCGGCGGTTTGCCGCTGGGCAGATATCGGTTCGACCACAATCCGGTGATTGATTCTAGCCAATTCCCCGCTTTTGAGCAGATTCCACCCGAACTTCCATCATCAGGATAGCCGCCCGGTTCAGTAAGGCTTCAAATTTTAGCGCCATGGGCTTCACATGGGAGCGCCCGCAAATTTTGCTCCACACTCTGGGTGGGGGGGCGCCAATTCCAACTCGAAAGCACGAACTCGGCACATTGCGTATAGCATCTCTCTCCTGCGATCTGCCGATTGACCACAGAGCTCGTGCTTTCGAGTAGGAATTCCCACGCTCAGCCGTTCGACACTGACTTCCTAAGCTTATGTCTTTGCCGACATCACAATGCGACAACGTGTTCCGAAGTACTACTTCTATGGTCGCACGTGCTCATATGCACGCCGCCTCGACAGCGCTCAGGATCGCGCGACCATAGGCGGTCTTCTTGAAGCGCTCACCCGCCTCTCGTGCCTGATCGGCAGTGATGAAGCCCATTTCGAATGCGATTTCCTCCAGGCAGGCAATCTGGATACCTTGGCGATGCTGGAGCGTGCGGACGAACTCGCTTGCCTCGAGCAGACTGTCATGGGTGCCGGTATCCAGCCAGGCATAGCCTCGGCCCATCTGCTCCACATAGAGGTTGCCCGCTTCCATGTAGAGGCGGTTGATGTCGGTAATCTCGAGTTCGCCGCGCGCGGAAGGCGTGAGGTTGCGGGCGAATTCGACCACGCGATTGTCGTAGAAATAGAGACCGGTTACCGCGTGATTGGACTTGGGCTCGGTGGGCTTCTCCTCGATCGACAGAGCTCGGCCGTCGTCGCCCAGCTGTACTACACCATATCGCTCAGGATCTTCGACCCGATAGCTGAAGACGGTAGCGCCATCAGCGCGAGCGGCGGCGCTTGCCAGAAGGTCGGTGAGGTGGGCGCCAAAGAAGATGTTGTCGCCGAGCACCAGCGCAACGGAATCCTCGCCAATGAAGTCTGCGCCGATGGTGAAGGCCTGGGCCAACCCCTCTGGCCGGGGCTGTTCGGCATAGGTCATGCTCAGCCCCAGCGCCGAGCCGTCAGCAAACAGCCGCCGATAATTTTCCAGGTATTCAGGGCTGGAGATGATCAGGATATCGCGGATGCCGGCAAGCATGAGCACCGACAGCGGATAATAGATCATCGGCTTGTCATAGACTGGCAGCAGCTGCTTGTTGACCGCCAGCGTTGCGGGATGGAGGCGCGTGCCGGACCCGCCGGCGAGAATGATGCCCTTCACTTGGCTGCTCCAATCAGATCATCGAGAATATCGCTGAGTGCTTCTGCCCATGGGCGAGGGGTAATGCCATAGGCCGCTGTGATCGCGTCATGGCTCAGCAGCGAATTGGCAGGCCGCCGCGCCGGCGTGGGATAGTCCGCAGTGGCGATCGGTTCGATGGCCGCGACAGGGCCGCCGCGCAAATCAGACTGGCGGAAGATCTCGTCGGCGAAGGCTGCCCAGTTGGTCGCGCCAGCGTTGCTGAAATGGAAGGTCCCGGTCGGCGCGGTATCGTCCGTAGCCAGACGCAGCGCGATCACCTGCAGCGCCGCGGCAAGATCGGCAGCACTGGTCGGGCTGCCTTGCTGATCGGCGACTACGCGCAGCGTGTCGCGCTCTGCCCCGATGCGCAGCATCGTCTTGACGAAGTTATTGCCATGGGCGCTCACCACCCAGGCAGTGCGCACGATGGCGTACCGCGCCCCACTGGTCCGGACGGCGAGTTCCCCGCCAAGTTTGGAGGCCCCGTAGACACCGAGGGGGCCCACGCGATCCTCGGCTTCCCAGGCTCCCTGCTTGTCCCCGGGAAAGACATAGTCCGTCGAAACCTGCACCAACGGAATGCCTGCCTGAGCGCAGGCCTGGCCAAAGGCTGCGGGGGCAAGCGCGTTGACCTGCCAGGCGGTTACGCTGTCGCTCTCCGCCTTGTCGACGGCAGTATAGGCTGCGCCATTGATGATCGCCGCCCAGGGCCGTTCAGTCACCTTGGCCGCGATCGCCGCGGTGTCGGTCAGGTCCAGCGCATCCTGATCAATCGCCACGACCTCGAAGGCTTCGGGCCAGGCTAGGCGCTGCAATTCGGTGCCGAGTTGCCCGCCGGCTCCGGTGACGAGAATGTGTCGAGTCATCTTGAAAGCCTTAATGGAGTCGCTTGATTGGCGGTCAGGCGGCAACGCCGCGCCGGTCCGCGGCCTTGGCCGCTACCAGTGGCCGCCACCATGCCTCGTTCGCCAGATACCATTCGACAGTCTTGCGGATTCCGGTCTCGAACGTTTCCGCGGGGGTCCATCCCAGTTCTTCGCCGATCCGGCTTGCGTCGATCGCGTAGCGCTTGTCGTGGCCGGGCCGGTCGGCAACCGAGGTGATCTGCGCCGTATAGGACTGGCCATCGCCACGGGGGCGCAGCGTATCCAGGATCGCGCAGACCGTGTGGACCACTTCGATATTCTGGCGTTCATTGTGCCCGCCGACATTGTAGGTCCGGCCAGGCTCACCGCGCTCGAACACAGCCTGCAATGCCCGGACATGGTCCTCAACGAACAGCCAGTCGCGCACCTGGTCGCCCTTGCCATAGACGGGGAGGGGCTCGCCATCGAGCGCCTTGGCGATCATCAGCGGGATCAGCTTCTCAGGGAAGTGATAGGGGCCGTAATTGTTCGAGCAGTTGGTGATCAGAACCGGCAGGCCGAAGGTGTGGCCCCAGGCCGAGACTAGATGGTCGCTGCCCGCCTTGGACGCCGAATAGGGCGAGCGGGGGTCATAGGGCGTCTCTTCAGTGAACAGACCGGTCTCGCCCAGCGAACCATATACCTCATCGGTCGAGATATGGTGGAAGCGGAATACCGCCTTCTCGTCCGGCCCCAGCCTCAGCCAATAGGCCCGCGCCTCGGCGAGCATCACATAGGTTCCCACGACATTGGTCTGCACGAAGGCGTCCGGGCCGTCGATCGAGCGGTCGACATGGCTTTCGGCGGCGAGGTGCGTTATGACGTCGGGTTTGAACTCGGCGATTGCCGCGCGCACCGCGGCCGCATCGCAGATGTCGCCCTGAACGAAGCGATAGCGGTTCGAACTCGCCACGCGCTCCACCGTCGACAGCGTTCCTGCATAGGTCAGCTTGTCGAAGTTGAGCACCTCATGCTCGGTGTTGTCGATCAGGTGTCGAACCAGGGCAGAACCGATAAAGCCGGCGCCGCCGGTGACGAAGATGCGCATGGGGTAATCCTTCAGGCGAGCGGGGCCAGCGGACGGCCATCATAGGAGAAGGGACTGTCGAAATCGGCGAGGAGCGGCTGCCCCTGGTCTTTGGGGCTAAGCTCGGGCGTGATACCCGCAGGCATTGGCCAGGAGATGCCGCCACCCGAGCCATCCAGTTCGGCCAGTTCGGGATCATTCCAGCGAATACCGCCGTCCTGCTCGGGAGCATAGGTATCGGAGCATTTGTAGCTGACCTCACAATCGGGCTCCAGCGTGACAAACCCGTGGGCGAAGCCAACCGGAATGAACAGCTGGTGCCCATTCTCGGCGCTAAGTTCGGCGCCGACCCATTTGCCATAGGTCGGGGAACCCTTCCGCACGTCGACCGCCACATCGAAGATCCGGCCACGAATGCAGCGAACCAGCTTGTCCTGGGCGCGGGGAGGAGTCTGGAAGTGCAGGCCGCGCAGAGTGAATGCGGGAACGGACAACGAGTGATTGTCTTGGGCAAAGGTGCATGAAATGCCGAGTCTTTCGAACGCGGGTGCCGAATAGACCTCGGTGAACCAGCCTCGGGAATCGCCAAAGCGCTTGGGACGAATGAGTTGGACAGGTGCATTGCTCATGGTTCGGCGGATAGAGCGATCTCTGCTTCCCGGCAATTCGGTTCCAACGCTGAATGGAAAGGCTTGCCAGGTGCGCGTCCGTTGCCGCGAAGCCTATGGAGTTGCCTTGAAAGCGCAAGGTTGTTACCCGCCAGCCCTACGCTGCGGAGAACCGAAAGGCGGATGCTCTATCAGGATTGTGTAGGCGAGCCATAGGGGCTTCAACTTCGGCCCAAAGTCGGACCAATGCCAAGCGAGCAGTTTCATGGTAAGTGATTTTCTTCAACGGTCGGGGTCTGGCTTTCGTCTGCGCCTTCAAATCTTGCTCGCGACCTGCTGCGCGCTATTGCCTTTTGCGAGCTATAATTGGCTGCCCTTGGGCGAGCAGTCGATGGAGATCTTGATGGTCACTCTTGTCGGTGGCCTGGTCGCGTCGGCGCTAAGTTTATTCTTTGTCAGAAATGTAAATGCTTACCCTGGGGTGGAGGGCAGTGCATATATCATACCGTCCTTCGGGATCGGGTTTGGTATTGTCATATTGATCTACTTTTTCGCGAGGTTCGACTACTCGCGACTGCTGTTTCTGCTGATATTCGTGCTAAATGTATTTTGCTTCTACGTGGCATACTTCATGGTTCAAAGGCGGGCCCGAATTATCGTCGGGATGGTGCCAGGATCATATACCGCGAAGCTTGCGAAGATTGAGCAGATCCAGTGGGTGCCGCTGACCACGCCTGTGGACGATGCCCGCTTCCTAACCGCGGTGGTGGCTGATCTGCGTGCCGAGCTATCTGCGGACTGGGATGCTCGACTGGCGGACTTCGCGCTGGCCGGGGTGCCCGTATATCATAGCAAGCATCTGTATGAATCGCTGAGTGGTCGGGTGGAGCTTGAGCACCTGTCGGAAAACAGCTTCGGCATGCTCAGCCCGGTTTCGGCCTATATGCGGATCAAGCATGCGCTTGACTGGCTTGCTGCCTTGATCCTGGGAATTGTGATGTTCCCGTTTCTTGTCGTGGTGGCGATTCTGATTATGCTCGATAGCCCCGGTTCCCCGATTTTCCGTCAGCGTCGCGTCGGGTATCGTGGCAAGGCTTTCACGGTTTGGAAGTTCCGGACCATGACGGCGGTGCGCCCAGAGGGCGAGAGCTTGCGCGCGGCGGCGATGACCAAGTCGAACGACATGCGCATCACTCGGATCGGTCGCTTCCTGCGCACGTCGCGGATTGACGAGCTCCCCCAGGTTGTCAACGTTCTCAAGGGGGAGATGAGCTGGATTGGTCCACGGCCTGAGGCCGAGGTGCTCTCGCAATGGTATGAGGCGGAAATCCCCTTCTATCGCTATCGGCACATCGTTCGCCCGGGGATTACCGGTTGGGCGCAAGTGAACCAGGGGCACGTCGCGGATGTCGATGATGTCCGCGAAAAGCTTCACTATGACTTCTATTATATCAAGAACTTTAGCCCCTGGATCGATGTCCTGATCTGCGCCCGTACGATTCGAACGATGCTCACCGGCTTCGGTGCGCGCTGACCCGCGATGATTGAGCTTGGTGTGTTTGGCGGGAGAGTATCGTGATCAGGCTTGTGATTTCGGCGACCAATCTCGTGGAGGGTGGTGGACTGCAGGTGCTGCGCGATTGTGTCGACGCTGCCGCGCGCCTGTCGGATACGGTTGAGACGACGGTGATCGTCCACGATCGCGCGCTGCTGAGCGACCGGCAGGATGTCGCTATTATCGAGATGCCGAAGGTAAAGGGCAGTTGGTTCCGGCGAATATACAATGAATATGTCGGGTTTCGCGGATTTTCTAAGAATCTGAAGGCTGATGTGTGGTTATCGCTTCACGACATGACTCCAAATGTCATTTCGGCGCGGCAATATGTTTATTTTCACAATCCGTCTCCATTCTTTAAAATGAATGTCCGGCAGATGATTAATTCGCCGTCATTCGCGATATTCAACGCATTCTATGGATTTCTGTATAGGGCCAACATCCATCGCAATAAGGCCGTGATCGTTCAGCAGAACTGGTTCGGCAGGGAATGTGCCCGGCGATATGGCGCCCGTGAAATCATCGTCGCTGCGCCCAAAGCATTTGACGACGTTGATGCAAAAGTAAGTGCTGGGCCTGCGCGGGTCTTTCTGTATCCCGCCTTTCCGAGGGTGTTCAAAAACTTCGAAGTGATCTGCCAGGCGGTTCGTGAACTTGAGCGTGATCCCGACTGGGCCGGGGAAGTTCGCTTCACGATCTCCGGTACCGAAAATCGGTATGCGCGTTGGATAGCGCGCCTCGCGCAGGATGTCCCGTCGGTGCGGTTGGTTGGCCGTCAGGACGCTGCCGGGATGCGCCGACACTATGGCGAAGCCGATGTAGTGCTGTTTCCGTCGAAACTGGAAACCTGGGGGCTGCCAATCACTGAGGCCAAGGCATATGGCAAGGCCCTGCTCTTGGCCGACCTGCCTTATGCGCATGAGAGTCTCGGCCACTATGACGGGGCGCGCTTCGTTGCGCCGGACAGCGCCGGGGCCTGGGCGCAGGCGATGCGGGATGCCGCTATCGGCCGTTATGGGTTCACGCCAATCGATGGCGACGCACTCGGCAAGCTCGACTTCGCGGGATGGGATGCACTGCTGGCGCATCTGGTGAAAGCGGCCTAGCGCCGGTTGCGCGAACCCTGCGGGTGACATAAGTGGCGGGATCGATGGTATCCGGCTGCCGGCGAGCAGCATTTTAGGCGGTAGCGGGACAAGTGAAGATCTCTGCGGATGCAATTCCACCGGCGTTGCCCGGGCTCGCTCCGCGGTCCGTGATTTTCAGCTGGCCCTTCGCCTTTGCCCTCGCCTTCCTCTTCCTGCCTTCGGCGATCCGGTACTTGCTCGGTACCTCATCGGGCACGCCGGGCTTGGTCGCGGTGTGCCTCTTGGTATGCGGGGGCGATGCGTTGCGCGGGGGCTTTGCGTCGGGCAGCAATGCGAGGCGCCTTCTGGTGGCATCGCTTGTGCTCGCTTTCGCTCTGGTCGCGCATCTGATGATCGCCGTCTATTTGCCGCTGGTGCCGCAGGACTTCGACATTGCCCGAAGCGCGCTGTCGCTGGTCGCATTGGTTTTTGCAGGCGCTACTGCCGGTGTCGTCGCGGACTGGTTCATGCGGGCCAATTCGAATGAACTCGACAGAATGGGTTTCCTTGTCCGTATTCTGCTCGTCCTGATCGCGATCTGGTGCTTCTTCGGCCTGCAGCCACCCTCTCGGCTGGATCTGACGCGGCCTTCCTTCCCGTTTACGGAGCCGTCTCACTTCGCCCTGGTGGCCACGCCCTTCATCATTGACGGCTGTGTGCGCACCACGCTTCTCAAGCGGGTCGCCTGGCTGATGGTCTGGGCCGGGCTCGGCCTGCTCAATCAGAGCTTCTCGCTCGTGATTGTGGTGCTGGTTGCCGCGTCCGTTAGCCTGCCCATCATCTATGTGGCTATCGCCGCAATTCCGGTTCTGCTGATCGCGGCCGGTCTCGACCTGCAATATTATCTCGACCGGCTCGACTTCTCGAACAACTCGACGAATTTGTCGTCCTTGATCTATCGCCAGGGATGGGAGCTTGTTGATCAGGGGATGCACTACAGTAAGGGCTGGGGCGTGGGGTTTCAGCAACTTGGCTTTGCGTCGCTGAATGCGCCGACCAGTGATCTGATCTATCGATTGCTGGGGGACGACAACAATCTGCGCGACGGCAGTTTCCTCGCCGCCAAGCTGATGAGCGAGTTTGGTGTGATTGGCATCGTTCTTGCTGGCCTCGTCCTGATCGCTGCCTTCAATGCGGCGCTGCGGCTGCGTGCGATGATCGCCCTGCCTGGCACGGAGCAATCGGCCAATGTGCGTTTCATGTCGGCGGTGACGTGCGGGTTCATCGTCGAGATGTTCGTGCGCGGTATCGGCTATTTCTCGGTGACGGCAATCCTGCTGATAGCTGCGCTGGCATTCCAGCGGCAGATCGCCGCAAGGAGGCTGGGCTAGGCGGTATCGGCATTCAGGATGTCCCTGGCGCGGGAAGTCTGATTCTTGAGGCTTCGTGAGGGAGCAGGCATCAAGCGGTATGAGTTGAGCGAGGCTCGCTCACTGGGTTCGGATCGAAAAGGCGTCGGATCCGGGGCGGGCAGGATCAGATAACCGTTCGCGAACGGAGTGTTGCCACCAGATGCGACCGCCTCGCATGCCCCTATTTCGCAACGCTCCAACTCGCCGCCTTCACCTTCTGGTGTTTAATGCTAGGTCTCCGTTGCGGCGGTGCGTGGCTTGATCTGTGCCGGGACGCCGAGCGCGAGACTGTTTGGCGGCGCATCCTGAAGCAATAGCGAGTTCGCTGCGACAGTCGCCCCTTGGCCTATCACGATGGGCCCGAGTACGACCGCGCCGCTTCCAATGGTAGCGCCGTCCTGAATTACCGGACGCAGGGCCAGTGTGTACCCGCCGTCAAAGTGACGCGCGCCGAGTGTGACGTTCTGGTAGATCGTCACGTTCGCGCCGATCTTGGCGGATCCGATCACGATTCCCATTGGGTGTGGGAGAACCAGGCCGGGCCCGATATTCGCCCGGGCCGGAATCTCCACTCGGAAAGTCATCTGGACGAGCAGCGATACGATCGCTCCCAGCCTTCGATAACCGCGGGCATGCAGTCGGTGTGCGACGCGATACCAGGCTACCGGGGCAATGCGGGGATGAAGAAATGCCCGCCATGCCCTTGGTTGTCCGGCATCGTTGTCTGAAGCAGCGAGCGCGTGGAAGCGAGCCAGATCCGAGCGAATGAGCTCGCGCAACGTCAAGGCTTCCTCGCGCTTGTGCATGTGCATCTACTTTCCCAGGAACCGCGTCAGTTCGCGATTGGCTTCTTCTGAGCGGTCCTTCTCGGTGGGCTGCGTGAGCGCCCAATCCACGGTTCTCGACAGGCCCTCCTCAACACTCGTGAGCGCATGGCCGGCCAGCAGGCGATGCATCCGCTCCACATCGGCGAAATTGTGACGGATGTCGCCTTGACGGAAACGGCCGGAGATCACGTGCTTGCCGGCCACACCGAGCTTGGCGGACAGCAGGCGCACCAATTCGGAGACGCTCAGCGGAATGCCCGTGCCGACATTGATCACCGTGTCTTCGCTCGGCTGCTGATAAGCGGCGCACAATGCGGTTACGATGTCCCCGACGAAGACAAAGTCGCGGGTTTCCTCGCCGTCCTCGAAAATATCGACAGTCTCGTTCTGCCGTAGGATATTGGTGAAAATCGAGATGATCCCAGTGTAGGGATTGCGCAGCGACTGGCCGGGGCCATACACGTTCTGGAATCGTAGCGCGGTGAAGTCTACGCCGACCGAACGACAGGCCACTTCGCACATCTGTTCCTGGGTCAACTTCGACACGGCGTAGAGCGAGCGGGGGTCGGTGGGGTCGGTCTCGCGCGTCGGCACCGGCGCAAGCGCTTCCCCGTTAATCGAGAAGTCGAAATTGCCGGCCCGCATATCGTCTGCATCGCGGGCGCCTGGATAGAAGCGGGTGGCATCCTGCTTCTGCACATCGCTTGTGCGGACATAGGCGCCTTCGCCATAGACTGAGCGCGATGACGCGAGGACTAGTCGCTTAGGCCTAGTCTCGGGGCTGCGAACCATCTCCTCGAGGAGCTTGGCGGTCCCGAGCACGTTGGTGCGAAAATAATCGACAATCGCGTACATCGACTGTCCGGTGCCGGTTTCGGCGGCAAGGTGGAATATGACGTCCACGCCAGTCATTGCTTCGCGCAGCACGTTGGGCTCGCAGATGTCTGCGCGGACGAACGTCACATTCTTGAGGTTAAGGATGTCGGCATGATCCGGGTTGGGTCCGTGAACTTGCTCTGACAGCTTATCGACGACGACGATCTCGTTCTCGGGATCCTGGGCGAGCCGTGCTGCCAGATGCTTGCCGATGAAACCCAGTCCGCCTGTAATCAGTAACTTCATGATGATGCTCTTCTCGTTCGTGCAGGGCAGATATTGTGGTCGGCGTTCAGCTCATGCCGCCAGTACGGGCCGCGGGAGGCGGGACGATTCCCAGAAGTTCGAAGATCTGAAGCAGAAAGCGATTCACCGAAAGGGCGTGGCGTTGCCGTTCGTTCAGTGGCCCCGGTATCACGGCGATGGCGCGTTCCATGGATCCCTCGATGTCGTTCCTGTCGAGGATCACGACGCGGTGCTGCAGGCTCTCGTCCAGCAGGTCAAGGATGCGATCGTTGGTGGTCAGCAGCACGGCCCCCTGCGCCAGCGCTTCGAACGTGCGCATTGTCAGGCCGCTTTGGTCAGGATGCTGGATGTCGATGACGACCCGCGCGTTGGCGCTGTCGGCCAGGGTCTCGGGGTGTTTGAAGCCCACGTCCGAAATGTGCTTCCGCAAGCTCAATGCACGTCGGTCCGTGAGATTGCGCAGATAGTAGAGCCAGTGCGAATGATAAAAGAGCTTCATCAGGCTCCGCCATCCCCGCCGAGCTGAGATGGCCATCACCCCGGAGATGATCTCCGGCCGATTGCTATGCATTGTGCCGCAGAAGTAGAAATCGGTGGTGCGGTCATTTTCGGACGGCAGCTGTTCTGGAACCGTCTCGCTGTACAGGGGGATGTAGCGATAGCCCTGTGTCGCGCAGTCGTCCGGATCGAAGCTCGCGATGGCGCGCATCAGGGGATCGAATTGCAGGACCTGGGGGCGATTGCGTAGGCTGTCCCAAGTGAATCGCGACACGATAACGCCGTGATCCTTCAGTCGCCTGACATCGTCGACGCTGATCAGTTCGGCGAAGACGATCAGCGCATGTGTGTATCCGCCCGCGAGAATGCGATCGACTAGGTCGCTGCGATGACGCTTGCTGATCAAATTGGTCACGGACCGGGGGGCGTAGCGGTAGAGCAGCTTTTGACGAACGCTGTTGTCCGGCCGCTCGTCGAAGAACACGGTGTCGACCCCCAGTGCGGAGGCGTGTTCGGCAAGCCGTTCGAAATAGCCGAAGGTGGATATGGCGACGAGAGCAAGCTTTACCGCTCCCGATTCCTGCGATGATTGTACCGGCGCGTGGGAAGCCGGCTCCGCGAAGTGCATCGATCAGTCTCGTCAACAGGAGGAGGGAGGGTTGGGAATGCTAGTGCCGCGATCTCCTGGCATCGCAACGGAGCGTCTGCGGCGCGAGCAATCGGGGCAGGCGGGCGGCATGAGCGAGGCCCTAGCTGCAAGACCGAAGATCCGCAAATCCGAATGGCTGTGCTTCGAGCCGGTCTGGTGATGCTTGGCAGCGAGGAGCACAAAAGACTTTGGCCTGAATCAAATCCAGCGATATGAGCGAGCGCGTCTAGTCCGTTTGGAACGACGCAGGAAGGTCCATGCAGAAATTGATTCAACTCGAGCTCAATGAAGTCAACTTTGATTTCGTTCGAAGGTACGGCGAGAAGGGGCTGCTTCCCAGGCTGAACAAGCTGATCGACCAGCATGGTCTGACCGAGACGATTTCCGAAAAACACTATGACCATCTTGAGCCTTGGATTCAGTGGGTCAGCGCGCACACCGGTCTGGGCTTTGCCGAGCATCAGGTTTTCCGCCTTGGCGATATCCTGACTCGTCCGGAATTGTCGCAGGTCTGGGAGCTGGTCGAGGCGGCAGGCTTCGATGTGGGTGCGATCAGCCCGATGAACGCCCGCAATGCCTGTACCGCCCCAGCCTTCTTCGTGCCCGATCCCTGGACGGCGGATACTGTTACCGGCGGTGCATTGCTGCAGCGGCTCTATCGGGCAATTTCGCAGATCGTAAACGACAACGCACAGGGTCGGGTCGAGAAATCGTCGCTTGGCTGGCTTGCTTTGGGTCTGGCCCGGTTTGCCCGGCCAGTCAATTACGGTGTCTATACGTCGCTGGCGGCGTCGGCGCGCGGCAAGTCTTGGTCCCGGGCAATGCTGCTGGACCTGTTGCTTGCGGATCTATTCATTGCGGCGACTCGGCGGTCCGGTACGCATTTCACGACGCTGTTCCTGAACGCGGCGGCTCACATTCAGCACCATTATATGTATAATTCGGCTGTCTATGCGGGGCCACACCAGAATCCGGGGTGGTACATCGATGCGGATGCCGATCCGATCTTGGAGGTCTATCAGCTATATGATCGCATTGTCGGTCAGGTCGCCGATGCGTTTCCGGATCATCGCCTGCTGATTGCGACCGGTTTGCATCAGGATCCCTATCCCGAGCTGCTATTCTATTGGAGGCTTCGCGACCACGCCGCTTTCTTGGCCGAGTTGGGGGTTCCCCATGTGCGGGTAGAGCCGCGCATGTCGCGCGATTTCGTGGTCTGGTGCGCCGACGCTGAGCAGGCCCGGGAAGCTGCCCGGCTGCTTGAGGGTGCGCAGGCGAGCGACGGCCAGCCGCTATTCGAGGTGGACAATCGCGGCGAGAGCCTGTTCGTCATGCTCAGCTATCCGGCTGAGATCACGGCCGATCTCGGATATAAGCTCGGCAATCGCCAGTTTTCCGACTTGTCTGGCAAGACCGCGTTCGTCGCCATCAAGAATGGCGAGCATAACGGAATCGGCTACCTGGTGGATACGGCCGCGCGGCGGGGGCAGCATCTCCACCAGGTGCCGCTCACCGATCTGGCGGCGATCGTGCAGCGACATTTCGGCCTCGCCCCGGGCGACGTCGCGATGGTGGCTTGAAGATCTGGTCCCCTAGATCGCGAAGTTGCCGGAATTCAGGAAGTCGACCGCCCGCTGGCGCGTGTCGAAGCTCAACAGGTTGTGGCCGCCCAGCAGGATATCCGCGACCCCATCATCCTGCAGCATCCACAGGCTGAGTTCGCGAGCGCCCTGGGCAAGCTCGGCCATGCCCCCCAGGGTCTGCCAAGCCGACGAGTCCATGGCGCGACGCGACGAAACCCCGCGATCGCCGGATACCTGGAAGAACGTGCCGCCGCCCGAGAGCCGCTTGTAGGCGAACAGCCAGACCAGCCAGCTATTCTCCGGTACGGCGACCGGCGCGGGAAACAGCTGCATGCCCTGCCGCAACTGGATTCGCTGCGAGGTCCGGGTGTCGGGCAGGACGGCATCATTCGCAGGCTGGGTGACGAGCGTGTCCGTTCCCGTCAGGCGGATCGGAACATCTCCGCGAGATGCTATGCGGGCCACGTCCTTGTCGAGCCGGGCTAGTGACTTGCGAGGTGGCAAAATGAAGCAGAGCGCGCGTCCGGGAGGATCGCTCTGCGCCGCCGCGGCGACCGAGGTCGTTAGCCCCAGCGGCGCATAACTGCCGAAACCGCGCGCTTCGTGATGGCGGATGCTGGAACGCGGGTCGCTGTCGATGGCCTGCAGATTGTCGAGCGGACAGCGATAGGTGTCCACCACGGCGTTTCGCAACGTCAGAGAGCCTAGGGGTGTGCCGTCAAAGCGCACCATCCCCGCGTCGCGAAGGCTGGCGTAGCATACCTTTTCCTGGCGCCCGTTGATCGTCACTTCGCGGGCGGTGGCATTCAGTTCGTTCCAGCAGTCCCGGACGACGAAGTCCGTCGATGCGTCGACATCGGCAAAGGCTTCGATGTGGAAAACGAAGCCGGAATTGCGCTCCATTATACAATTGTCGAACAGAACCGCGCCGGTTCCCGCCGTGGGGCTGTCGAAATGCGCCACCGCCACGCGGGCACCGGTGAAATGGCTGTCGCGGGCCGTGAAGATGCCGGCGTGCATGGCTTCGCCCTTACCCGCAGGGTTGGCGACGGAGATGAGGTGATAGTCCGCATTGCGAAAGCCGCACTGGTCGATCAGCAGCCCGATTTGCCCCGCGCGCCGCTGGACTGAAATGTCGAGGTCGGAAAAGCCGATATTGACTAGGCGGGTGCGCCCGGCGAACTCATCGCCGACGACATAGGCGTCTGCGCCTGCCGCGAAGCCGATGCCATGCCCTCCGGCGCCGGCGATATCGAGATTGGCGATCGTCACATAGTCCCAGGATCCTTCACGATAGGCAGCGCGGATCACAGGTTGCTTCGGGTCTCGGGGTACCAACTGGGTGGCGCGCCTGCCGGAGCCGGTCAGATGTACGGTGCGGCTATGGAGTACCAGATTGACCGCGAACGTCCCTGGAGGAAGCGTCAATACGCCGCCGCCAGCGGTGGCGAGTTGATTGTAGCGTGCCTGGAGGTCGTCGGCGCGAACGGTGCTGCCCGGCTCGGCGGAGGGGCTGCGGAGTGCATCGATCGGATTGCCCGATGCAAGGGCAAGCGATGCTATGCGCAGATCGCCCGCGCTCCGGCCGGTAAAGTTGACGACGACGGGCACATCAATACTCACGTCGTGATGGCGCACCGGCAGCAGCACCAGCGCGCGCGTTGGTTCGGGCATGGCGATATAGCGCCCGGGGCCGATCCGCTCGGTGATGACCGCGCCATCCCTGAAGAGGTCGCGCAATGCGGGAGGAGACATTGCAAGCTTCCCGATCGAACCGCTCAGACTCGAAAGCTGCCGTTCGATCGCCATGATCATCGAAACCGAAATTCCGCCGGTTGCCGAACTCTGGGCGAATGTCGTGGCGGAAGCGGTTGCGCCGGATGTTGCGGTGGCTCCGGCGAGGCCAAGGGCGCCGCGCAGCATGGCCCGGCGATTTGTATCGAACACTTTAAACTCCTTGGGCATTCGAGTTCGGCGAAGATGTCGGTTGGCCGCTTGGGCGCAACGTACCTGTTGTCGCGCTCGATTAGTATTGCTAGGCACCGCCCTCGAAAGTGGGGCCAACCACCTTCATTGGGGGCTGGGACGAGTTGCTGACATGTACTGTCCCCATGCAAATTCAAACCTGAACACCGCCGGCAGCGCCGACGACGCCATGTCGAGTGGCTGAACCCATTGATCAACGCGGAGCGAATAGAAACATGAAGAAGCCAGTCGCCCTCATTACCGGCGTTACGGGGCAAGACGGTGCCTATCTTGCTCAGCTTTTGCTCGACAAGGGCTATGAGGTGCATGGTGTCAAGCGTCGGTCGTCGTCGTTCAACACCGGCCGGATCGAGGACATCTATCAGGATCCGCATCTTGAGGGCGCGAACTTCCACCTGCATTTCGGCGACCTGACCGACAGCACCAACCTGATCCGTATCGTTCAGGAGACTCAGCCGGACGAGATCTACAATCTCGCTGCACAGAGTCATGTCGCAGTCAGCTTCGAGACGCCCGAATATACAGCAAATGCGGATGCCATCGGAACGCTGCGCCTGCTTGAGGCAATTCGTATCCTGGGCATGGAGAAGACCTGCCGATTCTATCAGGCTTCGACCTCAGAGCTGTACGGTCTGGTGCAGGAGGTGCCGCAGCGCGAGACCACGCCCTTCTATCCGCGCTCGCCTTACGCCGTCGCGAAGCTTTATTCCTATTGGATCGTGGTCAACTATCGCGAAGCCTATGGCATGCACGCTTCGAACGGCATCCTGTTCAACCACGAGAGCCCGCTTCGCGGTGAAACCTTCGTGACCCGCAAGATCACCCGCGCCGCGGCGGCGATCAAGCTAGGTCGCCAGGAAAAGCTGTATCTCGGCAATCTCGATGCCAAGCGCGACTGGGGCCATGCCCGGGAATATGTCCGTGGCATGTGGATGATGCTCCAGCAGGAAACGGCCGACGACTATGTTCTCGCCACTGGTGAGACGACGCCCGTGCGCACTTTCGTCGAATGGGCGTTTCAGGATGTCGGTATCACGCTGCGCTGGGAAGGCGAGGGTGTCGATGAGAAGGGCTATTGCGCCGAGACCGGCAAGTGCCTGGTCGAAGTGGATCCCCGCTATTTCCGTCCGACCGAAGTCGATCTTCTCATCGGTGATCCGACCAAGGCGCGCGAGCAGCTCGGGTGGACACATGAAACCAGCCCTCGCGACCTGTGCCGTGAGATGGTCGAGGCCGATATGCGGGTCATGCGCGAGGCTCCGATCGGCAAGGGCGCGTGACGCGACCTTCGTAGAGAGGCTGGGCCAGGCTTCGTGGAAATGAGAGCGATGGGATGGCCAGCACGGTGCGCGGGCACTGTGCTGGCGGAGCGCTGATGATACCGCCAATCGTGAAGACGTTCCTCGGTCTCGGCCGGGGAAATGCCGAGGATCCGGAACAGCAGCGCGCGCAGGCGCGCCATCGCCGTATCGCCATCACGGCGGGTACATCTTTGCTCGCCAAGATGACATCGATCGCCACGATGCTGATTTCGGTGCCGCTCACGTTGCATTATCTCGGCGGCGAGCGATATGGCATCTGGGCGACGATCAGTTCTTTCTCGCTGATGCTCGCATTCGCCGATCTGGGGATCGGCAACGGACTGCTCACCGCGATCTCGCGCAGCAGTGGCGAGAACGACGTGCCGGCGATGCGCGGTTATGTGTCGAGTGCCGCATTTGTGCTGTCGGTTATCGGCCTTGCGATTGGGTTGGCGGGGCTGGCGGCAATGCCGTTCGTCGATTGGGCGGGCGTCTTCAATGTTCATGGCGACGCGGCGCGGCTGGAGGTCCTGCCAGCGATGCGGGTATTCCTGATTTGCTTCGCGCTATCGTTGCCTCTCACCCTGATCCAGCGGGTGCAGTTGGCGTTGCAGCGCGGCTTCCTGTCGAACCTCTGGCAATGCCTGGCCAGTATGGTGACCTTGTTCACGGTGGTCGCGGCTGCCTGGTCGCTGGCGCCGCTTCCTTGGCTGGTCGCCGCCTTTCTGGTGCCCCCGCTTGTCGTCGGCCTGCTGAACAGCCTCTATTTCTTCGGTTGGCAGATGCCGTCGATCGCGCCCGCGATCCGGTGCGTTTCGCGTCCAAGGATCGCGGAGGTCCTGAAGACGGGAGGCCTGTTCTTCGTTCTCCAGATCACGCTTTCGGTTGCGTTCTTTTCGGACAGCTTCCTGATAAGCCGCGTCCTGGGACCGGTACATGTCACCGAATATTCGATTGCCGACCGGCTGTTCAGCCTGGTTTCGCAGCTGATTAGCTTCGCGATGCTTCCTCTCTGGCCTGCGCTTGGAGAGGCGCTGGCGCGTAAGGACCGGGCCTGGGCATGGCGGGCGCTCGTGCGAGGATCGGTCGCTGCGTTCGCGGTCGCCTCAGCCGCGTCGCTGACCTTGCTGCTCGCGGCGCCTTTCCTGATACGGCATTGGGTCGGATCGCATATCGAGGTGCCTTTTGCATTGCTGCTGGGCTTTGCGCTGTGGCGAATCATCGAGGCGACGGCGGGCGCGCCTGCCATGTACCTGAATGCGCTTCAGGTGGTCCGGTTTCAGGTCGTATGTGCGCTGCTGATGGCGGCGTCGGCGATTACTCTCAAGTTGCTGCTGATCGGTCGGTTCGGCATCGTCATCCTCCCCTGGATGACGATCTGCAGCTATCTGATCTGCTCCGGTCTACCGATCTTTATCTATCTTCGTCGACGGCGCCCGTCGAACATCACGCACTGATTGAATGAGGAGGGCATGTTGAAGAAAGTCCTGCAGCGCCGGATGCGCAGCGCTATCGCCACCGCGGTGGATGGGTCCCCGGCTCTGAACCGCGCGTTGCTCCTGAACGGCGCTATCGCTGCGCGGCAAGTGCAGGCGATGGATAGAATCCAGCGGCTTGCCGATGTTGAGTTCCGGGTCTTCTCGCAATGGGGAGAGGACGGCATTCTCGAATGGATCGTGCATCATTATGGCGATATGCCGCGCTCGTTCATCGAGTTCGGGGTTGAGGATTATCGCGAGTCCAACACGCGCTTCCTTCTCCAGAACCGGAACTGGCGCGGGCTGGTGATGGACGGAAGTGACGCGCACGTCGCCCATATCCGGCAGGACGAGATCAGCTGGAAGCATGATCTCACCGCGGTTTCGCGGTTCATTACCACGGATAATATCGACGAGATAATCCAGGACGCAGGATTTTCGGGCGAAGTCGGTATCCTGAGCGTCGATATCGACGGCAACGACTATTGGGTATGGAAGGCAATTTCCAATCTGAAGCCGCATGTCATCGTCGCAGAGTATAACTCCACCTTTGGCGATGTGCATCCGATCACCATTCCGTACCGTCCGGATTTCTATCGAACGAACGCGCATGCCAGCAATGTCTATTATGGTGCGTCGATCAAGGCGTTCGAACATCTCGCAGCCGAGCTTGGATATGCTCTGATTGGCAGCAATGGCGCGGGCACCAACGCGTTCTTCGTGCGGCAGGAGCGGGCGGAGTTCTTTGCGTTGCGGATTGCGGATACCGGCGCCTATCCTACCCGGGTACGAGAATCCCGTGGTGCCGGCGGGGAGATGAGCCTGCTGGGGACGGCCGACCGTATCAAGCTGATGGGCGACCAGATTGTGCACGACGTCGTCACCGGGAATGAGGCGCCGTTGCGCACGTACGAGAATCTGTTGAGTGAAAAGTGGACACGCTACCTGCGGGGTGAGTGAGAATTCGGCCTAGGCGGAGGAATGTCCGGGCATCGGCGCCGCACCAGATGCAATTGGGTTTCGATAAGGAAGTTGACCGTGGTGGAAGAATTTATCCCGATCTATCAGCCAGATCTTTCCGGGCGTGAACGCGAATATGTTCTGGAGTGCCTGGATTCGACGTGGATCTCGTCCAAGGGCAAGTTCATCGCCGATTTTGAGCGCCGCTTCGGCGACTATATCGGCTCGCGATTTGCGACGACGGTGTCGAACGGAACGGTTGCGCTGCACCTCGCACTCGTCGCGCTGGGAATAGGCGAAGGGGATGAGGTCATCGTTCCAACGCTGACCTATATCGCATCGGCGAATGCGGTCGCCTATACTGGAGCGACGCCGGTATTCGTCGATTCCGAAGCTCAGTCGTGGCAGATCTCGCCGGAAGACATCCGAGCCAAGATCACGCCGCGGACCCGGGCGATCATGCCGGTCCATCTTTATGGCGCGGCGTGCGACATGGATGCGATCATGGCGATCGCGCGCGAGCATAATCTGTTCGTCATAGAGGATTGCGCAGAGGCGATCGGCACGCTGTACAAGGGGCGCCATGTTGGCACCTTCGGCGATATCGCGACGTTCAGCTTCTTCGGCAACAAGACGATGACGACCGGCGAAGGCGGCATGGTCGTGACCAACGACCAGACGCTGCACGACCGGGCCGTTCACTTCAAGGGGCAGGGGCTCGCAACCTCGCGCCAATATTGGCACGACGTCATCGGCTACAATTACCGCATGACGAATATCTGCGCGGCGATCGGCGTGGCGCAACTCGAGCGGGTCGATGAGTTCCTGACTGAAAAGCGGCGAGTGGCGGAGGCGTATCGGGCGCGGCTGGGCGGGCTGGGTCTTACGTTCCAGGAAGAGAAGCCCGATACGCGCCATAGCTACTGGATGATGTCGGTGCTGGTGGAGGATCCGGCTGATCGCGATCCCCTGCGCAACTGGCTGGCGGACCACAAGATCGAGACGAGGCCGCTATTCTATCCTGTGCACACCATGCCTATGTACCAGAACCGGTTTGAACTGCACCGCGTTGCGGAGATGCTGGGCTGGCGCGGCATCAACCTGCCGAGTTGGCCGGGCCTCAACGATGCACAGCTCGACCGGATTTGTGGCGGCATCCAGAGCTTCTTCGAAAATCGCGCGTAAGAGGGTTGTGAGCTATGACCGATTACAACGCTGAATTCCTTTCGGAAGCCGAGCTGGCCAGGCTGCCTTTTGCTGCACGCGGCGAAAACGTGCTGATCGACAAGTCGGCGAAGATCATCGGGATAGAGAATCTATCCCTGGCCGGAAATATCCGCATTGATGCTGGGGTGATAATCATTGCCTCCGGGGAAATTTCCATCGGGAAATATGTGCACATCGCAGCAAACTGCTATCTCGAAGGCAGGGCAGGAATAGATCTCGGCGATTTCTCGGGCCTTTCCAGCTATGTCAGCCTTCACAGTGTCAGCGATGACTTCAGCGGGCGGTCGCTGACCAATCCCACGGTGCCGACGCAATACAAGAAGCTCAAGAGTGGGAAGATAACCCTGGGCCGGCACGCGCTGGTGGGCGCGAAGGCGACTATTCTGCCTGGTGTGATGATCGAAGAAGGCGGCGTGCTGGGTGCGCATAGCCTAGCGCGGAAGACGGTGCCAGCCTGGAGCATCTATGCAGGCTCGCCGGCGCGCTTCGTGATGCAACGGCAACGCGATCTCCTGGAGCTGGAGGACGCGCTTCTGCTTGGGAATGAAACGGGTAATGCGTGATGCCCGACCGGTCGCGATGACAGGTGCCCGGCGCATCGGAATCCTGATCGACGAATTTGCCGATCTCGCCGGCGCCGCCGACTTCCTGACGTCGGTGGTCGACGCGCTGTGCCGGACGGCTGAGGGGCGCGAAGTGGTCTTCATCCTGCGTCAGCCGCCAGCACGCTGGTCGGCGCGAGGAATGGTCGCGATGGCGGTCAAGCTGGCCAAGGACGTGGTGCGCCGCCGCCGGCCCAGCCTGCCGCCGCGTCCCGTGGATCCTCAAGCCAGTTTCGAGCAGATGGCTGCCCGGGTTGGCCGTCGCCCGCCATTTCATGTCGTATCCGCAACGCCGGAGGACCTTGCGCGGCTGTGCGAGCGCGAGGGCATCGATGTGGTGATGCCGCCGCACATCGCGCTCAAGGGATATCGCTTGCCTTGGGTCGGCTACATCTTCGACTTTCAGCATCGCTACTATCCGCATTTCTTCACGCCGCGCGTGCTGCGGTATCGCGACCGTCAGTTTGACGACACGCTCAACCTGGCCAGCACGGTGATCGTCAATGCGCGTCAGGTGAAGCTTGATGCCGAACGATTCCATCGGCCCGGCGCACGGATCATTCCCCTGCCTTTCTCCGCCGCGGCGGATCCGCGCTGGTTCGATGCTGATACGGCTGAGGCCCGGCGCCGCTACGGGATCGGCGAGCGCTATTTCATGATCTCGAACCAATTCTGGGTGCACAAGCGGCACGAGGTCGCGATTGCTGCCTTTCTTCGTGTTGCATCTCGTCATCCCGATCTGGAACTGGTTTGCACGGGATCGACCGAGGACTGGCGCGCGCCCGACCATTTCGCGCGGCTCCAGTCGATGATCGCCGAATCCGGGCTCGGCGCCCGGATTCATATTCTGGGGCTCATCCCGAAGCTCGACCAGATCGCATTGCTGCGCGACTGTGTCGCAGTCGTTCAGCCGACCGCGTTTGAAGGTGGGCCTGGCGGGGGCAGCGTGTTCGATGCAGTCGCTCTGGGCGTTCGCTCGATCGTGTCCGACCTGCCAGTCAATCGCGAGATTGAGGAGCATGTGACCGCCTATTTCCCGCTAGACGATATCGATGCACTTGCCGTCGCGATGGAACGCGTCGCCGGTCTGCCCGCCGCGCATCGTCTCCCTGACGAGGTGCTGGCGCGTCAGGGAGAGGAAAGGCGGGTGGCGATGGGGCGCGCGTTGTGGAGTGCGGCCGATGATGCGGTGGCTGTGCATGCCGGCAACCCAAGTCGTTGAACGCATTGAGATAAAGCCGAGTTCGGTGGAGACACGATGTTCGATCTGAAGAATAAGAAAATCTGGGTTGCGGGCCATCGCGGGATGGTGGGCAGCGCGATCGTGCGCCGATTGGCTGGCGAGGGCTGCCAAGTGCTGACTGTTACTCGCCAGCAGCTCGACCTTCGCGATCAGGCGGCGGTGATGCGCTGGGTCGAAGCCGAGCGCCCGGACGGTATCTTTTTCGCTGCGGCCAAGGTAGGCGGTATCCTCGCCAACTCGACCTATCCTGCGGATTTCCTGCTCGAGAACCTCCAGGTCGAAGCCAATATCTTCGATGCCGCGCACCGGTTCGACGTGGCCAAGATGCTATTCCTCGGATCCTCGTGCATCTATCCGAAGCTCGCGCCTCAGCCGATCGTCGAGGAAAGCTTGCTGACCGGGCCGCTCGAGCCCACCAACGAATGGTACGCGATCGCCAAGATCGCAGGTATCAAGCTTGCCGAGGCATTCCGTCTTCAGCACGGCCGGGATTTCATCTCCGCCATGCCGACCAACCTTTATGGCCCTGAAGACAATTTCGATCTCAACAGCAGCCATGTGCTGCCGGCGCTGATGCGCAAGGCGCACGAGGCAAAGGTAGCGGGGCGGGACACGCTGGAGATCTGGGGCAGCGGCACGCCGCGGCGCGAGTTTCTCCATGTCGACGATCTGGCCGATGCCTGCTTGTTCTTGATGCGGAATTATTCTGAGCAGCAGCATATCAATGTCGGCTTTGGCGAGGATATTACCATCTTGGAGCTGGCGCAGCTGATCGCTGAGGAAGTCGGTTTCACAGGGACCATTGTCACCGATCCGAGCAAGCCCGACGGCACGCCGCGCAAACTGATGTCGGCCGACCATATCCGGGCACTTGGATGGCAGCCGCGCATCTCCCTGCGCGAAGGCATTTCCGCCACCTATCAATGGTTCTTGGAGAACAGGCTGTGACGACTGCCGGCCAAGCTGGGGAGCCGTTGATCACGATCGTCATCGCGTGCTTCAATGCAGGGGCCACGCTGGCGGAGGCGATCGAGAGCATCCTCGCCCAGTCGCGCGATGACGTCGAACTGGTCGTGATCGATGGCGCTTCGAAGGACGACACCGTTGCGGTGATACGGCGATACGCCGATCGCCTCGCCTACTGGGTGAGCGAGCCCGATACCGGCATCTATGATGCATGGAACAAGGGCGTGCGCGCAGCGCGGGGGCAATATATCGGTTTCGTCGGTGCCGACGACGTGTTGCTGCCCGGCGCGCTCGATGCCTATGCGCGGCTCATCGAGGCCGAGCCTGAAGTGGAGTATCTGTCGGCCCGCGTCCAATATGGTGATGGCCCGAAGGCGCGGCTCATCGGCGGGCCGTGGTCCTGGCCGCGGTCGCGTCATTTCATGACGGTTGCCCATGTCGGCTCGTTGCACCGGCGTTCGCTGTTCGATCGCCTCGGCGTATATGACGACAGCTTTGCGGTGACCGGTGACTATGAGCTGTTGTTGCGGGCAGGGCCGCCGCTGCGCACCGCGTTTATGGATCATGTTACCGCGCGTATGGGGGTAGAGGGAATTAGCTCGGGTCGGTCGGGCCGGGTGTTCGACGAGACCGTGCGGGCGAAGAAGCTGCATTCGCGATTGCCGGGCTGGCGGATCCGGTACGATCGCTGGCGCGCTGCGGGCGGCCGCCGGCTTCGGCATTTGTTGGAGCGGTAAGGCATGCCTGCATATCGTGAGTCCTCCGCGCGCGGTCAGCGGTCCCGTCGGGACGCGCCTCGTTCCTTTCGTCCCGGACTGCCGCTGATCCTGTTCGGTATTCTGATGGCTATCCTGCTGGTAGCCGGTGGCGCTTCCAGCGCAGAAGTCACCGGACAGGCAGTGGTACGCGGCGGGTCCGTGCTGCTGTTGGGGGTTATGCTATTGCTCGGGGACCGTCCGGTATTCGGTACGGCGCGGACGGTGCTGTTCTTTCTCATTGCGATGCTGGCCCTGATACTGGCGCAACTCATTCCGCTTCCGCCCGATATGTGGCTTGCGCTGCCCGGGCGGGCGCAACTCGCCGAGGTGGTGTTCGTCAGTGGTGCGTCGGTCTGGCGGCCGCTGTCATTCGCGCCGGACGCGACCCTCAACGCGGCAGCATCGCTTGTCGTCCCATTCGCCGCATTGCTTCTGTTTGTGAGCATGGCGCGGCGTGATCGCGAGGTGGTTCCGGGCTTCCTGTTGGCGGTGGCTGCCATCTCGATGCTGATTGGTCTGGCTCAGTTTTCCGGCGCCTGGATCGACAATCCGCTGATCAATGATCGCGTCGGGGAGGTCAGTGGTACTTTTGCCAATCGCAACCATTTCGCTCTCTTGATGGCGTGGGGATGCGTGCTGGCGCCGACTTGGGCGTTTCTGGGCGAGAGGGATCCATCTTGGCGCGGACCGGTGGCGCTGGCGCTAATGCCACTGTTCGCGCTGGCAATCCTGGCAAGCGGATCTCGCGCCGGTCTGCTACTGGGCGCGATCGCAATGCCTGCCAGCCTGATGCTGGTCGGACGCAGGCTGAAGGCGCTGCTCGATCGCCGCAGCCGCTGGCTATTCCCGGGCTTCGTCTCGGCCGGCTTCGCCGCAATGGCGATCTTGCTGCTCGTCAGCGTTCTGGCCGGGCGCGCGGTGGCGCTGGATCGTGCCTTCTCGATGAAAGTGGGAGAAGATATGCGTGCGCGCGCGCTGCCCACTGTGGTGTCGATGGTGCACGACTATTTCCCGGCAGGCGCGGGATTCGGCAGCTTTGATCCGGTATTTCGGATGCATGAGCCGTTCGGGCTTCTGAAGATGACCTATTTCAACCACGCGCATAACGATTTCCTCGAAATCGTGCTCGATGGTGGTGTGGTTGCCGCGATGCTGCTCGTTATCGCGCTGGGATGGTGGCTATACGCGGCCATCCGGGCCTGGCGCGCACGGGGCACCGATGCGGTCACCGGCCTGGCGCGTCTCGGCTCAGTGATGTTCGGGCTGCTGCTGGTTGCCAGCTTGTTTGATTATCCGGCGCGGACGCCGATGATCATGGCAATAATAACGATCTTCGTCTCGTGGCTGGCTGCCGCAGGCGCGCGGGCACGCTTTACCGACTGAATGGTAGCACCTATAGGCGTGCCTTCCCTCGCTTCTTCTGGATTGTCCCAGCGCATGCATAAGCTTTGTATCGCCTTTTTGGCAGCGATTGCACTTTCTGGGTGTGCCGGTCGGCAAGCAATGGTTTCTTCAGAGCATTTGACGGTTTTAGACGGAAGCGGGGTTTTGCCGGCGCCCGACCGTCGCGATCTGACCGCCGCTGACCGACCTGCATTGATCGGGCCGCTCGATACGATCCAGGTCGAGGTGTTCAACGTTCCCGATCTTAGCCGCGAGGTGCAGGTCGACGCCAGTGGATGGATCGCCATGCCGCTTGCCGGCACAATCGATGCGCGCGGCAAGACTGCGCCCGAGTTGGCGCGTTCCGTCGAGGCTGCACTGCGCGAGCGCCACGTCCGGAACCCGGAAGTGACCGTCAATATCAAGAGTTCGGTCAGCCAGGTGGTGACCGTGGATGGTGAGGTCCGGGAGCCTGGCCTGTATCCGGTCACGAATCAGATGACGCTGATGCGGGTGATCGCATCGGCCAAGGGCCTGTCCGATTTTGCCCGACAGAACGAGGTGGTCATCCTGCGTACCGTGAATGGCCAACGTATGGCGGGCCTTTACGACGTCGGCGCGATTCGTCGTGGAGCTTATGATGATCCGCCAATCTATGCCAATGACGTGGTCGTTGTCGGTGACTCGCCCCAGCGGCGCCTGTTCCGCGATGTCGTCTCGCTCGCTCCGCTTCTCGCTGCGCCGTTGATCGCGATTCTTCAGTAAGGTTCCGCCATGAACTTGGTTTCTTCCCCTCGCGGCGGCATCGGCTCGCTGGCCCCTCTCTCGTCGACGCCGGGTGCAGGGGAGGACCGTATTCCGGTCATTCGCCAGTATCTGCGGGTCGCAATGCGCTGGCGCTTCGTGATCCTCGGGGCAATAGCGCTGTTTTTGGTCCTGGGTCTGATCGTGACTCTGTTGATGACGCCGAAATACACGGCGATCGCGCAGATCGAGATCGCGCGTGAATCCAGTAAAGTCACGGATTTCCAGGGCGTGGAGCGCGAGGCCAGCGTTGCTGATCAGGAATTCTATCAGACGCAGTACGGTCTTCTCTCCGCGCGCTCGCTGGCCGAGCGCGTGGCGACCCAACTCCGGTTGGTGGACGACCCCCATTTTTTCGAGATGTTCGAGCTCTCGGGTGACGATCCTGCCTTCCGTCTCATCAATGGGCGGTATCCCGCGGCGGGCCGGGACAAGCGTCTGCGGATCGCCGGTGACATCCTGCGCCACAGCGTAGATATTGCGCCCCTGCGCTTGTCGCGCCTGGTGAATATCCAGTTCACCAGCCCCAACGCGGCATTCTCGGCCAAGGTCGCAAATGCCTGGGCGGAAAACTACATCCAGACCAATTTGGAAAGGAAGGTCCAGGCAACCTCCTATGGTCGCAACGTGCTGCAGCGCCAGCTCACGGACCTGAAGCAGAAGCTGGATGATTCACAGCGCCAGCTGGTCGCCTATGCCTCGGCGGAGCGGATCATCAACCTACCGGTGCAGTCGGCGGGTGACGGACACGCTACTGCCGAACGTTCGATCGTTGCGGATGATCTGGCGGCGTTGAACGCATCGCTGGCCGAGGCCACCGCGGAGCGCATCCAGGCTCAGGCTCGCTATGAGCAGGGCAGCAATGGCGGCGCGTTGACACAAGTGCTGACCAATCCGGCGATCAACGGGCTACGCCAGAAGCGCGCGGAGCTTGCGGCGGACTATCAGCGGCTCATGGTGCAGTTCGAGCCCGAATACCCGGCCGCCAAGGCGATCAAGTCGCAGCTTGATCAGCTCGATCGTAGCATCTCCAATGAAGAGCGCCGTGCCGGTGGCGCGCTGCTGACCGAATATCGTCAGTCGAGCGAACGGGAGCGGGGCCTTCAGGCGAAGGTTGATCAGCTCAAGGCGAGCTACCTCGATCTCCGGCGTCGCAGCATCCAGTACAATATCTACCAGCAGGAAGTGGATACCAACCGCGCCCTGTATGACGGTTTGCTGCAGCGCTTCAAGGAGATCGGTGTCGCCGGCGGCGTCGGGGTGAACAATGTTTCGGTGGTCGATCCGGCCGACATTCCGCAGAGACCGTCAAGCCCGCGCTTGCTGATCAATCTCGCTATCGCGCTGATTGCGGGCCTCTGCATCGGTGTCGGACTCGCCTTCGCGCTCGAACAGATCGACGAAGCGATCGCCGATCCAGCGGAGATCGAGCGCAGACTCGGTGTGTCGCTGCTGGGGACTGTGCCGAAGGTCGAGGGAGCGACCCCGCGGGAGGCCCTGCTCGATCGCAAGTCCGATCTGGTGGATGCCTATCTTGCGATCCAGACCAACCTTGCCTTCACCACCGAGCATGGCGTGCCGAGATCCTTTGCGATTACCTCGACGCGACCGGCCGAAGGCAAGTCGACCACGTCGCTTGCGCTGGCGACGACGCTGGCGCGCGGCCAGCGCAGGGTCATCCTGGTCGATGGCGACATGCGTTCTCCCTCGGTCCATCACCTGGGCGGCGTCGGGCATGAGCGTGGTCTCAGCAACTTCCTGTCCGGCGATGACGATATCGCCACGATGACCTTCCCGATGACCGATCTGGGTTTTACCGCGATGTCGGCCGGGCCGCTGCCGCCGAATGCAGCTGAGTTGCTGACAGGGAATCGACTGGCCCTGCTGATCGAGCGCCTGTTGGAGACGTTCGATCATGTGGTGATCGACTCTCCGCCGGTGATGGGGCTGGCTGACGCGCCGCTTATCGCCAGTCGGGTCGAAGGGGTGATCTATACCGTGGAATCGCACGGTATTCGTTCCAGCCTGGTGCGAACCGCCTTGGGACGTCTGGCAGGTGCCGGTGCGCGTGTGTTCGGTGGCGTTTTAACCAAGTTCGACCCGAAAAAGGCGCATTACGGCTATGGCTACGAATATGGCTACGGATATGGCCGGAATGACAAAGCCGACTCGAGGAAGTAACGCCCCAAAGGGATACTTCGAATCCCTCCGCCGCCCCCCCATTGAATGGGTAATTCGAGGGGGGGCGCTGCTGGCATTGGCGTGGATTGGATGCGTAGTCGTGCTCCAATCTTGGGCAACTGCGCTACCGAGCGATCAACTCGTAGCGGCCCACCGACTTGCTCCGCGCAACGCGCGGATCGCGGCAGCGTTGTCTGAGCAATTGAGCGGCGCGAATGCGACCGCAGCGGATCGTGTGCACGCCGCCAGTCTAGCGCAGGATGCGCTACAGCGGGACCCAATGGTCGTCGAGGCAGTTACGACAAGGGGCCTTGATGCTCTTTTGCGGCACGATGAGACTGGGGCTCGCCGTCTGTTTGCCTATTCCCAACTGCTCTCGAGGAGAGATCTCCGAACACAGCTATGGGCGATTGAAGACGCCGTATCGAGGGGCGATGTGGAGTCCGCCTTAAAGCATTACGATATCGCGCTGCGAACCAAGCGTGATGCATCGCTGTTGCTCTTTCCCGTGCTGTCGGAAGCAGTTGCAGATCCCGAGGTGCGTAGTGGGCTGATCCGGACCTTGGCGTCGCAGCCCAGCTGGACATCGGGCTTTGTTGATTATGTGGTCGGGCGCGGCACGGATGCCCAAGCGGCCCTTGCGCTGCTTGAAGGCCTTGCCCGCGTACAGGTTCCGATTTCCGAAGGTGTAAACGCGGCGATTATTCGGCGATTGATCGCTGCCGGGCATCTCGAGTCGGCGTGGCGATATTATGCATCTATTCGCAAGGGAGCGGATCGCCGCTTTGGACGCGATCCGCGTTTTACGATCGCTCGGGATAGTCCTGCTCCCTTCGATTGGATGCCTACAGATGACACGGGCGCCTCAGTGTCGATACAGCCGGCGAAGAACGGTGGCATCTTCGACTTTGCGACCTCGCCTTCGTTTGGTGGCATATTGCTGCAACAGGATCAGTTGCTTCCCGCCGGGCGATATGCAGTTGCCGGTCACAGTATCGGGATCGACCAGCCTGATGTTTCATTGCCCTATTGGGAAGTGACTTGCGGGGATGGCCGCAGTCTTGCGCGGTCCAGCATTACGAGATCATCTGAGGGCAATGGCAATTTTAGCGGTCTGGTAGTCGTGCCGGAAGGATGTCCGTCGCAGACGTTGTCGCTGGTCGCGCGGCCCTCAAATGCGATTGGTGGAGTTCAGGGTCAGATCGATTATCTGGCCTTGCGACCGTTCGCCAATCAATAGGAGCTTCCGCATGCGTAAGATTGCTATCGTGTTGGCTTTGGTTTGGCTGGGAGATATCCCTACTCCTCTATGGTCGCAGGACTTGGCCGGGCAGCGGCAAGAGCGTAACGATGCGATCGGAAATATAAAGCCGACATCGCGGATTGGTAATCGAATAGAGAATCGAGTACCTTCGCGCATCCGCAACCGGATCGACCGAAGTTATGATCACGCTGCTAACCCGGCCTCGGCAATCAACGCCGCGGCAGACCGGGCACGCACTGCAGCTAACACACCCAGATAGACGCCGGCACGGCGCAGCAAGAAGCTGCCGTTCTGGGAATGCCGGTCTTGGGCTGGATTCCCCAGCCCGCGGTGCCCTCTAGATGATGCGCTAACGCTCCTTGAATGTGGTCAGCATCAATGTGCGTTAGAACATAGAGTTCGAGGGTGCCGGCGATGCTCGAAAGCCGCTTCTTCAAATGCGGATAGACGGCCGCCCTGCCGCCATGGACAACCATGTGATACAGTTCGCTCTCTCTTCTCCCTAGGACAACAGCAAGGCATGCGCCGTCCGGGGCCGGGAGCACCTCTAAGCGCAATGTCGACTTATCGCTTCCCACCTCCCGTTATTTAGGGTGTCCGCTATCGACTTTATCTCCGAGACATATTGCGAAGAAGTCTTTCTTCTCCACCTGTTCTCGTATCACTCTGGCAAGTGAAGAACTCGGATGCGAGCCGTCACCGTACCTTCTAACGAACTCGATGACGCGGGCCAGCGGTACCACCGGGTATGGGTGTTGAACTCGACCGCTAGAAGCTTCAGCGATCCAGCGCGGAACGGCATAAATGGAGGCGCATAGCGGTCACTGCTTCCTCGTCTCTTCGGCGTGCTGCTCACGAGCGACGATCTGTTCCCATCTCTTGGGATCGGCCCTCGCCATCAGCTGCTGCCCGGCTCCCCACATGTCGCGCCCGAGCATACGAGCAGCAATCCGTTCGGGAACGGCCCAGCTTATGAGTAGCGATCGTGCGATGGCTCCTGGCAAGATCGCAAACGCCACCATGCCCGCCACCAAAAACGCAACTCGATTGCGAAGCAATTCGCGGTTCTGCTCAGCCGCAGATCGTGCTCGAGCTAGCGCCGCATCGATCCGACTGGCCGCGGCATCCATACCAGCCGCGGAATGCGTCAGCATTTGCTGGTCATTTTCCCGGAAGGTCGTTGCGGCTCGGGAAATCTGGCGCCCGATTACCTCAGGCGTGAGCCTCAGCGAGGGCCTATCGGAAAGCTGACCGTCAAACTGCAAACGTCTTCGAGCCGCTTGCTGATCGCCTCCAGGCTGGGCGCATAATCGGGCTGATTGGTGCGCTCATCGGTAAGCCGTTCCACGGCTCGGCGCAGAAGACTTACCTCGGCGCGGAGTTCGCCAAAGGCATGCGCGGCAAGGCTAGTATCGACTTCGGGGTGCGGTCCTGGTCCATTGCTAGCTATTTGCCCCAAGCCACGTGAATCATGAGACTCGAATCGAGAGAAATCAAATCACCTCGGCACAAATTGTCCGCCGATCTTTTCCGTACACGTTCCGTGCGGGCACTGTAGCTTTGGGCTAAGTCATTGAAAAGATGGCGCACCCGAAGGGATTCGAACCCCTGGCCTCTGCCTTCGGAGGGCAGCGCTCTATCCAGCTGAGCTACGGGTGCGCATTGGAATAGCGCGCCTAGCAAAGCCTTGGCGGCGGCGCCAGCCCCTCAATGCGTGGCGAGCGTCTTTGCCCTTTTCGGCGCGGCGGTCTTGGGCTTGTAGGGGCACAGATCCTCGACCGTGCAGCGCCAGCATTCGGGGGTGCGGGCCTTGCAGGTGTAGCGGCCGTGCAGGATCAGCCAGTGATGCGCGTGCAGGCGGAAGGGCTGGGGCACGACCTTCTCGAGCTGCTTCTCCACCGCCAGCACGGTCTTGCCCGGCGCCAGCTTGGTACGGTTGCCGACGCGGAAGATGTGGGTGTCGACCGCGAAGGTCTCCGCGCCGAACGCGGTGTTCATCACCACATTGGCGGTCTTGCGCCCCACACCGGGCAGCGCCTCCAGCGCATCGCGATCCGCCGGCACCGCACCGCCATGATCGCGGATCAGCGCCTCGGACAAGGCGATCACATTCTTCGCCTTGGTGTTGAACAGCCCGATCGTCTTGATGTGCTGCTTGAGGCCGTCCTCGCCCAGCGCGACCATCTTCGCGGGCGTATCGACTTCGCGGAACAGTGCGCGCGTCGCCTTGTTCACCCCGGCATCGGTCGCCTGGGCCGAGAGTACCACTGCGACCAGCAGGGTATAATCGTTGACATATTCGAGCTCGGTCACCGGGTGCGGATTGTCGGCCGCAAGCCGCGAGAAGAACTCGAAGACGTCCGCGCGCTTCACCCGCCGAGCACCTGGTCCATCGTGTAGCGGCCCGCCGGCTTGCCCGTGAGCCACAGCGCGGCCTTGACCGCGCCGCGCGCGAAGATCGCGCGGTCATCGGCGCGGTGGGTCAGCTCGATCCGCTCGCCGGCGGTGGCGAAGACGACGCTGTGATCGCCGACCACCGATCCCCCGCGCAGGCTCGCCAGCCCGATCGTACCCGTCGCGCGCGCGCCGACGGTGCCGGCGCGGTCGGTGACTTCGGCTTCGGCGAGCGTGGTGCCCATACCGGCGGCGGCGGCATGGCCGAGCATCAGCGCGGTGCCCGAAGGTGCATCGACCTTGTGGCGATGGTGCATCTCGACGATCTCGATGTCCCAGTCTGGTCCGAGTTGCGCCGCGGCTTCGCGAACCAGTCGCTGGAGCAGGCCGATGCCGAGCGAGGTGTTGCCGGTCTGGAGCACGGCGATGTCCTTCGCCGCTTCATCGATCAGCGCATGATGCTGGGGCGAGAGGCCGGTGGTGCCGACCACGATCGGCTTGCCCGCCGCGCGCGCGGCGGCGAGGTGCGCTTCAAGCGCCTGGGGAGCGGAGAAGTCGATCAGCACATCGGCCTGGGCGGCGATTCCTGCGGGATCGTCGCGCAGATCCGCGCCCCCCGCTACCTTCGCATTCAGTTCCGGCGCTGTCGTCGCGATCGCCTGCCCCATCCGGCCGAGGCTGCCGTAAATGCCGATGCTGGTCATGCCCGCTCCTCTGGCACAGGCCTGGGCCGAGCGCGACGGCTTATTGCGCGCTTCCGTCCGGCTTTTTCGGCTTCCCGCCGAGCGGGATGGTGGCGGTGACGAAGGCCGCCGGAATGCGGATGTCACCGGGGAGGACGCGTCGCACGGTGTAGATCCGGCCGCTGGCGCCACCGGGCAGACGAAAATTGGGGCGGATCGGCGGCCCCCAGCGCGCCTCGTCGAGTGTCGGCAATCGCATGCCATGAGGATCGCTGCACACCGTGATCGTGTCGTCGCCGCGCCGGCATGGCCGCTTGGGCACCATGGCAGCGTCACCGGCCTCGTCAGGGCTGGGAAAGATCGGTGCGCGATCCTGCGGGCTCAGGGCGACGAGAAGCAGCGCGACGAGCATCTATTTCGCGTCCCCGTCTGGCTTCTTCGGCTTTTTGCCGAGGGGAATGGTGCCGGTGACCATCAGCCCCACGCCGCTGGCGCCCGGCAAACCGCGCTGTACCGCCGTCACGGTGCCGCTGCCGCCGCCGGGCAGGCGGAAGTCGGGGCGCAGTGGTTTCTCCGCCCAGCGTGCTTCGTCGAGCGTCGGCAGGCGACGGCCATTGGGGTTGCCGCATACCGTGATCGTGTCGCCGCCCGGCCGGCAGGGCCGCTTCGCTATCATCGCCGCATCGCCTGCCTCGTCCGGGCTCGGGAAGATCGGCGCGCGATCCTGTGCGGCGAGGCTGGCGAGAAGGAGCGCGGCGAACATGCGGGCGAGCTAAACCCCGATTTGCGGCGAGTGTGGGGCAAATGCACGGGATCGGAGCAATTGGACCTGGCTCCGGCGTTGCGGAATCGTGCGGCGGGTGGAACGATTGCGGCATGATGGAAATGCTCGCAGCGCTGATGTTCCTTGGCCAGCCGCCCATTCCCGTGGACCGGCCCCTGTCGGACGGCCCGGTGCTGTTTTCCACGATCGACCATTCGGAATGGTGCCCCGCCGGCAATGTCCAGATCAACCTTGGCAGCGGCGACTATACGCTGACGCGCGGCGCGGCGCGCGGGGTTTGCCGGGATCCGAAGCTGGTGCGGCCGATTCTGCGCGGCCGGCTGGATGCCCCAGCGCTTGCGGCGATCCGCCAGGCATATCAGCGCGCCGAGCGCGAAGGGATGAATGCCTGTGAAAACGGCAAGCCTGGCGAGATCATCGTCAGCAATGGCGGCACGCCGATCATGGTGCTCACCAACGGTATCGGAACCCGCACGGCCCCGCAAAGCCATAGCTGCTGGAGCGACGCGGCGCTCGCGCTGCACCGTATGATCGGCCGGGGCTTCGCGGAAACAGGCAAGCCCTGAAGCCGGGCACCTTCGTCGCATAGTGGCGGCCGCGGCATTTCGCTCCTATCCTCGCGGCATGCGCGAGATCCACAATATCGTCATCCTCACCGGCGCCGGGCTTTCGGCGGAGAGCGGCATTGCCACCTTTCGCGGGCCGGGTGGGCTCTGGGAAGGGCATCGGGTGGAGGATGTCTGCACCCCCGAAGCGCTCGCGCAGGATCCCGAGCTGGTGCATCGCTTCTACGATGCCCGGCGGGCGAAACTGGCCGAGGTGCAGCCCAATCCGGCGCATCTCGCGCTCGCGCGGCTCGATGCGGAATGGCCCGGGCAGCTGCTGATCGTCACCCAGAATGTCGATGACCTGCACGAACGCGCCGGGGCCAACCGGATGCTTCATATGCATGGCGAGCTGAAATCGGCGCTGTGTGCAGCCTGCGGCGACAATGTGGAATGGGAAGACAGCCTGCCGCCGGGCACCGAATGCCCCAATTGCGGCACGCCGGCGCTTCGGCCCGACATCGTGTTCTTCGGCGAGATGCCCTATCACATGGACGTGATCGAAGCGGCGCTGGCGGATGCCGACCTGTTCGTCTCGATCGGCACTTCGGGTGCAGTCTATCCGGCGGCGGGGTTCGTCCAGACGGCGCGCTATCATGGCGCGCAGACGCTGGAGCTCAACCTCGATCCCAGCGCCGGCAGCCATTGGTTTGGCGAAAGCCGGATGGGTGCGGCCGGGATACTGGTGCCGGCATGGGTGGAGCAGATGCTCGGCTGATCAGGCCGCTTCGCTATTACCCTTCTCGATGATGCCGGCGCGGGCGCGGCGATCGACCGACAGCTCGAACACATCGTGCCGCGCATGAGCGCCGTCGACGTCCATCATTGCGAAACCGCGGCCGACTTCATCAAGGTCGATCTCGGCGATCAGCAGCTCGGGGGCAGTGCCGGCCTGGGCGATCACCACACCGTCGGGCGCGAGGATCGCGCTATGGCCCCGCAGGATCTGGCCATCGGGCAGCTGGTCGAGCAGCTTGCGTGCCGAACCGTCGCCGCCGGCCTTCTCATAGCCAGCGATCAGCTCCTGCTTGTATTGGATCATGCCTGCCGCCAGCACAAAGGCGCGACCTTCAAAGGCATAATGCGCCGATGCGAGCATCGCGATGTCGTTCACTTCAGGCCAGGCGGCGACATGCACCGTCTCGCCTTCATGGTGCATCGCCGCGCGGGCCAGCGGCATCCAATGCTCGGTGGAGGCGAGCTGGCCGATCTTGCCCCAGGGTGCGCTGTGCAGGCCCAGCGTCGAGCCATCGCCCCGGCCGAGCATCAGCTTCTCGGCCGGTGACAGGATCAGCTTGCGGTGGCGCAGCACCGGCGCCTTGGGGCGGAACAGGAACTGGGTGGCATAGAGGCTCTGGCGCACGCGCTCATAGCCGCCGATCGAGATGGCGACATCGGCGATGTCCGCCGTCCATTGCAGTGGCTGGAAGCGCGGGTCCTCGCCGCGGATCGCCTGATCGAGCAGCAGGCCGTGCAGTTCGCGGGTGCCGGGATGATCCCAGAGCCGCGCCGGGGCGATCTGATCGAGCCAGGCCGGATAGCCGCCCAGAAAGCCTTCGCCGAACGCCACGACGCGCGCGCCCTTCTCGATCGCCTCGCGGGCCTTGGCGATAGCCCGGTCCAGCCCCGCGCCGATGGCGAGCGGAACCGGCGAATCCTGTACGATGGCGACCTTGAGCCTTTTCGTCACTCGACCCAGTCCAACCCGATCTCACGGTAAAGCGAGCGATCTTCCTGCCACTCCGGCCTTACCTTCACGTGAAGATAGAGATGAACCTTTACGCCCATGAGGCGGGACAGCTCGGCGCGGGCGCGGGCACCGATCTCCTTGATGCGGGTGCCGCCCTTGCCGAGCACGATCGCGCGCTGGGTGTCGCGCTCGACCAGGATCTGCTGGTGGATCTCGACCGACCCGTCCTCGCGCTCCTTATACTGCTCGGTCTCGATCGCCGAGGAATAGGGCAGTTCCTGGTGGAGCTGGAGATAGAGCTGCTCGCGCGTCACTTCGGCGGCGAGCATGCGGTCGGTCGCGTCGCTCACCTGATCCTCGGGGAAGTGCCAGGGTTCCTGCGGCATCGCGGCGGCGAGCGCGGCCTTGAGTTCCGGCACGCCGTCGCCGGTCTGGGCCGAGACGAAATAGGTCTCGTCGAACGGCAGGATCTCGTTGAGCTTGGCGGCGTGGCCGAGCAGGCGCGGCTTGTCGGCGACATCGACCTTGTTGAGGATCAGGATCTTGCGCTCGCGCCGCCCCTTCAGGCTCTCGATCACGGTCTGGACCTTGGGGCCGATCCCGCCCTTGCCGTCGACGATCAGCGCGATCAGGTTCGCGCCCTCGGCACCGTCCCAGGCGGCGGCGACCATCGCCCGATCGAGCCGGCGCTCGGGGGTGAAGATGCCCGGCGTGTCCACGAGGATAAGCTGGGTATCGCCTTCGATCGCGATGCCCATCACCCGGGTGCGCGTGGTCTGCGCCTTGGGGCTGACGATCGCGACCTTCTGGCCGACCAGCGCGTTGACCAGCGTGGACTTGCCGGCATTCGGCGCGCCGACGATTGCGATCAGGCCGCAGTGCTGGGTGTCAGGGGTATCGGTCATCATCATATCCAAATCTCCCCTGCCGCTTGCGGAAGGGGTTAGGGGAGGGGCTGTCGAATAAAGTTCCGGGAAGGACTATAGCCCCTTTCCCGGCCAGGGGCGATTAAGCCTTGAGCTTCGCCAGCAGCGCGGCCGCGGCGGCGGTTTCTGCGTCCTGCTTGCTCGTGCCCTGCGCCTCGGCATCGGCGAAGCTGCCGATCGAGACTTTCACGGTGAAGCGTGGTGCGTGGTTCGGCCCCGAGCGATCGGTCACCGCATATTCGGGCGGGCGGCGATTATTCGCTGCCGCCCATTCCTGCAGCGCCGACTTGGGGTGGCGCGGCGCGCTGGCGTGCGCGTCGATATGCTTGGCCCATGCCTTGCGGACGAAGTCGCGTGTCGGCGCGAAGCCGAACTCCAGATAGAGCGCGCCGATCAGCGCCTCCATCGCATCGCCCAGCACATTGTCGCTGTCCGCCGCGCCGTCGCCGCGCGCTTGCTTGCCGAGGCGCAGCAGTGCCGGCACGCCGACTTCGCGCGCCACATTGGCGCACATCGCACCCGTAACCAGCGCGTTGAGCCGCCGCGACAGCGCGCCTTCGGGCTCATTGGCAAAGCGCTCGTACAGCCATTCGGCGACGGCGAGGCCGAGCACCCGGTCGCCCAGGAATTCAAGCCGCTCGTAATTCTCCGCCGCCTGGCTGCCATGCGTCAGCGCGCGCTGATAGGGGGCCAGGTCAGAAGGGCGCTGGCCGAAAGTCTTGACGATCCATTCCCCGAGGTCGGGAGTGCTCAAAAGCCTTCCCCGATCCGGCTCCAGCGGGCCGCGGTGAACCAGGTCCAGGGCAGGAACCAGTTGGCGCTGCCGTCAGTCGACCAGAAGCTCAGTACGGCCTTGCCCTCGATATTCTCGAGCGGGACATAGGAAATGCCCTGGCCCTCGGGCGGCGCCGAGAAGCGGCTGTCGGTCGAATTGTCGCGATTGTCGCCCATCAGGAACGCATGGCCGGCGGGGACGTGGAACACTTCGGTGTTGTCCTGCGGGGTCAGCCCCTGGTCGAGCACGTCATAGCTCTTGCCGCCCGGCAGCGTCTCGCGGAAGCGCGGCAGCTTGCAGATCGCCTCGCCCTTGGCGCTCACGCTCTGGAACAGGGTGGGGCAGTTGGTGAAGTTCGGCGTGATCGGCAGCTCGAGATCAGCGACCTTCTGCTTGGGCACTGCCTTGCCGTTCAGGATCACCTGGCCATTGACCACCTGGATGCTGTCGCCCGGCAGGCCGATGACGCGCTTGATCCAGTCTTCGCCATTATGGCCCGGCGCCTTGAACACCACCACGTCGCCGCGCGCCGGGGTGCCCGGGAAGATGCGGCCCGGGATCAGCGGCAGGCTCCACGGCAGCGAGTGCTTGGAATAGCCGTAGTTCCACTTGGTGATGAACAGATAGTCGCCGATCAGCAGCCGCGGCATCATCGATTCCGACGGGATCGAGAAGGGCGAGAAGATGAAGCTGCGCACCACGAACACGATCAGCGCCAGCTTGACGAGGAAGACGCCAAGCTCCTTCCACTCGTTCTTGGGCTTTTCCTCCACGGTCGCCGCCTTGGCGGTTGCAGGCGTGTCGGCGGGGGAATCGGCGGGCGTGTTTTCCATGGGGTGCTGCTCTGCTTGGGCCGGGCGGTGAGGTCAAGCCGATGAATACGGATGAATGGGTGGCGGTGACGGGATTGGGACGATAGGGGCCTAGTTGTTCCAAAGGAGATTAATATGAGCTTGCCCGATTGGTCCGCCGTAAAGTCGCTGGGAGCCTCGACGCTGACCGAGCTGTTCGCGCGCGATTCCGATCGTGTCGCCAAGCTCTCGGCCGATGTCGCCGGCATCCACTTCGACTGGTCGAAGACGCACCTGACGCCTGAGCTGATCGCCGCCTTCTCGAAGATTGCCGCGGACATGGGCCTCGTCGCCAAGCGTGACGCGCTGTTCGCCGGCGAGAAGATCAACGTGACCGAGGGCCGCGCGGTCGAGCACACCGCCGAGCGCGGCGAAGGCTCGCCCGACAGCGTCGCTCGCTCGCAGGCCTATCACGCCCGGATGCGCGCGCTGATCGATGCGATCGAGGCCGAGGCGTTCGGCCCGGTGCGCAGCGTCGTCCATATCGGCATCGGCGGTTCGGCGCTGGGGCCGGACCTGCTGGTCGACGCACTGGGCCGTGAAGCCGATCGCTATGAGATCGCAGTCGTCTCGAATGTTGACGGTGTCGCGCTGGAAACCGCGCTCGATCGCTTCGATCCCGCCACCACGCTGATCGCCATCGCCTCCAAGACCTTCACCACCACCGAGACGATGCTCAATGCCGAGAGCGCGATCGCCTGGCTGAAGCAGGGCGGTGTTGCCGATCCCTATGGCAAGCTCGTCGCGCTCACCGCGGCGCCCGATAAGGCGATCGCCTTCGGCATCGACGAGACCCGCGTGCTGCCCTTCTCCGAGTCGGTTGGCGGGCGCTATTCGCTCTGGTCGTCGATCGGCTTCCCCGCCGCGCTCGCGCTGGGCTGGGACGCGTTCGAGGAACTGCTCGAAGGCGCGGCCGAAATGGACCGCCATTTCCGCCTTTCTCCGTTCGAGGCGAACGCGCCGGTTCTCGCGGCCTTTGCTGACCTCTATTACACGCAGGTCCGCGGCTGCGAGACGCGCGCCACCTTCGCCTATGACGAGCGCCTCGGCCTGCTGCCGAGCTATCTCCAGCAGCTTGAGATGGAATCGAACGGCAAGCGCGTCACCGCCGAGGGCAAGCCGGTGAGCTACCCGACCGCGCCGATCACCTGGGGTGGCGTCGGCACCGATGCCCAGCATGCGGTGTTCCAGCTGCTCCACCAGGGCACCCGTCTCGTGCCGCTTGAGTTCATCGGTTCGATCGAGCCGGGCGATGGTCTGGCCGAGGAGCATCACCGCCAGCTGCTGCTCAACATGTTCGCGCAGGGTGCGGCGCTGATGGCCGGCCGCAAGAATGACGATCTGGCGCGCGACTATCCGGGCGATCGTCCCTCGGCGACCTTGCTGCTCGACCGCGTCGATCCGCGCACGCTCGGCGCGATCCTCGCTTTCTACGAGCAGCGCACCTTCGTGAACGCGGTGCTGCTCGGCATCAATGCGTTCGACCAGTTCGGTGTCGAGCTTGGCAAGGAAATGGCGAAGGCGGCCGGTGCCGGCGGCCAGTCGTTCGACGCGTCGACCGACGACCTGATCGCGAGGGCGTTCAAGTGAGCGACGACGAGTATGTCTATGACGAGGCGAGCGGGGAGTGGATCCCCGCCGCCGAGGCCGCTGCAAAAGCCGATGCGGCGGACACCGTCGAGGTCCGCGATTCGGTCGGCAACCTGCTGCAGGATGGCGATCAGGTCACGCTGATCAAGGACCTGACCGTCAAGGGTGCCGGGCAGACGCTCAAGCGCGGCACGCTGATCAAGTCGATCCGCCTGACGGGCGACGCGCAGGAGATCGACTGCAAGTACGAGGGCATCAAGGGCCTCGTCCTGCGCGCGGAGTTCGTCCGCAAGCGCTGAGGCCCCGGTCCCAGGGATCGTCGGTGAACGCCTAGAGCGCGAACTCGCCGACGATCACCGTCACGCATTTTCCGCCGAGGATCACCTTGTCCCCGGCCAGCCCGCAGGCGACATGGCCGCCGCGCTTCGATGCCTGGAAGGCGCTGAATGTGTCGCGGCCCAGCCGCTTCGCCCAATAGGGCGTCAACACCGAGTGGGCGGAGCCGGTGACCGGATCCTCGTCGATCCCGACCGCAGGCGCGAAGACGCGGCTGATCACATCGGTGTCGGTGCCCGGCGCCGTCACGATGTTCAGCCCGTCGCCGATCGCCGCCAGCGCCTTGAAATCCGGCTTGAGAGCGAGGACTGCCTCGGCGCTTTCCAGCACGGTCAGGTCATAGCCATTGGGATGGCGCAGCGTCTCGCCGGCGCCGACACCCAATGCCGCAAGCAAACCCGGCACCTCGGCGGGTTCGGGCGGATAGGCAGGCAGCGCCATCGCATAGCTGTCTCCGTCGCGGCGCACTTCAAGGATGCCGGCCTTGCGGGTGCGGAAGGTCACGCCGTCGCGCGCCGGATCGGCCGACAACACGAAATGGCCGCTCGCCAGCGTGGCATGGCCGCACAGCGCGACTTCCACGGCGGGGGTGAACCAGCGCAGCTCGAAATCGGCCTCGCCGCTCGCATCAGGGAGGATGAAGGCGGTCTCGGCGAGGTTATTCTCCTCCGCGATCGCCTGGAGCGTTTCGTCGGCCAGCCAGGCGTCCAGCGGCATCACTGCTGCCTGGTTACCGGTGAAGGGGCGGTCGGCAAAGGCATCGATCTGGGCGAAAGGCAGGATCACTCGGCGTCCTTCAACAAATTGGCTTCGGTCATCGGGTTTTCGGGTTCGTCGACATGCCCGTCGGGATCGACATGGATCAGCACCTCGGTGCCCGGAAAGGCTTCGCCCAGTTCCTTTTCCAGCGCCTCGACCACGTCATGCGCCTGGAGGATCGTCATCGCCGGGTTCATCGAGATGTGGAACTGGACGAAGTCGCGATTGCCGCTGGAGCGGGTGCGCAGATCGTGCAGGCTCCGGAGCGCCGGGTTGCGCGCGGCGACTTCGACAAAGGCGCGGCGGCGCTCTTCGGGCCATTCCTTGTCCATCAGCTGGTCGATCGCGGCTTCGGACGCGCGCCAGGCGCCGAACAGCAGCCAGAAGGCGATGGCGATGCCGAACACCGGGTCCGCACCGCGCAGCCCCCAGGCATCGAGCGCGAGCGCGCCGATCACCGCGGCGTTGAGCATCAGGTCCGAGGTGTAGTGGATCCGGTCTGCACCGATCGCGATCGAGCCGGTCTGGTCGATCACATGCTGCTGGTAGCGGGTGAGCGCGAGCGTGACGACGATTGCGATCATGCTGACGATGATGCCCGATTCGGGCGAGGCGGAGACGTCGCCGGTCTGCAGCCGCTCGATCGCGCGGATCAGGATAGCCAGCGCCGAGATCGCGATGACCACGACCTGGAACAGCGCCGCCAGCGCCTCGGCCTTGCCGTGCCCGAAGCGGTGATTCTCGTCGGCCGGCTGCGAGGCCCAATGGACTCCGCCCAAAGTGACCAGCGAAGCGAACAGGTCGAGCACCGAATCCGCGAGGCTGGCCAGCACCGCGACCGACCCGGTCGTCCACGCCGCCCATGCCTTGAGCAAGCCCAGCAGGATCGCAGAGCAGACGCTGGCGAGCGCGGCGCGGCGGGCGAGGCTGTTCACGGCCGGATGCTCACGGGTAGAGCAGGCCCTCAGTCCAGCCGCCCTCGATGCGGGTGAACTTGCGGCGCTCATGCAGCCGGTGCGCGCGATCCTGCCAGAATTCGATAGCGGCCGGGGTGACGCGGTAGCCGCCCCAATGCGGCGGGCGCGGCACGTCCTGTCCTTCGAACCGCGCCTTCACTTCCTCGAAGCGCGCTTCGAACGTGTCGCGGCTGTCGAGCGGGCGCGACTGGTCCGATGCCCAGGCACCGAGCTGCGAATCGCGCGCGCGGCTGGCGAAATAGGCGTCGCTCTCGGCATCGGTGGCAAAGCTGACACTGCCCTCGATGCGGATCTGGCGGCGCAGCGACTTCCAGTGGAAGAGCAACGCGACCTTCGCCCCTTCGCCCAGTTCCTGCGCCTTGCGGCTCTGGCGGTTGGTATAGAAGACGAAGCCGTTCGGCCCGTGCCCCTTGAGCAGCACGATGCGGGCGGAGGGCTGGCCGTCCGCCGCCACCGTCGCCAGCGTCATCGCGTTGGAATCGTTGAGCTCGCTCGCGCGGGCTTCCTGGTACCAGATGTCGAACAGTTCGAAGGGATCGGTGGTCATGTTCGGGGGCTCTACGCCTCCCCCGAACGGGTGTCGAGGAACGACTCCCGCGCTGGCACATTGAATCGGCTTCGCAACGAGGAGAGCGACATGGCGGCGCGCGCCTATTGGCAGGGGCAGATACGGCTGGCGCTCGTGTCGATCCCGGTGGAAATCTACACCGCGACCAAATCGGGCGCGCAGATCAGCTTTCACCAGATCCATGAGCCGAGCGGCAAGCGCATCAAATATGAGAAGGTCGCCCCCGGCGTCGGCGCGGTCGAACCCGAGGAGATCGTGAAGGGCTATGAGGTCGAGAAGGGCGAATATGTCCTGCTCGAACAGGACGAGATCGATGCGGTGAAGCTCGAATCGAAGAAGACGCTTGAGCTCACCCAGTTCGTCGATGCCGACGAGATCGATGTGCTTTATTATGAACGCCCCTATTTCGTCGTGCCGGCGGACGACCTGGCCGAAGAGGCGTTCATCGTGCTGCGTGAGGCGTTGCGGCGCACCCGCAAGGTCGGGCTGGGGCAGCTGGCGATGCGCGGGCGCGAATATGTGGTGAGCCTCAAGCCGTGCGGGCGCGGCATGGTGCTGGAGACGCTGCGCTATGCCGATGAGGTCAACAAGGCGCAGGGTTATTTCCGCGACATCCCCGATGACGCGCCCGATCCCGAATTGCTTGGACTGGCGGAGAGCCTGATCGAGAAGAAGGTCGCGGCCTTCGATCCGAAGAAATTCCACGATCGCTATGTCGATGCGCTCAAGGACCTGATCGCGCGCAAGCAGAAGGTGAAGGGCAAGAAGATCATCGAGGATGCCGGTGACGGCAAGGAGAGCCGCGGCTCCAACGTGGTCGACCTGATGGCGGCGCTCAAGAAATCGCTGGAGAAGCCCGAGGCGAAGACCCGGGCGCCGGCGAAGAAAGCTCCGGCGAAGAAGCGCGCCTGATGCCGGCGAAGGACCCGCTCGAAAAGTACAACGCCAAGCGCGACTTCGCGAAGACCGCGGAGCCGGCGGGCAAGGTGGCGAAGGGCAAGGGCCATCGCTTCATCGTCCAGAAGCATGACGCGACGCGCCTGCATTGGGATTTCCGGCTGGAGATGGACGGGGTGCTCAAGAGCTGGGCAGTGACGCGCGGGCCGAGCCTCGATCCGGACGAGAAGCGCCTCGCGGTGCGGACCGAGGATCATCCGCTTTCCTATGCCGATTTCGAAGGCGTGATCCCCAAGGGCGAATATGGCGGCGGCACGGTGATGCTGTGGGACGAGGGGACCTGGGCGCCGATCAAGGGCAAGAGCGAGAAGGATCTGGATAAGGGCCATCTCCACTTCACGCTCGAAGGCGAGCGGATGCGGGGCGAATGGCTGCTGATCCGCCTCAAGCCGCGCGGCCGCGAGACGCGCGAGAACTGGCTGCTCCGCAAGATCGACGACCCATATGCCGGCGCCACCGATGCTTTGGTCGAGACCGCGCTGACCAGCGTGAAGACCGGGCGGACGATGCAGGAGATCGCGGAGGGTGCCAAACCGTCATCCCGGCGAACGCCGGTATCTCAGGCGGTTGGCGCCAGCGCACGAGACCCCGGCGTTCGCCGGGGTGACGGCAAGGGCAAGAACCCTGCGTTCCGCAACCCCCAGCTCGCCACGTTGGTCGACACCGTGCCCGCCGGCAACCAGTGGCTGCACGAAGTGAAATATGACGGTTACCGCGCGCTGCTGAGCGTCGGCGCGGATGGGCCGAAGATCTACACCCGCACCGGGCTCGACTGGACGGATCGCTTCCCTGGCATCGCCGAAGCCGCGGCCACGCTGCCCGGCCCGGCGCTGATCGATGGCGAGATCGTCGCGCTCAAGGATGGAAAGCCCGATTTCTCGACGCTGCAGGAAGCGCTGTCGAACGGCGGCGAGGGGTTGGTGATGTTCGCCTTCGACCTGCTCGAAGATGGTGGCGAGGATCTGACGAAGCTGCCCCAGCTTGCCCGCAAGGAGCGGCTGCGCGTGCTGCTGGAAGGCGCGGACGTCAAGGAACTCGATGGGCGCATCCATTTCTCCGAACATGTGCTGGGCAGCGGCGAGAAGCTGTTCGAGACGATGTGCCGCGAAGGCTATGAAGGCGTCGTCTCGAAGCGCGCCGATGCGCCCTATCGCGGTAGCCGGACCAGGGCGTGGCTCAAGACCAAGTGCATCCGCCGCCAAGAGTTCGTGATCCTCGGCTGGCTGCCCTCCTCCGCCAAGGGCCGGGGCTTCCGTTCGCTGCTGCTCGGGGTGAACGGGCCGGATGGGCTGGTCTATGCCGGCAAGGTTGGCACCGGATTCAGCACCGACACGCTGCACGATCTGCGCGAACGGCTCGACGCGATCGCCGCCGACAAGCCCGCCGCTACCGTCCCAAAAGCCGAGGCACGCGGTGCGCATTGGGTGAGGCCCAGGCTGGTCGCCGAAATCGCCTTCGCCGAATTCACTGCCGAGAATGTCGTGCGCCACGCGAGCTTTATCGGCCTGCGCGAGGACAAGAAGGTGAAGGACGTGGTGGCGGAGAAACCCTCGAAGCTCCCCGATGCCCCCGCTTCCGCCGTGAAGATCAGCAGTCGCGACCGGGTGATCTTTCCCGGCGACGATCTCACCAAGGGTGACCTCGCCGACTATTATCTCGCCACCGCGCCGATCCTCCTGCCCTGGCTCGCCAATCGCCCGATCAGCCTGGTCCGCTGCCCGCAGGGGCGTGCCCGCGCCTGCTTCTTCCAGAAGCACGACGCCGGCAGCTTCGGCGACCATGTCCATCATGTCGACATCCGCGAGAAAGATGGTTCGGTCGAACCCTATCTCTATCTCGACGACGCCGATGGGCTCATGGCCTGCGTCCAGATGGGGACGATCGAGTTCCATGGCTGGGGCAGCCTGGTCGCCGATGTCGAGAAGCCCGATCGACTGGTGTTCGATCTCGATCCCGATGAGGGGCTGGGCTTTGACGACGTGAAGAAGGCGGCGGCCGACATCAAGGAGCATCTCGCCGAACTCGGCCTGACCAGCTGGCCGATGCTCTCGGGCGGCAAGGGCGTGCATGTCGTGGTGCCCCTGACCCCGAAGGCGGAATGGCCCGAGGCGAAGAGCTTCTGCGAACGCTTCTCGCGCGCGCTGGCCGAAGCCGAGCCCGAGCGCTTCACCGCCAACCTAAAGAAAGCCAGCCGCAAGGGCCGGATCTTCATCGATTACCTGCGCAACCAGCGCGGCAGCACCGCCGTTCTCCCCTATGTCGCCCGCGCCCGCGAAGGCGCGCCGGTTGCCGCACCGGTGACGTGGAGCGAGTTGCGCGATATCGACAGCCCGCGGCATTTCTCGATCCGGGACACTGCGGTGCTGATCGAGCGCGCCACCGGCCGCGCGCTACGGGGCTGGGGGCTTGCCGGGCAGGTGCTGCCGGACCTTTAAGATAGCCCCCAAGCGGTTGCGAATCCCGCTGGACGCGCCTCGCAGCGTGGTTAATTCTGCACCTTCCATAATGCGCAATAAAAGAGGGGATTTATGCGCTCCAGGCTTCTCGTCAGCGCGGCCGTCGCCGCGGCGTTCAGCGTGCAGTCGGCCCATGGCCAGGCAGTGACCTACGCCCATATCGATGAGGTCAAACCCGCGCCGGTGGCGCAAAAGCCCGCTGCCACCGAAGATTCGCCCGAGGAAATCGCCGAGGATGCGGCGCGCGACCTCAAGGATACCCGCTTCTACAACAAGCCCGGCGCCACCCGCGCGCAATATGACGCCGACTGGCAGGATTGCCGGCTGATCGCGCGCGGATCGCGTACGCCCGGCGGCATGATCCCAGTTTATTACAACCCGCAGATCATCTCGCCGGTCGCGGCGGGCGCGGGCGGGCTGATCGGTGGCCTGATCGGCAGCGCGATCTCGCAGGGCAAGCAGCGCCGCGCCAATCGCCGCGCCTGCCTGCTCATCAAGGGCTGGCGGCTGATCGACGTGCCTTCGGACACGGCTGCGAAAGTTGGTGCGATGACCGATGCCCAGCGCAACGAGTATTTCAATACGATCGTCGGCGCGCAGCAAGTGATGGGCGGCATCACCGAGCGGACCAGCTTCGTGATCGGCCCGGATCGCAAGCTCAAGCTCGACGCGCCGCTCACCGGGCCGGGTACGCTTTATCTGGGCAAGAAGGTGGATCCGAAGGTGCCTGTCGCGGTCGCGCCCGGCGAGGCGGTGCTCGTCTTCGGCTTCCGCCGCCCCGATGAAGGCAGCGCCGGTAAATCGGGCAATTTCTCGATCACGCGCTACGACGTGAATGTCCGCGACCTGCTCTACCGTCCGAAGGACTGGAAGAAGACCGGCGACAAGACGACCTATACGCTGAACGCCAAGAGCAAGGACCGCAAGGCGCTGTACGAGGTACATGCGATGCGGATCACGCCGGGCGATTATGTGATTTCGTCGAGTGCCGCGGGCAATCTCCCGGGCTCGAACACCTATTGCTTCGGCGCGCCGACCTTCCGTGTCGAGGCTGGGGACACCGTCTATCTGGGCGATTTCGTGCCCTATATGGGCGTGGGGCTGGCGAACGGCGAATGGCTCAACGCGATTGCCTGGACCACGCATATCGAGGATGCGCGCGGCGTGCTGAGCGCTAGCCAGCCCGCGCTCGCCGCGTCGCTGAAGCCGGCGCCAATGCGCGACCGCGCCACCTATAGCTGCTCGGCGATGACCATGGACCGCTGGGATCTGCCCGGTGTCGAGGACCTGCCCGAACTGCCGCCTCAGCCCGTCGCGGCGCAGGCGCCGGCTCCGGTGCCCGCGCCTGCGGTGGTCACGCCCGCCACTCGCTGAGCCGATGCGCGGGGCGGGGGGCGCCGATCCTCAACCCCGCGCCCGCAGCCAGGCGCCCAGCCGCGCGCGGATCGGCACGTCCCAGAAGCGATAGGCCAGCCAGGCGACCAGCAGCAGCAACGGCACCAGCGCGGTGCCGATCGCGAGCAGCTGCCCGCGCGACGCCTGCCCCGTCGCGACGAAGTTCATCCAGAGATAGAGGAACGGGAAATGGGTGATGTAGATCGGATAGGAGATGCGCCCGCTCGCCTTGCATAGCCAGAGCATGCCGCGCCCCGCCTCGGAATGGCGGCCGGCGATCAGGATCGCGGGGAAAAGCAGGATGACGATCAGCGCCTCGTAGAGCCCGTTGACCTTGATCCCGCCCATCGGCGGCAGCGTCGGCGCGGCGATCGCGGCGAGCATCACGATCGACAGTGGCAGCCAGCCGATCCTGATGTCGGGTAGCCGCTCGCGCACCCGGTAGAGCCACAGCCCGGTGAGGAACGGGAAGAACAGCCGCACCGGCGCCATCCAGAAGGTCTCCCATTAGGAGCCCTGGTCGAGCGTGCCGTGCAGCGTCGCGCCGATCGCCAGCACCACGCCGCTCGCCACCGCCAGCAACGCCAGCCATCGCGCCCGCAACCGGCGCAGCACCAGCGCATAGGCGAGGTTGCCGATATATTCCTGGAACAGCGTCCAGATCGGCCCATTGAGTGGGTGCGTGTCGGTCCAGCGATTGGCCAGCGGCCAGCTCGGCAGCGCGAACAGGCACAGCGCGAAGGCGCCGAGCACCATGCCGAGCGGCGCCACCTGCGCAGTGCCGGCAAAGGGATCGAACAGATAACTCGCGAGCCCGAGCAGCGCGCCGAGGATCACCAGCGGGTGCAGCCGGATCAGCCGTAGCGCGAGGAAGCGGCCGGTATTCATCCGTTCCCACCGATCGTCATAGGCATAGCCGATCACGAAGCCGGACAGCGCGAAGAAGAAGTCCACGGCGAGCGGGGCATGGTGCAGCACCACCTTGGCGCCGTCCCACATCACGGTGATGCCCTGGATGTGGAAGATCACCACGATCAGCGCGGCGGTCCCGCGCAGCCCGTCCAGAACTTCGAGATGCTCCTTGCCGCTCGTCGTCCGGTCGGGGGCATGCACCTCCACTGCCGGCGTCTCCACGCGCTCCATCCCTGATCCCCTCCGCGATGCTTTGTGCGGATTGGTGTCGGCCCGGCGCGAAAACCGCAAGCCCGATTGCGGATCAGGCCTGTCCTGCCGCCTCCAGGATCAGGCGCGCGATCGCTGCCGGGTGCGAGAGCAGCGAGACATGGCTCGATTTCAGCTCGATCGTCGTCGCGCCCATCCGCTTGGCCATGAAGCGTTCCAGGTCGGGATTGATCGTCCGGTCCTCGGTCGAGACTGCATACCAGCTTGGCTTGTGCCGCCACGCCGCCTGGGTGGTACGGCCGGTGAGCAGCAGCTTGTGAAAGGGCTGCTGCACCGCGAACAACGCTTTCGCTGTGCGCGGCGGCAGGTCGCCGGCAAAGTCGCGCAGGAACGCCGTTTCGCTCAGCCGTCCCTCATCGCCGTCAAAGACGATGCCGGCGCTTGCCGGCGGCGTCGGGTATTTCGCGGCGAGCGCGGCATAATCCTCGCCGGCATCGGGCGCACGGGCAGCGACATAGACCAGCGACGAGACATTGGGATGCATCCCCGCCTCGGTGACGATCATGCCCGAGAAGCTGTGTCCGGCCAGCACGGTCGGTCCGTCCTGGCGATCGAGCACCCGCGTCGTTTCTGCCACGGCGTCGGGCAGGCTGGTCAGCGGGTTCTGCACCGATGTGACGTTCAGTCCGCGATCCTGGAGCAGCGGGATCACTTCGGACCAGGAGGAACCATCGGCGAACAGGCCGTGGACGAGCACGATATTGCGCGCCTTCACCGGCGCGGCCGGGCGGGCAAGCGCGGGCGCGGCCAGCGATACGGCAAGCGAAGCAAGTGCGACACGCGAGAAGGTGCGGCGATCGAGCGAAAGGGAAGCCATGGGGCGCAACTCCGGTGGAGGGCGGAATGCAAGGCGATGTGGGGTCGCCGCGCGATACGCCAACCATCCAAAGGTTTGGCGTGCTGCAATCGCGCTTGCGCAGAGTGAATGTTGCAAACGACTCGCAATAGTATTAGGGGGCTGCGCGACGCCGCCGGAAGCGCTGCGCACCATCCGCAGGAAAAGGGATCTCCCATCTTGAAGTTCAAGCTTACCCTCTCGCTCGGCGTCGCGCTTTGCGCGCTCGCCACGCCCGCCTTCGCCCAGAGCGACGACGCGCAGAAACCGGCAGAGGGTGAGGAGATCGTCGTCAGCGGCCGCTATACGATTCCCGACAAGATCGACACCGCAACCGGCCTCGGCCTGACCGTGCGCGAGACGCCGCAATCGGTGAGCATCGTCACCGCGCAGCGCATTCTCGACCAGAACCTGATCAGCGTCGCCGATGTTATCAACAATGCGGTGGGCGTGTCGGTCAACGAATATGACGATGTCCGCAATGAGTTCAACGCGCGCGGCTTCGAGATCCGCAATACCCAGGTCGATGGCGTGCCCGCGGCCTGGACGCTGGCTGGCGGTAATGGCGAGACCAGCATCGACGTGTCGATCTATGAGCGCGTCGAGATCGTGCGCGGCGCGACCGGCCTGCTTTCCGGCGCCGGCGATCCTTCGGCTTCGGTGAACCTCGTCCGCAAGCATGCAGATGCCACCGACTGGACCGGCTATGTCAACGCGCAGGTCGGCAGCTGGAACACCTATCGCGTTTCCGCCGATGTTGGTGGTGCGCTGGACGCAAACGGCCGCATCCGCGTCCGCGCGGTGGGCCGCTACGAGAACGGCAAGAATTTCACCGATCTGCTGCACACCAAGAAGTACGTGCTCTACGGCGTGGTCGATGCCGATGTGACCGACAGCACGCTGGTTCGTGCCGGCATCAGCTATCAGGATACCAAGCCCAAGGGCGCGACCTGGGGTGCGCTGCCCACATTCTATAGCGACGGATCGCTCACCACCGATCTGCCGCGTTCGTTGACCACGGCGGCGGACTGGACCTATTGGAACTCGACCAACCAGAACATCTTCGCCACCGTCCGTCAGGAGATCGGTGACCGCTGGAGCGTGACGGTCAACTACAACCGGCTGCGCAACACCGGCGATACCCAGCTGCTCTATATGTACGGCACGGCCGACCGCGCGACCGGCACGATCGCCAGCAGCAATCCCTACAAGTCCAAGGGCGTCAGCCTTCAGGACAGCTTCGATGCGCAGATCAAGGGCAGCGTGAATCTGTTCGGTCGCGATCATGAAGTCGTGGTCGGTGCGCTGCACAGCATCCTCAACCGCTACACCGACAATTTCGTCGCGCCGTACACGCAGAACAATCCGGCCTTCGGCACTGGCCTGAACGAGTGGGCAACCAACGTCCCGGTCATCGGCCGCGAAGGCGCGCTGTTCCCCGAGCCCGTCTGGGGCACCACGGCGGTTCGCAACGAGCAGGAGCGGATCAAGCAGACCGGCTATTACGGCGCGGTTCGCCTGAACGTCGCCGATCCGCTCAAGATCATCGCGGGCGCGCGCATCGCCAGCTGGCAGCAGCAGGGGTTCAACTGGAGCGGCCCGAGCCAGTATGGCAACGACAACAAGTTCATTCCCTATTTCGGTGCGCTGCTCGATATCACGCCGAACCACCGGCTCTATGCGAGCTACACCAAGATCTTCCAGCCGCAGAACCTGCGCACGCGCAGCCTCGAGCTGATCGCGCCGCTCGAAGGCAATGCCTATGAAATCGGCCTGAAGAGCGCCTTCTTCCAGGATGCGCTGCAGACCTCGGTCGCGCTGTTCCGCATCGAGCAGGACAATGTCGGCCAGATCGACGGTGCCACGATCCCGGTTAACGGCCAGCAGATCCAGCCCTATCGGGCCGCCCAGGGTGTCACCAGCCAGGGATTCGAGATCGAGGCGACCGGGCGGCCGCTGCCGGGCTGGAACATCAATTTCGGCTATAGCCAGTTCAAGGCCGAGGATCGCGACGACATCGCCGCCAACACCGATCAGCCGCGGCGCATGCTCAAGCTGTTCACCACCTATACGCTTGATCGCCTGACCTTTGGCGGCGGCGTAAACTATCGCAGCGAAGCCTTCACCTTCGGAACCAATCCCGTAACCGGGGCCCGGTTCCGCTTTACGCAGGAGGGCTTCGCGCTGGTCAACTTGATGGCGCGCTATGCGCTGACCGATCAGCTCGAGCTCCAGGCCAATGTCGAGAACCTGCTCGACAAGACGTACAACAGCCAGATGGGCACGTTCAGCCAGTTCCGCTACGGCGCCCCGCGCAACTTCACGATCGGCGCGAGCTACCGGTTCTGATAAGGGGGCAGGGAGGCGTGTCCGGCGCCTCCCTCGTCCCAAGACCAAGCCTCCCCAATCCAGGAGAGTGACGATGAAGAAGCTGTTTCTCGCTGCCGCCGCGCTGCTGATCGCCGCCCCCGCCGCCGCCCACGAAATCTGGGTGGAGCATGATGGCAAGGGCCCGGCGCGCATCTATCTGGGCGAGCCGAACGAAGCGGTGCCCGCCAATGGCGATGCCGAATGGCACCATCTGCAAAAGCCGCAACTGGTCGGCACCACGGCCACGCTGACCCGCCGCGCCAATCATATCGAGGCCGCGGTCTCGGGCACCGGCGATGTCCGCGTGCGCGACGATGCGGTGTTCGCGCCGTGGCAGTCGGGCGACGCCAAGCAGGGCGCGATCTTCTATGCCCGCGCCGGCCGCAGCGAGACCAGCCACAAGCTCGATCTCGAGCTGGTGCCGGTCGCTGCCAATAGCGACCAGTTCACGCTGATGTTCCGCGGCAAGCCGCTCGCGGATGCCAAGCTCTCGATTGTCACGCCCGATCGCTGGCAAAAGGGCTTCGTCACCGATGCGCAGGGCCGCGTCACGGTGCCGCAGCTCGGCGCCGGCCGTTATCTCGTCAGCGCCTCGCACACCGAAGCCGTGCCGGCGAAGCTCGGCGGGCAGGACGTGGCGAGCGTGATGCACATCTCGACGCTGACTTTTGTTCGCTAACATTGGCGTTCGCTAAAAACCGGAGCGTGCCGGGCATCCCGGCACGCCTCAGCTCTGGCGCAGATTCTCGGCGAGGAACGCCAGGCAGCGGCGCACCTTCGCCGTCTCGCCCTGCTCGGCAAGATAGAGCGCAACTACGGGTGAAGCGGGCAGCGGCACTTCGGGCAGCACCTGTTCGAGGCTGCCGTCTTCCAGCTCTTCGCCGATGTCCCATAGCGACTTGATCGCGATCCCCGCGCCGCTCAGCGCCCAGATTCGCGCGAGCTCACCGTCATTGGTGCTCAGCGCCTGGCGCGGGCGCACTTCCCCCATCGCCACTTCGCCCCATATGTCGTGGTGGAAATCGCCGGTCGCGATGCAGTCATGCGCGGCGAGGTCGGCGATCTGTCGCGGGCGGCCGCGCTTGGCGAGATAGTCGGGCGTGGCGCACATTACGCGCGGGTTATCGGCCAGCCGCTTCATCACCAGCCGCGAATCGGGCGGGGTGTCGAAGCAGATCGCCAGATCGAAGCCGTTCTCGACGATCCCCGCCGGCTGCTCCGACGTCTCCAGGTGCACGGTCACCCCGGGATTGCGCATCGAGAATTGGTGGAGCAGCGGCGCTAGGCGGCGGCGGCCGAAATGCACCGTGGTCGTCACCCGCAGCACGCCCGAGGCGTCGGCGGCGTTGCGCATCACCGTCCGCTCGGCTTCCTCCAGGTCGGCGATCGCGCGGCCGGCCTTGGCGTAGAAGAGCTGGCCTTCGTCGGTGAGCGTCAAATGCCGGCTGTTGCGCCGGACCAGCGGCACGCCGAGCCGGTTCTCCAAATGCGTCAGCCGCCGGCTCATCGCGGCCAGCGACATTCCCAGCGCCCGCGCGGCGGCGGACAGGGTGCCGGTCTCCGCGATCTTGATGAAGGACAGGGTTTCTACAAGGCGATCGGGCATGCGGGCCAAGGTAGGCCGGTGGTGCTGCGCCGCAACATGTCTGGCATTGCGTGTCTGTGTGAAAGAGTTGCTGTGTGAAGTCTAGATAGATGGAATATAACGGAATTTTACCGGAGTTGCGCCGGGTGCAAGCCTTTGTTGCATGCGCTGGAACAGCCTTGAACCGCTTGTGCGGCGCATCAATCTTCCGGCGCGAACGGCCCCCAGGGCCTTGTTGTCCAGGAGAGTATAGATGCCCGCATTCGCCCGCACCGCCCCCGCCCGCACCGATTCCCCGATCGCGTGGAACGATGTCGAGGCATTGCCGGTTTACGCCGCGCTGCTGATGGGGCTGGGGCTGATCGGCCTGCTCCTTGCCGATTTCGTATCGTCGTTCGAGATCGCATCGGCGGTCGACCTGATGATGCTAAAGGCAGTCGGCATCTTCGGCTGCATCGCGCTGCGCCAGGCCTGGATGCAGCTCGACAAGGACCTGCCCCTCGATCAGCGATAAGAAAGACACTGTAGAATGATCATCGGCCGCAGACCCCGGATCCGCCAGGTGTTTCACACCGCATGGCAGGCGCTGGTCGCGCTATTCGTGTGGGACGTCGCGGTCACGGTCTTCTACTTCCTGTCGCCCTTCCACGCGCCGGCATTGCCGCTGACCATCTTCGGCACCGCGCTGGCGCTGTTTCTCGGCTTCCGGGTCAACTCGGCCTATCAGCGCTGGTGGGAGGGGCGGATCCTGTGGGGATCGATGGTCAACACCTCGCGCAGCTTCGCGCGCGCCGTGCTGTCCTTCCTGCCGCACCCCGAGGCGGAAGCGCTGCGCACCCGGCTGGTCGAGCGCCATATCGCCTATGTCCATGCACTGCGCTGCCAGCTGCGCCGCCAGGACCCGGGCGCCCCGGTGCTGCGCGTCCTTGCCGACGAGACCGAACACCCCGAGCTCGCTGCCAACAATCCCGCCAACGCGCTGCTGACCACCAGCAGCCGTGCCCTCGCTGAAGCCCGGACGAAGGGCTGGATCGACACCATCCAGCAGGCCCATATCGAGGGCTTGCTGGTCGACATGTCCAACGCCCAAGGCGGCATGGAGCGGATCAAGAACACGCCGCTCCCTGCCCAGTACCGCAGCTTCCCGACCTTCTTTGCCCGGCTGTTCTGCGTGCTGCTGCCGATCGGACTGGTCGAGACGCTCGGCATCGCCACGCCGTTCGGCTCGGCGGTCGCCGGCTTCATGTTCCTGGCGGCGCTCAGCGTCGGCGACGATCTGGTCGATCCCTTCTCCGATACCGTCCATGACGTGCCGCTCACCCAGATCACCACGATGATCGAAGGCGACATGCTCCAGATGCTCGGCCGTGAGGCGCCGCCGCGGGTCGAGCCGGTCGACGGCGTGCTCTGGTAACATTCCCGGGTGGCTTTGCCGGTTGCAAGCCACCATGGTTTCCCGCAAACGGGCCACAGGGTTTGGGACGGGAAGATGGCGAGCCGCGCAGCGACCGGATTGTTCGACGCCGGCTTGATCGCCGATCGGTGGATCGCGGACTATTGCGCGTCCGGCCCCAGCGACGACGTTCTGTGCGCCAGGGGTGCCGATGGCGGTGCCTGGCAGGCAGTGTTCGAGGAACTGGCCGGCCTCTCCGGCGAAAATCTCGAAACCGCCCGCGAACGCGCGCATCGCCATGCCGAGGATATCGGCACCGGCTTCCGCATCGCCGGCGAAGGCGATGAGCGCCCCTGGCCGCTCTCGCCGATCCCGCTGCTGATCCCTCAGGCCGAATGGAACATTATCGCCAGCGGCATCGCCCAGCGCGCCGAAGTGATGGAGCAGATCCTCGCCGACCTCTACGGCTCCGGCAGGCTGGTTGCCGACGGGCATGTCCCCGCCGCGCTCGTCACTGGCAGCCCCTTCTTCCTGCGCCCGCTCGCCAATTCGGTGCCGCCCGGCGGCTATCACCTTCAGGCGATCGCGATCGATCTGTGCCGTGGCCCGAACGGCGAATGGCGCGTCCTCGCCGATCATCTGCGCGCGCCCGCCGGGGCCGGCTATGCGCTTGAGAACCGGCTGGCGATGGCGCAGACGCTCGACGGCCTCCAGACCCGGCTCAACATCGCCCGTCACGCGCCCTTCTTTGCGGCATTCCGCGAAGGGCTGGCCGCGCGCTGCCGCCGCGCCGAGCCGCGCATCGCGCTGCTTACCCCCGGCCGGCTCAACCCGAGCTATCCCGAGCAGGCGCATCTCGCCCGCTATCTCGGCTGGCTGCTGGTCGAGGGTGCCGATCTCGCGGTGCTCGACGACAAGCTCTATGTCCGCACCATCGCCGGGCTGAAACGCGTCGATGCGCTGTGGCGCCGGCTCGATCCGCGCCTGCTCGATCCGCTGGCGCTCGACAGCCATTCGACGATCGGCGTGCCGGGGCTGGTCGATGCGATGGTTGCGGGCAATGTCGTCATTGCCAATGCGCCGGGAGCCGGGCTGCTCGAAGCCCCGGCCTTTGCCGCCTTCCTCCCCCGCCTTGCCGAGCTGCTGACTGGCGAAGCGCTCCAGCTGCCCAATATCGCCACCTGGTGGTGCGGACAGGACGATGCCCGCGCGCATGTTGAAGCCGATCTCGATCGCCTGCTGGTCAAGCCCGCCTTCGGGGTCGCCCCGCTCGGCCTGCCTGATCGCAAGGCGGTGCTCGGTGCCAGCCTGCAGGGTGAGGCACGCGCCGCCTTGCTCGCCGATATGGCGCGCCGGCCGCAGGATTATGTCGGCCAGGAAGTCGTCCATCTCTCGACCATGCCGGTGGTCGCCGAAGACAAGCTCGCCGCGCGCCCCTTCACCCTGCGCGTGTTCGCCGCGCGCGGTGCCGATGGCGGCTGGACCGTGCTGCCCGGCGGCTTCGCCCGGATCGGCGAACATGCCGATGCCCGCGCCGCGGTGATGGGCAATGGCATGTGGTCGGCCGATGTCTGCGTCTATGGCTCCGATCCGGTCGAGCCGGTGTCGCTGCTGCCATCGGGCGATTCCACACAGCTGCGCCGCAATCCGGGAACCCTGCCCAGCCAAGTCGCCGACAATATGTTCTGGCTCGGCCGCTATCTCGAGCGCGGCGAGGCCCAGCTTGGCGTGATCCGGGTGCTGCTCGGCAATTCGATCAGCGCGGATACCGGCGCGGCGCTCGCCGCCGATACCGTGCGCAAGCTGATCGAGATCCTGGTCAGCAGCAACGCCGCGCCCGCGCCGCATGGCCTCAAGCGCTCGGACCTCACCCAGCTCGCCCGCGCCGCGCTGGAAGATGGGGAGGGCTGGTACAGCGTAGCCGCGATCAACGCCCAGGCCCGGCTGATTGGCCAGGTTTCGCGCGATCGTCTCGCCGCCGACATGGTCCGCCTGCTTGACGCGCCCTTCCCGACGCGCGGCACGCTGCTGGAGAAAGCTGGCTCGCTGCAACGCCGCTATTCGGCGCTGGCCGGGCTTGCCGCCGAGCATATGGGCCGCACCGATGCCTGGCGCTTCCACGATATGGGCCGCCGCGTCGAGCGCGCGATGGCGACGTTGGCCTTCCTGCGCGCCTTTGGCCGGCCCGACGCGACCAGCGACGATCTCGGCACCCTGCTCGATCTTGCCGACAGCCAGATCAGCTATCGCCAGCGTTACCTCACCGGCATCGCCCGGGTGCCGGTGCTCGATCTGGTTACGCTCGATCCGGGTAATCCGCGCGGTATCGCCTATCAGGTCGCGGCGATCTCGGGCCATCTCAACAAGCTGCCGGTGCTGTCCGATGATGGCCTTGCCGAGCCGCAACAGGAGCAGGCGCGCGAACTGGCGGCGATCCTGGTGACTTCGCACGCCACAAGGATCGAGGATGGCCAGCTTGCCGGGCTGGAGACCCGTCTCGCCAATCTCTCCGACGCGATTGCCCGCCGCTATTTCCTGCAAGGCGCCGAGCCGCTGCGCGCCACCGGGCTCGTCCTCGCCTGATGCTCTATCGCATCCGCCACGTCACCCGCTTCGATTATGCGCAGCCGGTCGGCTTCGCGCGCTGCAATTTGCGGCTGAAGCCGATCCTCTGGTCGGGGCAGGACGTGCTCGATTATGCGCTGTCGGTCGAGCCGGGCGGCCGCACCTTCCCGGCGCGGGCCGAGGCGGGGCTCGCCAATGTCGTGCGGCTGGTGATGGAGCATGCGACCAGCACGCTGACGATCGAAAGCACCGCGCGCGTCCGGGTAAACCGCCCGATCCCGGTGCCGGGGCCGTCCGATCCGACGCTGGCCGAGATCGCCAAGCTCTCCCGCGAAAGCCGCGATGCTTCGCCGGCCAGTCCGGCATCCTATCTCTTCCCCTCGCCGCAGATCCCGCTTGATGGTGCGATCGCCGAGTGGTGCGCGCCCGAACTGGCCCCGACGCGCGGCGTGCTGGAGGCAATCTATGCACTGGCCACCCGCATCCAGCGCGAATTCGATTTCGATCCGAGCGCCACTTTGGTCGATACCCCGCCGCGCGCTGCTTTCGACAAGCGCCGGGGCGTCTGCCAGGACTTCGCCCAGATCATGATCTCGGGCCTGCGCGCCGCCGGGCTGCCGGCCGCCTATGTCTCGGGATATCTGCGCACCTTGCCGCCGCCGGGCCAGCCCCGGCTGGTCGGCGCCGATGCCACCCATGCCTGGGTGCTGGTCTGGGCCGGCCCCGATCTCGGCTGGGTCGGCGTCGATCCCACCAACGGCATCTGGATGGCGGAGGATCATGTCGTGATGGCGATCGGCCGCGACTATGCCGAGATCGCCCCGATCGACGGCATCGTGCTCGGCTCGGGCGCGCAGGACATGCATGTCTCGGTGGACGTCGAGCCGCTGGAGGAAGTGGCGAGCTGATTCTCCTCCTACAAGGGAGGGGAGTTTTATCCGCAACTCTTGCGTTAGTGGGCCGACACGCCGAAATACGGCGCGTCCAAAGGGGTTTTAATGGCTGCTGATCCGTATTCCGTCCTGAATGTCGCGCGCGGTGCGAGCGAGGCCGATATCAAAAAGGCCTATCGCAAGCTCGCCAAGGAGCTGCATCCGGACCGCAACCAGGACAACCCCAAGGCGGCGGAGAAGTTCAGCCAGGTCACGTCGGCCTATGATCTGCTCACCGACAAGGACAAGCGCGCCCGCTTCGATCGCGGCGAGATCGATGGCGATGGCAATCCGGTCAATCCGTTCGGGGCCGGGTTCGGCGGTGGCTTTGGCGGGGGCAATCCCGGTGCCGGCCAGGGTGGTTTCCGCGCCGATTTCGGCGGCGGCGATGGCGGCGGTTTCGGCGACATCTTCGAGGGGCTGTTCGGCGGTGGCCGGCGCGGCGGCGGTGGTTTCTCGGGCGGCTTCGGCGATTTCGGCCGGCGCGCGGCGCCCAAGGGCGCCAATGTCGCCTATCGCCTCGCCGTATCGTTCGAGGATGCGGCCAGGCTCGCCCCCCAGCGCATCACCCTGCGCGACGGCAAGACGATCGATCTCAAGCTGCCTGCCGGCCTCGAGAACGGCACCCAGATGCGCCTCGCCGGCAAGGGCGAGGAAGGTGCGGGCGAGCCGGGCGATGCGATCGTCACGATCGAGATCCAGCCGCACCGTTTCTATGAGCGCCAGGGCGACGATATCCGGCTCGATCTGCCGGTCACGCTGAACGAAGCGGTGCTCGGTGCCGAAGTGCGCGTGCCGACGCCGGATGGCGCGGTGATGCTCAAGGTTCCCAAGGGCTCGTCCTCGGGCAAGGTGCTCCGCCTCAAGGGTCGCGGCTTCCACAAGAAGGGCGGCGGTCGCGGCGATCTGCTCGTCACGCTGATGGTCGAGCTGCCGGTCAACGACGATGCGCTGGTCGAGTTCGCGCAAGGCTGGACCGACAAGGGGAACCCGCGTGGGCGCATGGGCGTCTAATCCCTTGTGACCACAGGGGAAGATACGGGCGCCGCGCAGGCGAAGCCGGGGCTTGGCTCCCGAATTCTCAAGCTGCTCGCCCGGATCGGCCTTGGCCCCAGATCCTGGACCGTGTTCAAGCGGGTGGTGATCGGCACGTTCAACGACGGCTTCACCTATGCCGGCAACCTTGCCTATCTGAGCCTCGTCACCCTCTTCCCCTTCTTCATCGTCGCGGCGGCGGTCGCCCAGCTGTTCGGCCGCAGTTCGGAAGGGCTGCACACGCTGGAGGCGTTCCTGCGCACTGTGCCGCCCGATGTCGCCGAGCTGCTGCGCAAACCGGTGCAGGACGTGCTGCTGGCGCGGACGGGCAATCTGCTGTGGTTCGGCGCGATCGTCGGGCTTTGGACAGTTGCTGGCTTCATCGAGACGATCCGCGGCATCCTGCGTCAGGCATACGGCGTCCAGTCGAGCACGCCCTTCTGGCGCTATCGGCTGGGATCGATCGGGATGATCATCGCCTCGGTGGTGATGACGATGGCGGCGTTCAGCTTCCAGGTGATCCTCACCGGTGTCGAGCAGTTCCTCTACACGATCTTCCCCTGGGCGTCCGAAGCGCAGCGCATCGTCTCGCTCTCCAAGATCGCGCCGGCGATCGCGCTGTTCGGCGCGCTCTACATGCTGTTCTACTCGCTCACGCCCAGCCGCTACCGGAAGAGCAAATGCCCGAAATGGCCCGGCGCGCTGTTCACTGCGGGCTGGTGGCTGCTGGTCACTGCCCTGTTGCCCAAAATCCTCGGTACGCTGGGAAATTACGATCTTACCTATGGAAGCCTTGCAGGCGTGATGATCGCACTGATCTTCTTCTTCCTTGTTGGGCTGGGGCTGGTAGTCGGCGCCGAGTTGAACGCGGCTCTGGCGGAAACGCCCGAAACGGGTCTAGAGGAGCCGCGCAAGAATGGAGAATAGTGCGTCGTGACCGGATTGATGCAGGGCAAGCGTGGGCTGATCATGGGCCTCGCCAATGACAAGAGCCTCGCCTGGGGTATCGCGAAGCAGTTGCGCGATCAGGGCGCCGAGCTTGCATTCAGCTATCAGGGCGATGCGCTGCTCAAGCGCGTGAAGCCGCTTGCCGAGCAGCTCGGCTCGGACACGCTGATCGATTGCGACGTGTCTGACATGGACGCGCTCGATGCGGCGTTCGATACGCTCAAGGCCAAGTGGCCGACGATCGATTTCGTCGTCCATGCGATCGGCTTCTCGGACAAGTCGCAGCTGCGCGGCAAGTTCTACGATACGACGCTCGACAATTTCCTGATGACGATGAACATCTCGGCCTACAGCCTGGTGGCCGTCGCCAAGCGCGCGCGCGAAATGATGCCCGAGGGCGGCTCGATCCTGACGCTGACCTATTACGGGGCCGAGAAGGTGATCCCGCACTATAACGTGATGGGCGTCGCCAAGGCCGCGCTGGAGACCAGCGTGAAGTATCTCGCGGTCGATATGGGTCCGGAGAATATCCGCGTGAACGCGATCTCGGCCGGCCCGATCCAGACGCTGGCGGCACGCGGCATCGGTGACTTCAACTATATCCTGAAGTGGAACGAGCTGAACTCGCCGCTGCGCCGTACCGTGACGATCGAGGACGTCGGCGGCGCCGGGCTCTATATGCTCTCGGACCTGTCGGCGGGCGTTACCGGCGAAATCCATCACGTGGATGCAGGCTATAATGTGATCGGCATGAAGGCCGAGGACGCGCCGGATATCGCGCTCTCGTGAGCATCGTCGTGCGCCCCGCTACCGGCGGGGACGTCGCGGCGATCGACGCGCTGCTGCGCCGTTCCTTCCCGGCGGAAGACGAAGCGCGGCTGGTCCAGCGGCTGTGCATCGACGGCGACATGGTGCTGACGCTGGTGGCGGACGACGAGGACAGCGGCGCGCTGGCGGGCATGGTCGCCTTCAGCCGGATGGAAACGGAGATCGCCGGCAAGGCGATTGCGGCGGTCGCACTGGCGCCGCTGGCAGTAGACAAGGCCTGGCGCCAGCAAGGCGTTGGTGAGGCGCTGGTTCAGGCCGGGATCGAGCAGTTGCAGGCCGCCGGTGCGATGCTCTGCTTCGTGCTGGGCGAGCCGGGCTATTATGAGCGCTTCGGATTTGCCGAGGAATGGGCGCACGGATTTGCCTCGCCCTATGCCGGTGAGTATCTGATGGCGCTGCCGCTCCAGGGTGGCGCCATGCCGTGCGGGGTGCGCGGCGCCGCGACGCATGCATCGGCGTTCGCAGAGCTGGGCAGGACTTGAGTTGAGCTACAACACTTTCGGACGCGTCTTCCGCTTCACCACCTGGGGCGAGAGCCACGGCCCGGCGCTGGGCGTCGTCGTCGACGGGTGCCCGCCGGGGATCGCGCTGTCCGAAGCCGATATCCAGCCCTTCCTCGACAAGCGTCGCCCCGGCCAGTCGCGCTTCACCACCCAACGCCAGGAGCCGGACCAGGTCCGCATCCTCTCGGGCGTGTTCGAGGGGCGCACGACCGGCACGCCGATCAGCCTGATGATCGAGAATGTCGACCAGCGCTCGAAGGACTATTCCGAAGTCGCGCAGGCCTATCGCCCCGGCCATGCCGATTATGCCTATGACGCCAAATATGGCTTTCGCGATTATCGCGGCGGCGGGCGCAGCTCGGCGCGTGAGACCGCGGCGCGGGTGGCGGCAGGTGCGATCGCCCGGCTGGTCATCCCCGAAGTGACGATCACAGGCTGGGTCGAGGCAATCGGCCATGCCCCGATCCTCTATTCACGCTTCGATGCCGCCGAGATCGATCGCAACGCCTTCTTCTCGCCCGATGCCGAAGCGGCGCTGCGTTGGGAGAAGCTGGTCGATGAGGCGCGCAAGGCCGGTTCGTCGCTGGGGGCCACGGTCACCTGCGAGGCGACCGGGGTGCCCGCCGGTTGGGGCGCGCCGCTCTATGCCAAGCTCGACAGCGAGCTTGCCGCCGCGATCATGTCGATCAACGCAGTGAAGGGCATCGAGATCGGCGACGGCTTCGCGGCCGCGCTGGCAACCGGTGAGGCCAATGCCGATCCGATGCGCCCGGGCGCCGACGGCCCGGAATTCCTTGCCAACCATGCCGGCGGCATCGCCGGCGGCATCTCGACCGGCCAGCCGGTACGGGTGCGCGCGGCGTTCAAGCCGACCAGCTCGATCCTGACGCCGGTGGAGACGATCAACCGCGCAGGCGAGGCCGCGGAAATCCGCACCAAGGGGCGCCATGATCCGTGTGTGGGTATCCGGGGCGTGCCGGTAGTCGAGGCGATGATGGCGCTGGTGCTGGCTGACCAGAAACTGCTGCATCGGGCCCAGATCGGCTGATTCGTTCGGTAACAACCGAAACCAGTTCAAGCTTCAAAAGCCGGCCGGATCGATCGATCTGGCCGGCTTTTACTTGCTTGCCACATTTCGGCCCATCTCTCTTCCGGCTCTGTTCGCTGCTCAGCCGTGTGCCTCACCGGGTCGGCTGAAACGTCTGGAAACAACTCAGACACGTGCGCCCGCTCCAACGGTCCTCGGCAAAAACCGAAGGAGGATTGCCCAGTATGTTGCTCAAGACCCTGATTGGCGCCGCGGCGCTGCTTGCCGCTCCGGCGGCTTTCGCCCAGACCACCACTCCGACCGATCCGTCTGCCTCGACGCCGACGGAAACCCCTGCTCCGGCTCCGGCGCCTGACCCCAGCGCCAATGCGCCGGCCCCCGCACCGGATGCCAGCTCGGCCACGACTGCGCCTGAACCGGCAAGCCCGAGCGAAGACGCCACCGCTTCGAGCGAAGCGGACAAGCGCGACCGCAAATATGAGGGCAAGAAGAAAAAGCCCGACTAAAACGGTTTGCCGCATTTTCCGAGTCGTCAGATGAGTCCATCTGACTAGAAAATGCTCCAAGCCACAGGGCGTTGCGCTACCCGACCTGGCCGGACGGGTAGCGCAGAGCCTTTATCCGGCCCGATCAGTCCGCGAACGGATCGCGGACGAGAATCGTATCTTCGCGCTCGGGGCTGGTCGAAACCAGCGCCACCGGGCAGCGGATCAGCTCTTCCACCCGGCGGATATATTTGATCGCGGCGGCCGGCAGTTCGGCCCAGCTGCGCGCGCCCGCGGTGGTTTCCTGCCAGCCCGGCATCGACTCATAGACCGCTTCAACCGCAGCCTGATCGGCGGCGTTCGACGGATAATAGTCGATTTCCTCGCCGTGCAGCTTGTAGCCGGTGCACACCTTGATCTCGTCGAACCCGTCGAGCACGTCGAGCTTGGTCAGCGCGATGCCGGTGATGCCAGAAACGGCAGCCGACTGGCGCAGCAGCACCGCGTCAAGCCAGCCGCAGCGGCGCTTGCGGCCGGTGACGGTGCCGAACTCATGGCCGCGCGTGCCGAGGCGCTCACCCACGTCATTGTCCTGCTCACTCGGGAAGGGCCCGGAGCCGACGCGGGTGGTATAGGCCTTGGCGATGCCCAGCACGAAGCCGACCGCCGCCGGGCCGATGCCCGAGCCCGCCGAGGCCGTGCCCGCCACGGTGTTCGACGACGTGACGAACGGATAGGTGCCGTGATCGATGTCGAGCAGCACGCCCTGCGCGCCTTCGAACAGGATGCGGCGGCCACGCTCGCGCGCGGCATTGAGATCGCGCCACACCGGCTTGGCGAAGGGCAGGACGAAACCGGCGATTTCCTCGAGCTGCTGAACCAAAGCGGCGCGATCGATCGGGCCGACGCCGAAGCCGGCGCGCAGCGCATCGTGATGCGCGAGCAGGCGATCGAGCTGCGGTTCCAGCTCACCGAGATGCGCGAGATCGCAGACGCGGATCGCACGACGGCCAACCTTGTCCTCATAGGCCGGGCCGATGCCGCGGCGGGTGGTGCCGATCTTGCCGGCGCCGCTGGCGTCTTCGCGCAGGCCGTCCAGCTCGCCGTGCAGCGGCAGGATCAGCGGGCAGGTGTCGGCGATGCTCAGCGTATCGGGCGTGACTTCCACGCCCTGGCCGCGCAGCTTTTCGATCTCGGCCTTGAGCGCCCAGGGATCGAGCACCACGCCGTTGCCGATCACCGAGGGGGTGCCGCGGACGATGCCGGAGGGGAGCAGCGAAAGCTTATAGACCTTCTCGCCGACGACGAGCGTGTGGCCGGCATTATGGCCACCCTGGAAGCGTACGACCATGTCGGCACGCTCGGCGAGCCAGTCGACGATCTTGCCCTTGCCTTCGTCACCCCATTGGGCGCCGATAACCGCTACATTTGCCATGGATACAATTCTCCGCCTGCCGGGGCGGGCCACAAGCCGCCCTTCGACAGGACTCGGCGGCTGGGCATTACGGGGGCGGAGGCGCAAGGCGCCGAAGCCGCGGCGCGCATGGCCCGCGGCGGCGATTCGGTCAAGGCCTTATGCGTCGAGTGTCGTGCGTACGGCGGCCGCCAGCCGGTCGAGATCGAACGGCTTGGCAAGGATCGTCTCGCTGCCCATGCGCGCGGTTTCCGGGGCATAGCCGCTGGTCAGCAGCACCTTGAGGCCCGGTACTCTCGCCCGCGCATGTTCCGCCAGTTCGCGCCCCGTCATTTCCGGCATCACCACGTCGCTGAACAGCAGCGAGACCCGCAGGCCCGTATCGATCAGCCGCAAGGCCTCGGGGCCGTCGCGGGCGCCGACGACTTGATAGCCAAGCTCACGCAGCGCCTCGAGCGAGAAGTTGCGCACTCGCTCCTCATCCTCGACCACCAGCACCAGCTCGCCTTCGCGCCCCCGCGCCGGGGCTGCCGTCGGCGTTGCTGTGCGGGGTTGCGAGGGGGCGCCCTGATGGGCGGGCAGATAGAGGCGTACGGTCGTGCCCTGGCCAGGCTCGGTATCGATCCCCACGGCGCCGCCGGACTGGCGGACAAAGCCGAAAACCTGGCTGAGACCAAGGCCGGTGCCCTTGCCCACGCCCTTGGTAGTGAAGAAGGGATCGAAGGCGCGCGCGGCGACTTCTGGGCTCATGCCGGTGCCGCTGTCGGTGACCGCGATCTCGACATAGTCGCCGGGCTGCAGTTCCAGCTCGGCTGCCTCTGATTCCTCGAACCGGGCATTGGCGGTGGAAAGTACCAGCTTGCCGCCATTCGGCATCGCGTCGCGGGCATTGACCGACAGGTTGAGGATGACGTTCTCGAGCTGGTTGGGATCCGCCAGCAATGGCGAGACGCCGGCGGGCAGCACGGTCTCTACCGTCACGTCATCACCCAGGGTGCGAACCAGCAGCTCGATCATCCCTGACACCATTTCGTTGGCGTCGATCACCGCGGGGGCGAGCGGTTGCTGGCGCGAAAATGCGAGCAGCCGCTGGGTAAGCGTGGCGGCGCGGTTGGCGCCTTCGCGAGCGGCGTTGATATATTTGTCGAGGTCGCGATTGCCCTGCTTCACGCGGCGTTCGAGCAGGTCGAGCGCACCGATCACCACAGCGAGCATGTTGTTGAAGTCATGCGCGATGCCGCCGGTCAGCTGGCCGACCGCTTCCATCTTCTGCGCCTGGCGGAGGCGCTCTTCGGTCGCCATCAGCTGCTCGGTGCGCTCACGGACTGCGGCCTCCAGCGCTTCGCGCGATCGGGCGAGCACTTCGCGCGCATCGACAATGTCCTGGATATCGGTGCAGGTGCCGAACCAGCGGGTGATCGCGCCCTGCTCATCTCGCACCGGCTGGGCGCTGCCGAGCACCCAGCGATAGCGGCCCGAACGATGCTTGAGCCGGTATTCAATCCGGTAGCGCGTGCCGTTCGCCAGGCTGTGGCTCCACACCGCCCAGGCGCGCTCCTGATCGTCGGGGTGGAACATGTCGCTCCACGCCTCGCCGTCGGTGCTGCCATGCGGCACGCCGGTATATTCGTACCAGCGGTCGTTATAATAATCGTGATAGCCGTCCGGCAGGGTGGACCAGACCATCTGGTCGATCGAATTGGCTATGGCGCGAAACTTCTCTTCGCTTTCGCGCAGTGCCGCTACCGCCTCGATCCGCTCGACCGCATCCCAGGTCGTTTCGGCCACCGCTTCGATAAACGCGATTTCCTCGGCCGACCAGCGGTGCGGCTCGGCGGTGTTGAGCGACATCACGGCCACCCATTGTCCGCCGCGTAGTAGCGGAATGCCCACGCCGGCACCTGCGTAATGGGCGAGCCCCGGTGCTTCGCGTGCCATGTCGGACAGCACCACGCTATGCCCCAGGCGATAGGCGCGGGCATTGTCGCCCAGCGCTTCGATCGCCAGCGTACCTTCGAGCGGCGGTAGTCTGTCACTGTTCCAATAGGGGCCGAAGCGGATGTCGCTGCCCTGCACCCGGTAGAAGCCGACCCGGTCGAGCCGCATCTGCTGGCCCAGCGCCTCGGCGGTGAAGCGCATTACCGCCTCGGGCGTGTCGAGCGTGCGCTGCTGGTCGGCAAGCGCACCCAGAAATGCTTGGGCCTCGTTTGCTTCGCGCAGCTCCTCGGCAGCGTCGCGTGCGGCTTCCTCGGCCAGCTTGCGTTCGGTGATGTCGAAGGCGACGCCAGGGAAGCGCAGCGGATCGCCATTCTCGTCAAAGGTCGCCCGGCCCTGCGCGCTTACCCAGCGCAGCGTGCCGTCGGGCTGGACCAGCCGATATTCCTCGTTGAACGGCACGCGATCCTGGATCGTCCGCGCGATACTTGCTTCGAGGCGCGGGCGGTCTTGCGCATGGACGTTGATGAAGAAGTCCTCGATCGGTGAGCCCTTGCCGGCCAGCGCTTCGTCGACGCCGTAGAGCCGCAGGAAGCGGGCATCCGCCGTCACCAGATTGGCCGGCACATCCCATACCCAGATGCCCACGCCGAGCGAGGCGTTCAGTGCCAGCTGCAGCCGCTCCTCGCTCCGCCGCAATGCCTCCTCGGCCGTGGTGCGCTCGGTCACGTCGTTGGCGGCGACGAAGATGTCGGTCGCGTTGCCGTTCGCATCCTTGATCGGCTGATAGACGAAATCGAGGAAGCGCGTCTCGGGCAGTGCGCCTGCGCGCCGCTGGAGCAGCACGGGAACCCCGTCCGCACGGAAAGTTTCGCCGCTTGCATAGACGCTGTCGAGCAGCGAGACGAAGCCTTGCTCGACCACTTCGGGCAGAGCTTCGGCCACGGTCATGCCCAGCACGGCGCGCCCGCCGACCAGTGCGATATATTCCGAATTGGCGAATTCGAAGCGATGTTCCGGACCATGCAGCAGCGCCACGGCGCCGGGCGCCTGCTCGAACAGGTCGCGCAGTCGCGTCACCTCGGCCAGGCGAGCGCGCTCGGCCAGCACGACACGCGTCGTCTCATTGCCCTGGTTGAGCAGCCCGCAGACCCGGCCCTCGCCGTCGCGGATCGGGGTGAAGCTGTAGTTCCACCAACTTTCCTGCGGCCGCCCGTCTCGTTCGATTTCGAGCAGCTGGTCGAAGATCGCGAAGCCCCGGCCCCTGGCGATCACGGTCTCCATCTGCGGGCCGACGACATCCCAGATATCGTGCCAAACCTCGCTTGCCGGGCGGCCCAGCGCGTCCGGATGCCGCTCGCCCGGGATCGGTGCCCAGGCATCGTTGTAGAGCAGGATCAGATCCTCGCCCCAATAGATTGCGGCAGGGAAGGTGGATGCCAGCGCAAGGTCGAGCGCGAATTTGAGCGGCTCGGGCCAGGTTTCGGGCGGGCCGAGCTTGTGGTTCGACCAGTCGAACGCACGAATGCGCGCCGCCATCTCGCCTTCGTGGTCCAGAAAGCGCAACGCAGCCGCCATGGCCCTTCGATGCGGGGCGTGCGCGGCCGAGTCAACTGACTGGATCAACTCGACTTGCTCGCACGGACGGCTATGGATGGGCGCAAAGGAGAGACATATGAAGCTCGCAAGCCTGAAGAACGGCCGTGACGGCAAGCTGGTCGTCGTTTCCACCGATCTGGCCTGGTATGCCAGCGCCAACATGATCGCGCCGACGCTGCAGGCAGCGCTCGACAATTGGGACGCGGTGGAAACCGATCTGCGCAACCTCGCGACCGATCTCGATCACGAGGTGATCCCGCGCGAGCGCTTCCATGAGCGGCTCGCCGCTGCCCCCCTGCCGCGCGCCTACCAATGGGCGGATGGCTCGGCCTATGTGAACCATGTCGCACTGGTGCGTCAGGCGCGTAATGCCGAGATGCCCGACAGCTTCTGGCATGATCCGCTGATGTATCAGGGCGGCAGCGACGGCTTTCTCGGCCCGCGCGACGCGATCCCGCTCGCCGACGAGAGCTGGGGCTGCGATCTGGAAGGCGAAGTCGTGGTCGTCACCGGCGACGTGCCGCTCGGCGCTTCGCGTGAGGAAGCACTTGCCGCGATCCGTCTGGTCGGCCTCACCAACGATGTCTCGCTGCGCAACCTGATCCCGGGCGAGCTGGCCAAGGGCTTTGGGTTCTTCCAGTCCAAGCCGGCCAGCGCCTTCTCGCCGGTCTTTGCCACGCCCGATTCTCTCGGCGACTGGTGGCAGGACGGAAAGCTGCACCGCAAGCTGATGGTCGATGTGAATGGCCAGCCCTTTGGCCGCGCCGATGCGGGTGTCGACATGACCTTCGATTTCGGCACGCTCGTCGCCCATGCCGCCAAGACCCGCAAGCTGGGTGCCGGTACGATCATCGGATCGGGCACCGTCTCGAACCGCGACGCCGATGGCGGCCCGGGCAAGCCGGTGAGCGAAGGCGGCGTTGGTTACTCGTGTCTCGCCGAGATCCGCACGATCGAGACGATCCGCGGCGGCGCGCCGGTCACGCCGTTCCTCAAAAAGGGCGACACGGTGCGCATCTGGGCCGAGGACGACAAGCACCACCCGATCTTCGGCGTGATCGAGCAGACTGTCGGGGAATAAGGAATAAGGTTGCGAACGCCTTCGGGCGTTCCAATCTCGGCAGCATGGCGGGCGAGAGCTTCTACACCGTGTTCGAAACCGTGGCGGGCTTTGCCGCGATCGGTTGGAACGACACGGGCGTCACCAGCTTCCGCCTGCCGGCAACCAGCGCGCGGGAAGCGGATCGGGCACTGCTTCGGCGCTTGCCGGATGCCATGGCGGTAGCTCCATCCCTGCGAGTGCAGGCTGTGATCGACGATGCGCTGCGCTATTTCGCCGGAGGGCATGTCGATTTCACGGGCGTCCCGGTCGATCTGGGGCCGCAGCAGCCCTTCTTCGATCGCGTCTATGTTGTTGTTCGCGCGCTCGGCTGGGGCGAGACAGTGACCTATGGCGCGATCGCGAAGCAGCTCGACGCCGGACCCGAATTCGCCCGCGATGTCGGTCAGGCGATGGCGTCCAATCCGGTGCCGCTGATCATTCCGTGCCACCGGGTGACTGCGGCGAATGGGCGGATCGGCGGCTTTTCGGCACCCGGTGGTTCCAACTCCAAGGCGCAGATGCTTGCGATTGAGGGCGTCGAGGTGCGGGACGGCGTCGTTACCCGCAATGTGCCCCAGCTGGGCCTGGGCTTTTAGAAGCCGAACCCGCCTTGCCGATCGATCAACGGCCAGCGGCCCAGCTCGATATGGCGATGGGCGCCCAGGATCGAATGGATCAGTACGAAATCGGTCGCGTCCCAATCGATTGGCGGGATGGTCCGGGTGAACGGACGGCCTTTGCGGTAGAGCAAGGTGACGTGCGGGTGGAAATCCCATTTCCCGCGCAACAGCCCGGCATGGCGCAGCCCGTCCTGCAGCTTGCGGCCCAGTTCGGCCAGCGCGTCGATCCTGCGGCTGGGCTTGAGCGCGATCGTCTCGTTGCCGCCCGATACCCGATCGAGCCGCACCGGAACCGGTGCCGCGGAGATCGCTTCGCCGATCTCGATCAGCGTCTTCATCTCGGCATAGGGCTGGCGCGCGTAATCCTCGGTGATGCCGAGCGTGATGTGCAGCCGGTCATTCTCGACGACGGTTTCGGCGAGGCCGAGCTGGTCGCGCTGCACCCCGATCAGGTTGCGGGCGAGCGGGGAGGGGCGGAGCGCGTAGAAGAAGCGATTGCCGGGCATCAGTGAAAGTCCCTTGAGCGTACTGGAATCAGGTCCGGCGCCTTGAGGCTGCGGCGCGGTGGCCAGCTTTCGAGCGCGCGCTGGCGCGGAAGCTTGAGCCGGTCGCGCGGATCGATCTCGCCGCCATGGGTGGCGCCGTCGCCGGGCATGGTCATGTTGGGCAGATCCAGCTCGCCAACCTCGCGCAGCCAAGGGGTCAGATCGGTGATCTGCTCGGCAACCAGATGGATGACGATGCCCTCGCGCTGCACCTTGCCGCGGATCGCCAGCATCGTAGCGGACATCACGGTGCGGCGATTGTCCTCGAACCGGTCTTTCCACAGCACGGTATTGGCGATGCCGGTCTCGTCCTCCAGCGTGACGAACACCACGCCCTTGGCGCTGCCCGGCCGCTGGCGGACCAGAATGAGGCCAGCGACTTCGACGTGCTGACCGTCCTTCATGTTCAGCAGATCGGCGCACTTCGCGATCCGCTGCGCCGCCAGCCGGTCGCGCAGGAAACTGAGCGGATGCGCGCGCAGCGAGAGCTGGGTCGCCCGATAATCCTCCACCACTTCGCGGCCAGCGCTGAGCGGCTGCAAGGCCACCTGCGGCTCCACCACTTCGGCCACGGTGGCGCCCTCGCGCGCATCGGCGGCGGCGAACAGGTCGAGTGGGGCCTGGCTGAGCCCCTTGATCGCCCAGAGTGCCTGGCGCCGATTGAGCCCCAGCGCCTGAAAGGCATCGGCACGCGCCAGCTTTTCCAGCGCGGCCGGTTTCACGCGGGAGCGGCGCCAGATGTCCTCGATCGAGGTGAAAGGCGCCTGGGCACGCGCTTTCAGGATCTCAGCGGCATCGTCCTTCGACAAACCCTGCACGATCCGCATGCCCAGCCGGATCGGCTGCAGGCTTTGCCAGTCCGCCTCGGTGCCGCAGAATTTTGCATCCTGTGCGCGCGGGTTCGGTCCTTCGGATACCATCCGCGTGTCCCAGTCGCTGTCATTGATGCACACGGCACGCGCATCGACGCCGTGGGTGCGGGCATCGCGGATCAGCTGCGCCGGCGCATAGAATCCCATCGGCTGCGCGTTGAGCAGCGCGGTGCAGAACACATCGGGATGATGGCATTTCATCCAGCTGGAGGCATAGGCAATCTTGGCGAAGCTGGCGGCGTGGCTCTCCGGGAAGCCGTAATTGCTGAAGCCCTTGATCTGCTCGACCATGCGCTCGGCGAAATCCTGGCTGATGCCGTTCTTGCGCATGCCGGAGATCAGCTTGGGCCCGAACTCTCCGATATCGCCGCTCGACTTGAACGTTGCCATTGCGCGCCGCAGGCGATCCGCTTCGCTGGCGGTGAAATCTGCGCCGACCATGGCCACCTGCATCGCCTGTTCCTGGAACAGCGGCACGCCCAGCGTCTTCTCCAGCACGCCTTTCAGTTTCGGCGAGGGATACTCGACCAGCTCCGGATTCTGTCGGCGCTTCAGATAGGGGTGGACCATATTGCCCTGGATCGGCCCGGGGCGGACGATCGCGACCTGAATCGCGATGTCGTAGAAATTTACTGGCTTCATCCGCGGCAACATCGACATCTGCGCGCGGCTCTCGATTTGAAAGACGCCGAGCGTATCGGCCTGCTGGATCATGTCGAAGGTCAGCTTATCCTCGCCTTGCATCAGCGGGGACGCGAGAGTGAGATGGGTCGCCTTGTGCTCGGCTAGCAGATCGAAAGTGCGCCGCATGCAGCCGAGCATGCCAAGGCCGAGAATATCGACCTTCATGAAACCCAGCTCCTCGATATCGAGCTTTTCCCATTCGACGACACGCCGATCGACCATCGCGGCTGGCTCCACCGGGATCAGGTCGTGCAGCTTGTCGCGGGTCAGCACGAAGCCGCCGGGGTGCTGCGAAAGGTGTCGCGGGGTGCCGATCAACTGGCGCGCCAGCTCAAGTGTCAGCGCCAGCCGTGGATCGTCGCGATCAAGGTTGAGCGCATCGGCATGCTTGTCGTCGACTTCGTTCGACCAGCCCCAGACCTGGCTCGACAGCGCCGCGGTCAAATCCTCGGGCAATCCCATCGCTTTGCCGACTTCGCGCAGTGCGCCCCGTGAACGGAAACGGCTAACCACTGCCGTCAGCGCGGCATGGTCATGGCCATAGCTGTCATAGATCCACTGGATCACTTCCTCGCGTCGCTCATGCTCGAAATCGACATCGATGTCGGGCGGCTCCTTGCGCTCGGTCGAGATGAAGCGTTCGAAAAGCAATTGACGCTCGATCGGATCGATCGAGGTGATGCCTAGTGCGAAGCAGATCACCGAATTGGCGGCACTGCCGCGGCCCTGGCAGAGAATCTGTTGGCTCAGAGCGAACTGGACGATCGAATTGACCGTCAGGAAATAGGGTGCGTAATCCATCTGCTCGACGAGTCCGAGCTCGTGCTTGAGCAGATCCTGATGCGCTTGACTGGGCTTGCCGGCGAAACGCTGCCTGAGCCCGTTCCAGGCGAGCGCGGCGAGAGCTTCCTGCGCGTTGCGGCCATGGATGACTTCTTCCTCGGGATATTGGTGCTTCAGATCGCGCAACGAGAAGGTGCAGCGCTCGGCGATCGCCTCGGATGCAGCCAAGGCTTGCGGATAGTCGCGGAAGCGCCGGGCCATTTCTTCGGGCGACTTCAGATGCCGGTCGGCGCTGCGCTCGCGGCGGAAGCCGAGTTCGTCTATCGTGCATTTCTCGCGGATCGCAGTGACCACGTCCTGCAGCATCCGCCGATCGGGCGTGTCGTAGAGCACGTCGCCGGTAGCCAGCGGCGTGAGCCCAAAGTGTTGTGCGGCAAGGTTGAGTTCGTGCAGCCGCAACGCATCGCCCGGGCGGCGATGCTGGGTTAAGCAGAGATGGCCGTTTGCCCCGAAGATATCCGCCATCCAGCGCAGCGCCTGCGGATCGCCGCTATCGGCCAGTCCCGGCACCAGCGCACCGACCAGCCCCTGCGCGGCACCGGCCAGGTCATCCCAATGGAGGAAGCACTGGCCCTTCTCGCCCCGTTGCGCATCGGCGCGTGATTTGCCGAGGGTGAGCAGCCGGGTGAGCCGGCTCCACGCCGCCTGGTCCTCGGGCCAGACCAGCACCGAGCTGCCATCGACCAGATCGAGCCGGCAGCCGGCGATCATCCGGATCGGCACGCCCAACTGGCTGAACTGCTCGGCAGCGACCAGCGCGCGCACCACGCCGCCCACCGAATTGCGATCGACGATTCCCAGCGCGGGCAAACCGAGCAAAGCGGCCTGGCGGAACAGGTCCTCGGGCGAGGACGCGCCGCGCAGGAACGAATAATGCGTCGTCACCTGGAGTTCGGAATAGGTCATCCGAAAACCCCGTGAAGATACCAGCTGAGGTCGCCGGTCTCCGGTCGCTCGCCATCGCCGGCGCGGAACAGCCAGTAGCGGCGGCCGGCTTCGTCCTCGACGCGGAAATAGTCGCGCACGCTCAGCCGCTCGGCATCGCGCTTCCACCATTCGCCCTGCACCCGTTCAGGGCCATCGGCGCGGATCACCTGATGCGGCGTGCCGCGCCAGGTGAAGCGGCGGGGCGGCTGGTCGGGCAGCGCGGCGATGACATGATCGAGCCGCTCGGGCCGCCGCAGCAGCCGTGCCGGCTTGGGCCAGGCCGAATGCCAGGGATGGAGCACCGCACTGCGATCGAGCTGGCGGACATCGTCGATTTTCGGGCGTTCATGGCCGCGCACGGGCGGATCGAGCACCGGCGCGCGTGCCAGCGAACGTTCGGGCATGTCGCTCTCCACGGCACGCATCCGCCACATCGAATCCTGGCCGATCCGCGTCGCCAGCGTATCGACCAGCGTGGCGAGGTCGGGCGCAGCTTCCTCGTCGAGCCGCTCGACCACGGGCTCAGGACCAAGTGGTGCGGCGCGGCGGACATGCAGGGTGATCGCATCGATCCCATAGCCCGGCTCGACATCCTCGATCCGCCGCTTGAGCAGGCGGAGCAGATGGGCGGGGTCGCGATTGGGCCGGGCCAGGCCGATGCGGATGCGCTGCGGCACCCCGTCGATCCGATCGGCGATGCATTCGAGCGCCTGCACGCCCAGCCCCTCGGCTTCCAGCGCGTCGGCGAGGCGCGGGGTGAGCGTGCCCAGCCAATGCTCGATCGCTTCGGCCGACGCGATCGGCTCGGCGAAGCGCTGCTGCACGGCGATGCTCTCTGGCGGGATCACCGGATCGAGCGGTTCGGCAATATGGCCCAATGCCTGATCGAGCCGCAGCACGGTCGCCGCGCCGAAGCGGCGGGTGAGCGGGGCGCGGGGCAAGGCGGAGAGCTGGCCGATCCGGTCGATCCCCAGCCGCTTGAGCAGTTCCACTGCTGCCTCATCGATGCGCAGTGCCGCAGTGGGCAGTCCGGCCAGCGCGCGCGCCTGTTCGCCCGGCGGGCAGAGGCAATGGCCATGATAGCGCGCCAGTGCCCAGGCGGCGCCCGGCGTGTCGGCGATCGCGATCCGCGCGGTGAAGCCGGCGCGAGCGAGCAGGCGGACGATGCGCCGGGCCATCTTCGCCTCGCCGCCGAACAGATGCGCGGTGCCGGAGAGATCGAGGAACAGCCCGTCCTCGCCTGACAGCGCGACGCAGGGCGACCAGCGCCGTGCGGCGAGGATCGCGAGGTTCCTTAGCGACGCAAGATCGCCCTCGGGATCGGCAGGACGGATATCGAGCCCCGACACCTGCGCACGCGCCTGGGTGACGGCCATGCCGGGCCGCAGCCCCAGCGCCTGCGCGGCAGGGCAAGCGGCAGCGATCTCGATCCGGCTGCCGTTGCGGAGGCTGGTGATAAGAGGGGCGAACAATTCCTCCCCGGTACGGGGAGGGGGACCGTCCGAAGGACGGTGGAGGGGCCCCAGCTTTCCACCAGCGAGATGGATTGGGGCACGCGGGGCCCCTCCACCACCGCCTTTGGCGGCGGTCCCCCTCCCCGTTTCGGGGAGGAGTGGAGGAGAATCCTCCCGCGCCCATTTCGCGCCCGGCCGCCAATGCCCCTCATGCTGGGCTGGCTTGCGCAAGGGGGCGGCAGGCGCGGGGAGGGCGCGCGCGTCAGGCTGCGCGGCGGGGCGCCGTTCCGCCCGCCACAGCCTTTCGATCGGCCATAGCGGGAGGAAGAGCGCAGCGACCCGTTGCATCGCATGCCTCCACGATTGTCTCGAAACCTTCGCCCCCCTTTTGCCGCGCCAGCTCGAGCTTCCAGCGCGGTCGTCCGACCCCGGCCACCGGCAGCGGCCTTGAGGGCGCGCAGGTCACCCGCCAGCGCGTCACCGCGGCGGAGGGCATGGCGATCGGATCGCTGCCTTCGCGTGCGGCCCGCTTCATCAGCAGCGCGATCGTCCGCCCGCCCTCGGCCGCCAGCTGCAGCCGGCGGGTTGCGGTCATGTCGGCACGCTTGGCCTCGCCGATCACGGCGCCCAGCCCGCGATGACGGAGCCCTTCCTCCATCACTGCGAGCAGCTCGGCATCGTCCTTGGCCTCGGCATAGATCAGGCGCTTGGGATCGAGCCCCGATTGAGCGAGCCCCGGCGCGAACAGGTCGCGTCGCCGCACCACCCAGAGCACCGGGCCCCAGGCACGTGCCGCGAGGCCGGCAAGGAACAGGGTTGCCGCACAATCATCGGCCATGTCGCTGGTCCCTGCCGCCACTTCGTGCAGCGCGTCGAGCCGCAGTCCCTCGTCGGCCAGTCGCGAATCGATCGCCGGAATCCCGAAGGGCAATGCCGGGCGCCGGCGGAATCCGCCGGTCTCGAGCCCTTTCAGGCTCTCGCGCAATTGCTTCAGGACGGCAGGATCGGCCATGGCCTCACGACTCGGGAGAACAAACTGTTCCTATTGTGTTCCCTATTCGTCCGCTGTCAATTGCCATTCGGCGCCAGCTCCCTAAGCTGGGCGCAATCGCAGAATTCAGGGAACCCCCGCGAACATGATCCGCAACTTCAGCCGCCGTCAGGCGCTTCTCGGCACCAGTGCCGCACTTGCCACGCCTTTCCTGGGGAGCCTCATGGCCCAAGCCTCTGAACCCGTAGATGCAACGCCTTTGCTCAAGCCCTGGCCGGGCGGCTATGGCGGCGTGCCTCCCTGGGACAAGTTCAAGGCCGCGATGTTCCCCGCTGCCTTCGAAGTCGCGGTCGCTGAGCAGCGGCAGGAGATCCATGCGATCCGCAACGCGCGCAGCGCCTCCACTTTCCACACCGTGATCGAGCCGATGCAGAAGGCCGGTGACACGATGGACCGGGTCATGTCGGTCTGGGGCGTCTACACCAGCAACCTGGCCGACAAGCAGGTCCAGGCGATCGATCGCGAATGGAGCCCGAAGCTCACCAAGGCGAATGACGAACTGTTCCTCGATCCGCTGCTCTTCGCCCGGGTGAAGGGCGCGTACGACACGCGCGCGCAGCAGAAGCTCGATGCCCAGCAGTTGCGCCTGCTCGAGCGCAGCTATCGTGGTTTCGTCCGCCGCGGTGCCGCGCTGTCCGATGCCGAGCGTGCCGAAGTCAGCCGCCTCAACCAGGCGCTTGCCAGCGTTTTCTCCGACTTCAGCCGCAGGCTGCTCGCCGATGAAGAGACGTGGATCGTCCTCGACAGTGAAGCCCAGCTCGCCGGTCTGCCGGACAGCTTCAAGGCCTCGCTCGCCAGCGCCGCCACCGAGCGCGGGCTCGCGGGGAAGTGGGCGGTGGTCAACACCCGCTCCTCGGTCTCGCCTTTCCTGACCTACTCGACCAACCGGGGCCTGCGCGAAAAGGTCTGGCGCGCCTTCGTCTCGCGCGGCGACAATGGCAATGCCAACGACAACAAGGCCGGCATCGCCGAGATCCTCAAGCTCCGCCAGCAGCGCGCGAAGCTGCTCGGCTTCAAGAACCACGCCTATTATCGCATGGACGACACGATGGCTGAGACCCCGGCCAATGCGATGAAGCTGATGATGGCGGTATGGCCTGCCGCGCGTGCCCGCGTCGCCGAGGAAGTTGCCGACATGCAGGCGCTCGCCGATGCCGAAGGCACCAGGGGGGAAGGCCCGAAGATCACGATCGAGCCCTGGGACTATCGCTTCTATGCCGAGAAGGTCCGCAAGGCGAAGTACGACCTCGATGAGAGCGAGGTGAAGCCATATCTCGAACTGAACAACATCCTCCAGGGCGCCTTCTACGCCGCCGGCCGTCTCTATGACCTCGGCTTCAAGGAAGTGAAGGACGTGCCGGTGTTCGATCCCGCCGTGCGCACCTTCGAAGTGACCGACACGCGCACCGGCAAGAATGTCGGGATCTTCTATTTCGATGGCTATGCCCGGTCGGGCAAGCGCTCAGGCGCCTGGGCAACGCGCTATCGTGGCCAGCAGAATTTTGGCGGCGTGCGCAACACGCTGGCGTCGAACAACAACAACTTCGTGCGCGGCGGCGCCGGCGAGCCGACGCTCATCAGCCTCGATGACGCCACCACGCTGTTCCACGAGTTCGGCCATGCGATCCACAGCTTGCTCCAGAACATCACCTATCCGGGGCTGGCCGGCACGCCGCGCGATTTCGTGGAATATCCCAGCCAGGTGAACGAGAACTGGCTGCTCACCCGCGACGTGCTCGACAAATATGCGAAGCACTACAAGACCGGCGCGCCGATGCCGCAGGCGCTGGTCGACAAGATCGAGAAGTCGTCGACCTTCAACCAGGGCTTCGACACGGTCGAGTATCTCGCCTGCGCGATCCTCGATATGCAGCTCCACGATCGCGACGTGCCGGTGACCGATATCGCCGCGTTCGAGAAGGAAGCGCTCGCCACGCTCGGCATGCCGAAGGAGATCGTGCTGCGCCACCGGCTGCCGCAGTTCAGCCACCTCTTCTCGTCCGATGCCTATTCGGCCGGCTATTATTCGTATCTCTGGTCCGAGACGATGGACGCGGACACCTGGGCGGCGTTCCAGGAGACCGGCAATGTCTGGGACAAGCCGACCGCGGACCGCTTCCGCGCGACTTTGCTCTCCACCGGCAACGAGACCGACCGCAAGCTGGCGTATCGCGCGTTCCGCGGCCGTGATCCGGACGTGTCGGCGCTGTTCAAGCGCCGCGGGTTCCCGGTCGCATGAAGGCAGCGCTTGCCGCCACGCTGTTGCTCCTCGCGCCCGGCATCGCCCGGGCGCAGGACGCGGCGGCACCCAAGACCCACTATCTCCCGCCGGACTTCGCGCCGAACAAGGACGGCTTCCTCGAAGGCTGGTTCGGCAGGCATCTCGCGACGATGGAGGAGCCGGTGCTTTGGGCGCCGCATGCGCTGGACGGCTATCGCAGCCGTTTCCGCATGCTGGTGTTGCCCAGCTTCCACCAGCCCTATGTCATCGGGATAGACCAGCGCGCCGATGGGCGGTTGGCGCTGCGCTATACCCGCACCAAGGGGCGCGGCGGCTATGGCGGCGGGCCGATAGACGAAAGGCGAACCAGCGCGCTGTCGCCCGATCGCTTCGCCGCGGTCACCGATGCGCTGGTCGCCGCCCGCTTCGCCGAGCGGCTCCCCGACAATAAGGGAGGCAGCGAGTTCGCCGATGCGCCGCGCCGCGCTGATCTGGAGATTTGCATGGACGGAACCCAGCTGGTCTTCGAGCTGCTCGATTCCTCCGGGCACCACATAATCACCCGACATGAATGCAGCCTCGATGCGCCTATCCGCGCCTTGGTCGCCACCACACTGAAAGCTGCCGATATCGTGCCGGACCGGAACCGCGGCGATCCGATGCCCTGACCCTTCGGGTGGGCTCAAATTCCCAGCGGCTCACCCGGCATTTCAGGTCAGTACCGCTGACCTTCTTGCGTGCCGCTTTGAAATTTTATAACAATGGCGCGAAACGTGATTCCCGAGCGTTTTGCAACGGGAGCCTGTGTCCGGAGAGCCCATGTGAGCGATCGCGATCGCGCCAACCTGCCCCCGCTTGCGCTGCACGTGCCCGAGCCGCGATTCCGGCCGGGCGACGAAGCGGACTTCAGCGATATCGTGGTGCCGGCCGCCGGCGCCACCCGCCGGCCGGACACTGCCGACCGTGCCGACAGCTTCCATGAGCTGGCCTATGGGCTGGTCCGCGTCCTCGATGACGAGGGCAATGCGGTCGGCCCCTGGGATCCGCGGCTCGACGCCGATGCCAAGCGCCGCATGCTGCGCAGCATGGCGCTCACCCGTGCGTTCGACGAGCGGATGTTCCGCGCCCAGCGCCAGGGCAAGACCAGCTTCTACATGAAGTCGACCGGCGAAGAGGCGGTCTCGATCGGCGCGGCAAGCGCGCTCGCCAGCGACGACATGTGCTTCCCTTCCTATCGCCAGCAGGGGATCCTGATCACGCGCGGCTATCCGCTCGTGACGATGATGAACCAGATCTACTCGAACAAGGCCGATCCGCTCGAAGGCCGCCAGCTGCCGATCATGTACTCCTCCAAGGAGTTCGGCTTCTTCTCGATCTCGGGCAATCTCGCGACGCAATATCCGCAGGCCGTGGGCTGGGCGATGGCGAGCGCGGCCAAGGGCGACACCCGCATCTCCGCCACCTGGTGCGGCGAAGGCTCGACGGCCGAGGGCGACTTCCACTCGGCGCTGACCTTCGCGACCGTCTACAAGGCGCCGGTGATCTTCAACGTGGTCAACAACCAGTGGGCGATCAGCTCCTTCTCGGGGTTTGCCGGGGCCGAGGCGACCACCTTCGCGGCGCGTGCGATCGGCTATGGCATCGCCGGCCTCCGCGTCGATGGCAATGACGCGCTGGCGGTGTACGCCGCGACGCAGTGGGCCGCCGAGCGTGCGCGGACCAATCAGGGACCGACCCTGATCGAGCATTTCACCTATCGCGCCGAAGGCCACTCCACCTCCGACGATCCCACCGCCTATCGCTCGGCCGGCGAGCCCAATGCCTGGCCGCTCGGCGATCCGATCCGCCGCCTCAAGGAGCATCTGATCAAGATCGGCGAATGGGACGAGGAGCGCCACGCCGCGCAGGACCTCGAACTCGCCGAACTGGTCAAGCGCGAGCAGAAGGAAGCCGAGAAGAACGGCATCCTCGGCCACGGCATGCACCAGCCCTTCGAATCGATGTTCGAAGGCGTGTTCGAGACGATCCCCTGGCACCTCAAGGAACAGCAGCAGCAGATGCTCGACGAGCAGAAGGCGGCTGGCCTGTGAACGTCATGCTCGACCGCCGCACCTTGGTGAAGGGCGCCTGCGCGCTCGGCGCGCTTGCGCTGCTGCCGCCCGGCCTGCTCCATGCAGCTCCGATCGCCGGTCCCGAGACGATCGACCTCGCCGTCTCGCCGACGCGCTCGACCAAGCTGTTCATCTGGACGCCGGCCAGCCCCCGGGGCGTGGTGCTGTTCTCGACCGGCCATGGCTCCTGGCCCGAGCGCTATGACCGGCTGATCTCGGTGCTGCTCGGCGAAGGCTTTGCCGTGCTTGCGCCGCTGCATGTCGATTCGATGCGCTATCCGGAGCGCGACAAGTTCACCTTCCTCTCCGGTTTGATGGAGCGGTTCGCGGATATGCGCGCGACCAGCGCCCATGCCGCCACGGCCTTTCCCGGCCTGCCGATGATCGCCGCCGGGCACAGCTTCGGCACGCTGGTTTCGCTTTGCGAGGGCGGCGGGCTTCCGCACTTCAAGGCGCGCAATCCGGCGATCAAGGCGGTGCTCGGCTTCTCGTCGCCCGGCAAGCAGCCCGGTCTGGTTCCGGATAGCGCCTATAGCAGCGTCCAGGTGCCCGTGATGATCGTCACCGGCACCGCGGACGCGCTGCCGCCGGTCATGGGCCACGCCACGGCGGCGGAGGAACATCTCTTCCCGGCCGAGACCGCGCCGGCCGGCACCTATGCGCTGGTCATAGACGGCGGCGATCACCAGCTGGTCGACGATGCCGTCCGCTTCCCGCGCACCGAGGCGCCGGTGAAGCTGTTCGTCGAGGCCTATGGCTTGGGCGACGCAAGGGCGCGCCGCAAGCTGGATACATGGAAACCTTCGGCGGGCGACCGCTGGACCCTTCGCAAGGCACAGGCATGACCGAGATGGTCACCGACGCGGGTGAAACCACCCAGATGAACATGATCCAGGCGATCAACTCCGCCATGGACGTGATGATGGCGCGCGATCCCAATGTAGTCGTGATGGGCGAGGATGTCGGCTATTTCGGCGGCGTCTTCCGCGCGACCGCCGGGCTCCAGGCCAAATACGGCAAGACCCGCGCCTTCGACACGCCGATCACCGAGATCGGCATCATGGGCGTGGCGATCGGCATGGGCGCCTATGGCCTGCGGCCGGTCCCCGAAATCCAGTTCGCCGACTATATCTATCCGGCGCTCGACCAGCTCGTCTCCGAAGCGGCGCGCCTGCGCTATCGTTCGGCGGCGGACTTCACAGCGCCAATCACGATCCGCTCGCCCTATGGCGGCGGCATCTTCGGCGGCCAGACGCACAGCCAGTCGCCCGAGGGCATCTTCACCCATGTCTCGGGCATGAAGACGGTGATTCCCTCGACGCCGTACGACGCCAAGGGGCTCCTCATTGCCGCGATCGAGGATAACGACCCCGTCCTCTTCCTCGAGCCCAAGCGCATCTATAACGGCCCGTTCCACGGCCATTATGACCGTCCGGCCAAGACTTGGGCCGATCATCCCGGCGCGCAGGTGCCCGAGGGCTATTACCGCGTCGAGCTGGGCAAGGCCTCGGTGGTCCGCCCGGGCGAGGCGGTGACGATCCTCTGCTACGGCACGATGGTGCACGTGGTCGCCAACACGGTCGAGGAACTGGGCATCGACGCGGAGATAGTTGATCTGCGCACGCTGGTGCCGCTCGACATCGAGACGATCGAAGCCTCGGTCAAGAAGACCGGCCGCTGCCTGATCGTCCATGAAGCGACCCGCACCTCCGGCTTCGGCGCCGAGCTTTCGGCGCAGGTGCAGGAGCGCTGCTTCTACCATCTCGAAGCCCCGATCGAACGCGTCACCGGCTTCGACACGCCCTATCCGCACAGCCTGGAATGGGCCTATTTCCCCGGCCCGGTCCGCATCGGCACGGCGCTCCAGAAAATCCTGAAGGACTGACCCGCATGGCACGCTTCACGTTCCGCCTGCCCGACATCGGCGAAGGCATTGCCGAGGCCGAGATCGTCGCCTGGCACGTCAAGGTCGGGGACAAGGTGTCGGAGGACCAGCAGGTCGCCGACATGATGACCGACAAGGCCACGGTCGAAATGGAATCGCCCGTCTCCGGCGTGGTGGTCGCGCTTGCCGGCGAAGTCGGCGAGATGGTCGCGATCGGCTCGGGTCTGATGGTGATCGAAGTCGAGGGCGATGCCGAGGAGGCCGCACCTGCCGCTGCCGAGACGCCGGTTGAAGAACAGGTCGAGGCGGAGACGCCGGGTGTCGAGGAAGCCGTGGAGGCCGCACCTGCGCCCGCGCCCGCTCCGGAACCCGCGCCGGTCGCGGCGCCCGAGCCCGTCGCCCACCAGCAGGTCCTCGCCAGCCCCGCAGTCCGCGCCCGCGCCAAGGATCTCGGCATCGACCTCGCCGTGGTGAAGTCGGACGGCAACCATGTCCGCCACGCCGATCTCGACGCGTACCTCCGCTATGGCAGCGCCCAGGGCTATCACGCCCCGCATGCGTCGCGTGCCCGCGAGGACCAGCCGATCAAGGTCATCGGCATGCGCCGCCGCATCGCCGAGAACATGGCCGCCTCGAAGCGCCAGATCCCGCACTTCACTTATGTCGACGAGCTCGACGTCACCGCGCTCGAAGCGATGCGCGCGGACCTCAACGACAATCGCGGCCAGCGTCCCAAGCTGACCATGCTGCCCTTCCTGATCGTCGCGATCTGCCGGGCGCTGCCCGATTTCCCGATGATCAACGCGCGTTATGACGACGAAGCCGGCGTGGTCACCCGCCATGGCCGCGTCCATCTCGGCATGGCGGCGCAAACGGACGCGGGACTCATGGTGCCGGTGATCCGCGACGCGCAGGACAAGAATGTCTGGCAGCTCGCCGCCGAGATCAGCCGCCTCGCCGAGGCCGCGCGCACCGGAAAGGCGAAGAGCGAGGAACTGAGTGGCTCGACCCTCACCGTCACGTCGCTCGGGCCTCTGGGTGGCATCGCGACCACGCCGGTGATCAACCGTCCGGAAGTGGCGATCATCGGTCCGAACAAGATCGTCGAGCGCCCGATCTTCCAGGGAGACGAGATCGTCCGCGCCAAGCTGATGAACCTGTCGATCTCGTGCGATCACCGCGTCGTCGACGGCTGGGATGCGGCGAGCTTCGTCCAGGCGGTGAAGAAGCTGGTCGAAACCCCCGTGCTGCTGTTCGCCGACTGATGCGCCTTTCTCGTCATCCCCGCGAAGGCGGGGATCCAGAGTCACAGGCGGTGTCCCTCTCCGCTCTGGATCCCCGCCTTCGCGGGGATGACGGGGGTTAGAGGATGCATTGGCGCCTCATGATGGAAGGCGATCTCGACGGTGTCGTCGCGGTCGCCCGCATCGCCTTTCCCGACCATCCCGAGGGCCGCGCCTGTTTCGAGGAACGGCTCGCGCTCGCGCCCGGCAGCTGCTTCGTGCTGGAAGGCGAGGGGCGCATCGCCGGCTATCTGATCGCCTATCCCTGGCCACAGGGCGCGATCCCGCCGCTCGACACGCTGCTCGGCGGCCTGCCGGAGAGCAGCGCCAGCTGGTATCTCCACGACCTCGCCTTGCTTCCCGAAGCACGCGGCGGCGGCAATGCCCGGGCCGGGCTCGCGCTGCTGTTCGCGCAGGTCGATGCGCCGATCGCGCTGGTTTCGGTCAATGACAGCGCCGCCTTCTGGCAGGCGCAAGGCTTCCTGTCGCGGGAGAGTCCGGCGCTCAAGGCCAAGCTCTCAAGTTATGGCCCTGATGCGCGTTACATGGTGCGAGGCGTCACAAATCCGGGCTAGGATCGGCCCATGCACTTCGATCTCCTCCAGTCGACCAGCCTTGCTGGCGATAGCTCCGTTCCCAATGACGACCGCGCCGGTTTCGCCAGCGGTCATGCCTGGGTGATCGACGGCGCGACCGACCTCGGCCCGCCCGGCCTGGTCGGCGCGCAGGGCGGGGCGGCCTGGCTGGCCGGCGAAGCACATGCCGCCTTCACCATTTCATCCGCCACGTCGGTAGAATCACTGTTCGGCGATGTCGGTGAGGCGATCCTCACCGCCTGGGACCGCGACCGCACGCGCGATCCCGAGGATCGCTGGGAATATCCGCTCGCTTCCTCGCTCGCCGTTCGCCTCGGCGAAGGCGTGCTAGAGATCGGCTGGCTCGGCGACTGTGTCGGCTTTCTCTGGTCGGGCGGTCCGGTCACGCGGCTCGGCCCGCTCAAGGAAATCCGCAACTCCGAAGCCGAACGCGCCGCCAGCCTTGCCGAGCACGGCCTCGGCAAGCCCAAGGCTTCCGCGCCGATCCTCGCCAATCTCCGTGCCACCCGCGGTCGCCCCGGCATGCGCGTGCTCAGTGTCGATCCCGAGCATATGTCAGAAGTCGCCGGCGCCAGCATCGCTTGCGCGCCCGGCGACGAGTTGTTCCTGATGAGCGATGGCTATGCCGCGCTGATCGACAGCTATGCGGCCTATGACGATACGGCACTGGTCGAGGCGATCCGCGCCCGCGGGCTGGCTGCCGTCGCCGAGGAACTGCGCGCCATCGAACAGGGCGATGCCGCCTGCACCCGCTATCCGCGCTTCAAGATATCGGACGACGCGACCGCACTCTGGCTGCGGATCGGCGGCGAACCCGCCGGGGCCGCCGCTTGAGCCACTATTCCTTGGCGTAGATCGAACGGCTCAGCGCTTCGCGCACGGTCTCGCGCCCGGTCAGGATCCGCTGGCGTTCGGCTTCTTGGAGGTTGTCGGCTTCCTTGCTCAGCGCCTTGCGCTTCGCTTCGATGCGCTCGAGCGTGGCGATGTCGGCTGCATTGCGGAAGCCGAAATAGCCGTTCACATTCTCCCAGGTCTTGCGCGCGAGCAATTTGCAGATCTCGCTGGTCGTCTCGAGCATTGCCCGCTGGTTGGCGATCACCGGATCGGATTTGCTGTTGCCTACGATCTCCAGGATCCCCTGCTTTGCAGTCCTGGGCAGCGCGGCGTTGCCGATCGAGCGCGTCAGCTCCGCGCGCCGTTCCAGCCGCTTGGCGCTCTGCTGGCCAGCGAGCTCCAGGATCGAATCCAGCTTGCCGCAATTCTCGATCGCCTTGGGATTCTGCTTGAGCAGATAGGGGCTGTTGAGTGCGGTTACCCCGAACAGGTTGAGCGCGACATTGAACGATAGCTTGTCGTCCTTCTCGGCCTGCATCGCCTTTGCATAGAGCGCCGAGATCGGCCCGCGCCCGGCAATGCCGCGCGGCATCACTACCGTGCCCATGGGCGTCAGTTCCATCTCGGCAAAGCTGCTGGCATCGGCGCGCGAACGCGTCTGAAACTGGCCATGCGCGATCAGCGCTGCACCTGCGCCGGCGCCGACCAGCAGCGCCAGCGAACCCAGCTTCCAGCCCAGCCCGGCATGGCGCGTCGTGATCGCGAACCCGATCAGCCACAGCACCAGCCCGGCCGCCGCGCCTCCCACCAGCAGCGCCGGCAGCGGCTTCGGCTCGCAGAAATGCGGCAGCACCACTGCGGCCAGCACCAATATGGCGGCGCCTACGAGAGTCGCGACTACCGGATGGCCATAAGGGCCTTCCTGATCCCATTGTTCAGACATGATTCCCCCTCTTTGCGAGGGAGCCTAGCGCCGGGGCATTTTGGTGCAATCGCTTTGCGGGGGCAAAGTGAGGCTTGCTTGCGTGTGGCGGAAGCTCCGCGCAAGGAGGCGCCATGAGCAGCCCGAACCCCGCCGAAACCGCCCGCGCCTCCGCCAATCGCGGCCTTCTGTTTGCGGTCGGCGCCTATGGCATCTGGGGCTTCCTGCCGATCTATTTCCACATCCTTTCGGACGTGCCGGCGCTGCAGATCCTTGCGCATCGCATCGTCTGGTCGGTGCTGCTGCTCGGGGTGCTGGTCTTTGCGTTCGGTCGGGCGGGCGACATCTGGCGCGCGGCGCGGGGGCGCACCTTGCTGATGCTCTGCGCCAGCGCCGCGCTGATCGCGGTCAACTGGTTTGTCTATATCTGGTCGGTCGAGACCGGCCATGTGCTGGAGGCCAGCCTTGGCTATTTCATCAATCCGCTGGTCAATGTCGCGCTCGGCATGCTGGTGCTCGGCGAACGGCTGCGGCGCTGGCAGGGCGTGGCGATCGCAATTGCCGCAGTCGGCGTACTAGCGATGGCGCTGGAGGGCGGTGGCGCGATCCTGATCTCGCTGGCGCTGGCGGTGAGCTTCGGTTTCTACGGGCTGGTCCGCAAGGTGGTGGCGATCGATTCGCTTGGCGGACTTACCGTGGAGACGGTCCTGCTGATCCCCTTCGCCGCTGCCTGGCTGATCTACACGACCGGGCAGGGCACCAATGGCTTCGGCGTATCCACCAGCCAGAACGCGTTGCTGATTGCCGCCGGCGTGATCACCGCCACCCCGCTGTTGCTGTTCGCTTCCGCTGCCCGGCTGATGCCGCTGTCGACCCTGGGGCTGCTCCAGTACATCGCACCGACCCTGCAATTCTTCGTCGCGCTGGCGCTGGGCGAGCCGCTGCGCACCATGCACCTGATCGCCTTCCCGCTGATCTGGGCCGGTTGCGCGCTCTATGCCTGGGACAGCATCCGCGCTGTCCGCGCGCCGATGCCGGCCGACACACAGGCTTAGGGAAGCTCGAAAAGCCCCGCCGCGCCCATCCCGCCGGCGGTGCACATCGACACCACCACATAGCGCACCCCGCGCTTGCGTCCTTCGATCAGTGCATGGCCCACCAGCCGCGATCCGCTCATCCCGAACGGGTGGCCGATCGCGATCGCGCCGCCATTGACGTTGAGCTTTTCGGGATCGATCCTCAGCGTGTCACGGCAATAGAGGCACTGGCTGGCGAACGCCTCGTTGATTTCCCACAGCCCGATATCCTCGACCTTGAGCCCCGCGCGCTTGAGCAGCTTGGGCACGGCAAACACCGGGCCGATTCCCATTTCATCGGGCTCGCAGCCGGCGACCTGGAAGCCGCGATAGATGCCCAGGATCTCCTTGCCCTCGGCCTCGGCGGTCTTGCGCTCCATCAGGATCTGCGCGGCAGCACCGTCCGAAAGCTGGCTGGCATTGCCCGCGGTGATGTACTTGCCTTCCTTCACGAACTGCCCGTCCTTCCAGACGGTCTTGAGCGTGGCGAGAACCTCGGCGGTGGTGCCGGCGCGGATGCCTTCGTCCTGGGTGACGGTCACCGTCTCGGTGCCGGTGCGGTTGCCTTCCTTGTCGAACAGCGCCTTTTCCACGGTGATCGGCGCGATCTCCTCGGCAAAGGCACCGTTCGCCAGGCCGGCAGCGGCGCGCTGCTGGCTCATCGCGCCGAATTCGTCCTGCGCTTCGCGGCTGATCCCATAGCGCTCGGCAACGATCTCGCCGGTCTCGATCATCGGGATGTATGCTGCCGGCACCTTGTCGGTCACCGACCGGTTCACATAACGCGGCGCGTTCTTCATCGTCAGGCTGATCGATTCCATGCCGCCGGCCAGCGCCACATCGATCTCGTCAGTCATGATCGATCGCGCGGCGAGGGCAATCGCGGTCAGCCCGGAACCGCATTTCCGATCGAGGCTGAAGGCGGGAACGCTGTGCGGCAGCCCGGCGGCGAACAGCGCGAGCCGGGCCATGTTGCCCCCCTCGGTGCCCCATTGGTTGCCCATGCCATAGAAGACATCGTCGATCCGCGCCGGATCGATGCCGGCGCGCGCCACTGCGGCGTTCATCACATGTGCAGCGAGCACCGGTGCCTCGGTGTCGTTGAAATAGCCGCGTCCCGCCTTGCCGATCCCGGTCCGCGCGGTCGAGACGATCACTGCTTCACGCATGCTGGCACCCTTTCCCCGATATTTTCGAATATGCGGTATGGCGGCGTGGCGGGGCGATTGCAATGGCTTCGCCCCGGGGCCCTCCGGCCCGGGATGAAGCGCTATGTCAGTCCTGAAACACCGGCGGGCGCTTCTGCATATTGGCCATCACGGCTTCCATCTGGTTGGGGGTGCGCAACAGCGCGGCCTGTTCGCGGCTTTCGGCGAGCAAGATGTCGCCTGCTCCGCCTTCGAGATTGGCGAGGCGCTTGGCCGCGCGGATCGCGTGCGGGTTACGCCCGGCGATCGCCCGGGCCAGCGCCATGGCTTCGGCATGCGGATCTTCGGCGATGCGGGTGACGAAGCCCAGGCGCTGCGCTTCCTCGGCCTCGAATTCGCGGGCGGTGAATGCCAGCTCGCGCAGGACGTCGTCGCGGACATTGCCCTGCCACAGCGCATAGCCGGCCATGTCGGGCACAATGCCCCATTTCATCTCCATCACCGATAGGCGGGTGGCGGGGGCGGCGATGCGGACATCTGCGCCGCTGGCGATCTGCAGTCCGCCGCCGAACGCGACGCCGTGGATCGCGGCGATCACCGGCACCTTCAGGGTGCGCCAGCCCCAGGCCACCTGCTGGTAATCATTGGCGAGGCCATGGGTGCGCGCGGCGATGTCGAGGTCGTTGGCGCCGCCGAGCCCGCTCTGCGCCATGCTCGCCATGTCGAGCCCGGCGCAGAAGCCGCGCCCCTCGCCGGAAAGCACGACGGCGCGCAGGCCGGGTTCCTGCTCAAGCCGGGCGATAGCGGCGATGATGCCGGCGAACATTGCCGGGTCGAGCGCATTGAGCTTGTCCGCTCGGGCCAGCCTTACGTCTGCTATGCCGTCCTGGATCTCGATCGTGACGCGCTGTTCGGTCATGGCTCTCTCCCTCTTTATGCGCACACGATAGCGGCGCGATCACGCCGCACACAACCGGTAGCCACGTCCCTTGTCGGTCCGCAGCATCGGAATCGCAAAGCCGCGATCGAGCTTCGCGCGCAGTCTCGAGACATGAACCTCGACAACATTGGTGCCGGGGTCAAAACCAAGGCCCCAAACCGCCGCGAGCAATTCCCCGCGACCGGCCGGGCGCTCGCCTTGACGCACAAGATGGAGCAGCAACGCATATTCTCGGGGTAGCAACCGGATGGGATGTCCCGCCCGCGTCACGCGTCGCTCGACGGGATCGATGCGGAGTTCGCCCAGAACGATCTCGGGCCGTCGGCGGATGCGCGCGGCGAGCCGGGCGGCGATCTCGTCGGCGCCGGCGGAGGCAGGCATGGCGTCCTCGGCGCCGGCATCCAGTGCCTCGGCGATGCCGTCGGCGGGCACCAGCAGCAGCAAGGGCCCCTGCCAGCCAATTGCCCGGGTGCGCGCCACGGTTTCCGCGCTTCCCCTGAACAAGGCCGCGTCCGCCGCAACCCCCGGAACGAACGGCACCAGGCCAAGGCCGCGCATGGCAGTGGCTTCGGCAAGGCCGGTTATCTTCAGATTACAGGCGACCAGCGCGCTCACGGTTCAAAAATAGGGGCGATATCTCCGTTTCCGTTGCGATCATGTCCGTTACGGACCCAGTCGCGCCCGGGCATGGCCGGCGACAAGGCGATCGGGATCGCCCGTGGCTCTTTCGAAACGCGCACGCGCCTCACCCGGTAGCGCAGAGGCGAGCGCATCCAGCGCAGTCACGCGCATCCGGGGGCAAGGATGGTTGCGGGCAAAGCGCTCGGCCAGGTCGAGGCCGTTGGCGACATGCACGGCGACGGCAACCAGCGCTTCGGCCGCGGTCACGGTGAGCCCCTGTGCGATCGTGCCTTTGGCAGTGTCGAAGCGATATTGATCGAGCCAGGGTTGCGCGGGATCGGCGCCGAGGATGTTGAGCGAGACCGACAGGCTGTCCGGCGGCAACTGGGCATGCACGTCGCGGCGCATCCGGTAGAGCATCAACCTCCCCGGCTCGAGGCGCGAGCGCTCGATGAAGCGCAGGCCGGCATCCTCGCCTGGCAGCCCGGCGAGCGGGGCGACCTCATATTCGTAATAATCGCTCCAATAGCCCGGGCCGAGATAGCCGTACGTCAGGAACGGAAAATTGTGATCGTGCGGCAGGTCGTAGAAGAAGGCTGCCGGACCGCTGGCGCGGGTGATCGAATCCTCGCGGGCGGGCCAGAAATTGGCGCGCAGCACATAGCGGCCATTGGGTGGGCGCAGCAGGAAGACCTGGGCGCCATAGTTGTTGCCGGAGACTTGCCCAGCACAATTCGCCTTGAGTTCCTCGATCGCGATATCGGCGAGGAAATCCGGGTTGCGGCCCAGCCGGGCGAGCAGCGGACCCCAGCTCGCAAACGCGTCCTCGTCGCGAGTATCGACCGGGTTGGCATCAAGTGCTTCGACCAGATCGTTGAGCCCGATCGCATCGCCGCTGCCGGGATCGATCAGGCGAGGCATGGTGCCTCCAGCTTCGGTCGCACCACTGCCAGCGTGCGGGCCGCCGCCTCGCGCACTTCCGGGTGTGGATCGCCTACCGCCATGGCTGCAAGCCTTGGAAGGGCGGCGCGGGCGTCGAGCGCCAGCCATTCCCGCATCGCCGCCCAGCGCAGGTGAAATGCCGGATCCTGCGTTGCCGCCTCGAAGCAGGATCCTGCTTCGGCACGCCCGGCGAGGCGGAGCAATGCGAGCAGCATCTCCGTGCGCGAGGCGCGATCGCCGCTGCTGGCTACGCGGAGCAGCCGCCCGTCGGCGACCGCATGTTCGCGCATCAGCGGCGCGCCGGCGCGGGCCGTGGCGACCAGCGTGACTACGTCGCTGGCGGCGCCGGCGAGCAACTGCGCCTCGCAGCGCCCGTCGATTGGCAGCACCGTACCATTGGTGAGGTGAACCGGCGCTTCCTCGACGCAAGGCGGTGCATCAGCCGATCGGAAGTCCGCATTGGCCGGGGCGGTACGCCAGCGGCATAGGGTCGCGCCGCCGGAGCGGACATAGCGTGTCACGGCCAGCCGGCCGGTAAAGGTGCAGCTGGCAGGAGGCGGCATGCGGCGCATCTCCGCAGCGCTGGTGACGCAGGCCGAGAACGACACCGCCGGGCACTCGAACAGCACCAGGCCAACCCGCAACGGATCGCGGCTGGCGCGGAAGGGCGGTTCGAATAGGGGCTCGGCTGCCAACGCCTCGACCAGTGGGTGGAGCAGCGCCTCGACCCAGCCTGTATCGCTGAGCAGCGCGGTGGCACGGGCGATCGCCTCGTGCCCATCCTCCGCCGGGCAATCGACGAAGCGGGCGGTCAGCAAGCGATGCGCAGAGCTCTCCCGCCATGTCCGCACCGTCACAGGTGCCGCAGCACGGGCAGCGACGATCGCGGCCCGGGTGGCCGCGCCGATCCCGTTCATGCGAAGTCTGGCACCATCTCGTAGATCAGGATGGCTATGCCGACGATCAGCTCGAACAGGTCGTCCACATCCCGCCCCGCCGCGCCCAGCGTGCCATGCATCGCGACATTGGTACCCAGCTCGGCAATCTCGCCGAGATCGATCTTCACCAGCCCCATATTTCCCCCTTTGCGGGAACGACCCGACCGGCACGAGGCTAGGCGCGAGCGGAATTGGTGCATCTTACAAGCGTGTAATTGCCCCCATTTGCGTGCGATCCGTCGCCGCGCTAGGGCCGCGATATGAGCCAAGCGGCCCCTTCCACCTTCGATCCCCTGCGCTTCTTCGAGCTGCGCTTCGCCAGCCATGGCACGCGGCTGGGCATCGAATATCGCGACCACGGCCCCGACTGGGCCGAGCTGGAACTGCCGTACCGCGAGGACATGATCGGCGATCCGGCATCGGGCGTGCTGGCATCGGGGCCGATCCTGGCGCTGATGGACATGGCTACCGCCGTATCGGTCTGGCTGCGCGCCGGCGCCTTCGTGCCCCAGGCGACGCTCGACTTGCGCATCGACTATCTGCGCCCGGCCACACCCGGCCGCGCCGTGATCGGGCGGGGCGAATGCTACCGGCTGACCCGCTCGATCGCGTTCGTGCGCGGCCAGGCGCATGACGGCGATCCGAACGACCCGATCGCGCATGTCGCCGGCACCTTCATGGCGACGGAGGGCTATCGGTGATCCTGCCGCCCTATGCCGAACTGCTTGGCCTCACGGTCGAACCCGGCGAAGATGCGCCGGTGCTGGTGATGCCCTTTGGCCCCGATGTGCTCGGCCGGCCCGGCTTCCTGCATGGCGGCGCGATCGGCGGGTTGCTCGAGATGGCCGCAGTCGGCGCGCTCTGGCAGATGCTCGGTACCGATGAAACCCAGGTCAAGCCGATCAACCTGACGGTGGATTACATGCGCGGCGGCCGCGACAAGCCGACGCGCGCCCGCGGCATCGTCACCCGGCTCGGCACCCGCGTAGCCAATGTCGAGGCGGTCGCCTGGCAGGACGAGCCCGACCGGCCGATCGCGGCGGCGCGGATGAACTATCTGATCCTGCGCTAGAGTAGCGTCCTACACTGGTTCGAGCGCGACTCGCGAAAGTACACAAAGTACAGGCCAAGAGCGGGTTTTTGGGTGCGCTATTTTCCCTGTTTTCTCGGGAATGCGCTGCGTCTCGTAACATTGTTGCGCGGACGGGATCCTATTTTTCCTGCAGGGCAAAAAGCGGCGAGCCCAGGGGAGCTGGCGGCATCAGCCAAGCAGGCGAAATCCTACATTGCAAGGGGCGGGTGGGCTCGCGTCAAAGCTCGCGGTTCCCCGGCTTTCGCCGGGGAAAAGGTGGCTCAAATGGTCAGCTGCTCACTGCTTCGGCATCAGCTTGAACAGCCGGCCATTGGCCTGGCCGGCATCCTCGAGCAGCCAGACCGCGCCGTCCGGTCCCTGGACGACATCGCGGATGCGCATCTTCAGCATCCACTGGTCGGCCTTGCTCGCCTTGTCACCGTTGAGCGCCACGCGGATCAGCCCGCGCCCCGAAAGCGCGCCGATCAGCAGCGAGCCTTTCCACTGGGGGAAGAGATTGCCCGAATAATAGGTCATGCCGCCCGGCGAGATCGACGGGTTCCAGTAAACGGCGGGTGCCGCATAGCCGTCCCCGGCAGACGGGCGGGGAATCGGGCTGCCGTCATAATTGTCGCCATAAGAGACGTTGGGCCAGCCATAATTCTTGCCCTTTACGATCAGATTGACCTCGTCGCCGCCCTTGGGACCCATCTCGACTTCCCAGAGCCGGCCGCCGCCATCGAACACCAGGCCATAGGGATTGCGATGGCCCAGGCTCCAGGTCTCGGCGGGGACGAGATTCTTGCCTTCCACCGCGACGGCGTGGGTCGGTGCGGTTGCCGCAAGCCCCGTATTCTTCGGCGGATCGGTGACGGTCACCGTGGCGCTGCCGGTCTTGCCCGCCCAGGGATTGCCCGGCGCCGGCTTGCCGTCGAGCGTCAGGTGCAGGATCTTGCCGAGCGCCTGGTTGGGATCCTGCGCCGGGGTGAAGCGCTGGCGCTCGCCCGAAGTGAGGAACAGCGACTTGCCGTCGGGCGCGAAGGCGATCACCGCGCCGAACTGGCCGCCCTTGCCGTCCGATCCGGCGCGCCACAGCACTTGGCGGTTGGTCAGCGCCGGGGTGGCGCCATCGACGAAGGTGGCGCGGGCCAGCGCCAGGCTGGAGCCCTCGGGGCGCGGCTCGGCATAGGTGTAATAGACGAGATGGCTCCTGGCGAAGTCCGGCGCCGGGATCACGTCGAGCAGGCCGCCCTGGCCCTGGAACACGACATCGACAGTGGCGATCACCTGCGATTGCTTGCCGTCGGCCGAGACGAGCAGGATCTTGCCGGCCTTCTCGGTCACCAGCATTCGGCCATCGGGCAGGAACGCCATCGCCCAGGGCGTGTCGAAATCGGCGACCTGGGTCATGGTGAAGGGCAGTTCGGGATCGGGCGCGGGGCTGGGCGTCGCCTGGGGCTCGGCCGATACGCCGGGGCCGGCATTGCACGCCGCGAGCAGGGCGATGGCGGGCAGCGCCGCGCGGAGTTGGGTCTTCATGTCCACGATCCCTCTTCTATTCCGGCGGAGCCAACGCGCCGTTCGGGCACCGGCTCCGCATGCCGCGCCATTCTGTGCAGTCGCGGGCGCGCTGCCAAGGCAAAGCTTGCCGCCGCATTGCAGGTCATAACGCTGCCGTTTCAATAAGTTGCGCAAATCTACGGTATTGCGCAATTTTCGATCGCACCGCATCCTTGCCCAAGAACTCGGGTGGGGGTTTCATTGACGCAGTTTCGCCGGATGCATGCTGCCGGGTTGGCGGCCATTCTTGCTTTGACGACCGTGGCGCGGGCCGATCCCGGGCCGGTGGCGCCGCCCAGCGCGGCGGAGCTGCTGGCCTCGGCGGCGATCGAGGATCCGCAGCTTTCCCCCGATGGCCGCCATATCGTTGCGCGGATCGGTGCTGAGGGCCGGCTGGCGATCTTCGATCCGGCACGTCCAGATCTTGCCCCGCATCCTTTGACCTTGCCCCATGGCGAGCGGCTGGAATGGGTTTTCTGGCGGTCGCCGGGCCGACTGGTTGCCAGCCTGAGCCGGGAAGGGGCCAAGCCGACTGTCCGGCTGGTCGAGATCGATATGGCTGGCGGCACGTTAACCCAGCTCGGCCAGTCCCGCGGGATGGGGATGGGCGAGGATCTGCTCCATGTCGATCGCAAGGCCGGCTTCCTGCTGCTCAAGACGCGCGAGCGGCGTCGGTCCACGCCCGCGGTGTGGCGCGTCGATCTCGCCACCGGCGCGGCGACGCTGGCGGTGGCGGCGCAGCCGCATGTCCAGGACTGGGTGGTCGATGGCGCGGGGGTTGTGCGTGCCGGCGTCGGCGCCAAGGACGACAAGGCGTGGCTGGTCTATCGGCGCGGCGAAAGCGACGGGTTCAGCCGGGAAGGCAGCGCGGTGCCCGGAACGGATCCCGAGATCGCGCAATTCGCCCCGGTGCAGGGCAGCGACCAGGGCTATGCGCTGGCCGAGGCGCCTTCGGGGCGGATCGCGCTCTACACCTATGATTTCCGCGCCGGCCGGCTGGGCGGGCTGGTCTATGAGAATGGCAAGGCCGATCTCGACGGGTTCGAGCTTACCCCGGATGGCAAGCCCGCCGGTGTCGCCTTTACCGACGATCGCGACCGGATGCTGTGGTTCGACGGCGCGATGCGTGGTCGTCAGGCAGCGATCGACGCGGCGCTGCCCGGCCGAATCAATCGTGTGGTCTCGGCCAGCGACGACCAGCAGCGCCTGCTGATCTACAGCGCCTCGGCGAGCGATCCGGGCATCTATTATCTGTTCGAGAAGGGCCAGGCCCGGCGCTTCGCCGCGATCAACCCGGCGCTCGACGGCAAGCAGCTCTCGCCGGTGACCACCATCCATTATGCGGCGCGCGACGGGCTGAAGATCGATGGCTATCTGACGCTGCCCGCCGGCCGCGCAGCCAAAGACCTGCCGCTGATCGTGATGCCGCATGGCGGGCCGTTCGCGCGGGACAGCTGGGACTATGATCCCTGGGTCCAGTATCTCGCGGGCCGGGGCTATGCGGTGCTCCAGCCCAATTATCGCGGCTCGACGGGGTTCGGCCGGGCGATGACTGCGCGCGGCGACGGCGAATGGGGTCGGGGCATGCAGGACGACGTCGATGACGGCGTCGCCTGGCTGGCGAAGCGCGGCACGATCGATGCGAAGCGGGTGTGCATCATGGGCGCGTCCTATGGCGGCTATGCCGCGATGTGGGCGGCGGCACGGGATAACCGGACCTATCGCTGCGCGATCAGCTATGCCGGTATCTCCGATGTGCGCGCTCAGCTCGACTATGACCACAAGACTTTCGAGGAGCGCGCCTTCCGCGCCTGGCGCGCGCGCATCCAGGGCAGGGCGCCCTCGCTCGAATCGATCTCGCCGGTCAGCTATGCCGGCCAGCTCGCCATGCCGATCCTGATCGCGCACGGCACCGCTGACCAGACCGTGCCGGTCGACCAGTCCGAGCGGCTGCACGACGCGCTTACCAGGGCGGGCAAGGCGCATGAGTTCGTGGTGTATGAGGGCGAGGATCACACGATGCACGATCCGGCGAACGAAGCGGATTTCCTGGGGCGCGTGGGGAAGTTTCTGGAGGTGCATAATCCTTAAGCCGTCATCCCCGCGCAGGCGGGGATCCAGGGTTTCTCCGCCGTTCCGTTTGTGACTCTGGATCCCCGCCTGCGCGGGGATGACGAACAGGGGAAGCTGGGACGACAAACGGGTTGGCACGAGATTCCCAACCCCTCTTGCCGACACCCGGGCAAGTGCGTATATCGCCACTGCTTTCTCGACATCGTCAAACATGCCGAGGTCGGGGCCCGCAGGGCTCCGGCTTGCGAAGCTGCTTGACCAATCCCGGAGTGCCGCGTGGCGAATATTGCCGACCTCACCAAGCTGATCGAACCCGAAGCCCAGGCACTCGGGCTCGCGCTGGTGCGCGTCAAGATGTTCGGCGGCACCAGCGATCCGACGCTGCAGGTGATGGCCGAGCGCCCCGATACCCGCCAGCTCACTATCGACGATTGCGCCGACCTGTCGCGCCGCATTTCCGATGTGTTCGATGCGCTGGAGGAGCAGGGCAAGGACCCGTTCGATTATGCCTATCGCCTGGAAGTCAGCTCGCCGGGCATCGACCGCCCGCTGACTCGCGCGCAGGACTTCGAAGACTGGAAGGGCCATGAGGCGCGCCTCAACCTGGTCGAGCCGCTCGAGGACGGGCGCAAGCAGCTCACCGGCGACCTGATCGGCGCCGAGGGCGACATGATCTCGATCGATGTCCGCAAGTACAAGGTGGTCAGCGTTCCGTTCGGCGCCATCGCCGACGCCAAGCTGCTGATGACCGACAAGCTTATTGCCGCAACCGTGCCGCTCTCCGCCGAGGGCGCAGACGAATACGAAGCAGAGGAAAACGACTGATGGCCACCGCCATTTCCGCCAACAAGGCCGAGCTGCTTGCCATCGCCGATTCGGTCGCGAAGGAAAAGCTGATCGACAAGGCCATCGTCATCGAGGCGATGGAAGACGCGATCCAGCGCGCGGCGAAGAATCGCTACGGCGTCGAGAACGACATCCGCGCGAAGCTCGACCCGAACACCGGTGACCTCCGCCTGTGGCGCGTCGTCGAGGTGGTCGAGCTGGTCGATGACTATTTCAAGCAGGTCGACGTCAACCAGGCGCAGAAGCTGCAGAAGGGCGCCGCGATCGGCGACTTCATCGTCGATCCGCTGCCTCCGATCGAGTTCGGCCGCATCCAGGCCCAGGCTTCGAAGCAGATCATCTTCCAGAAGGTCCGCGACGCCGAGCGCGAGCGTCAGTATGACGAATTCAAGGACCGGATGAACGAGATCATCACCGGTGTGGTGAAGCGCGTCGAGTTCGGTCACGTTGTGGTTGACCTTGGCCGTGCCGAGGGCGTGATCCGCCGCGACCAGCAGATCCCGCGCGAAGTGGTTCGCGTCGGCGATCGCGTCCGTTCGATCATCCTCAACGTTCGCCGCGAGAACCGCGGGCCGCAGATCTTCCTGAGCCGCGCGCATCCCGAGTTCATGAAGAAGCTGTTCGCGCAGGAAGTGCCCGAGATTTACGATGGCATCATCGAGATCAAGGCCGCTGCCCGCGATCCGGGCTCGCGCGCCAAGATCGGCGTTATCAGCCATGACAGCTCGATCGATCCGGTCGGTGCCTGCGTCGGCATGAAGGGTTCGCGCGTGCAGGCCGTCGTGCAGGAAATGCAGGGCGAGAAGATCGACATCATCCCCTGGTCGCCCGACACCGCGACCTTCGTCGTCAACGCGCTGCAGCCGGCCAATGTCAGCCGCGTCGTGATCGACGAGGAAGAGGACCGCATCGAAGTCGTCGTTCCCGACGATCAGCTCAGCCTCGCCATCGGCCGTCGGGGCCAGAATGTGCGCCTGGCCTCGCAGCTGACCGCCAAGGCGATCGATATCCTCACCGAGACCGATGCCAGCGAGAAGCGCCAGCAGGAATTCGTCGCGAACAGCGAGATGTTCCAGAACGAGCTAGACGTCGACGAGACGCTGGCCCAGCTGCTGGTCGCCGAAGGCTTCAGCAGCCTCGAAGAAGTCGCCTATGTCGAGCTCGACGAAATCGCCGGGATCGAAGGTTTCGACGAGGAGCTCGGCCAGGAGCTGCAGAGCCGTGCGCAGGAAGCGCTGGAGCGCCGCGAGGAAGCCAATCGCACCGCCCGCCGCGAGCTGGGCGTCGAGGACGACCTCGCCACCATGCCGTATCTGACCGAAGCGATGCTGGTCACGCTCGGCAAGGCCGGCATCAAGACGCTCGACGATCTCGCCGATCTGGCGACCGACGAGCTGGTGCAGAAGAAGCGCGCCGAGCCGCGCCGCCGCAACGACGATGCCCCGAAGCGCGAGCAGGACAAGGGCGGGATTCTCGCCGAGTATGGTCTCAGCGACGAGCAGGGCAACGAGATCATCATGGCCGCGCGCGCCCATTGGTTCGAGGACGAGCCGGCTCCGGCAGCCGAAGCAACTGAAGCCGCGGAGGGCGATGCCTGATGCCATTCATCGACATCCGTCTGGCCGGCCCGGCTACCCGCGAGCAGAAGGCCGGCATCGTCGCTGACGTGACGGCTTCCATGGTCGCGCGCCTGGGCAAGCCGGCGGCTGCCGTGCAGGTCAACATCACGGAACTGAGCCTCGAAAATTACGGTGCGGGCGGGCAGCTGATCGCTGACCGCAACGCCGCGCCGGTGCAGGGAGACGCGCATGCGGAACCCTCACAATGACAGCGCTCGGTTAAAGACCAAGGGGACCACCTCTTCCGCTGCGCGGGAGGGGAAGGATCCCATGCGCACCTGCGTGCTGTCGCGCGAGGAAGCTCCGCGTGACGGGCTGATTCGACTCGCGCTGTCGCCGGACGGCGAAGTGCTGCCCGATGTCCGCGCCAAGGCGCCGGGCCGTGGCGCCTGGATCGGCGTGACGCGCGCGGAGCTCGAGGCATCGGGCAAGAAGCTCAGGGGCGTGCTGGCGCGTGCCTTCAAGGGCGCCGAACTGCGCATTCCCGAGGATCTCGGCGCGCGGATCGAGGAGCAGCTGCGCCGCAATGCGCTCGACCGGTTGGGCCTTGAGTTCAAGGCCGGCCATGTCGCGATCGGCGGCGACCGCATCCAGGAGGCCGCGCGCAGCGGCCGACTCCACCTGCTGCTCCATGCGAGCGACGCCAGTGAAGACGGTGCGCGCAAGCTGGCCCAGGCATGGCGCGTTGGCCTTGATGAAGAAGGTAGTGGTCGCAAGGGGTTAACATTGCCGATCCCGCGCACCATATTGTCCTTGGCGCTTGGCCGCGAAAATGTGGTACATGCCGGCCTGACCGACGCCAAAGCAGCTGTCCGGACGAGCGAAGCGCTCGATCGATGGCTGCACTTTATCGGACCCGATTCCACCTCCCGCCCTTGCGAAACCGCTTCGCAAGGCGCATCGGCGCTTCCGTCGGAAGCGTCCGTAGACGAACGACAGACTGAAGGACTTTAGGCAGCCGCATGAGCGACACGGACAACGATAAGCCGAAACTGGGCATGCGCGCGCCGCTGGGGATCAAGCGCACGGTCGAGACGGGCCAGGTGAAGCAGAGCTTCAGCCATGGCCGCTCGAACACGGTGATCGTCGAGACCAAGAAGGCGCGCGTCTTCCGCAAGCCGGGTGAAGGCCCGGCGGAAGCACCCGCACCCGAGCCGCAGGCCGCCGCGCCTGTGCAGCAGCCGGTCGCGCCGCCGCCTCCGCCGCGTCCCGCCCCGCGCCCGCCGGTCTCGAACGAGACGGCGCAGGAGCGTCAGGCGCGCCTGCTGCGCGAAGCCGACGAGCAGCGCATGCAGGCGCTCGAGGAAGCGCGCCGCCGCGAGGAGCGCGAGCGTGCCGAGGCCGCCGAGGCCGAAGCCCGTCGCATCGCGGAAAAGGCCCGCGCCGAAGCGGAAGCCGCCAAGGCTCCGCCGGCCCCTGAACCGACTCCTGCGCCCGCACCCGCGCCGACTCCGGCGCCTGTCGCGGAAGCACCGAAGGTTGAGGCTGCTGCTCCGGCGCCTGCGCCCAAGCCTGCCCCGGCGCCGGCCCCCGCGCCGACTCCGGCACCTCCGCCTCCGCCGCCAGCTCCGATCGCGCTCCAGCTCGATCCGACTCGCCCGGCGCCGCGCCTGTTCACCCCGGTGCAGCGTCCCGAGATTCCGAAGCCGCAGCCCAAGCCCGAGCCCAAGCCCGAAGCAGCAGCTCCGGCACCGACTCAGGCCGCGCGTCCCGCCGGTGGTGGTGCGCCCGCATCGCGTCCTGCCCCCACGGGCGGCGCGCCGGTGCGCCGTGGCCCCGAGCCTGCGCGTCCGCAGCAGCGTGACCGCAAGGGCGACGATCGCCGCCAGTCGGGCAAGCTCACCGTCAATCGCGCCCTGGGTGGCGAGGATGGCGCCCGTGCCCGCTCGCTCGCTGCGCTGAAGCGCGCCCGCGAGAAGGAGCATCGTCGTTCGTACGGTGGTTCGTCGGCGCCGCGCGAGAAGCAGGTCCGCGACGTGGTCGTCCCCGAGGCGATCACCGTGCAGGAACTCGCCAACCGTATGGCCGAAAAGGGCAGCGACCTGGTGAAGGCGCTGTTCAAGATGGGCATGCCCGTCACGATCACGCAGACGATCGACCAGGACACCGCCGAGCTGCTGGTGACCGAATTCGGCCACAACCTGCAGCGCGTCAGCGAGAGCGATATCGATCTGGACGTGTCCGAGGCCGATGCCGAGGATACGCTGCAGCCGCGCGCACCGGTGGTGACCATCATGGGTCACGTCGACCACGGCAAGACCTCGCTGCTCGATGCCCTGCGCGGCACCGATGTGGTGAAGGGTGAAGCCGGCGGCATCACTCAGCATATCGGCGCCTATCAGGTCACGCTGAAGGACAAGTCGAAGGTTACCTTCCTCGACACGCCGGGCCACGAAGCGTTCACCCAGATGCGTGCCCGCGGTGCCGACATCACCGACATCGTCGTGCTGGTGGTGGCGGCGAATGACGGCCTGATGCCGCAGACGATCGAGGCGATCAATCACACCAAGGCGGCCGGCGTGCCGATGATCGTGGCGATCAACAAGGTCGACCTCGACAGCGCCAATCCGCAGCGCGTGCGCGAGCGTCTGCTCGAGCATGAAGTGATCGTCGAAGAGATGGGCGGCGAGACGCAGGACGTCGAGGTTTCGGCGCTCAAGAAGATCGGTCTCGACACGCTGATCGAGAAGATCCAGCTCCAGGCCGAACTGCTCGACCTCAAGGCCAATCCGGACCGCGAGGCCGAGGGCACCGTGATCGAGGCGAAGCTCGACAAGGGCCGCGGCCCGGTCGCGACGATCCTCGTGAACCGCGGCACGCTCAAGGTCGGCGATGTGTTCGTCGTCGGCGCCGAGAGCGGCAAGGTCCGCGCGCTGGTCAACGACAAGGGTCAGCAGGTCAAGGAAGCCGGCCCGTCGACTCCGGTCGAGGTGCTCGGTCTCTCGGGCGTGCCGATGGCGGGCGATCCGCTGCAGGTCGTCGAGAACGAAGCGCGTGCCCGCGAAGTCGCCGAATATCGTTCGGGCGTCGCGCTCCAGAAGCGCACGACCAATGCCCCGGCCAGCCTCGAGAGCATGTTCTCGGCGCTCAAGGAAAAGCAGGCGATGGAATATCCGCTGGTCGTCAAGGCGGATACCCAGGGCACGGTCGAGGCGATCGTCGCGGCGATCAACAAGATCAGCACCGACGACATCAAGGCGCGCGTGCTGCACGCCGGTGTCGGCGGCATCACCGAGAGCGACGTGTCGCTCGCCGGTGCCGCGGGTGCGCCGATCATCGGCTTCAACGTCCGTCCGAACGCCAAGGCGCGCGAGATCGCCGAGCGCAACAAGGTCGCGTTCAAATACTATGACGTGATCTACGACCTGACCGACGAGATCCGCGCGGGCATGGCCGGCCAGCTTGGTCCGGAAGCCTTCGAAACCGTTGTCGGCCGCGCCGAGATCAAGGAAGTCTTCTCGGCGGGCAAGCACGGCAAGGCTGCCGGTCTGCTGGTCACCGAAGGTGCGATCCGCAAGGCGCTCAAGGCGCGCATCACGCGCAACGACGTCATCATCTACCAGGGCGAGATCGCTTCGCTCCGTCGCTTCAAGGACGATGTCCCCGAAGTGCGCGCGGGTCTGGAATGCGGTGTCACGTTCAGCCAGAACTTCGTGGACATCAAGGCGGGCGACTATCTTGAAACCTTCGAAGTCGAGATGCGCGAGCGCACGCTCTAAGCTGTTTTCCCTCCCTCTCCTTGCCTGCAAGGTGGGGGAGGGAGCGGGGATCGATAGATGAAGACGCAGACCACCACCGAAGAACGCTCCGTTCGCCTGCTGCGTGTGGGCGAGCAGGTGCGTCATGTGCTGAGCGAGATCCTCCAGCGCGGCGACGTGCATGACGAGGTGCTGGCCAAGCACATGGTCTCGATCACCGAAGTGCGCATGTCGCCCGACCTGCGCCACGCGACCGTCTTCGTGAAGCCGTTGCTCGGCAAGGACGAGGAAGTGGTGATCAAGGCGCTGCGCACCAACACCGCCTATCTCCAGCGCGAAGTCGCCCACCGGGTGAAGATGAAGTACGCGGCCAAGCTCAAGTTCCTCGCGGACGAGAGCTTCGACGAGGGCAGCCATATCGACCAGCTGCTCCGCTCCCCCGAAGTGGCGCGCGATCTGGGTGACGAAGGCGCGTCCGAAAGCGATAATGGCTGAGGGCGGCGCGGTCGCGACGTTGCATCTGAGCAACGCGACCGCAGAGCCGCTGTTCATCTGGCTGGAACCCTGGGTGGATGAGCTGTGGCTGCCGCCGCGTTCGCAGCTGACCCTTCATACGGTGGTGCAAGGCGCGGCGGAATGGCCCGAGGTCGAGGGCAATGCTGATGCCGGCCTGACCATCTGGGGCGTCGGCGGCAGCATCTTGCAGGTCGAGATCAATGGCGAAGCACAGGATACGCTGTCCGCGCGCCATACTGCGCCCGGTTTCGGAGCGCTGACTCCCCGAAAGTTCGTCGAGACGGCATTCGGTGCCCTTCCCCGAAGCCCGGCCTGGTGGGCAACCCAGGCCGTTGCCGGGCAAGCGTGGCTGGCTGTCGCGCTTGCGGATCAGGCGTTGAGTCCGGCGCCCCACCGGGATTGATTTTGCCGGTTGGCGGCGCATGATCCGGCGATGCGCACCCTGATCCTCTGCGTCCTGCATTGTGTCCTTTGGGTGCTGCCGGCACATGCACAGGTGGGCGCGCTCCAGACCGATTGCGAACTCGGTGGGCAAGGCAAGGCGGGCGGCTATCAATTCGTTGCGACCTGTCCCGGCCGCGCCCGCTCGCCAGACGGGGGCTTTGCCGTGGTCCAGCGAGCCTATCAGGACCAGCAGCCTCCGATCGAGCTGCGTGACGCGAGGGACCGGGTAGTGGCCACCTTGCCCGAACTCAGCGACGACATGCCGTTCACGGTCTATTGGGCGCCCAATTCGCGGTGGTTCTTCGTCAATCACCATGTCGGCTCGTTCATGGACGTGCTGCGCATTTTCGAGATTGCTGACGGCAGGCCGATCGAGCGGCCTGCGCTGGTTCGCTCTGCGGTGAAGATCGCATCGCGGCGCTATCCCTGCCTGCGCCCGGACATGATCCTGCCCAGCGGCGCGCGCTGGACCCGAGGCGGTCGCGCGATCGTGCTGGTCACGATCAGCCGCGTCGATGCATGCAGTACCGATTACACCACGACGCCCGGCAGCTGGCAGCCGCTCTGGATGATCGGCGATGTGCGCACCGGCATGGTGCAAGCGCGGTCGATTCAGGCTGACCGCAGCGATACCGGCCTGCGCGAACCGCGCGGGGGGCTTTACTCGCGGCGCTGACCCTCGGAAGAAGCGCCCATGGCAAAGCTCTATTTCTACTATGCCTCGATGAACGCGGGGAAATCGACCACGCTGTTGCAGGCCGATTTCAACTATCGCGAGCGCGGCATGCGCACCTTGCTGTTCACTGCCGGGATCCATGACCGCGGCGGCAAGGGCGTGATCGATTCGCGGCTCGGCATCAGCGCCAGCGCGATCCCGTTCGAGGAAACCACCGATCTGCGCCGCATCGCCGAGGATGCGCATTACGAAGCGCCGCTCGCCTGCATCCTGGTCGATGAATCACAGTTCCTCTCGCCCCTTCAGGTGCGCCAGCTCGCGCATCTCGCGGACGAAGTCGGCATCCCGGTGCTCTGCTACGGTCTGCGCACCGATTTCCAGGGGGCGCTGTTCCCTGGCTCAGCCGAGCTGCTCGCGCTTGCGGACTCGCTGGTAGAGATCAAGTCGGTCTGCGAATGCGGGCGCAAGGCGATCATGAACCTGCGCGTTGATGGCGAGGGCAACGCCGTGCGCCAGGGCGAGCAGCGCGAGGTGGGCGGCAATGAGCGCTATGTCGCGCTGTGCCGCCGCCACTTCATGCAGCGTACAGCCTAAGTATTATACAAGCGCGGCAAGGAGCGCCCCATCTCATTCTCCGGAAGGAGAAGCCCCATGTTTCGCAAGACCGTTCTCGCCTGCGCCTTGCCGCTGATGTTTGCCGCCACCGCCGCTTCGGCCCAGCAATCGGGCCCGACGCCGGGGCCCAAGTCGGGCGAACAGGCGACGATTCCGTTCTTCACCCAGAGCGATATCCGCACCTTCGATGCCACCGACAATGGCGACGGCATCTATATCCAGGATGCCCGGCGCAACTGGTATTATGTCTCGTTCTTCAGTCGCTGCGACAATTTGCCCTGGTCGATCGGCGTCGGCTTCAAGACCTTCCCGGGTGCTTCGCAGATCGATCGCGGAGACACGATCTTCGCCGGGCGCGAGCGCTGCCAGATCGCGAACATCGTGCATAGCGGCCCGCCGCCGGCGAAGCCCAAGAAGGCGAAGAAGGCCGCCTGATACTGGCTCTATGCCCGCGGCTCCGCTAGGGCGCCGCGGATGCATGGCTGGATCATACTCGACAAACCCCTGGGCCTCGGCTCGACTCAGGGCGTGAGCGCCGTCAAGCGCGCGCTGCGCGACGGCAAGTACGGCAAGTTCAAGGTCGGCCATGGCGGCACGCTCGATCCGCTGGCGACCGGCGTGCTCCCGATCGCGCTGGGTGAAGCGACCAAGCTGGCGGGGCGGATGCTCGACAGCGACAAGGTGTACGACTTCACGATCGGTTTCGGCGTGCAGACCGATACGCTCGATCTCGAAGGCAAGGCGGTCGCGACGTCGGACGTGCGCCCCACGCTGGCGCAGGTCGAAGCCGTGCTGCCGCGCTTCACCGGCCCGATCGAGCAGGTGCCGCCGGCCTATTCCGCGCTCAAGGTCGATGGCGAGCGGGCTTATGACCTTGCCCGCGCCGGCGAAGAGGTGAAGCTGGCCAGCCGTGCGGTGACCATCCATGCGCTCACGATCGAGGGGCATGATGCGGACTCGGTCACCCTGCGCGCCCATGTCTCCAAGGGCACCTATATCCGCAGCCTCGCGCGGGATATCGCGCTGGCGCTCGGCAGCGTCGGCCATGTCACCATGTTGCGCCGGGCGAAGGCCGGTCCCTTCACCCTGGAGTCCGCGATTTCGCTGGACAAACTGGACGAAGCCGCTAAGGCCCGCTCCCTTGAACAACTTCTCCTGCCATTGAGGGCGGGGCTGGACGACATCCCGGCTCTATCCCTCACCCCCGACCAGGCAGGGCTGCTCCGACAGGGGCAGGTTCTGGCCGGGATCGCCAAGGAAGACGGCCAATATTTCGCGTGCCTGGGGGACACCCCGATCGCGCTGGTGGAGGCTCAATCCGGTTTCATCCGGGTCGTCCGCGGCTTCAATCTGTAAGCGATGTCGAAGGAAAGACTATGTCGATCACTGCAGAGCGCAAGGAAGCGCTGATCAAGGAACACGCACGCGGCGGCACCGACACCGGCAGCCCCGAAGTGCAGATTGCGATCCTCTCGGAGCGCATCGCCAACCTGACCGAGCACTTCAAGACGCACGCCAAGGACAACCATTCGCGTCGCGGCCTGCTCATGCTGGTCAACAAGCGCCGTAGCCTCCTCGACTATCTGAAGAAGAAGGACGAGGGTCGCTACACCGACCTCATCGCGAAGCTCGGTCTTCGCAAGTAACCGGAAAGGCGGCCCTCGGGTCGCCTTTTTGTCATTCCGGCAGTCTAAGGCCGGCGTCAGGCTCCCACGCAGCGGAGCAGACGGGGGACCGGCAATTCGGCCAGTCCCGCGAGCCACGTACGGCTCTCTCCATAGGCCCCCCGCGCATACGGCTCGGGGAGTGAAGGAAAAACAATGTTCGACAAGAAGACTGTATCGATCGAGTGGGGCGGCAAGACGCTGACTCTCGAAACGGGCAAGGTTGCCCGCCAGGCTGACGGCGCCGTGATGGCGACCCTCGGCGAAACCGTGGTGCTTTGCGCCGTCACGGCTGCGAAGAGCGTGAAGGAAGGCCAGGACTTCTTCCCGCTGACCGTCCACTATCAGGAAAAGTTCTCGGCCGCCGGTCGTATCCCGGGTGGCTTCTTCAAGCGCGAGCGCGGCGCCACCGAGAAGGAGACCTTGGTCTCGCGTCTCATTGACCGCCCGATCCGCCCGCTGTTCCCGGAAGGCTTCTACAACGAGATCAACGCTATCGCGCAGGTGCTCTCGTATGACGGCGAGAACGAGCCGGACATCCTCGCGATGGTCGCCGCGTCCGCAGCTCTGACGATTTCGGGCGTGCCCTTCATGGGCCCGATCGGCGCTGCCCGCGTCGGTTATGTCGACGGCGAGTACGTCCTGAACCCGACCGACGAGCAGGTCGCCGCCGGCGAGCTCGATCTCGTCGTCGCCGCTACCTATGACGCAGTGATGATGGTCGAGTCGGAAGCCAAGGAGCTTTCGGAAGAGATCATGCTCGGCGCCGTGCTGTTCGCGCACGACGCGTGCCGCGAAGTCGTCAAGGCGATCATCAAGCTCGCCGAGCAGGCCGCCAAGGAGCCGTGGGAAATGGCGTCGTCGGACGACAACGCCAAGCTCAAGGCCTCGATCAAGAAGCTGGTCGGCAAGGACATCACCGCTGCCTACAAGCTGACCGACAAGTCGGCCCGTTCGAACGCGCTCAACGAAGCGCGCGCGAAGGCGAAGGCGCAGTTTGCTGCCGACGGCCTCTCGCCCCAGGAAGTCATGGCCGGCATCAAGCTGACCAAGAAGCTGGAAGCCGAGATCGTCCGCACCGCCATCCTCAAGGACGGCAAGCGCATCGACGGCCGCACCACCACGCAGATCCGCCCGATCGAGGCAGAGACGCACTTCCTTCCGCGTGCGCACGGCTCGGCCCTGTTCACCCGCGGCGAGACCCAGACGATTGCCACGGCAACCCTGGGCACCAAGGACGCCGAGCAGATGATCGACGGCCTGGGTGGCCTGTCGTACCAGAACTTCATGCTGCACTATAACTTCCCGCCCTATTCGGTCGGTGAAGTGGGCCGCTTCGGCGCTCCGGGTCGTCGCGAAGTCGGTCATGGCAAGCTCGCCTGGCGCGCGCTGCACCCGGTGCTGCCGACCAAGGAAGAATTCCCCTACACGATCCGCCTGACCAGCGACATCACCGAGTCGAACGGCTCGTCGTCGATGGCGTCGGTCTGCGGCGGTTCGCTCGCGATGATGGACGCCGGCGTGCCGATCAAGCGCCCGGTCTCGGGCATCGCCATGGGCCTGATCCTCGAAGGCAAGGACTTCGCGATCCTGTCGGATATCCTGGGTGACGAAGATCACCTCGGCGACATGGACTTCAAGGTGGCGGGCACGTCCGAAGGCATCACCACGATGCAGATGGACATCAAGATCGCCGGCATCACCAAGGAGATCTTCGAAGCCGCGCTGAACCAGGCCAAGGACGGTCGCGCCCACATCCTGGGCGAGATGAACAAGGCCCTGTCGGCGACCCGTTCGGAGCTCTCGGCGCACGCACCGCGCATCGAGACCTTCACGATCGACAAGTCGAAGATCCGTGACGTGATCGGTACCGGCGGCAAGGTGATCCGCGAGATCGTCGCCACCACCGGCGCCAAGGTCGACATCGACGACGAGGGCGTGATCAAGGTTTCGTCGTCGGACGTCTCGCAGATCGAAGCCGCGATCAACTGGATCAAGGGCATCGTCGAAGAGGCGGAAGTCGGCAAGATCTACACCGGCAAGGTCGTCAACCTCGTCGATTTCGGCGCCTTCGTGAACTTCATGGGCGGCAAGGACGGTCTCGTCCACGTCTCGGAGATCAAGAACGAGCGCGTCGAGAAGGTCTCGGACGCCCTGACCGAAGGTCAGGAAGTCAAGGTCAAGGTCCTCGAGATCGATCCGCGCGGCAAGGTTCGCCTGTCGATGCGCGTCGTCGATCAGGAGACCGGCGAAGAGTTGGAAGACACCCGTCCGGCCCGCGAACCGCGCGAGCCGCGCGGTGATCGTGGCGACCGCGGTGACCGTGGCGATCGTCGTCGTGACGGTGGCCGTGGCGGCGATCGTGGTCCGCGTCGCGAAGGCGGCGACCGCGATCGTGGTCCGCGCGGCGAAGGTCGTGGGGACCGCGGCCCGCGCCGCGAGCGCTCGGAATCGAAGGACGAAGGCGGCGAGAATATCGGCCTGCCGTCGTTCCTCACCGGCGCCGACGACTGATCCAGCGATCCGTCAAGGAAACAGGAAAGGGGTCCGGGCAACCGGGCCCCTTTTCCTTTGTGCCTATCCCTCGCGCCCCGGACGCCAGCGCAGCGCTTCGACCAGAGTCGCGAACGCAGGCGTCGGCTGGCGGCGGCTCGGATAATAGAGGTGGTAACCGGCAAAGGGCGGCGACCAGTCCTCCAGCACCGCCTCCAGCCGGCCATCGGTCAGCGCGTCGCGCACCAGGTCTTCCATCAGATAGGACAGGCCGAACCCGTCCAGCGTCGCCTCGCGGATATGGAAGATGCTGTTGAAGGTCAGCTGCCCGTTCACCCGCACCCGCTGCGCGCGTCCGGCCCGCTCGAATTCCCAGGCATAGAGCCCGCCCAGCGTCGGCAGGCGCAGGTTGATGCAAGCATGGTCGGCCAGTTCCTGCGGGGTGCGCGGGCGTCCGCGCCGGTCTAGATAGGCCGGGGTCGCGACCACCAGCATCCGCACCGGCGGGCCGATCGGCACCGCGATCATGTCCTTGTCGATGATGTCGCCCAGCCGCACGCCGGCATCGAACTTCTCGGCGACCAGATCGACCAGCCGGTAATCGGTCTCGACCTCGACATGGATGTCCGGATGCTCGGCGAGCACGCCGCGCAGCCTTGGCCATAGCACGGTCTGGAGCGAGAACTCGTCGGCAGTGATCCGGATATTGCCCGCCGGCCGGTCGCGGAGATCACTGAGCGCGGTGACATGCGTGGCGATCTCGTCGAGATGGAAGGCGACATTGCGCAGGATTCGCTCCCCCGCTTCGGTGGGCGTCACGCTGCGGGTGGTGCGGTTGAGCAACCGCACCCCCAGCCGCTCCTCGAGCCCGCGCATGCAATGGCTGAGCGCGGAGGGGGTGATCCCCAGCTGCGCGGCGGCGCGGGTGAAGCTGCGCTCGCGCGCCACGGCGACGAAGGCGGAAAGGTCGGCAAGGTCCTGGCGATTCATTGTTGAAAATTACTCAAAAACGCTTTCAGATTACAGGGTCTAATCGCGTCAGCCCCGGCGGCCCATCTAGGGCCGCACAGGGAAAAGGGGTGATCGCATGAAACGGCTGGTTCTGGCTGCGGCATTGCTCCTTCCCGTCTTCCCCGCCTGTGCCCAGCAGGCGCCCCAGGCACAGGAGCAGCAGATGCGCATCCAGCGGAACGGCAGTCAGCCGTCGCAAAAGGGCCCCGCCGACTGGTTCACCGGATCGGTGCGGATCGATCCGCTCACTGTCGCCGAGGATCCGCGCTTCGGCGTCGCCAGCGTCACCTTCGAGCCCGGCGCGCGTACTGCCTGGCACACGCATCCGCTCGGCCAGACGCTGATCGTCACTGCCGGGCTTGGCTGGACCCAGTGCGAGGGCGAGGCGATCGTCGAGATTCGCCCCGGCGACGTGATCTGGTGCCCGCCCGGCCATCGCCACTGGCACGGCGCCAGCCCCGGCACCGCGATGACGCATATCGCCATCCAGGAATCGAAGGACGGCAAGATGGTCGAATGGTTCGAGCATGTCCCGGATGCCGTCTATCTCGCCGGCCCGGATGGCGCGCGCTGATGCCGCACGTGACGCTACGGCTCGCCTCTGGGCGCTCGGATGCCGACAAGCAGCGCCTTGCCGATGCGCTGGCTGATGCCGTTACCGCCGCGATCGGATCGCCCTCCGAAAGCATCTCGGTGGCGATCGAGGATGTCGACATGGGCGACTGGCCCAATTTCTATCGTCGCGAGATCGCCGCCCATCCCGAGCTGCTGTTCAAGCCGCCCGGTTACACGCTCTGACCCCCAATCCCATCCAAGCAAGGACCAACATGACCACCCAAGCCAAGGCTTATGCCGCCCAGTCCGCGAGCACTCCGCTCGCGCCCTTCACTTTCGAGCGCCGCGACCTGCTCGCCGATGACGTCTCGATCGACATCCTGTTCTGCGGCGTCTGCCATTCGGACCTGCACACCGCGCGCAGCGAGTGGGACGGCACGATCTTCCCCTGCGTCCCCGGCCACGAGATCGTCGGCCGCGTCAGCGCCGTCGGCAGCGACGTCACCAAGTTCGCGGTCGGCGACCTCGTCGGCGTCGGCTGCATGGTCGATAGCTGCGGCCATTGCCCGTCCTGCCAGGACAGCGAGGAGCAGTTCTGCGAGACCACCGGCTTCGTCGGCACCTATAACGGCCCGGATGCGCATCTCGGTGGCCACACCTTTGGCGGCTATTCGGATCACATCGTCGTGAAGCAGGGCTTCGTCCTCAAGGTCAGCCATGACGAGAAGGACCTGGCGGCCGTTGCCCCGCTGCTCTGCGCCGGCATCACCACCTATTCGCCGCTCAAGCACTGGAATGCCGGCCCGGGCAAGAAGGTCGGCGTGGTCGGCATCGGCGGCCTGGGTCACATGGGCATCAAGATCGCCGCGGCGATGGGCGCGCATGTCGTCGCCTTCACCACTTCGGCGTCGAAGATCGAGGACGCGAAGAAGCTCGGCGCGCACGAAGTCGTCGTCTCGCGCAATGCCGACGAGATGGCCGCGCACGCCAACAGCTTCGATTTCATCCTCAACACGGTCGCCGCGAGCCACAATCTCGACGACTTCACGGCGCTGCTGAAGCGTGACGGCACGCTCACCCTGGTCGGCGTTCCCGAGCATGAGCATCCGAGCCCGTCGGTGATGAACCTGGTGTTCAAGCGCCGCTCGATCGCCGGCTCGCTGATCGGCGGCATCGCCGAGACGCAGGAGATGCTCGATTTCTGCCACCAGCACGGGCTGACCGCGGACATCGAGACGATCCGCATGGACGAGATCGAGACGGCCTATGAGCGGATGGTGAAGAGCGACGTGAAGTATCGCTTCGTCATCGACATGGCGTCACTGAAGCAGGACGCGTAAATCCCGGTGCGGCGGGGCCCTGGCACCGCCGCATCCGCATGCCGGATCAGGATCCGCCGCGCGGTTCCTTTTCCGGATCGTTGATGCCGATGCTCTTGAGCCGGTTCAGCATCGTGTCATCGGTGGCGCCCCGATGATAGGCGCTCATCCAATATAGCCGGGCCGATTTGTCATCGCCCTGATCGTGCGCGATGTCGCCGAGCGCGGTCAGCGCGATCTCATTGGGCTCGATCTCGAACGATCGCTTCGCATCGTCAAAGGCGCCCTGCGTGTCCTGCTGATTATATTTCGCCATGGCCCGGCCGCCGAGCGCGGCCCAGCTCTCCTTGATCGCCAGCGCGCGGTTGAAGGCGCGCTCCGCCGCCCAACTATGCCGTACCGACAGCAGGGCGAAGCCGAGATTGGCATGCCGATCGGCATTGCCGGGCTCGATCGCGGCGGCGATTATCCGGTCCATCATCATGGCGTCCTGATCCCCGATCGCAAGCCAGCCGGCTGCGCGATTGGTCAGGGCATCGGCACGTTCCGCCGGCGTCTTGCCGGCAAGGAAGGCGGCGGTGCAATCGCCGATATAGTTCGGGCTCGGTTCGCCGGCCTCCGGGAAGGCGCAGCCCGCTGCGCCACTGGCTGATGGCGTGGACCATTGCGCCAGGCGGGCATGATAGCTTGCGACCGTCCTGCGCATCGCCTCGCCGCCGATCGATTGGGCGGTGTCGAGATCGGCGCGAGCTGCGTCGAACCGGCCCAGCCACATCGCCGCTTCGACCCGGCCGATCAGCGGATCGGCGTTGCCCGGGTTGAGCGCGATTTCCTGGTCGCGATCGGCATAGGCCCCGGCGAAATCGGCGAGGCGCAGGCGCGCATAGGCGCGCTCCTGATAGGCAGCTGCGACATCCTTGCGCAGTGCGATCTCCGCATTGGCGGCCTGCTCGCCTTCGGCAAAGTCTCCCAGCGCGTTGGCTGTGTAGCCGAGCTCGTGCCAGGCATTGGCATTGGCGGGGTTGAGCTTGACCGATTGCTCGAGCTTGGGGAGCGCCGCCAGATTGTCGGAGGCATCATTGTCGGCAAAGGCGCTGCGGAACAGCAGCAGCGCCTTCGTCTTCGGGTCCTGCGCCGCCGCGATCGCCTTGTCGCAGGCCTGGTGCCAGCTTGCATCGAAGCCGCCCCTGTCGATGGCGCAGGCGCCCGGATCGGCCTGTCCGGCAAGCGCCGTCAGCAAGAACATCGTCCACATGCGCAGCTTTCCCCCTGATCGGGCGAGTGTCGCGCAGCGCCCGAGGCGGTGCAAGCTGGGCGGGAATTATTGCGAGAGGAAGACGGAGGGCGCTAGCCGGCGTCCTCCCCCGGGGCCGGCGCGTCGCCGCCGGCTGCCGGCCACCGGCGCCGTGGCTTCCCTGCGGGGAAGCCGCGGCGGCCGCGATCCCTCGGCAACCGTCGCCGAGGCAATCACCCCGAAGGCGATCAGCGCGGTCAGCGTGTGGGTTTGCCGGTCCATGGCCGGCACAAGACACCCGCGGAGGTGTGCTGAATATTCGGGAGATTGCCGTTCAGGGTCTGCCCTTGCGGCATTTCGCTTAAGTAGAATGGGAAAGTGGGGAGCTTCTGTTGCCCGGTGCTCCCCGTACCGCTGGAATCCCCTTCTGTTGCCCGGTGGGGTCCAACCGCGCATTTTAGAATAACCTTAAGCCGTTAGGCCTTGGGGTTACGCCGCAATAGCGAGTGCTTCGTTATCGTTGGCACTTGTGTTTCAGACCGTCACAGTGGCCCACGCTGAGAGATGGATGGCGCTTTTCAACACACGTCGATCCTAGTTCGGCCCCGTCATCAACCGCCTTTGCAAGTGGCTGGTGGTGGAGCCGGCGGGTACTGCCCCCGCGTCCGCTGCGCCTATTGCACGCCTTCGTTTATCCCCATAGCCGGCCGAAACCGGCAGCCGACCGAAGCCGACGAGTCTCCATATAGGGCTTTCGCGATTAATGAAAAGGTCAGCTGGGATTACCTAAGCCCGAACGTGCGGTTTTTGCGAAAAACGGCCTAAGGCCTTCACAGTGCCGCAAACACTTGGCATGGACGTTTCAGACCAATGTTGACCCAGCGTTCCCGTTACGCCCTTCGTGCGATGCTCTATCTGGCCGGACAGCCGCCTGCGGGCGCGCCGACGCCGATGAACCGTATCGCCGCCGAAGCGAATGTGCCCCGCAAGTTCCTCGAACTGATCCTGGCGGACCTGCGCGAAGCGGGGTTCCTCAGCTCGACGCGGGGCAAGGCCGGTGGTTATCGCCTGGCGCGCGCCAAGCACCTTATCTCGCTCGGCGAGATCATCCGGGTGATCGAGGGGCCGCTCGCGCTGGTTCCCTGTGTCAGCCGCACTGCCTATCGCCCGTGCAATGATTGCAAGGACGAAGCGAGCTGCGCGATCCGCCATGCGATGGCGCGTGTGCGCGACGAGACTGCGCGTATCCTCGACGGCACCAGCCTTGCGGATGCCACCGCCGAGGATCTCGCGGCCGCTTAAGCGGCGTTCTTCGCCTTCAGCTCGTCGCGGATCTCGCGCAGCAGCGTGATGTCGGCCGGCTCGGCCGCGGCTGCTTCCTCCGGCTTCGGCATCACGCGGTTCACCGCGCGGACCAGCAGGAAGATGATGAAGGCGACGATCAGGAAATTGACCGCCGCGGTGATGAACGCGCCATAGCCGAACAGCGGCACGCCAGCCTTTTTCAGTGCGGCATAATCGGTCGATCCGGTCAGCGCGGCGGGGATCGGCCCCAGCGCGATGAAGTAGCTCGAGAAATCGAGCCCGCCGAAGATCTTGCCGATCAGCGGCATCAGCAGGTCATCGGTCAGCGAGCTGACGATCTTGCTGAACGCGGCGCCGATGATGACCGCCACGGCCAGATCGAGCACGTTGCCGCGCGAAATGAACGCCTTGAATTCCTTGAACATCGCTTCGGCTCCAAACCCCTGCCGCCAGCGCGCGGCATCTTTGCCATGAAGCACGCTTGGGGAGCTTGCGCAAACCGCGCGCGTTTCCGATTTAGCTTTCGAACCGGGGTGTTGCCACTGTATAAGACACTTCGAACCCGATCCGGAGGATCCTGACGTGATGAAGTTTCGTGCCCTTCTTGCTCTTGCCGGCGCTGCCCTGCTCGCAGGCTGCGGCCTCAACAGCGTGCCCACTGCCGAGGAGAATGCGAAGGCGAAGTGGGCGGATGTGCAGGCTGCCTATCAGCGCCGCGCCGACACCATTCCCGCGCTGGTCAACACCGTGAAGGGCGCCGCCGCATCGGAAGGCAAGATCCTCAACGACGTGGTCTCGGCGCGGGCCAAGGCGACCCAGATCCAGGTGACCGGCGACGATCTCACCGACGAGAACAAGATGTCGGCGTACAACCAGGCGCAGGCTGGTCTGACCCTGTCGCTCCAGCGCCTGCAGGAAGCCTATCCGCAGCTGCAGAGCCAGGGCAATTTCAAGACGCTGATGGACCAGATCGAGGGCAGCAACAATCGCGTCACCATCGCGGTGCGCGACTACAATGCGGCGGTGCAGGCTTATAACACCCGCATCCGCACCTTCCCCGACGCGATCGGCGCGAAGATCTTCTACGGCGCCAAGCCGATCGTGCCCTTCAAGGCAGAGGCCGGCGCGGAGAAGATGCCGGAAGTCAGCTTCGGAAACAGCAACTGATCCGGGGCGCCCTTCTCGCCTGCATGGCGCTGGCGGCGTGCAAGCCGCCGGCGCTCGATCCGCAGTCCAATGCCGCCGGCCAGCTGCGTCCGGCGGTGACAGCCAGTGCGGAACCGACCTGCAAGCCGCGTGCGCCCAAGGCCCGCACCGCGCCGACCGGCTATGCCTTCCCGGCGCTCACCGGGCGGGTGGTAGACGGTGCGAAGCTGCTTTCGGTCAGCGAGCGGCGGCGGCTGTCCAACCGGCTGGTCGATGCCGAGAAGCAGGCGAAACACCAGTTCGTGGTGGTCACGGTCACCAGCCTGGATGGGCATGACATCGACGATTACGGGCTGAAGCTCGCCAATTTCTGGGGCGTCGGCCGGCAATGTTATGACGACGGCATTCTGCTGATCGTCGCGCCGAACGAGCGCAAGGTCCGGATCGAAGTGGGCAAGGGGCTTGAGGCCGCGCTCACCAATGCCGAGGCGAAGGCGATCGTCGACCGGGATCTCCTGCCGCGCTTCAAGGAAGGCGACTTCCCCAGCGGCATCTTCGCCGGCAGCGAAGCCATTATTCGCGAGATCAATGAATGAGTCTGTTGCGTAGCCTGCTCGCATTGCTGCTGATCCTGGTGCCGCTCTCGGCAGAGGCGCAGCCCAGTTTCCCCAAGCTTACCGGCCGTGTGGTCGACGAGGCGCATCTGCTCTCGCCGGCGCAGGTCGCCCAGCTCAACCAGCTTTCCGAGGACGTCCAGAAGGCCTCGACGCGCCAGTTCGTGGTTGCGACGATCCCCGATCTCCAGGGCTATGACATCGCCGATTACGGCTATCAGCTCGGCCGCGCCTGGGGGATCGGGCAGAAGGGCGCGAGTAACGGCATCATCCTTCTGGTCGCCCCGAACGAGCGCAAGGTACGGATCGAAGTCGGCTATGGGCTTGAGCCGATCATGACCGATGGGCTCTCCAGCCAGATCATTAACGATACGATCATTCCCAAATTCAAGGCCGACGACATGGCCGGCGGCATCGTCGCGGGCGCGCAGGCGATCGCCGAGCAGATGAAGATGCCGCTCGAAGCCGCCGAGCAGCGCGCGCAGCAGAGCCAGGCCAAGGTCAGCCAGCAGACGAGCCAGCGCCGCCACAGCAATGGCGGCGGCTTCCCGATCGGGCTGATCTTCTGGGGCATCCTGCTGCTCTTCGTGATCCTGCCGATGCTCGGGCTTGGCCGGCGCCGCAAGAAGCGCGGCCCCTGGGATCGCGACTATCGCGACAATGACAGCGGCGCGCTGCCGATCATCCTCTGGTCGATCGCCAATGAGATCGGCCATCATGCCAGCCGTGGCGGCTGGGGTGGCGGTGGAGGCGGCAGCGATTGGGGTGGCGGTGACGGAGGCGGCGGTGGCTTCTCCGGCGGCGGCGGATCGTTCGGGGGCGGCGGCGCCTCGGGGAGCTGGTAAGATGCGATTGACCGATCACGACCGCATGGCGGTCACCCAGGCCGTCGCGGCTGCCGAACTGACCACCAATGGCGAGATCGTCACCGTGGTCGCCGGGCGCTCCGATGCCTATCACGACGTTGCGCTGCACTGGGCGGTGCTGGCGATGCTGCTCGTCCTGGCACTTCTCGCCTGGCAGCCCTGGCCGGCCGAATGGCTCCATTCGCGCTTTATCGACAGCTGGGCGCAGGTCGTGCCGGCGCGCTGGTATCTCACCATTGCGCTGATCCTTATGGCAGTGACATTCTTGGTCGCCCGCGTCGTGCTTGCGCTCGACGCGTTGCGCCTGTTCCTCACCCCGTCCGCGACCAAGAACCGCCGCGTCCACCGGCGCGCGCTTGAACTGTTCCGCGCCGCCGCCGAGAAGCGCACGCGCGGCTCGACCGGCGTGCTGCTTTACCTTAGCCTCGCCGAGCACCGCGCCGAGATCATCGCCGACGAAGCGATCCACTCGAAGGTCACTGCAGATGTCTGGGGCGCCGCGATGGCCGCCTTGCTCAAGGGCGTGAAGGCGGGCAGGGCAGGCGAGGGCATGGCCGATGCCGTCCACCAGATCGGCCTGGTGCTCGCCGAGCATTTCCCGCGCAGCGCGGACGATGTGAACGAACTTCCAGACCGGGTGATCGAATTGTGACGGACCTTCCCGAAGAAATCGCCTGGGCTGGCAAGTGGATTACCGCCAAGCGCCGGGGGAAGTGGGAATATGTCTCGCGCGCCAAGGGCATCCGCGCTGCGGTGATCGTCGCGATTGACGACGACGATCATGTCCTGCTGGTCGATCAGTATCGCGTGCCGCTCGGCAAGCGCTGCCTCGAGCTGCCGGCCGGGCTGGTCGGCGACGAGGCAGGCCGCGAGAATGACAGTCCCCTCGAGGCCGCGCGCCGCGAGCTGATCGAAGAAACCGGCTATGATTGCGCCGAGGTCGAGAATCTGGGCGAGTATTTCTCGTCGCCCGGGCTGGTCAGCGAAAGCTTCACTTTGGTGCGTGCCAAGGGGCTGACCAAGGTCGGCGAAGGCGGCGGGCTGGAGGATGAAGACATCATCGTCCACCGCGTGCCGCTGGCGGGCCTGCCCGATTTCGTCGCGGAAAAGCGTGCCGAGGGCATGGCGATCGACGTGAAGCTGCTGCTGCTCCTGTCGGGCGCGCTGCTAGCGAACTGAACCAAACCGTCACCCCGGCGAAAGCCGGGGCCCAGGGTTTCTCTGCCGGATCGCCTGTGGCTCTGGGGGGCGGCTTTCGCCGGGGAGCCCTTCAGGGCACCTTAGCGGAAATTATCCGCGTACGCCTGCAGCTTCAGCTTGCGCGCCGGTGCCGGCACCACATGGAAGGCGAGGCCTTCGCGCTCGGCATAGGCCGTAGCCTCTTCCAGCGAGTCGAAGCTCAGGCGCAGCTGGTTGGTCGTCGCGTCGCCGCCGGCCCAGCCGGTGAGCGGATCGGCCTTTTGCTGGCGAACCGGCTCGAACTCGAGGATCCAGCTGTTCGTGCGAGCCCGGCCCGACTGCATGGCGTTCTTGGGCTTCTGAAAAATGCGAGCGGTCTTGGTCATGGTCATTCCCCTTAGCGCGGCCCGGCGGCCCTTGCATCTGCCTTTTTCGTCCTCAGCGTCGCCGATGCCGCAGCCGGATCCTCGGGCCAGGGATGGCGCGGATAGCGGCCGCGCATTTCCTTGGCGACCGCGGCCCAGCTGCCCTTCCAGAAGCCCGGCAGATCGCGCGTCGTCTGGATCGGCCGCCCGGCCGGCGAGGTGAGGCTCAACACCAAAGGCGTGCCGTCGCCCAGCACCGGATGCGTGTCGAGCCCGTAAAGCGCCTGAACCCGCACCTCGACCGTAGGCCCGCCTTCGGCAGCATAGTCGATCGCATAGGTCGATCCCTCGGGCGTCTCGAAACGCGCCGGTGCCAGCCGGTCGAGCGCCTTTTGCCCATCCCAGCCGAGCAGATTGTTCAAGGCATTGGTGAGCCCCTCCACCGTATCGAGCCGTCGCTTGCCACTGAGCAACCCGGGCAGCCAGTCGTCCAGCTCGGCAAGCAGCCTTGCGTCGGACAGCGACTCATTGCCGGCATAGGCGGCGCGCGTGCGTAGCGCCTGGGCGGTATCGGACCAGGGCAGCAGCGCCAGCCCATGTTCGCGCACGCCCTCCAGCAGCGCCTTTTCGATCTCGGCCGGGGCCGCCGCCGAATCGGGACCGCTCGACAAGCGGATTGCGCCGAGCCGGCGTTCGCGCAGCGCCTCGATCCGCCCGGTGCCGGGATCGAACCGCACGCTGCGCCGTGTCTCGATCCGGTCGGCAAACAGCGATTCGACTTCGGCCGGATCGATCGGCGCGGCGGAAAGGATGCGTGCTCCGGCTGCCATGCCCTGCGTCTCGGCGACCGCCAGCCATTCGGCGCGGGCGAGCGAGGAAGTCGGGTCGAGCTTGAACCCGCGCCCGCCCGCCGATGCCCAGGTTTCACCCGATGCGTCGCGCCGCTTGGCGATGCGATCGGGGAAGGCGAGGGCGACGCAGGCGGCGGGATCGCCGATCCCGTCATCCCCCACCAGCCTGGCCCAGCGCTGCGCCAGCCGCCGGCCATTCTCGGCGCGCGGCCCGCGCTCGTTCCGCCAGCGGCGCAGGCGCATCTCCAGGTCGGCGTCGGTGCCACCGAGGCCACGCTCGCCGAGCAGCACCGCGATCTGCGCCGCCGTCGCCGCCATGCCGCGCTCGGCGGCGCGCACCAGCATATGGCCGAGCCGGGGCGGCAGCGGCAGGCCGGCAATCGCCTTGCCATGCGCGGTCGGTCGCCCGTCCTCGCCCAGGGCTTCCAACGTCCCCAGTCGCTTGCGCGCTTCGGAAACGGCGGCCTCGGGCGGTGGATCGAGCCAGTTGAGATCGCGCGGATCGCTCACCCCCCACAGTGCGCAATCGAGCAGCAGTGCCGAGAGGTCGGCTTCCAATATCTCGGGCGGATCGAAACGCGGCAGGCCGGCAGTCGCCGCTTCTTCCCACAGCCGATAGGCGACGCCCGGCCCCTGGCGCGCGGCGCGGCCGGCGCGCTGGGTCACTGATGCCTGGCTCGCCCGCTCGGTGACCAGCCGGGTCATCCCCGCCGCACGGTCATAGCGCGGCCGCCGTGCCAGTCCCGAATCGACCACCACCCGGATGCCGTCGAGTGTCAGCGAAGTCTCGGCGATCGAGGTCGCCAGCACGATCTTGCGGCGCCCCTGCGGATCCGCGGTGATCGCCGCCCGCTGCGCGCCGGGCTCCAGCGAGCCGTGCAGCTTGTGGACCACCGCGCCGGGCACCTCGCCGATCCGCTCGGCAGTGCGCTCGATCTCGGCGACGCCGGGCAGGAAGGCGAGCACGCCGCCCTCGGCTTCGCGCAGCGCGGTGCGGATCGCGGCGGCCATCGAATCCTCGATCCGCGCCTCGGCGGCGCGGCCAAGATGGCGCAGCTCGAGCGGCCAGCTCCGTCCCTCGCTCTCCACCACCGGCGCATCGCCCATCAGCCCGGAGAAGCGCGTCCCGTCGAGCGTCGCCGACATCGCGACCAGCCGCAGATCGGGCCGCAGCGCCGCCTGCGCGTCGAGCGCCAGCGCCAGCCCGAAATCGCTGTCGAGGCTGCGCTCATGGACTTCGTCGAACAGCACGGCGGAAACCCCCGCCAGCTCGGGATCGGCCTGGATGCGATTGACGAAAATCCCCTCGGTGACGACGGTCACCCGCGTCTTGGCCGAACGCTTGCTGTCCATCCGGGTGGCGTAACCAAAGGTCTGTCCGACCTGCTCGCCGGCCAGTGCCGCCATCCGCTCGCCCGCCGCGCGCGCCGCCAGCCTGCGCGGACTAAGCAGCAGCACTTCGCCGGTGCACCAATCCTCGCCGAGCAGCGCCGGCGCCACTGCTGTCGTCTTGCCCGCGCCCGGCGGCGCGACCAGCACGGCGTTGCTTGCCGAGCGCAGCGCGGCGAGCAGATCGGGCAATACGGCGTGGATCGGCAGAAAATCGTTCATGGGCGCTGCAACCATTTCCCCAAGCCGGTGTTACGCGCAAGCGAAGGAGGACCGGACATGGCGCGAACCCTGGCTCAATTTTCGATCACCGCCGATGGCGACGGCGATTACACGCTGCATCTCGAGGATGATGACGGCGAAACGCTGGAGTTCACCGCCAGCGAGGAACAGCTCGACCTGATCGTCGAAGCGATCGAGGAAGTCGCCGAAATAGAAGAGGATGATCTTCTCGACGGGGACGATGAGGACGACGAAGAAGAGGAAGAGTAAGCCTCAGTACGCCCGCGCGACGGCGAACTCGACCGCTTCGACCATCGCATCCTTGGCGGTGCCATTGGCGAAGATGCCGAGCGAATCGATCGCGCGCTGGCCGTAGTGGCGGGCGCGGGCGAGGGTGTCGTCCACCGATCGGCTTGCCTGGACCAGCCTGATCGCCTCGGCGAAATCCGCATCCGAATTGCGGTGGCCCGCAATCGCGTCCTTCCAGAAGGCGCGGGCGGCTTCGTCGCCGCGCGCATAGGCGAGGATCACCGGCAGGGTCATCTTGCCTTCGCGGAAATCGTCGCCGGCATCCTTGCCCATCGTGCCCGCGTCCGAAACATAGTCGATCGCGTCGTCGACAAGCTGGAAGGCGATGCCGAGGTTGCGGCCATAGGCGTCGAGCGCCAGTTCCTCGGCTTCCGAACGCTCGGCAACCACGGCTGCGATGCGGCAGGCAGCGGCGAACAGCGCGGCGGTCTTGGCGCCGATGATGTCGAGATAGCGCTCCTCGCCCAGATCGATCCGGCGCACGGCGGTGAGCTGGTTGACTTCACCCTCGGCGATCACCGCGCTGGCGTTGCTGAGGATGTGGAGCGCCTTCAGGCTCTCGCTCTCCACCATCAGCTCGAACGACTTGCTGAACAGGAAGTCGCCGACCAGCACGCTCGCCGGGTTGCCCCAGATGATGTTGGCGGTGCGGCGGCCACGGCGCAGGTCGGAGCTGTCGACGACATCGTCGTGCAGCAGGGTTGCGGTGTGGATGAACTCCACTGCGGCGGCGAGCCGGTGGTGGCGGGTGCCCGGATAGTTGAGCAGGCGCGCCGAGGCGAGCGTCAGCATCGGCCGCATCCGCTTGCCGCCGCCGGCGATCAGGTGCCCGGCCAGTTCGGGAATCAGCGGAATCTCGGACTGCATGCGATCGAGGATCACGGCGTTCACGAGGTTCATGTCCTGGGCGACGAGCGCCATCATCGGGTCGAGCGAGGGGGCGGTGCCGCCGCCAAGGCGATGAATGGTTGCGCTCATACGCCAAAGCCTCTGGCGGGTGCAGCGCACAAAGGCAAGACTTGCGTGACCTTACGGCACCGCGCAAAGAGAAGCTGATGTCCGACGAGACCCTCAACCGCTTCCGCCAGAGCATCGACAATATCGATGCCGCGCTCGTATTCCTGCTCGCCGAGCGGTTCAAGGTCACCCAGGCGGTGGGCCGCTACAAGGCCGAGTCCGGGCTGCCGCCCGCCGATCCCGGCCGCGAAGACCGCCAGATCGCCCGGCTGCGCGAGCTCGCCCAGACGGCGGACCTCGATCCGGAATTCTCCGAGAAGTTCCTGCGCTTCATCATCGACGAAGTGATCCGCCACCACGAACAGCTGCGGGACGAGCAATGAGGCGGTCCGCCGCGCTCCTGCTGCCGGCGCTGCTGCTGGCGGGCTGCGGCGGCAACGAGGCGCCGAAATCCGCGCCGACACCTACGCCCAGCGCGAGCCCGGCGCCCGCCGTCGATCCGGCAGCCCGTCTCGCCGCGGCGGTGAAGGCGGCGTTTCCGGAAGGGCTGAAGCAGGGCCCGATCACCTTCGAGGACAGCAAGCTGGTCGATACCGGCTTCGGCCCGGTGCTGGTCAGCCATGGCTATGTCCGTGACGCCGCGCATGTCGATGCTGGCACGATCGCGGTGACTTATCTCGACGCCGAGGGCACCGGCTTCAAGGTCCGCAAAAGCTTCCCCAAGGCCGCCGAGAGCGGCAGCTTCGGCGATCTTGCCGAATGGTCGGTCAGCGACAAGTTCCTCGATCGGCCGGTGGTCTATGTCGAGGGCGGCGGCACCTGGCAGGGCTATACCTGCAGCTACACCACCCTGGTCGCGCTCAATCCCGAGGGGCCGAAGGAAGTGGCGAGCTTCCAGTCGGTCTACAGCAATGGCGGCGCGGTCGAGGACAATGCCCAGACGATCGAGGGCAAGATCGCCGACATCCACAAGGGCCAGGACTTCACCGTGAAATTCACGGGAACCCGATCCTTTGCCGAGCGATACCTATGGAAAGACGGCAAGTACCAGCGCGAAGGCGGGGAAAGCCAGGTTCCAACCTGTTGAGGGGATGAGCACGTGGCGGCGGACGATGATTTCCTGATCTTCCGCCCCGACGATGTCGACCTGTCCCGCTCCCCGCTGCGCAACGGGATCGACGAGCCGACCCATGTGCTCGGCGCCTTCAACCCCGGCTTCGCGCGTCTTCCCAATGGCAATCTGCTGCTGATGGTCCGCGTGGCCGAGGCGCTACGCGATCCGGTTGACGGCGATCATGCCCGGGCGGTGCGCTGGACGCCTGACGGTTACGTCCTCGATCGCCACGCGGTGTCCGGCATCCAGATGGACGACCCGCGCCAGTTCGCGCTCAAGGACCGCAACCCGCGCCTGCTCGGCCTCACTTCGCTCTCCTGGCTGCTCCCCGTCGAGCTGAGCAAGGACGCGAGCAGCATCGTGAAAATCCATTACGACAAGGCGATCCAGCCCTCGGCCTCGTTCCTCGATTACGGCGTCGAGGATGCCCGGATCAGCCTGGTCGGCGGCAGCTGGTGGATGACCGTGTGCGGCGTTTCCGCCGAGCGCCATTGCACCGCGATGTACCACTCCGTGAACGGGCTCGATTACAAGCTGCTCGGCGTGGTGCTCGATCACCAGAACAAGGACATGATCCTGTTCGAGGGCAAGCCGGGCGGCAAATACATGGCGCTCACCCGGCCGCTCGGCGAAGTCTATTTCGCCTATCCCGAGGATAGCCCCTGGCTAGGTGGCCCCTCGATCAACATCGCCCAATCGCCCGACGGTCTCCACTGGAAGCCGCTCGACACCCCCGGCATCCGCGCGCGCAAGGGTACGACCTCGACCCAGCGGATCGGCGGCGGCAGCCAGCCGGTGCTCACCCCCCAGGGCTGGATGCTGATCTATCACGGCGTCGAGAAGCAGGGCGCGGTCGGCGTCTATCGCAGCTTCTGGGCGCTGCTCGACAAGGACGATCCGTCGAAGATCCTCCGCCTCGAGGACGAGACGCCGCTCATCGAAGCCAATCCCGCGCTCACCGATCCGATCGCGCACCAGCTCTATCTGCCCACCCCTGTGGTGTTCACCACCGGCGTGGCGGACGCCGGCGACCATTATATCGCGGCCAGCGGCGAAGCCGATCTCGCCTGCCGCATCACCCGCATTTCGAAGGAGCGTTTCCGTTGAGCGAATGGTGGAAATCCGCGGTCGTCTACCAGGTCTATCCGCGCTCCTTCCAGGATTCGAACGGCGACGGGATCGGCGACCTCAAGGGCATCGAGCAGCGGCTCGACGACCTCAAGGCGCTCGGGATCGACGCGATCTGGATCTCGCCGATCTTCCCCAGCCCGATGGCCGATTTCGGCTATGACGTCGCCGATTATTGCGGGATCGATCCGCGCTTCGGCACGCTCGCCGATTTCGACGCGCTGCTCGCCGCCGCCCATGCACGCGACATCCGCCTGCTGCTGGACCTTGTCCCCAACCACAGCTCCGACCAGCATCCCTGGTTCCAGGAGAGCCGCTCCGCCCAGGACGACCCCCGCCGCGACTGGTATATCTGGCGCGACGCCAAGCCCGACGGCTCGCCGCCCAACAACTGGATCAGCGATTTCGGCGGCTCGGCCTGGGAATGGGACGAAGCCACCGGCCAATATTATTACCACGCCTTCCTCAAGGAGCAGCCCGACCTCAACTGGCGCAACCCCGCGGTCCGCTCGGCGATGATGAACGTCCTGCGCTTCTGGTTCGAGCGCGGCGTCGATGGCTTCCGGATCGACGTGCTCTGGCACATGGTCAAGCATGTCGACCTGCCCGACAATCCGGTGAACCTCGATTGGGCGCCCGGCCAGGCCGATTACACCCGCGTCCACCAGCTCCACTCGACCGACCAGCCCGAAGTCCACGGCATCGCCGGCGAGATGCGCGCGATCGCCGACGAATATGGCGCCCGCGTGCTGATCGGCGAGATCTACCTGCCGGTGCCCCAGCTGGTCGGCTATTATGGCACGCCCGAGCAGCCCGGCGTCCACCTGCCCTTCAACTTCCAGCTGATCGGCGCCGAATGGAGTGCGCCCGCGCTGGCGAAGATGATCGCCGAATATGAAGCCGCGCTCCCCGCGGACGGCTGGCCCAACTGGGTGCTCGGCAACCACGACCGCCCGCGCATCGCCACGCGTGTCGGCCCCGAACAGGCCCGCGTCGCGATGATGCTTCTCCTCACCCTGCGCGGCACGCCCACGCTTTATTATGGCGACGAGATCGGCATGGAGGATGGCGCAATCCCCGCCCATCTGGTGCAGGATCCGCGCGAGCTGCGCGATCCCGGCATCGGCTTGGGGCGCGATCCGGTGCGCACCCCGATGGCCTGGGACGCCACTCCCAACGCCGGCTTCAGCCCCGCCGACCCGTGGCTGCCGCTCCCCCCGGACTGGATCGCCCGCAATGTCGAGGCGCAGCGCGGCGACCCCGCCTCGCTATGGCGGCTCACCCAGAAGCTGCTGTTCCTCCGCCACCAGCACCGCGCGCTGGCACTCGGCGAGTACCACCCGGTCGATGCCGGCGGCGACCTGCTCGCCTTCGAGCGGCGCTATGAGCATGACCGGCTGCTGGTCGTGCTCAACCTGGGCGACACGCCGCAGGGCTTCGCCATCCCCGAATGGGCCGAGGATTTCACCGTCCTCGCCTCGGCGCGCGGCGGCCATGACCCGGCGCTGCTCTCCCCGAACGAAGGCTATATCATCGGATGAAGATCGCGATGCTGGCGCCGATCGCGTGGCGCACGCCGCCGCGCCATTACGGCCCCTGGGAACTGGTCACCAGCCTGCTGACCGAGGCACTGGTTGTGCGGGGGATCGACGTGACCCTGTTCGCCACGCAGGATTCGATCACCGCCGGTACGCTCGATGGCGTGGTGCCGATGGGCTATGAGGAAAGCCCCGATATCGATGCCAAGGTATGGGAATATGCCCATCAGTCGCATCTCTTCGCCCAGGCGGAGAAGTTCGACCTGATCCACAACCAAGCCGATTTCCCTGCCCACGCCTATGCCCCGCTGATCGACACGCCGATGGTGACGACGATCCACGGCTTCTCGTCGGATCGCATCCTGCCGATGTACAAGCCGTTCGAGGACCGGGTCCATTATGTCGCGATCAGCGCGGCCGATCGCCACCCGTCGCTCCGCTATGCCGACACCATCCACCACGGCATCCGCCTGGAGGAATTCCCCTTCGAGCCCGAAGGCGGCGAGGACCTGCTGTTCTTCGGCCGCATGCACCCGGACAAGGGCGCCGCCGAAGCGATCCAGCTCGCCCGCGCCACCGGCCGCCGGCTCAACCTCTACGGCATCATCCAGGACCAGGGCTATTTCGACCGCGAAGTCGCGCCCTTCCTCGACGAACGCATCGCCTATCACGGGCCCGTAGGTGGCGCGGACCGCCTGCGCGCACTCGGCAAGGCGCAGGCGCTGCTCCATCTGATCAATTTCGACGAACCCTTCGGCCTGTCGGTGATCGAGGCGATGGCGTGTGGGACGCCGGTGATCGCGATCGACCGGGGTTCGATGCCCGAGCTGATCGTCGATGGCGAAACCGGGTTCTTGGTCGATTCGGTCGGCGATGCGATCGGCGCGCTGGGGCAGGTGGAGGGCATAGACCGTGCCGCCTGCCGTGCCCGCGTGGCGGCGCATTTCTCGGTCGAGGCGATGGCCGACCGCTATATCGAATTGTACCGGCGCATCTTGGGCAACTAACCGTGATCGGCCGCAAATCGTCATCCCGGCGAAAGCCGGGATCTCGTGGGGCTCCTTCCCCGCGCTTTCGCCTGAGATACCGGCTTTCGCCGGGATGACGGTTATTGGGCGGGGTTCGACCTAAGCAGCAAAAGCCGGCTGATAGGCATAAAGCCCCGGCGTCCCACCCGTCATCACGAACAGCACATCGCCGCTAAGCGATCCCTCGCTCAACCCGGCCAGCACCCCGGCAAACGCCTTGCCGCTATAGACCGGATCGATCAGCAGCCCTTCCTGTCGCGCCATCAGCCGCACTGCCGCGAGCATCGCCTCGGTCGGGATTCCGTACGCTTCGCCCCGCTGCGATCCGTCGATCCGGATATGCTCCGCACCCAGCGCTTCACCGCCCAGCAGCGCCAGCGTCTCGTTGGCCAGCGCCAGCGTGCCCCGCTCGGCCTCGGCCAGTTCGGCCAGCACCGTGAACGACAGCACGCGCCGCGCGTCATCCCCCGCCGCAGCCATGCCCGCAGCGAGCCCGGCATGCGTGCCATGGCTGCCATTGGCGACGATCACCGACTCGAACCGCAGCCCCAGCCCGGCCTCCTGCGCCCTTATCTCCGCCGCGCACGAAGCATAGCCCAGCGCGCCGACCGGCGAGGACCCGCCCGACCCGACCACATAGACCTTGCGCCCTTCAGCACGCAGTTCCTCCGCCCGCGCCTGCGCCGCCGCCAGCGAATCGGCGCCGCGCGGCAAATGATGCACCACCGCGCCGAACAGCCCGTCGAGCAGCTGGTTGCCATTGTGGAGATAGGCGGGATCGTCACGCGGCACCGTGTCGGTCAGCATCAGCTCAGCCTTGAGCCCGCTCCGCGCCGCCGCCGCCGCGCTCAGCCGGGCATGGTTCGATTGCCGCGCACCGGTGGTGATGAAGGTGTCGCAATCCTGCGCGATCGCGGCGCCGAGCAGATACTCCAGCTTCCGCAGCTTGTTGCCGCCACCGCCCAGTCCCATCAGGTCGTCGCGCTTCACGAACAGCCGTGCGCTCTTCAATCCCAGCGCATTCTCCACCCGCTCCAGCCGCTGGATCGGAGTCGGCGCGTCGAACAGGGCAATGCGGGGAAAGGCGTCGAGAGTCACTGGACGATCCACCAGAGGAGCAGCGCGGCCGCCAGCAGTACAAGCGCGGCTCCGCCGACGCCCGCCACCCAGGCCGCAGCAAGGCCGTACCGCTCGCGAACCGCCTGGATCAGCGTTTCGAACACGCCGAGGAAAACTTGGTCCATGGTGATACCCCTCCTTATAGCGCCGGCTTGCACCCACGCGTCTGATACACCCCGCGCAGGAACCCGCGCCGCGCAAAGCCCGCATCGACCGCCGCATTAAGCTCGCGCTGCGCCGAAGCCGCACCGCTTACTTCGCGGACCAGCCCGCGGAACGGCACGATCAGCCCGGCCACGGTATCGCCGGTCACCTTCACCTTGCGGCTCTTCTTGCGGTTCACGCCCTTGACGAAATCGGGCCCCAGCGCCTCGCCCAGATCATCGAACGCATCGGCGATCTGCGTGCATTTCGACAGGCCGGAAAGGCTGTAGGGGGACGCAGCGGCATTCTGCAGCACCGGCGGAATCTTGGTCTTCACCGCGCCGACATCCTTGGCCGGCTGCTCGGCAATGTCGCCGGCGCGCTCGGCGGTCGATTGCTGCTTGTCCTGGGCGAAGGCGGGGCTGGCCGCCAGCGCCGCCACCGCGAGGCCGATCCAAAGGCTCGATCGCATGCACTTCCTCCTGTTGCCGCCCCACTCCAAGATAGGGGGTATCTGCCGTGCGCCAACTGGTTCCTGCTGCCTATTCCAGCCACACTGAGAGAAATGCCGCCAGCGGCACCAGCACGACGAGGCACAGGATAAATGCTATGGCGGTGCCGCCGATCCCGAAGCGATGCCGAGCTTTCTCCGCCAGCCATTCGACGATGCCGGTAACAGCGCTCTCGTCGATCATTCCGCCGCCAACAGGCTCTCCGCCCCGCCGAGGTCCACCGACACCAGCCGGCTCACGCCGCGCTCGACCATGGTGACGCCGAACAGCCGGTGCATGCGGCTCATCGTCGCGGCGTTGTGCGTCACGATCAGATAGCGCGTCGCGGTCTCCTCGGTCATCCGTTCGAGCAGGTCGCAGAAGCGATCGATATTGGCGTCGTCGAGCGGCGCATCGACTTCGTCGAGCACGCAGATCGGCGCCGGGTTGGTCAGGAACAGCGCGAAGATCAGCGCCACTGCGGTCAGCGCCTGCTCGCCGCCCGAAAGCAATGTCAGCGACTGGAGCTTCTTGCCCGGCGGCTGCGCCATGATCTCGAGGCCAGCTTCGAGCGGATCGTCCGAATCGATCAGTTCCAGATGCGCCGCGCCGCCATTGAACAGCGTGGTGAACAGCCGGCGGAAATGCTGGTCGACCGCTTCGAACGCCGCGAGCAGCCGTTGCCGGCCTTCGCGATTCAAGGTCCCGATCGATCCGCGCAGCTGGTTGACCGCCTGGTGCAGTTCGTCGCGCTCGGCGGCGTTGCTGGTGAAGGCGGCTTCGAGCTCGGCCAGCTCGGTCTCGGCGACGAGATTGACCGGCCCGATCCGTTCGCGCTCGGCGTTGAGCTTCTCGTGCCCCGTCGATTCGTCTTCGGGCGTACGCACCGTCGCTTCATCGAACCCGGCCTTTTGCGGGAGCAACGGCGGTGGGCATTCGAATCGCTCGCCCGAAATCCGCCCCATCTCGATCCGGCGCATCTCCTGATTCTCGGCGCGCGCCACCGCCCCGGCGCGCTGCTCGCGAGCCTGGGCCAGCACTTCGTTGGCGCCGCGCACCGCGCCTTCGGTCTCGCGCACCGCAATCTCGGCATCGCGCTCGGCGGCCTGGGCGGCGGCGCTTTCGATCCGCGCTTTTTCGGTCGCGGCTTCGGCCTCGGCGAGCTGCGCCTCGAGTGCGGCGGGCTTGCCGGCGAGGGATTCGCTTTCCTCGGCCAGCTGGACCGCGCGCTTCTCCATTTCGTTGGCGCGCCGTGCTGCGTCACCCGCACGCGACTTCCAGCTCTTCGCCTCGGCGCCTGCTGCCGCATGGCGCTCGCGCGATGCCGCGATTTCGCGCTCCAGCGTACCGCGCTCGGCTCGGGCGCTAGCGGAGGCGGCGCGCTTGCCCTCGGCATCGCTCGACAGCGCCGCCACCCGCGCGCGGGTCTCGGTGCCGTCGGGCAATGCCGCCTTGGCCGCCTCGGCGCGGTTCCGTTCGGTTGCGGCTTCGTCCTGTTCGGCGGCGACGCGGCGGATGCGCGTGTCGAGATCGGCGCGCTGCGAATCGAGCCGTTCGAGCTGCGCGGTCGCACGGTCCTCGGCACGCCCGGCCTCGCGGCCGGCATTGTCGGCATGCTCCAGCACCCGCCGGCAATCACTGGCCGCACGGCGGGCCTCGGCGATATTCTCCTCGATCCGGGTAAGCTCAGCATCGGCGCTCTCGACCGCGCGGACCGCCGCCGGCCGCGCCTTCTCGATCGCGGCGAGCCGATTGACCCGTACCAGCCGCTCGGCCGCCGCCGCGCCGCCGGACTTGGCGACATAGCCGTCCCAGCGCCGCAGCACGCCCGCCAAGGTCACCAGCCTTTGCCCCACGGCCAGCGGCTGGCCATCATCGCTCTCGGCGACCAGCACCTGCGCCAGCCGCCGCGAAAGCCCGGCCGGCGCCTCGACATGCTGGCCGAGCGGCGCGGTGCCCGAAGGTGCGCCGGGGTCGCCCTTCTGGGGCTCGGCGCCCGCCCAATAGCGTTCCGCGCTGGTATCGAGCCCGGCTTCGAGATCGTCGCCCAGCGCCGCCGCCAATGCGCGCTCATAGCCGGCATCGACCTTCAATTTGTCGAGCAGCCGGTCCTTGTCCGAGGGCCTTGTCGCCTTGGCGAGTGCGGCGGCTTCGCTGTCGAGCTGGGCGAGTTCGGCATGCGCCCCGGCGCGCTTGGCCTGGGCATGGTTGCGTGCCTCGATCGCCGAGCGCTCCTCGGCATCGGCCCGCGCCAGCCCGGTGCGGGCGCTCTCCGCTTGCCGAATCGCCTGCGCCCGCGCTTCGGCCGCCCGCGCCTTTTCGGCGTGCAAAGGTTCGGGATCGGGCAGCGCCTTGAGCTCGGCATCGATCCGTGCCCGGTCGCGTTCCGAGCGTTCCACCCGCGTCCGCGCCGCCGCCAGCGCCGCTTCGGCGACCCGCGCCTCGGCGGCCTCGGTCGCCTGCGCCGCCAGCGCCTGGGCCAGCGCCACTTCGGCATCGCGCGCCGCGCGTTCCGCGTCCGCCAGCGCGGCATCGAGGTTCGGCATCCGCGCCGTCGCCTCGGCGATGCGCTTGTCGAGTGCCTTCACTTCCTCGTCGAGCCGGGCCAGCGCCTCGGCGGCATCCCGCGCCAGCGCACCTTCGCGCCCGCGATCCTCCTCGAGCCGGCGCACCGATTCCTGCACCTCGGCGATCCGCCGTTCGACGGCTGCCTTGTCCGAGCGCAGCGTCGCCAGCCCGTGCATCGCTTCGGTCGCGCGGTCGCGCACCGTCAGCGCCTCGGCGCGCAGAGTGCCAAGCTTCCCGGCCGCCTCGATCTGCACCGCCACCGCCGAATCATGCGCCTTGGTCCGCTCGGCAACCAAGGCTTCGGCTGCGCTCGCTTCCTTCTTGGCCGCATCCGCTGCGGTCGCCGCATCGCGCCAGCGCGCGAAGATCATCCGCGCCTCGGCAACCCGGATCCGGTCCGACAGTTCGCGGTAGCGCTCGGCCTGGCGCGCCTGGCGCTTCAATTGCGCGGCGCGATTCTCCTGATCGCCGATCACTTCGTCGAGCCGGGTCAGGTTCGCCTCGGTCGCGCGCAGCCTTTGCTCGGCATCCTTGCGGCGCACATGCAGGCCCGAGATGCCCGCGGCTTCCTCCAGCATCGCCCGGCGCTCGCCCGGCTTGGCCATGATGATCGCGCTGATCCGCCCCTGGCTCACCAGCGCAGGGGAGTGGGCGCCCGTCGCCGAATCGGCGAACAGCAGCGCCACGTCCTTGGCGCGCACGTCGCGCCCGTTGATCCGATAGGCCGAGCCCGCGCCACGCTCGATCCGGCGGACGACTTCGAGCTCTTCCTCGGCGCCGACCTGATCGGCCTGGATGGTAACCTCGGCGAAGTCGCGCGAGGGGCGGGTGGCGGTGCCGGCGAAGATCACGTCTTCCATGCCGGCACCGCGCATCGATTTGGCGCTGGTCTCGCCCATCACCCAGCGCAATGCTTCCAGCAAATTGGACTTGCCGCAGCCATTGGGGCCGACGATCCCCGTCAGCCCCGGCTCGATGCGCAGATCGGCCGGGTCGACGAAGCTCTTGAAGCCCGTCAGCCGCAGCCGCTTGATCTGCACTTCGTCCCCCGCGCCCCGGTCTTAGCGGGCGCCGGCGCGCTTGAGCAGCGGCTCGAGCTGCTCCCAGCTTCCGGCTTCCACCTTCTTGCCGTTGATGAAGAAGCTCGGGGTGCCGTTCACGCCATAGACGGTGGCGCCGTCCGCGTTGACCTTGGCGATCGCCTCGATCTTCTTCTGGTCGGCCAGGCAGGCGCGCGACTTGGCTTCCGGCACGCCGAGCTGCTTCATGAACTCGACCATGCCGAGCTGATCGGCAAAGGCGACCGCGGCCTGCGGCGCCGGCAGCTGCTGGAGCTGCTGGATCAGCGGCTGATTGGTCTTGTAGAGCTGCTCGGTGCGCTCGAGGAACTTGTCCTGGTTCTCGAAGAACTTGTCGAGCACCGGGAAGAAATTCTCGTCAGGCACGCACTGGTTGAGCAGCGCGGCGGCGAGATCGGGCGCGCCGTGGATCAGGAAGTCGCGGAACTCCCAGCTGACCTTGCCGGTGGAGATATAGTTCTTGCGCAGCGGCTCGGGCGCGGTGCGGCCGAACAGCCCGCAATAGGGGCAGTTGCGCGAGCCATATTCGACCAGCTTGATCGGCGCGTTCGGATTGCCCTGGCGATAGCCGCCCTCGGGGGTCTTCACGATCACATCGGTCCAGGCCTTGCCGGCGGGCGCTGCCTCGGCCTTGACCGGTGCCGATTCGGCGACATTGCCCGCGCCGCCGCTACCACCGCCGCAGGCCGCGAGCATGCCGGCCAGCGCCAGCACCGGGATCATCGCAAATTTGAAACGCATAGCTCTGTTTTCTCCAGGGTATCTCGTTCGGTCAGCCGCCGTTTGCCCATAGTTCGGGCAGCAAGCGGTCCCAGGTAAAGGCGCGCATCTTGCGGCCATTGATGATGAAACTCGGCGTGCTGTCCACCTGATAGACCTTCACTGCATCGGCATTGGTCTTGGCGATGCGCGCGATCCGCGCGGGATCGGCCAGGCATTTGCGCGCCTGCGCCTCGGGCAGCCCTTGCGTCTTCATGAACGCGATCAGCCCCATCGCCTCGGCAAACTTGGTCGCCATCTGCGGCGCCGGCAGCTTCTGCCATGCCACAAGCTGCTGGGGCTGGGCCTTTTCCAGCGCGATCAGCTTGTCCTCGAACTGCCGCTGATTGGCATAGAGCGCGTCGAGCACCGGGAAGAAGCGCGTGGTCGGCACACACTGGTTGAGCAGCGCGGCGGAGAGATCGGGCGCGCCGTGGATCAGATAGTCGCGATATTCATAGCTCACCTTGCCGGTGGCGATGAAGTCGCGGCGCAGCGCCGGCACGCCCTCTTCCGCAAAGCGCCCACAGGTCGGGCAGCCACGCGAACCATATTCGACCAGCTTGACCGGCGCATCGGGATTGCCCTGGCGATAGCCGCCCTGCGGGGTGATCGAAACCGTCGCGGCCCAATTGGGCGAGGCGGCGGGCTTGGCGGCCTGCTGGGCCGAAACACCGCCAGCGGCCAGGGCCAGCGCAACCGCGCCGGCAATCATCATCAAGCTACGCATCAGTCGATCCGGCCAATCTTGGGTTTTTCGTCGCTCGCGGCGACACCGGCGGCCAGTGCTTCTAGCACGGCCTTGAGTTCAGGGTCGGCGATCCCGCGCAGGCTCTCGCCCATCGCTTCGCTCAGCGGCTTCAGACTGGGCGGCGGCGCGGCCTTTGCCGGCGCCTTCACCTGCCCATGGCGGATCGCGATCTTCGCGACCGCCGGATAGCCGAAAAAGCGGTTCACCCGGTCCATGATCTCGGGCGCGACATGCTGCATCGTCGGCGCGAAGGCGCCCGAGACGATCAGGCTCAGCACGCCCTGCTCGCGCTTGCCCTGCGGGAACTTGATCGATTCGGGGATCGAGACCCGCGCATAGCGCTCGCCGACGATCTCGCCCCAGCGGCTGACGATCGAATGCTGGATGAAGCCGAACTTGCGAAAGCTGGCCGCGCCGACATCGGGCAGCAGCTCGGAAACCGAGCGGGCACGCAGCGCGCGCTTCGGTTCGGGCTTGGGCTGTCGGGTCGTGGCACGCGGAGGCTTCGTCATTTCCGCCAACCCATGCCATAGGGCCCTGTGCCCGACAACGCCCCCCGTACAATCGTCCCCCTCGCAATCGCCCCTGCGCTGCTCCATTGGTACGACCGTAACGCCCGCGACTTGCCCTGGCGCGCGCGGCCCGGCAGCAATGCGCCCGACCCCTATCGCGTCTGGCTGTCGGAGGTGATGCTCCAGCAGACCCAGGTCGCCAGCGTCATCCCCTATTTCGCCAAGTTCACGACTCGCTGGCCTACGGTCGAGGCGCTTGCCGCATCCGAAGATGCCGATCTGATGGCCGCCTGGGCCGGCCTCGGCTATTATGCCCGCGCCCGTAACCTGCTGGCTTGCGCCCGCGAAGTCGCCCGCCGCGGTGACTTCCCCGATACCGAACAGGGCCTGCGCGAACTGCCAGGCGTCGGCGGCTATACCGCAGCGGCGATCGCCGCGATCGCGTTCGGCCGGCGCGCCGTGGTGGTCGATGCCAATGTCGAGCGCGTCGTCTCGCGCCTGTTCGCGGTCGAGGAAGCGCTGCCGGGCGCGAAGGCGAAGATCTACGCGCTGACCGATAGGATCACGCCGGAGCTGCGCTCGGGCGATTTCGCCCAGGCGATGATGGATCTCGGCAGCGGCATCTGCACCGCGCGTTCGCCCAAATGCCTGCTCTGCCCGCTGCGCGAAGATTGTGCCGGCTTCGCAGGCGGCACGCCCGAGCGCTTCCCGATCAAGGCCGCCAAGGCCCCCAAGCCGCTGCGCCACGGCACGATGTTCTGGCTCGAACAGGGTGGCCGGGTGTTGCTCGTCCGCCGCCCGGACAAGGGGCTGCTCGGCGGCATGCGCGCGCTGCCCACCGGCCCCTGGGCCGATTCGCCCCCCGGCCTCGAAGCCGCGCCGCTCGCCGCCGACTGGCAGCTGCTCGACGAATCGGTCAGCCACGGCTTCACCCATTTCAACCTCGATGTCGCTCTTGCAGCTGCAACAATCGCGGAGCATGCAGGCGCCGCCGTCGCCGGGGAGTGGTGGCCGATCGCCGATCTCGAATCGGCCGGCCTGCCCACAGTCTTCGCCAAGGCGGCACGACAGTTTCGGAGGATTTTATGCGCGGTCTGATCGGTTTCGGCTTTGGTATCGTCGCGCTGGCATCGCCCGCACTCGCGCAGACGGTGCCTCAGCCCCCCGCCGCGCCCAATGTCTCGGCCGAAACCGCGCTGGCCAGGCGCTATATCGCCGAGGGTAAGGTGCCGGGCGTGGTCATCCTCACCGGTCGTCCCAACGGCACCGTTACCGTCGTCGGCGAAGGCCGGGTCGCGGACGCAGCCACGGCGCACAAGGCCGATGCGGACAGCCTGTGGCGCGTCTATTCGATGACCAAGCCGATCACCGGCATCGCCGCAATGATGCTGATCGAGGAAGGCAAGCTGAAGCTCGACCAGCCGATCAGCGATTTCATCCCGGCGTTCAAGAACATGAAGGTGCTGGTCGATCCGTCCAAGGATCTCACCAGCCGCCCGGCGACGAAGCCGATCACGGTGCGCAACCTGCTCACCCACACGGCCGGCCTCGGCTACAACATCATCACCAAGGGGCCGCTGCTCGACGAGTATAACCGGCTCGGCATCAATCCGGCCCAAGTGAACGTGCAGATGGAAGCGCAGATGGCGCCTGTCCGTCCCGATACGCTGGAAGAATTCGCCAACCGCACCGCGTCGCTGCCGCTGATCGCCGAGCCCGGCGCGAAGTGGAGCTATTCGATCGGGCTCGATATCCTCGGCCGCGTCATCGAAGTCGCCGGCGGCATGCCGTTCGATCAGTTCGTCAACACGCGCATCTTCAAGCCGCTCAAGATGGAGCAGAGCTACTGGACCGTGCCCGCCGACAAGGTGGCCAATTTCTCCAGCAACTATGTGTTCATGGGCACGGCGCGCATCGATGCCGATCCCGCGGCCAGCTCGATCTATCTGAAGAAGCCCGAATTCCCCTATGGCGGCGCCGGGCTGGTAATGTCGGCGCGCGACTATGATCGCTTTCTCCACATGCTGCTCAACGGCGGCGAGCTGGAAGGCGCCCGCATCCTCAAGCCCGAGACGGTGGCGATCGCCATGTCGAACCTGCTGCCGGCCGGCGCCGACACTTCGGCGCTCAACGACATGACCAGCGACACCGGCGCGCTGCTCGGCTTCGGCGCGGGCGGCTCGGTCTATCTCAGCGATGCGCCGGGCGGCCCGGGCAAGGGCACGTTCGGCTGGGGCGGCGCTGCCGGCACGCTCGGCTGGGTCGATCCGGTCCACAAGCTGCGCGGCGTGGTGATGATCAACCTGTTCGGCGACACCGAGCTCAAGCGCGCGGCCTCCAAGGCCGTCTATGCCGATATCGCCAAGTGATCGGGGCCAAGTGAATCGAGACCAAATGACGCTGACTCCAGGTTTCACCGGCGGCACGCTCGATCGTGCCGACCGGGTTCGCCACGATCCCGAACTGCTCGGGGCAGCACTTGCCGATCCCCGCGCGCGCCTGCTGCTGCTCGACGGGCTCGATCCGCTGCTCGACGAGGACGGTCATCTCACCTGGACCGATCTCGGCGAAGCACAGGGCGAGCTGCTGTTCCTCGGCTATGAGGATGGCGAGCCGCGCTTCGTCTCGACTCTGCCCGAGGGGATGCCGGTGCCGATGGGGCGTTCGCCGGCGCTGTTCGCGATGCTCGATCGCTTCGCGCCGGCCGATGCCGCCAACTATGCCTCGGCGCGCGGCCTCGTCTTCTGGCATGGCCGCAATCGTTTCTGCGGAAATTGCGCGACGCACACTTTGGTGTCGCATGCCGGCTGGGGGCGCAGCTGCCCGCATTGCGGTGCCGAGCATTTCCCGCGCGTTGAGCCGGTGGTCATCATGCTCGCCGAGCGCGGCGACATGGCGCTGCTAGGCCGTCAGCCGAGCTGGCCGCCGGGGCGCTATTCGGCGCTGGCGGGTTTCCTCGAAGTCGGCGAATCGATCGACGAAGCGGTGCGGCGCGAGACCTGCGAGGAATCGGGCATCCGCATCGGCGCGGTCCGCTATGTCGCCAGCCAGCCCTGGCCCTTCCCGGCGTCCTTGATGGTCGCCTGTATCGGCGAGGCACTGAACGAGGACATCCAGATCGATGTCCACGAACTGGAACATGCAGCCTGGTTCACGCGCGAACAGGTGCGCCAGGCGCTGGCCCGCGATCCCGACGCCGCGTTCCTCCCTCCGCCGCATTATGCCATTGCGCACACCTTGCTGACCGCCTGGGTGGAGGGGGCTTAGCGCGCAAAACCGTCTGGTTCGCAAATACCGTCATCCCCGCGCAGGCGGGGATCCAGGGTAATTCGGGCCGTCGAATCAATATAATCCACGCTTGCCGGACAAGGCAGGAGCAGCCGCACGCGCCCTCCACTTGGCTCTGGATCCCCGCCTGCGCGGGGATGATGAGGGAGCAAGTGCAACCCCGCCTCCAAAAGCGATATGGAACCGTCGCCTCGCGGAGAGACGTCAGCCGACGCCGTGCAAACTTCCGCGTCCAGTTGAAACGGTCGCTTACTCTCGGCGGCGACACGCGCCCCCGCCCGCCGGGAAGCCCCTGCCGCGCAACCTTTGCTGCCTTCGGTGTCCGTTACGCCCGGTCGCGCGCCTGGGGGTAGGTGCCGAGCACGCGCATCCATTTGGTATGGAACTTCAGCTCCTCCAGCGCCCGCGCCACCGGCGCCTCTTCGGGGCTGCCGACGATGTCGGTGTAGAATTCGGTCGCCGAGAAGGTGCCGCCGCGCTGGTAGCTCTCCAGCTTGGTCATGTTGACCCCGTTGGTCGCGAAGCCGCCCAGCGCCTTGTAGAGCGCGGCGGGAACGTTCTTCACTTCGAAGACGAAGGTGGTCATGAACGGCCCCTTCGGCGCGTCCTCGGTCGCCAGCGGCTCGCGGGCAAGTATCACGAATCGCGTCATATTGTGCGCAGCATCGGCGATGTCGGAGCCCAGCGTCTGCAGCCCGTACAGCTCGGCCGCGCCCGGCGGGGCGAGGGCGGCGATGGCCGGATCGGCGGCCTCGGCGACCATCGCGGCGGCGCCGGCGGTGTCGGGATAGGCGAGCGGCGCGATGCCCTGCGCCTTCAGCCAGTGTCGGCACTGGCCGAGCGCCTGGGGATGGCTCATTGCCTGCTTGACGCCCTCGACCGGGCCCAGCCCCATCAGCGCATAGCGGATCGGCAGGAAATGCTCGCCGATGATCGACAGCCCCGATTCGGGCAGCAGGAAGTGGATGTCGGCAACGCGGCCGTGCAGCGAATTCTCGATCGGGATCATCGCGCAGCCGGCACGGCCTTCCTTCACCGCGTCGATCGCGTCCTCAAAGGAAAAGCAAGGAAGAGCAAGGCCTTCGGGAAAGACTTCGCGCACGGCGATGTGCGAATTGGCGCCGGGCGCCCCCTGAAATGCGACGGCGCGAACCGGGGTTCGTGCTGCGGCCTCGGTCATCTCCGCGACGAGCTTCCTCGCCGGGCTTGCGAAATTCTCCATAATGCGCGGGCGCTAGCTGCCGGAACTTCACACCGCAAGCCCCGCTTGCATTCATTGCAAGGGCGGTTTTAAACAGGCGCAACATATCCGCAGGGGCATTTCATGGATAATCGCTTCAACACGATCGCGGGCTGGGCACTTGCTGGCGGTATTGCTGCACTTGGTCTTTCGATCGCGAGCGGAATGTACTTCCATGCCGAGCGGCCCGAGAAGATGGGCTATGTGATTGAAGGCGTTGAGGAAGCGAGCGAGGGCGGTGCCGCCGTGGTCGCGCCGATCGCTACCCGCCTCGCCAGCGCCGACGTCGCCAAGGGCGAAGCGTCGTTCAAGAAGTGCATGGCCTGCCACACGATCGCCTCGGGCGGCGCCAACGGCATCGGCCCGAACCTCTATGGCACGATGGGTGAGGCGATTGCCCAGGGCAAGGCCGGTTTCGCCTTCTCCGATGCGCTAAAGAAGGTCGGCGGCAGCTGGGGCTTCGACAATATGGACGCCTGGCTGGCCAATCCGCGCAAGTTCGCCGCCGGCACCAAGATGACCTTTGCCGGCATTCCCGACGCGCAGGAGCGTGCGAACGTGATCGCCTATCTCAACGCCCAGGGCTCGAACCTGCCGCTGCCCGCCCCGCCGGCCGCCGGCGCCGCGCCTGCCGAGGGCAATGCGACCGACGATCATGCGGCGGGCGGCAACCTCGCCAATGAGGCGACTCCAGCCGAAGGCACGCCGAGCAAGGATCCCGCCGCCAAGGAACAGGCCGAGAAGAAGGGCGTCTAACTGCCCGACGTTTCTGGGTAAGTCATAGAGCGCCGCGGCCCCGTTCCGCGGCGTTTTGCTTTGCTGGACGGGTGTGGCCCGGTGCGCCTAGGAAGCGCCATGGCCCAGCACCTCACCCCCGAACTCGACATCCGCATGCGCCGCGCGGCGTTCAACCGCGCGCTGGCCGAAGGCGATCTCGCCGCGATCGGTCCGCATCTGGCGCAGGATGTGGTGCTGGTTGCCGGCACCGATTCGGCGCTGATCTCGGGCCGCAAGGCGCAGCTCCAGGCGTGGAAGCGCGAGTTCGCGATGCCGGACCGCAGCATCTACACGCGCACCCCCGATGCGATCACCGTGTCGCAGGTCGCGCCGATCGCCTTCGAGCATGGCCGTTGGGAAGGCGTCGCCAAGGCGGACGGGGCGATGCAGGCGTCGGGCACCTACACCGCCAAATGGCGTCAGCTCGGCGACGATTGGGTGATCGAAGCCGAGCTGTATCTGACGCTCGCCTAGCCCTGCTTGAGCACCGTCTCGGGCTTGTCGATGCCCGGGCGCGGCCGCGCGATCACCGTGTGATCCTTGTCCTTCCAGAAGTCCTGGACGATCTGCCAGCCTTCCTCGGCGGTCTCGCAGAAGTGGAACAGCTTGAGGTCCTTGGGCGAGATCACGCCTTCCTCGCACAGCGCCTCGAAATTGACGACGCGGGTCCAGAAGTCCTTGCCGTAGAAGATCACCGGGATCGGCTCGATCTTGCCGGTCTGGATCAGCGTCAGCAGCTCGAACGATTCGTCGAACGTGCCGAAGCCGCCCGGGAACACCGCGACCGCGCGGGCATGCAGCAGGAAGTGCATCTTGCGCAGCGCGAAATAGTGGAACTGCATCGACAGGCCGGGCGTGACGTACGGGTTCGGCGCCTGCTCGTGCGGCAGCAGGATGTTGAGCCCGATCGTGTCCGCACCCACGTCGCGCGCGCCGCGATTCGCCGCTTCCATGATCGACGGGCCACCGCCCGAGGTCACCACGAAGTGGCGGTTACCGGCTTCGTCGAGCGGGAAGTTCGAAGCGAGCTGGGCCAGCTCGCGGGCCACGTCATAATATTTGGACTTCTCGACCAGCTTCTCGGCGATCTTCTTCTGCTGCTCGGTCTCGGCCAGCTCGAGCAGCGCACCGGCCTTGCTCGGCTCGGGAATGCGCGCCGAACCATAGATGACGAAGGTCGACTTGATATGCGCTTCGTCGAGCAGCAGCTGTGGCTTGAGCAGCTCAAGCTGGAAACGCACCGGCCGCAAATCGTCGCGCAACAGGAAATCCATGTCCTGGAAGGCGAGGCGGTAGGCGGGATGCTCGGTCTGGGGCGTGCCGCTGGCGGTGTTGGCGTTCTGCACTTCCTGCTGGGCAGGGCGGAAAACGCGGCTAGGGACTCTCGTATCGTTCATTTCGACCGGCTTAGGCCCATCTGCACCGCCCTGCAATCAGCGGCAAAAGGGCCCCCTTCCCATGTCGAGGTGCAGGTGGTTGTAGTGCGCAGCATTGTAGTCCGGGCTCAGCACCGTGGCGAAGCGTTTGCAGGCCGAATTGTGGATCGCGCCGAGGAAATCGCGCACCCGCGAATCGCCGCTGCGCCAGTCGCGTTCGATCGTAATCCGGCGGCCATCGGCGAGCACGAATCCCGACACGTCCACGGCATTGGCAAGGCCATGTTCGGACATGCGTCCCGTAGTCGCCGCGCCGCCGCCGATGATCGCCCGGCACGAATAGGTGCCATAAGTCTCGACCTTGACCAGGTCGCTGCCCAGCATCTGTCGTGCCGCCGGCGCCACTGCGAAGCGCACCCAAGCCGTGAAGCTGCGCGCCAGACCGCATTTCATCGATTTGAGTCCGGTCACCGGCACGCCGATATCGAGCAGCTGCACTGCGCCGGTCACCACGCAGCCACTGCCGAAATCACGATCGGGCAGGCCGCTGAAGCGAATCTTCTCGCGGGAGAGATCGGTGAAGCATTGCTGCGTCTCACGCGGCGTCGGGCCGTTCAGGGTGATCGGCCCGCCCGGCCGTTCGCGAATCGGCCCCGAAGCGGGGCGCGGGGCAGGGCGATCGTCGCCGCCGCCAAAGATGCAGCCGGCAAGGAACAGGGCCAGAAACAGGCTGATTACGCGCATGGCTTCCCTATAGCAGCATAGCCGAAAGACATGGCTAATGTCAGAAATGTGCGCGGATCGGGGCCTGCGCGCAATTGACTTTCGCCGAGCCGCCGCTAGGGCCGTCGGCGGGCCACGCGGTCCCAACGCCGCGCGCGCTCTCTGTAAGGAGAGACTACATGACTGATTCTACTGCCGCCGACGCCACTCTTGCGCCTGTCGCAAAGCCCGCCACCAAGCCGGCGCGCCCCTATTTCTCTTCCGGTCCCTGCGCCAAGCCGCCCGGCTGGTCGCCCGAGAAGCTCGCCACCGAGTCGCTCGGCCGCTCGCACCGCTCCAAGCTCGGCAAGACCCGCCTCCAATATTGCATCGATCTGATGCGCGAGATGCTGCGCCTGCCCGATACGCACCGTATCGGCATCGTGCCCGGCTCGGACACCGGCGCCTTCGAAATGGCGATGTGGACGATGCTCGGTGCCCGCGGCGTCACCACGCTCGCCTGGGAGAGCTTTGGTGAAGGTTGGGTCACCGATGCGGTCAAGCAGCTCAAGCTCGAACCGAACGTCGTCCGCGCCGAGTATGGCCAGCTGCCCGATCTCGACGCGCTCGACTGGTCGACCGACGTGCTGTTCACCTGGAACGGTACCACCTCGGGCGTTCGCGTGCCGGACGGCGAGTGGATCCCGGCCGATCGCGAGGGGCTGAGCTTCGCCGACGCCACCTCGGCAGTGTTCGCCTACGACCTGCCCTGGGACAAGATCGACGTTGCCACCTTCTCCTGGCAGAAGGTGCTGGGCGGCGAGGGCGCGCATGGCGTGCTGATCCTCGGCCCCCGCGCGGTGCAGCGCCTTGAGGAATATACTCCGGCCTGGCCGCTGCCCAAGGTGTTCCGCCTGATGGCCAAGGGCAAGCTCGCCGAGGGTGTGTTCAAGGGCGAGACGATCAACACCCCCTCGATGCTCGCTGTCGAGGATGCGATCTTCGCGCTCGAATGGGCCAAGGGCTTGGGCGGCCTCGACGGGCTGATGGCCCGTTCGAACGCCAATGCCGATGCACTCAACAAGATCGTCGCGGCGCGCCCGTGGCTCGGCCATCTCGCCGAACTGCACGGCATCCGCTCGAAGACTAGCGTGTGCCTCACGGTCGAGGGCGCGGACGAAGCCTTCATCAAGAAGTTCGCCGGCCTGCTCGAGAAGGAAGGCGCGGCCTATGACGTCGCCGGCTATCGCGACGCCCCGGCAGGCCTGCGCATCTGGTGCGGTGCCACCGTCGACACCGCCGATATCGAAGCGCTCGGCCCCTGGCTCGACTGGGCCTATGCCGAAGCCAAGGCTGGCTGATCTCTAAAGCCCTCTCCCCATCGGGGAGAAGGTCGGGAGAGGGGCATGACGCGTGCGTCACTCCACTCCGTCACCGTTTCAAGACACATTCCCCCTCTCCCCAGCCCTCTCCCCGGAGGGGAGAGCGAGCGAAGCAGGAGCAAATCCATGCCCAAGGTACTGATTTCCGACAAGATGGACCCCAAGGCCGCGCAGATCTTCCGCGAGCGCGGCGTCGAGGTCGACGAGATCACCGGCAAGACCCCGGAAGAACTCAAGGCGATCATCAACGACTATGATGGCCTGGCCATCCGCAGCTCGACCAAGGTGACCCAGGAGATCCTGGACGCGGCACCGAACCTCAAGGTCGTCGGCCGCGCCGGCATCGGCGTCGACAATGTCGACATCCCCGCCGCCTCGGCGCGGGGCGTCGTCGTCATGAACACCCCGTTCGGTAACTCGATCACCACCGCCGAGCACGCCATCGCGCTGATGTTCGCGCTCGCTCGCCAGCTGCCCGAGGCGGATGCCTCGACTCAGGCGGGCAAGTGGGAAAAGAACCGCTTCATGGGCGTCGAGCTCACCGGCAAGACGCTCGGCCTGATCGGCGCCGGCAATATCGGCTCGATCGTCGCCGATCGCGCGCTCGGCCTGCGCATGAAGGTCGTCGCCTTCGATCCGTTCCTTACCCCCGAGCGCGCGATCGAAATGGGCGTGGAGAAGGTCTCGCTCGACGACCTGCTGCTGCGCGCCGACTTCATCACGCTGCACACCCCGCTCACCGACCAGACCCGCAACATCCTCTCGGCCGAGAATCTCGCCAAGACCCGTCGCGGCGTGCGCATCATCAACTGCGCGCGTGGTGGTCTGATCGACGAGGCAGCGCTCAAGCAGGGCCTCGAATCGGGCCATATCGCCGGCGCCGCGCTCGACGTGTTCGCAGTGGAGCCCGCCAAGGAGCATCCGCTGTTCGGCACGCCCAACTTCGTCTCGACGCCGCACCTCGGCGCCTCGACCACCGAAGCGCAGGTCAATGTCGCGATCCAGGTCGCCGAGCAGATGGCCGATTTCCTCGTCTCGGGCGGCGTCACCAATGCGCTCAACATGCCGAGCCTGTCGGCCGAGGAAGCGCCGCGCCTCAAGCCGTACATGGCGCTTGCCGAGAAGCTCGGTTCGCTGGTCGGCCAGCTCTCGCATGGCGAGCTCAAGAACATCGCGATCGAGAGCGAAGGCGCTGCCGCCGAGCTCAACCAGAAGCCGATCGTCGGCGCGGTGCTCGCCGGGCTGATGCGCGTCCATTCGGACACGGTGAACATGGTTAACGCGCCGTTCCTCGCCAAGGAGCGCGGGCTCGACGTGCGTGAGGTCCGTCACGACCGTGAGGGCGATTACCACACGCTGGTCCGCGTCACTGTCGGCACCGCGCAGGGCGATCGCTCGGTCGCCGGCACGCTGTTCGGCAATTCGGCGCCGCGCCTGGTCGAACTGTTCGGCATCAAGGTCGAAGCCGATCTCGCCGGCAACATGCTCTACATCGTCAACGAGGATGCGCCGGGCTTCATCGGCCGTCTCGGCACCACGCTGGGCGAGGCAGGCGTCAATATCGGCACCTTCCACCTCGGCCGCCGCGAAGCGGGTGGCGAAGCCATCCTGCTGCTCTCGGTCGACGACAAGGTCGGCGAGGAGCTGCTCGCCAAGGTCCGCGCGCTCCCGGGCGTGAAGACCGCGATGGCGCTGGCGTTCTGATAATCCCGTCATCCCGGCGAAAGCCGGGATCTCAGGCGGCGGCGCTGTGTTTGCTGCACGAGATCCCGACTTCCGTCGGGATGACGCTTTGGTCTAGGGGAGCGGGCATGAGCGGTTTACTTCCCGAAGGCTTCCACGATCGTCTCCCTCCAGCGGCCGATGCGGCATCGCGGCTGGAGTCCCGCGTGCTCGGTGTGGCGCGCGGCTATGGCTATGAGCAGGTCGATCCCCCGCTCGCCGAATTCGCCGACGAGCTGAGCGTACGCCTCAAGGCCGCCAGCGGCCTGCGTGACGCGGTGCGCTTCGTCGATCCGGTGTCGCAGCGCACGCTGGCGATCCGCCCTGACATCACTGCCCAGGTCGGCCGCATTGCCGCCACCCGCATGGCGCACCATCCGCGCCCGGTCCGCCTGTCCTATGCTGGTCCGGTGATGAAGCTCTCCGCGTCGGAGCTCGATCCACTGCGCGCCACCCGCCAGATCGGTGCCGAGCTGATCGGCCTCGATACCGTTGCCGCCGCCACCGAGATCGTGCGCGTCGCGATCGAGGCGCTGCAGGCGGCCGGCGTCCAGGGCATCGCGCTCGATTTCACCCTGCCGGATCTGGTCGATTGCCTCGCCAGCGACAGCCTGACCCCAGCCCAGCTCGAAACGTTGCGAGAACGCCTCGATGCCAAGGACGCGGCTGGCGTCGCCGCGATCGATCCGCGCTATCTGCCGCTGATCGAAGCCGCCGGTCCTTTCGATGCCGCGATCGAGCGCCTGCGTGCGATCGATGCCGGCAAGGCGCTCGCTACGCGCCTCGATGGCCTTGCCGAGATCGCCGCCAGCATCCGGGGCCAAGCTGCACTCACCCTCGATCCCACCGAGCGCCACGGCTTCGAATATCAGAGCTGGCTCGGCTTCTCGCTGTTTGCGCAGGGCGCCCGCGCCGAGATCGGCCGTGGCGGCACCTATACGATCCTGCACGGCAATGGCCGCGAGGAAACCGCGGTCGGCTTCTCGCTGTTCGCCGATCCGATCCTCGACGCGGCGATCGGCGCCGACGAGCGCCGCCGCCTGTTCCTGCCCTTCGGCACCCCCGCCGGGATCGGTGCGGGCCTGCGTGCCGAGGGTTGGGTCACCGTCGCGGCGCTGGAGGCAGACGACACGCCCGAGGCGCAGCTCTGCACCCATGTGCTGCGGGATGGCGCGCCTGGGGCAGTCTAGTCCGTTGTCACCCCGGCCTTGAGCCGGGGTCCCGCTTCTTCGGGCCGTGAGAGACAGTCGGACCCCGGCTCAAGGCCGGGGTGACGATGGGTATTGCAATGTAGGATTTCGCCTGCTTGCCTCACGCAGCCGGGTACTCCCCGGCCGCTCTTGCCGATCGTAGGAAAAATAGGATCCCGCGCGCGCAACGATGTTGCGAGATGCGGTGCATTCGCGGGAACTATGTCAACTTAAGGCGCCGCAAAACCCGCGCTTGGCCTGTACTTTTGTGTACTTTCGCGAGTCGCGGTCGTGCCCCTGTAGGATCAGCGCGCGAGCAGCGCGAAGCCGCGACCTTCGAGGAATGCGGGCACCACATCGGTCACCGCATCGCGGAAGCGCGGATCCTCGGCGAGCTGGGCCGGGAACACCTGGCGCAGCGCCAGCACGGCGCTCGCGGGATCGGCGCTCGCTGCGGCCTGGGCCAGCACATCCGCCAGCGGATCGGTGATCTTCTCGCCCAGCGTCGCCTTGCGGTGGAGGAAGGCAATCCACGCCGCCACCGGCACGGCCAGCCGCTCCACGCTCTCGCCCGCCGCCAGCCGGTCGCGGACCGTGTCGAGCAGGCGATAGGGCAGCTTCTGCGACCCGTCCCAGGCGATCTGGCTGAGCAAATGGCGGATAGCCGGGTTGCGGAACCGGTCCTGCACCGCGCCGGCATAGCTCTGCACGTCGAGCCCCTCCACGGGCTTGAGCGAACCCGCAATATCCTCATGCATCAGCCGGCCGACAAAGGCGCCGAGCGCGGGATCGCTCACCGCTTCGAACACGGTCTCATGGCCGAGCGCGAGGCCGATATAGGCCAGGCTTGAATGCGCACCGTTGAGGATGCGCAGCTTGGCCTGTTCATAGCCCTGCACGTCGTTGGTCAACGTGACACCGGCGGCGCCAAGGTCCGGCCCGTCGGCCAGTTCGAAGCGCTGCAGCACCCACTGGGTGAAGCGCTCGCGCTGCACGGCGGCGGCGTCGCTCACACCAAGCTCTTCGGCCACCTTGGCGAGGAAGGCCGGATCGCTTGCCGGGGTGATCGAATCGACCATCGAATCGGGGAAGGCGACTTCGCCCGCGATCCAGTCGGCCAGCCCCTTATCCCACTCGCTGGCCAGTGCGACACAGGCAGCGCGGAGCTTGCCGCCATTACCGGTCATGTTGTCGCAGCAGAGCATTGCGAAGGGCGGGGCACCCGCCGCGCGGCGATCGGCCAGGCCCGAGACGATCCAGCCGATCACACTTGCCGGCTCGCTCGGCCGGGTGCGGTCATGGACGATGTCGGGATGGTTGAAGTCGAGGCTGCCGTCGGCGCCCAGGCAATAGCCCTTCTCGGTCACCGTGCTGGTCGCGAGCCTGATCGCGGGATTGGCCAGCAGTGTGCGCAACCTGGCGCCCTCACCGGGGCCGATCGTGTCCGAATGCGCCGCGATGATTCGGGTCACCGGCTCGCGGTCGATAATCGCCAGCGTATAGAGCCCGTCCTGCGCCTTGAGCGCATCGACCGTGCCCGCGCTGCGCAGCGAAACCGCCGCAATCCCCCAGCGCGGATCGCTGTCCAGCACCCGGTCGAACACATCGGCCTGATGCGCGCGGTGGAAGGCGCCGGGCCCGAAATGGACTACGCCGGTGCGGACCGAGGCGATGTCATGTCCCGGCCGGGCGATGGCGGCGGGAAGCGAAGCGAGTGCGGCGCGCGAAAGGCTGGTCATGACCCCGGTGTCAACGCGCCCGGGCAGGCAAAGTCAATGGCCGGGATATGCGATCTGAAGGGCCGGCATTGCTCAATAGCGATTCATCGTGCCCATGCCCTGCGCGCCCGGCAGCATCGACCCTGTTTCAACCTGCCGCGACCGGGGCTCCCTGGGCATCAGGAAGCGCACCTGGCGATTGGGAAAGTCGATCTCTACCCGGCGGAAGCTGCGTAACGCGTCCATGCCGAGCAGCAGCGCCGGGCGCTTGACCAGCCCGAAGCGCTCGAACGGCGTCACGTCGGCAAAGGCGACGGGCATCGAGCCGAAGCGCACTTGGCCGATCGTGACATTCGGCACCTGGGTATAGTCTGCCGTGGTCTGGTCGCCGGTCACGCTGGTCAGCAGGATCTTCTGCGAGCGCGGCGTATCCCGGCCGACGCGCTTGCGCAGCGCGCTGTTGCCCATCGTCACCTGGCTGCCGGTGTCGAGCACAACCTGGATGCGGGTATTGTTGTAATAGGCGTCGGTCACGATCAGCTGGCCGAACACGCTCTTGGCGGTAACGACGATCTCGTCGCGATCACGCTTGCTGAAGCTGCTGCGCTTGGTGCTGGGCCGCACCGCCATCACGCCCTTCTCGAAGTCGATCGTCACCTGGTGGTTGCGCAGCGTGTCGATGCCGAGCAGGCCCAGCGCACCCAGGTTGCGTGCCTCCAGCGCGGGCGCGACGATGGTATGCTGCTCGCCGATCGACTTGATGCTCAACCCCGGCACGACGACGGTATTCACCGTGTCGCGGCCGGTCATCGACGTGATCACCACCGGAGACGAACTTCCAAGCTTGAGCGATCCCGCCAGTTCGCGGGCGATGACGGTGCGTTCGGCGCCGGTATCGATGATGAAGTTATAGGGGCCGCTGGTGCCGACGGCGACCGGAACGGTCAGGCGCTTGTCGATCTCGCCAAGCGCCAGCAGCGTCGCTTCGACATCCTCCGGGCTGGGCATGGTAAGCTCGGGATCCTGCGGCGGCGGCGTGTGCGGCACCGGATTCTGGAGGTCATGGGCTCCGGCGGTGGCGGCCAGCGGGAGCAAGAGAAGCGCTGCGAGCCTGTTCATACTTGTGAAGATACACCTTCCCATGCTGCGCAGCAATTGTCTGGATTGTGTCTAATCGAGCCGCATTGCCTCTGCGGCAATATCCTCGGCCTCCATCAGCAGCGCGTCTTCGGTCATGCCCTGGGCGACATTCTCGCGGCCGATCATGATCAGCACCGGCACCGCCATCGGCGAGACGCGCGGCAGGTCGATATGCAGCATCGTGTCGGCCGCGGTATCGAGCAGATGGCCGAGCCGCCCGACATCGGTCATCCGCGCCCGGGCATCTTCCCAGGCGGCGCGTAGCAGCAGGTGATCGGGCTCGTATTTGCGCAGCACGTCATAGATCAGATCGGTCGAGAAGGTGACCTGGCGCCCGGTCTTCTTCTTGCCCGGATGCTGGCGTTCGACCAGCCCGCCGATGATCGCGACCTCCCGGAATGCGCGCTTGAGCAGTGCCGAGCCCTGCACCCATTCGACGAACTCATGTTCGAGGATGTCGGGCGAGAACAGCGCCGCCGGATCCTCGATCTTCTCCAGCCCATAAACGGCAAGCGCATAGTCATTGGCGACGAAGCCCAGCGGCTTGAGCCCCAGCGCTTCCATCCGCCGTGTCACCAGCATGCCGAGCGACTGGTGCGCGTTCCAGCCCTCGAAGCTGTAGACGACCATGTGGTGCTTGCCCTCGTGCGGGAAGGTCTCGACCAGCAGCTGGCCCGGCGCCGGGATCGCCGAGCGGCGCTCCTGCACCTCCAGCCATTCGCGCACGTCATCGGGAAAGCGCCGCCACTGGCTGCGGTCATGCAGGAAATGGCGGACGCGCTCGGCCAGCGTAGCGGTGATCGCCAGCCGCGCACCCATATAGGAGACATAACGCGCCGGCTTGGCGGTCGCGCGGACGATCAGGTCGGTCAGCTCGACCCGCTCGACCTCGACGGCCATGCCGGCGAAGACAAACGCGTCGCCGGGCGAAAGCTGGGTGCCGAACGCTTCCTCGACCTTGCCCAGCCGCCGGCCATTCTTGAAGCGCACTTCCATCATCGGCGATTCGACGATGATCCCGGCGTTCAGTCGATGCTGCGCAACAAAGGCCGGCGTGGTCACCCGCCACAGCCCGTCTCGACCCTTGGTCAGCCGTTTGAACTTGTCATAGGCGCGCAGGGCATAGCCGCCATCGGCGATGAAGTTCAGCACCCGGTCGAAAATCTCGTCGGTCAGCGCCGAATAGGGCAATGCTGCACGGATTTCCTGCAGCAACTGGTCACGGTCGAAGGGGGCGGCGCAGGCACAGGCCATGACATGCTGCGCGAGAACGTCTAGCGCGCCGGGTCGGAAGACATCGGGATCCAGCTCACCCTGTTCGACCGCATCGAGCGCGGCCCGGGCCTCCAGATATTCGAAGCGATTGCCGGGCACTAGCACCGCTTCCGAAGGCTCGTCGAGCCGATGATTGGCGCGGCCGATGCGCTGGAGCAGGCGCGACGAGCCCTTGGGCGCGCCCATCTGGATCACGCAATCGACATCCCCCCAATCGACCCCGAGATCGAGGCTGGCGGTGGCGACCAGTGCGCGCAATTGCCCGTCCGCCATCGCCTGTTCGGCGCGCTGCCGCGCTTCCAGGCTCAGGCTGCCATGATGCACCCCGATCGGCAGCTTTAGTTCGTTGACCTTCCACAATTGCTGGAAGACCAGCTCGGCCAGCCCGCGCGTGTTGCAGAAGACGATCGTCGTCTGGTGCGTCTCGATCTCCGCCATCACCTGGGGGATGGCATAGACGCCCGAATGGCCGGCCCAGGGCACGCGGTCCTCGGGCAGCAGGATCGCGACATTGGGCTCGGCGCCTTTCTCGCCCTGTACCAACGTCACCGCATCGATATCGCCATGCGGAGCCAGCCAGGCGCGATAGCCGTCCGGATCTGCCACCGTGGCCGACAGCGCCACCCGCCGCAGGTTCGGCGCGAGTTGCTGCAGCCGGCCAAGCGCGAGCGCCAGCAGGTCGCCGCGTTTGCCGGTGGCAAAGGCATGGACCTCGTCGATCACCACCGTCTTCAGCCCCTCGAACATCGTCAGGCTGTCCTCATAGGAAAGCAGCAGGCTGAGCGATTCGGGGGTGGTCAGCAGGATATGGGGCGGGCGGGCGCGCTGGCGGACCTTCTTCTCCCAGGGCGTGTCGCCGGTGCGGGTCTCGACGCGGATGGGCGCGCCCATCTCCTCGATCGGCGTGAGCAGATTGCGCTGCACATCGACCGCCAGTGCCTTGAGCGGTGAGATATAGAGTGTGTGCAACCCGTCGGCCGGGTTCTCGATCAGGTCGGACAGCGTCGGCAGGAAGCCCGCCAGCGTCTTGCCCGCGCCAGTGGGCGCCACCAGCAGCGCGTGTTCGCCCCGGCGCCCGGCTTCAAGCATCTCAATCTGGTGGCGGCGCGGCGCCCAGCCGCGGCCCGCGAACCAGTTCGACAATATTGGGGGAAGCTGGGAACCTGAAGGCATCACGCTCATATAGGCATGATGGCGAAGCTCGGCGACTGGATCGATCCGCGGCCCACGGGCATCTATCTGCCGGCGGCCGATATCTGGATCGATCCCTCACAACCTGTCCGCCGCGCGCTGGTCACGCATGGCCATGCCGATCACGCCCGGGGCGGCCATGAAGCGGTATGGGCGACGCCGCAGACGCTGGCGATCATGGAAGCGCGCTACGGCCCGCAGAGCGGCAATCCCGTTACCTATGGCGAGCGGATCAGCATGCACGGCATCGACATCCGTTTCGTCCCTGCCGGCCATGTCCTCGGCTCCGCCCAGATCGTGCTCGAGCATCGCGGCGAGCGGATCGTCGTCTCGGGCGACTACAAGCGCCGTCCGGACCCCACCTGCGCGCCGTTCGAGCCGGTGCCGTGCGACGTTTTCATTACCGAGGCGACGTTCGGCCTGCCTGTCTTCCGCCATCCCGAGACGCATGACGAGCTCGACAAGCTGCTCGCGGCACTGCGCGCCAATCCGGAGCGTTGCGTGCTGGTCGGCGCCTATGCGCTGGGCAAGGCGCAGCGGGTGATCTCCGAACTGCGGGTGATGGGCTATGAGGAGCCGATCTACCTCCACGGCGCGCTCCAGCGGCTCTGCGACCTCTATGTCGAGCTCGGCGTCGATCTGGGCGAGCTGCGCCCCGCCACCGGCGTCGCCAAGGCCGAGTTGCAAGGGCGGATCATCCTCGCGCCGCCGGGCGCGCTCAACGATCGCTGGTCGCGCCGGCTGCCCGATCCGATCACCGCGATGGCCTCGGGCTGGATGCGCGTCCGCCAGCGTGCGCGGCAGCGCAATGTCGAGCTGCCGCTGATCCTTTCCGATCATGCCGATTGGGACGAGTTAACCCGCACGATCCGCGAGCTGGAGCCGCGCGAAGTCTGGGTCACCCATGGCCGCGAGGACGCTCTGGTCCATTGGTGCCGGATGCATCAGGTAAAGGCGCGGGCGCTCGATCTTGCCGGGTTCGAGGATGAGGACGACTGATTGCCCGCCGTTCAGGCGGCGGCCTGGTCTGGTCTGGAGAAGAGCCAGGCCTCGGCTGTGACCGTGTCTTCGAAGCAGCGGGCATAGCGCTGGTCGAGCGCGCGATTGAGCTGGGTGCGCGCCAGCGTCCGCCCCATTACAAAGGCCAGCCGGCGTGAGCGATAGGCGGGGTCGGCGAGCATGGTGCGGAACATCTCGACGCTTTCCTGCGCTTGGATCTTCATCTCGCGCAGGTCGTTGAGCGTGAGGTGCTGGTTTGGCCCACAGGTCAGCCGGGCATGCGCCTTGGCACGCTCGGCAAGGAACGCATCGATATCCTCGGGCGTGAAGAAGCCGCGCATCCGGATGCGGACAAGATCGCGCTCGGGGTCGACATCGATGGTGAAATCGGCGGACATCGAATCGGTGATACCTTTGGGCTGGCTACTAAAACGCTAAAGCCACGAAATCCCTAGCGTCGGCCCATTTTAGACCAGTCTAGCGTGGCGACCACCGGAAAATGGTCCGAAGGATATAACACGCCGCGATGGGCATCGATCGTGCGATAGCTGCGCACCTTGAAACCACGCGTGAAGATCCAATCGATCCGCCGATCCGCCACGCCCATGAAGCCGTGGAAGGTCGCCTCCGGCCCCTCCGGTTTGGCAATGGCGGTGCGGGCGTCGACCAGCGTCTCGCCGAGCAGCGCGTGCGACCTTGATTCGGGCACGGTGTTGAAGTCGCCGGTCAGCACCACCGGTGTGTCGGCGGGAAGCGCGGCGATGCGCTTGCGGATCAGTTCCGCGCATTTCTCGCGCGCCGCCTCGTCCTCTGCGCGATAGGGGAAATGGGTGTTGAGCAGGTAGAAGCGCTTGCCGGTGCGAGTTTCGAACAGGCCCCAGGTCACCATGCGCGGATAGAGATTGCCCCAGCTGATGCTGGCCAGCACATCGGGCGTGTCCGAGAGCCAGAAATCGCCATGCTCGATCAGTTTCAGCCGGTCGCGGCGATAGAAGACGCCCATATGCTCGTCGGCATGGCCGCCGCGCCGGTCGATCCCGAACCAGCTGTACCCGGGCAGGCGCTCGACCAGATAGTCGCCCTGGAGCTTGAACAGCTCCTGCGTGCCGATCACATCCGGCGCGGCGACAGCGATTGTGTTGACGAACAGGTCGCGGCGCTTTTCCCAGATATTTGCGCCGTCGGTGGGCGCGGGTAGGCGGACGTTGAAGCTCATCACGATGAGCCTGTCCTGTGCCTGCGCCGCCAGCGGCGTGAGCAATGCGAGCACCAGCCACAGGAAGCGAATCAACCCACGCCCTCCAGCGCCTTTTGCCGCCGGCGCTGCACTGAGCTGCCGATTCCCATCGCTTCGCGATATTTCGCTACGGTACGCCGCGCGATGTCGAAGCCCTTGGCATTGAGCAGTTCTACCAGCGTATCGTCGGACAGGATCTTCTTGGGATCCTCGGCCTGGATCAGCGTGCGGATCGCGTTCTTCACCGCTTCGGCGGAGACTGCATCGCCGCCATCGGCGGACTGGATCGCCGAGGTGAAGAAATATTTCAGCTCGAACAGCCCGCGCGCGCAGCTGAGATATTTGTTCGAAGTGACCCGGCTCACCGTCGATTCGTGCATCTCGATCGCATCGGCGACCTGGCGCAGCGTCATCGGCTTGAGGTGGGCGACGCCTTTCAGGAAAAAGGCTTCCTGCTGCTTCACGATCTCGCTGGAAACCTTGATGATCGTGCGCTGGCGTTGGTCGAGCGCTTTTACCAGCCAGTTGGCGCTGGCCAGCATGTCGGACAGCCAGGCCTTGCTTGTCTTGTCCTGCGGGCCGGAGGAAACCTCGGCATAATAAGCGCGGTTGACCAGCAGCTTGGGCAGGGTGGCGGCGTTGATCTCCACCGCCCAGCCGGCGCCGCGCCGCGCAACGAAGATGTCCGGCGTCACTGCCAGCGTCGGCTCCCCGCCATAGCGGCAGCCGGGCTTGGGATCGTAATTGCGCAGCTCGCGGATCATGTCCGCCAGATCCTCGTCATCGACGTCGCAGATGCGCTTGAGCCGCGCCAGATCGCCGCGCGCGACCAGATCGAGATTGTCGATCAGCCGCGCCATGCACGGATCGTAGCGATCGGCTTCCTTCGCCTGCAGCGCCAGGCACTCGGCGAGATTGCGCGCGCCCACGCCGGTGGGATCGAAGGTCTGGATCGTCGCCAGCACGGCTTCCACCCGGGCAAGCGGCACGTTCAGCCGGTTGGCGATGTCGAGCAAGGGCGCGGTCAGATATCCCGCCTCGTCGATCTGGTCGATCAGATGCGCGGCGATGAACAGGTCATGCCCGGCCACGCTCGCCCCGGCCTGCGCCATCAGATGATCGGCCAGGCTGAGGTCAGCGCTGCCGAGATTGTCGAAGTCCGGCCCATCCTCGGGCGCTGCGCCACCACCGGTGCCGCTCAGCCCCAGGCTGCCGTCGAGCCCGCCGGCGCCCAGCGTATCGCTGCCGCTGTCATGGTGGAAGGTCTCGGCCGCGAAATCCACGTCGAGCGCGGCTTCGCCTGCCGCCTCGCCGCCGCCGAGGATCAGCTCGCTGGCGTCGGCCGGTCCGTCACGTTCCTCGAAGCTGTCCGGTTCGGGTGAGTCGGCGGGTTCGCCGCTGTCGCGCTCGTCATTGCCGGCGCCGCCGTTTTCGAGCAGCGGGTTCTTCTCCAGCTCCTCGGCGATGAAGGTCTCGATTTCGAGATTGGATAGTGCCAGCAGCTTGATCGCCTGCTGCAACTGCGGCGTCATCACCAGCGATTGCGACTGGCGCAGATCGAGGCGAGGCGCGAGGCTCATGGTCGATTAGAGCTCGAAGCTCTCGCCGAGATAGAGGCGGCGGACATTCTCGTCCTTGACGAGATCGCCCGGCGCGCCGGCGAACAGCACGCGACCGTCATAGATGATGTATCCGCGATCGACGATGTCGAGCGTCTCGCGGACATTATGGTCCGTGATCAGCACGCCGATCCCGCGCTGCTTGAGCTGGATGATCAGGTCGCGAATGTCGGAGATCGAGATCGGGTCGATGCCGGCGAACGGTTCGTCGAGCAGGATGATCGTCGGATCGGCGGCCAGTGCGCGCGCGATCTCGGCGCGGCGACGCTCGCCGCCCGACAGCGCCATCGCCGGCGCAGTGCGCAGCCGGGTCAGGCCGAATTCCTCAAGCAACTCGTCGAGCCGGCGTTTGCGGGCTTCCTTGTCGGGCTCGGACAGTTCGAGCACGGCCGAGATATTGCCCTCGACGCTGAGTCCGCGGAAGATCGACGTTTCCTGCGGCAGATAGCCCAGGCCCAGGATCGCGCGGCGATACATGGGCAGGCGGGTGATGTCCTCGCCGTCCAGCATGATGCGGCCGCTGTCAGGCTTCACCAGCCCCATCACCGAATAGAAGCAGGTCGTCTTGCCTGCGCCGTTCGGGCCGAGCAGGCCGACCACTTCGCCGCGCCCGACCGAGACGGACACGTCGGTCAGCACCACGCGCTTGTCATAGGACTTGGCGATCGAGACGACCGCCAGCCCCTTGTCGGGCAGTGGCGCCGGATCGGCGACGGGAGTCTCAAACGTGGCGGCGTCGGTCATACTCGGTCCCTGCATGGACGATTCGCGGTTGCTGCGGAGTGTCCCCGCGGCCGTTTGGCAGGATTCCTGCATGAAGACGGCCGGGAAGGGAAGCCCCGAGCGGCGTGCCGTGGAAAAAGGGCGATTACTGTTTCGGCGCCGGGGTGGTGGCGGGCGCCGGTGTGGCGGTGCCATTGGCGCGCTTCGGCACCGAGAAGCGACCGGTCACACGACCGCCGCGGCTCTGCACGCCCGGCGTGCCGGATGCGCCCGTCGATCCGCCAACACCCGATCCGTCGATCGTTGCGCGACCGGTGTCGAGGTTGATCACCAGGCGCCCGCCCGAAACGTTGTTCGCGCCCTGCTTCAGTGTGACGTTGCCGACCATGGTGATGATCCGCTTGTTGACGTCATACACCGCATATTGGCCGGTCGCGCTCTGGTCGGGCCGGGTGATGGTGACGCCGCCCGAGGCATCAAGCCGCGAGACTTCGGGCGAGCCATCGGTGATCTGGCCGGTATAGGCCAGCGTCACCCGCGCGCCGGTCAGCGTCATCTCCGCCTGCTTGATGCGGACGCCGCCCGACAGGATCACGCGGTTATTCTTGTCCTGCAGCTCGATATGCTCGGCATCGAAGTCGATTGGCGCATTGCTGTCGTGTCGCTGCTGCGCAGCCGCAGGCGACGCGGCAAGCATTGCCAGCGTAAGACCGATCGGAAGCAGGGCAGTCGCACGGATCATATACTAGCGCCTATTCGCGCGCTTGGGGGTAATCCGCAAGCGTGCATTGCCATCTAGGGAGATGGTCCGGTTTTCCAAGTCGGCAGTCAGCTTGTTGGCGCTGAATACGCCTGTCGGCGTCTTGCCGGTTACTGCGCCGCCGCTCTGCATCTTGCGGGTCTTGAGGTCGACGGTGGCATTGACGGTGTCGAGCGCATAGCCATCGGTCGTCCGGAACTGGATCGGTCCGTCGGACGAGACCTGCTCGGTGTCGAGGTCATAATGGCCGCGATCCGCCTTCAGTGTCGCCGGGCCCTCAGGCAGTTTGATCTCGGCATTCAGATCGCGCAGCTGCACGATCGGTTCGGACGAGCTTTTCTGAATCGCCGACCCGGCATTGAGCTGGAAGGGCTGCCCCTTCGAGTCTTCCCCGCGATACACCGCCGTCTCAAGCCGCAGCCGCTCGGGCGACAGATCGACCTTGTTCTTGTCGAGCACAAAGCTGACGTCACCCTTGGTGAGCAGCGGCGCGAGGATCAGGAAGGCCGACAGGATGCCGATGCCGATCGGCAGGAAGACCAGCGACAGGCGCACGACGCGGTCGTGCGCGCTGCCGGGATGCGCCCAACCGCGCTTTTGCGATCGCAGACGGGCGGCGACTTCGGACATCAGATATGCGCGAAGATATCGGTTTCCGGCCAGCCCGCCAGGTCGAGTTCTGCGCGCCAGGGGAGGAATTCGAAACATGCCTGGGCGAGGTCGGTGCGGCCTTCGCGCTCGAGGCGCTTGTCGAGTTCTGTCTTCATGGCGTGCAGGTAACGCACGTCGGACGCTGCGTATTCACGCTGCGCTTCAGAAAGTTCGGGGCCGCCCCAATCCGAGCTCTGCTGCTGCTTCGAAACCTCGACGCCGACCAGCTCGCGGACCAGCTCCTTGAGTCCGTGGCGATCGGTATAGGTGCGCACCAGGCGCGACGCGGTCTTGGTGCAATAGACCGGGCCGGCGGTGACGCCCAGATAGAAGCGAATCGCCGCGAGATCGAACCGCGCGAAATGATAGAGCTTCAGCCGCTCGGGATCGGCGAGCAGCATGCGCAGGTTCGGCGCGTCATAGCTCGAACGCGGGCCGAAGCGGACGAGATGCTCGTCGCCCGAGCCATCGGACAGCTGGACCACGCACAGCCGGTCGCGCGGCGTGATCAGCCCCATCGTCTCGGTATCGACGGCGATCGAGGCGCCCGGTGCGAACAGGCCCTCGGGGATATCTTCTTCGTGAAAATGCACAGTCATCGGGGTCGCCTAGCCCTGTTCGCCGCCGGGCTCAATGGCCGTGGACGGTTGCTGCTTCGCCTGCCTGCGCGCGCGATTGCTCCGCGCCCAGATATTGAGCCCCTCGACACCCGCCGAAAAGGCCATCGCCGTATAGATATAGCCCTTGGGGATATGCGCCCCGAACGCTTCGCCGATCAGCACCATGCCGATCATCAGCAGGAAGCCGAGCGCCAGCATCACCACGCTGGGATTGCGGTTGATGAAATTGGCGAGCGGATCGGCGGCGACCAGCATCGTGCCGACCGCGAAGATCACCGCGACATACATGATCTCGACATGCTCGGTCATGCCGACCGCAGTCAGGATCGAATCGACCGAGAACACCACGTCGAGCAGCAGGATCTGGATGATCGCGGCCGTGAAGGTGATCGAGACGACTTTCTTCTTGTCGAGCAGCTGGTCGCTTTCGCCCGGTGCATCGGCATCGACCGAATGGTGGATCTCGGTCGTCGCCTTCCACATCAGGAACAGGCCGCCGGCGAGCAGGATCAGGTCCTTCCACGAGAAATCGGTCTCGAAGGCGCGCTGGCCGTGTTCGTCGAGCGGGCCGTATATGCCGAGCGAGAAGACGGTGTTCTTCAGGCTGATGATCCAGCTGATCGCGGTTAGCAGGCCGAGTCGCATCACCAGGGCGAGCGAGATGCCCAGCCGGCGGGCGCGCTGGCGCTGTTCCTCGGGCAATTTGTTCGAGAGAATCGAGATGAAGATCAGATTGTCGATGCCGAGCACGACCTCCATCACGACAAGGGTGACGAGCGCGGCCCAGGCGGCCGGACTGGCGAGCAATTCGGCGATCGCGTCCATGAAAAACAGCTCTGCCCTGCGACGGAATGTGGCGCAAGCGCCGCGATTAACGACAGTTCGCCCATTTCAAGTCGAATTTCGTTCGCTCGCTGTACAATTTTGGGCTATGACCGATTCCATGGCGCAAGATTTTGCGCTGAAAGACCTGCGTTTTTCGTCCGGCGCTTGGCTTTTGATTTGATGTATGGGCGAACCGGGAAGACGAACAGGGCATGAGTTTCGATAGAGGGCGCCGTGGGGATCGCGGCGGACGTGGCCGCGACAAGCGTGATGGCTTCGGCGGCGATGAATATAGCGGCGGCGGTGGCTTCGGCGGCGGCGGCGGCTTTGGTGATCGTGGCGGCTTCGGCGGCGGTGATCGCTTCGGCGGCGGCGGCGGCTATGGCGGCGGCGGTGGCGGTGGCTATCGCGGCGGCGGTGGTGGCGGCTTCGGCGGCGGTGGTGGCGGCGGCTTCGGCGGCGGCAACCGTATGCCTCCGCAGGTCATTGGCGAAGGCACCGGCGTCGTTAAGTTCTTCAACGGACAGAAGGGCTTCGGCTTTGTCGTTCGTGATGACGGCGGCGAAGACGTCTTCGTGCACATCTCGGCAGTCGAGCAGGCAGGCCTCACCGGTCTGGCCGAGGGTCAGCCGCTTGGCTTCACCCTCGTCGATCGCGGCGGCCGTATCTCGGCTACCGAGCTGAAGATCGATGGCGAGCCGATGCCGGTCGAAGAGCGCGCTCCGCGTGAAGACCGTGGCGATCGCGGCGGCTTCGGCGGCGGCGACCGCGGTGGCCCGCAGCGTCAGCTGACTGGCGAGAAGGCGACCGGCACGGTCAAGTTCTTCAACGCCATGAAGGGCTTCGGCTTCATCCAGCGCGATGACGGCCAGCCGGACGCGTTCGTGCATATCTCGGCCGTCGAGCGTGCCGGCATGCCGACGCTCAACGAAGGCGATCGCCTCGAGTTCGAACTCGAAGTCGATCGTCGCGGCAAGTACGCCGCGGTGAACCTCGCGCCGCAGGGCTGAGGTCAGCCTTCAGGCAGACAGATGAAGGGGCCGGGCGGAAACGTCCGGCCCTTTTGCTTTGGGCCGTTGCCGGCGACTCGGCGCGTGCCATGGTGGTGCCGGCGGAAATTGGCCCTCGGCCTTTCAATGCCTCGGCGAAAGCCGGTGCGAAGCTGGTCTGCCGCATCGCTTGGGGCTCCGGGGTTCGGCTTTTGCGGGAGAGCGCCTGAACAAATCGGCGCGCCGTGGCTGGGCGTGCGGCTCGCATCGCAGGATTTTATCCGATGCGGCGCCGGGCAGTCGGGCCTGCGCCCGGTCGCTTACTTGAAGCTGCGCGAAGAACAGGATCGCGCGCTTGCAATAAAGTTACGAGATGCGCAGCGTTTCCAGGACAATAGCGACCCGAACGGCCTGCTCCCGGTGCGTGCTTTGTGCTTCCGCGAATCGCGGCCCATTCACCGTTGAAAATTCGGCGCGTTATTCGCCCAGCAGCTCGTGCAGCGGCAGCGCCGGGGTGAATTTGCGGCGGCGCTTGAAGAAGCTGGTTTCGTAGCGACGCACCACGGGCTCGTTGCCGAGCAGCGAATCGACCAGCGCGTTGAACGATTCCATGTCGCGGGCGCTGACCACCAGCACGAGATCGAAGCTGCCCGTTACCTCGGCGGCAAGCTGGACATGCGGGCTGGCGATCAGCCGGCGCTGAAAGCCCTGCACGGCATCGAGCGAATGCCGATCGAACTGGACATGGATCAGCGCCGACAGGAACGGCCCGACCTCCTCCGCGACGATCGAGACATCGGCGGCGATCGTGCCGTCACCACGCATGCGCCGGACGCGGCGCGCGATCGCGCTGGGCGAGAGCGCCAGCCGCTCGGCCAGCAGGTCCGCCGTCATCAACGCGTCCTGTTGCAGCAGCGCGAGGATGCGCAGGTCCATATCGTCGTTGGTCATCAGCGGCGACTATGCCAGATTTTGGCAAGCAGGCAGGCAAAATTGCACACCACATGCCTGTAGCGCGGGTCATAGAGTGTTAGTTGAATAACACGGTCGGGGGTGGGCCCATGCGAATCGCACTTGTTATGGCGCTGGCCGCTTCGGCCGGCTTTTCTCCTGCGGCGCGGGCGCAGCAGGACGTCGGCCCGGCGGCGGCGCCCGTTCGAGAAATGGGGGAGGCCGAAGTGGTTGCCGGCATCCGCAGGGCGCTCGGTGGCGAGCGTTCCTCGCTAGACCTGCTGCTCGCCAACGGCGCCGGTGCCGGGCGCCCCGGTGTCGAGGCTCCCGGAGAGCGGACCCGCCGGATCATGCGGAGTTGCTCGCCCTTGCTCCCGACGGGCATCTGGGCATGCCCGGCGATCCTGGCCTCCGAGCCCAAGGTGCGCGGTGCGACCGCCAAGGCGGCAAGGTCGCGACCGCGTCTCTCGTAGAGGGAGCAGGGCAGATCTCCGGGTGCCAGATTCTGGCAAGAAGCCGGGCAAAATTGCCTGCCATGCGCCCGCAGCCCGGATCATAGAGTGTTAGTCAAGTAATACAGTCAGGGATCGAGCCATGAAGATCGCATTCACTGTCGCGCTGGCGCTGTCGGCCAGCCTTTCCGCCACGGCCTGGGCACAACAGGCGCCGGGCCCCGTCGCGGCCGCCGCGCCCAGGGCCAGCAAGGCGGAGATCGTCGCCGGCATTCGCAAGGCGATCGCCGAGAATTATGTGGTCGCCGCCAAGCGGGCGTCGCTCGATGCCGCGCTTGCCAAAGGGCTGAAGTCCGGGCGCTACAATGTCGAGGATCCGGGCGAGTTGACCCAGCGGATCAATGCGGACCTGTTTGCGATCGCGGCGGACCGGCATCTCGGCCTGTCGTTCGATCCGCGCGTTTCCGAGGAAATCGCAAAGCGTGGTAGCCAGGATGACGAGGTCGAGAACACGCCTTTCTTCAAGGCGCTGATGCGCCAGCGCAATCACGGCCTTACCGAGATGAAGGTGCTGCCCGGCAATGTGCGCTATGTCCGCTATGACGGGTTCGGCTGGTCGGGAGACGAGAGCAAGGCGGCGATCGATGCGGCGATGGCGTTTCTGCGCGACGGGGATGCCGTTGTCCTCGATCTGCGCGGCAATGGCGGCGGCAGCCCGGAAGCGGTGCGCCGGCTGACCAGCTATTTCGTGCCCGTGGGCACCAAGCTGGTGACCTTCCACATGCGCAAGGAGGCGCCGACGGTTTCGAGCAGCGAGACGGTGCCGGGCGGGCCGATAAGCCTGCCGCTCTATGTGCTGACCAGCGGCCAGGCGGCTTCGGCGGCGGAGGAGTTCGTCAGCCATGTCGCGCGGCTCGGCTTCGGCACGCTGATCGGCGCGCCCACGGCGGGGGCCGCCTATCGCAACGAGTTCTTCGCGGTGCCCGGCGGCTATCTGATCAGCGTATCGGTCGGCTATCCCGAGCTGCCCGGCGGCGGCAATTGGGAGGGGACGGGCGTGGCACCGAAGATCGCGGTGCCGGTCGACAAGGCGCTCGACCGGGCACTGCAGGAAGCCGCGCGTACGCTCTCCGCGAAGGCCGAGGGGCCGCAAAAGACCGAGCTCGAATGGGCTGCGGCGCTCTATAGCGCGCGGGTGACCCCGGTCGTGCCGGCGCGCGCGCTTGCCACCTATGCCGGGCGCTATGGTCCGCGCACCGTCGCGCTGGAGAATGGCATGCTCAGCTGGCAGCGCGATGGCGGGCCGAAGTCGATGCTGGTGGCGCTGGGCGGCGACCTGTTCGCGCTGGACGGCGATCCGCGCACCCGGGTTCGCTTTACCGGCGAAGGCGCGGTGTCCGGCGTGATGATCGAGCGCGCGGACGGTTCGAGCACGCCTTCGCCCAGGGGCTAGGCGGTAAGGATCAGTGCCGCGCCGCCAAGGATGCCGATGACGCTGAGCGCCCGGACCAGCGTCACCCGCTCGCCAAGGAAGACCACCGCGATCACCAGCGCGGTGATCATCCCGGTCTCGCGCAATGCGGCGAGCGGCGCGACGGCGCCCAGCGCAAAGGCGTTGAGCGCCAGGCCATAGGTGACGATCGACAGGGCGCCTGCCGCCACGCCCGGCTTCCACTGGGCCAGGGCGGCGGCGAAGATCCGGCCGCGCGAGGCCAGCCCGAACATGGTGACGATCGCGCCGCCGGAGAGCACGAAGGACCAGACGATATAGCTGACCGGGCGCGGCGCGGCGCGCACGCCGTGCGCGTCGGCCACGGTATAGCAGCCGATCATCGCGGCGGTGAGCAATGCCCAGCCGAGCCCGGTGCGGCTCAGGTGGCGGCCGACGACCAGCGTGGCGACGGCGGCGCCGATCACTGCGATGCCGAGGATCTCGCCCGGCGGCACGGCCTCGCCGAACACCAGGATCGCCAGCGCGGCGGTGAGCATCGGTGCGGCGCCGCGCATCACCGGATAGACGGCGGAGAAGTCGCTGGCCTCGAAGGCGCGGACGACGGCGTAAAGATAGAGGCAATGGATCGCGGCGCTGAGGCACAGCCAGCCCCAGGCGCCGTGCGGCAGCGGCACCAGCAAGGTGGCGGGCAGCAGGATCAGCGCGCTCGATCCGTCGATGATCGCGCGGCCGGTCATCTTGTCCTTGCCACCCTTGAGGATGGCGTTGACGATGGCGTGGATCGTGCCCGAGGCGATCATCATCGCCGGGGCCAGGAATTCGGGGGTCATGGCTTTATCCCGTCAGCGCTCGATCCGGCACCGAAACCATGCGGAGGAAGCATGAAGGCGATCCGTGCGGGTGCGATTCCGGCTGCCTCTCCCATGCCGGGGCCATGGCTCAGGTGGCGAGCTTGCGCAACGCCTCGATGGTGTCCGCCTCATGCGCCGGCTTGTCGCTGCGGATCCGGCTGATCCGGGGGAAGCGCATGGCTAGCCCCGATTTGTGCCGCTTCGATTCGTGGATCGAATCGAACGCGACTTCGAGGACGAGGCTCTTGTCGGTCTCGCGCACCGGGCCGAAGCGGTTGACCGTGTGGTTGCGGACATGGCGATCGAGCCATTTCAGCTCCTCGTCGGTGAAGCCGAAATAGGCTTTGCCGACGGGGAGCAGTTCGCCTTCCGCGGTCCAGGCGCCGAAAGTGTAGTCGGAATAGAAGCTGCTGCGCTTGCCCGAGCCGCGCTGGGCATACATCAGCACGCAATCGGCGATCAGTGGGTCGCGCTTCCATTTGTACCAGAGGCCGGCGCGGCGCCCGGCAACATAGGGCGAATCGCGGCGCTTGAGCATCACGCCCTCGATCGAGGCGTCGCGGGCGCCGGCGCGGATTTCCTCCAGTGCGGCGAAGTCCTTTGCCTCGATCACGGCGGACAGGTCGAAGCGCTCGGGATCGAGGCGGGGGACAAAGGCTTCGAGGCGGGTGCGGCGTTCGTGCCAGGGCAGTTCGCGAAGGTCTTCCTCGCCGTCGAACAATATGTCGTAGAGCCGGACAAAGGCCGGGTATTCGGCAAGCGTCTTCGCACTCACCACCTTGCGGCCGAGTCGCTGCTGGAGCGCGTTGAAGCTCGCCGCTTCGCCGCCCTGGAACTCGCCCTTCACCAGCAACTCGCCGTCGAGCACGCCGGGGGTGGCGAAGCTGGTGGCGACTTCAGGGAAGCTGTGGGTGATGTCGTCGCCGGCGCGGCTGTAGAGCCGGGTCTCGCCCGCGACATGGACGAGCTGGACACGGATGCCATCCCATTTCCATTCGGCGGCATAGTCGGCGAGATCGACGCTCTCGGCCTCCAGCGGATGGGCGAGCATGAAGGGGCGGAACACCGGCACGTTGCGCGTGGTTGGCTGCTCCCCACGCCCCTCGGCCCAGTCGAACAGGGTCTGATAGGGCGGCGTGAGGCCGTGCCAGACTTCCTCGACTGCATCGACATCGAGGTTAAAGGCCTGGGCCAGTGCGGTCTTGGCGAGCCGGGCGGAGATGCCGACGCGCAGGGCGCCGGTGGCGAGCTTGAGCAGGGCGAAGCGCTCGTCCGCCTCGAGCCGGTCGAGCATCGCGGCCAACGCGGCGGGGGCGTCGGACTTCGAGATGCTGCCGAGCGTGGCGATCACTTGCGAGACGGTGAGCGGGCCGGCTTCCGCGGGCGGCGCTGCGGGCTCGGGCCAGAGCAGCGCGATCGTCTCGGCCGAATCGCCGACGAAATCGCGGCTCATCGCGTAGAGCACCGGATCGACCCGCGCCTCGATCAGCGCGCGGAGCAAGGCGGGCTTCACCGCAGGCAGGTCGAGCGTGCCGGTCAGCGCCGCCATCGCCCAGCCGCGATCGGGATCGGGGGTGGCGCGGAGATAGTCGCCGATCCGCTTGAGCTTGGCGTTGCGCGAGCGGGTGTAGATCAGGCTGTCGAGAAGATCGGCAAAGGCGCGCATGATGCGCCAACGCATAGCGCAGCCGATGCGCTCCCGTTACGATGATCGCATGCGCATTCTCCTCCGCATCGCGGCCGCCCTGGCCTTGTTGGTCACTTTGATAGCCGGTTGGGGCTTCCGCGAGGCGACGAGCGATCCGATCGTCCGTCGGGGCGAGGTGAGGCTGCCGGGGCTGGAGCGGCCGATGAAGATCGTGCTGCTCAGCGACATCCATATCGGCACCGCCGCGATGGGTCCGGAGCGGCTGACGCGAATCGTTGGTCAGGTGAACGCGTTGAAGCCGGATCTGGTGGTGATCGCCGGGGACTTCATCTTCGGCCATGATCCCGAGGGTGCCGCGAAGCTCGGGCCGGCGATGATTGCGCCGCTCCGCCAGTTGCGCGCGCCGCTCGGCGTCACCGCGGTGCTTGGCAATCACGACTATTGGACCGGAGCGCAGGCGGTGCGCGAGCAACTGGGGCGGGCGGGGATCACCCTGCTCGAGAATGACGCTGCGTTGCGCGGGCCGATCGCACTGGGCGGGGTCAGCGACGATTTCTCCGGCCATGCCGATGTTGCGAAGACGCTTGGGGCGGCGCGGGGGCTGGGCAAGCCGATCGTGCTGCTGACCCATTCGCCCGACATCGCGCCGGAGCTTCCCGCCGACGTGCCGCTGCTGCTTGCCGGGCATACGCATTGCGGGCAGGGCGTGGTGTTCGGCCACAACATCGCGCCGCCCGTCAGCCGCTACGGCACGCGCTATCGCTGCGGGCTGGTGCGCGAAGGGGCGCGTACCGTCGTGGTCACCGGCGGACTGGGGGCGAGCGGCGTGTCGCTCCGCATCGGCGCACCGCCCGATCTGTGGCTGCTTACACTGGTGCCAGTTGCAATGGTGCAGACACGAAAAGCGGGTTAGGCTTGCCGCTCCACCACCGGAGGGGACTCCCGCAATGAAGCTCATTCTTACCGCCGCTGCGCTCGCCTGCGCGCCTGCCGCCGCTTTTGCCCAGACCGCGCCGGCCGCCCCGGCACCCGCCGCGACTCCGGCGCCCGCCGCAGCCCCGGCCGCTGCTGCCAAGTTCAGCGCCGACACGCCGATCGAGGCGCTGTTCGCCAACGAAGCCGCCAAGGCCGTGCTGATCGCCGACGGCCTCGGCGATGTCGACAAGCATCCCGCCTATGACCAGTTCAAGAGCATGAGCTTCCGCGCGGTGCAGCCCTTCTCCGAAGGCAAGATCACCGACGAGATCCTGGCCAAGCTCGACACCGATCTCGCCAAGATCAAGTGATACGAAAAAGGGGCCGGACTCTCGCGAGAGTCCGGCCCCTTTTTGATTCTCCAGGCGATTAGCCCTTGCGGCTCGCCTCGAACAGGAACCAGGCGCGCTCTTCGGCCTGATCGGTCCATTCATCGACGATGCCGCTGGTCGCATTGTCGCCGGCATCCTCGGCGGCCTGCTTCACCGTGCGGAAGCTCTCGACCAGCTTGAGATTGTCCTCGCGCAGTTCGGACAGCATGTCGCCCGGCGAGACATAGTCGGCGTCATTGTCGGTCAGCGTCTGGTGGCGGGCGATATCGCCGACTGAGCGCAGCGTGACATTGCCGGTCTTGCGAACGCGCTCGGCGATCGCATCGGTGATGCCATAGATCTGCGCGGCCTGGTCATCGAGCAGCAGATGATAATCGCGGAAATGCGGCCCCGAGACGTGCCAGTGGAAGTTCTTCGTCTTGAAATAGAGCGCGAAGCAATCGGCCAGCGCGCTGTTCAGCGCTTCGGCGACACTCTTGGTGTCGTTGCGATTGAGGTCGGTGGGGGTGCGGAGCGCCGCGTTCGTATCAGCCATATCTTCCTCCCGGTAATCGGTTCGCAGGTTCAACGAACACGATATAGGGTTGGCTCCGCGCGTTGCACTTGCAAATTGCCGATCTCAGAAATCGATCAGGTCAAACGAAGCGCATGCACGCCGATCCAGCAGCCGGCGATCAGGAAGGCGATGCCGCTGAGGATGCGCAGCCAGCGCAGCGGCGCCTCGCGCCAGATCCCCTCGCCGAGCACCGCAGCGACGAACGCGACTGCGAAGCTGGCGATCGAGGCGCCGGCAGCGGCGAACCAGGGCTGGCCATCGGTCGCCAGCGCCAGGGTGAAGAAGGGTGTGCGTTCGCCGAAGGAGAGAATCAGCACGCCGAGCAGCGCAGTGAAGAAGGCGCCGAGCTTCCAGCCGCCCAGCCGGTCCGGCGCCTTGCCCGATCCGATCGCGCCCAGCGCGCCGAAGATCAGCGCGATCGCGAGCAGCAGCGATTTGGCATTGGGCGTCATCATCGGCGCCATGAAGGTGGCGGCGCCGGCCGCGACGAAATTGCCCGCCGCATGCGCGAGACCGGCCGCGATCGCCACGGTGAGCGGGCGCCCATAGCGATCGGCGAGAATCGCAGTGAGCAGCGCAGGCTTGTCGCAAAGCTGGGTAATGGCGGCCAGCAGGAAGGCCGGGACCAGAGCTTCCATGGCACTTCCCTTTCGGCGGATAGTGTGGCGCACTTGGGTTAAACCCGCGTGAAGCATCTCTTTATCATTCCTCCCCCAGCTTGCTGGGGGAGGGGGACGGCCGCCGGAGGCGGTGGTGGAGGGGCGCGGCGGGTTACCGCCGCGTTCCGCGCCGACCCCTCCACCATTCGCTGCGCGAATGGTCCCCCTCCCCGAGGCAAGCTCGGGGAGGAATTAGGTGGCAGCCTTGACTTTTGCCGGAGAATCGCACAGGTGCCCGCGTCTGGCAGCGGTGCGCTCAGCGTGCCGCTCTTTTCTTTTACAAGATTCAAGGGTTACGGGTCATGGCCAAGCCGACCACTGTCAAGATCAAGCTCGTCAGCACGGCGGACACGGGTTTCTTCTACGTCACGAAGAAGAATCCGCGTACCCAGACCGAGAAGTTCTCGTTCCGCAAGTACGACCCGGTCGTGCGCAAGCATGTCGAGTTCAAGGAAGCCAAGATCAAGTAAGTCAGGCTTCGGCCTGCCTTGCCCCCGCCCTCGCGCGGGGGATTGATCAGAAGAGAAGCCCCGGGCCCTTCGGCTGCGGGGCTTCTTCTGTGCCCGTTTGCGGTGCTTCGGGAGCCGGTGCGGCTGGGACGGCCGGCGATTCGGCCGGCATCAGCGCGCGCACTTCTTCCATGAAGCGCACCAGGCTGATCGGCTTGGAGACATAGGCATTGGCGCCGGCCGCGCGAATCCGCTCCTCGTCCTCGCGTCCGGCATAGGCAGTCACTGCCATGATCGGGATCGCGCGCAGCTGCGAATCGCGCTTCATGTGCTGGATGATCTCGAGGCCGGTGATGTGCGGCATCTGGATATCCATCACTACCAGCTGCGGGTCGAAATCGCGGGCGCGCGCCACGGCCTCACGCCCGTCGCGCACCGGCTCGGCCTCGAACTGGTGCGCACGCAGCAGGTCGCAGAACAGCTTCAGATTGAGTTCGTTGTCCTCGACAACGAGCACCCTTTTTGCCACGCGCTACCCCCTGGAACCAATTGAGGCGATGTAGGCGATGGCGAGCGCGGAAACAAATGCGGAAGCGCTGGCGCTGCAGGCACTTGTCTGGACGCTGGGCGACGAATCGCGCGCGCGGCGGCTGCTCGACCTGACCGGACTGGAGCCGGGCGAGTTGCGCGCTCGGGTGGGCGACGCCGTGCTGCTCGCCGCCACCCTGTCCTTCCTCGAATCATACGAGCCCGATCTTGTCTCGTGCGCCGAGGCACTCGACATAAGCCCCGAACAACTGGTCGCCGCCCGGGCGATCCTGGAGCGCCGATGAAACCCCTGCTGATCACCGATTGCGATGAAGTGCTGCTCCACATGGTCCGTCATTTCGGCACCTGGCTGGGCGAGACGCATGATATCGATTTCACCCCCGACGGCGCCGATTTCGCCAATTCGATGCGCCGGCGCGGTGATTCGTCGGTGATCCAGCGCGAGGAGATGTGGGGGCTGCTCGATGGCTTCTTCCCCGCCGAAATGGAGCGCCAGACTTTGGTTCCGCATGCCCGCGAGGCGCTGGCAGCGCTGTCCGAACGCGCCAATATCGTCGTGCTGACCAACCTCCAGGATCATTGCCGCGAGCATCGCATCGCCCAGCTGGCGAATCACGGCATCGAACACCGGGTGGAGTGCAACCAGGGCGGCAAGGGTTCGCCGGTTGCCCGGCTGATCGAGGAATTCGCGCCGAGCGTGACGGTGTTCGTCGACGATCTCGCCGTCCATCACGAATCGGTGGCGAAGCATGCGCCGGAAGTGTTCCGCCTGCACATGGTTGCCGAGCCGAGCCTGGCGCCGAGCGTGGTGCCGGCGGCGCATGCCCATGCCCGAATCGATGACTGGCTGGTCGCGCGCGACTGGATCGAGGCGCGCTTCGACGCGGGCTTGACCGCCGCCGCGGTGAGTGGTTGAGCAGGGTCATGACCACGCATGTCGATCGCAAGCTCGAAGAGCTTGGCCTCACCCTTCCCGAAGCCGCGGCACCCGTTGCCGCCTATGTCCCGGTGGTGGAGACGAACGGCCTGCTCCATATCTCGGGCCAGCTTCCCTTCAAGGACGGCGCGCTGATGACCGGCCGTCTCGGCGAAGACCGCGACGTCGCGTTCGGCACCGAAGCCGCGCAGCGCTGTGCATTGATGCTGGTCGCGCAGATCAAGAAGTATCTCGACGGCGATATCTCGCGGGTTGCCCGAATCGTGAAGCTCGGCGTGTTCGTGAACTCGGCCGGCGATTTCATCGATCAGCCCAAGGTCGCCAATGGCGCTTCAGAGCTGATGCAGGCGCTGTTCGGCGATGACGGCAAGCATGCCCGCAGCGCGGTGGGTGTGCCCACGCTGCCGCTGGGTGCCGCGGTCGAAATCGACGCGATCGTCCAGATCCGCTGATTTTCCGCACTGTTAAGGTCACGGCCTGCCCGCTCGCGCGGGTGGGCCGTTTTCTTATGCGCGGCCCGCGCATGTGGCGAGTCAGCAACAGTTTGTCACGATATTGTGACGGAACAGCAATTATTGTTGTGCGGTGCAGCGACGCCCGTCTAGAACGAAGGGGCTCCCGCAAGCAGCGCAGGCCCCTGGGCCGCATGACGCAGCACCGGGCGCAGCAGGCGGGAACCCTTTTGATTGAACGAGAAGGGTATTCCATGCGCTACACCATGATCAGCCTCGCTGCGCTTGCGGCAGCTGTCGCCGCCACGCCGGCGATGGCCCAGGATCAGACCGAGCCGGCACCGGCAGTTACCATCAGCGGCAGCGTCGGCGTCGTCAGCGATTACAAGTTCCGCGGCATCTCGCAGACCGACGGCAATTTCGCCGTGCAGGGCGGCATCACCGTCGCCCATGAATCGGGCTTCTATGTCTCGGTCTGGGGTTCTTCGATCGACGATTATGTGACCGTCCATGGCACGTCGCACCAGGAAATCGATCTGATCGCCGGCTACAAGCACGCCTTCAATGGCGGCGTCACCGTCGATGTCGGCGCGCTCTATTATGTCTATCCGGGCACCCGTCCGGGCTTTGCCGGCGACAAGAGCGCTTCCGACTTTGTCGAGCCCTATGCCTCGGTTTCCTATGGCATCGGTCCGGTTACCGCGAAGCTCACCGGCAATTACGCGCCGAAGCAGAAGGCGCTGTCGATCGACCAGGGCCAGACCGGCCTGCTCAAGAAGGAAGACAATTTCTATCTCGCCGGTGACCTGTCGGTGGCGATCCCGAAGACGCCGATCGGCCTTACCGGCCACCTTGGCCACACCTGGGGTCCGAGCTGGCTGTCGGGCCCGACCGACGAATATACCGACTGGTCGGTCGGCGCGACTGCGACCTGGAAGTCGCTGACCTTCGGCGTCTCCTATGTCGACACCGACACCAACTTCTTCACGCCCAGCGGCAAGGACGTTGCCAAGGGTGGTGTGATCGGTTCGGTGAGCGTCGCCTTCTAATTCAGTTGGGGGGAAGGGGAGCGCCTCGCGTGCTCCCCGCCATAGCGAAAGGCCGGCCTGCTTGGGGAAGCAGGCCGGCCTTTCTTGTTCTGTGCGCTAGCTAAGGTTGCAGCCGCTCATTGCGGCGTGCTGGCCTTGGCGTCCTTGCCGTCGCCTTCCGGCGCCGCGACGATGTCGCGCGTGGTGGTGCCCTTGTCGATCACGGTCGTGCCCGGGCTGCCGGCGGTCGAGCGGGCGCCGACATCGGCGCCGGTGCTGCCCGACTGGTCCATGACCGCCTGCTCACCGGGGCTGCGCGCAGCCGAGCCGCCGAACATCGCGTCGAGCGCCTGGTTGGCCGGGTTGCCTTCCTGCGGACGCGGCGCGCCCGGCTGCGGTGGCACCAGCGCGAAATCGGGCGGGATCACCAGCGGCGCCTGGCGTGCGACGGCGAATTCGTCCGGACGGGCGCGGTCATAACCCTTCTTGCCGCAGGCGGAGAGCGAGGCCGCAAGCGCGATCGCGCTCACGATGGTAACGGTCTTACGCATTGACTTCATTCTCCACAGCGGCCGGGCTCTCGCCTGCGGCCTTATCGCGCACGAGGAGCGCGCGGATCAACAGGATCAGCACGCCGATGGTAATTGCCGCATCAGCGACGTTGAACACGAGAAACGGGCGCCAGGTCCCGAAATGCAGGTCGGCGAAATCGACGACGAAGCCGAGCCGGGCACGATCGAGGATGTTGCCGAGCGCGCCGCCCAGCACCATGCCGAGCGCGCAGACGTCAGGCAGCTTCTTCTCGCGGAACATCCACCAGACCACGCCCGCCGCGATCGCGCCGGTAAGGATCACCAGCATCCAGCGGGTCGCATCGCTGTTCGCCGCGAACAGGCCGAGCGACACGCCGATATTGGCGACGAAGCGCAGGTCGAAGATCGGCAGCACTTCCTGGACATGGTTGAGCCCGTCCAGGCCGAGCTTCTGGCTGATCAGGGTCTGGACGAACGCCAGGTCGACGCCGAGCGCGCGCACGACGAGCAGCTTCGTCACCTGATCGATGACGAAAACCAGGGCCGCCACGGCAAAGCCGATTCCACGAGTCACGTTCATTCCACCACCCCGGCACAGCGGTCGCACAAGGCGCCGTCCTGCGCAACTTCCGGGAGATGCCGCCAACAGCGGCCGCATTTATGGCGCTGGGTGGGCACGACCGTGACCGTATCACCTTTGCTCACCTTCGAGACGATGAACAGCTCGGTGAGGTCGGCCTCCGATGCCGGCAGCGACGGCACGGTGACTTCGGCCTCGAGGCTGGAGCGCACCTGCTTCTCGCGGCGATAGGGCTCGATCGCCTCGGTCACCTGCTGGCGAAGCTGGCGGATCGCGGTCCAGTCGCTCTCGACCGAAGCACCTTCCGGCAGCACCGGCCATTCGAGCATGTGGACCGATTCGTCCTCGCTCGGGAAGCGCGCCTGCCACACTTCCTCGGCCGTGAAGGCAAGGATCGGCGCCGCATAGCGGACCAGCGCGTGGAACAGCGTGTCGAGCACGGTGCGATAGGCGCGGCGCTTGGCCGAGGTCTCGGCCTCGCAATAGAGGCAGTCCTTGCGGATATCGAAGAAGAAGGCCGACAGGTCCTCGTTCATGAAATCCGTCAGCGCGCGGCTGTAGCGGTTGAACTCGAACGCATCCGCCGCCGAACGCAGCTCGGCATCGAGCTCGGCCAGCTTCGCCAGGATGTAGCGCTCGAGCTCGGGCATCTCGGCGACGGCGATGCGCTCGGCCTCGCTGAAGCCGTCGAGCGCGCCGAGCAGATAGCGGAAGGTGTTGCGGACCTTGCGGTACGCGTCACCGGTGCCGGCCAGCACTTCCTTGCCGATGCGGACATCGTCGAAATAGTCGGTCTGCGCCACCCACAGGCGCAGGATGTCGGCGCCGCCCTGGTCGATCTCCTTCAGGGGGTCGATGACATTGCCTTCCGACTTGGACATCTTCTTGCCCTTGCCGTCGAGCGCGAAGCCGTGGGTCAGCACGGCGTCATAGGGCGCCCGGCCGCGCGTGCCCGAGCTTTCGAGCAGCGACGACTGGAACCAGCCGCGATGCTGGTCCGAACCCTCGACATAGAGGTCGGCACGGGTGCCGGCGCCGTAGCGCGCCTCGATCACGAAGCTGTGGGTCGAGCCCGAATCGAACCAGACGTCGAGGATGTCGGTGATCACCTCATAATCGGCGAGCGCATATTTGCTGCCGAGCAGAATCTGGTGATCGCCCTGGTACCAGGCGTCGGCGCCGCCAGTGGTGAAGGCCTCGAGGATGCGGGCGTTCACTTCGGGATCGCGGAGATATTCGCCGGTCTGGCGGTGGACATAGAGCGCGATCGGCACCCCCCAGGCGCGCTGGCGGCTGATCACCCAGTCCGGGCGCCCTTCGACCATCGCGCGGATGCGGTTGATCGCGCGCTCGGGCACCCAGCGGGTGTTCTCGATCGCGTCGAGCGCGATGCCGCGCAGGGTTGCGCCGTTCGACGCGGTTGCCTCGCGCGATTCGTCGTCCCAGCTGGTGTCGTGCGTGACGGTGCTGGCGCGGTCCATCGGGATGAACCACTGCGGGGTGCAGCGGAAGATCACCTTGGCCTTGGAGCGCCAGCTGTGCGGATAGCTGTGGGTGAAGTCGTCGGAAGCGGCGAGCAGGCCGCCCGCTTCGCGCAGATCGGTGCAGATCGGGCCGTCCGCGGCGGTGAACTTCTTGTTGATCACCGATCCCTGGCCGCCGAGCCACAACCAGTCCGGACGGTACATGCCCGCCGCGTCGACTGCGAAGACCGGGTCAATCCCGTTCGCCTTGCAGAGCAGGAAGTCGTCCTCGCCGTGGTCGGGTGCCATATGGACGAGGCCGGTACCGGCATCGGTGGTGACGAAGTCGCCGGCGAGCAGCGGACGCGGCTTGGCGAAGAAGCCGCCCAACTCATGCATCGGGTGCTGCGCGATGGCGCCGGCGAGATCGGAGCCCTTTCCGGTCCACAGAATTTCGAGTGGGCCAGTCAGGCCCGCTCGCTTCCCAATCGCAGGAAGCAACGCCTCTGCGACGAGGATGCTTTTATTGGAGAACTTGTCAGCGATTTCCTCGCTCATGCCGTCGAAGGTTGAGGCGACAGCGGTACCCGTCCTCGCAAGAACGTAGTCAATCTCCGGCCCATAAGCCAAAGCCTGGTTCACCGGGATCGTCCACGGGGTGGTCGTCCAGATCACCGCATGGGCGCCGACCAGCTCGGGCGCGTTCGGCGCCTCGGTGATCTCGAACGCCACGTCGATCTGAGTCGAGGTGATGTCCTCATATTCGACCTCGGCTTCGGCCAACGCGGTCTTCTCGACCGGCGACCACATCACCGGCTTGGCGCCGCGATAGAGCTGGCCGCTCTCGGCGAACTTGAGCAGCTCGCCGGCGATGATCGCCTCGCTCTCGAAGTTCATCGTGAGGTACGGATTGGACCAGTCGCCCATCACGCCCAGCCGCTCGAACTGCGCGCGCTGCACGCCGACCCATTTCTCGGCATAGGCGCGGCATTCGGCGCGGAAGGCGACGGGGTCGACTTCGTCCTTGTTGAGCTTCTTGGCGCGATAGGCCTCTTCGACCTTCCACTCGATCGGCAGGCCGTGGCAGTCCCAACCCGGGATGTACGGCGCGTCCTTGCCCATCAGGCTCTGCGAGCGGACGATGATGTCCTTGAGGACCTTGTTCATCGCATGGCCCATGTGAATGTCGCCATTCGCATAGGGCGGGCCATCGTGCAGGATGAAGCGGGTGCGGCCGGCACGCTGCGTGCGCAGCTTGTCGTACAGCCCGATCTTCGCCCAGCGCGCGAGGATGGCAGGCTCCTTCTGGGCGAGGCCTGCCTTCATGGGGAACTCGGTCTTCGGGAGGAAGACGGTGTCGCGGTAGTCTTTTTCGTCGCTCATGAGTGCGCGGGAATTAGAGGAAGCCGCGCTCCATGCAAAGCAGATGTTGCGGGTTTTGCCCTGTTCGGGACAGGAGAGCGCCTAAGCGAGGATTTCGCGTGCCTTTGCGGCGTCCAGATCGATCTGCACCTTGAGCGCTTCGAGCGAGTCGAACTTCGCTTCCGGACGGAGATATTCGATCAGCTGCACCTCGATCGCCTGGCCGTAGAGGTCGCCCGAGAAATCGAAGAAATAGGGCTCGAGCAGCTCGACCGGCGGCTCGAAGGTCGGGCGGATGCCCAGGCTGGCAACGCCGCCGACTACGCGCCCGTCGGGCAAGCGACCGCGCACCGCATAGATGCCGTAGGCGGGCCGCAGATAGTTGGCGAGGCTGAGGTTCGCCGTCGGGAAGCCGAGCGTGCGGCCGACCTGGTCGCCATGCTGGACCACGCCTTCGATCGCGAAGGGGCGGGTGAGCAGCCGCGCCGCCTCGGCCGGGCGGCCTTCGCGAAGATGCGCGCGGATGCGGCTCGACGAGACCGTCTCGCCATCGAGTTGCACCGGAGCGACCGTTTCGGCCGAGAAGCCCAGTTCCTCGCCCAGCGCGGCGAGCGTCGCGACATCGCCCTCGCGTCCCTTGCCGAAAGTGAAGTCGCCGCCGGTGACGACGCCGCCGGCCCCGATCATCGCGACCAGCCGCTCCTCGGCAAAGCCGCGCGCGCTGAGCGCCGCCAGCTCGGCATTGAACGGGAACACCAGCATCGCATCGACGCCGGCTTCGGCGAGGAGGCGCTGGCGCTGGTCCATCGTGGTCAGGCGGAACCAGGGGCTGTCCGGGCGGAAATAGCGCTGCGGGTGCGGATCGAAGGTGCCGACGATGGCCGGCCGCCCTTCGGCGCGCGCACGCGCCACCGCATGGCCCACCACCGCCTGATGTCCCAGGTGAAATCCGTCGAAATTGCCGAGCGCGACGATTGCACCCCGATAGCGGGGCGGAATCGGCGCGCCGCCGTCGAGACGCTCCATGACCGGGCCTATAGGGGCGCCTAGCGGCCCGGCACAATCCCCGCGCGAATCACGCGCAGGACATTGCCGCCCATCACCTTGCGGATTTCGTCGGGCGAGAGGCCGGCATCGACCAGCCCGCCGGTGATCGCGATCAGCTGCGACGAATCCCAGCCGGTGGTTACTGCGCCATCGAAATCCGAGCCGAGGCCGACATGATCCACCCCGACCAGCTGGCGCACATGCAGGATCGCGCGGACCACCTTCGCCGGCTCGGTGCCGCACACCGCCGCGTCCCAATAGCCGATGCCGACCACGCCGCCGGTGGCCGCGACGCCGCGAATCTCGTCGTCGGTCAGGTTGCGGTTGACCTTGCAGGTCGCCTGCACGCCGCCATGGCTGGAGACGACGGGGCGCTTGGCCAGCCTGAGAATCTCCGCCACCGATTCGTGGCTCGAATGGGCGATGTCGACGATCATGCCGAGCTGCTCCATCCGCGCGAGCACCTGGCGGCCGAGCGGGGTGAGCCCGCCCTTCTTCATCCCGTGCATCGATCCGGCGACGTCATTGTCGAAGAAATGGGCGAGCCCCGCCATGCGAAAGCCCGCTTCATGGAGCTTGTCGAGATTGCCGATCTGGCCCTCGATGTCCTGCAGCCCCTCGATCGAGAGCATGCCGCCGACGACCTTCTTGCCTGCGCCGCGATCGGCGAGCAGCTGGTCGAGTTCCTGCGGAGTGTGGATCACCCGCAGCTTGCCGTTCGAGCCGGCGGCGGCGCGATCGAGCTTGCGGGCATGGAACAGCGAGCGCTCGAGCAGCGAGGTCCAGGTCTTGGGCGGCTGGAGCTGGGCGATGGTCAGCAGCGTGATGTTGTCGGTATCGCCCGAATTTGCATCGTAATTCTGGTGCTTCGGCGTCTTGGTGACCGAGGAGAAGACCTGCAGCGCGACATTGCCTTCCAGCAACCGCGGCAGATCGACCTGGCCGGTGTTCGAGCGCTCGAGCAGGCTGCGGTTCCACATCAGCGTGTCGGCATGCATGTCGGCGATCTGCAGCGAGGCGTGGAGCTTCTTCACCGCATCGCTCGGTTTGGCGAGCTTCGTCGGCACCACCTTGTTCATGCTGCCTTCGACGATCCCCGGGGCGAAGCCGAAAAAGCCGACCGCGGCGAGCGCCAGCACGATCAGCACACCCCAAAGGATCTTCTTCTTCATCCCGTCCGCTCCAATGTCACGAAGCTGTAGGCAGGGCGCCCCGCTTCTTGCGCGAAATCCTCGCGCGCAACTTCGCGCCATTCAACCCCGAAAGCGGGGACATGCGCGTCCCCTTCCGGGGAGGCATGGACTTCGGTGAGCTCGATCCGGTCGGGCGTGAACAGCGCGAAGATCTCCGCGCCGCCGATCACCGCGACGTCGCCGGGGCCGGCAAGCGCCAGCGCTTCCTCGGGCGAATGAGCTACTTCGGCGCCCTCGGCGTGCCAGGCGCGATCGCGGGTCAGCACGATATGCCGGCGGCCGGGCAGCGGCGCGGGAAAGCTGTCAAAGGTCTTGCGACCCATGATCATCGGCTTGCCCATGGTCTGCGCCTTGAAGCGCTTGAGGTCTGCCGGCAGCCGCCAGGGCAACTGATTATCGACGCCGATCACGCCATTGTCGGCGCGGGCGAGGTGGAAGGAAATCACCTGCATTCACGGCCTCCGGCGGCGTGGTCAGGCATTCCCGCCGGCCTGCGCCTTGGCGCCGTTGCTCCAGCCCTTCTGCCATGCGGCCATGAGCGTGCCGCTCTTGTAGGGGCTTGCCGATTCCGGCTTGCCGTTCTTTCCTGCCGCATAGCCTTCCTGCCATGCCCGGTCCTGCGGTGCTGCCATATTCTTTCTCCGTGATACCGCCGGGCAGGAGGCGCCCGGCAAACAATTTGGCTGAGTTCTAGACCGCCACCGGCGCCTTGATGTGCGGCTGGGCGACGTAATCGTGGATCACGAAGTCCTCATATTCATAGGCGTCGATCGAGCCCGGATCGCGCAGGATCTCCAGCCGCGGGATCGGGCCCGGGGTGCGGCTCAGCTGCTCGCGCGCCTGGTCGAGATGGTTCGAATAAAGGTGGCAGTCGCCGCCGGTCCACACGAAGTCGCCGACTTCCAGCCCCGCCTGCTGCGCGAGCAGATGGGTGAGCAGCGCATAGCTGGCGATGTTGAACGGCACGCCGAGGAAGATGTCGGCCGAGCGCTGGTAGAGCTGCAGGCTCAGCTTGCCGTTCGCGACATGGCACTGGAACAGGCAGTGGCAGGGCGCCAGCGCCATCGCGTGGAGTTCGCCCGGGTTCCATGCCGAGACGACCATGCGGCGCGAGCCGGGATTGGTCTTCAGCGTCTCGATCAGCTCCTTGATCTGGTCGATATGGCGGCCATCCGCCGCCTCCCAGTCGCGCCACTGCTTGCCATAGACCGGGCCGAGATCGCCATTCTCGTCGGCCCATTCGTCCCAGATGCTGACCTTGCGCTCCTGCAGCCACTGCACATTGGTGTCGCCGCGCAGGAACCAGAGCAGCTCGATCAGGATCGAGCGAAGATGCAGCTTCTTGGTGGTGAGTAGCGGGAAACCCTGGCGCAGATCGAATCGCATCTGGTGGCCGAACACGCTCAGTGTGCCGGTGCCGGTGCGGTCCATCTGCTTGGCGCCGGTGTTCAGCGCGCGTGCCATCAAGTCGAGATATTGCTGCATGAGCCCAGCCTAGCCCTGTGCCTGCGCGAGGCCAAGCCGGCGAGACGCATCCATTGTGGAGAAACCGCGCCTCTGGGCGGAGTCCGTTATGGACCCGGTCGCGCTTCGACGGGGCCGGCCCGGCTGGCAACCGAGATGCATGTTGTTCGGCCCCGCCAAGCCACCCCTGCGCCTGCCAGACAGCGAAGCGGCGGGCGCATTGTTCGCGCCGCTGGCAGGTGAGCGGGTGGAGACGATGGCCTTTGCCTATCTCGACCGGCATCAGCAGGTGCTCGGCATGCGCCATGCCCGCTCGGCCTGGCGCGACCAGCTCGACCTGCCGATCCGCGATATTGCGGCGGACGCGATCGCGTTCCATGCCTTTGCCGTGGTGATGGCGCACAACCATCCGAGCGGCGACCCCACCCCCAGCCGGGCCGATCGCGAAGCGACCGACCGGCTCGCCCGTGCGCTCGATACGCTGGGCGTGCGGCTGCTCGATCATCTGGTGATTGCCGCACAGGGCATCACCAGCTTCCGCAGCTTAGGGTTCCTTTGATTCTTCCTTGGGCAGCACGGCCGGGGTCGCGGTCTTGCCGCTCTTGCATGCGCGGATTGCGCTCGGTTCGGGGCGATCGCCCTTGGCCTCGAAGATCGCGATATAGCCGCCGGCCGAGGGCATCGGCCTGATCGACACCAGCGCATAGCCGACCGCGGCGAACTCGCATTTCAGCAGCTCGGGCGGGGTGCCGTGATCCTGGGTCGGGCGATCGGCATCGACCACCACGGCCTGGCCACCGGGCGCCAGCGCCGGGCGCAGCCGCCAGAGGAACTCATAGGGGCTGCCGATCTCATGATACATATGGACCATGAGCACGCGGTCGAAGCTGTTCTCGGGCAGCCGCGGATCGGCGGGCAGGCCAAGGCGGACGCTGACATTGTCGAGCTTCTCGCGCAGCACGCGGGTCGCCAGATAGTCGCGCGTCTCGGGCACGATGTCTTCTGCCACAACGCGGCCGTCATCGCCGACGCGCGCGGCGAGGCGAACGGTGTAATAGCCTTCGCCAGCACCAATATCGGCCACGGTCATGCCTGGCTTGATGCCGGCCAGGTCCATTACCTGCGCCGCTTCGTTGAGGCGGTCGCGCGCTTCCTCGGTCGACCAGCGCGGCGAAAGGATGCCGGCCACCGGCCGGTCGGCGGCGGGGAAGCCGCTATTGGCCGCGGGGGTGCCCTGTTCCTTGTTGTCGATCGCCACCGGCGCGCCGCTGCACGCCGCCAGCATCAAACCCAGGAACAGCGCGGGGCCGGGTCTCAATCGACATCCTCCACTTCGACCGTCTCGCCGGTCACGCGCTGGGATAGCGCGGCCGCCATGAACGCGTCGAGGTCTCCATCGAGCACATCCGAAGGCGCAGTGGAAGTAACGCCCGTGCGGAGATCCTTAACCAGCTGATATGGCTGGAGCACATAGGAGCGGATCTGGTGGCCCCAGCCGATATCGGTCTTGGTCGCGTTGGTCGCGTTGGCCGCGGCCTCGCGCTCGGCCAGTTCGCGCTCGTAGAGGCGGGCGCGCAGCTGGTTATAGGCCTCGGCCTTGTTCTTGTGCTGCGAACGCTGGTTCTGACACTGCACCACGATGCCGGTGGGTAAGTGGGTGATGCGCACTGCCGAATCGGTGGTGTTGATGTGCTGGCCGCCCGCGCCCGATGCGCGATAGGTGTCGATGCGCAGCTCGCTCTCGTTGATCTCGATCGCGATGTCGTCGTCGATCACCGGGTAGACCCAGATCGAGGAGAAGCTGGTATGGCGGCGCGCGGCGCTGTCGTACGGCGAGATGCGGACGAGGCGGTGCACACCGCTTTCGGTCTTGGCGTAGCCATAGGCGTTCTCGCCCTTCACCAGCAACGTGGCCGACTTGATGCCCGCCTGTTCGCCGGCATGATAGTCGACCAGCTCGACCTTCAGGCCGTGGCGCTCGGCCCAGCGCGTGTACATGCGCTGGAGCATGCCCGCCCAGTCGTTGCTCTCGGTGCCGCCGGCGCCCGAGTTGATCTCGATATAGGTGTCGTTGGCATCGGCCTCGCCCGAGAGCAGGGCCATGACCTTGTCCTTCTCGGCGCGCTCGGCCAGCGCGGCAAGGCTGGCGGTGCCTTCCACCGCCATGTCCTCGTCGCCCTCGGCTTCGGCCATCTCGATCAGCTCGGCGGTGTCGTTGAGCTCGGTCTCGATCGCGCGGGTGGCGGTGATCGATTCGTCGAGCCGGCGACGCTCGCGCATCACCTCCTGGGCCTTTTTCGCGTCGTTCCACAGGGTCGGGTCCTCGACGCGCGCATTGAGCTCGTCGAGCCGGCGCAGCGCGCGGTCCCAATCGAGGAACCGGCGGAGCAGCGCGAGCGACTCCTTGATGTTGTCGACGTGAGCCTGCGCTTCGGCGCGCATAATCGTAACTCCAAATCTTTTACGTCATCCCGGCGAAAGCCGGGATCTCGTGCCTCAGGCCGATCGCTCGTTGCCTGAGATCCCGGCTTTCGCCGGGATGACGATATAGTGCGCCCGCTAGTAGATTCCGCCCTCGCGTTGCAAGAAGTCGCTGTCGGCTTCCTGCTTCTTGGGAGCGGCCTTCTTCTCGACGGCCTTCGTTTCGGTCTCCTCGCCCGGCCCGCGGCGGCCGCGGCGCTGGTCGGTCTCGGGCTTGAACGCTTCCCAGATAATGCCCGAAAGCGGATCGCTCGACGGCCAGCCGCCGGTCACCGGCTTGCCGCTGGCGCGGTCGATTCGAACCATGCGGATACCCTGCGGCGCGGTGAAGGGCAGCTTCTCCATGCCTTCGAAGGCGGGAATGGCGAATTGCTTGAAGATCGGCGCGGCGATCGAGCCGCCCTGGGCATAGCCACCCAGATTGGTCGGCGTGTCATAGCCGATATAAAGGCCGCCGATCATCTGCGGAGTGCCGCCGACGAACCACACATCGGTCGGGCCCGAAGTCGTGCCGGTCTTGCCCATCATCGGCCGGCCGAGGTCGCGCAGCACGGTCGCGGTGCCGCGCTGGACGACGCCCTCGGCGATATGGACCATCTGATAGGCGGAGAGCGGATCGAGCACCTGCTTGGCGCGGGTGACCGGACGCGGCATCGCGCCGCCCTTCCAGTCGGGCGCGTTACAGCCTTCGCAGGGGCGCCAGTTCTCCGGCCACACCACCTGGCCCTTCCGGTTCTGGACGAAGTCGATCAGCGACGGATTGAGCGCCCGGCCATGGTTCACCAGGATCGAATAGGCGTTGACCATGCGCGTCACGGTCGTCTCGCCTGCGCCCAGTGCATAGCTGAGATAGGGCGGAAATTTCTGGCGCGACACGCCGATGCGCTGCATCAGGTCGACGACATGATCCATGCCGGTCTGGTTGGCGATCTGCACCGTCATCAGGTTGCGCGACTGCTCGATGCCCCAGCGCAGAGTCTTCGGACCGGCGCCGCGGGCATTGCCGAAGTTGCGGAAGCACTTCTGGCCGAGATTGGCGCCCTGCCACACGCAGAATGGGCCATCGACCACGATCGAAGCCGGGGTCATGCCCTGCTCGAGCGCGGCGGCATAGACGATCGGCTTGATCGTCGAGCCCGGCTGGCGCTGCGCCTGGGTGGCGCGGTTGAAGCTCTGGATGCTCGAATCGAAGCCGCCCTGCATGGCGAGAATGCGCCCGGTGCGCGGATCCTCGACCACCATGCCGCCCGAGACCTTGGGGATTGACCGCAGCGCCCATTGGCTGCCTGCTTCCGGTGCCACCGCGATGATATCGCCGGGCTCGAACGCGTCGAACGACTGGCCGCCCTTGCCGCGTACCGGCATCGCCGCTGCCCATTTGGGCACGGTGCCAGTGCTGCCATCGTCAAAGCCGATCTGCCAGCTGTCGCCGCTGCGTGCGATCAGGATACCGGCGCGCCAATCCTCGTAATCGAGCCTGATATTGGTGTTGAGCAGCGCCTGCAGCCAGCTGCGACTGATGTCCTTGTGGCCGATCGGGCCCGACCAGCCACGGCCGCGGTCATAGCGCAGCAGGCCGTCGCGCAGCGCCTTCTGGGCATATTCCTGCAGCTTGGGATCGAGCGAGGTGCGGACCCACAGGCCGCCCTGATAGACGCTATAGGGGCCGGTCTCGCTGTTCTCGCCGAACTTGTCGAGCAGCTGGCGGCGCACTTCCTCGGTGAAATAGCCGCCGACGCGCTCGAACTTCGGCGTCTGGCGCGGCACGGTGCCAAGCGGCGAGGCGACCGCCGAATCATGCTGCGCCTTGTCGATGAAGCCGTTGTCGAGCATCTGGCCGAGCACCCAGTTGCGGCGCTCCAGCGCGCGCTCGGTGTGGCGCTCGGGATCGTAGTTGGACGGGCCCTTGGGCAGGATCGCCAGATAGGCCATTTGCGGTAGGGTCAGCTGGTCGAGCTCCTTGCCGAAATAGGCCTGGCTCGCTGCCTCAACACCGCCGGCATTGCGCCCCAGCTCGATCGAGTTGAGGTACAGCTCCATGATCTGCTGCTTGGTGAGCGTATCCTCCATGCGCCAGGCAAGGATGCCTTCCTTGGCCTTGCGCAGATAGCTCGTCTCGTTGCCGACCAGCAGGTTCTTGGCCACCTGCTGGGTGATCGTCGAAGTGCCGCGCGGCGTCGAGCCGCTGATCAGGCCCTGGAAGGCGGCGCGGGCGAGGCCCGGGAAATCGACGCCGTGATGCTCGAAGAAGGTCTTGTCCTCGGCGGACATATAGGCCTCGACCAGCAGCTTCGGATATTCGGCGAAGCTCAGCTGCACGCGGCGCTCGCGCGCATAGCTGTAGATCGGCAGGCCCTCGGCCGAGCGGACATTGGTCGGCAGCGGCGGCTCGTAGTTCTTCAGCGTGTCCACCGAGGGCAGGTTGCGCGCGATGAACAGCCAGACGAGGAACACGAACACGCCGGCGAGCAGCGCCAGCACCGCGAGGATGCGGAACCACCAGCGGTGGCGGATGCGACCGAACAGGCCCTTGAAGCCCCCGATCTCGCGCTTGATGCGCATCTTTACGCTGGAAGTGGAACCGTCGGACATGCGGGTCGCGGTTTAGCAGGATTGGCCGGGGAAGGAAGCCGGGAGTCTGGCGGCTTGCCGCACTCCATCGTCCACAGGAGAGGAATGCCCCAAAACGGGTTTATTCCCAAAGTGAAACCACTTTCCCCCGCACCCTCTATAATGAGGACACGAGGGGAATGGAGGGGATGCTTTTCAACGAGACGCCATAGTCCGCGACGCCATGCGCGTCGCGAAATGGATTTCCACGGCCTTGCGCACGCTCTGCGCCACTTTCCGACGGCCTTCGTCCGAGGCCAGGAAAGCGGCATCGGATTCGTTCGAGATATAGCCCGTCTCGAACAGGATCGAGGGCATGTCCGGTGCTTTGAGCACCATCAGCGATGCCATGCGGTGGAAGTTCGCCTTGATCGGGATCAGCGGCTGGGCCTCGCGGCCGAGCAGCCGGGCGAATCCCGCCGAGGCATTCATCGTCTCGCGCTGGGTGAGGTCGATGAGGATCGAGGAAATGTCCGGATTCTGCGTACCGAGATCGACGCCGGCAATGATGTCGGCCTTGTTCTCGCGCGCCGCCAGCCGGGCTGCTTCCTTGTCGGAGGCGACTTCGGACAGTGTATAGACCGTGGCGCCCGATGCATCGGCGTTGCCGGCACTGTCGCAGTGGACGGAGATGAACAGGTCCGCGCCCAGCTTGCGGGCAAGGCCATAGCGTTCCTGGAGGACCAGGAAACGATCGTCCTCGCGAGTGAGCGCCACGCGCACCCGGCCCGAGGCGAGCAGCGCGTCCTTGATCGCGAGCGCGGTCTTGAGCGTGAGGTCTTTCTCGCGCAGGCCGCTTGCGCCGATCGCGCCCGGATCATGCCCGCCATGGCCGGCATCGATCACGACGAGCGGCCGGTCCGCCTCGCCATAGACGCGCGGCAGCGCGGCTGGTGGCGCACGGCGGGGCAGTGCGATCGTCTCGCTATAGCTGTTGCGGCCCGCGGGCTGCACATAGGAGAAGGGTGGCAGGAAGCTCATCCGGCGCTCGGCGGCGGCGCGCGCGAACTGCGCGTCATCGACGGTGCGTAGTTGCAGCGTGAGCGTGCGCCCGTCGCTGCCGAAGCGGCCCTCGGTCACGATCGCCGGTCGTGCCAGGTCGAGCACGATGCGCGCGCCCTCGGTGCCCTGGGAGCCCTGTCGGATGCTCGTCACCGGCCCTTCGGCATAGGTGCGATTACCCGGCTCGGCGCCCTTGGCGTCCAGCACGATACGCTGTGGTCCAGCGAGCATGAAAGCGCTTGCCTGGGAAACGGGTGCGTCAAACCTGACGATAACCCGGTCGCCCTTCACGCGCACTTCCTGCACGACGCCCGCCCAGCTGGGAACTCCGGTCAACCAGCCGGAGAGCAAGGCGAGCAGGAACAGCACCCTGACGCTATGCCGCGCCGGGGCTCTGGGGGTCCAGCCCAAAACCATAGATTGATACTCGACTACACGTCTGCCCTGACGAGGTCAGACTAGGAGACGGGCCTCAAATCACCGTGAAATTTTGCGGTTAATTTCGAATTAGGCAAAATTTTGCCGGCAAACCGGCAAAGCCCTGCCGGTCTGTTTGCCGCTTTTAGCCAAGGTTGCCGCGCGGGTACGGTAATGCTAGGCAGCATTGTCCCGGCCCTTGCGCCGGACCTTTTCCGCGGCCACATCTTGTCGCGACAGTTCAGGTTGACGCTCACATGAGGCAATTTCCGCAACGTCTGCACCGATTGGCCGAGAGGGCCGGTCGCGTGATGGCGGCGGAGTCGGCGGACCACCGGTTCGCGCGTGCCCTGCGAGCAGCAGCAGTTTTCGAAACCTGCGAGACCGCAGCCGGCGAACCCGCCGGCCAAGGCCGCATTGTATATCGCGCGCCTGCGCGAGCCCTCCGCATCAAAAGTCCAGAGGGCTGGGGCCGGCGCGCCCGGAGAACCATAAATGACCATGCGTATGCTGATCGACGCACGCCACCGGGAGGAAACCCGCGTGGCCGTCGTCAAGGGAAGCCGAATCGAGGAGTTTGATTTCGAGTCCGCTGAGCGCAAGCAGCTCAAGGGCAATATCTATCTGGCCAAGGTGACCCGCGTGGAGCCGTCGCTCCAGGCGGCCTTCGTGGATTACGGTGGCAACCGCCACGGCTTCCTGGCCTTTAGCGAAATCCATCCCGACTATTACCAGATCCCCAAGGAAGACCGCGAAGCGCTGCTCCGCGAGGAAGCCGAGCATGCGGCCGAGGAAGCCGCGCTGCGCGCCGAGGAGGATGGTGACGACGAGCACGATCACGACCATGACGACGAAGGCGGCGTGGAAGTACTCGAGCGTCCGGTCGACGACGAGGACGGCGAAGGCGAGCATGATGCCGAAGCCGGCGAAGGCGAGGAAGCCCGTGAGGGCGGTCGTTCGCGCAAGCGTCGCGGCAAGGGCAATGGCGGCGAGGACAGCCCGGCCGAGGCTCTGCGCCAGCGCCGCATGAACCTGCGCCGCCGCTACAAGATCCAGGACGTGATCCGCCGCCGCCAGGTGCTGCTGGTCCAAGTCGTCAAGGAAGAGCGCGGCAACAAGGGCGCGGCCCTCACTACCTATCTCTCGCTCGCCGGCCGTTACTGCGTGCTGATGCCGAACACCGCGCATGGCGGCGGCATCTCGCGCAAGATCAGCTCGGCTGCCGACCGCAAGCGCCTCAAGGGCATCATGGCGGACCTCAAGCTGCCGCCGACGATGGGCTGCATCGTCCGCACCGCGGGCCTCCAGCGCACCAAGGTCGAGATCAAGCGCGACTTCGACTATCTCGCGCGGCTTTGGGACGGCATCCGCGAGGAGACGCTCAAGTCGACTGCGCCAGCGCTCGTCTATGGCGATTCGGATCTGCTCAAGCGCGCGATCCGCGACATCTATAATCGCGACATCGACGAAGTGATCGTCGAGGGCGAGGACGGCTATCGCCAGGCCAAGGACTTCATGAAGCTCCTGATGCCCAGCCACGCCAAGAAGGTGAAGCAGTACGCCGACGCAGTGCCGCTGTTCCAGCGCGCCGGCGTCGAGGATCAGCTCTCGGCGATGTATAACCCGGTCGTCCAGCTCAAGAGCGGCGGCTATCTGGTCATCAACCCGACCGAAGCGCTGGTCTCGATCGACATCAACTCGGGCCGCTCGACGCGCGAGCACAATATCGAGCAGACCGCGACCGCGACCAACCTCGAGGCCGCGCACGAGATCGCCCGCCAGCTGCGCCTGCGCGACATGGCCGGGCTGGTCGTGATCGACTTCATCGACATGGATCATGGCTCGAACGTCCGTAAGGTCGAGAAGGCGATGAAGGAGGCGCTGAAGAACGATCGCGCCCGTATCCAGGTCGGTCGCATCTCGGCTTTCGGCCTGATGGAAATGAGCCGCCAGCGCCTGCGCACCGGCGTGCTCGAAGCCTCGACCGTGTCGTGCCCGCATTGCGAAGGTACCGGCCTGGTCCGCACTGCGTCGTCGGCCGGCCTGTCGGCGCTGCGCATGATCGAGGACGAGGCCGCTCGCGGTCGCGGCTCGGTGATCACGCTGCGTGCCAGCCAGGAAGCTGCCTTCTACGTGCTCAACAAGAAGCGCGCCGACATTGCCGAGATCGAGGATCGCTACGGCGTTACCGTCGAGATCCTGTCGGACGGCGAGCTTGAGGGCGCGCGCATGTCGGTCGAATGCTCCGGCCCGCCGCCGGCGCACGCGCCGAAGTTCGAGAAGCTGGTCGAAGAGCCTGAGGACGACGACTACGTCGAGGAGATCGACGAAGAGGAAGAGGAGCTCGAGGAAGAGGCCGAGAGCGACAATCGTCGGCAGGGCCGTGGCGAGCGCCGGGACCGCGAAGAGGGTGAAGGCAATGGCAAGCGCCGCCGCCGCCGCCGTGGCCGTGGCCGTGGCCGTCGCGAGGAAGGCGAAGGCGCCGAGGGTGAGGCCGAGGCCGAGACCGGCGAGGAAGCCGAAGTCGAGGGCGAAGCCGCCGAGGGCGAGGAAGCACCTGTCGCCGCCGAGGGCGAAGGCCGTGAAGGCGGGCGCAAGCGCCGCCGCCGTGGCCGTCGCGGCGGTCGCCGTGGCGATCGCGCCGAGGGCGCCGAGGGTGAGGCCGATGCCGAAGCCGGTGACGACGTGACCGAGGCTGCGGCCGAAGTCGCCGCGCCGGTCGAGGTCGCGCCGGAGCCGGTCGCCGAGGAAGCGCCGGCCAAGCCGAAGCGCACGCGCCGGAAGAAGGTTGAAACTGTCGAGGCGGAAGCCGCGCCTGCGGTCGAAGCGCTGGTGGAAACCGCTGCCGAGCCGGTTGCCGAGGAAGCCGCACCGGCCAAGCCGAAGCGTACCCGCAAGAAGAAGGTCGAGGCTGTCGAAGCCGAAGCCGCGCCTGCGGTCGAAGTGCCGGTGGAAGCTGCTGTCGAGCCGGTCGCCGAAGAGGCTGCACCGGCCAAGCCGAAGCGCACGCGCAAGAAGAAGGTCGAGGCTGTCGAGGCGGAACCTGCCCCGGCGGTTGAGGCTGCACCCGTTGCCGAGGAAGCCGCTCCTGCCGAGCCGGTTGCCGAAGGTGAAGGCGAGGGTGAAGGTGAAGATGGCTCGCCGCGTCGCGGCTGGTGGCAGCGCACCTTCGGCGCCTGATCCACGGGACTGAAAGAAAAACGGGCGTCGGTTCAAATCGGACCGGCGCCCTTTTTCATGGCTTCACGCGCGGTTCATCGGGGCATGTGCACGGCCAATGCCATTGATCGCGGGTGGAAATCGGAGGATACGAACCGCCATGAAGCGCATCCTCGCCCTGCTCTCGGCAGCTTTGCTGCTCTGGGTCCAGCCCGCCGCTGCTCAATCCATCCTGCGGGATGCCGAGACCGAGGCGCTGCTCAACGATATGGCCAAGCCGCTGTTCATCGCGGCCGGCCTCTCGCCTGCCAATGGCAAGGTGGTGCTGATCAACGACAATTCGATCAACGCCTTCGTCGCCGGCGGCCAGATCGTCTATGTCCATTCGGGGCTGATCGACGCGGCGGACAGCGCCAATGAAGTGCAGGGCGTGATCGCCCACGAAATCGGCCATATCGTCGGCGGGCACGCCGTGTTCCAGAATGACGGCGGTTATACCAACATCTCGATCCTCAGCCTGTTGCTCGGCGTCGCGGCGATGGCGGCGGGCAGCGGCGAGGCGGGCACCGGCATCCTGATGGCCGGCCAGCGCGCCGCCATCGGCAAGTATCTCGCGTTCAGTCGCGTCCAGGAAAGCTCGGCCGATGCTGCCGGCGCCAAGTTCATCAACAACGCCGGGATCAGCGGCAAGGGCATGCTGAGCTTCTTCAACAAGCTCACCGCCCAGATGCACCGCTATGGCTATTACGCAACCAATCCCGAGGTTGATCCCTTCGCCCAGACCCACCCGATGTCGCAGGATCGCGTTGAGACGCTCAAGGCCGACCTGATGAACGCGCCGAGCTGGAACAAGCCGCTCGATCCGGATCTCGAGCGTCGCTTCAAGCGCGTCCAGGCCAAGCTGCGCGGCTATGTCAGCGATCCGAAGGACACGCTCGGCAAATATCCGGTGAGCGACCAGTCGGTGCAGGCGCATTATGCGCGCGCCTATGCCTATCACAAATCGGGCTATCCCGAGCAGGCGGCCTCCGAGACCCAGGCGCTGGTGAAGCTCGCGCCCAAGGATCCCTATTTCCTTGAGCTCGAAGGGCAGATCCTGCTCGAATCGGGCGACCCGCGGGGGGCGCTGGCGCCGCTGCGCGAGGCGACGTCGCTGTCGGGCAACCAGCCGCTGATCGCCGCCACGCTCGGCCACGCGCTGCTCGCCACCGAGGACAAGACCAATCTCGAAGAAGCCGAGCGCGTGCTCAAGACCGCAGTGGCGCGTGACAACGACAATCCCTTTGCCTGGATGAACCTGGGCACGGTCTATGATCGCAAGGGCGACGAGCCGCGTACCGCGCTGGCCACGGCCGAGCGCGCGCACCTGATGGGCGATGTCGGCACGGCGCTTATGAGTTCGCGCGCAGCGATGGCGGGCCTGCCGCAGGGCTCGGCCGACTGGGTGCGCGCCCAAGACATCAACATGGTTTCCCAGACCGCCTGGGATGAAATCCGGAAGAAGAAGGGGCGGTAGGGCCTGTGATCGAGCGTCTGTTGGGCAACAAGCTGGCGCTTGCCGGCGCCTTCATCCTGTGTGCGCTGCTGGGGGCGGGCCTCTTCGCCGGCATCCAGTCGCTGGTTCCCGGCATCGGCGCGCGGGGTCAGAGCGAGCGTGCGATGCATGACTGGGTGCTCGCCCATCCCGAGGTGCTGCTCGAATCTGTCGAGCGCTACAACCAGAAGCAGAGCGCCAAGGCCGAGCAGGCGCAGGCCGACGCGACCGCGGCAGCGGAAAAGCTCCTCCCCGCCGAGCGTCCCAAGCTCGAGACGCCCTATGCCGGCGCCTGGGCGGGCAATCCCAAGGGCGATGTCACTTTGGTCGCCTTCATGGACTATGCCTGCGGCTATTGCCGCGCCAGCCTGCCGGCGATCGAGGAGCTGTTGAAGCGCGATCCCAACATCCGCGTCGTCTACCGCGAATATCCGGTACTGGGCCCCGACAGCCTGGTCGCGGCGCGCTGGGCGCTGGCGGCGGCCGAGCAGGACAAGTTCCGCGCCTTCCACGATGCGCTGTTCGCGATGGACGGGCCGAGTGCCGCCAATATCGAGGCTGCGGCGCAGAAGGCCGGGCTCGACATGGCGCGCGCCAGGCAGGTCGCCCAGTCCAAGGCGATCGAGGCCGAGGTCGTTGCCAACCACAAGTTCGGCCAGAAGCTGGCGATGACCGGCACGCCGAGCTGGGTGGTCGGCGGCAAGCTGCTCTACGGCATGCGCGACTATGACGGCCTTGCTGCGGCGGTGGCCGAGGCGCGGAAGAAGTGACGACCTAATTCTTTCCCCAGCTTGCTGGGGGAGGAAGTACCCAATAGCTCCGATTTTTGTACCGACCGGTTGCCGCGCCGCATTGGCGCCCCTACTTAGCGGGTCCTTTCCCGGCCGGGGGCAACATGACATCCATTCTTTCCATCAACGGCGTGAGCAAGACCTATGGCTCAGGCCACAAGGCGCTCGATCATGTCGACCTGGAGATCCGCCGCGGCGAGATCTTCGCGTTGCTCGGGCCCAATGGCGCCGGCAAGACCACGCTGATCTCGATCATCTGCGGCATCGTCACGCCGAGCACCGGTACGATCCTGGTCGACGGGCATGACGCGATCCGTTCCCCGCGCGAGGCGCGCTCGAAGATCGGGTTGGTGCCGCAGGAAATCGCGGTCGACATGTTCTCTACCGTCGGCAGCGCGCTGCGCTTCTCGCGCGGCCTGTTCGGCAAGGCGCCGAACCAGGACTATTGCGACCAGATCCTCAAGGACTTGTCGCTGTGGGACAAGCGCGACGCCAAGATCATGGAGCTGTCCGGCGGCATGAAGCGCCGCGTGATGATCGCCAAGGCGCTCAGCCACGAGCCCGACATCCTGTTCCTCGATGAACCCACCGCCGGCGTCGATGTGTCGCTGCGCCGTGACATGTGGAAGATGATCGGCAAGCTGCGCGAGCGCGGCGTCACCATCATCCTCACCACGCACTATATCGAGGAGGCCGAGGAAATGGCCGACCGGGTGGGTGTGATCAACAAGGGCCAGCTGCTGCTGGTCGAGGACAAGGCCGAGCTGATGAAGAAGCTCGGCAAGCGCGAGCTCGATCTTTCGCTGGTCGAGCCGATGACCGCGATCCCGGCGGGCCTTGGGGAATGGCATCTCAGCCTCGAGGATGAGGGCACGCGCCTGCGCTACACCTTCGATGCCCAGGCCGAGCGCACCGGCATCCCGTCCTTGCTGCGGAAGCTGAGCGAGATGGGCATCGCGTTCAAGGATCTCGACACCAGCAAGTCGAGCCTTGAGGACATTTTCGTCGGGCTGGTCGAACAGCGCGAAGCTTCGAACGAAGGATCCGCGGCATGACCGGCATCAACTTCCACGGCATCTGGGCGATCTACAAGTTCGAGATGGCGCGCACCCTGCGCACGCTCTGGCAGTCGATCGCCACCCCGGTGATCACCACCTCGCTCTATTTCATCGTGTTCGGCGCCGGCATGGGCAGCCGCATCGCCGACATCAACGGCGTCACCTATGGCAGCTTTATCGTGCCCGGACTGATCATGCTGTCGCTGCTCACCCAGAGCGTCGCCAATGCCTCGATCGGCATCTACTTCCCCAAATTCACCGGCACGGTGTTCGAGCTGCTCTCGGCGCCGATTTCGGCGGTCGAGCTGGTCGTCGGCTTTGTCGGCGCGGCGGCGACCAAGTCGATGGTGATCGGCCTGATCATCCTGCTCACCTCTGGGCTGTTCGTGCCGCTGCGCGTCGATCACCCGCTGGCAATGCTCGCTTTCCTGCTGCTCACTTCGATCAGCTTCTCGATGTTCGGCTTCATCATCGGCATCTGGGCCAAGGGCTTCGAGCAGCTGAACGTGGTGCCGGCGCTGATCCTGACTCCGCTGACTTTCCTCGGCGGCAGCTTCTATCCGCTGAGCTTCCTGCCCGAGCCGTGGCGCACGGTCAGCCTGTTCAATCCGGTTGCCTATCTGATCAGCGGCTTCCGCTGGGCGTTCTTCGGCGATGTCGGCGATATCGATGTGCGCTGGAGCCTGGGCTTCGTCGCGGCTTTCCTTGCGCTGTGCCTTGGCCTTATCGTGACGATCTTCCGCACCGGATATCGCCTGAAGAACTAAGGGGGCTTCCATGACGCCGTTTCCGCTCGACATCTTCACCGAGCAGGAAGATGTCGATCCGAACACGCTCGCCAATCTCGGGCCGCTGGCCCGTCTGGCGGGCAGTTGGGAAGCACCCAAGGGCGTCGATCTCAATCCCAAGGCGGAAGGCCCCGAGCGGCGCGAATATATCGAGCGTATCGATTTCGCGCCGATCGACCCGCAGGCGAACGGGCCGCAGCTGCTCTACGGGCTGCGCTACCATATCCATATCACTACCGTTGAAGAGGACATCACCTTCCACGAGCAGGTCGGCTATTGGCTATGGGAGCCTGCCACCGGCATGATCCTGCAGACGCTGGCGATCCCGCGCGGCCAGGTCGCGCTCGCCAAGGGCATGGCCAGGGTGGACGACAGGGCGATCTCGCTCGAGGCGGTGCGCGGGCAGACCAGTTACGGCATCTGCTCCACCGATTTCCTCGAATATGCCTTCCGAACCGACAGCTACCGGATCGACATCGTCTTCCACGATGACGACAGCTGGAGCTACGACCTCCACACCGTGCTGACCGTGAAAGGGCAGGACGCACCCTTCGACCATCACGACCGCAACACGCTCAAGCGCGTCGGCAAGGCCAGGCCAAACCCCTGGGCGCAGATCCTTGCGGCCAAGGGGCAGGCCCAGGCCTGAGCTGCTGCCCCTTGCGAAAGCGCGGGAGAGGGGCGCTCTCCCTTACTGCACCACCGGCAGCATGATCGCCGATCCCGAGCACACCTTCTGCGTCGCCTTCTGGTAATCGCCCGGCTTGGCCTTGTAGATGTTCGGCACGAAGGTCTGCGGGTTGCGGTCGATCATCGGGAACCAGCTCGACTGGATCTGTACCATGATCCGGTGGCCCTTCTTGAAGACATGGTCATGGTCGCGCAGCGGGATCGACCAGTCGTTCACTTGGTTCGGTACCAGTGGCGTCGCCTTCTCCATCGATTGCAGATAGCGGCCGCGCTTCACTTCCATCGCGATCGGCAGCTGATAGCCGTTGAGCCCGCGCGCATAGGCGCCCAGCGCCGTCGGCGCCTTCTCGGTATCCTCGGGATAGACGTCGATCAGCTTGACCACGAAGTCGCTGTCGGTGCCGCTGGTCGCTGCCATCAGGCTGGCGGTGATCGCGCCGGTCACGGTCAGGTCGGCGTCGAGCGGCGCGCTGGTGTAGCTCAGCACATCGGGGCGATACTCGACGAAGCGCTGGTCCTCGGTCTCCCACCAGCGCCATTCGGGCGTCGCATAGGTCGCCGACATCGGCCGTGCCCGGAACGGCACCGGGTTGGCCGGATCGGAGATATATTCGCGACAGCCCTCGCCCTGTGCCGGCGCGGTGAACGACACGCTGCCATCGGCATGGAGGTACAGGCTCTTGCTCGTCGCGCCCGTAAGCGGCCACTTGTTGTAGGTCTTCCACTGCCAGCTGCCCGACTGGAAGCTCTTCATCCGATAGTCCGGCTTGGCGCCCTTGCCGTGCAGCCAATAGGCGAAGAACGGCGCCTCCACCTCCTGCATGAACTGGGTGCCGCTATCCACGCCGATCGGCACGCGGCCTAGCGCGTTGCCCGGCGAACGCCAGCTGCCATGGTTCCACGGACCAGCGACCATCAGCGCCAGGTTGTTGGGGTCGTTCTCGCGCTGCTTGTAGAAGATCTGCCAGCTGCCCCAGGGGTCTTCCTGATCCCAGTACCCGGCGACGTTGAGCGTCGGCACGGTGGTCTTCTTCAGCGTGTCCGACCAGACCTGCTTCTTCCAGAAGTCGTCATAGTCGGGATGCTCGATCATCTGCTTGTAGAGCGGCACCCGGCCCTTGAAATATTTCTCCTCGATATCGGCGGGCGAGCCTGCCTTGAGGAACCACTCGTACGTGTCATAGCGATCGTACAGGTCGATGCCGTCATTGGTTTTGTCGGCCTGCAGGCTGTTCACCCAGTCGCTGGCATAGCTCAGCCGCATCGCGCCCCAGCGGTGCAGATCGTCATTCTTCCAGTAATCGGTCCAGGCCGCCTGCGGGCTGATCGCCTTCAGCGCCGGGTGCGGGCGGGCGAGCGCGATCGCCGCGGTCAGGCCGGGATAGGAGACACCCCACATGCCGACCTTGCCGTTGTTCGACTTCACATTCTTCACCAGCCAGTCGACCGAATCATAGGCGTCGGTCGATTCGTCGATGGCGTTCTTGCCGGTCTTGATCTCGGTGGAGAGGGTGAAGGGCCCGCCTTCGGACTGGAAGCGGCCGCGCATGTCCTGGTTGACGAAGATATAGCCGTCCTTCGCCAGCGCCGCCCAACTGAACGGCACTGTCCGCGGCGAGCGGCCGGAAGCGCCATAGGGCGTGCGGCTGAGCAGGATCGGCAGCGGCCCGGTCTGGCCCTTGGGGCGCAGGATCACGGTATGCAGCTTGGTCCCGTCGCGCATCGGGATCATCGCTTCCTCGACGATGAAGGCGCCGTCATCGGCCTGCGCTGCCGGGGCAGGGGCGGTCTGCCTTGCGGGAAGCGCTGCGAGCGGGGCGCCGACGGCAACCGCCAGGGCAACGAGACTGACCAACCGCATGCGAACCTCCCCAAGAAATCGGATGCGGGAGGGGTAATCGGTGTGTTGCGGGTGTCAATCGCCTGCGCGGCGAAAGCGGAGCGCGATTGCCGGGCGCAGCACCAGCGAATTGAAGTTGATCAGCAGGTGGAAAGCGATCGGCGCGAGCAGGGTGACCGCGCCAAGATAGAGCAACGCGAAGATCGCGCCTAGAACGGTAGTCACGATCACGCCCAGCCAGCCCTGATAGCGGTGCAGCAGCCCGAAGATCAGCACCGCGGCGATAAAGGCGAAGGCGGGCGGGGCGCCGCACAGTGTGATCAGCAGCGGCAGATAGAGCCGGAAAAAGACTTCCTCGCTGATCCCGGCATTCATCGCGAGCGGAATCACCCGCAGCAGCTCGGCGCGGCTGCGTGGCATGAGTGGCGTGATATCGAGCCCCGGCACGGTCCTGGGCTGTTTGCGGCGCTTGCGCAGCAGCATTGCCAAGCCTGCGCCGATAATCCCGCCGGTCACCACTGCACCGGCCATCACCCCCAGGAAATCGGGTTCGAGCTCCGGCGTGACCAGCAGCACCGGTCCGAACAGATCGACAGGGAGGTCCCACAGCGCGTCGAGCCGCCCGATCAGCGCCAGCCCGAGCAGCGGCACGCCGAGATACATCAGGCAGGCATTGCGCGCCCAGCGCAGGAAGACGCGCTGGCGCCGCGCGCTGTCCTCGATCTCGCGAAAGCGCCGGAAGCTGCGCACGTCGCTGCGCTGGAACCAGATCAAAATGCCGAGCGACGCCGCCAGCACCAAAGGCGCGATCAGCGCGTGCATCGCATGCTCTTCGTCATGCGGTCAGCCCAATAGCCGCCACCGGCAGCCAGGCAAGTCCTTCGCGAATGCGCAAGTAGAAAGTAAATCAAGTGGCAACCGTAACAAATAGTGCATGCCACTATATCGGTTCTTTCGTTGATTGACGGAGCAATTGGGTTGGTGGAACCAAGTGGCATCGCAGTTGTCTGCGAAGCTTGGGGGAAATTGTCATGCATTTGACGCACAAGGAAGGCGAGCTTTCCGCGCGCCCTTCGACGTTCCAGGAGACGGATAAGCGCGTAGTGCGCTGGATCGCGCAGGCTGCGGTCAATGTCGAGCTGTTCACCATCCCGCTCTACATGACGTCGCTCTATTCGATCACCGGCATGCACCCGATCACCAGCCAGGGGAACAGCTTCTACAAGGGCCGCCAATGGCCCGGCGCCAAGACCAGCGCCTTCACCGATTACAAGCCGGGCAAGAAGGGCTGGGGCAACAAGAAGGCGTTCAACATCGTCTTCTCGGTATTCATCCAGGAAATGCTCCACCTGCAGATGGCGGCGAACCTTGCCACCGCGGTGGGCGCGGTGCCCAACTTCACCTCGACCGCGCTGCAGAACGAGCATCATGGCTGGACCTGTTTCGGCCCACAGCACAGCCAGATCCCCGGCATCGTCGATCTGCGTGACACCAACCGGTTTGACAGCGTCGCGGTCAACGTCGGTCCGCTCGACGAGCAGCGGATCAAGCTGTTCCTCGCGGTCGAGCAGCCGCAGGAAACGGCCGAGAAGGACATCGTCCGCAACCATGATCGCTATTTCCCCAAGGTGCCCTTCCAGTGGGACACCGACGAGGAGCTGAGCGCCAATATCATGTTCGGCTCGATCGGCTATATGTACCAGTGCTACCGCGACTATCTGCTGATCCGGTATGACGACGGCACGCGGCTCTGGGATCATGTGATGAACCCCGGCGGCCAGCAGAACGATCTGTTCAACAGCTTCAGTTCTCCCGGCCATCCGATGCGCGAGTTCATGGGCTTCGAGACCACGATCGCGATGACCGATCCGGAGATCGCGCTGAAGCAGGCGCTCAACATGATGAACGCCATCACCGATCAGGGCGAAGGCGCCACGCTCGGCGCGCGCTATGACGACAAGGGCCAGCGGATCAAGGACGGCTCGGAGAAGCTCGTCCAGGGCGACGTGAACCCGCATTACTGCCCGAACCGCGATGCGCTCGCCTCGGACTATCCGAGCTATTCGCCGATGGGCAAGCTCGTCCCCTCGGCCGATGCCGCGGCGCGCGCCGATAATGACGGCGTCGATCACTATACCCGCTTCCGCCAGATCGAGGATATTCGCGGCAGCGGCGGGCTTGAGACCTGGGACCAGTCGCCCAAGGTCGGCAACTGGGCGGCAGCGGACCTGACCACCGATCTCTATGATCCAAACGACAATCCTTATCAGCTGCCCGCGCCCGAGGCGATCGCCACCGCGCTCAACAATCTCAAGAATGGCGCGGATCATGCGGCGAACTTCGAGAAGATGAGCCAGGCAGTGTGCGGCGCGATCAAGGGCGTCACCACCGTGCTCGACAGCTATTGGAACCCCAACGGTGCCACTGTGTCCTTCCCCTTTCCGTCGATGTCGGGATCGGGGGACCGCATGTCGACCGCATGGGCGGTGTTCGGCAAGACGCCGGATCTCAGCGTGGGCGTTGCCGCGGCGGATGGCAGCGTAGTCAACCATGCCTGCCAGGGCCTCTCGGTCGAAGAAGTCGGCGAGAATTGGGGCACCAACAATTGCGCGATGACTGCGATCTACCACACCTGCCGGGGCTCGAACCTGTGCAAGGGGCAGGGCGGCTGCGGCTTCGTCCAGCTCACCACCGGCGGTGGCAGCTGTGGCGGATCCGGCGGCGGTTGTGGTGCGGCATCCTCCAAGACCTCGAACGCGCCCAAGGCCAGTCCGGTCGCCGGCGGCAGCTGCGGTGGCCAGAGCACGGTGGTCGGCGGTGGCTGCTCGGCGGTGAGCCTGCGCAGCCATGGCGGGCTGTGTGGCACGCCCACCCCGTCGCCTTCGCCCACGCCGACCCCGAGCGGGCCGGTATACACCGCGCCTAGCGACAATATCTGCGGCGGCTTTGGTGGCTGCGCGGTGCCGATCTCCGCGATGCAGCTCTATCCCAAGTCGGGCACGATGGAAGTCTGGGCGCTGGTCGGCGATGCCAAGCCTTCGGGTTGCGGTGCACCCAAGGCCGAGGCGGGCAAGAATCTGTGCGGAACGCCTTCACCTTCGCCGACGCCCACCCCCCCGGGCTGCGGCGCGCCTTCCTCGAAGAAGATCGGCACGATCGACTTCAAGGAAGGCGATAAGGTGGAAGACATCGCCTTCCAGGCCTTTAGCCAGGTCGTGGCGTTCAAGACGGGGCAGGATCCCAAGGGGCCGGTGCAGGGTGTGACCCAGCAGGCGCCGAACGATCTGCGCCTCGCCTATCCGCCCTCGACCTAGGATCGGCACGACGATGACGCAGCCCCGGCTCGGCCTGCCCAATCCCGGCGACGGGCTGGGGCTGCGTGAGCAGCATTTCCCGCATCTGATGTCGACGCCCCCGCAAAGCTGGGGCGTCGACTGGTTCGAAGCGATCACCGAGAATCTGCTCGACAATCAGGGCTGGGGGATGCGCGTGTTCGAACATGTCGCGGCGCACCGGCCGGTGGTGCTGCACGGCGTATCGCTCTCGATCGGCAGCACCGTGCCGCTCGACAGGGCCTATCTCGGCAAGCTGCGTGCGCTGGTCGAGCGCTTCCGGCCTTTATGGGTCTCCGATCATCTCTGCTGGACCGGCGTGCAGGGGGTGAACAGCCATGACCTGTTGCCGCTGCCGCTCACCGAGGCGGCGCTGGACCATGTCGCCGATCGGGTGCTTGCGGTGCAGGATTTCCTCGGTCGCCCGCTGATCGTCGAGAATCCCAGCACCTATCTCGAATTCCGCGCCAGCCAGATGCCCGAGGCCGAGTTCCTCGCGCGCCTGTGCGAGCGCACCGGCTGCGGACTGCTGCTCGACGTCAACAATGTCCATGTCTCAAGCTTCAACCACGCGCTCGACCCGCTCGACTATCTCGATGCGATCCCGGCCGAGCATGTCGTCCAGGTCCATCTCGCCGGGCCGAGCGATCACGGCACCCATTTGATCGACACGCATGACGCGCCGGTGCCCGATGCGGTGTGGCCGCTCTACGCGCATGTCTGGCAGCGTTGCGGCCCGGTCGCGACGATGGTCGAGTGGGATGCCAATATCCCGCCCTTTGACGAGGTTGCCGCCGAACTCGCCAAGGCGCGGCGGGTGCGCGAGGGGCTGCCGCTTGCCGCCTGAGCCCGAATTCGCCGGTCTCCAGGACTGGATGCAGGCCGCGATCCTCGCTGCGTCCGGCCAGGACGCGCGAGACCATGTCCGCGGCGACAATCGCCTCACTGCTGAGGACCGCATCCACATCTATGCCCGCAGCTATCGCCAGCGGCTGATCGAGTGCCTCGAAAGCGAATATCCGCTGCTCGCCGCGCTTGCCGGGCCAACGGCGTTCCAGCTCTTCGCCCAGGGCTATATCGCGGCATATCCGTCGCGCAGCTACACGCTCTACGACTTCGGCGCGCATTTCGCCGACTGGCTCGATGCCGCCCGCCCGCCGGGCAGTCCGCAGGCGGTCGAGGCGATCCCCGGCGCGCTCGCACGGATCGAGCGGACCAGGGCGGAAGTCCACCGCGCCCGCGGCGTCGAGGGCAATGCCCCCGCCTGGCCCGGCATCGACCCTGCGATCGCCGAGCTGCTCGCGCTCGCCGGCAGCCAGCGTTTCTATCGGCCGGACAGCATGCGGCTGCTCGTCGTGCCCTTCGACTTCAGCGAAATGCTGGCCAGCGGCGAACCGATCCCGCCCACGCCCGATCCGATGCTGCTCGCGGTTGCGCGCGCCAATTACCGCGTCGCCTGCCTGCCGCTGGAACCCTGGCAATATGACTGGCTGGCGCTGCTGCCCGACGATCCCGCCCAAGCGGTGCCCGCGAATGCGCGGGTCGCAAGCTGGCTGCCCTTCGCGGTGGCACAAGGGCTGGTGGCGGCACGCAACAACTAACCCGTCACCCCGGCTCAAGGCCGGGGTGACGAAGATAACTTACAGCCGATGCTCGCCCTTCACCCAGCGCACCGTGCCCGAATGCGCGCGCATCACCACGCTCTCGGTGGTCATCTTGGTAGCGAAGCGCTTGACGCCCTCGAGCAGCGAACCATCGGTAACCCCCGTCGCCGCGAAGATGCAGTCGCCCTTGGCCAGCTCGGTCAGGTCGTAAATCTTGTCGAGGTCCTCGATACCCCACTTCCGGGCGCGCGCCCGTTCGTCCTCGTTGCGGAACACCAGCCGGCCCTTGAACTGCCCGCCGACGCAGCGCAGCGCCGCACAGGCGAGCACGCCCTCGGGGGCGCCGCCCTGGCCCATATAGACGTCGATCGTCGTCTCAGGATCGGTGGTGGCGATCACGCCGGCGACGTCGCCGTCGCCGATCAGCACCACGCCGCAGCCGATGTCGCGCAGCTCGGCGATCAGCTTCTCATGGCGCGGGCGATCGAGCACGCAGGCGATGATCTCATGCGGCGCCACACCCTTGGCGGCTGCGATCGCCTTGACGTTCTCGGTCGCCGACTTGTTCAGGTCGATCACGCCCTCGGGATAGCCCGGGCCTACCGCGATCTTGTCCATATAGACGTCCGGCGCGTTGAGCAGTCCGCCCTTCTCGGCCACCGCCAGCACTGCCAGCGCGTTCGGCCCGGCCTTGGCGCAGATCGTCGTGCCTTCCAGCGGATCGAGCGCGATGTCGATCTCTGGGCCCTTGCCCTGCGCCGCGCCGACCTTCTCGCCGATGAACAGCATCGGCGCCTCGTCGCGCTCACCCTCGCCGATCACCACGGTGCCGTCGAGATAGAGCCGGTTGAGCGCGTCGCGCATCGCTTCCACCGCCGCGGCATCGGCCGCCTTCTCGTCGCCGCGGCCGACCAGGGTGGACGCCGCGATCGCCGCCGCCTCCGTCACGCGCACCATTTCGAGGACAAGAACACGGTCGAGAGCGTGGCTGGGCTGAGTCATGGGATACCCCGGTGATTGGACTTGGGCCGGCGTTAGGCAGCGCGATGGCGCTTGTCGATGCCGCTAACGTTGTCAGCCCGGCACTGCTCCCAATTCCGCCACAACATGGCGCTAGCGAAACGAAATCCGGGGGCGGGAGGACGTGCAGATGCTGAGTTTCGCGTTGCTGTTGCTTGCCCAGGATCATGCCCCGACACCGGCCGAGGTGATGGCGCTGCACCGCCAGCGCTGGTCGGCCAGTCCGGCCTGCCAGCGCGCGCGCGACGAAAGCGAGATCGTCGTCTGCTCGCGGCGCGAGGCGGATAAATACCGGGTGCCGTTGCAGACGACCTATAACGGCCCGGACACCGATCAGGGGCGGCTGGACCGGCTGTTCGATCGCGCCGATGGCAGTCTGCCTTGCGGCCAGGGTGCCTTCACCGTGCGCTGTGGTTCGGTGGGCGTCACTGCGACGGTCAGCGCGCGCGGCGTGCGCTATGTCAGGCGCGAATTGGCACCCTGAGGGAGCCGGTGGGCGAAACGCGCGTTGAGCGCGATGAACCCGTTTTGGAGGCTCTGAAATGCTGCTGCTCGTCGCCCTTACCCTGTCCGGTGCCACGCCCGCGATCGATCCGCAGCGCCACCGTGCCGAGGCACGGGTGGCGCGCGTCACCAGCATCCCGGCCCGCGCCCGTCCAGTGCCGGCGGTCCCGATCGCCAAGGACGATCCCAACACGCGCTACCGCCTGCCGCTGCCCAGCACCGAGATTGCCGATGCCAAGGGCGATGCAGTGCGCAGTGCTGGCCTGCCCTGCGGCACCGTCGGCGCCCCGGTCTGCCCGAGCAAGGGCAAGGCACTGGTAAAGGCCAGCCTGGCTGATTGACTTATTCCCTCTCCCCATCGGGGAGAGGGAGCTTGAAGCCTCACCCCGCCAGGATATGCATCCACATCGGCTCGCCGGTCAGGCTGGCCGAGCCGCGCAGCTTGTCGAGCGCCTGCGCCACCGCGCGCTCCGGGCCTTCATGCGTGACGATCGCCACCAGCACGCTGCCGTCGGGATTGGCGCCGCGCTGCATCAGGCTCTCGATCGAGACGCCGGCATCGCGCATCGCCGCGGCGATCTCGGCGAGCACGCCCACCTTGTCCGCCACGGTGAAGCGCACATAAGCGCGGCCGGTGCGCTCGCCGGTGTCGGCGGCGCCCGGTGCGGCCAGCGCTGCGGCCGGCATCGCATAGGGCGGGCCGAATTCGCCGCGGGCGATGTCGATCAGGTCGGCGACCACCGCCGATGCGGTCGGACCGTCGCCGGCGCCGGCACCCTGGAACAGCAGCCGGCCGACGAAATTGCCCTCAGCCACCACTGCGTTGGTGGAGCCGGTGACATGCGCGAGCGGGTGGCTCAGCGGCACGAGATGCGGGTGGACGCGCTGGAACAGACCGCCGCTGCCGGCATCGGCCACGCCGAGCAGGCGGATGCGATAGCCGAGCGATGCCGCCTCGGCGATGTCGGCGGCGAGCACATGGCGCACGCCGGTGATCGCCACCTGGTCGAACGCCGGCTGGGTGCCGAAGGCGAGGCTGGCGAGGATCGACAGCTTGTGCGCGGCATCGACGCCGTCGATGTCGAAGCTCGGATCGGCTTCCGCATACCCAAGCCGCTGGGCCTCGGCGAGGATCTCGGTGAAGTCACGGCCTTCGGCTTCCATCTTGGACAGGATGAAATTGCAGGTGCCGTTGAGGATGCCATAGACGCGGGCGATCTCGTTGGCGGCGGCGCCCTCGCGCAGCCCCTTGATCACCGGCACGCCGCCGGCCACCGCGGCTTCGAACTTGAGCGCCAGCCCGGCGCTCTCGGCGGCATTGGCCAGCTCAAGCCCGTGATGCGCGATCATCGCCTTGTTGGCAGTGACGAAGCTCTTGCCGCCGGCCAGCGAAGCGCGGGCCAGGGTGAGGGCGGGGCCGTCCGATCCGCCGACCAGTTCGACGACGACATCGGCCTTGGGATGGCGCGCCAGCTCGGCGGTATCGTCCACCCAGTCGAACCGGGTGATGTCGACACCGCGATCCTTGGCGCGGTCGCGGGCGGAAACGGCGACCACTTCGATCGGCCGGCCGGCACGGCGGGCAATCAGCGCCGCATTCGCGTCGATCAGGCGAATCACGCCCGCCCCGACGGTGCCAAGGCCAGCAAGTGCGATACGAAGCGGTTCGGTCACGATATCCCCCGAGAAATGGAAGCGGCGGGCCGCAGCCCGGCCTTCACCCCTAACCGCAGCCTTTGGGAGAGGGGAAGAAGGAATTCTTCATTGTGGTGGCGAAGCGACAGTGGCGGTCATCGTGCAGCTGTCGCTGCAGGGGCCAAACCACTCCATGTCCGCGTAGAGCAGAACGGTCGCGGCCAGCGCCACGAGCAGGGAGCTACGCCATTTGCGCAGCACCAGGGCGGTCAGTTGCGCGGCGAGCAGAGCCCCGAGCAGCCAGCCGATCAGGATATGTTCGGCTCCGCCCTCGGCCCAGAAAGGCAGGAGGAGGAAGGCGATCAACACCGACAGCGCGCCGATGCCGATCGCCAGCCATTTCGACATTACTTCTTGATCAGCCCGATCTCGACCAGCCGCTCGAACAGATAGTCGTGCGCGGTGATCGGTGTCGGATAGCGGTTCGGGCTTTCCGCAGTGATCGTCGACGGCAGCGTCTCGATCAGGAAGTCCGGCGCCGGATGCAGGAAGAAGGGCATCGAGTAGCGCGGGGTGCCGCGGCGCTCGACCGGCGGGTTGACCACCCGGTGCGTCGTCGAGGGCAGATAATGGTTGGTCAGCCGCTGGAGCATGTCGCCGACATTGATCACCATCGCGCCCTGGGGCGGCTTCACCGCCAGCCATTTGCCGTCCTTGTCGAGCAGCTCGAGGCCTGCTTCCTCGGCGCCGAGCAGCAGGGTGATCAGGTTGATGTCCTCATGCGCGCCGGCGCGCACTTCGGGGGCATCGGCGGCCACCGGCGGATAGTGGAGCAGGCGCAGCACCGAATTGCCGTCCTTCACCGCACGATCGAACCAGTTAGGCTCCAGCCCCAGATAGATCGCCACGGCCGAAAGCAGCCGGTCACCGGCATCGTCAAACGCCTGGAACAGCTCGAGGAAGGTCTCGCGAAAGCCTTCGGGCTGGTCGGGCCAGATGTTCGGCGCCATGTTCTCCTCGAAGCGATGGCCCTTGGCCAGCTCGCGGCCGACATGCCAGAATTCCTTCAGGTCGACATGCGTCGCGCCCTTGGCGATCTCGGTCTTGAACGGCGTATAGCCGCGCGCGCCACCGCCGCCTTCGATGAAATACTTCCGCTTGGTTTCTTCGGGCAGGTCGAAGAACGCCCTGGTCATCGCCCAGGCGCGGTCGATCAGGTCCTGCGGCACGCCATGATCGGCGACCATCGCAAAGCCGAAGCGCCGGAAGGATTCGCCGAACTTCTGCGCGAACCCTTGCGGGTCGTTCGCCTGCTCGGCCATCGAGACGAGAGGCACCTCGTCGAGAACAGTTGCCATTTTACGAGTCTCCTTGTCGGCCAGTTAGACCCGCCAGGGCAGGCGCGACAAGGGGCGCGCCGACGCGGGCCGGCGGCCGGTGGGTTGGGCATGCCCGGAGATGCAGGCGCGCGACTTGCGCGAGGTCAAATGGCGGAGGACTGGTATCGCCCGCCGAGACTCCGCCTCAGCTCCCGCTGATCTCGATCCGCCCCTTGGTCTTCGCGCCGCCATCGGCGGACAGATCCAGCGTGAACGGATCGCCGTCGTCGGTCGTCCCGGCAAAGCCGTTGCCCTTGTCGCTGAACTTGAAGCCCTTGTTGGTCAGCTTCTCGCGGAACCAGCCCTGTACCTTGGCCAGGTCGGCGGGGCTGGTGAAGTCCACCGTCACCTTGCCTTCGTCCTTGCCCTTGCCGGCCTTGTCGGTCGCCGCGATGTGGAAGTTGGTGATGTCCGACTTGGGGTAGAGCTTCACCCCGTTCATGTCGAAATTCTCGGCGTTCATCTTGATCGAGGGCACCTTGAAATTGCCCTCGAACCCTTCGCCCTTGATTGCGACGGTGCCGTTTTCCATCCGGAAGCTCGAATTGTCGCCATCGTCGGATTTCACATCGATCGAGACCGGCGTGCCCGAACCGCCGCCACCACAGGCAGCGAGCGAAAGGGGAAGCAACAGCAGCGGGACCAGGCGACGCATCGATAGACCTCCAAGGGCGTATTATCTGCGCAACACACTACTCGAAGCGTACGGACGGTGCAACAAGGGGGTGACGCGCCCGCCCCAATGCGCCATTTGCCCCGGCATGGAAGAGCCGCACCTTACCTCGCAAGCGCAGAACAAGGCGCCGCTGGCGTTCGGCGAGTTCGTCAGCCTCGTCGCCGCGATGATGGCGCTCACCGCGCTCGGCATCGATTCGATGCTGCCCGCGCTGCCGGCGATCGGCGCCAGCCTCGGCGTCGATGAGCCCAATCACCGCCAGTACGTCATCACGGCTTTCCTGATCGGCTTCGCGGTCGCCCAGCTCGCTTATGGCCCGCTGTCGGACCGGTTCGGCCGCCGCCCGGTGCTGGCGATCGCGCTCGCCTCCTATGTAGTGACCAGCGTGGTGGCGGCGGCTTCGGGCAGCTTCACCCTGTTGCTGATCGCCCGCGCGGCGATGGGGGCTTCGGCCGCGGGCGCGCGTGTCGTCTCGGTGGCGCTGGTGCGCGACTGTTTCGCCGGCCGGGCAATGGCGCGGGTGATGAGTCTTGCCTTCATCGTCTTCATGGCCGCGCCGATCGTTGCGCCCAGCCTTGGCCAGCTTATCCTCTATGTCGGGTCGTGGCGGCTGATCTTCTGGGGGATCGGTGGGGTCGCGACTCTGGTGGTGCTGTGGTTCTGGCTGCGCATGCCCGAGACGCTGGCCGCCGATGCGCGCCTGTCGCTCAATCCCGCGCGCATCGTCTCCGATTACGGGCTGATGCTGCGCGATCGCCAGGCGGTGGGCTACACGATCGGCATCATGCTGCTGTCGGGCGGCATGTTCGGCTTTATCGGCTCGGTGCAGCAGGTGATGGAGGACGTGTTCCACGCGCCCGAGCTGCTCGCGGTGGTCTTCCCCTGCGTCGCGTCGACCATGGCGCTCGGCTCGTTCCTCAATTCGCGGCTGGTGATGAAGGTCGGCATGCGCCGGATCTCGCACACCGCGCTTGCCGGCATGATCGTCTTCGCCGCGATCCACCTCGGCGTGGCGCTGGCCGATTTCGAGTCGCTGTGGAGCTTCACCCTGCTCCAGGCGCTGATGATGGGATGTGTCGGCCTGTCCACGTCGAACTTCTCGGCGATGGCGATGGAGAAGATGGGCGAGATCGCCGGCACCGCCTCCAGCCTCCAGGGCTTCGTCACCACGCTCGGCTCGGCGGTGATCGGCGCGGCGATCGGCCAGGCGTTCGACGGCACCACCGTGCCGCTCTACGCCGGATTCCTGCTTATGGGCGTGATCACATTCGTGGTAGTGCTCGTCACAGAGCGCGGACGGATGTTCCGCCCCGGCTAGGGAACGCTCGGGCGCCATCGCCGTTCGCACTTTCGAGGCTCCGCCGTCGTGGCAGGAGCGCAACGTGAGTATATGCGATGGGCGGTTTTCAGGTTCCGGGGCGTGGTTCGGGCGACGACGGGTTCGACGAGGAAGGTTATGACGAGAGCCAGCGCGCCGAAATCCTCGAGGCGACCAATGACGGCCCGAGCGACGGCGATCTGCTGACCGACCTCAACCCCGATTACGGCAATGACGACGATGACGATGCGGACGACCTCCGCATGGTCGACGACGAGATCGGCGAGGAGGATGACGACGCCGAACAGACTCCGCGCGCCATCTCCGAAGACGAAGTCCAGGAGGATTTCGACGAGGACGAACTCGAGGACGACGACGACCTCGACGATGCCGATGAGGAAGCGCTCGAGCCCTGAAGCCGCCTATTGACCTGACCCGTGGAGCGGCAGACCATGCCGCTCCATGACCAGGGACCCCAGGGTGGACGCCTATATCGAGGGCCGCGCCGAGTTCGCGCGCCCGATCCTGTCATGGCTGCGCGAGCGTTTCCACGCCGCGGTGCCGGAGGTGGAGGAGACGATCAAATGGTCGCATCCCTTCTTCACCCTCTCCGGCAAGCCCCTCGCTAACATGGCCGCGTTCAAGGCGCATGCGAGCTTCGGTTTCTGGAACCGCCAGGACAATGAAACCGGCAAGGAAGGCGAGGCGATGGGCCAGTTCGGCCGCATCGCATCGCTCGCCGACCTGCCGCCCGCCGAAGAAGTCGAACAGCTGATCCGCGACGCCGCCGCCAGGCTCGGCGAGGCAAAGCCCGTCCGCCCCCGGGCCGCGCCGAAGGGGGAGGCCGAAGTCCCGCCCGAGCTTGCCGAAGCGCTTGCCGCCGACCCCACCGCCAGCGCTACCTTTACAGGATTCCCGCCCGGTTGCCGCCGCGAATATTGCGAGTGGATCGCCGAGGCTAAGCGCCCCGAGACCAAGGCGAAACGCGTCGCGGAAGCTGTCGCCTGGATGCGCGAGGGCAAGCGCCGCAACTGGAAATACGAGAATTGCTGAGACTCTCCCTCTCCCCATCGGGGAGAGGGAGCCGCCAATGGCGGCGGAAGGGAGGGGGCAGGACTGTGCCGCCCATCCTTTCCGCCGCGATTCAAGACACAGGCCCTCTCCCCAGTGGGGAGAGGAAGAAGGTCGCTTGCCAACCCTCCTCGATGTGTTACGGTATATCATCATAACGAGGAGAGCTGCCATGGCCCGTGCAATCCGTGCCCGTCGTCTTCCCGATGCCGCCCCGATCGGCGCGATCAACATCACCCCGCTGATCGATGTGATGCTGGTCCTGCTCGTCGTGATCATCATCGCCATCCCGGTCGCCACCCATAAGGTGCCGGTCGATCTCCCCGTCGGCCACGGATCCGTCGATCCGCAGCCGCCCGCGGTACTCGCGATCGATCGCCAGGGTTCGCTCTATTGGAACGGCGCCGAGCTCACCGATGCCGCGCTGCCGGACAAGCTTGCCGCGCTCCAGCAATCGGGTGCGGTGCTGCATCTCCAGACCGATCCCGAGGCGCGCTATGAGAGGTTCGACGGCGTGCTCGCCGTGGTGAAGCGGGCGGGCATCACCAAGCTCGGCTTCGTCGGCAATCGCCCACTGGAAGATTGACGGGAACGGGCGCATCGGGCGTTCGTTACGCTGCCGAACGAACCAAGGATTTCCCCAATGCGCCTTCCCCTGATCGCCCTGCTCGCGCTTGGTGCCTGCTCCAGCCAGCCCCAGCCCGCCGCGCCGGTCAACGCTATCCAGGCCGAAGAGACCAACATCACCACCGACGCCTCGCCCGCGCCGCTCGACAAGGCGCCCGCGAAGCCGGCAAAGGTAATCACCGCGCGCTTCCGCTGCATGGACGGTGTCCGCATCGCCGCCCGCTTCGATCCCGACAAGGGCACCGCCGTGCTCACCCGCGCCGGCACCACGACTACTCTCAAGCAGCAGGTCATGGGCTCGGGCATCCGCTATTCGGACGGACAGGTCACCTTCCAGGGCAAGGGCGACAACATGTCCTATGAAGCCCCCGGCCAGCCGCCGATCGCCTGCACCGCCATTCGCGGCTGAGCTATTGCCCGATCGCGTTCGTCAGCACTGCCAGATTGGCGTCGCTGACGTTCGCGCCGGTGGCGTCCTCGATCGCCGCCGTTGCCTGATGGCTTTCCTTGTCGCCCAGCCCGATAAAGCTCACCGCGGTCCACAGCACGCCCGCCGCCCAGAGCAGCGCGACCCAGCGGCTGCGGAATATATTGGAGGGGCGGCGAGGCAGCATCTTGCCCGGATAGCGCGAAGCAGTGAAAGCTGCGCTTCCAAAGCTGGTTAAGCCGGAAGGGGACGCATGCCCAGCTACACCGCGACGATCACTGCCGGGCCGGAGGACATCGACGAGCTCGGCCATGTCAACAATGCCGTCTGGGTGAAGTGGATCCAGGACGTCGCGGTGGCGCATTGGTATGCCGTCGCCGCGCCGGAGCACGAGGCGGCCTATTTCTGGGTCGTGACCCGGCACGAGATCGATTATCGCGGCAACGTCACCGAAGGCGAGACGGTGACCGCCGAAACCTGGGTCCCCGAGGCCCCGCGCGGCGCCCGCTTCGATCGCTACATGAAGTTCACCGGTGCCGACGGAAAAGTCCGGGTCGAAGCCAAGACCACTTGGGCCATCATCGACCGCGCGACGCAACGCCTGATCCGGGTGCCCCCTGAGGTTGCGGCGCCGTTCCTGTCGTAACTCTCCTCCCTCGCGAAGCGGGGGAAGGGGACCATTCGCAAAGCGAATGGTGGAGGGGGCGTGGCCGCGGGCGAAGGCCAAGAGGAGGGCGCGTTCCCCCTCCACCACCGCCTTCGGCGGCGGTCCCCCTCCCCCGGAGCGTTGCTCCGAGGGAGGAGAAACTTACCCGCTATTCCGCAGCGCCGTAGCGATCGCGTTGATCGACAGCAGGATGCCCTCGCCGATCCGCGGATCTTCCTCGCCCGCGCGGTGACGCTTCAGCAACTCGATCTGCAGCAGGTTCAGCGGCTCGATATAGGGCAGCCGCAGCCGGATCGACGTCTCGAGCGCCTGGTGCTTCTCCAGCAGCCGCGTCTGGCGCGTCGCCTGGAGCAGCCCGTCATGCGTCTTCTGCCAGCCCTCGCGGATCTGCCCGAAGATCTTGTCGCGCAGCCCCTCGTCCTCGACCAGCGCGGCGTAATGCGCGGCGATCTCCATGTCGGACTTGGCCAGCACCTGCTCCATGTTCGCCAGCGTCGAGGCGAACAGCGGCCACGCCGTCGCCATTTCGCGCAGCAGCCCCTTGTCTTCGAACTGCTCCATCGCCTGGCCGACGCCATACCAGCCCGGCAGCATCACGCGCGCCTGCGCCCAGCTGAACACCCAGGGAATCGCGCGCAGATCCTCGATCGCGTCGCTCTTCTTGCGGCTGGCCGGGCGCGAGCCGATCTTCAGTCCGGCGATCTCGGCGATCGGCGTCGCCTGGCGGAAGAAGCGGGTAAAGCCCTCGGTCTCGTAGACCAGCCCGCGATAGGCCTTGAACGCCGCGTCGGAGAGCTGGTCCATCGCCGCCGCGAAACGTTCGGCATCAGCCTTGCCCAGCTTCTCGGGCTCGAGGCTGGAGAGCAACGTCGCCGAAGCCATCGCTTCGAGATTGGTCCGCGCGCTTTCCAATGTGCCGTATTTCGCCGCGATGATCTCGCCCTGCTCGGTCACTCGGATACGGCCCTGCACCGTGCCCTTGGGCTGGGCGAGGATCGCCGCGAAGCTTGAACCGCCGCCGCGACCGACCGCGCCGCCCCGGCCATGGAACAGCTGCATGCCCAGATTGGCCCTGGCGAACACCGGCTCCAGCGCGGTCGATCCGCGCGACAGCTGCCAGGTCGAGGTCAGATAGCCGCCATCCTTGTTCGAATCGGAATAGCCGATCATCACTTCCTGATGGCCGCGCTTCGCCGCGATCGCCGCGACTTCGGGCAGGCCGAGCCAGGCTTCCATGATTGCCGGCGCGCCTTCGAGATCGCCGATCGTCTCGAACAGCGGGATCGCCATGATATGCGCCTGCGGCGCGTCGCCCGGGATATAGAGGCCGGCTTCCTTGAGCAGGATATGGACCTCGAGCAGGTCCGAAACCGATTGCGCCATCGAGACGATATAATGGGTGATGCACTGGCGGCCGTATTTGGCATGCGACTGCGCTGCCATCCGGACGATTGCCAGCTCGGAAGCGGTCTCCTCCGAATATTCGGCATAGGGGCTGGTCAGCGGCCGGGCGTTCGCCAACTCCTTGCGGAGCAGTGCGATGCGCGCATCCTCGTCCAGCGCGGCATAATCCTCGGTCACGCCGCCGGCCTTGAGCAGTTCGGCGACGACGCGCTCATGCACGGCGCTGTTCTGGCGCATGTCGAGCGTGGCGAGGTGGAAGCCGAACGTCTCGGTCGCGCGGATCAGCCGGCCCAGTGCACCGCCGGTGGCCAGCGGGCCGGCACCTTCATCAGCCAGCGCGCGCGCAACCGTTACCAGCTCCTCGCGAAACTCGGCCGGAGTCGCATAGGGTTCGGCGGCGATTGCGGCCGGGCGCGGCGGCGCCTTGCCGGTCAGCTTCTCGTGGGTGGCCGAAAGCCGGGCATAGATGCCGGTGATCGCCCGGCGATAGGGCTCGTCGGCGCGGCTCTTGGCTTCGTCATGGCTGGCTTCGGCCAGCTTGAGCAGCGCTTCGCTCACCTGCACATGCTCGGTCGAGATCGAAAGCTCGGCGCCCAGCGCGTGCACCGCGTCGAGATAATAGCCGAGCACTGCCTCGGCGGCGCGGGCCAGCGCGAATTGCATCGAATCGGCGGTGACGAATGGATTGCCGTCACGGTCCCCGCCGATCCAGCTGCCGGGGCGCAGGAAGCTCGGGGTGCGGTCGCCCAGCGCCCGGTCCCAGCGCGCATAGAGCGCCGGCAGCACCGGCAGGAAGATGTCGCGCAGATAGGAGAGGGCAGTCTCCACTTCGTCCGCCACGCCCAGCTTTTCGCGCCGCAGCACGCGGGTTTGCCAAAGGAGTGCGATCTGGCGGAGAATCGCTTCCTCCACCTGGTCGCCATCCTCGGTCTCGGCCACGCCCTGGTCGCGCAGCAGCATCAGCTCGGCGATCCGGTTCTTGTGGTCGATCATCGACTTGCGGCGCACTTCGGTCGGGTGCGCGGTCAGCACCGGGGCGACCAATGCATGGTCGAGCAGCGCCATCACCGCGTTGCGGCCAATGCCTTCGCCTTCCAGCCGCTTGAGCGCCGATGCGATATCGGCGTCCTTCTCGGTCGCCACGCCCTGCCGGTCCTCCGCCAGGTTGGCGAGCATCGAGAACAGCATGAAGCCACGGGTGAAATCGAGCGTCTCGTCGAGGCTAAGCCGATCGAGCCCGCGATCGACCGATCCCGATCCGGCGACGCCGCGCGCCCGGTCCACCGATGTCGATCGAATATACTCGATGCGCTTGAACAGCGCCTCGCCGCCATAGGCACGGATCACGTTGCCGAGGAGCCGACCGAGGAAGCGAACATCCTCGTTATTTGCGATTGCGAGGCTAGCCATTGGGTGCGTTGCTGCACTGCGAAACGTTACGGGGTCAATTGCAAAGCGCTTGGGGGTGCCGTTTAGTTTCGCTTCTTGGTTCCGCGTGCGATGACTTGAGGCAGAGTTGCGAAATCCGCTTTCCTCTCAATCTGCTCTCCGGCTTTCGCCGGGGAGCAGAAAAGAGCCAGTCCTTCACCGCGCCACCACGCTGGCATCCTCCAGCCAGTCGGCCACGCCCGCATCATTCTCGATCGGCACATCCGGCTCCCCGCCTGGCGGCGCCAGTTCCGGCCCGAGCCCCAGCGAATCGGGGATCACCACCAGCGTCGTCCCCGGCCCGACCACCCCGGCCAGTGCGCGGCGGAACGGGTCGCTGCCCTGGGCGCCGTCCGCCTGTGCGGTGAAACCATTGGCCCGGGCATAGCCTTCGCCCGGCAGTGCCAGCCGCTTCCAGTTATATTGCCCGCCGGCCACGTCCTGCAGCACATAGGCTTGAGTGCGCTCGATCACCCCGTTGAACGCTACCGGCGCCGATCCGATTACCACCCCGCCGCGCAGAACCACCATCCGCCGGTCACGGCAACCCCCGGAAACTGACGTCATGACATCTTAACAGGGGCAGGGCCGGAACGAAAACCGGGAGGTTGCGTCGGGGATAGGACACCCTAACTTGGCAGGATGACTCCGGCGAACGGCATTGCGAACCGACTGCGCTCGGCGCTGATCGGGCAGGTGCGCGCGGTGTTCAACGATCAGGCCCGGGGCGAGAAGCCGGTCCAGCGCAAGCCGGACGAGAGCCTGTTCGGCCCGTCGTCGGTGGTGTGGCGGGTGCATGGCGACGTCACCACGATGATGGTCGGCGGCGTTGCGGCCTTGCTGCTCCAGATGCTGCATCCCGCGGTGCTTGCCGGGGTGTGGGACCATTCCACCTTTCGCGGCGACATGCTCGGCCGGCTGCGCCGCACCGCGCGCTTCATCGCGGTGACCACCTATGGCTCGGCGGCCGAGGCGCAGGAGATCATCGACAAGGTCCGCGATGTGCATACGCGGGTGAAGGGGGTGTTGCCGGATGGCACGCCCTATGCGGCCGACGATCCGCACCTGCTCGCCTGGGTGCATGTGACCGAGGCGGTTAGCTTCCTCGATGCGTGGATCCGCTATGCCGAACCGGGCATGAGTCTGGCGGATCAGGACGCTTACTTCGCCGATTTCGCCCGGATCGCCGAAGCGCTGGGCGCGGAGGCTATCCCGCGCAGTCGTGCGGAGGCCAATGCTTTGATCGCCGCGGTGCGCCCCGAACTGGTCGTTGATGCCCGCACCCGGGAAGTCGCCCGCATGGTCCTCGATCAGCCGGCGCCCAGTGCGGCGGTGAAGCCCTTCCAGGCGCTGACCTTCGGCGCGGCGGTCGATCTGCTGCCCGATTGGGCGCGGACCATGCACGGCCTCTCCAGCGCCGGCATTGCAACGCCCGCGGTACGCATCGGCACGCGCGGCGTCGCCAGCACCTTGCGCTGGGCGTTCCGTTAGTCCTCGGCGGTCTCGGTGTCGGTGTCGTCCTGGGCCAGTGCGAGCGAAACGGTACCCCGGCCACGACGCGCCAGTCCGATCTCGTTGGCGGCAGCGCGCGAGATGTCGATCAGCCGCTCCTTGCCCCACGGCCCGCGATCGTTGATCCGCACCACCACACTCCGCCCGCTCTGCACGTCGGTCACGCGCACGCGGGTGCCGAAGGGCAGGCTGCGATGCGCCGCCGTGAAGTCACGGGGGTCATAGGCTTCGCCGCTGGCGGTGCGCTTGCCGGCGAAACGGTCGGCATAATAGCTGGCCTCGCCGGTAGCGATTGCGGCTTCGGGGGCCAGTCCAGGGGCATTGGCATGGGAGATCGCGCACGGGGAAAGCAGCATTGCCGCAATGGCAATCGCCAGCCCCCGCTTCAACCTTGCCCCCATGAACCTGCGCCTTGCCGTTGTCCCCGGCGCGGACCTGCCGCCGTTCGGTGAACAAATCCACACCGGCGGGCCGATCCTGCGGCATATGGTGGTTGCGCGGCGACGAACCGCGCAACCACCGCGCCATTCAGGCCGCGTCGAAGGCGAGGGTATAGGTATAGCTGCGATAGGGCGTCGCCGATCCCGCCGGCGCCTCGGTCCGGTGGCGCACCAGCATCAGATAGATGCCGGCATCGCTCGGCTTCAGGGTGAAATTGCCCTGCGAATCGGAGTTCACCGTCGCGACGATCTTCTTGCCGTCGTAATTTCCCGCCGCGCGGAACAGCGTGACTTCGGTGTTCGCCAGCGGCTTGCCGTCGAAGAGCAGCCGGAACTTCGCGTCGGCGCCCGAGGCGATCTCGCTCGGATGGGTGATCGCCTGTACTTCCAGCGCAGTGCCGATCGGCTTGAGCGCACCGGCACTTGCAGCACCCCGCGTCACATAAGCCTCGGCCAGCGTCGTGCTCTGCACCGGCACTTCGCGCGCACCGGCCGGCGGCGCGCCATCCTCGCCGGCGATGATCCACTTGCCGCCCGCCGAATACATCTTGCCCATCCGGCCCAGCCGCTGCCCGGTGGTCAGCCGGTACGTGCCCTCGGCCGACAGGTCCGCCTCGAAGATGGTCAGGTCGCGCAGATAGGTCGGCTTGCCGACGTCGCCCTTGCTCCCGTCCGGCCGGATGAAGTGGAAGGGCGCATCCTTCATGCCCACTTCGGGCACGAACGCATCCTCGCCGAACGACGACGTCACGGTCACATGATCGCCCTTGCCCACATCGAACAAGGTAGGGAGCAGATAGGGCATGTGCGCCTGGGCAGCGCTGCCCAGCGCGATGGCGCCCAGCGCGCCCAGCAGGATCAGTTTCGGAAATCGCATGATCGGCCCCCATGAAAACAGTTGGCGATCGATTATTGCGATTCACTATCAATCGCAAGCTCGGATCGGAGCGAGGCGGCCCTTCCGGAAAAGGCCGCCTCGACCGGGTCAATTTCCGGCCGCGTCCTGCATCCGCCGGGACTCCGTCGATCCTTCGTCGAGAAACACATAGAGTGCGGCGATCCTGCCATCGCGAACCAGGATGAAGTCCCAGCCGGTATAGGCTGGCGCTTCGCCGCGCGGCCCCGAGCCCCAGCCGAGCCGCCCGGCATTGTGGAGCATCTGCGGGTTGCCCGGCGCATAGGCGAAGTCGGGATGCATCGCCCGCAACGTACCGGCAAAGTCGGCGATCGCGGCATGGCCGGTGATCGGCCCGGTCGGGGCATAGAGCACGCCGTCCCCGGCCCAGAGTTCCTCGATCGCGGCGCGGCGGCGTTCGGCATCGCCTTCGCCGAAAACTTCCTGGAGATTGCGCAGCAGCAGCTCGTGGATGCGATCGGCGGATTCGCGGTTCGGTACCATCTTTCCCTCCATCAACAGGGTAATCCCCGGAGCCGGGCCCCGGGGAGTGTCAGCGGTCAGATCTGGGCCTGCCCGCCATCGACGAACAGCTCGACGCCATTGACGAAGCTGGCATCGTCGGAAGCGAGGAACAGCACGGCCTTGGCGATCTCCTCCGGCTGGCCGACGCGCCCGGCCGGGATCAGGCTGGCCAGATAGTCCTTGGTGCCCTCGGCCTGCTCGCCGCCGCCGAACAGTTCGTTCAGGCCGGCCGTGTCGGTCACGCCGGGGCTGACCGCGTTGACGCGGATATGACGGTCCTTGAGATCGAGGATCCAGTTGCGCGCAAAGTTGCGGATCGCCGCCTTGGTCGCCGAATAGACGCTGAACGCCGGCGTGCCCGAGATGCTGGTGGTCGAGCTGGTGAGGATCACCGAAGCGCCGTCCTTCAGCAGTGGCAGTGCCTTCTGCACGGTGAACAGCACGCCCTTCACATTGGTGGCGAAGGTCTTCTCGTAATGCTCCTCGCTGATCGCGCCCAGCGGGGCCATCTCGCCGCCGCCGGCATTGGCGAACACCACGTCGATCTGCGCATGCTGCTGCTGGACCGCGTCATAGAGCCGGTCGATATCGGCAAGCTGCGCCATGTCGCCGCGCACCCCGGTCACGCGTCCGCCGATCGCTTTCACCGCGGCATCGAGCGCATCCTGGCGGCGGCCGGTGATGAACACCGATGCGCCTTCTTCCACGAAAGCCTTTGCCGTGGCCAGGCCGATGCCGCTCGTGCCGCCGGTCACCACCACCACCTTGTTCTGGAACTTGTTCGCCATCGTCGGTCTCCTTGGGTCTCGGCAAAGCGCCGTTGCCCGTATGAGATGCAGCGTGAACGATGATGCGTGTAGTCAGCGAATATGGCACCTAGCGTTCCATTGGAGGAACGATGATGCGGGTGGATCTCAACGACTATGCCTATTTCGCCGAAGTCGTCACGCATGGTGGGTTCGCCGCGGCGGGGCGGGCATTGCGTGAGCCCAAGTCGAAGCTCAGCCGCCGCATCGCCGGGCTTGAGGAGCGGCTGGGCCTAAGGCTGATCGAGCGCTCGAGCCGGCGCTTCCGCGTCACCGATACCGGCCAGGCATTTTACGAGCGCTGCCGGGCAATGCTGGCGGAAGCCGAGCAGGCCGAGGCGCTTGTGGTGCAGGCCCAGGCCGAACCGCATGGCCGCATCCGGTTCAGCTGTCCGACCGGCATGCTCGAGCCGATCGCGGGGCTGATCTCGTCCTTCCTCCAGCGCTATCCCAAGGTCCGGCTCCAGCTGGTGGCGACCGATCGCCCGGTCGATCTGATCGCTGAGCGCGTCGATCTCGCGCTCCGTGTCCGGGCCAACCTCACCAGCGATGCCGCGCTGACGATGCGTTCGCTGGGCAAGTCGACCCGTATCGTCGTCGCGAGTCCGCAGGTCGCCAACCGGATCCGGACGGTCGAGCAGCTCGCCGACATGCCTGCGCTTGCGACTCACGATTCGGCGGACGATCTCGAATGGCATCTGGAGACCGAGGGTGGGCGTACGCATGTGCTGCGGGTCTCGCCACGCCTTGGCTGCGAGGACATGGCGGCGGTGCGCAGCGCGGCGATAGACGGACTCGGTGTCGCGATCCTGCCCGATCATGTCTGCTTCGAAGCGCTGGAGGCGGGCCGCCTCGTTCGCGTGCTGCCGGAGTGGCGCGGGGTACAGGGGATCGTCCACCTGGTCTTCACCACCCGCCGCGGGCTTCCGCCGGCGGTGCGTGCGCTGATCGACCACCTTGCCGCCGGCTTCCCGCGCGCCCGGGACTAGCGGGGGAGCGACCAGGTCGAGAGCACGACCTGGCGTTCCACCTTGTCCTCGTTGTGCAGCGTCAGCTTCCAGGTGCCGCGGGTGATCGCCCGGTCGACCAGGATGCCGCGGAACAGCTGGCTCGCCTCGGGCTTGCCCGCCAGATTGCTGCCCTGCGATGCGCCCTTGTCGTCGGCGAGCAGCGCGGAGACGGTGTTGGCGGCGACGAAGGTGAGCCCGAGATTGCGGGCCTCCTCCACCGGGATGGCGATTTCCATCACCTGGCCCGGCGCCAGCATCACGACCTTGGAGAAATCGCCCGCATCCGGATCCTTGGGATCGGTCAGCCCCAGAAACTCGAGGCAGGCGCGGGCGAATTCGAACAGCCGGCCGCCGCCACCGCCCGAGCCGGGCAGGAGCGCGGCAAGCTTGCCCTGCGCGCGCTGCTTGGCCGGGCCGATGGCGATACGCGGCTTCACGAAGGAAGAGAATTGCTCGGCTCCGGTCAGGCTGGTGTGGATCGTACGCTCCCGCGCATAGTCCTCGATCGTCCAGATCGCGGAGGTTTCGGCGACCACGCCATCGTTCATCGTCAGCATCCTGCACACCGGCGGCAGCGGGTTTCCGACCAGAACCGAGAAGGGCACGCCCTTGCGATTGATGTTCACCTGGTTGAACTTGTAAACCGTGCTCAGCCGCAGTTCGCGCAGCGCGTCCATCGATTTGCCGGCCAGCTCGAGCGGGATGCTGATCAGGTCCGCGCAGCTGCTGCCCATGTTCGGCGTGCCGAGCATCACCAGATGCCCCACCTGCGGCTTGCCATCGGGATAGATCGGCATTGCCGCATGGATATAGCGGCGGCTGATCAGCCCGCCCATCGAGTGCGCGACGATGTCGACATGCCAGGCATTGCGGTCGGTCTGGGCATATTCGACATAACGGGAAAGCTGGGCAGCATTCTCATCGACAGTGTTGGTCGGGGCGAAATTGCCCGGTTCGTCGCCGGTTCGCATCCGGCCATGTTCGGGTTTCTGGCCGACGGGGAATGCCTTCCAGTCAAAGGAATGGCTGGTGGTCAGGATATTCTGCCAGCGCTCCCATGCCTCCCAGTTCGACCACAGGCCGTGGACGAGCACGACCGGCTTGGGCGCCACCTTCAGGTTGCGCGTCATCTCGTCGGCCTTCTTGCCCTTGTCCTCCACTTCGGCGCGGATGCGCTGCACCAGCCGCGGGCGGCCGTCGTCGTGCCAGGCATAGCCCGAGCTATCCCATTCGAAGACGATGTCGCGCTGCTCGCCGGAGGGCACGCTCACCGAATCCTCGGCCATCGTGCTGTCGGGCTTGGCGCTGTCCCATTTGTCGCCCTTGTAGGTCTCGCGCAGCTTGAGCATCGCCAGCTTCTCTTCGGGGCCGTCATTGGCGACAGTGGCGGTGATCCGCACGATATTGCCGTCGATCGTGCCCTTCTGCTCGGTGATCTTCTGCCAGGCGCCCCAGCTCGGAAAGCGCATGTCCTCGAACTTGAGGTCGACCAGCCGTAGCGCCCCGCCGCAGCGGCGCAGGTTCCAGCTGATCGTGTCGGTCGCCCCGGCCAGCGTCTGCGAATGGCTGCCGGTCAGCCGGTCGGGCTCGCGCGGATCGACACGGTCGGTGCCGTCGCTCGAGAAAACGACTGAATCGATCGTTGTCGGCAGGTCGGCGATGGTGCGGTTGACGCCCTCCTTCGCCTTGCACTGCCCGCTGAACGCGCCCGACTCCGATCCCGAAACGCTGCCCTTTATCTCGGGCAGGCCCACGCTGACGCGGTAGGTGCCTTCGGTGTCCACGCCGATATGCACATTGGCATCGAGTCCGTTGCCATTGGCACGCGTCTCGCTTTTGGAGACGAAATTGCCGGTTACGGTGCGGTACACGCGTTGCTGCATGCACATGTCTCTGTCCTCGGCCGCCTTGGTCTCGGTCGAGATCGACTTCATGCTGATGTTGGCCCGGCCCAGGCTGAGGTCGGGATTGTCGGTCGCGCGCACCGTCACCTGTGCGGCATAGTCATAGGTCATCGACCAGTTGGATCTGTCGGTGCCCTTGCCGGATACGCGCGTGACGGTCTTGTTCTGGCTGTTGGCCATGTGCCGGGTGTAGTTGATGTTGCCCACCCAGCCGCTGGTGCACGCCGCCGCTGTGGTCTTCATACCCGCCGCCGACGGTACCGTCGCGCTCGACAGCATCAGGCCCACTGCCAGGGCCGGCAAGGTGCGTAGGACGATCATTCCCGAAACTCCCGTTGGTCTGCGGGCGCGGATCGCCGGCGCTGCCTGCTGTCGCGGGGGAGAGTGGCTGTCGCGGGCGGATTTGCCTTGCCCGGGCAGCCGCGCGACCGGACCGGCATTCCCGCGACAAGCCCCGCCACCGGTGCGACCAAACTGCCGGCGTCAGGCGATCGGCAATCCGATCGCGCCTCGGCCCTGGTCTGCTGCGCGGCGGGATTGGTCGCCGTCGGAAGGGTTTGGCAGAGCCTCCGTCCGCGTTCGTCGCGCACACATGGAGGCTGGCCTCCGCTGGGCATAGCGGGGCGGCATTCGCGGCAGGAAGCCCGGCAGTCGCGCCGGGCCCGCGCCCTTCCTTGAAAGTCGAACGGATGAGACGGATGTTCAACCTTGCCATGCTGGGCCTGTTCGCGGCGTCGTCCGCGGCGCCGGTGCAGGCTGCATTGCCCGTGCCGTTCGACAATCGCGCGCCGAAGAAGCTGATGCAGCGCTGGTCCGGTCCCACGCCCGATCCCGGCACCGGCCTGCCCGGCTGGACGTCGCAGACCCCCAACATCCATGTCCACCAGCCGCGCAACCAGGCGCGCATCCCGGTGGCCGAGATAGACCTGCTGCGCCGTCGCGCGATGATCGCGTTCGAGGCGTTGATGGCGCAGCCTTCCCTGCGCGATGTGCGCGGCACCAGCCTCCAGGCGGACATCAACATCTCGGTGGTGCCGACGCTCGATGGTGTGCGGTTGGTCGGCGCGATCTTCAGCATCCGCGCCAAGAGCGTGCTCGCCGGCAATCCCGGCACGATGCTGCGCGACGGCCGTTACGTCACGCCCGCCGAAGAAGGCGCGGTGCTCAACATCCACCTCAACCCCTATGACCTGATGGCTCGCCGCCAGGTCCAGGCTGAAGGCGTGCAGCGGGGCAGCCTGCAGGTCCGCACCGGTGCCGCCTATGGCTTATATGTCGCGGATCGCTTGCCCGATTACGATCCCGGCTCGGAATACGCCTGGGGGCCGCGCCCGCTCGCGCTGCAATTGCAGCATGATCGCAGCTGGTATTTGCCCGGTGCCGCCGGGGTGCATCCGCTGCTCGTCCACCTGTCGAGCTATTCGCAGGAGAATGACGATTTGCGCAGCGACCGGCTCAGCCCCGAGCGCCCGGTCGCCCGGCTCGCCGCGGCAATGTTCATGACCGATTGGGAAGACGTCCGGCGTCGCATGAAGGCAGTCAAATGATGCCGCGCCCCACCGCAGAAAATCAGGAGCAGACCATGCAGCATATCCTTCGCGCGGCCGCGATCGTCGCCGTGTTCCTTGCCGCCACCCCGGCCGCCCAGGCCCAGGGCTTCCTCAAGCGCCTGGTCGACAGTGCCGCAAGCCAGGCCGAAAGCCATGCCGCGCAGAAGGTTCGGCGGGGCGTCGACGGCGCCGTCGATGGCACCAGCCGCCGCAACCGCCGCGGCGCCGACGCCGCGCCCGATGCGGAGCCCGCCGCCCCGGCTTCGGCGCCGGAGAGTGACGATGTTGCGGTTGGCGGTACCCCGGCCGATGCCGCCCCGGCGCCCGCCGCTACCAGGTCCGTCCGCTATGTCGGCGACATGCGCCCGCCGGCGGACGCCCAGGGGCAGAAGGATGCCTTCCGCAAGTTCGGCGAAGTCAGCTGCAACGATTGCGAGGGTGGAATCGATTTCGACAGCCGGGTGAAATTCCCGTTCGACGAATTCAGCGGCAAATATAACGAGATCCCCCGCCGGATCGGCAGCTGGTCGATCGGCCATGTCCATCGCTGGCAGGGCAAGAACAACAACGGCACGATGACCTTGCTCGGCGAGGAAACCCTCCAGGGCCTGCGCTGCCGCCGCGTCGAATATCGTCTCGTCCGGGCCAAGGGTGGCGCCTCGGCCAGCCGCCAGAGCTTGGTCTGCTGGGGCATGGCGAGCAGCGAATCGAGCACCGAGAACTGGCACGAAGTCTATTGATCCCCGCGGATCGCGCCGGCCGGCGGAAACCATGTGTTTCCGTTCCGGGCCGGCGTCAGGCGATGCGATCCCCCCGCACCGGGCCTATGTGTCGGAGCGAATGATCCGGGCACAGGCTCCGGGTTGGAGATTGGGGATTTTGCATGAAGAAGATCGGCTTCCTCTCGTTCGGGCATTGGTCGAACGCGCCCTATTCGGCGACACGCTCGGCATCCGACGTGCTGCTCCAGTCGATCGATTTGGCGGTCGCGGCTGAGCAGCTCGGCGCGGACGGCGCCTATTTCCGGGTCCATCACTTCGCGCGCCAGCTCGCCTCGCCCTTTCCGCTGCTTGCCGCGGTCGGTGCGAAGACCAGCCGGATCGAGATCGGCACCGGCGTCATCGACATGCGCTATGAGAACCCCTTCTACATGGCCGAGGATGCCGGCGCGGCCGATCTGATCAGCGGCGGCCGTCTCCAGCTCGGCATCAGCCGGGGTTCGCCCGAGCAGGTGATCGAGGGCTGGCGCCATTTCGGCTACGCACCCGCCGAGGGCGAGAGCGATGCGGACATGGGCCGTCGCCATGCCCAGGTGTTCCTCGATCTGTTGAAGGGCGAGGGCTTTGCCCGGCCCAACCCGCGGCCGATGTTCCCGAACCCGCCGGGGCTGCTCCGCCTGGAGCCGCATTCCGAGGGGCTTCGCAAGCGCATCTGGTGGGGATCGGCATCCGACGCAACGGCGGTATGGGCCGCGCAGCAGGGCATGAACCTGCAGAGCTCGACCCTGAAGGCCGATGAGAGCGGCGAGCCCTTCCACGTCCAGCAGGCCAGGCAGATCCGCCTGTACCGTGAGGCATGGAAGGAAGCCGGGCATGACTGGCAGCCGCGCGTCTCGGTGTCGCGTTCGATCTTCGCGCTGATGAACGACGAGGATCGCGGCTATTTCGGAACCGGCGGCGACAGCGACCAGATCGGCGAGATCGACAATATGCGCGCCGTGATCGGACGCTCCTATGCGGCCGAACCGGACAAGCTGATCGAGCAGCTGCGCGCGGACGAAGCGATTGCCGAAGCGGACACGCTGCTGCTGACCGTGCCGAACCAGCTGGGCGTCGATTACAACGCCCATGTCATCGAGGCCATCCTCACCCATGTCGCGCCGGCCCTGGGCTGGCGCTGACATCCAGTCCGGCGGGGCTGGGACTGCCCCAAAAGAAAATGGCCATCCGAAGCAGCATTGCTCCGGATGGCCATGTTCCTCGTCGGCGGACGCGCCCGATCAGACGTCCAGGTTGGCCACGCTCAGCGCGTTCTCCTGGATGAAGTCGCGGCGCGGTTCGACCACGTCACCCATCAGCTGGGTGAAGATCTCGTCGGCGACATCGGCCTGGTCGATCTGCACCACCAGCATCGAGCGGTTGGCCGGATCCAGCGTGGTTTCCCACAGCTGCTCGGCGTTCATCTCGCCAAGGCCCTTGTAGCGCTGGATCGACAGGCCCTTGCGGCCCGCCGCCAGGATCGCGTCGAGCAGTTCGCTCGGGCGTGCCACCAGCGTCTCGCCCTTGGCCGCGGCAACCAGCTCCTCGCCATCCTCGACCGGCGGGGTCGGTTCGTCGGTCGCCGCGGTCTTGGACGGCACCAGCTTGGCGAGCACGGCATAGCTCTGTGCCTGTTCGGCGGCAAGCGTGTGGAGCTTGCGGCCCTCGGCCGAGACCAGGAACGATGCTTCGATGATGTGGTGATCGGTCACGCCGCGCCACAGCCGCTCGAAGTGGAAGCCGCCATCCTCGGTCACGCGCGCGGTCCAGCGGGCGTCTTCGTCAGTCTGCGCCAGACGGCGGGTGACTGCGCCCAGCCGCTCGTCGCGCTGCGCGGTGCTGGCCTCGGGATCGAAGGCCCCTGCCAGCGCCAGCGCTTCGACGATGTCGGGCGCATAGCGGCGCGGCACATAGCGCATCAGGGTGCGCATGCGCCGGGCGTGGTCGACCAGCTTCAGCAGCTCCTCGCCGAAGATCGGGCCTTCATGCGTCTCGAGCCGGGTGATCGCGACGCCACCTTCGACCAGATACTGATCGAGCGCGCTGTCGTCCTTGAGGTACACCTCGCTGCGGCCCTTGCTCGCCTTGTAGAGCGGCGGCTGAGCGATGTAGAGGTGCCCGGCCGCGATGATCTCGGGCATCTGGCGATAGAAGAAGGTCAGCAGCAGCGTGCGGATATGCGCGCCGTCCACGTCTGCGTCGGTCATGATGACGATCTTGTGGTAGCGCAGCTTCTCGAGGTTGAAATCGTCGCGGATGCCGGTGCCCAGCGCCGTGATGATCGTGCCGATTTCGCGGCTGGCGAGCATCCGGTCGAAGCGCGCGCGCTCGACGTTCAGGATCTTGCCGCGCAGCGGCAGGATCGCCTGGAACTGGCGGTCGCGGCCCTGCTTGGCCGAACCGCCTGCCGAGTCACCCTCGACGAAGAACAGTTCGGACTTGGCCGGATCGCGCTCCTGGCAGTCGGCCAGCTTGCCGGGGAGGGAGGCGATGTCCATCACGCCCTTGCGGCGCGTCAGCTCGCGCGCCTTCTTGGCGGCTTCGCGGGCGGCGGCGGCGTCGATCACCTTCTGGATGATCACCTTGGCGTTGGCCGGGTTCTCTTCGAGATACTCGGCCAGCTTGTCCGCCATCAGGCTTTCGAGCGGCTGGCGCACTTCGGACGAGACCAGCTTGTCCTTGGTCTGCGACGAGAACTTCGGATCGGGCAGCTTGACCGAGACGATCGCGGTAAGCCCCTCGCGCATGTCGTCGCCGGTGAGCGTCACCTTCTCCTTCTTCAGCATGCCGCTCTTGTCGGCATAGCTGTTGATGGTGCGGGTCAGCGCGGCGCGGAATGCCGCCAAATGGGTGCCGCCGTCGCGTTGCGGGATGTTGTTGGTGAAGCAGAGGACGTTCTCATAGTATGAGTCGTTCCACTCCAGCGCCACGTCGATGGTCACGTCGTCGCGGGTGCCGGCGATCGCCACCGGCTCGGGCATCAGCGGCTGCTTGTTGCGGTCGAGCCACTTCACGAACGCCGCGATGCCGCCCTCGTAATAGAGCTCGACTTCCTTCACTTCCTCGTGCCGCGCATCGCGCAGGAACAGGCGCACGCCGGAGTTCAGGAACGCCAGCTCGCGATAGCGATGCTCGAGCTTGTCGAAGTCATATTCGATCTGGTTGCGGAAGGTGCCGCCATCGCCCTGAACCTTCTCGGTCGAGGCGAGGAAGGTCACGCGCGTGCCCTTCTTGCCTTCGGGGGCGGTGCCGATCACCTTGAGCGGTGCGGTTGCGTCGCCGTACGCGAAGCGCATCCAATGCTCCTCGCCGTCGCGCCAGATGTTGAGGTCGAGCCACTCGGAAAGCGCGTTCACCACCGAGACGCCCACGCCGTGCAGGCCGCCCGAGACCTTGTAGGCGTTGTCGTCGCTGGTGTTCTCGAACTTGCCGCCGGCGTGGAGCTGGGTCATGATGACCTCGGCTGCCGAGACGCCTTCTTCCTTGTGGATGCCGGTCGGGATGCCGCGGCCATTATCCTCGACCGAGACCGAACCGTCCGCGTTCAGCTGGATGATGATCTTGTCGCAGTGGCCGGCCAGCGCTTCGTCGATCGCGTTGTCCGAAACCTCGAACACCATGTGGTGGAGGCCCGAACCGTCGTCGGTATCGCCGATATACATGCCGGGGCGCTTGCGCACCGCGTCCAGGCCCTTGAGGACCTTGATCGAGTCTGCGCCGTAGCTGTTCTGGTTCGGGGTATTTTCGGGAGTGGTATCGTCGCTAGCCATGCCCAGCATATAGGTATTGGTGCAGGCAAACGGAAGCAAAATAGGGAGTGTGCGGAGCCCCAGCCTGGGCTTGCCTGTTGATGATCTTGCCGCACCCGCCAGCTATCGGCAGAGCAGACCCATTGCTGCCCGAAATACGTTCACGGCTACCGGCCAGAACAGCAGGGCGGTGCCGGAGGCGAGCAGGGCCGCAGTGCAGGCGCGTGCTATTGGGCGATCGAGATCGAGTGTCTGGAGATAGGCTTGGTAGAGGCCAGCCGTTTGGTCGATCCAGTTGATGGTGTCTGCGTTTAGCGCTTCCGCAGCCTTGCTGCTTCTTTCCAGAAAACCCTTCCTCGCGATGGGATAGAGGCCCCGCTGTTCGATTCGCTCCATGCGGGTTTTTGCCATTCTCCGATAGCCGTCGAAGAAATCCCAATCCGTCAGCGTCTTCATGCGGGCGACGATGTCGTGGATCTCGCCGCCGCGTGAGAGCTGGGGCGGCGCTCTGAATGCGAAAATCACGCATCCTAGCAGGTACAGGACGCTTCCCAGGAAAATCCGGTCCATCTGCGGAATCTTGATGCCATGTTCGCGCAGCACGGGCACCACATTGGCCAGGAATAAGGCACTTATCGACAGCGCCATGATCGCCTTGCTCAGGAACGAATTGCGCCAGCCGGCCAGCATCGTCCAGCTCAGCCGGTCGAGCGCCAGGTAGAGCGGGCCACGCACTTCCTGGCTCGAAACGGCTGTCATGCCGGCCGGAGCGGACTGGCTGCGATCAGCACCCCGAGAAATGCCGACAGGTCGGCATCCAGCCAGCGGGCATCGATCCTTTCGCGGGGCTGCGCGTTGCTTAGTTCGATTAGCGTGGAAATCTCGCTGTTGGCGACATGGAGATCGCGCGCGGCCAGCGCGCGGGCGAAGATTCCGATCCGTCGCATCGGGTAGTGCCGGAGGATGCCCGAAAGCCGGATGTTTATGATATCGTCTCGGCCAAGCCCCAGTATCGATGTGCCGAATGCACTGTCCTCGCAAAATGCGTCACACGGGCCGAAGGGCTCGTGGAACGTCGCGCCGCCCCCAGCCGGGCACTCGATCGTGCAGTCCGGATTTCCCGGGCAGGTATAGCGTGGCATGGTCTTCCCCCGAAGCGCGCGGCCATCGCGAGAGGATAGTATTCGCGGCCCGGTTTGGCCACGGATCGTATCCGAAATCGTGTCATCTGCCGAAGATGTGGCCATGCCCTAGCGAGAAATGCGTGGCATCGCCCGGCACCGCCTCGAAAAGCCCCGGTTCGGTGCCCGTCATCCAAACCTGGCCGCGTCCCGCCAGTCGCTCGAACAGCGCGGCGCGGCGGCCCGGATCGAGGTGTGCCGCGACTTCGTCGAGCAGCAGGATTGGCGCGCGGGCGATGCGTTCGGCGACCAGCTCGGCATGGGCGAGGACGAGGCCGAGCAGCAGTGCCTTCTGCTCGCCGGTGGAGCAGAGATGCGCCGGCTGGTTCTTGCCCAGATGGGTGACGAGCAGGTCGGCGCGGTGCGGGCCGTTGAGGGTGCGGCCGGCCGCGGCATCACGGCGCCGCCCGGCCGCCAGTTCGCGCGCCAGCGTTTCGGCATCGCCCTGCCAGCCTTCGAGCGCGAGCCCGGCGCGGGCGAACGGTCCTTCGGGTTGTGCTTCCAGCCGTTCGGCAAGCTGGGTGACCATCTCGCGCCGGGCCGCATCGATCGCCGCGCCATGCTCGGCCATGCGCGCCTCCAGCGCAGTCAGCCAGTCGGGGTCGGGCGCGGCATCGTCGGCGAGCAGGCGGTTGCGCTCGCGCATCGCCGCTTCGTAGCGGGTCGAGTGGTGCGCATGGCCGGGGCTCAGTGCCAGCGTCAGCCGGTCGAGAAAACGCCGCCGCTCGCCCGCTGCATCGACGAACAGCCGGTCCATCGCCGGAGTCAGCCACAGCACGCTCACCCATTCGGCCAGCGACGTGGCGGCCGCGGTCGCGCCATTGATCCGCACCAGTCGCCGCTCGGGTGCGCCGGGCTGGGTACCGGTACCGATGTCGGTCTCGCCCAGCCGCGCCGCCACGCCGAACCCGCCGCTGCCGCCCTGCCGCGCCATCTCGGTCAGCGGCGCGCGGCGCAGGCCCCGGCCGGGGGCGAGCAGCGAGAGCGCCTCAAGCACATTGGTCTTGCCCGCGCCATTCTCGCCGCTCAGCACCACGAAGCCCGGCCCGGGCGCGAGCACGGCGTCTTCATGGTTGCGGAAGTCGGTCAGGACGAGGCGGGACACTGCCATTTCCCGCCGATAGCCGCTATTGCCGCCGCGCGCGACATCGCGGATGATCGGGCCAACCAAAAAGGGGGATTATCGATGCGTACCAGTCTCTTCCTCGCCACGATCCTGGCGCTCGCGCCGATGCCGGCGCTGGCCGACGTCACGGCGCGCTATTCCGCCGGCGGCAAGGAGCTGGTGATCGAAGTCGATGATGGCGGCAATTCGCGCCTCGATGTCGGCGGCAAGTTCACGATCATCCACCGCGACGGCGTCGACTATATCGCGGTGACCGACAAGGACGGCACCAAGGTCTTCGAGCTCCAGGCGATGGTCGATCTGATCAAGGGCATCATCCCCAAGACCGAGGATCCCAAAGCCAAGGAATTCCAGTTCGGCATCGCCCCGGGCGCCGGTGTGATGGTTGCCGGGCAGCAGGGCGACGCCTGGAAGCTGCTGATGGTCAAGGGCGATGAGGCTTCGAAGAAGAAGCATATCGAGATGGTGGTCAGCGCCGATCCGAAGCTCGCGCCCGTCGGCACTGTCTTCCGCCGCGCGATCGACACCGTGACCAGCTTCTTTGGCGCGATGTTCCCCGAGGAGACTGGCTTCTCCGCCCGCCTGACCGAGCTGTTCGCCAAGGGCACGCCGCTGCGCGTTACGCCGATCGAGGAAGGCGCCACCAAGCAGGAAAGCCCGCTGATCGAGTTCAAGTCACTCGACACCGCCGAGATCGACGCCAAGCATTTTGAGCTCCCCGCGCCGGTCACTTCGGCCGACGAGATCTTCGGTGCGATGGACGCACTGATGAAGCCCGACGCCGGCGGTGCGATCAAGGACCTGCCGTAATTCATTGGAAATGCGCGGAAGAGCGCATTTCCAAGCGGCACCGGCCCGCTTCCCCACCCGGCCACCCAACGGCAGTATTCTATGGGTGGCCGGGTAGGGGAGCGGGCCGGTGCTGCAATGCGCCGTGAGGCGCATTCACAAAAGGCTTCTCAGATCCCCTTGAGCCCGGCCGCTTCGAGGCTGGCCTGCGCCTTCCGATACTTGACCGGATCGCCGATGTTCAGCCGCTTGCGCACCTGGTCGAGCGGCTCGGCGAGCAAAGTCTCATAGTCCTCGCCGTGCAGCCACTGCGCGGCCTTGCCGTGGCGATAGCCTTCGATCACAGCCTTGAGGAAGTCGAGCTTGCCGGTGATGCGGATGCTCTTCAGCGCCGCGCCCATGCCGATGAACCCCCAGCCGAGCCCGCCGGTCTGCGCATAGGAAAAGGCGACGAGGCAGGCCTCGCCCAGATGCTCGTCGGCCTGATAGCCGGTGATCACGTGCCACAAATCATGGATGTCGCGCTCGCGCCGGCCCATCCAGGCATAGGGATGCTGGATGTCGGCATTCTGGAACGCGCCCTCGGCCATGCTCACCGCGACCAGCCCGTCGGCCGAATAGCCGGTCGAATCGAGGAAATGCCGATAGGCCGCGCCCACCGTGCCCTCGGCGAAGCTGTCGATCCAGGCGCGGTCGCCCAGCCGCTCGGCCATCTCGACATGCTGGAAGGCGATCCGCCCGCCATTGGGCATGGTCAGCAGCTTGCGATAGCTCTTCTGCGTCGCGTCGCCATTGAGCGCGCGCATGATCCGGAAGACCTGCTCGGTATCGTCGCCATTCGCGAGCAGCCGCCCCAATGCGCGGAACGCCGTGCCCCATTCCCGCTTCATCGGGATGCCGGGGTTGAAGAGCTGCGGAGCGGGCTGGGTGGCCATATGCGATTCCTTACTGACAATAGTGTCAATATAGCAGCCGGGTTAAGAAATCAATGCTGCACGCTCGCGCAGTTTTTCGATGACAAGAGTTCTTGACACCCGCGCGCGAATCATGACAAGAACTCTTGTCATATGGTACAGAGTTCTGGACAGCGCAGATGAAGAACCGGCTCCGCGTGCTGCGTGCCGAATCGGGCATCAGCCAGGGTGACCTGGCCGGGCTGCTCGGCGTCTCGCGCCAGACGATCAATGCGGTCGAGACCGACAAATACGACCCGAGCCTGCCGCTGGCGATGCGGCTGTCGAAAATCTTTGGAGTGCCCATCGATGCCATCTTCCTTGACGACTGGACCCCGCCCGAGCGCCCCCATGGCTAGTTCCGGGGTCCGCCGCCGGCTCGTCCGCGCCGCGATTGGCGGCGTGGTCGGCCTCGGTCTCGGCTTCGCTGCCGGGCAGTTCGGCCTGTTCGACTGGGTCGCGCAGATGCCGGGCGAGGATATCGCCTCCACCGTGCTTGCCGCGCTGCTCCTGCTGCTCGGCCTGTTCGCGATCATCGCCGCGTCGAGCAGCGCGCTCTATCGCCGCATGGCCGAGAATTATCAGGAGGGCGATCCGCTCGACGGCAAGGTGCTGCGCTATCTGCGGCTGAACGGGGTGGGCCTGCTCCTCGGCGCCGCGCTGCTGCTGGCCCCGCCGCTCGCGGTGCGCTTCGGCTATGCCGGCGATATGGCGATCCCGGTGGCGATCGGCCTTGCGGTACTGATTGCGCTCCAGATCTGGCTCAATGCCCGCATCCGGCGTGACAGCGACGAGCTCACCCGCGCCGCTCTGGCCGAGGCGTCGATTGCCAGCTTCTGGCTGTCCCAGCTCGGCCTGTTCGGCTGGGCCGCGCTCGCCAAACTCGGGCTGGTCGCCGAAGCGAGCCTGTGGACGCTGATGACGATCTTGGTGGCGATCTACATCATCGTGTCGATCGTCGCGGCGATCCGGCGCGGCATGTTCGCCTGATCCGTCGGGCCTGATACGAAAAAGCCGGTGCGGGATCGTCCCGCACCGGCTTTTTCATGTCCGCATCGCCGTGCGATCAGACGCGCATCGGCATCAGCACGTACAGCGCCGGCGATTTGTCGTTCTCGCGGATCAGCGTCGGCGCCGCGGCGTCGGCGAGATGGACTTCCACCAGATCGCCTTCGATCTGGTTGAGGATGTCCATCAGGTAGCGGCTGTTGAAGCCGATCTCGAAGCCCGGGGCGGCATAGTCGCCGGGCACTTCCTCGGCCGCCGCGCCATTCTCCGGGCTGGTCACCGACAGGATGATCTTGTCGCGCTCCAGCGCCATCTTCACTGCGCGGGTCTTCTCGGTCGCGATGGTCGAAACGCGGTCGACGCCTTCCATGAAGCTCTTCGGATCGAGCTTGAGCAGCTTGTCGTTCCCCGTCGGGATCACGCGGGTGTAATCCGGGAAGGTGCCGTCGATCAGCTTCGAGGTCAGGATCGCCTGGCCCAGGTCGAAGCGGATCTTCGAGGCCGAGAGCGACACGCCGACCGAGCCGTCGACTTCCTCGAGCAGCTTGCGCAGCTCGCCCACGCACTTGCGCGGCACGATCACGCCCGGCATCGAATCGGCGCCGTCCGGCCGCGCCACGGTGACGCGGGCGAGGCGGTGGCCATCGGTGGCGGCGGCGCGCAGCACCGGCGTCGCCTCATCCACCACATGCAGATAGATGCCGTTGAGATAATAGCGCGTCTCTTCGGTCGAGATCGCGAACCGGGTCTTGTCGATGATCTGCTTGAGCGTCTCGGCCGGCAGCTCGAACACGGTCGGCAGCTCGCCCTCGGCGATCATCGGGAAATCGTCGCGCGGCAGCGTCGACAGCGTGAAGCGCGCGCGCCCCGCATTGACGGTGATGCGGCCTTCCGCGGCCGACAATTCCACCTGCGCGCCCTCGGGCAGCTTGCGGACGATGTCGAACAAAGTGTGCGCCGGCACGGTGATCGCGCCCGGCTGGTCCACCGCCGCTGCGATCGTCTCGTCGATCTGCAGGTCGAGGTCGGTCGCCATCAGACGCAATGCGCCGCCCGGCTGTGCCTCGATCAGCACGTTGGAGAGAATGGGGATCGTGTTGCGCCGCTCGACCACGGACTGGACGTGGCTCAAGCCCCTCAACAGAGTTGCGCGTTCGATCGTCGCCTTCATCAAGAACCCCCGGGGCAGCTATCGCCCGAATCTGAACCCGCTTGCGGGAATTTTCCGGACCATACCCTTAACGGTAAAAAGGGCCGGAGCAAGCGCTCCGGCCCTATAGTTCACACCTTAAATGCGTGGTTAACGCATCTCCGGCGCAATATTAGAAGCGCACGCCGACGCCGCCGAGCACCTGGTGGCGCTTGGCATCGATGCCGGCATCGTCATTCTTGTACTGCGAATAGCGATATTCGCCCTTCAGATAGACCTTCTCGTTGAGCTTCACTTCGGCGCCCGCGCCCGCGCGCCAGCCATCGACATTGTCATCGAAGCGGATGTCGGTGGTGCCGGCGGTATAGCGGCTGTTGAGCTTGGCGTTGGTGTAGCCGCCCTTGACGTAGATCAGCGCCTTGCCGCCCACGGTGAAGCCGGCACGCGCGCCGACATAGAGGTCGCGGCCCGCGCTCAGCCGGGCGCTGTCGCCGGCGACGATCACATTGTTCTCGGTGCGGCGCGCGGTCGATCCGGTGATTTCGCCTTCGACGCCGAGCACGGCGTTGCCGGCCTGGAAGTCATAGCCGATCTGGCCGCCATAGACTGCGCCGTCGACGCCGCCGGTATTGTCGCCCTTCACATGATCCCAGCCGACCACGGCTTCCGCGCGCGGGCCGGTGAAGCCGGCATCGGTGCTCTGGGCGAAGGCGGGGGCTGCAAAGGCAGTGCCGGCGAGAAGGGTCGCTGCGGCGGCGATGAACTTGGTACGCATAACGGAACTCCTTGGGTACGCACCCATGCTGTCCGGCATGGGCAGGGTTCAAAACCGGGGGAGGCCCCGCGCTGTTTCATGAACCCCAGATAAACAACAAAAAGCGTGACTTACGGGCAACAGTTGGGCTGCCCGTCTTGCTGTCAGACCGAAGCGTCGCGGATAATGGACATGGTACCTCCCTCTTTTCGTTGCGCCCCGCTCGGGGCTGGTGTGGTAGTGAACTACCGCACCTGACGCGCCGATGAACCAAAGGGGGCGCAAATTGGGCACTTGCCTTTCCGTTGCCTTGCGGGCTTGTGAGCGCGTGATGACGAACCAGCGCAAAGGCCGCGATTTCATCGCGAGGCACGGCGAGACCGTATTCAACATTGCCCGCCGGATGCAGGGCGATCACCCGCACACCCCGCTCACCCGCGCCGGCTTTGCTCAGGCCGATGCGATGGGCGCCGCGCTGCGCGAGATTCTCGGCCCTAAACCGAAGCTGACACTGTGGTCGTCGAGCGCCGGCCGCGCGCTGCAGACGCTGGCGGTGATCGCCGAGCATCTTGAGCTCGACTGGCACCAGGCCCGGCATGACGACCGGCTGATCGAGATCGGCATGGGTGAATGGAGCGGCCGCTATTACGCGGACCTGTTGGGCGAGGCGCCCGGCTTCCTCGATATCGAGCAGGGTCTCTACACGCGCCCGCCGCCAGGCGGCGAATGGTATGACGGGATCGCGGTGCGCGTCTCCTCCTGGCTCGCCGACACCGATGAGGATCCGGGCGACCGGCTGGTGATCATGCACGGCATGTCGAGCCGGGTGCTGCGCGGGGTGATGACCGGCATGCCGGTGTCGCCCAAATTCGGCGCGCCGGTGGCGCCCGATCTGCCCCAGGGCTCGGTGGTGAAGATCGAGGGCGGGGTGGAAACGGTCGCCCATCTCGGCACCGGCCGCGGCGCCGCCCCGGCATGAGCGCACTGGCGCTCCTGCTTTTGCTTCAGGCGCAGACGCGCAGCCCCCTCGGCACGTTCGACAGCTGGGGCGCCTTTCGCGATTCCTCGCCGCTGCGCTGCTTTGCCATTGCCCAGCCGGTCGAGAAATATCGCGAGGCCCGCCCGTTCGCGAGCATTGCCAGCTGGCCGCGCGACGGCGTCCGCAACCAGCTCCACATCCGCCTGAGCCGCGCCCGCGCCGCCAATGCCCGGGTCACCCTCTCGATCGGCGAGCGCCGCTTCGAGCTCCAGGCCGGCGACGCCGATGCCTGGGCCCCCGACGCGCGCACCGATGCCGCGATCGTCGTGGCGATGCGTTCGGGCCGCAGCATGAGCGTCGAAACGATCGGCGCCAACGGCGCGCCCTTCGCTGACAGCTACGCACTGAAAGGCGCGGCGACGGCGATCGACGCAGCCGCGTTGGGCTGCGCCGGGCGGTAGGGCGCGCTTCCTCTTTCTTTCCCTAAGTTCCCAGATCGTCACCCCGGCCTTGAGCCGGGGTCCCGCTACTGCAACTGTTCGAAGAAGCGGGATCCCGGCTCAAGGCCGGGGTGACGGAAAACCAAAAAAAAGGCGGATCGCTTCGGTCCGAAGCGATCCGCCCAACAGTGTCCGTCTCTTAAACGCTTACGGCTGCTTTGCCGCCGCGCCACCGCCTGCAGCGGCCATCTTGTCGGTCGCTGCCTTCTGGATGCGCTGGTTGAGCGCGGTGTCAGACTGCATGGCCTGGCCGATCGCGTTGAAGCGCTCCGAAGTCAGGCCGGCCGAGGACGCGGCCGATGCCATCTTGGCACCCTTGTCGGCTTCCGGCGTGGCGGTGTCCTTGCGGATCTTCTCGATTTCGAGCGCGGCGGTGGCGAACTGACCGACTTCGGCGTCGCTCACCGTCGCATTGGTAGCCGGAGCGGTTGCGGCAGGTGCTGCCGGGGCGGCCTGCTGTGCGGCCGGGGCATCCGGGGTTGCCGGGGCCGTCTGCGAGGCGTCCTGCGCCATGGCGGCCGGGGCGAAAGCCAGCGTCGTGCCGGCGAGAAGAATTGCGATACGCTTCATTACTGCACTCCAAACAAACAGAAAACTCGTTCCCCAGAACGCTAAACTGTGTGTCCGGGATGCAATGAAACAAGCAAAGCGCGGTGTGTCGTGGCCTGTGCGGGGTTAGCCGAGCCAGGCCTTGAGACCGGTTACAAGCGCATCGAACACTGTCCGTACGCGTGCCACGCCCCGCAGATCCTCATGGCAGACCACCCAGGTCTCCAGGGGAAGATCGAAGTCCGGAAGGAGACGAACCAGCCCGTCGCGCACCCCCAGCGGCACCTGGCACACCCCGATTCCCAGCCCCGCGCGGATGGCGGCGAGCTGGGCATGGTCGCTTTCGGCGCGGAAACTGAAGTCGCCGATCCGGACGGGGAAGTTGGCAGCCTGCACCTGGCGGAGCATCGCGGAGTCGCGCTCGGGGCCGATCAGCTGGTGGCCGGCGAGCTCCTCGAAACGCGTGGGGAAGGGGCGTCCGGCCAGATAGTCGGGGTGCGCGTGCACACCCAGCTTCACCGCGCCGATCCGCCGCGCGACCAGCGCTTCCTGCTTGGGCGGCACCATCCGCACCGCCACATCGGCCTCGCGGCGCAGCACGTCCTCGTTGCGGTTGCTGGGGCTGAGTGCAAGCACCAGACGCGGATGTTGGCGCTGCACCTCGCGCAGGATCGCGGGAAGCACCTCCACGGCGATCACTTCGCTGGCAGTGATCCGCACCGTGCCGGCGACTTCGTCGGGCGCGGCGGAGGCAGTGCGAACAAAGGCGTCCGAAGCGAGCGCCATGGCGCGGGCATGTTCGTGGAGCGCCAATCCCCTCTCCGTGGGGGTGAGTCCGCCGGGCGAGCGCGTGAACAGCGCCGTGCCCAGCGCGGCCTCCAGTGCAACTATCCGCGTCCGAACCGTCGGCTGCGCAACGTTCAAATGTCGCGCCGCGCCGGACAGGCTGCCGGTCTCCAGCACCGCCAGAAAGGCCCGCTGCTGCTCCCAATCCACCTCGCTCATAAGTTTCTTATAAGCGACCTGCCAAGGTTCGACAATTTTCTTCAGGGTCCCTTTCGGTCACTCCCGCAACCATTGGAAGCAATGGAGGCTGGAATGGACAGGACGGCATTGGTGCTCGGCGCAACGGGCGGCATCGGCGGCGAGACGGCCCGGGCGCTGCTGGCGCATGGCTGGAAGGTACGCGGGCTGGTCCGCCGGATGCGCCCCGGGCTCGATCCGAATATCGCGTGGTTCGAAGGGGATGCGATGCATCGCGGCGATGTGCTGGCCGCGGCGGAGGGCGTCGATGCGCTGGTCCATGCGGTCAATTCGCCGGGCTATCGCGACTGGGGCAAGCTGGTCCTGCCGATGATCGAGAGCAGCATCGAGGCCGCCTGGGCCAATGACGCGCGGCTGCTCCTGCCGGGAACGATCTACAATTACGACCCCGCCGCATTGCCGGCCGCCCGGGTCGATTCGCCCCAGCAACCCGCCACCCGCAAGGGCGCGATCCGCAAGGCGATGGAAGCGCGAATCGAGGATTCGGGGGTGCGCGCGCTGATCCTGCGCGCCGGTGACTATTATGGCCCCCGGCCCGGCAATGGCTGGCTCTCCCAGGGCATGATCACCCCCGGCAAGCCGGTCGGCGCGGTGACCTATCCGGGGGCGAAGGGAGCGGGGCACGCCTGGGCCTATCTCCCTGATGTCGCAGAGACTTTCGCCCGGCTGCTCGACCGCGAGGAGGATCTGCCCCGCTTCGCCCGCTATCATTTCGCCGGCCATTGGGACGGCGACGGCACGGGTTTTGTCGCGGCAATCGGCATGGCCTTGGGCCGCAAGCTCAGGGCGAAGCCGCTCCCCTGGGCGCTGCTGCCGCTCGTCACTCCCTTCAACCCGACGATCCGCGAGCTGCTGGAAATGCGCCCCTTCTGGAAACACCCGATGCGCCTCGACAATCGCGAGCTGGTCGCCTTTCTCGGTGAGGAGCCCCGCACCGATCTGGTCGAATCACTGCGGGTCACGCTGGCGGCTTTGGGGAGCAGCTGATAGGCTGTGGCCATGATCGACGTGACGACAGAAGCGCTGCTGTTGATCGTGGGCATCAGCTATGCGGCCGAGCCAGAGCTGTCCGCGCCGGGAAGCCGGCTGCGCTGGCCCTGGTTTGCCGTTCTGGCCCTGGGCTGTGCGCTGGTCGTGGTCAGCACCTTTGCGGGCTGGCAGCTGCGGATCCCGGGCGGAAAAACGCTGGAATTGGTGCTGCTTGGCGCGGTCTTCCTGCTCCTCGGTATCGGCCTCCTGCGCTATATCCGGCGGGACGCGGCAAGGCTCCGCGCCCGGCGCGCGGGCCCGTAAACCACCGCAGGTAGAATTCCGCGCCGAAATCCACTACATGGCGCGCCTATGCAGACAGTCTCGGCCGCCCCCATGCCCATCCCCGGGCACATTGATCCCGTGCCCGTGCCCCGCCCCGCGGTGGTGCGCGAGGATGGTCGTGTCGACCTAATCGGCCTCACGCGCGACCAGATGCGCGCGGTGCTTAGCGAGGCCGGGCTCGAGCCCAAGCAGGCCAAGCTGCGGTCCAAGCAGATCTGGCACTGGATCTACAATCGCGGCGCCACCGAATTCTCGGCGATGACCGATATTGCCAAGGCCCAGCACCCCTGGCTCACCGAGCGCTTCGTGATCGGCCGCCCCGAAGTGGTCGAGGCGCAGGTCTCGACCGACGGCACGCGCAAATGGCTGCTCCGCTCGGCGGATGGCCAGGATTACGAGATGGTCTTCATCCCCGATGCGGACCGCGGCACGCTCTGCGTCTCCTCGCAGGTCGGCTGCACGCTCAACTGCCGCTTCTGCCATACCGGCACGATGCGGCTGGTGCGCAACCTCACTGCCGGCGAGATCGTCAGCCAGGTGATGCTGGCGCGCGATGCGCTGGGCGAATGGCCGAGCCAGCCCGAGGGCCGTATGCTCACCAACATCGTGATGATGGGCATGGGCGAGCCGCTCTACAATTTCGACAATGTCCGCGACGGCCTGTCGATCGTGATGGATGGCGACGGCCTTGCGCTGTCGAAGCGCCGCATCACCCTGTCGACCTCGGGCGTGGTGCCGATGATGGCCCGCGCCGGCGAGGAGATCGGCGTGAACCTCGCGGTGTCGCTCCACGCGGTGACCAAGGAAGTCCGCGACGAGATCGTGCCGCTCAACAAGAAATACGGCATCGAGGAGCTGCTCCAGGCCTGTGCCGATTATCCCGGCGCCAACAATGCCCGCCGCATCACCTTCGAGTACGTCATGCTCAAGGACAAGAACGACAGCGACGCCGAGGCGCGCGAGCTGGTCCGCCTGCTCAAGAAGTACGACCTGCCCGCCAAGGTGAACCTGATCCCGTTCAACCCCTGGCCCGGCGCGCCGTACGATACCTCGACGCCCGAGCGCGTCCGTTCCTTCTCGAACATCATCTTCGAGGCAGGCATCTCGGCCCCGGTGCGTACGCCCCGCGGCCGCGACATCGATGCCGCCTGCGGTCAGCTCAAGACCGCCGCCGAGAAGAAGAGCCGTGCCCAGCTCGACCGCGAGGCGGAAGAGAAGATGGCGGCGCTCGGTTGAGTTCCGGCGTCGCGATCGAACGGGTCGCGACGCTTGATCCGGCATGGTTTGCCGGCTGCGATTTTGGCTTCGGCGCGTCGGGCAGCGGCTATCCCTTCGACAGCGCCTTCGCGGTATCCCGCGCGGGGCGGATGCTGGCGCTGGTTCGGGTGGAGGGCCGGGTAGCCGGCTATATCGCCTGCGCGCGTGACGGTGAGGCGGTGGAAGTGCGTCGCATCGAAATCGATCGTTCCCATCGCGGGCGCGGGCTGGGGCAACGCCTGCTGGGGGAGGTGCGGGCCTGGGCGCGCGAGCAGGGCCTGTCTGCGCTCCGCCTCGAAACCCTGGCCGATAATCCCGAAGCCGGCCGCTTCTTCGCGCGCTACGGCTTTACTCAAGGGCCCCCGGCGAGCGCATTGTACTGGCATCTGACGCTCCACCCTTAGAAACTTCTCGACAAGCGCAGACGGTCACGGGAAGGGGAGCGGGTGCTGGACATTTCCGACCTGATCCTCGCCGCTCTGGCCGGCACGCTGGGCGGCGCGATGAATGCATTGGCTGGCGGCGGCACCTTCGCCACGCTGCCGGCCCTGATCGCACTCGGCCTGCCTTCGAACATCGCCAATGCCACTTCGAATGTCGCGCTGCTGCCCGGTGCCGGCGCGAGCGCCTGGGCCTATCGCGACGAGCTGGCGCCGGTCGGCGGCATGTCGGTGCGGGTGCTCGCGGGCATTACCTTTGCCGGCGGGCTGGTCGGCAGCACCTTGCTGGTGCTTACGCCGACGCGTGCCTTCGACCTGATCATCCCCTGGCTGCTGCTGTTCGCGCTGGTGGTGATGCTGTTCGGTCGCCAGGCTTCGGACTGGCTCCACGCCCGCGTTACCATCGGCCCGCGCACTTTGGTCACCGCCCAGAGCCTGCTCGGCGTCTATGGTGGCTATTTCGGCGGCGGGGTCGGGCTGATCACCACCGCGGTCTATGGCCTGCTGGCGGCGGCGGACCCGCGCTCGCTCTTCTCGATCCGCACCTTGATGCTCGCGGTCGCCAATTTCGCCGCGGCCTTCATCTTCGTCGGCATGGGAATGGTGCGCTGGACCGCCTGCCTGCCGATGCTGCTCGGCGGCATCTTGGGCGGCTGGCTCGGCGCCTGGGTGGGCAAGCGGCTGTCGCATCGGCTGGTCCGCATCTGGACGCTGCTGGTCACGGCGGCCACCACGCTGGTCTTCTTCCATCGTACTTATGGATAATAGGCACGGTTCCGGCGTTGCTGGCGCCGGCTGCGGGGCCTAGACGGGTCTGATGCAGGTCTATCGTCACCGGCTGATCACGCGCGTCTGGCACTGGATCAACGCGTTTGCCGTGCTGGTGATGATCCCTAGCGGCTTGATGATCTTCAACGCGCATCCGCGGCTCTACTGGGGCAATTACGGCGCGAATTTTGACCATGCCTGGCTCACCCTGCCGCAATGGCCCGGCTGGCTGACGCTGCCTTCCACTTATGACCTTGCAGGCGCGCGGCACTGGCATCTGGCCTTTGCGCTGGTCCTTGCCTTCTCGCTGCTGGTCTATCTGCCGTGGAGCCTGCTCAATCGCCATATCCAGCGCGACCTGCGCATCCGCAGGGACGAGCTTGCGCCCGCGCATCTTGCCGGGGATCTCCAGGCGCATTGGGACTTGCGCTTCCACGATCCAGCTAATCCCACGGCGTACAACATCTTCCAGAAGGCCAGCTATGTCGGCGTGCTCTTCGTGCTGCTGCCGCTGCTGATCTTCACCGGCCTCGCGCTCGCGCCTGGCATGTGGGGCTGGCTGCCGGAGCTGTTCGGCGGGCGGCAATCGGCACGTTCGCTCCATTTCATCGCGATGGCGCTGCTCAGCCTGTTCACGCTGGTGCACCTGACCCTGGTGATCCTCGCCGGGCCGGTGAACGAGGTTCGTTCGATGATCACCGGCTGGTGGCGTTCCCCCGACGACGCGGAGGACGCGGCATGATCACTCGGCGCGGCCTGATCGTGTCCGGCGGGGCGACCTTGCTCGCCGGCTGCGACGCCTGGACGAACAGCCCGGTGCTGCTCGATGCGGACGACGCACATCGCTATCTCCAGCGCGCGGTGGTCGGTCGTGGCGCGCTCGCCGCAGAGTTCCGCCCCGAGCAGCGCAGCCCGCGCTTCCGCACCAACGGGACCAACAATCCCAACACGCCCGAATATAACGCGCTCGCCGCCAATCGCTTTGCCGACTGGCGCTTGCAGGTGGGCGGGATGGTCCGGCAGCCGCTCTCGCTCAGCCTCGGCCAGCTCCGCTCGCTGCCCCAGCGCGCCCAGATCACCCGGCATGATTGCGTCGAGGGCTGGAGCGCGATCGGCAAATGGCAGGGGCCGCGGCTGGAGGAAGTACTCCGCCTCGCCGGCCTGCGTGATGGCGTGCGCTATATCGTCTTCCACTGCGCCGATGTCTTCGGCCAGCGCCAGATACCCTATTACGAGTCGATCGATCTGATCGACGCTTTCCATCCCCAGACCATCCTCGCCTGGTCGATGAACGATCAGCCGCTTTCGGTCGGCCACGGCGCGCCGCTCCGCCTGCGGGTCGAGCGCCAGCTTGGCTACAAGCACGCAAAATATGTCATGCGGATCGAAGCAGTGGCGAGCTTGGCCGGGATCGGCCGGGGCAAGGGGGGCTTCTGGGAGGATATTGCCGGCTACGAATGGTATGCCGGAATCTGATTGTATCAGCCCCTTCGCAGCTGCGGAAATATTGCGGAAATCCCGCAGGGTCCTAAGGTGCTTATGGGGGGCTGTTAACCTTGCAAGGTGGTGACGGCTGAATGGCGTTGATCGATCGTTTTTTCGCACGCGCAATCAAGCGCGGACAACTGACCGTAATCCACGCGGATGGCACGCAGCAGCTTTTCGGTGAAGCCGATGCCGCGCTCAAGCCGGTAACGATCCGATTCGGACCGGGTGCGACGCGCCGGATCGTGCGCGATCCCTCGCTGGGGGCGGCTGAAGCGTATATGGATGGCGGCATCGTCCTCGAACAGGGCGACATTCTCGACATGGTGACGCTCTTCGCGGCGAATAATCGCTGGGAGGACAGCACGTCGGTTCTGTCGCCAAGCGCGTTCAAGACGGTGATGGACAAGCTGCTGTTCCGCATCGGGCGGATCAACATGCAGCACCGTTCGAAGAAGAACGTCGCGCATCATTACGACCTGTCGGGCAAGCTCTACGATCTCTTCCTCGATACCGATCGCCAATATAGCTGCGCCTATTTCAGCGCGCCGGGCATCAGCCTTGAGCAGGCCCAGCTCGACAAGAAGGCGCATATCGTCGCCAAGCTGGCGATCGAGCCAGGCATGAAGGTGCTCGACATCGGCTGCGGCTGGGGCGGCATGGCGCTCTACATCCACCAGAAGACCGGCGCCGAAGTGCTCGGCGTCACCCTGTCCGAAGAGCAGCTCAAGGTCGCCCGCCAGCGGGCGGCGGATGCCGGCGTCGCCGACAAGGTGAAGTTCGAGCTGATCGACTATCGCAACCTCACCGGCGAGTTCGACCGGATCGTCTCGGTCGGCATGTTCGAGCATGTCGGCACGCCGCATTACCGCACCTTCTTCCGCAAGGTGCGCGAACTCCTGACGCCGGAAGGCGTGATGCTGCTCCACACGATCGGCCGCGCCGGCGGCCCGGGTGTTACTGATGCGTTCACGCTCAAATATATCTTCCCCGGCGGCTATATCCCGGCGCTGTCGGAGATCGCCAAGGGTTATGAGGGGCTGCGCTACTTCATGACCGATGTGGAGGTGCTGCGCCTCCATTATGCCGAGACGCTCCAGCACTGGTACGAGCGCACGGTGGCTTCGCGGGATGCGATCGTCGGTCTGTATGATGAGCGCTTCTACCGGATGTGGTGCTTCTATCTGGCGGGCTGCGTGGTGAGCTTCCGCTATGGCGGGCTGGTCAACTACCAGCTGCAATTCTCGCGCTCGCGCGACGCGCTGCCGCTCACCCGCGATTACATGTTCGAGGGCGAACGCGAACTGCACGAGCCGCACAAGGTGACGCTGCGCCAGGCCGGTCAGGCGGGGTAGGTCGCATCCATATGGGCGATGGCGGTGCGGGTGATCTCCTCCAGCACCGCCAGGTCCACATCGGCCAGCTTCTTTACATAGAGGCAGCTCTTGCCGGTGCGATGCTTGCCCAGCCGGGCAAGCAGGGCATCCTGCTCGGGCTGGCCGGTCAGCACATAGAGCACGGTCTCCGCCTTGCGCGGGGAGAAGCCGATCCGGCACATCTCGCCTGAATGGCCGCTGTCATAGGTGTAGCGATAGCTGCCGAAGCCGATGATCGTCGGCCCCCACATCTTCGGCTCCTGCCCGGTTAGCCGCGCCATCATCTCGCAGACGATTTCGGCATCCGCGCGCCGCACCGGATCGGGCACCGCGGCGATGAAATCCGCTGCCTTTACCTCGGTCGCTTTGGTCTTGAGCTCGGTCATTCGCCCCTCCATGACTGCCGGGCATAGCATGCCCCGGCTACAAAACTTGCGGAAGCGGCGCATGGACCCTAGAGCGCCCCGGTTTTTCCAGAATGTTCCCGGAGTCGCCCATGTCTGACAAGATCAACCGTGTTGTCCTCGCCTATTCGGGCGGTCTGGACACCAGCGTGATCCTGAAATGGCTCCAGCAGGAATATCAGTGCGAGGTCGTGACCTTCACGGCGGATCTCGGCCAGGGCGAGGAGCTCGAGCCGGCGCGCAAGAAGGCCGAGATGGCCGGCGTGAAGCCCGAGCACATCTTCATCGACGATCTGCGCGAGGAGTTCGTCAAGGATTTCGTTTTCCCGATGATGCGTGCCAACGCGCTCTATGAAGGCCTGTACCTGCTCGGCACCTCGATCGCGCGCCCTCTGATCGCCAAGCGCCAGATCGAGATCGCCAAGATGGTGAACGCCGACGCGGTCAGCCACGGCGCCACCGGCAAGGGCAACGACCAGGTCCGCTTCGAGCTCGGCTATTATGCGCTCAACCCCGACATCAAGGTGATCGCGCCCTGGCGCGAATGGGACCTGACCAGCCGCACCAAGCTTATCGAGTTCGCCGAGAAGCACCAGATCCCGGTCGCCAAGGACAAGCGCGGCGAATCGCCCTTCTCGACCGATGCGAACCTTCTCCACACCTCGTCCGAGGGCAAGGTGCTCGAGGATCCGTGGGAGGAAGTGCCCGATTACGTTTACTCGCGCACGGTGAACCCGGAAGACGCGCCGAACGAGCCGGAGACGATCACGATCGATTTCGAGCGCGGCGACGGCGTGGCGCTGAACGGCGTGGCGATGTCGCCTGCCACCCTGCTCACAGCGCTCAACGAGCTCGGCCGCAAGCATGGCATCGGCCGTCTCGATCTGGTCGAGAACCGCTTCGTCGGCATGAAGTCGCGCGGCATGTACGAGACGCCGGGCGGCACCATCTATCACCTCGCGCACCGCGGCATCGAGCAGATCACGCTCGATCGCGGCGCCGCGCACCTCAAGGACGAGCTGGCCCCGCGCTATGCCGAGCTGATCTATAACGGCTTCTGGTTCGCGCCCGAGCGTGAGATGCTCCAGGCCGCGATCGACTATTCGCAGGAAAAGGTCACCGGCACCGTTCGCCTCAAGCTCTACAAGGGCAGCGTGAACGTCACCGGCCGCAAGTCGCCCTATTCGCTCTACAGCGAGAAGGTCGTCACCTTCGAGGACGATCAGGGCGCCTATGACCAGCGCGACGCGGCGGGCTTCATCAAGCTCAACGCACTCCGCCTGCGCCTGCTGGGGCGGCGCCAGGGCTGACCTTCCTGTCCGGCGGGTGCCCGTGCCCGCCGGGACTATGTCCGGTTCGGACTTAGTTTTTATCCGTTCCTACGCTGATTTGTTATCGTTTTGTTCTCTTCGATTCGAGGGGGAGCGAGATGAAGATCAGGCAATGGGCGGTATTTATCGGGGCTTGTGGGGCGTTGCTCTACGCCACGGCATGCAGTGCCCAGGCCAGCGACGAGCAGCGCTTCGTCGCGGAGGCTGTTAAGCAGATACGGCAGCGGATACCGGGCGTCACCGTCGTGCAGCAGGAGAATCCGCTGTCCGTATTGCTCAAGGGGGGTGGGCGGGTCGCAAGCACGCTGAGCTTCCACCGACTTTATGGCTATTGCCGGCAGGTTCCGGCAGCCGACTGCGCGTCGGCGCGGAGGGAGCTCATCGACAAGGTTGCGCGGAACCCGGCCCCGCCTGCGCCGACGCCCGCATCGCTGCGGATCGCCGTGCGGGATGCGCAGTATCTGCGGCAGGTTCCGGATGCCGTCGCGGAGCAGATCGGTGAGGATCTGTTCGCGGTTCTGGTGTCTCATGCCCCGGACAGTGTCGCAACGGTACCGCCGGAGTCGCTCGCTGGCCTCAAGCTCACTCGCAAACAGGCCTGGGCGCGTGCCTGGCGCCAGACTCGCGCGGGGCTTCCTGCGCTGCCCGACGCCGCAACCCTGGCCCAGGAGCCGGTCTTGTTCTTCGAGCAGGCCTATCTCGCCAGCTTGCTGGCCGATACTGCGGCGTGGCGTATCATTGCCGATGCCGCGGGGCCTAATCTGTTCGTTATCGTCGTCGCGGATGACATGATCCTCGTCGCCCTCGCGCCCGACGGGCCTTGGCTGGAGCGGTTCAAGCGGAAGGTGCGAAAGGACTGTGCAAGCGAACTGCGTTGCCTCTCGCCCAATCTCTATCGTTTTCGTGATGGCCGCTGGGTCGTATCGCGCTGACGGGCGGGATATTGCCGAAACCGATGTTTCTCCCGGCGGCCGCGCATTGTGCGGTTGTCGGGCCAGGCATAGCTTCCCCGGCGACTCTCAGGGGGAACGGCTATGCACGATATGACGATGCATCACGGCATGGATCATATGGATCACGCCGATCATGGCGCCGCGATCGATACGACGCCGAGTGTGGCCGGGCAGGTGATCGAATATCCACTCGCCTGGCCGGGTGCCGCGCCGACCACCGGCTGCGCCGCCGCCGATTCCACCCATTGCTGCGTCGAGGGCGGCGGATCGACGCATGAACTGGTCTATGACCAATATCATGACGGGCAGGTCTTCTGGGTCTCTGGCCAGAATTACGACCATATCGCCCGCGTGACGCTCGACGGGGAGGCGACCTATTTCGCCATGCCCCAGGGCAGCCTGCCGCACGGCATCAAGTTCGACCTGGACGGGCATCTCTGGGTAACGTTCGAGGGGCATGGCCAGCTCGCCCGGATCGATCCGGACGGCAACATCGTCCAGCTTGTCGATGTCCGCCTGCATGGTCCCGGTATCGAACCACCGATCAACACGCGCCCGCATGGCCTCGGCATCGGGAAGGACGGCGCGTTGTGGTTCACCGGCAAGCTGACCAACACGGTCGGCCGTGTCGATCCGCATAGCTTCGACGTGCGCCATTATGCGCTTCCCACGCTGGGCGCAGTCCCGATCTACCTCGCCGCTGCGCCCGACGGCACGATGTGGTGCACCGAGCTGACCAGCAGCAGGATCGCGCGCATTCCGGCTGAGGGCGGCGCGCCGGTCGAGACCGCCATTCCCACTGCCAACAGCCGCCCGATCGCGATCATTCCGGGGCCGGACGGGCGGATGTGGTTCAGCGAGGAAGCCGGCGGCAAGGTCGGGCGGGTCGAGGCAGATGGCTCGATCACCGAATTCCCGGTACCGCTCACTGCGTCAAACGCGATCCTGGCCGGGCTGACCTTCGACAAGGAAGGCAATCTCTGGGTCCAGCAATATGTCAGCCCGCCGCCGACCGGGCCGGTGGCCGACGACTATATCGTCCGCCTCTCCGCCGACATCCTTCACGCCGGGAAGGGCGATCTGAGTGGCGTTGAGGTTCGCTATTATCGCGCGCCGTCGCGCGGCACGGTGATGCACCGGATCACCCATGGGCCCGATGGCGACATCTGGTTCAGCGAACTGGGCATCAACCGGATCGGCAAGGTGCGGATCGCCCCGCACGGCCACGCGCACGATCCTATGAAGTGCTAGCCCGGAGAGGGGCTCTAACGCGCAATTAACCAAAGCTGCCCTAGCGCTGGGGCATGGAAACCAGCCCGCCCCGCGCAGCGTGGCGTGACCTTTGCGTCGCGCTGCTGCTGGCTATGGCGTTGAGCGTGGCATGGACACTGCGCGACTGGCAGGATCTCGCCGCATTGCGGTTGCCCGATACCGACGACATGGTCCGACTCCAGCAGATCCGCGACTGGCTGGGCGGCCAGGCATTCGCCGATCTCGCCCAGCATCGCCTTGGCGCCGCGCCGGGGCTGGAGATGCACTGGTCGCGGCTGGCCGACCTCGTGCCCGCCGCGCTGATCTTCGTACTCACGCCGCTGTTCGGCGAGCACGGTGCCACGCTGGTCGCGGTTACGCTGTCGCCGGCATTGCTCTTCCTCGCCGCGCTGGTCCTGACCGGCGCGATCGCCCGCCGCCTTGGGCCCCCTTCGGCGACTGCGATCCTGCTCGCTGCCCTGGCCTATCCGGCGATCAGCCTGTTCATGCCTGGCCGCATCGATCACCACGCGTTGCAGATGGTGCTGCTCCTGCTGCTGACCCACGCGCTGCTCGGCACGGGAAGTTTTCGCGCGGGACTGATCGCCGCGCTGGCGATCACGGCATCGCTCGTAATCGGGCTCGAGACGCTGCCGCTGCTCGCGGTGGCTGGTGCTGCGCTGGTGCTGCTCTGGCTCGCCGATGCTCCCGGTGGCCGCGACCGGCTCTTCGGCTTCGGCCTTGCCCTGCCGCTCGCGCTGGTCGGGGCCGGCGTGGTATTCCGCACCAGCGGCTGGAATGTTCTTGCTTGTGACGGCTTCACTGGCTTGCTCTGGCGCGCAGCCCAATGCGCCGCGCTGGCGCCGTTCGGCCTTGCCCTGTTCGCCACATCCGCGCAGCGTAACCTGCGTTCCCGCGGGATCGCCACTGCTATTGCCGCCCTGCTCGTTCTGGTCGCGGTGCTGGCGCTCGCCCCGCAATGCATCCACCCCTATGGCGAAGTCGATCCGCTACTCGCCCGACTCTGGCTGGCCGAGGTGGGCGAGGCGCAGCCTCTGTTCGCCGCCCCGCCAGCCAACGCCATCGCCTATGTTGGCCTCGCGCTGGTCGGCCTCTTCGCCACCATTCTAATCGCCACGAAAACCCGCACACCCGGCTGGTGGCTGCTCGTGGCCTTCCAGCTGACCAGCCTTGCGGTGACCCTGCTCCAGCTCCGCGGCGCCTATCCCGGCGCGTTGCTCGCGGCGCCCGCACTGGCGGTGATGATCGCCGGCGCACGCAAGCGAAATGCCCTGACGCTCGCCGGTGCCTGGATCGCATCCACCGGTATCCTCTATCCGATCGCCGCCGCCGCGCTGTTTCCACCCAAGGTCGAGCCGGGCCCGAACTGCACTGCGCCCGACGCCCTTGCCCGGCTCGCCGTGCTGCCGCCGGGGCGCCTGCTCACCCCGCTCGATCTCGGCGCCTATGCGCTCGCCGCCACCCCGCACAGCATCGTCGCCGCACCCTATCACCGCAACAACCAGGGGAACCGTGCCATGTACGACTTCTTCATGCGTCAGCCTGCCCAGTCCGAAGCGATCGCCCGCGCCTGGGGCGTCGATTATGTTGCCTTTTGCCCGGGGGATCTCGATCACATGGCCACGGCATCCGACCAGCCCGAAAGCCTTGCCGCGCAGCTCAGCCGCGGGGTAATCCCCGCCTGGCTGGTGCCGCTCGACAAGGGTGACGCTCCGCGCATCTACAGGATCGGCACCCGGCATTGATCGATACGGCACGGCCTCGACTGGAGTGGTGGCAGACGCGCTGGTTCGCGCTTGCCGCGATCCTGGCGTCGTGCGTGCCGCTGCTCTGGCCGCCCCTGCCGCCGCTCCTCGACCTGCCCAGCCATATCGGCCGCTACCATATCGCCGCGCAGATCGGCAGCTCGGCGGATTTGCAGCGGCACTGGATCTTCCAATGGGGGCTGGTCGGCAATCTCGGCGTTGACCTGATCGTCCAGGCGCTGTCGCCGCTGCTGGGTGCCGAGACGGCTGCCAGGCTGGTGGTGCTGGCGATCCCGCCGCTTTGGGTGAGTGCGCTGATCCGCCTGGGTCGCGATGGCGACGGGCGGCTGTCGCCCGCCGCGGCCTTCGCTTTCCCACTGGTCTATGGTTATGCATTCCAGCTCGGCTTCGTGAACTTCATGCTGGCCGCCGGCCTGGCGCTGCACGCGCTGCGCCTTTGGGTGCGATTGGCGTCGCGACCGCCGCTGCGCATGCTGCTGTTCGTCCCGATCGCCTTTGGCTTGTGGATCGCACACAGTTTCGGCTGGGGCATGTTCGGGCTGCTGGCCTTTTCCGCCGAATGGGTCCGCCAGCGCACCGCGGGCCATGGCCTGGTCGCGGCACTGCTCCGCGCGGTCGCTGCCTGCCTGCCGCTGGCCTGGCCGGTGCTGCTGATGCTTGGCGCCGATGGTGGGGCAGGTGGTGGAGCGTTGTGGGACTGGCAGGCCAAGGCCAGCTGGCTGCCCGGGCTGCTGCGCGAGCGCTGGAAATGGTATGATGTCGGCTGCGCAGTGCTCATCTTCGGGCTGACCTGGATGGGGGTGCGCGATCGCCGGCTGCGCTTCGATCCGCTGGTGGGCACTGCCGGGCTGCTCTGCCTGCTCGCCTTTATCGCCCTGCCGCGCCTGTTCGTTGGCGGTGCCTATGTCGACATGCGCATGCTCGCGCCGGCGCTGGCGCTGGTGCTGGTTGCGATCCGGGTTAGGCCCGGCAATGCGCGGTTCGAGGCGATCCTGGCGGCTGTCGGCGCCGGCTTCTTCGCGATGCGAATCGTCACTTCGACGATCGCCTTCCTGCTGTTCGCACAGACCCAGCAGGCGGCGCTCGAAGCGGTGCCGCATATCCCGCGCGGTGCGGGCGTGCTGGTGCTGGTGAACGTGAACTGCGCGTCAGAATGGCATGGCGAGCGGCTGAACCATGTCGCCGGCATCGCGATTGCCCGGCGCGACATCTTCGAGAATGGCCAATGGGCATTGGCCGGCCAGCAGCTGCTGCGCGCCCGGCATCCGGAAGCGGAACCCTATCGCACCGATCCGTCGCAGCTCGTTTATCCGGGCAGCTGCGAGTTCAAGACGACCAATTTCGATGCCGCGATCCGCGATTTCGACCGGGGTACCTTCCGCTATGTGTGGACGCTGGATTTTCCGGCGCGGCCGGCATTGGCCCGGGATGTGCGGCTGGTGTGGTCCAACAAAGTTTCGGCGCTCTACGCTGTCAGGTGACGCGCCGCTTGCGGCAAGGGCCTTTGCTCCCCTAGAAGCCGCACGATGAACAGCCGCGACGCGTTGCAATGGTGGCAGACACGATGGTTCGTGGCACTCTGCACCTTCATTGCCATCATTCCCCTGATCTGGCCGACCATCCCACCGCTGGTCGATCTGCCGGGCCATATGGGGCGCTACCGCGTCCAGTTCACCTATGACCAATATCCCTTCCTCCAGGAATGGTATGATTTCCGCTGGAGCCTGATGGGCAATCTCGGCGTCGATCTGCTGGTCATCCCGCTCCATTATGTCTTCGGGCTGGAGCTGGCGGTGAAGCTGATCGTCATCGCGATTCCGGCGATGACCGTGGCGGGCATGCTGTGGATCGCGCGCGAAGTTCATGGTCGCATCCCGGCTACCGCCTTGTTCGCGCTGCCGCTCGCCTACGCCTTCCCCTTCCATTTCGGCTTCGTCAATTTCGCGCTGTCGATGGCGTTCGCGCTGCTCGCCTTCGGCTGGTGGCTGCGGCTGGCGCGGCTGGGCAAGTTCACTTTCCGCACGCTCGTCTTCCTGCCGATCTCGGTGCTGATCTGGATCTGCCACACCTATGGCTGGGGCCTGCTCGGCGTACTCGCCTTCTCGGCCGAGCTGATCCGCCAGCACGATCTGCGCCGCAATCCGGATGTGCCCTGGTACAAGGATATTGTCGGCGGCTGGATCCTGCCCTGCTTCTTCGCGGGCCTGCAGTGCCTCGTGCTGGTGCCGCCGGCGATCCTGATGGTGGCGTGGCGCTCGGGCGGCCATGTCACCGGCCAGACCTTCGACATGTTCAACTGGCGCGCGAAGATGCTGTGGATCACCCAGGTCTTCCGCGATCGCTGGCAGTTGTTCGACCTCGCTTCGGTCGGCGTGCTGTTCCTGCTGCTGTTCAAGGCGATCCGCGATCCGAACATCCAGTATTCGCGCAACCTCGCGCTGTCGGCGATCTTCCTGACGCTGGTTTATGCGCTGCTGCCGCGCGTCGTGTTCGGCTCGGCCTATGCGGACATGCGCCTCGTGCCGTTCCTGCTGGCGGTCGGCATCCTCGCGATCCGGCCCAAGCCGGGCCTGTCGATCCGCGGTGCCGCCACCGTAGCGGCGCTCGGCATGACCTTTTTCTGCGTCCGCATCGGCGCGACCACCTGGAGTTTCCTGCAATATGGCAACACCTATGATCGCGAGCTGAAAGCGCTGGAGCATCTGCCCCAGGGCGCAAGCCTGCCTCAGGGTACGCGGCTGATTACCTTTGTCGGCGAGACCTGCCGCTATGAGTGGAAGCAGACCCGTCTGCAGCATCTTCCGGCGATCGCGCTGGAGCGCAATCTCGCTTACACCAACGATCAATGGTCGATGGCCGGCGGTCAGCTGCTCACCGTGCGCTATGAAGCGGCCAAGCGCTTCGCGCATGATCCCTCGCAGATCGTCACCGATGTTCAGTGCCCGCGTGAATATTGGCGCCCGGTCGCCTGGGCGCTGAGCCGCTTCCCGCGCGATGCGTTCGACTATGTCTGGATGATCGAGCCGCCCAAGTACGATCCGCGCTTCAATCAGGGCCTGATCGAACTGTGGCGCGACGGAGACAGCGCGTTGTTCAAGATCGATCATTCGGTGCCTGCGCCGGTGATCCAGCCGGGCGAGCTGCCGGTGCCGCGCTGGGAGCGCGATATCATCCTGCGCGAAGGCCATGGCGGCGGAAGCCGCCTGCCCGATCCCGAAGCGAGCCCGGTGCCCGAGCCGATCGAATCGCCGGTGCCGACGCCGGAACCTACACCTTCGCCCAGCCCGACGCACAAGGCCGCGGCAAAGCACAGGGCGAAGCATCACTGATTGTTCAAATCCCCTCGCTGCAGGGGAGGCTGAAATGGAAAAGGCCGGGCTCGATGCCCGGCCTTTTCTGTTTTCCACAGGCCCCGTCGCGGGCGTCTAACCGCCCCGCCGGAACGGCGTCATCTCGCCCAGATATTCCTGCTCCTGCGCCACCGATTCGCGTTCGCGCTCCAGATACTCCGCCACGGCGCGTCGGAAGCCCGGATCGGGCAGGTAATGCGCCGACCAGGTGGTGACCGGGGAATAGCCGCGCGCGAGCTTGTGCTCGCCCTGCGCACCCGCCTCGACCCGGGCCAGGCCGCGTTCGATCGCAGCGTCGATCGCCTGATAGTAGCAAAGCTCGAAATGCAGGAAGGGTACGTCTTCGGTGCAGCCCCAATAGCGGCCATAGAGCGTATCGGCGCCGATCAGGTTGAGCGCGCCGGCGATCGGCACGCCGTCGCGGCAGGCGAGGATCAGGAGCACCTTGTCCGCCATCTCGCGGCCGAGCAGCGTGAAGAAGCTGCGGGTCAGATAGGGACGGCCCCATTTGCGGCTGCCGGTATCCTGGTAGAAATTCCAGAACGCGTCCCAATGCGCGTCGCTGATCTCGGCGCCGCTCAGATGGACGATCTCCAGCCCCTCGACGGCGGCGGCGCGTTCCTTGCGGATCGCCTTGCGCTTGCGGCTCGCGAGCGCGTCCAGGAAATCGTCGAAGCTCCCATAGCCTTCATTCGCCCAGTGAAACTGGGTGCCCGCGCGCACCAGCCAGCCGGCCTGCTCGAACAGCGGCAGCTGCGCTTCGTCGAGGAACGTCACATGCGCCGAAGACAGCCGGTTCTGGTCGGTCACCGCCTCGATGCCCGCGATCAGCCCGGGCGCCAGCGCGCCGTCGCGCAGCAACAGGCGTGGGCCGGGCACCGGAGTGAACGGCACGGCGACCAGCAGCTTGGGATAATATTGGCCGCCGGCGCGCTCCCAGGCATCGGCCCAGGCATGGTCGAACACATATTCGCCCTGACTGTGGCTCTTGGCATAGGCGGGGGCGATCGCGGCGGGGTGGCCGTCGCCATCCTCGATCACGATCGGCAGCGATTGCCAGCCGGCGCGCGGGCTGACCGAGCCGGAGCGCTCGAGGATCGACAGAAAGGCATGGCTGACGAACGGATTGCGGTTGCCCGCGCACGCGTCCCAGTCGCCCGGCAGGATCGAGCTGACTCCATCGGCGATGCGGGCGGTCACGGACGAGGCGGGCACGGGAGCAAGATAGGGACGGACCCGTTCAGGGCAATGGCCTAAAGCGGCTTCTCGTCGCGCCCGATCAATCGAACCTCGCGCTGCGGCAGTGCCAGCGCGATGCCGTGCTCTTTGAACATCGCCCAGATCCGGTTGAGCACGTCGCTTTTCACATTGCCGACGCCGCTCTCGGGATCGCTGATCCAGGTCAGGATCTCATGCTCCACCCCGCTCTCGCCGAATGCCGAGAGGCGGACATTGGTCGGCGGATCGTTGAGCGCGCGCGGGCTCTCCTTGGCAGCACGCAGCATCAGCTCTTGCGCGAGCTTGAGGTCGCAGTCGTACGATACGGTCACCGGGATGCGGACGCGGACGTTGCGATCGGTGTAGGACCAGTTCTCCACTTCCTGGGTCATCAGGATCTCGTTCGGGATCAGATGCTCCTTGCCGTCGCGGGTGACGACGCTGACCGCGCGCACCCCGATCTTGTTCACCCAGCCGAAGCTGTCCCCCACCACGATTACGTCGCCCGGCTTGATCGAGCGGTCCATCAGCAGGATGATTCCCGCAATCAGATTGCCGATCGTCTTCTGCAAGCCGAAGCCGATCGCCAGGCCGAAGGCGCCGGAGAACACCGCAAAGGCAGTCAGGTCGATCCCCAGCAGGTCGATGCCCACGAAGAAGGCGACCACCACCGCGGCGATTGCAGCGAGCTTCTGGAACAGCAGCTTCTGGGTGGGATCGAAGCCGCGCGCACCGGCGATCCACTGCGTCAGGATGCGGTTGAACAGCCGCACGCTGGCGAACAGCAGCAGCACGGTCACCCCGATGCTGACCAGCGAGAGCAGCGTCAGCCGCCGCGTGCCGATATCGATGCCGACCCGCTCCAGCGTCTCGCGCGTTGCGGCGAAGCCGCCGATCGCGTGACTGAAGATCGCAGCAAAGGCGATCGCTGCGGCAGTCCATGCGACCGAGCGCGGCAGGTTGAGCCCGCGCAGCACCGCCACTGCGAACCGCGCCGCGGCAACGCCGGTGATCAGCCCGATAAGTAGTGCCGCCAGCGGGTGCCAGGGCCAGCCCGCCATCAGCATGCCGAGCAGCAGCGTCGCCACGCCGTAGCGCAGTACTTCGCACACCCGCCCGCTGAACAGCGGCCCGTGATCGGTATCGCGCGACCAGTACTCGGCGATCTTGGGGCCGATCCGGCGCCCGGCGATCCAGCCCAGCGCCAAGGCCGTGACGATCAGGCCAAGCGCGATACCTGCTTCGGTGAGCTCGGTCGGCGAGGGCAGGTTATGCCCCGCCAGCCAGTCGCCGAAGCGCTGCATCATCCGCGTGCCGCCCGGAACGCAGCGAGGCCGCGATCGAGATCGGCGATCAGATCCTCGGGATCCTCAAGCCCGATCTGCAGCCGCACCACCGGCCCCTCGGCCTTCCATTCGGTTGCGGTACGGAAGCGCTGCGGATCGACCGGCAGCGCCAGGCTCTCGAACCCGCCCCAGCTATAGCCGATGCCGAAATGCTCGAGTGTGTCGATCAGCGCGGCGCGTTCCTTCTCGCCGCCGCCATTGAGCACGAAGGAGAACAGGCCCGATGCGCCCTTGAAGTCGCGCAGGAAGATCTCGTGCCCCGGGCAATCGGGCAGCGCCGGGTGCAGCACCCGCGCCACTTCGGGCCGGGTCTTCAGCCACTCGGCGATCTGCAGCGCCGCGCGGCCATGCTGTTCCAGCCGGATTGCCATGGTGCGCAGGCCCCGCGCGCCGAGCCAGGCATCGTCCGGGCTTGCCGTCTGGCCCAGCTCATAGCTGGTCTGGCGCAGCGGCGCATATTTCCCGTCGGCGGCGGTGACCGAACCCAGCATCACGTCGGAATGGCCGACGACGTACTTGGTTGCGGCCAGGATCGTATAATCCACGCCCAGCCGGATCGCCGGGAACAGCAGGGGCGTCGCCCAGGTATTGTCGAGCACCGTGGCGATGCCGCGATCCTTGGCCACCGCGACGATCGCCGGCACGTCCTGCACTTCGAAGGTCAGGCTGCCCGGGGTCTCCAGGAAGATCACCTTGGTGTTCTCCCGGCAAAGCGCCGCGATGCCTTCGCCGATCAGCGGGTCGTAATAGGTCGTCTCGACCCCGATCCGCTTGAGCAGCCCGTTGGCGAAGTTGCGGGTGGGGTCATAGCTGCTGTCCGGCAGCAGCAAATGATCGCCCGGCGAAAGCAGCGCCAGCAACGTCGAAACGATCGCCGCCACGCCCGAGGGATAGAGAAGGGTCGCTTCCGCGCCCGGCTCCAGCTCGGTCAGCGCATCGGCGAGCGACCACTGCGTCGGCGTGCCGCGCCGGCCATAGAACAGCCGGTGGTGCGTGTCCTTCGCGCCCGCTGCGCGCAGGTCCGCGACATTGTCATAAAGGATCGTTGAGGCGCGCCACACCGGCGGGCTCACGATCCCCTGCGTCCACTCCTTGCGCCGTCCGGCGGAAACAACTTTGGTCTTGTCGTGCGTTTCGCTGCTCATGCCGGGCCCAATGCCTTGGCAGTCTCGGGACGGCTACCCCATTCGGTCCAGCTGCCGTCATAAAGTGCGGCTTCATTGTCGAGCAGATGCGCGCCGAACGCGAGGATCGCGGCGGTGATCCCCGAGCCGCAGGTGGTCACCAGCGGCCGGCCCAGGTCGATGCCATGTTCCTCGAACACCGCCCGGATATCGTCCGGCGCCTTCCAGGTGCCGTCCGGATTGAAGAATTTGGGGTAGGGGATGTTGCGCGATCCCGGGATATGCCCCGCCGCGACTTCGGCGCGCGGATCGGCTTCGTCGCCGGTGAAGCGCGCTGCCGAGCGGGCATCGGCGATCTGCCCGGTCTCCGCCTTCATCTGCTCGAGTGTATGCAAGCGCGAGCGCGGCGCGCGCGCCTCGAAGCTGCCGGCCTCCGTCCGGTGCGGCCCTGCATGGCACAGCCGCCCTTCGGCCTTCCACTTGCCCATCCCGCCATCGAGCAGGGCGACATCGACGCCGGCCAGCCGTAGCACCCACCAGGCCCGGCACGACGTATGGTGCGGGCCATTGTCGTAGAGCACGATCTGCGTCTCGGTATCCGCACCCAGCTCGCGCAGCCGCTCCGCGATCCGCGCGACCGTAGGCACGGTCGAGGGCAGCGGGCTGGTCTCGTCGATCAGCGTATCGAGATCGAGGAAGCGCGCGCCGGCGATATGCTCGGCCTCGAACTCGCTGCGCGGGTTGCGCGGCGGCGATCCGGGGATCGTCGAAGTGTAGGTCGCGTCCAGCACCAGCACGTTATCGGCATGGGCCAGCCATTCGGTGGTTACGAGGCTATCCATGGCCGAATGTCCTAGGAGGATGCAAAGCGTCGCGCAAACGCCTACATGGCGCGAATGGACGCCAAGCATCTCGGAAAAACCTCGACCCTTCCCGCCACCCCGGAAGAGGCCGAGCTCGATTATGTGCCCAATCCGCGCAAGGGCACCCGCTATCTCATCCGCTTCGCGGCACCCGAGTTCACCTCGCTCTGCCCGATCACCGGCGCGCCCGATTTCGCGCATCTGGTGATCGACTATGTGCCCGGCGACACGATCGTCGAATCCAAGTCGCTCAAGCTGTTCCTCGGCAGCTTCCGCAATCACGGCGCCTTCCATGAGGATTGCACCGTCGGCATCGGCCAGCGCCTGTTCGACGAGATGCAGCCGGAATGGCTCAGGATCGGCGGGTACTGGTATCCGCGCGGTGGTATACCGATCGACGTTTTCTGGCAGTCCGGCACGCCGCCGGAAGGAGTCTGGGTGCCCGATCAGGGGGTGCCGGGCTATCGCGGCCGCGGCTGAACGCCAGATTTACAAGGTGACTTGATAGTCGTATTATGCCGCATTGCAGCATGATGAAACCTTATTGAAATCAGTGAGTTTGGAGAGTCGAGCGGAATAACCCACGCAACTTGTTTGCGGCAGCGAAAGGAAAGATCGGCGCATGAAAGCCCCGAATATCCAGCACATCGCGCTGATCGGTAACTTCCTGCCGCGCAAATGCGGACTCGCAACTTACACCACCGATACCTACACCGCGCTCACCCAGCGGTTCCCGGACCTGAAGGTCGATGTCTATGCGATGGACGATCATCCCGGGCGCTACGATTATCCCGACGCCGTAACCGCTTCGATCCCCGAACAGGATCGTGCCGCCTATCTCGGCGCGGCCCGGGTGATCGAGGCTTCGGGCGCCCAGGCGCTGTGGGTCCAGCATGAATATGGCATCTATGGCGGCCCGGCCGGCGAATATCTGATCGCGCTGCTCGATCGCCTGTCGATCCCGGTGATCGCCACGCTGCACACCGTGCTCGAAAACCCCAATGCCGATCAGCGCCGGGTGATGGACGCGCTGCTGCGCCGTGCCTCGCAGGTGATCGTGATGGCCGATAAGGGTGTCGAAATCCTCAAGCGCGTGCACGGCGTCGACGATCGCAAGGTCGCGATGATCCCGCACGGCGTGCCCGATCGCCTGCTCGCCGATCCCGAGGACTTCAAGCCGCGCTTCGGCTGGCAGGGCCGCGAAGTGATTCTCACCTTCGGCCTGCTCGCACCGAGCAAGGGCATCGAGACGATGATCGGCGCGATGCCCGAGATCGCGAAGGCGCGGCCCGATTCGCTCTATGTGATCCTCGGCGCCACCCATCCCAATCTGGTTGCGCATGAAGGCGAAGCCTATCGCGACCGGCTCAAGGCGCTCACCACTGAGCTCGGCGTCGCCGATCATGTAGCGTTCGTCGATGGGTTCCTGGAGCAGGACGAACTGCTCGATTATCTCCAGGCGGCGGACGTTTACGCCACGCCCTATCCCAATCCTGCGCAGATCACTTCGGGCACGCTGTCCTACGCGGTCGCATTGGGCAAGCCGGTGGTCTCCACCCCCTATATCCATGCGACCGAGATTCTGGCGGACGACCACGGCGTGCTGGTCGATTTCGGCGACAGTACTGCCTTTGCCCGCGAGATCAGCCGGCTCCTGGCCGACAAGCCCGCCCGGATGGCGCTGGCTGAACGCGCCTATGCCCGTGGCCGCACGATGCTCTGGCCGCGCCTCGCCGAGACGGCGATGGATGCGCTTGTCCGGATCGTTGCCGCCAAGCCCCGGCGCGTTGGCCGGGCGAAGCAGGAACTGCGCCCGCTCAAGCCCGATATCGCCGCCGTCGAGCGGATGAGCGATGCCACCGGCATGCTTCAGCATTCGATCTATTCGGTGCCCGATCGCCGCCATGGCTATTGCATCGATGACAATGCTCGCGCGCTGATCCTGATGTCGAAGATCGACGATCTCGACGAAACGCTGCGCGACAAATGGACCAGCGTCTACGCCGCCTTCGTCCAATATGCCTGGAATGCGGACCTGCGGCGCTTCCGCAACTTCATGAACTTCGATCGCACCTGGTGCGAGGATGTCGGGTCGGAAGACTCGAACGGTCGCGCGCTTTGGGCGCTCGGCGTCACCGCGCGCGATGCCAAGGCGCAGAAGCATCGTGACTGGGCCTCTTCGCTGTTCGATCAGACCGCGGCAATCGCGCTCGAGCTCGGTAGCCCGCGCGCCCGCGCCTTTGCGATGCTCGGCGCCGCCGCGATGCTCGATGCCCATCCGGGGCACGCGCTCAGCCGCGATATCCTCAGCCGATTCGGCGCGGAGCTGATCGAGCTGCTCGACGGCAATCGCCGCCCCGAATGGAGCTGGTTCGAGATCGTGCTGGCCTATGACAATGCCCGCCTGCCCGAAGCACTGCTGCGCGCCGGCACGGCGCTCGGCCGCAGCGAGTTCACCAGCGTCGGGCTGGAAACGCTCGAATGGATCGTTGGCCAGCAGACTTCGCCCGAGGGCCGCTTCCGCGCCGTCGGCACCGAAAGCTTCGGCCGCGAATATGCCGCGCCGATGCAGTTCGATCAGCAGCCGCTCGAAGCGCAGGCGACGGTCGAGGCCTGTGTCGCCGCCTATGAAGCGACCGGCGCGGAGCATTGGGTCGAGGAAGCGGTGCGTGCCTATCGCTGGTATCTCGGTGCCAATGATCTCGAACTGCCGCTGGCCAGCGCGCAGGATGGCGGCTGTTTCGACGGGCTGATGCCGCACGGTTTGAACCGAAATCAGGGCGCCGAGTCGATTCTGGCACTCCAGCTGGCGAATTGCGCGATTTCGGCTCTTTCAAAAGCGACCGGAACCATGGCAACACCGTTGCGAGCGGCCGTCGCGTAACGATTTCGCGCCGGTGCGGGGACAATGGCTGGGAGCCGGATGCTCGATATCTTCAATCATGCGCTGCGCCTGAAGGCTGATCCCTCTCGCGTGGTGGTGCGCCCGTTCCACATTGCCTGGACCTCCAACGGGTCCGGGCCCAGCCGCAGCGAGCGGCTGGTGAGCGAAGTGCTGGCGATGTCACCGGGCGAGGCGCGCAGCCAGCTTGAGATCGTGCTCAAGGATTTCGAGGCGCGCCACTGGCAGACGCGCCGCGTGTTCATGACGCGCTATGACGAGATCGAGGGCATGCTCGGGCTCGACGGCAGCCAGATCGGCGATGAGAAGCGCCAGCTGATCGGCGCCTATTTTTGCCACGAATACAGCTATGCCGCCGCCGCGCTTATGAATCCCAGCGCAGTCCCGCACTACGACCAAACCGGCATGCCTTCGGGCAGCTTGCGCATCCTGATGAGCCTGCGCGCGGTGGGGGAGGGGCATATCTCCTCGGTCGCCTTCCGCGAAGGCATCATCACTGATGGCAATGATCTGGTGCTCGCGCCCGAACCGCCCTTCGCCACCGCCGCCGATGCCCGCGAGGAGGACGAGGCGCATGTGCCCGAGGGGCCGGTGACCGTCTATCGCCACCGGGATTCGACGCTGTCGGGCACGGTGATCTTCCCGATCACCCGCGCCCAGTCGAACGGGCTCGAAGATCTGCGTATCACCCATTTCCGCCATGACGACGGCGCGGAAGAGTGGATCGGCACCTACACCGCCTATAACGGCTCGGTGATCCAGTCCGAGCTGCTGCGCACGCGCGACTGGCGGACCTTCGATCTGGTGCCGATGTCGGGCAGCGCGAGCCGCAACAAGGGCATGGCGCTGTTCCCGCGCACGGTGAACGGCCGCTACATGATGCTCGGCCGCCAGGACGGCGAGAACATCTTCCTGCACGCCTCGGACGACATCACCAGCTGGGAAGGCGGCGAGCTGCTGATCAAGCCGAAATTCCCCTGGGAGCTGGTCCAGATGGGCAATTGCGGCCCACCGATCGAACTCGACGAGGGCTGGCTGATCCTCACCCACGGCGTCGGCGCGATGCGCAAATATTCGATCGGTGCGGCGCTGCTCGACAAGAACGACCCGTCCAAGGTGCTTGCCCGCTCGCCCGAGCCGCTGCTCGCCGCGGCGGACCAGGACCGCGAGGGCTATGTGCCCAACGTCGTCTACACCTGCGGCGCGATCAAGCACGGCGACAAGCTGTTCATTCCGTACGGCGTAGCGGACAGCTCGGTCGCCTTCGCCTTCGTGCCGATCAGTTCGATGCTCGCGCAGATGGCGTGATCCCGGAGCGGGGCGGATCAACATCCCGCTCTCTGGCTTTCTGCCTTCTCAGTTCCCCGGCGGAGGCCGGGGTCCAGTTGCAATGTCGTTCGTGAGGCCCCGGCCTTCGCCGGGGAACGGCCAAACCGGCGCATGGCCGGATTTTACGAGCGTGCAGGCCCGGGAGGCCGGCCTGCACGCTCGTGCCTCAGCGATAGGTCGCGATATCGTCCGCCGGGGTTTCCGGCCCCGCGCTCGCCGGCGTCTTGCTCACCAATTTGCGCGTCATCGCGTACGACACCGCGATCAGCCCGAAGAACAGCAGCGGCGCGATCCATAGTGCGATGCTCTCGAAGCTCTCACCCATCACCGCCAGCGGCGCGTCATTGGGCGGGATCGGCGCATTGCGGTTGGCCCAGGCGAGGATGCCGGCAAAGGCGACGCCGAACAGCGATTCGCCGACGATCAGGCCGGTGGCTGCCAGTACGCCCATCCGCTCGGCGAATTCGGGGTTCGCCTGGCGCTTGGCCCAGCGGTCATAGCCATGGCCGATAAGCGCGCCGACCGGGATCAGCAGCGTGAGCCCCATCGGCAGGTAGATGCCCATGCCGACCGCGAGCGGCGGCAGGCGCATCTTGCCGGTTTTGCCCAGCAGCTCGTCGATCGCGATCACGCCGGCGCCGATCAGCGCGCCAAGCCCGATCAGGTTCCAGTCGAGTTCGCCGCCGAGCACGCCCTTGGCGATCGAAGAGATCAGCGCCGCCTGCGGTGCCGCCAGCGCGTTGGGGCCCGCGCCGGGCATGCCGACGAAACCGAGCGTGTTCTTGAGCAGGTCGAGCACGACCGGAATCGCGAGCGAGCCGAACACCACGCCGAGGATCAGCGCGAGCTGCTGCTTCCACGGCGTGGCGCCGACCAACTGGCCGGTCTTGAGGTCCTGGAGATTGTCGTTCGAGATCGTGGCGATCGAGAAGATGATCGCGGTGGTGAACAGCGCATAGGCGATCAGCGCGTTGGTTCGCGTCGGATCGGCCTCATGCCCGAACACCGCGACCAGCAGCAGCGAGGCGCCGAGCACCGCGAGGATGCCGACGCCCGAAACCGGCGAGTTGGACGCGCCGATCAGGCCGGCCATGTATCCGCAGATCGCTGCGATCAGCACGCCGACGATCAGGATATAGGCCAGCGATCCGCCGATCACGGCAAGACCATGGTTGTGCACCGGGCCGCCCGCCGAGAAGCTCCACAGCAGCCAGGCGATCGGGACGAGGGTGGCGAGGGTGATGAGGGCGACCACGCCGATCGGCATGTCGCGCTCGGTGATGTCGAGCGTCTGGCCGCCCTGGCGCGCGCGCGAGGCAGCGAGGGCGGAGCGCAGGCCGGCGGTGATCGGGCCGATGATCTTGAGCAGCGACCAGATCGCCGCGACGCCGATCGTGCCTGCGCCGATGAAGCGCACCTGCCCGCGGAAGGTCGAGCCGACCAGCGCGTCGATCCCGCCGCTGATATCCCCGCCCGATGCAAAATACGGCACCAGTACCGTCCAGGAGATCAGCATGCCGAAGAACATCGCCGCGCCGACCGAGATGCCGACGAGATGGCCGACGCCGATCAGCAGCATCGACCAGCTGGTCGACCAGCCGGTGGCGGTGCCGCCGACCGCGAAATTCTTGCCCGCCTCCTCCGCGACCAGCTTCATCTTGCCGAGCAACGCGAACACGCCCGAGAAGAGCGTACCGACGATCAGGGTGCGCAACCCCGCTGCATTCTCCTTGTCGCCCGCACCCGATCCCGAGCCGACCTTGAGCACTTCGGCAGCGGCGACGCCTTCGGGATAGGGCAGGTCGGTGCCGGTGACGAGAGCGCGGCGCAGCGGCACCGAGAACATCACGCCGAGCACGCCGCCGGTGATGCAAACCGCCACGGTCGTCCAATAGGGGAAGCCCGACCACCAGCCGACCATGATCAGGCCGGGCAGCACGAACACGATCGCGGCGAGCGTGCCCGCGGCGGAGGCGATCGTCTGGACGATGTTGTTCTCGAGGATCGTGCCGCTCTTGAACGCCTTTAGGATCGCCATCGAGACGACTGCGGCGGGGATCGACGTGGCGAAGGTCAGGCCGACCTTGAGGCCGGCATAGACGTTCGCCGCGGTGAACAGGATCGTGATCAGTGCGCCAAGCAGGACGCCGCGCAGCGTGAGCTCGGCCATCGGGCGAGCGGAACGGGATGGTTCGGTCATCGCGGGAAACTGGCACCGCAGGCCCGGCGAGGACAGCATTATTTGCGACGAGCCGCCGCGCGCGCCCGGATCCGGGCCCGGAACCACCCGAAAGGAGGGAGTTGAGGCCGGCATCGGTCATGCTAGGCTCCCGCCATGAACACAGGTAATGACACGGCGCAGCGCATCGCACGACTGGCGCTGGTGGGCGCATTGCTGCTGCTCGGCCTCTGGGTCGCGCATGGCTTCATCGCGGCGTTGCTCTGGGCGGTAGTGCTGACGATCGCGGTCGACCCGCTTCACCTCAAGCTGCGCGCGCTGCTCCATGGCAGCCACCGCATCGTCATCCCGCTGCTCATCACCCTGCTCGCCGCGCTCGTCGTGCTGATCCCGCTCGGCTTCGGCATCGGCCAGGCACTGCGCGAGGCGTATGACATCACCCGCCTGATCGCCGAGGCCCAGGCCCAGGGTGTGCCGGTGCCCGACTGGGTCGCCCGCCTGCCGGTCGGCGGTCAGGCAGTGCGCGACTGGTGGCTGACTCATCTCGCCCGGCCCGAGGATGCCGCCGAGCAGCTGCGGATGCTGAGCGGCACCGAATGGCTCACCCATTCGCGCGCGATCGGCGCCAATGTCGCGCATCGGGCGGTGGTGTTTGGATTCACACTGCTCACCCTGTTCTTCGTGCTGCGCGACCGTGACGCGTTGATTGAACAGGGCCGCATCGCTGTTTCCCGCCTGTTCGGCCCCGCCGGCGAGCGGGTGGGGGCGCAGGCAATCCGATCGGTGCGCGGCACGATCGACGGGCTGGTGCTCGTCGGCCTCGGCGTCGGCGCGCTGATGGCGATCGTCTATCTTGTCGCCGGGGTGCCGCACCCGCTGCTGCTCGGCGGCGCGACGGCCATCGCCGCGATGATCCCCTTCGGTGCACCGTTGATCTTCGCACTCGCCGCAGTGCTGTTGCTGCTCCAGGGATCGGTGGTCGGCGCGATCGCCGTCGTCGCGATCGGGTTGGTCCTCATCTTCATCGCCGACCATTTCCTCCGCCCGGCGATGATCGGCGGCGCGACCCAGCTGCCCTTCCTCTGGGTGCTGATCGGCATCCTTGGCGGCGTCGAGACGCTCGGGCTGCTCGGCCTGTTCATCGGCCCGGCGGTGATGGCGGTACTGGTGATGCTGTGGCGCGAGTTCCTCACGCCGACTATGGTTGCGCCCACAGCCTGAAAGCCCCTCCCCTGAAGGGGAGGGGCTTCAGACGTCACCGCCCTTTGAACAATCCCCCCAGCACCCCGCGGACCAGCCCTCCGAGGATGCTCGCGCCTGCGCCGCTCTTCTTCCCGAACACTGCCTTCGACACTTCGTTCGCCACTGCGCGTCCCGCCGCCGAAGACGCCGAGCGCGTTGCCGAGTTGATCGCCCGGTTCCACGGATTGTTCGCCGCCTCGCGCTCCGCCGCCTTCTGCGCCTGCGCCTCGAGCCGGGCCTGACGATCGGCTTCCTTCTGCGCCGCAAGCCGCTGGCGCTCGGCTTCCTTGGCGAGCCGCGCATCCTCCTTGGCCTTGGCGGCGGCAGCCTTCTCGGCCTCGTCCTGCGCCTTGGCCTCGGCCGCGGCCGCAGACGCCTCGGCCGACTTGGCGGCAAGCAACTCCTCGGCCGATTCGCGATCGACCAACTGATCGTACTTCGTCCCGATCGCATCGGTCTGCACCAGCACGCCGCGCTCGACCGGGGTAACCGGCCCGACGCGTGACGCCGGCGGCCGGATCAGCGTGCGCTGCACCGGGCTCGGCGAGCCATCGTCCTGCAACACCGAAACCAGCGCCTCGCCAACCTTCAGCTCGGTGATCGCCTTCTCGACATCGACATCGGGATTGGCGCGGAAGGTCGTCGCCGCCGCCTTCACGGCCTGCTGATCGCGCGGGGTGAAGGCACGCAGCGCATGCTGTACGCGGTTGCCGAGCTGTCCGGCGATGCTGTCCGGCACGTCGATCGGGTTCTGGGTGATGAAATAGACGCCGACGCCCTTCGAACGGATCAGGCGCACCACCTGCTCGATCTTGTCGAGCAAGGCTTTGGGCGCGTCGTCGAACAGCAGATGCGCCTCGTCGAAGAAGAAGGCGAGCTTGGGCTTGTCCGGATCGCCGACTTCCGGAAGCGATTCGAACAGGGCGGAAAGCAGCCAGAGCAGGAAGGTGGCGTAGAGCTTGGGGCTCGCCATCAGCTTGTCGGCGGCGAGGATGTTGACGACGCCGCGGCCCTTGTCGTCGAGCCCGAGGAAATCCTCCATCGACAGCGCCGGCTCGCCGAAGAAATTGGCCCCGCCCTGGCTACGCAGCTGGAGCAGTGCGCGCTGGATCGCGCCGACCGACTGCTTCGAGACATTGCCATAGGTCGAAGTCAGTTCGTCCGCCCGCTCGGCGCAGTGGGCGAGCATCGATTGCAGATCGTCGAGGTCGAGCAGCAACAGCCCGTCCTTGTCGGCAACGGTGAAGGCGATGGTCAGCACGCCTTCCTGCACTTCGTTGAGGTCCATCAGCCGCGAAAGCAGCAGCGGGCCCATCTCGGAAATGGTGGTGCGGATCGGATGGCCCTGCTGGCCATAGAGATCCCAGAACTGCACCGGGGTATCGGCATAGGCCCAGTCGGCCAGGCCGATCTCGGCGGCGCGCGCCGTGAATATCTCATGCGTCTTGGCAGTGGGCGATCCGGCCATGGCGAGGCCGGACAAGTCGCCCTTCACATCGGCGACGAAGCAGGGAACGCCCGCGTTCGACAGCCCCTCGATTATTCCCTGGATGGTCACCGTCTTGCCGGTGCCGGTGGCGCCGGCGATCAGCCCGTGGCGGTTGGCGCGCTTGAGCACCAGGCTCTGGGGATTGGCGCCGCCGGTGCCTGCGCCAATGAAGATGCCCGTTTCTCCCGCCATGTCCGATCTCCTGATTTGGGAGATCGGAATAGAGGAGAAACGGGCATTCGTCAGCCCGATTGGGCGTGGTTTTAGTTGATGCCGACCGAGACGAAGCGGCCAAGCGCGCGGCGCTGGACCCACAGCAGAACATTGGTCTTGCCGGCAGCCTTGGACGCCGCAACCTGCTTGGCGACATCGCCTGCATTGGTCACGGGCACGCGGTTGACCGTGGTGATCACGTCACCGCGCTGCAGGCCCTTGCCCGCCGCGTCGCTGGCCTGGTTCACCTGCACCACGACCACGCCGGTCGTGCTCGGATTGACGCCGACGCTCTGCGCGATCTGCGGGGTGAGCGGAGTCACCTGCAGGCCGAGCGAAGCTGCCGCCATCGTGTCGGCTTCGGCGCCCGGCGCCTGCGAGTTCTCGTCGTTCGGATCGAACTGAGCGAGCTGCTCTTCCGGCGGGCGGGTGCCGACGGTGAGCGTCACCGTCATCGGCTTGCCGTCGCGGTAGAGCTCGAGCGGGATGCGGGTGCCCGGCTTCACATTGGCGACGAGGTAAGACAGCGTCTGGTCCGGGGTGACGTCCTTGCCGTCAACCCTGACGATCACGTCGCCCTGCTTGAGCCCGGCCTTCTCCGCCGGCTGGCCCGGCTCGACCCGCGCGACGACGGTGCCGCGGCCCTTCGGCACGCCCAGGCCATCGGCGATGTCGTCGGTCAGGTCCTGCATGCCGATGCCCAGATAACCGCGGGCGATCTTCTGGCCCTTCATCAGGGTATCGATCACCGGCTTGGCTTCTTCGGCGGGGATCGCGAAGCCGATGCCGACATTGCCGCCGGTCGGCGACAGGATCTGCGAGTTGATGCCGATCACGTTGCCGTTCAGGTCGAACATCGGGCCGCCCGAATTGCCGCGATTGATCGAGGCGTCGGTCTGGATGAAGCGGTCATAGGCGCCGCCCTGGCCGGTGACGCGGTGCAGCGCCGAGACGATGCCGGCAGTCACCGAGCCGCCCAGGCCGAACGGGTTACCGATCGCGACGACCCAGTCGCCCACGCGGGTCGCGTTCGAATCGCCGAACTTCACGAAGGGCAGGTTGCTGCCTTCGATCTTGAGCACGGCAAGGTCCGACTGGACGTCGCTGCCGATCAGCTTGGCCTTGAACTCGCGCTTGTCGGGCAGGGTGACGGTGATCGATTCGACGGTCGCGCCCTGGGCGCCGGCGGCGATCACATGGTTGTTGGTGACGACATAGCCGTCCGCCGAGATCAGGAAGCCTGAACCCAGCGACTGGGCCTGGCGGGTAACCGGCTGGCTGCCGCCGCCGAATGCCTCGAACGGGGTGCCGGCCAGCGGATTGGCATTGGTGGTAACGCGCTGGGTGGTCGAGATGTTGACCACGGCCGGCTGCAGCTTGGCGACCATGTCGGCAAAGCTCATCGGCGCGCCGGCCTTGGGCGCGGAAGCCTGGATGGCGCCCGGCTCGTTCTGCGCGGTCTGCGCGCCGGCGGGCTGGTTGAGCGTCATCGTGGCGGCGGCGCCGCTCAGCAGGATGGCGGTGGTCAGGGCGTAGGCATAACGCACGTGATTGAGTCCTCTCAGACGAAGGAAAAGCGTTCGAAGCGGATTTTCGCGCCGAAATGCTGAACGGCGATTGAATATGAACGAAAAGACAGCGTCATCGCGGCTGCACGAATTCCTTCAAATAGCTGTTCTGCGGGCTCAGGATGATCGACGTTTCGCCCTTTGCAGGGTCGTTGTTGAGGAACGTCGTCCGGTAAGACCGCATTGCGCGCCAGAAATTGTAGAAATCGGCATCCTTGTTGAACGCATCGGAATAGATTTTCGCTGCCTGGGCATCGGCATTTGCGCGGATGATCTGCGCTTCCTTCATGCCCTGGGCCTCGATCGTCTTGGCTTCCTGGTTACGCGCGGTGCGCATCCGCTCGAGCGCGCTGTCGAGCGGCGAGCCCGACGGCAGCTCGGTCTGCTTGATGCGGACGTCGACGACGGACACACCATATTGCGCGGCAAGCTTCTGCAGCGAGTTCTGGATGTTATCCATCACCTGGCCGCGCTCGGGGCTGAGCAGCACTGCCGAGGGGCGCTTGCCGAGCTCGTCGCGCAGCGCCGAGCGGAACAGCGGCTGGAGCTGATCGCGGGCGCGATCCTCGGTGCCGATGGTGACGACCATCTTGAGCGGATCGGTCACCCGGAACCGGGCATAGGCATCGATCTGCAGGCGGAGCTGGTCGGTGGAGAGCACCGGCTCGTTGGGAAGATCGACCGACAGCACCCGCTTGTCGACCCACACGATGCGGTCGAGGAACGGGATGCGCAGGATCGGGCCGGCATTGGTGCGGCCGAACTGCTCGCCCGGCTTCCATTCATTGACGGTGCGATACGGCTTTTCGAGGCGCAGGATCACGGCCTGCTTGGTCTCGGGCACGATCGCCACGGTGCTCATCACCACGATGAGCAGGATGATCGCGGATACCGCGATGCCGATGGGGCTACGCAGCCAGCTCACTTCTGCTCTCCCTGCTGGGTCTTGCCCGCATCGGGGCGGAGCCCCGGCAGCGGCAGATAGGGGGTGACGCCAGGCGCCTCGACAATCGTCTTGTTGGTGCGCGCGAGCACCTGCTCCATCGTCTCGTAATAGAGGCGGCGGCGGGTGACTTCGGGGGCGTTCTTGTACTGCTCGTAGATCTTGTCGAACTCGGCGGCCTCGCCCTGCGCCACGGCAATGACCTGCTGGGCATAGCCATTGGCGTTGTTGCGGGCGCCCTGTGCGCCCTGCTGCGCGGCCTGCACCGCCTTGAACGCGTCATCCACCTGCTCGGGCGCCGCGGCCTTGGTCAGCGCAACGCTCTGCACGCGGATGCCCGAATGATATTCGTCGAGCACCTTCTGCATCGCCGCCTGCACATCGGCCGAGATGCGGCCCTGGCCTTCGCCGATCGCCTCGGTCAGCGTGGTGGTGGCGATCACCGCACGCATCGCGCTCTCGGCGGTGTCCTTCACGGTCTCGATCGGATCCTTGAGCTGGAAGGAATAGTCGGCGGCGTCGCTGATGTACCAGTTCACCGAATAGGCGAGGTCGACGATATTCTGGTCGCCGGTGAGCATCAGGTTGGCGCCGCTCTCCGGGAATTTCTCGGTGCGCACGGTGCCGACATCGACGACTTCGACGAGCTGGAACGGCGCGGGCAGAGTGAACTGCACGCCGGAGCTCAGCGTGCCGCTGTAGCGGCCCAGCGTGGTGACCACGCCGCGCTCGCGCGGGCTGATCGCGTGGAAGCTGGTGAAGATCACCCAGACCAGCAACAGGCCGGCGACCACGAACAGCCATAGCTTGGCGCCGCCCGGAGGCACCGGCAAACCACCGCCGCTGCCCATGCGGCGCATCAGGTCGTCGAACGGGCCATTGCCGCCGCCGTTTCCGCCGCCACCGCCGCCGGAGCGCGGGCGCCGGCCCTCGGGCGGGAAGGACCAGGGATTGCGGGGGCCGGAGCCGCCGGATCCACCCTTGCCATCGCCCGAACCGCTGCCGCCGTTTCCGCCGCCGCTGCCCGAGCCCCAGGGGCTCTTCGGAGCCTCGTTCTGCAAGTTACCGGCCTTGTTCAGCCAGCCAAAAAGGTTTGCCATCCGGCCTTTATAAGCAGGGTTGCGCGGATTTACAGTGGCGCGCGGCGATTGTGCGCCTATCTGGCACCCGATGACCGATACCGAAGCCCTGAATGCCGCGCTTGCCCCGATCACTGCGGGCCGCGCGACTGGCCGCGTCGAAGGCGCGCGCGCCAGCATCGTCCTCGACGTGACCGGGCTGGCTGAGGCCAGTCGCGAGGAACTCGAAGCCGATATCCGCCGGGTTGCCGGGGCGCTTCCCGGGGTGGCGGAAGTGCGCGTGCTGATGACCAGCGAGCGGCGCACAAGGCGGCTGATCGCGGTGGCGAGCGGCAAGGGCGGGGTAGGCAAGTCCACCGTGGCGGCCAATCTCGCGATCGGGCTCCAGCGCCGCGGCCGCAAGGTCGGGGTGGTCGATGCCGATATTTATGGTCCTTCCCAGCCCCGTCTGCTCGGGGTCGAAGGCGTGAAGCCGCAGGCGCGTGATAAAGTGTTGCTGCCGGTCAAAACCCGGTTCGACGTGCCGATGCTGTCGATGGGCGGGCTGGTTGCTGAGGGGCAGGCGATCGCGTGGCGCGGGCCGATGGCGGGCGGTGCGCTCGGCCAGATGGTCGATGCCGATTGGGGCGAGACCGATCTGCTCGTGCTCGATCTGCCGCCGGGGACGGGCGATGTGCAGCTGACGATGATCCAGAAGCACAAGCCGGCGGGCGCGGTGATCGTCTCGACGCCGCAGGATCTCGCGCTGATCGATGCAACGCGGGCGATCGACCTGTTCAACAAGGCCGGCGTGCCGATCATCGGCCTGATCGAGAACATGTCGGGCTATGCCTGTCCGCATTGCGGCGAAGTCTCCGATCCGTTCGGCACGGGGGGCGCGGAGGCCGCGGCGGCGAAGCTGGGCATTCCCTTCCTGGGCCGGGTGCCGCTGGAAATGGCGATTCGCGCGGCTTCGGACGCCGGCGAGCCACCGGCGGCGGGGAACGGTCCGCAGGCCGAATTGTTTGCAGGACTGGCCGGGCAGGTGGACGACTGGCTGAAAGGATAAGCGATGCCGTTGACGCGGGACGAGGATATCAAGGCGCTGCTCGAAAGCGTGCGCACGATTGCAATGGTCGGCGCATCGGATCGGCCCGATCGCCCCAGCTACGGCGTGATGGCCTTCCTCCAGCGCCACGGCTACCGGGTGATCCCGGTCAATCCGCAGATCACCGGCGAGCATGTGCACGGCGAGTTCGTGTTCCGCGACCTTTCGCAGATCGAGCCGGTCGACATGGTCGATATCTTCCGCCGCCCCCAGGCCGCCGGCGAGGCTGTGGACGAAGCGATCGCCGCGGGGGCGAAGGCGGTGTGGATGCAGCTCGGCGTGATCAACGAGGAAGCCGCCGCGCGTGCCGAGGCCGCCGGGCTCAAGGTGGTGATGGACCGCTGCCCCGCGATCGAAATCCCCCGGCTGGGCGTGGCGCCGATCGCGCAGGACTAGGTCTTGCGATAGTCGGGCACTTTCCCGCTCTCGCGCCAATAGCGCTCCAGCCCGATCTCTCCGACCAGCTTCTCGAATCGCGGATCGGCGCGCATCGCCACCGTGGACGGCATGAACAGCAACCGCGTCCGCCGGTTGCGCTGGCGGGTCCAGACGCGCTGTTCGGGCTGGAAGCGCAGATCGCCCACGGCAAAGCCGCGGCCGAAATAATAGCCCTCGGCCACTTCGAACGCGGTATCGATCCGGCCCAGCGCGGCGGCGAACTGGATCGTGTTCTCGGCAAAGCCGGCGCCCTTGTGCGCGGCTTCCAGGTTGCTCGCCATCGCCCGGTCGATATCGGCCGGCGCGCGCGTGATCATTGCCTGCGCCACTTGTTCGATCATCGCGAAATTCGCTTCCGGGATCCCGGTCGGCCGCTGGTCGGCCTTGCGCGACATCGCCAGCGCATCCGCGGCGCGGCCGGTATAGAGCAGCATGTAGAAGCGCGAGAACCACACCGCGAAATGGGAAGGAAACAGCGCCAGCGCTTCCTCGATCGCCTTGTCAGCCTCATCGAGCCGGTTGGCCGCCCATAAGGCCACGGCCCTGGTATAGGCACGCGAGGGATCGGGCACGCCCCGCGCCCAATATTGCTCGAAGGTATCGGCGCCTTCACGGCAGCGGCCGACCGAGAGCATCAGTCCGCCCAGCATGCCCCAGGCGAATTCGATATCGGGCCGCCTGGCCAGGATCTCGCGGCACACCCGCTCATCGTCCAGCCAGCTATTGGTGGCGGAATTGAGCATCGCGCGGGCGATCTGGCCATAGGGATTGGCCGAATCGAGCCGAAGCGCCCGTGCCGTCGCCTGCTCGGCGCGCAACCGAGCCATGGCCTCGCCCTGCGGACTGCTTCCACCGGCAGCAGCAGCATAGGCAATGGCGAGCGCGCCCCAGGCATCGGGCTGGTCGGGATGCATCTCGGTCACCCGGCGAAACAGGCCGGTCGCCTGGCTCAGCCCCTCGGGCGTGCCCTGGCGCATCGAGGACAGCGCCTGGTCGATCAGCGCCTTCACATCGTCGGGCATCGTCTGGCGCCGCGCGGTCCCGCGATACCAGGCCAGCGCGCCGCCGGTCGCGGCTACGGCCAGTCCCGCGCCGGCCAGCATCGCGCGCCGATCGAGCCGCAATCGCTGCGCCTCGGCCCGCGCCTGTGCCAGCGGGCTATCGGGGGCGGGAGCAGGCGTGCCCGGCTGGTCCTCGCGCAGCAGCCGGTAGCCGACCTTGGTGATCGTCTCGATCCGGAAGCTGCCCTGGCCGATCCCCTCGGCGGCGCGGCGCAGGCGCGAGACGACGCGGTTGATCGCGTCCTCGCCCACCACCCGGCCTTCCCAGCAGCTCCGGGTCAGGTCGTCGCGACTGACGATCGCACCCTCGGCGCGTGCCAGCGCGACCAGCACCTGCATCACCCGCGGCTCGAGCACTTCCTCGCTGCCATCCTCGCGGGCGAGCTGGCGCAGGGCGGGGCGCACCTCGATCGGGCCGAGGCGGAATATCGGTTGATGCGCAAGGTCGATGCGGCTTTCCACCCGTTCCCCATCCCCGGAAGATGCGTCGAAATCCAGCCTATCGCTGAATCATCGGCATTTCATCAGCTCTTCATCGGCTCCTCCTCCTCTCGCCCGGCCAGCGTTCCGGCGATCAGGAGGCATCCGGCAAGGACGCCGGCATTCCACGGAAAGGAGCCACCTCATGACCAAGTTCATCATCGCCCTCACCGCCGCCACCCTGATCGCGACGCCGGCCCTTGCCGGGGAGCGCAGCATTGTGGTGCGCCATGCCGATCTCGACCTGAGCAGCGATGCCGGCCGCAACCAGCTCAACCGCCGCATCGCCGCCGCGACCGAGCAGGTCTGTGGATCCTATGCGACGGTGAGTGCGGACGAAGCGATGCAGATCGATCGCTGCCGCAAGACGGTGCAGCAGGACGTCGCCCGCCAGCTCGGTGCGCGCTGGGGCAGCAGGCAGCTCGCGCGCCGCTGATTGGCTTCACGGCCGGGCGCGCTCGCGCATTGCGTGCCTGGCCGCTTTTTCTAGCGGAGCCAGCCCAGGGCCTCGATCAGCCGGGTCACGTCGCGGCTGTCCTGGTACAGGCCCAGACCGATGCGCAGCACATCGCCGCGCACATCAGTGATGACGTCCTCGGCTTCCAGCTCGGCCTTCCAGCGCTGGGCATGGGGGGAGCGCAGCGCCAGGAAGCGCGCCGGGCTGTCCGGGTTGAGCAGCTCTGCTTCGATCGGCAACTCGGCGAGTAACTGCGCGCGCAAGGCATCGACATGCGCGGCGATCGTTGCGGTGGTCAGTTCCTCCTGGCGCAGCATGTCGCGCACCGCGACGAAGCGATAGATGCCCGAAGGATCGAAGGTCGCGCCCAGGAACCGCCGCGCATCGGGCGCATAGCCGATGCTGCCCGGTGGCAGTGCCAGATCCTCGAACTCGGCATACCAGCCGGTGATCTCCGGCCGTGGACCAAAGCCGGGCGGGGCGTGGAGAAAGGCGCAGCCTTCGCCTGCCATCGCATATTTGTAGCCGCCAGCGAGGTAGAACACCTTGTCCGCCACCGCCGACAGATCGACTTCCATCGCCATGAAGGCGTGATAGCCGTCGATCACCACCCAGGGGCCGTCGGGCTTCGCAAGCGCCGCCAGTTCTTCGATCCGGTCGAAGACATGGCCGGTGCCGAACTGGACCTGGCTGACGAAGATCAGGTCATGCTCGCCCGCCTTCGCCCGTTCGATGATCTGCTCAAGCGGCACCCGCTCTACTGTCGCGCTGCCTGCTTCTTCCCAGCGCATCGACTGGCGACGAAAGCTATGGAACTCGCCGTCGCTGGCGAGAATGCGCAGCGGCCCCGGACGCGCCGAGACGATGCGCAACAACAGCTCATGCGTGTTCGGCGCGAACACCACGCTGTTCGGATCGGGCAGCTTGAGCTCGGCGGCGACATGCTCCTGCGCGGCAGGCCAGATCTCGCCCATCACCCGCTCCCATTTGCGGTCGGCAAGGCGCACCCCGTCTTCCCAGGCGGCGAGCTGGCCGAGGTACGAGGCATCGGGCCAGAGGTGATGCGAATGCGCCGCGAAATGCAGCCGCTCAGGCGCCGCCGCCAGCGCGCGCTGGAAGAGATGCTTGTAGCTCATAGCTGGGTGCGCAGCGTCCACAGCTCCGGAAAGGCGCGCTTGGACAGGGTCGAGGAGAGATAGGGCACGCCCGGGGTGCCGCCGGTGCCCGGCTTCATTCCGATCACCCGGCTGACGGTCAGCACATGCTTGTGCCGCCAGGTCGCCAGCGCGTCGTCGATATCGACCAGCTTCTCGGCGAGCTGGTACAGTTCCCAATATTTGTCCGTCTCGCGATAGACCTGCGCCCAGGCATCTTCCACGGCCTGGCTCGGTGCATAGGGGTGGCTCCAGTCGCGGTTCAGCACCTCGGCGGGCAGATCGAAACCGGCGCGGGCCAGCGCGGCATTGGCTTCGTCCCACAGGCTGGGGATCGCGGCGAACTCGGTGGTCAGCGGCCCCGGCACCCCGCCGCCGCGCAGGCCGAGCAGCGTCTCCACGGCGCGGAACTGGTCGGACTGGAAGCCCGAGCTGGCGCCGAGCACATCGCGGAAGCGCGTATAGTCGCTCGGCGTCATCGTGGTCAGCACTTCCCAGCTCAGCGTCATCACCGCCTGGATGCGGCTGACCCGGGCAAGGCTCTTATACGCTTCCACGGGCTTGTCGGCGCGGACCAGGTCGAGCGCGAGGCGGATCTCGGCGATCGCCTGCTTCAGCCACAGCTCCTTGGTCTGGTGGATGATGATGAACAGCAGCTCGTCATGCCGGTCCGACAGCGGATGCTGGGCGGCAAGCAGCTCGTCGAGCGCGAGATAGCGCCCATAGGTCATGGGTTCGGTCATGGTTTCATCCGTAACCAGATCGCACCCGACTGGGACAGCGGTTTTTAGCGGGGGACTCCAAGCCAGTGCACGAAAAGTGGGCCGATGATCGTGACAGCAAGCATCGCCAATACAATGCCGGCCGGCATGCCCCAGCGCTTCATGCGGTGCGGATCGTCCGGATCGGAGAAGACCCTGACCGTGCCGATGCGCTTGCCAGATCGCTGTTTCCCCAGCCGGTAATTGGTCCTCGGCAGCATCGCCATGCCGAACAGGGCCGAGGGAACGGCCGTTGCCATCAGCGCGAGACGGCCGAGCTCACCCAATAGCGGCGGCACCAGAATGCCTAGCGCGAGGCCGCTCCCACCATAAGCGAGCAGCATCGCGCCGAGGAAGTTGCGCAGCTTGTTCATGCGCCCGGTCATGCCGGGCGCCAGGCTGCGCGACGAGCAGCGCTCAATCGCGCAGCAGCTCGTTGATGCCCGTCTTCGAGCGGGTCTGCGCGTCCACCGTCTTGACGATCACCGCGCAATAGAGCCCCGGCTTGCCGGCCTCGCCCGGGATCGTGCCCGGCACCACCACCGAATAGGGCGGCACATGGCCACGGTGGACTTCGCCGGTCGCGCGGTCGATGATCTTGGTCGAGGCGCCGAGATAGACGCCCATCGACAGCACTGCGCCTTCGCCGACGCGCACGCCCTCGGCCACTTCGGCGCGCGCGCCGATGAACGCGCCGTCGCCGATGATCACCGGATCGGCCTGGAGCGGCTCGAGCACGCCGCCGATGCCGACGCCGCCCGAGAGGTGGACGTTCTTGCCGATCTGCGCGCAGCTGCCGACGGTCGCCCAGGTATCGACCATCGTGCCTTCGCCGACATAGGCGCCGATATTGACGAAGCTCGGCATCAGCACCGCGCCCTTGGCGACATGCGCGCCGTGGCGGACGACGCTGCCGGGCACTGCACGGAAGCCGGCCTGGCGGAACGCGTCCTCACCCCAGTTTGCGAACTTCGACGGCACCTTGTCGAACCAGTTGGCGCCGCCCGGGCCCTGGATCACGACATTGTCGTTGAGGCGGAAGCTGAGCAGCACGGCCTTTTTCAGCCACTGATTGACCTGCCAGCCGCCCTCGATCGGTTCTGCGACACGCGCCGCGCCGCGATCGAGCAGGTTGAGCGCTTCGGCCACCGCTTCGCGTACGGCACCTTCGGTGCCGAAGCCCAGGTTCGCGCGGTCTTCCCAGGCGGCGTCGATGGTCGTCTGCAGGTCGGTCATTCGGAAGTCTCCAGGATGCTGTGGAGCCAGGCTCCGAGGTCGTGGGTGGTATAGTCGATGAAGCTGCGGTCGGCGTCGCCCGGCACCTGCTCGGAGCCGTTGTCGATCCATACCGTGGTCATGCCGATCGCCTTGGCCGGCGCGAGGTTGCGCGCCATGTCTTCGACGAACAGGCTGGCATGCGGATCGAGGTCATAGGCCTCGCATAGACCCTGATAAGCGAGCGGGTCGGGCTTGGGGCGATATTGGGTGGCGTGCACGTCATGGATCGCTTCGAAGGTGCCGCCCATGCCAAGACGGTCGAGCACCTTCATCGCATAGGGCGCATCGCCATTGGTGAAGACCAGCTTGCGCCCCGGCAGCCGCGCCAGCCCCTCGACCAGCGCGGCATTCACTTCGAGCACGCTCATGTCGACGTCGTGGACGTCGGCCAGATAATGATGCGGATCGGTGCCATGCTCGGCCATCAGCCCGGCCAGCGTCGTGCCGTGTGCGTGGAAATAGCCCTTCTGCACCTTGTGCGCGGCGACCGGATCGAGCCCGAGCAGGTTCTGGACATATTGCCCGATCCGCGCGTCGATCAGCGCGAACAAATTGGCGCTCGCCGGGTAGAGCGTGTTGTCCAGATCGAAGATCCAGTTGCGGACATGCGACAGGGCAGGGTTCATGGCCGCGCGGTTAGGCCGGGCCGGCGCGGCTATCAAGCAAAGCTTTCTTCGCTTGGGACCACACGACCAAAACTTTATGGCAGACCGCCAGCGGGCTCCCCATCTCCCCCGGCATGACAGCCTATTCCCTGCTCGATCTCGTCCCCATCATCCAGGGCGGGACCGCATCGCAAGCCCTCGCCAACGCCGCCGATCTCGCCCGGCATGTCGAGGATCTCGGTTACACCCGGTACTGGGTGGCAGAGCATCACGGCATGGACGGGATCGCCAGCGCAGCAACCGCCGTGGTGATCGCCCATGTCGGCCAGGCAACCTCGACGATCCGCGTCGGTGCAGGCGGGATCATGCTGCCCAATCATTCCCCGCTCCAGGTTGCCGAGCAGTTCGGCACGCTCGACGCGCTGTTCCCGGGCCGCGTCGATCTCGGTCTTGGCCGCGCGCCGGGGTCCGACCAGCGCGTCTCCGCCGCGATCCGCCGCGGGCTCGACAGCGACGGCAATGAATTCCCCCGCGACGTGCAGGAGCTGCAAAGCTATTTCGCCGATGACGGCCGCACCGGCATTCGCGCCACCCCCGGCGCGGGTGCGAAGGTCGATATCTGGATCCTCGGCTCCAGCCTGTTCGGCGCGCAGCTCGCCGCGATGCTCGGCCTGCCCTATGCCTTTGCCTCGCATTTCGCGCCGGCGCAGCTCGATCAGGCGATCGAAGTCTATCGCCGCAATTTCCGCCCGTCGGACGTGCTGGAAAAGCCGCATCTGATGCTCGGCTTCAATGTGTTCGCTGCCGATACAGACGAAGAGGCCGAACTCCTCGCCAGTTCGCAGCAACAGGCGTTCGTCGCGATCCGCACCACCGGCAAGGGCATCCAGCTGCCGCCGCCGGTTCCCGGCTATCGCGAGAGCCTGGGTGGTCATGGCAATGCGATGCTCGATCAGGTGCTGTCGGCCAGCGCGATCGGCGGGCCGGAGAAGATCCGCGAGCAGCTTGCTGCCTTCATCGCGCGCACCGGCGCCGACGAGTTGATGCTCACCAGCGCGATGTTCGATCACAATGCCCGCAAGAAGAGCCTGACCCTCGCCGCCGAGGCGATGAAAGGACTCTGACCCCTCAAACGCGGCGCCGATCCCCCCGGAACGGCGCCGCGTGCCGGCGCCTCAGGCTCGAATGATCACGCTTTCGTGTCGATCACCCAGCCGGTCGCCGAGCTGCCATTGCTGCTCGTTCCCGAATTGCTGCCATAGGTAATGCTGCCCGATGCTGCGGCATTACGCAGCTTGTCGAGAAAGGCCGACATCGCATCGAGCTGGCGCGTCGCCGCTTCGCTGATCGGCTTGCTGGGCGCGGCGTTGTCATTCCGCTGCGTCGCTACTTCTCCGCCGATGCGCTGTGCAAAGAAGCTGCGTAGCTCCTTCGCCTGCTCGCTGCTCAGCGCGCCGCTCTCGGCCTGGCTGTCGATCAGCTTGTCGAGCTTGGCCTGTATATCCTCGGGCTCGCCCGGATCGGCGGCAAGGCCGGTGTCGTCCGAGTCCGCAGCGTTCACCGCTGCAACCCGGGCCTCCGATTCGGCAGGCGCGAATCCGGCGTCGAACTGCGCGCGCGGATCGGATTGCTGCGGGATCGAGGAAATGGAAGTCATGTCGCGGCCTTATGTAACAGCAATCCCCATCATGGATCTTAGCACGGCGCCGCTAACATAGCGTAAAGGCGCGGCGATAATCCGGCTCCTGCCGTTTGGGCGGCGCTGGCCCCAGAACCAGCGCCGCCACGCGACCCGACGGAAAAAAGAGGGCAATCCGCGAGTTCAGGCATGGTTTACGTCCGGTTCGTCACACCGAAATTTCAATTTGTTGCAGGTCAGGCCGGGCTCGCCGCCGGCAGCCGCAGGCGCACCAGCAATCCGCCGAGATCCTCGCTCTCTTCAAGGCTCACCGTGCCGTCATAGATCTCGGCCACGTCGCGCACGATGGCGAGGCCCAGGCCGGTGCCCGGCTTGCCGCTGTCGAGCCGCACCCCGCGATCGAAGATGCGGATGCGGTCCGCCTCGGGAATGCCGCGCCCGTCATCCTCGACCAGCACTTCGACGAATCCGGCTTCGACTCGCGCGGTGACGAACACGCTGCCGCCACCATATTTGGCGGCATTCTCCACCAGATTGCCGAGCAGATCGTCCAGATCCTGCCGTTCGATATGGGCGACCAGATCCTTCTGCCCGTCGATATCGATCCGGACATTGGGATAGAGCCGCGCGACCGCGCGCTCCACTGCCTCGATCGAGGGCCAGACCTGCGCTCGGCTGTGCGCCGAACCACGCCGACCGACCGCGCGGGCGCGGGCAAGATGATGGTCGATCTGGCGACGCATCGTCCGCGCCTCGCGAATCACTGCTTGTGCAAGGTCGGGCTGACCGGCGGCGGCGGCGTTCATAATCACGCTGAGCGGCGTCTTGAGCGCATGGGCAAGGTTGCCGGCGTGCAATCGGGCTTCCTCGGCCTGGCGGTCATTATGCTCGACCAGCGCGTTGAGCTCCTCGACCATCGGCGCCACTTCGGCGGGCATCTTGCCTTCGACGCGGGTTGCCTGGCCGGCGCGCAGCCGGGCGATTTCCTGGCGCACCCGGCGCAGCGGCAACAGACCGAACCAGGTCTGCAGCCCGACCATGATAACCAGCCCGAGTCCGAGCAGCACGAAGCTGCGCACCAGCGTCCGCCGCAAGGTTGCGATCTGGCCGTCCAGCGTGTCGCGGCTGATCGCCACCTGGAATCGCCAGCGCACATTAGATCCCGGCAGCGTCGCGTCGCGCTCGGCGATGCGCAGCAGCTGGCCGGGCAGCTGGCGGCTGTCATAGACATGGACGTTGGTATCGTTGTGCTGCTGGTCGACCGCGAGCTTCTGGTCCCACAGCGAGCGCGACGGGTAGACTGCATGCCCCTTGCCGCTGACCTGCCAATAGGCGCCCGAATTATATTCGAGGAAGCGCTGGTCTGCGAGCTCGCGGTTGTTCATCACCTCGCCATTCTGGTCGATCTCGGCGGTGAAGATCATTGCCTTGAGCAGATAGTCGAGCTGGTCGTCGAAATTCTTGGTGACGGTGCTCACCAGCACCCGGTCCAGCGCCACGCCGCCGCCGACCAGCAGGATCATGATCCAGGCAGTGGCGACCAGCAGCATGCGCCGGCTCACCGAGCCGGTCGACTGGGTATAATGGCGCGGCTGCGGCTCGCCCGGCAGGGGCGGCTCCGGTTCGGTCAGCGAACGGCCGAACAGGCGATGGCGCAGCTCGCCCAGTTTCCGGCCGGTCGTCGACATGCGCTCAGGCGTCGGCCGGCTCGTCCAGGCTGTAGCCCAGGCCGCGGATGGTGGTGATCACGTCGGGTCCGAGCTTCTTGCGGATGCGCGTGACGAACACTTCGATCGTGTTCGAATCGCGATCGAAATCCTGATCGTAGATATGCTCGATCAGCTCGGTGCGGCTCACCACCTTGCCCTTGTGATGGAGCAGGTAGGAGAGAAGCTTGTACTCCTGCGCGGTCAGCTTCACCGGCTCGCCGGCCTTGGTGACCTTGCCCGAACGCGTGTCGAGGCGGATGTCACCGGCGATCAGCTCGGCCGATGCATTGCCCGAAGCGCGGCGAATCAGCGCGCGCAGCCGGGCGATCAGCTCTTCGGTCTGGAACGGCTTGGCGACATAGTCGTCGGCGCCGGCATCGAGTCCCGCCACCTTGTCCGACCAGCTGTCACGCGCGGTCAGCACCAGCACCGGGGTGGTCTTGCCTTCCTTGCGCCAGCGATCGAGCACGGTCAGCCCGTCGATCTCGGGCAGGCCGAGATCGAGGATGATCGCGTCATATTGCTCGTTGGAGCCGAGATAGAGGCCTTCCTCGCCATCGGTGGCAAGGTCCACCGCATAGCCCGCGCCTTCCAGCGCGTTGCGGAGCTGCTGCCCCAGGGTCGGCTCATCCTCGACGATCAGAAGTCGCATGTGTTTCCCCTCGGCGGGCCCTAACTGCCCGATTTGCGGACGATCGCGCCGGTGCGGCCATCGACGTCCACCCAGATCACCGATCCATTGCGCAGGAACTTCAGCGTGTAAACTTCCGTGGCGGGATCGAAGTCGAAACCAAGATATTGGGCACCCGGCAGGCGCGGCACGACGCGGCGCTCGATCTCGCGGACCGAGAGCGGCGGACCCTGGCGCTTGGCCGAACGCGGACCGTCCGAATCCTGGCGCCAATTCATCTGCGCAGCCGCATCCCCGGCGGGCACGAATGCCGCCAGGCAGGCGCAAAGGATGGGCGTCACCAACATCTTCATGCGAGATGGCATAGGGTCCCGGCATTGAATAGCCCCTGAACGTAGCTGTCAGCCCGCTGTAACTTGCCGGACACAGGTTCGGTCCCTAGGTGGCCCCTATGGCTGCACCTGTTCTCTCCTTCGAAAATCTCGGTCTCGTCCAGGGCCATGGCTGGCTGTTCCGTGGGCTCAACCTCCATGTCGGCGAACGTGACCGGCTGGCGCTGATCGGCCGCAACGGCGCGGGCAAGACCACCTTGCTCAAGCTGATCGCCGGCACGATCGAAGGCGATGAGGGCCGCCGCACCATCGTGCCGGGCACCCATGTGGTCCTGCTGGAGCAGGAACCGCGCATGGAAGGCTGCGCGACGCTGCTCGATTATGTGCTGTCGGGCAGTGATGCGCCGCCGCAGCATGAGGCCGAGGCCATTGCCGACCAGCTCGGCATCGATCTCAGCCGCGAGGCGAAGACTGCCTCGGGCGGCGAGCGCCGCCGCGCGGCGATCGCCCGCGCGCTGGCGATGAACCCGGACGTGCTGCTGCTCGACGAGCCGACCAACCATCTCGATCTCGCTGCGATCGAATGGCTGGAGGACTGGCTCAGCCGGTTCAACGGCGCGTTCATCGTGATCAGCCACGACCGTACCTTCCTCACCCGCCTGACCCGCTCGACCCTGTGGCTCGATCGCGGGACGATTCGCCGGGCCGAAGTGGGCTTTGGCGGGTTCGAGGCCTGGACCGATCAGGTCTACGCCGAGGAGGAGCGCAACGCCCAGCGTCTCGATGCCAAGCTCAAGATCGAGGAGCATTGGCTCCAGCGCGGCGTCACCGGCCGCCGCCGGCGCAACCAGGGGCGGCTTGAGAAGCTCAAGGAGATGCGCGCCACCCGCGCCGCGATGATCGGGCCGCAGGGCGCGGCCAAGCTGGTCACCGCCGCGGACGACAGCAACACCAAGGTGGTGATCGACGCGAAGCACGTCACCAAGCGCTTTGGCGACCGCACGATCATCAAGGATCTGACCTTCCGCGTCACCAAGGGCGACCGGATCGGCATTGTCGGCGCGAACGGTGCGGGCAAGTCGACGCTGCTCAAGCTGCTCACCGGCGAGATCCAGCCCGACGAAGGCACGGTCAAGCTGTCGAACACGCTGAACGAGGTGATCATCGATCAGCAGCGCAGCCTGATGGACCCGGCCAAGACGGTGCGCGACGTGCTCGCCGATGGCGGAGACTGGATCGATGTGCTGGGCAGCCGCAAGCACGTTCATGGCTATCTCAAGGAATTCCTGTTCGATCCGTCGATCGCGGAGGCGAAGATCGGCACGCTGTCGGGTGGCGAGCGCTCGCGCCTGTTGCTCGCGCGTGAGTTCGCTCGTCATTCGAACCTGCTGGTTCTCGACGAGCCGACCAACGATCTCGATCTCGAGACGCTCGATCTGCTCCAGGAAGTGATCGCCGATTATGAAGGCACGGTGCTGATCGTCAGCCACGATCGCGACTTCCTCGATCGCACGGTTACGGTGACGCTTGGTTTGGACGGGTCGGGTACGGTCGATGTCGTGGTCGGCGGCTATGCCGATTGGGAAGCCAAGCGCCGGCCCAAGGCGGATACGAAGAAGGCGGCGCCCAAGGCTGCCGCTGCGGTCGAGGCTCCGAAAAAGGCGACCAAGCTGAGCTACAAGGATCAGCGCGACTACGACCTGCTGCCCAAGCGGATCGAGGAGATCGAGGCGCAGATCGCGAAGGACGAAGCGGCGATGGCCGATCCGGATCTCTATACCAAGAACCCCGGCAAATTCGCTTCGCTCAGCGATGGGATCTCCAGGCTGCGTGACGAGAAAGACGCGGCCGAGATGCGCTGGCTGGAACTGGCGGAGATGGTCGAGGCGCTGAGCTGAGGCTCAGGCTTCCAGCGTGACGGTGACCCTGGTGCCTTCGGGACCGGTCTCCGTCGTCGCGGTGCCGCGTGCCTGGCGGACGAAGCCGTCGATCAGCCGCTGGCCCAGCCCGCCGTCCTTGCGGGGTTTCGGTTCGGCGGGCAGGCCGACGCCGTCGTCGCGCACGGTGAGCTTCCAGCCTGTGACGGCGGCCTCGAAGCGGATTTCGATTCGGCCGCTCTCGCGATCGGCAAAGGCGTGCTTGGCGGCGTTGGTCACGAGTTCGTTGACGATCAGCCCGATCGAGACGGCGCGGTCGCGGGGCAGGGCGGCATGGTCGCAGACGCAGTCGAGCGTGATCGCCCCGCGCAGGAACAAGGCTTCGGCCAGCGCTGCGCTCAGTTCGTCGAGATAGACGGCCATATCGACATTGCCGGGCGATATCGCACCGCCACGATAAAGATGCCGATGCGCCCGCGCGATACTCTCCACTCGGGTCAAGGCTGAGGACAAGGCCGCCTGCGTCTCCGAATCCTTCGTCCGCCGCCGCTGCATATCCAGTAGCGCGGCGACCAGGGCGAAATTGTTCTTCACCCGATGATCGAATTCCTCGAGGAACAGGTCCCGTTCCAGTATCTCGCGATCCCGCTCATCTGATGCCCTGCGCACTGCTCGGCGGAAGAGTTCGGCCACGGCGATGGTGATGCCGAGCGCGATGCATACCGAGAGCACACTGATCAGCGCCTGCTGCGAAGTTGGCGGATAGGCGCCGCTGCGGGGGTAGACGAATATCCAGATATAGAAGACCGATACCGCCGCCGTGGTCGCGCCGGCGAGCCAGCGGGCGAAGAGGGTGGCGACGGTTACGGCCGGGAAGATCAGCGCGAAGGCTGCTACCCCCGGCGTCAGCTGGTCGAGGATGAAGCGGAGCACGCCGGCGCTGGCGGCGGCTGCCAGGCCGATGATTACCGAGCTCAGCCATTCCGGCACCGTTGGTGCCAGCCGGTTCGGCAGGTCCAGTTCGCCAATTCGCCCCATCGCCGGGGAGTGAGCCTTGGCACCTGCCCTGATGTCAAGCATGCGTGCTGGTCTCTTAACCTCGATCAGCAAAAATTGCGCTCGGGTCAGCGCAGGGGAAGGATTCGATTTCCCGCTCCCACGGTGCTGGTTTTCGGGCGCGAATTGGCCGGTGCGCGCCACTTGATCTCGTTGTCGGCGCCTTCGATGCGGATCGTGGACTTCGCCGCGAGATCGATCGTGATGCGGTTGCCGGCACCAGTCACCGTCAGGCTGGTGCAGGGACCGTGGATGGTCAGCGTGTTGCTCGCGCCCTCGACCACCGCACCGCCGCCATCGCAATCCAGCTCGGACTTCTGGCCGGCGCCCTCGAAACTGGTCTGCGCCTGGGCGGGCAAAGCCCAAAAGGTCGCCACCGCAACTACCGCCAGCTTCCGAACGTGACGCATCAACAACCCCTCACTTGTTACGCAGTCGCAAGGAGACGCGCGAGCCTGCGCCCGGTTCCGCAGCCCGTCAGAGATTTCGCCCGGACCGTCCCGCGAGATCGACGACATATTGCCAAGCGACCCGCCCCGACCGGCTGCCGCGCAGCGTCGCCCAGCCGATCGCCTCGGCCGGATCGAAGCTCAGCCCATGCGCTTCTGCATAGCCGCGCACGATATCGACATAGGTATCCTGATCGACGACGTGGAAGCCGAGGCTCAGCCCGAACCGATCCGCCAGCGCGAGTCCGTCATCGACCGAATCGCGCGGATTGATCGCACTGGCCTGCTCGGCAATGTCACGGGTGACGAGATGGCGCCGGTTCGAAGTGACCAGCAGCCGGGCATTTTCCGGCCGTGCCTCCGCCCCGCCTTGGAGCAGCGAGCGCAGCGCCCGCGCATCGCCGACGCCGTCAAAGCCGAGATCGTCGAGGAAGATCGCAAAGGGTCGGTCGGTGGTGGCGAGCAGCGCGAACAGCTCGGGGAGCGTATCGAGCTGGGTGGTCACTGCCTCGACCAGCGCCAGCCGCCCGCCTTCGGCCTGCACCGCCGCGACCGCACTCTTGACCAGCGCCGACTTGCCGGTGCCGCGCGCGCCCCAAAGCAGCACGTCCTGCGCGGCATGGCCCTGCGACAGCCGGGTGAGGTTGCCGACCAGCGCCTCACGCTGGGCGTCGACCCCACGCAAGATCCCGATCGGCAGCGGGTCGAAGGAGCGTGCCGGCGACAATCCGTGTCCGCGCCATACATAGGCCGGATGCGCTTCGAGATCGGCGGGCGGCGGCGGTGGCGGGGCCAGTCGGTCGAGTGCGTCGGCGATGCGGGCGAGGATCTCTTCGTTCATGCGGGCGGCTATAGCGTGGTGCTGTCGCCTGCTCACCCCCAACTTGCCTATCGCGTGACCCCGTTTCAGCTATTCGCCACAGCCTGCGCTGCAGCGCGCTCGGTGAAGCTTGGATCAGCCAGCGCCGCTGCCGCATTCTGCTTCGCTTCCGCCTTGCGACCCAGGGCTGCGTAGATCTGGGCGAGGTGCCAGCGCAGGCCGGGGTGCTTGGGGGCGAGGATCACAGCCTTCTGAAGCAGCTCGAGTCCGCCTTCCTGGTCGCCGCCCTTGAACAGTGCCCAGCCATAGGCATCGACCACCGCCGGATTGGCCGGGGCCAGGCCATAGGCGGCCTCGCCGAACTCGACCGCGGTGCCGGTCTCGCCTGCGCCGGCATAGGCAGCGGCAAGCTCACCGTTGAGCGCGGCGTCGCCGTCGCCGATGCGGGCGCGGATATCCTCCAGCGTGTCGATCGCGGCGTCATAATCGCCGGCGGCGAGCTGCCAGTGCGCCGAGATGCGCTGGGCTCCGACGCTGCCGGGGTTCTGCGACAGGAACAGCGCGAGCGCATTGGCGGCGTCCTCACGCTTGCCGTTGCGATCGAGCGCTTCGACCAGGCGGAGCAGGGTCGGCTCGTCAAAGCGCAGGTCCGCCGCGCGCTTGTACGCAGTGACGGCGTCGGCGGGGCGATTGAGCAGCATCAGTACGTCGCCGACCACTACCTGCGCTGCGGGAGCGCCGGGGTTCTTCGCCGCGATCGCCTGTGCACGGGTGAGGGCGCCGCCCATGTCGCCGCTGGTGATCAGCGCGCGGATTAGCGGCAGCGTTGCCTGGGGATCGTCGGGCCGCTGATCGGCATCGGCGGCGAGCGTCTGGGTGCTGTCATCGGCGCTGAACGCGCCCGGCTCGCCGGTTGCCGGGAAGGCGGCGCGATCGAGGAAGCGGGCGGCGGTTGCGCGGTCTCCGATCCGCTCGAAACCCCGCGCGACGAGAGTGAGCGCATAGCTGTCCGCATCGGCGCGGGCGACGACGGGGCGCAGCGTGTCGATTGCGTTGCGGGCGCGATCGGTGCGCAGCAGCGCGAAGGCAAGCAGCTTGCGCGCCGTGATGTTCATCGGCTGCATCGCGACCAGATCGCTCAGCCTGTCGATCGCCTGCTCATAATCGCCCTTTTGCAGCGCGAGCGAACCGCCAAGCAGGATCACGCCGGGCAGATCGTTGATCGCGCCGCCGGTCTTCTCAAGGATCGCGCGGGCGAGATCGAAATTGCCGGCGCGGGCAGCGATCACGGCTTGCAGATAAAAGGCCTGGGGGCTGCCGGGGCGCACCGCAAGCGCGCGGCGGGTGGCGGCGACCGCATCGACCGTGCGGCCGGCATCGCCGAGCGTTGCGGCATATTCGATCAGCGCATCATGGCGGGCGGGATCGCGCTTCAGCGCCTGTTCGAACCAGGGCAGGGCGGCGACCAGGCCATATTGGCTGCGGACGATCTCGCCGCGCAGGATCAGCGCATCGATATAGCCGGGGGCGAGCTTGACTGCGCGGTCCGATGCCTGGGCAGCGCCGATCAGGTCGCCAGCCGCATAACGATAGCGGCCCATGTCCATCCAGACGCCGGCATTGTCGGGCGCGAGGCGCAGTGCCTCATCGAGCGCGGCGCCGGCGCCGGCGAAATCGCCCTGGGCGGTGAGCGCGCGGGCGCGGATGCGCAGGCCATAGGGGCGCATCGCGGCGGGTGCCTTGTCGGCTTCGGCCGGGGCCTTGTCGGTCTTGCCCTGCAACACCCAGGCTTCGGCGCGCCATTGCGGCACCGCCTTGGGATCATAGCCGGCATCGACCGCGCGCTGGATCTCGCCTTCGGCACCGACCCCGTCGCCAAGCGCGAGCAGCGCGCGGGCGAGGACGATATGGGCGTTCTCGTTATCGGGATCGCCGCGCACTGCCTCTGCCGCCAGATCGCGCGCGCCGGTGGCGTTGTCGGCCTTGAGCAATGCTTCGGCGCGGGTGGTGGCGTCGGCCGCCTCGCCCTTGCCGATCCTGCCGGGCTGCATCGCGAACCAGCCGCCGGCCAGTACGGCGAGCAGCACGACAAGCGCGCCACCGATCACCAGCAGGCGCCGGATCGGGAGGCCTTTGGTCTGGGTGCGCCGACGGCGCTTAGGGCTGGAGGTCATAGGCCTTCATCAGGTCATAGAGGGTGGGGCGGCTGATCCCGAGCAGACGCGCGGTGCCGGAGATATTGCCTTCGGCGCGGGCGAGTGCATGGCGGATCGCCTTGCGATCGGCGAGCTCGCGCGCGGCCTTGAGGTTGACCGGTTCGATCTCGCCGCGGGAATCGAGATCGAGATCCTCGGCGGTGACATGCTTGCCCTCGGCCATGATCGCGGCGCGCTTCACCCGGTTTTCCAGCTCGCGGACATTGCCGGGCCAGCCCCAGGCATCGATCGCGGCGAGCGCATCGGGGGCGAAGCTGCGCGCAATCGTGTTCATCTGCGCGGCGTATTTCTGGAGGAAATGGCGGGCGAGCAGGCCGGCATCGCCGGGGCGCTCGGCCAGGCTCGGGATGCGGACGACGATTTCGGCGAGGCGATAGTAAAGGTCTTCGCGGAAGCGATTGTCGGCGACCATCGCATCGATGTCCTGATGAGTGGCGCAGACGATGCGCGTATCGACCGCAATCGCCTGGCGCCCGCCGACGCGCTCGATCACCCGCTCCTGCAGGAAGCGCAGCAGCTTGACCTGAAGGGGCAGGGGGACGTCGCCGATCTCGTCGAGGAACAGCGTGCCGCCCTGCGCCAGCTCGATCTTGCCCTCGGTGGTTTTCACCGCGCCGGTGAAGGCGCCCTTTTCATGGCCGAACAGTTCGGATTCGAGCAGGGTCTCGGGAATCGCCGCGCAGTTGATCGCGACGAAGCGGCCCTTGCGCCCGCTCTTGTCGTGCAGGCCGCGGGCGAGCAGCTCCTTGCCGGTGCCGCTGGCGCCGAGCAGCATCACCGATACGTCGGCCGATGCGACGCGCTCGATCGTGCGGGTGACCTTGAGCATCTCGGGCGCGCCGGTGAGCATGCCGCCGAGCACCGCGCCGGCCTCGACACGCTCGGCGAGGCGGCGATTCTCGGCTTCGAGTGCGTGGACGTGGAAGGCGCGGGCGACGATCAGGCCGAGTGCGTCGATGTCGATCGGCTTCTGATAAAAGTCCCAGGCGCCGAGCGAGATCGCGCGCAGCATCGATTCATGCGCGCCGTGGCCCGAGGCGACGATCACCTTGGTATCGGGGCGCAGCGACAGGATGGTCTCGAGCGTGGCGAAGCCTTCGGTGGTGCCGTCGGGATCGGGCGGCAGGCCGAGATCGAGCGTGACCACCGGAGGCTCCTCGGCGCGCAGCACGGTGATCGCTTCCTCGCGGCTGGAGGCGGTGAAGATCTCATAGCCGTCATAGGCCCAGCGGAGCTGGCGCTGGAGCCCGGCATCGTCCTCGACGATGAGGAGTTTCGGCAGGGCGCGATTGTCGCTCATGCGGCATGCCCCCAATGGTTGCTCGGCTGGCCGAGATCGGCGGGGTGCGCGGCCTTGAGAATCACCTGGAAGCAGCTGCCCTTGCCCTCGCGCGAGGTGACTTCGATGCGGCCCTGCATGGCATGGGCGAGCTGGCGCGCTTCGAACACGCCGATGCCGAAGCCGCCTTCCTTCGACGAGACGAACGGCTTGAACAATTTGTCGCGGATGAAGGCGGGGGACATGCCGACGCCCAAATCGATCACGTCGATCGCGACGCGCTCGCCATCGGCGGAGACCGAAAGGGTGACCGGCTCGGTGGCGGGGCTGGCGTCGATCGCGTTCTGGAGGAGATGGGCGAGCAGCTGCTCGAGCGCGGCCGGATCGGCATGGGCGATGGCGCTGCGCACGCCGCTGGTGACGACCGGGTGCTGGCCCTTGCGCTGCGCGGCAACCCGCTCGACCAGCGCGACGACTTCGATCGCGTGGGGCGCTTCGGGGCGGCTGCGGTGATGCTGGGAAAGGCGGGCGAGCAGGCCGTTCATCCGCTCGGCCGAGCTTTGCAGCGTGGCGATCATGTCGGCGCGGAACTCGGGATTGTCGGCGTGGCGCTCGGCATTGCGGGCGGTGAGGGTAAGCTGGCTCACAAGGTTCTTGATGTCGTGGAGGATGAAGGCGAAGCGGCGGTTGAACTCGTCGAAGCGCTGCGCCTCGGCGAGCGCATCCTGGGCGCGGGCCTCGGCGAGATAGGAGGCGACCTGACGACCGGCGACCTTGAGCAGGTCGAAATCCTCCCAGTCGAGCGCGCGGTCGAGCGTGGGGCGGGCGAGCAGGATCGCGCCGGCGAGTTCGGTGAGATGGGGCAGCGGGACGATCGCCCAGGCCTCGGGCAGGTCGAGCATCCATTGCGGGACGGCGGCGGCATCGAGATGATCCTCGGCGCGGCGGACGGGATCGAGCTCGACGATGCGGCCGGTGAGGCGGAGATGCTCGGCAAGCGCCGCGTCACTGGCGGCGGGCAGGGTGGTGCGGTCCCAGTTCCAGCTCGCGCCGACGCCGAGCCCGTCCGCATCGGGGACGAGCAGCACGCCGGCGGGGCTTTCGGTGAGGTCGGCGATCGCCTTGACGATACGCTCGTCGAGCGCGGCGGCGCCCTGCGGATTGCCCAGCGTCTCGGTGAAGCGCATCCATTCGGTGCGATAGTCATAGCGGTGGCGGAACAGATGCTTGGCGAGCTTGACCTTGAGCCAGGCGCGCAGCCAGCTGTTGGCGACCAAGGTGAGGATCGCGGCAGTGGAGCCGAGGACGAAGGCGGTCTGCAGCACCCGGGCATTGCCGCCGCCGACCGTGGCGATGGCGGAAGTGGCGAGTGCCAGCAGCGCGAAATAGGCGGCGACGGCGACCAGCGAGAGCGATCGGTAGGTGACGGCGCGCGAGACTTCGATCTTCCACTCGCCCTTGCGCTGGAGCGCGGTGCCGATCGCCAGCCCGACGGCGAGATAGGCGAGACCGCGCAGGACGACGGGCTCGAGCCGCCAGGTCGCGGCGAGATAGGCGCTGGTATAGAGCGCGAACTCGGCGGACCACAGTACCGCCAGCGCGACCACGAGGGTGCGCAGTGGTCCGCTCGCCGCGGGGCTGAGCGACGACCACAAAGCCTGGACCAGCACCAGCGCGGCAACCGCGACCAGCATGCGCATCAGCGATGCGGCATTGGCGACCTGCCGGGTCACGTCCGGATCGGGATTGGCGAAGGCGATCAGCGTGAGGACCAGCGCCGAAACCTGGACCAGCGCGACAACGCCATAGACGGTGCCGAGCGCGATCGGGGGGCGGGATTGCGCATCGCGGCGGTGAAGCACCAGCATGAAGCCGAGCCAGGCAAGGTTGCGCAGGGTCTCGGCAAACCAGCTCGCGATATCGCTGGAGCCGATCCCGGCCACGGCCAGCGCCCAGAGCGACGTCGCCGCCAGGGCAAGCGCGAGCGGGCGGCGGGGCAGACCGGCCAGCTCGGCGCGCCAGGCCCAGAGCGCGAGTGCTCCGAACAGCAGCGCCGCCAGCGCGTGCAGCCAGAGCAGCAGGCCGATCATCAGCGCGCGCCTTCGGGGAACAGCACGACGCGGATGGTCTGGAGCAGGATCAGCACGTCGAGGAAGGGGGAGTAGTTCTTGGCGTAATAGAGATCGAACTCAAGCTTCTGGCGCGCGTCCTCGATCGAGGCGCCATAGGGATAGTTGATCTGCGCCCAGCCGGTGATGCCCGGCTTCACCATGTGGCGCTCGGCATAATAGGGCAGCTTGGTCTCAAGATCCTCGACGAACTGCGGGCGCTCGGGGCGCGGGCCGACAAAGCTCATCTCACCCTTGAGCACGCTCCAGCATTGCGGCAGCTCGTCGATCCGGGTCTTGCGGATGATCCGGCCGATGCGGGTGATGCGCGGATCGTCCTTCTCGGCCCATACCGCCTGGCCGTTCGCTTCGGCATCCTGGCGCATCGAGCGCAGCTTGATGACGTCGAAGCCGGTGCCGTAGAGGCCGACGCGACGCTGGCGGTAAAAGGCCGGGCCACGGCTCTCCAGCTTGATCGCCAATGCGGTGAGCAGGATGATTGGCAGCATCAGGGTGAGCAGCACTACGCTCGCGCTAATGTCGAACAGCCGCTTGAACATGCTCGAGAACATCCGGCCCGAGGAAAAGCCGTCCGAGAAGATCAGCCAGCTCGGGTTGACGCTGTCGAGATCGACGCGGCCGGTCTCGCGCTCGAGGAAGGTCGAGATCTCGTTGACGTGCACGCCGGTGGTCTTGATGCGCAGCAGGTCCTTGAGCGGCAGCGCGTTGCGGCGCTCCTCCAGCGCAAGCACGACTTCGCTGGCGTTGAGCACCACGACATGGTCGGCGAGATTGTAGATCGCGTCGCGGGCGATCGCTTCGGGGATCACGCGATTGGCTTCGCTCATCGCGACATAGCCGACCACGACGAAGCCGGCGCCGGGGGTCTTGGACAGGTCCTTGAGCCGCTGCGCGCGGGCGCCCGCGCCGAGCACGACGATGCGCCGCTTGAATGCCTGGCTGCCCAGCGCCTTGCCGAGCAGGATGCGCAACGCGATCAGCGCGAAGATCGAGCAGCCCATCGCGTAGAGCAGGTTGGAGCGCCAGAAGCCGATCTCGGGGATCAGGAAATAGAGGACGCTGAGCCCGATCACGCCGAGCGAGATCGCGACGATCAGCCGTGCCACCGCATAGCGCAGCGACTGGAGCGCATCCGAGCCATAGACGCCGACCGAAACCATCGCGACTTCGAGGAACAGCGCGTAGCTGATCAACTGCGGCCAGCGCTCCTGAACGGGCGGGAGGCCGATGCCGAGTTGGTGCGCGCGCAATATCCAGCCGAGCTCGCCCGACAGTGCCAGCAGCACGATATCGAGAAAGCCGAGCAGCAGCACGGCATTGGGCACGTAATGCTTGAACAGCCGGATCATGCCACCCTCTGTACGGGCGAAGTGTAAACAAATCCGACATGCGGTTGCAGGAAAACGGCACCGTCTTCGCAACTCCGGCACAATCCATGTGTTTGACCGGCGGGGCAATTCGCCGCATTGCAATATCTTCAGGAGGTCCGAAGCATATGCCGGATTCGAATCCGATCGTCCCTGTCATCCTGTCGGGCGGATCGGGCACCCGCCTCTGGCCGATGTCGCGGGCCGAAAAGCCCAAGCAATTGCTCTCGCTCACCGCCGAGGAGACGATGCTGCAGCTCACTGCGCGGCGCGCGGCGGGCGAGAAGTTCGGGCGGCCGATCGTCGTTGCCAATGCGCATCATGCGGACATGGTCGAGGAGCAGCTCGCCGCCGCGGACAGCATAGCGCGAGCGCTGGTGCTCGAGCCGATGGGGCGCAACACCGCGCCGGCGATCGCGCTTGCGGCGATCGCGGCGGGCGGCGGTGCCGAACCGTTGCTGGTGATGCCCTCCGACCATGTCATCGCGGATGTCGATGCCTTCCACGCCGCGATCGAAGCAGCATTGCCGCTGGTTCGGGATGGTTGGCTGGTCACCTTCGGAATCACGCCCGACGTGCCGGAAACCGGCTATGGCTGGATCAAGGTGGGCGAAGCGATCGCCGAAGGCGTCCACCGGGTCGAGCGCTTCGTCGAGAAGCCGCCGCGCGACAAGGCGGAGGAAATGCTCGCCCAGGGCGGGCATACCTGGAATGGCGGCATCTTCCTGTTCCGGGCCGACGTCTATCTGGGTGCGCTCGCCAGCTATGCGCCCGAGATGCTCGCAGCTGCGCAGAACGCGATGGAGAAGGGGCGCCGAGACGGCGCGCGGATCTGGCCCGATGCGGACAGCTTTGCCGCCAGCCCTTCCGATTCGATCGACTATGCCGTGATGGAAAAGGCACCGCGCGTTGCGGTGGTGCCGGTCACCATGGGCTGGAGCGATGTCGGCAGCTGGGACGCGCTGCATGCGATCAGCCATGCCGATGCCGGCGGCAACGTCGTGCGCGGCGACGCGGTGGTGATCGAATCGAGCAATTGCCTGGTCCGCGCCGAGGGTGGGAAGCGGGTGGCGCTGGTGGGCGTCGAGGATCTGATCGTCGTCGTCTCGGGCGATGACGTGCTCGTCCTGCCGCGTGGCCGCAGCCAGGAAGTGAAGAAGATCATCGAGGCGATGCAGAAGAGCGGCTAGCGCGACGTTCGCAGCGCCTCCAGTTCTGCGAAGACGGGGGCGACATAGTCGGTGGCGGCCGCACGGAGTTCCGGGTCGGCTTCGCGCTGCTTGGCGGCGCCATCCGCCTTGAAGCCGGTGTCGGGCGATTTGGAATAGCGCGCCGCCGCGATGCGCATGGCTTCCAGCGCGGGCGCTTCGAGTGTCATTCCGAAATGCGGCAGGATCCGCTCGAAGAACGCATCGGGAAGCTCGGCATAGTTCACCAGCAGCCCGCCTGCCTGGCCGTGCTCGATCACCGCGCTGCAGGTTCGTTCGAGCACCCGCGCAATGAAGCTGCGCTCGGGAAGATATGCGTCCTGTGCCGTAAGTCCGAACCATTCCAGCGGCACGATGCCCGGCACTGTCTGCGCGCCGCGCATGCGCAATTGCGACACCAGCACCTCGACAGGGTCGCGGTAGAGGAAGATCCAGGGCGTATCCGGGAATGCCCGGCGCAGCAGTGGCAGTGCCCGGGTGTGCCAGCTGTCCAGCTTGATGAACAAATGCTCCGCGCCGCGGCCATAAGCATGCGCTAGTCCGCGCAGCGCATCGACATGCGTTTCCGGGTCGCTGAAGGGGTGCTGGATCAATGAGTCCAGCACGGATGTCTCGGAGATCGCCACATGGCCGGGCGCCGCGCCGAGCATTTGCGAAACCAGCGTAGAGCCGCATCGCGACATGTGGAAAATCAAGCCCGAGGGCGCGCGCAAGTCGGTGTGGCCGACAAGGCTGGAAAGGGGGGTGGCGGCACGGAACATCCGGTTGAACGGCCGGTTTGCAGCGGCCAGCACCGCATCCTCGAAAAACGGTGTGTTCGGGGAAATATCAGAGAAGTGGACCCACTGGATCGCTGGCTCCATGCCCCGCGCAAATCCAACGGGCAGCCAATCCGCCGATGGCCAGTCGGTCTGCGTTACGGGAGCGGCGCTGAAACGGAACATGCCGATCGGATCGGGACGGGCGCTTTCCGCGAGATCGTGCGGGGTAAGCGCGATGCCCTGTGTTGCTGCCCATGCAAGCGATCGTGCCTCGAACACGGCCGGGTCAAAAGGCTCCGCCAGATGCGATTGCACGGCGGGGTCGGCCATGACGGCGGCGCGAAAGCGTTCGAGCGGTGTCTGCGGCGTTGCAATCATCGGGCGCTGGGATAGGCTCTCGGCAAAGGAGCAGGCAGGCTAATATGGCGACGGCACCTACACAATCCGGTTGGCCCGATCGCGTTCGGTTGCCGCTCACCTTCGATCCCGCGCCGCTCGTCGCCGATATTGTCGCGCTTGAGCGTGGCGACTGGACGCCGCATTTCGTGAAGCAGAATTACGAGGGCGACTGGAGTGCGCTGCCCCTGCGGGCCCAGGCAGGAGTCACCCATCCGATCCAGCTTATCTATTCCGCCCCCGGGGTAACCGAGTTCGTCGATACGGCATGGCGGGCGCGGATGCCGGGCATGTCAGTGGCGATCTCCGCATTCGACTGCGAGGTCCGCTCCGTGCGGCTGATGCGGCTGGCGGCCGGATCGGTGATCAAGGAGCATGAGGATTTCGAGCTCGACGTCGCCGATGGCTATGCGCGTATCCACATACCCGTGCTGACCAATCCGCAGGTCGATTTCCGGCTGAACGGCGAACGGGTGACGATGGCGCCGGGCGAGGCCTGGTATCTTCGCCTTGCCGATCGGCACAGCGTGGTCAACGGGGGCGAGACTGCCCGGGTGCACCTGGTGCTCGACCTAGTCGTCAACGACTGGCTGCTCCGCCAGCTGGCAGGATGAGCGGGCGCGTCCGGCGCAGGCAGGTTGCAGCGGCAATGGAAGCCGCTGCCAGCGTCGCGTCGCCCGAGGCCTGCGCGCTTTGTGGCCGTCCGCTTGGTCGGCGTATCGAATGGCATCATGTGTTGCCGAAGAGCGAAGGCGGCCGCGAGACCGTGCCGCTCCATCCGATCTGCCACCGGACGATCCATGCCAGCGCGACCAATGCCGAGCTGGCGCGGCTGTACCCCACGCTCGATGCGTTGCGCGAGCGCGAGGATATCCGCCGCTTCGTCGCATGGATCGCGGACAAGCCGCCCGATTTCCATGCGCCGACGCGGCGGAAACAGGGTTAGCCGACCAGGGCTTCCGCCTGGTCGAGCACGTTCTTGAAGTCGGCGACCAGCGCCTGGTACGGGGCCGGGCTGGCCATATCGAGGCCGGCGCGCTTCAGGATCTCGGTCGGGTAATCCGATCCGCCTGCCTTCAGCACCGACAGGTAATTGTCGCGCTCCTTCGCGCCGCCCTTCAGGATCGACTGGGCGAAGAAGGTCGCTGCCGAGATGCAGGTGGCGTACTGATAGACGTAGAAGCTGTTGTAGAAGTGCGGGATATAGGCCCATTCATTGGCGTATTCCGGCTCGAGGATCATCTTCGGCCCGTGATAGGTGCGCAGCAGTTCGCCATAGACCTTGGTGAACTTCTCGCCCGACATGCCTTCGCCTGCCTCGGCCATGTCATGCGCCTTCAATTCGAACTCGGCAAACATGGTCTGGCGGAAGAAGGTGCCGCGATAATTCTCCATCTGCTGGCCGAGGTAGAAGAGCTTCTCCTCCTTGGTCTTCGCGTTCTTCATCAGATGCGCGAACAGCAGCTGCTCGTTCAAGGTCGAGGCGATCTCGGCGAGGAAGATCGGATAGTCGGCCTTGTCATAGGGCTGGGCTGCATTGGCGAGCAGGGAGTGGAGCGCATGGCCCCATTCATGCGCATAGGTGCTCATCCCGTCATATTTGTCGCTCAGGTTGAGCAGCAGATAGGGATGCACGTCGAACGCGCCAGGGTTCATGTACGCGCCGGGGCGCTTGCCCTCGCGGGGCCAGGGATCCATCCACTTGGCGGCGGTCGCCTTGGCGATGCGTGCCTGATAATCGGCGCCGAGCGGCTTCACCGCTTCCAGCGTCGTCGTGCGCATCTGGTCGAGCGTGTAGCTGCGGTCCATCGACACGAGCGGCGGATAGATGTCGTAATAGCCGATGTCCGGCAGCTTGAGCATCTTGCGGCGCAGCTCGAAATAGCGGTGGAGCTGGGGCAGGCCCTTGTTCGCTTCGGACACCAGCGTGCGGTAGACCGCCTCGGGCACATTGTTGCCGGAGAGCGCACGGGCGAGCGAGGTCGGGTATTTGCGCGCCTTGGCATAGAAGATGTCGCCGCGAACCTTGGCGCCATAGGTCGCGCCGAAGCTGCTCTGGAACTTGCCGTGGGCGGTCCAGAAGGCATTGAACACTGCCTTGCGGTCCTCGCGGTTCGGCGCGTCACGATTGAGCGAATAGCCCTGCGAGTCGAGACGGACCTGCTTGCCGGTCGACAAAGTGATCGTCGGCCAGGGGATGTCTGAGGAGCGCAGCTGACCCGAGATCTCGCCGGGGGCGGCGAGCGGCGAGCTGGCGCTGGCGAGAATTGCCTCGCCCTCGGGCGAGAGCGTGTGCTCGGCCTGGCGCAGCGTATCGGCGAGGGCGAAGTCGAAGCGGGTACGGAGCACCTGGCTGGCGGCGAGGAAGCTGTCGATCTTCGCCTTGCCCAAGGTCAGCAATTCCGGGGCGACCCAGGAGCTGGCTTCGCCGAACGCGGTGTAGAGATCGCGGGCCTGGGCGAGCTTCTCCTGATTGGCGGAGATGCGGACATCCTCATCGCCCTTCAGGCTGGCCCAGGTGTAGATCCGGCTGATCGTCCGGCCGAGATCGGACTGGAGGCTCAGCGCCTCGGCCAGCACTTCGGCGCTCTCGCCCAGCCGGCCCTTGTACTTGCCGATGCCCGGAACTGCGGCGAGCGCCTGCTTGCGGGCGGCTTCCCAGGCGGCTTCGGTGGGATAGAGCTCGGTCAGGTCCCATTCGGCGCCGGCGGGCGTGGCAGCCTGGCGGGCCCAGGCGGGCAGGGCGGCGGTGGCGCTGGCAAAGGCGGCGGCAGCCAGCGCTTCGCGGCGAGTAAGGTCGGTCATTTCCAGTCCCTGAAAGCGCGCCTGTAGGCCGGCGCCGTTGTGGATAGGCCAGTCTGTCGCGGTTTCGCGGTGTAGGAAAGTCTTTTGTGTCCTAGGGCGACAACACAGCGGTGCGCCCGGAAAAGGAAAGGGCCGGAGATCGCTCCCCGGCCCTTCCTTTGTGCGTAGAAGCGAGGACTTAGAAGTCCATGCCGCCCATGCCGCCCATGCCACCGCCCATCGGCGGCATGGCGGGCTTGTCTTCCGGCAGCTCGGACACGGCGGCTTCCGTCGTGATGAGCAGGCCGGCGACCGAAGCCGCGTTCTGGAGCGCGGTGCGGACGACCTTGGTCGGGTCGATCACGCCGGCAGCAACCAGGTTCTCATAGGTATCGGTCGACGCGTTGAAGCCGAACGAAGTGTCGGCCTGGTCGAGCAGCTTGCCCGAGACGACCGCGCCGTCATGGCCGGCATTCTGGGCGATCTGGCGCACCAGAGCCGAGAGCGAGCGACGCACGATGTCGACGCCGCGGGTCTGGTCCTCGTTGGCACCGGTGACGCCGTCGAGCGCCTTGGTGGCATAGAGGAGGGCCGTGCCGCCGCCGGGGACGATGCCTTCTTCAACGGCTGCGCGGGTTGCGTGCAGCGCGTCGTCGACGCGGTCCTTGCGCTCCTTCACTTCAACCTCGGTCGCACCGCCGACCTTGATCACGGCCACGCCGCCGGCGAGCTTGGCGAGACGCTCCTGGAGCTTCTCACGGTCGTAATCGCTGGTGGTGACTTCGATCTGCTGGCGGATCGCTTCGGTGCGGCCCTTGATCGCATCGGCTTCACCGGCGCCATCGACGATGGTGGTGTTGTCCTTGTCGATCGTGACGCGCTTGGCGGTGCCGAGCATGCCGAGCGTGACGGTCTCGAGCTTGATGCCGAGGTCTTCCGAGACGACTTCGCCCTTGGTGAGAACAGCAATGTCCTCGAGCATCGCCTTGCGGCGATCGCCGAAGCCCGGTGCCTTGACCGCTGCGACCTTCAGGCCGCCGCGCAGCTTGTTGACGACGAGCGTGGCCAGAGCCTCACCCTCGATGTCCTCTGCGATGATCAGCAGCGGACGGCCGGTCTGCACCACCGCCTCGAGGATCGGCAGCATCGACTGGAGGTTCGACAGCTTCTTCTCGTGGATCAGGATGTACGGATCGGCGAGCTCGACGGCCATCTTCTCGGGGTTGGTGATGAAGTAGGGCGACAGGTAGCCGCGGTCGAACTGCATGCCCTCGACGACGTCGAGCTCGAACTCGAGACCCTTCGCCTCTTCGACGGTGATCACGCCTTCCTTGCCGACCTTCTCCATCGCTTCCGCGATCTTCTGGCCGACTTCGGTGTCGCCGTTCGCCGAGATGATGCCGACCTGGGCGACTTCATTGGTGCCGGCAACCGGCTTCGAGCGCGACTTGATGTCCTCGACGACCTTGCCGACGGCGAGATCGATGCCGCGCTTCAGGTCCATGGGGTTCATGCCGGCGGCAACTGACTTCATGCCTTCGCGCACGATCGCCTGGGCGAGAACGGTCGCGGTGGTGGTGCCGTCACCGGCGATGTCGTTGGTCTTCGAGGCCACTTCGCGCACCATCTGGGCGCCCATGTTCTCGAACTTGTCCTTGAGCTCGATTTCCTTGGCGACGCTGACGCCGTCCTTGGTGATACGCGGTGCGCCGAAGCTCTTCTCGATCACGACGTTGCGGCCCTTCGGGCCCAGGGTCACCTTCACTGCATCGGCGAGGATGTCCACGCCGCGCAGGATGCGCTCACGTGCGTCACGCGAAAATTTTACGTCCTTGGCTGCCATCTGACTGCCCTTTCAAAAGCTGAAAATGTTGAATCTCTTGAATCACCCCGCGGGTGCGTGACCCGCGGCGAAAGTCAGCCGACGATCCCGAGGATGTCGCTTTCCTTCATGATCAGCAGGTCTTCACCGTTGACCTTGACCTCGGTGCCCGACCACTTGCCGAACAGGATGCGGTCGCCGGCCTTGACGTCGAGCGGAGTGACTTCGCCCTTGTCGTTCTTGGTGCCCGAACCGACGGCGACGACTTCGCCTTCCTGCGGCTTTTCCTGAGCGGTGTCCGGAATGATGATGCCGCCGGCGGTCTTCGCCTCGGCTTCGACGCGGCGGACAAGCACGCGGTCGTGCAACGGACGGAAGTTCATTGCGAGTGATCCTCTATGCAATGGTTTATGGTTTTAGCACTCGGACTCGCCGACTGCCAACGGAGCGGCATATGAGAGCGCCCCCAGCCAACGTCAACGGGCGTTTGGTCCGTTTTTTCGCACGTCCCGATGGGCTGCGCGCACGGTGTATCGCCTCCCTAATACGGGCGTTTACTCCATAGCCCATATCTAGTAGCCCGGATCGGCATTTCCATGGGAGAGCGACGAAGTGAAGCTTGTCAAAGGCGCCTGGAAGATCCTGGTGGGGATCAAGGACTTTCTGGTCCTGGTCTTCATGCTCCTGTTCTTCACGGTGCTGTTCGCGGCGCTTTCCGCCAAGCCGAACACCGCCGCGATCCGCGACGGCGCGCTGCTCGTCTCGCTCGACGGCACGCTGGTCGAGCAGCCCGAGGAAGTCGATCCGTTCAGCAAGCTGAGTGGCGGCAACACGGTGAAGCAGCAGCGGCTGCGCGACGTGGTCCACGCGCTCGATGCGGCGAAGACCGATGCGCATGTGAAGGCCGTGGTGCTCGACCTCGACCGCTTCATGGGCGGCTATCCGGCCGCGATCAGCGAAGTCGCGGCAGCCGTCGGCGAAGTCCGCAAGAGCGGCAAGCCGGTGCTCGCCTATGCAACGGCCTATACCGATGACAGCTATGCGCTGGCGGCCAATGCCAGCGAGATCTGGGTGAATCCGCTGGGTGGCGCGATGTTCACCGGGCCGGGCGGCACCCGCCTGTTCTACAAGAGCCTGCTCGACAAGCTGGGGGTCAACGCGCACATCTACCGCGTCGGCAAGTTCAAGTCGGCGGTCGAGCCGTACATGCGCGACGACATGTCGCCCGAGGCCAAGGAAGCCGAGCTCGCGATCTACCAGCCGATCTGGGCGCAGTGGCAGCAGGAAGTCGCCAAGGCGCGGCCCAAGGCGAAGCTGGCCGATTATCTGGCCAGGCCGGCCGAAGTGGTGGCGGGCGCCAAGGGCGATATCGCCAAGTCCAACCTGGCGCTGGGCATTGTCGACAAGCTGGGCGATCGGCTGGCCTTCGGCAAGCGCGTGGCCGAGATCGCCGGTGTTGCCAGCGGCAAGCCGGCGGGCAATTTCAACCGGATCAAGCTGGCCGACTTCGTCGCCGCGCATCCGCTGCCGACCGGCGGCGATGCGATCGGCGTGCTGACCGTCGCCGGCGAAATCGTCGACGGCAAGGCCGGCCCCGGCAAGGCGGCGGGCGACACGATCAGCGCGGCTTTGCTCAAGGGCCTGGCCGAAAAGAACCTCAAGGCGCTGGTAGTCCGCGTCGATTCGCCGGGTGGCTCTGCGCTCGCTTCCGAGCAGATCCGCCAGGCGATCGAGCAGGCCAAGGCACAGGGCCTGCCGGTGGTCGTCTCGATGGGCAGCCTGGCTGCCAGCGGTGGCTATTGGGTGTCGACCGCGGGCAAGACGATCTTCGCCGAGCCGAACACGATCACCGGATCGATCGGCATCTTCGGCGTGATCCCGACCTTCGAGAAGACGCTCGCCAAGATCGGCGTCGGCGCGGACGGGGTGAAGACCACCCCGCTCAGCGGCCAGCCCGATGTGTTCGGCGGCACCAATGAGGAAACCGACAAGCTGCTCCAGTCGGCGATCGAGGCGGGCTATGCGCGCTTTATCTCGCTGGTAGCCGGCGCGCGCGGGCTGACCCCGGAGCGGGTCAACGAGATCGCGCAGGGCCGGGTGTGGATCGGGGGCACCGCGCACCAGCTCAAGCTGGTCGACCGGTTCGGCGGGATCAACGATGCGATCGCCGAGGCGGCGCGCCTCGCCAAGCTCGATCCGGCCAAGGTCCATGCGGTCTATCTCGAAAAGGAGCCGTCGGGCTGGACCAAGCTGATCGAGAGCTTCCTGGGTGACAGCGATCAGGAAGGCGACTGGGCCGATCAGCCGGCAGGGGCGGACATGTTCGCCCGCACCGCGATCGCGCAGCGTGCGCTGCTGATCCAGGCGATCGGCGATGCGCGGCGGCTCGCCAGTGGCGGTTCGGTGCAGGCGCGTTGCCTGGAGTGCGGCGGCTTTGCGCCGGCCACCGGCAGCGTGGAGGATACAAGATTGTTCGATGCGATCGCGACGAGGCTCGGCCTGTGATCGGGATCCGCGCAGCCACGCCGGAGGATGCCGGCGCGATCGCAGCGATCTATGCGCCGCATGTGCTCACCGGCACCGCGAGCTTCGAGATCGAGCCGCCGGAGAAGGCCGAGATGCGCAAGCGCATGGCGGCAAGCGATGGGCTCTATCCGTGGATCGTCGCCACCACCGGCGAGGGCGAGGATACCGGGGTGATCGGCTATGCCTATGCCGGCAAGTTCCGCGATCGGCCCGCCTATCGCTATGTCTGCGAGACCTCGATCTACCTGACCGATGCGTCGAGCGGCACTGGCGTCGGCCGGCTGCTCTATGAGGCGCTGGTCGATACGCTGCGCGCGCAGGGCTTCGTCCATGCGATCGGCACGATCACGCTGCCGAACGATCGTTCGATCCGGCTGCACGAGGCGGTCGGCTTCCGCCGCCAGGGCGTCTATCGCGAAGTCGGCTTCAAGCATGGCCAGTGGATCGATGTCGGTTTCTGGCAGTGCGAGCTGAACGAGCCGCGCGTGCCCCCGGTGGAACCGCGCCGTTTCGCCGATATGGGGATTGTGCGGGATTGAGCCGGCGGGGGCGGTGCGGCTATCCGCGCGGCCTCGCCAGAACAAGCCGGGTTTCGCTACCATGCCCCATTCGGTTTCGCACAGCATTCACGTCGACTTGAGCCGCAAGATGGTCGACCTGCGCATCGGCGGGTTGATCTCGGCCGAGGACGCGGCGTGGATCGGCGAGGAGCTGCGCGCCGCGATCCGGGCGCTGGGCAGCGATGTCGGCAAGCATGTGACGCTCTATGACGCCAGCAGCGTGCAGGTGGTGCCGCAGGAGACGGTGGAGCTGATCAAGCAGACGCTCGACAATCCGGAAGTGCGCAAGATCTGGGCGCGCAAGATCGCCTTCGTGGTGAGCACCACGCTGGCCCGGATGCAGGCGCAAAGGCTGCGCGAGGTGCGGCCGGATATCGGCGTGTTCGACGATCGCGACAGCGCGATCGCGTGGCTGATGGAGCCCTGACGAAACCGGCATTCAGCCCTTCGGTTCGCCGGGGGAACGAGGGATGTCGTTGGGGGGCGTCCAACCACCGCATCGAACCAGTCCCGGCCTTTGCCGGGGGCGGGGCTGGCCTGGAAAGCGGAATGGCGGTTGTCGACCCGGTTGCGGATGTTTCGCTAGGTCATTCCGCGGTCTCAACCGGCTCGCCAACAGTCGCAGCAGCGTAGATTAGTATCCCCGCCAAGCACCAAGGTGCGCCGTAGAAGATCAGAAAAACGCCCAAATTTTCCCAGCTTTGCCAAATCCACAAAGGATCGACGAAGAACTGAATCGTGAGGGGGAAGAGCATCAACGCTGGAACCATCACGAGCGTGATGGCGAGGTTGACCATCCACTTATTCTGTGGGCGATCCTGCGCAGCATTCCACACCAGGGAACCTAATAGGCGTCTGCGTGACATGGTCATGCAATACACTGGGGAAGAGCGGCGATCAACGACTTCTAACCACCAAACTTAGCCGTTCCGGTTCAAATTCGCGGCGCCAGAACCGCCTGTCGGCTTACGCCCCACCAGCGGACATAGTCACGTCCCCGAGGGCCGGGCGCGCCGAGCGGTGAGGAACATGGCTACGTACAGACCCAACAGCGCGGCGAAGTAGAAACCGACCAGCCATTCCCAATACAACGGCGGAGAGGGAGGAAAGGCGCTATCGGGGCTGAGGCAGGCTTCCGCGCCGCTTTCCGAACATTGCTCATATGCTTCCCGACGGAGTTGTTTCAGGAGCTGCGCGGACCATAGTTCGAGAAGTTTTAAGGCAAGGCCGTAGACCGTGAGAAGCAGGACGTTGCCAATAATGATCTGCCAGAGACGCTTGGTCGGAGAGGGCCAGAATGCGTAGACGATAAATGGAGGCAGCCACGCCAAGATGGGTGTCCAGACGGTGACGAGCGGCGGCACGCCGAAAATTGAGCGCGGCCAGATGTTTTGGAAGAAGAGCAGGCCACACACAAACGCAATGATCTGCGCTGCGGCGCGTACGGTATTCGGCCTGGAGAGCGTTCTCATCAAAGTACGATAGCAAGATTACGCTAACGACCGCTTTCACCCAATCTCGGCCATGTAGCGCCGCGCGGTCCCGGTTCGGTCAGCGTTGCTTCTTCGCAATGGTCGCGGTGAAGTCCGGGTCCTTGTTTGCCACCCAGTCCACGAACTTCCGGACGTTCGGATTGTCGAGCAGGCCCGCGACGTTGGTCCCGTGGCGCTGGAGCTCGGAATTGGTGAAATTGGCCATCACCGTCTGCTGGCAGATCCCGTGCATCGGGACGACATCGCGGCCGCCGCGACTCTTGGGCACGGGGTGATGCCAGACGATCGTCTTGCCGGTCGGGCGGCCGCAGAGCCAGCAGATCACCGGGGCCGCCGGGGCCTCGTCCTCCTGCGGGAGATGGTCATAGGGGTCTTTCGAACGCTTGCGGGCCATGGGTCTATCCAGCTGACTTGGTTTCCTGCGCCTGTAACGGTTCGCAGGCCGGCATCCTAGGCCAGTATGGTGTCCGCCAGGGCGCACGGATGGCCGATGCCAATGGCGATCAGGGGGCTTCAGCGCCGCCCTCGATAGGCGGGCAGGCCGAGCTTCCAGACGATCGCCGCCGCCCGAAGCCCGAAGCCAGCGCTCGCCGCGAGCAGTCCGGCGACGAACACCGGCAGGCCGGCCAGCGTCAGCACGACCTGCAGTGTCGCGGTGAGCGCAGCGGCGGTGACGTAGAGTTCGGGACGCATCAGGATCGAGGGCTCGCCCGCCAGCACGTCGCGGATGATGCCACCGACGCACGCCGTGACCACGCCCATCACTGCGGCGGGCACCGGCGGGATGCCATAGCCGAGTGCCTTGGCGGCGCCGAACGCGGCATAGGCGGCGAGCCCGAAGGCATCGAGCCAGGCGAAGGTGGCGTCGTTCCACCAGCGCTGGGGCGTGAACCAGATCAGCAGCGCGACGACGAGGATCAGCGAGGCGACGGTCGCGTCATGCACCCAAAACACCGGCGCGCCGATCAGCAGGTCGCGGATCGTGCCGCCGCCGACGCCGGTGACCAGCGCGAAAAAGGCAGCGGTAACGAAGGTCTGGGCGCGGTGCGCGGCGGCCAGCGCGCCGGTGGCGGCGAACACGGCGATGCCGAGCATGTCGAGCCAGGGGAGGATCGGCCCGATCCGGGCGGCGGCGTCTACGGCTTCCATGACCAATGTTTCATGGCGTGACGGCTTGCTGTCAAATGCGCGGCTGGGGCATGAGGGCTGCCATGCAGCGTACAGAGTCCCCCCTCGTCGTCATCGCCATCTGCCTTGCCGCGCTTGCCGGCTTCGTCGATGCGCTCGCCTATGCCAGCCTCGGCGGCTATTTCGCCTCGTTCATGAGCGGCAATACCACGCGGATGGCTGTGGGTCTGGGCAGCGATGTGCCGGGCGAGGCGCTGGTGGCGGGCGGGCTGATCATGAGCTTCGTCAGCGGTGTGATCCTGGCCGCAGTGCTGACCCGCTGGCGCCAGGCGCGCTTCCGCGAGAGCATCATGGCGGTGGTGACGCTGCTGCTCATTGTTGCGGCGACGCTGGCCAACCTGATGCCGGGGCCGCTGGTGCTGATCTTCCTGGCGATCGCGATGGGCTGCGAGAACGGCATCCTCCACCGGGACGGCGAGCCGACCATGGGCGTGACTTATATGACCGGATCGCTGGTCAAGCTGGGCCAGGGGCTGGCCGGCGCGCTGATGGGCGATGCCGATCGCTGGGGCTGGACGCGCTATCTGTTCCTGTGGCTCGGCTTCGTCGCCGGTGCGGTAATGGGGGCCGCAGGCCATGTCCGCTGGGGCTGGACCGCGCTGTGGCTGGCGCCGATCGCCAGCGCGGCGCTTGCCTTCGCGCTGCTGCGGCTGCGCAAGCGGCTGAGCGGGCCGTGGGGGGTGAACTAAACCCTCTACCGCCCGCGGGAGAGGGAGAGTCCCCGCAAAAGAAAAGGCCGGGCATTGCGCCCGGCCTTTCTTGTTTCAGCCTGTGACGGGCTGGCGATGCGATCAGACGTGGATCGGCTTGCCGAGCACGGCCATCGCGGCTTCCTTGATCGCCTCGCTGTGCGTCGGGTGCGCATGGCAGGTGTATGCGATGTCTTCCGACGTCGCGCCGAACTCCATCGCCTGGGCGACCTGCGCGATCATCGTGCCGGCGACCGAGGTGATGATCCAGGTGCCGAGCACCCGATCGGTCTTGGCGTCGGCGATCACCTTCACCCAGCCGACCGTGTCGTCGATCGCCTTGGCACGGCTGTTGCCGGCCATCGGGAACTTGCCGACCTTGACCTCGCCGCGCTCCTTGGCCTGCTCTTCGGTCAGGCCGACGCCGGCGATCTCGGGGTGGGTATAGACCACCGAGGGGATCACGTCGTGGTTCACGATGCCGGTGAGGCCGGCGATGTTCTCGGCGACGGCGATGCCTTCGTCCTCGGCCTTGTGCGCGAGCATCGGGCCCGGGATCACGTCACCGATCGCCCAGACGCCGTCGACCTTGGTGCGGAAGCTGTGGTCGGTCTCGACCTGGCCACGCTTGTTCACTTCGAGGCCGATCTTGTCGAGGCCGAGGCCCTCGGTGTTCGGACGGCGGCCGATCGACACCAGCACGGCATCGGCTTCCAGCGTCTCGGCAGCGCCGCCGGCGGCCGGCTCGATCGTCACGGTGGCCTTGCCGCCGTTGACGGTGACGCCGGTCACCTTGGTGGAGAGCTTGATCTCCATGCCCTGCTTCTTGAAGATCTTGGCTGCTTCCTTGCGGACGTCGCCGTCCATGCCCGGGAGCAGCTGGTCGAGGAACTCGACCACAGTGACCTTGGCGCCGAGGCGCTGCCAGACCGAGCCGAGCTCGAGGCCGATCACGCCGCCACCGATCACGACCATGTGGCCGGGAACCTTGTCGAGCGCGATCGCGCCGGTCGAATCGACGACGACCTTCTGGTCGATCTCGACGCCCGGCAGCGGGGTGACCGACGAGCCGGTGGCGATGACGATGTTCTTGGCGGTGACGGTGCGGTCACCGACCTGGACGGTGTGTGCGTCGATAAAGGTGCCGTAGCCCTTCACCCACTCGACCTTGTTCTTCTTGAACAGGAACTCGACGCCGCCGGTCAGGCCCTTCACGGCCTTGTCCTTGTCGGCCATCATGCCGACCAGGTCGAGCTCGACGCCGGTGAGCTTGATGCCGTGCTTGGCGAGGGTGCCGTTAACGGCCTCGTCGAACTTCTCCGACGCGTTGAGCAGCGCCTTGGACGGGATGCAGCCGACGTTGAGGCAGGTGCCGCCCAGCGTCTCACGGCCTTCCACGCAGCCGGTCTTGAGGCCCAGCTGCGCCGCGCGGATCGCCGCGACATAGCCGCCAGGGCCCGAACCGATCACCAGGACGTCGAAATCATACTCAGCCATGTTCTCTTCCTTGTACCCCGGGGCAGGCCGGGGCCAGTTACGAGACGATAGATGGTACGCGTCTCGCGTCGTTACAAATGCGCCGCGATCGCGCCCTGGCCGGTGCCGGGGCGCGATCACAGTTGCGGATCAGAGGTCGATCAGCAGGCGGGTCGGATCCTCGATCGCGTTCTTGAGCGCGACGAGGAAGGTGACTGCCTCGCGGCCATCGACCAGGCGGTGATCGTAGCTCAGCGCGAGATACATCATCGGGCGGATGACGATCTGGCCGTCGCGGACCACCGGGCGGTCCTCGATGCGGTGCAGGCCGAGCACGGCCGACTGCGGCGGGTTGATGATCGGAGTCGACATCAGCGAGCCGAACACGCCGCCGTTCGAGATGGTGAAGGTGCCGCCCTTCATTTCTTCCATCTTGAGCGTGCCGTCCTTGGCGCGCTTGCCGAAGTCGCCGATCGTCTTTTCGATGCCGGCGACCGAGAGCGTCTCGGCGTCGCGGATCACGGGGACGACCAGGCCGTTCGGGGCCGAGACGGCGACCGAGATGTCGCAATAATCGTGATAGACGATCTCATCGCCTTCGATCGAGCCGTTGACGCCCGGGATGTCCTTGAGCGCCATGCAGGCGGCCTTCACGAAGAAGCCCATAAACCCAAGACGCACACCGTGCTTCTTCTCGAACAGGTCCTTGTACTTGGCGCGCGCCTCGATCACCGCGGTCATGTCCACGTCGTTGAACGTGGTGAGCATCGCGGCGGTGTTCTGCGCTTCCTTGAGGCGCTTGGCGACGGTCTGGCGGAGACGCGTCATCTTGACGCGCTCTTCCTTGCGGCCGTTCGCCGAAGCTGCCGGAGCAGCGGCAGGTGCCGCGGCCGCGGCCGGAGCCGGCTTGTTGCTCGCGGCGGTCAGCACATCGTCCTTCGTCAGGCGGCCGTCCTTGCCGGTGCCCTGCACGGTCGACGGATCGACACCGGTCTCGAGCACCGCGCGGCGCACCGACGGCGACAGCGCGGCGGCTTCCGAGCTTGCCGCCGGAGCGGGCGAAGCGGCCGGAGCCGGTGCCGCGGCAGGTGCTGCTGCGAGCGCCGGAGCGGCGGCAGCGCCACCCTCGGTCACCACGGCGATCAGCGCGCCCACTTCAACGGTGTCGCCGATCTTGACGAGCTGATCGCCCATCACGCCGGCAACGGGGCTGCCGACTTCGACCGAGACCTTGTCGGTCTCAAGGCTGGCGATCGGCTCGTCGAGCGCGACCGGGTCACCCGGGTTCTTCAGCCATTCACCAAGCGTCGCTTCGGTGATCGATTCACCCAGCACCGGGACTTTAACGTCTGCCATTGTCTTTCCTCGTTCCCTGGGGATCTCAGTTGTTGCGGGTCCGGCGAATTTCTTCGCGGACATTGTGACCAAGCGCGTCTGCGATCAGCGCGCCCTGTTCGGCCTGGTGGCGCTTCATCAGGCCGGTGGCGACCGCTGCGGCCGGGCCACGGCCGGCATAGCGCGGACGCTGCACCTTGCTCTTCGCTTCGGCCAGGCTGGCCTCGATGAAGGGCTCGACAAAGGTCCAGTAGCCGTTGTTCTTCGGCTCTTCCTGCGCCCAGATCACTTCCTCGAGGTTGGTCATGCGCGCGATGCGCTTGGCCAGGGCCTCACCCGGGAAGGGATAGAGCTGCTCGATGCGGACGATCGCGGTGTTCTTGTCACCGGCGGCATCGCGCGCTTCGATCAGGTCATAGGCGACCTTGCCGGTGCACAGCACCAGGCGCTTCACCTCGGTATCCGCGGGCGCCGACGGATCGCTGAGGATGCGCATGAAGTGGCTGTCGCCCAGGAAGTCCTCGGCCTTCGACACTGCCAGCTTGTGGCGCAGCAGCGACTTCGGCGTCATCTGCACCAGCGGCTTGCGGAAGCTGCGATGCATCTGGCGGCGCAGCAGGTGGAAGTAGTTTGCCGGCGTCGTGATGTTGACGACCTGCATGTTATCTTCCGCGCAGAGCTGGAGATAGCGCTCCGGACGCGCCGAGCTGTGCTCGGGGCCCTGGCCCTCATACCCGTGCGGCAGCAGCATCACCAGGCCGTTGGCGCGGAGCCACTTGGCCTCGCCGCCCGCGATGAACTGGTCGATCATGATCTGCGCGCCGTTGGCGAAGTCGCCGAACTGCGCTTCCCACAGCACCAGCGTCTTCGGATCGGCAAGCGCATAGCCATATTCGAAGCCGAGCACGCCGTACTCCGAGAGCGGCGAATCGAGCACTTCGAAGGTGCCGTGCGGGATCGTCTCCAGCGGGATGTAGCGACGCTCATCCTTCTGATCGACCCACACTGCATGGCGCTGCGAGAAGGTGCCGCGGCCGACGTCCTGGCCGGACAAGCGGACGCCATAGCCTTCCGAAAGCAGCGAGCCGAAGGCCAGAGCTTCGCCGGTCGCCCAGTCGAAATTCTCGCCGTTCGCGAACATCGCACGCTTTGCATCGAGCACGCGGCCGAGCGTCTTGTGGATTTCGAGGTCCGCGGGGACTTCGGTCAGCGTGCGGCCGAGGCTGTCGAACAGCTTCTTCTCGATGCCGGTCTCGACCGAGCGGCGTGCCGTCTCGGCATCGCCCGGAACCGACAGGCCCGACCAGCGACCACCGAACCAGTCCGCCTTGTTGGGGAGGTACGACTTGCCGGCTTCGAACTCGCCTTCGAGCAGCAGGTTGAACTGCTTCACCTTCTCGTCGACGAAGCCCTGATCGATCGTGCCTTCGGCGATCAGCTTCTTCGAATAGACGACGCTGACCGACGGATGCTGGCGGATCGCCTTGTACATCAGCGGCTGGGTGAACGAGGGCTCGTCGCCTTCGTTGTGACCGAAGCGGCGATAGCACCACATGTCGATCACGACGTCGCGCTTGAAGGTCTGGCGGAATTCGATCGCCATCTTGCAGGCGAAGGTGACTGCTTCGGGATCGTCGCCATTGACGTGGAAGATCGGCGCCTGGACGCCCTTGGCTACGTCCGACGGATAGGGCGAGGAGCGCGCGAACTGCGGGCTCGTCGTGAAGCCGATCTGGTTGTTGATGATGAAGTGGAGGCAGCCGCCGGTGTTGTAGCCGCGGATGCCCGAGAAGCCGAGGCACTCCCAGACGATGCCCTGGCCGGCAAAGGCCGCGTCGCCGTGCAGCAGCACGGGCAGCGAGCCGGTGTGCTGCTCGAGATCGTTGGCGATCGTCTGGATCGCGCGGGTCTTGCCGAGCACGACCGGATCGGCCGCTTCAAGGTGCGACGGGTTGGCGACCAGCGACATATGGACGCTGATGCCGTCGAATTCGCGATCGGTGCTGGTGCCGAGGTGGTACTTCACGTCACCCGAGCCGCCGACATCGTCCGGGTTGGACGAGCCGCCCGAGAATTCGTGGAAGATCGCGCGGTACGGCTTCGACATCACGTTGGTGAGCATGTTCAGGCGGCCGCGATGGGCCATGCCGTACACGATCTCACGCACGCCGAGCTGGCCGCCATACTTGATGATGGCTTCCATCGCCGGGATCATCGCTTCGCCGCCGTCGAGGCCGAAGCGCTTGGTGCCGACATACTTCTTGCCGCAGAACTTCTCCCACTCCTCGGCCTCGATGACCTTGGAGAGGATGGCCTTCTTGCCGTCCACGGTGAACTGGATCGCCTTGTCGCGGCCTTCCATGCGCTCCTGGAGGAAGCGGCGCTCCTCCACGTCGGAGATGTGCATGTATTCAAGGCCGACATTGCCGCAATAATTGGCCTGGAGGATGGCGACGATCTCGCGGACCGTACCCTTCTCCATGCCGAGCGCGCCGCCGAGATAGATCGGGCGATCGAGATCGGCGCCGGTGAAGCCGTGATATTCCGGCGTCATGTCCACCGGCACATCCTGGCGGGCGAGGCCGAGCGGATCGAGCGTGGCGGCAAGGTGACCGCGCACCCGATAGGTGCGGATCAGCATCATCGCCTGGATCGAATCGAGCGCGGCGCGCTGGATATCCGCAGCCGAAGCGGCCGGGCCGGCGGGCTTGGCAGGGGCTGCGCCGCCCTTGGCGGGCTTGGGCGCGGGCTCCATCTGGGTCGGGTCGAGCCCGGCAGTGAGGGCATCCGTTTCGGAAAGCGGCCAGCGCGGGTTCGCCCAGCTGGGCCCCGACGCGGTGTTCTCGAGACCCTCGAAGAACTGCTGCCACTGCGGCTCGATGCCGCTCGGATCCGCCTTGTAGCGGCGGTACATCGTCTCGACGAAGGCGGGGCTCACACCGCCGGCGATCTCGTCGAAGTCCAGGCCCTCATAGCCCATAGTCAATTCCAGTCTGTGTTAGCGCTCCCATTCCTTGTAGGAGATAGGAGCGCGCACGTTACAATTCAGCCCTTGAGCACTTCGACCAGCGTCGAGCCCAGCTCCGACGGGCTGGCGGCGACGCGGATGCCCGCCTCTTCCATCTTGGCGATCTTTTCCTCGGCGCCGCCCTGGCCGCCCGAGACGATTGCGCCGGCATGGCCCATGCGGCGGCCCGGAGGCGCCGTGCGGCCCGCGATGAAGCCGGCCATCGGCTTCTTGCGGCCACGCTTGGCCTCGTCGATCAGGAACTGCGCGGCTTCCTCTTCGGCCGAGCCGCCGATTTCGCCGATCATGATCATCGACTTGGTCTCGTCGTCGGCGAGGAACAGCTCGAGCACGTCGATGAAGTTGGTGCCGTTGACGGGGTCACCGCCGATGCCCACCGCAGTGGTCTGGCCGAGGCCGGCATTGGTGGTCTGGAACACTGCCTCATAGGTGAGGGTGCCCGAGCGCGAAACGACGCCCACCGAGCCCTTCGAGAAGATCGAGCCCGGCATGATGCCGATCTTGCACTCGCCCGGGGTCAGCAGGCCGGGGCAGTTCGGGCCGATCAGGCGCGACTTCGAACCCGAAAGGGCGCGCTTCACCTTGACCATGTCGAGCACCGGGATGCCTTCGGTGATGCAGACGATCAGCGGCACTTCGGCGTCGATCGCCTCGAGGATCGAGTCCGCAGCGAAGGGCGGCGGCACATAGATGACCGAGGCGTCGGCGCCGGTCTTGGTGACGGCTTCGGCGACCGTGTCGAACACGGGCAGGCCGATATGCTCGGTGCCGCCCTTGCCGGGGGTCACGCCGCCGACCATCTGGGTGCCATAGGCGAGCGCCTGCTGGGTGTGGAAGGTGCCGGTTTCACCGGTCATCCCCTGGGTGATGACCTTGGTGTTCTTGTTGATCAGGATGCTCATGCGTTCACTGGGCTCCAGGCGCTTTGGATTCGGTTAGGGAGGAGGAGCGCAGCACGACCCAGCCGCCAAAAGCGGCGGCGGTCACGCGAACGTCCTCGCGAGCGGAAGTGGCGACCGACGCACCGACCGCGCTGGCGGTGGGGCGTGCGGAAAGCGGCACGGCGTCCTCGTCGGGGAGGACGAGCTTGCGTGCGGCGGGATAATCCTCGTCGGACAGCGCGTACCACAGCACGATGCAGCTATCGCCGATCGGAGTGTGGCTGGGCTGGGCGGTGGGCGGCAGCAGATAAAGCTGGCCACCGGCGATCCGGTAAATCGTGTTGGGCACCTGCGCCGCGGTGGGCGCGGGCAGCTTCTCGGCCTCGGCGCGGGTGGCGGTGGTGCCGGCACCGAGCGCGCGGCGTGCGGCGGCGGGAAGCGCGTCGAAGCTCAGCGGCTCGGCGACGCTCTTGCTCAGCCGCACTGCGCCGCTGATGCAGGCGGCCTGGAACAGCGGCACCGGCTCGGCAGGGGCCGTCGGCGTCGCTTCCTGCGCCATTACAGGCACCGGCAGCAGCGAAGCCGCGCTTGCACAGGCAAGCGCGGCGATCGCGAGCAGGCCGGAGCGCTGCTTCGTCATGTTCAGGCGAGCGAGCCGTCGATCGCCTTGCAGGCGACCAGCAGTTCCTTCACCGCGTCGACCGAGACCGTCAGATTGGCCTTGGCCTCGTCCGACAGCTTGACCTCGACGATCTTCTCGACGCCGTCCTTGCCGAACAGCACCGGCACGCCGACGTAGAGATTGTCGACGCCGTACTGGCCGGTCAGGTGCGCGGCAGCCGGCAGGATGCGCTTCTGATCGTAGAGATAGGCTTCGGCCATCGCGATCGCCGAGGTGGCGGGCGCATAGAAAGCCGAGCCGGTCTTGAGCAGCGCGACGATCTCGCCGCCGCCGCCACGGGTGCGCTTGACGATCTCGTCGATCTTTTCCTTGGTCGAGAAGCCCATCTCGATCAGGTCGGCGACGGGGATGCCCGAGACGGTCGAATATTCGAGGACCGGGACCATGGTGTCGCCGTGGCCGCCGAGCACGAAGGTGTTCACGTCCTTGACCGACACGCCGAATTCCTCGGCGAGGAAGTGGCTGAAGCGGGCCGAGTCGAGCACGCCGGCCATGCCGACGACCTTGGTGTGCGGCAGGCCCGAGAATTCGCGCAGCGCCCAGACCATCGCGTCGAGCGGGTTGGTGATGCAGATCACGAACGCGTCGGGTGCGTGGGCGGCGATGCCCTCGCCAACGGCCTTCATCACCTTGAGGTTGATGCCGAGCAGGTCGTCGCGGCTCATGCCCGGCTTGCGGGCGACACCGGCGGTGACGATGATCACGTCGGCGCCTGCGATATCGGCATAATCGTTAGAGCCGATGATCTTGGCATCGAATCCCTCGACCGGGCCGCACTGCGACAGATCGAGTGCCTTGCCCTGGGGCACGCCTTCGACGACGTCGAACAGGACGATATCGCCCAGGCCCTTGAGTGCTGCGAGGTGCGCGAGCGTACCGCCGATGTTTCCGGCGCCGATCAGCGCGATCTTCTTGCGGGCCATGGATACTCCCTATGGGTCTGGTTCAACCGGACACCAGCGCACGCGTACCGGCGCGCCGGTGAAACGGTGGCGGCTTAGGCCCATAATAGGAGAGTCGCAACCCGTGAAAAAGGAAGCTGGCTGATTATCTTTGCAACTAATTCGCAACTGCATTAAAGGGTTGCGGGAAGAGTTGTCCACAGGCTCAGCCGGCCAGAGCTGCAGCCAGTTCCTGCCCCCTGCCGGTTAGAGCATAGAGCGGCAGCGGCGGATAGCGGTCCTCCAGTCGCCGATCGACCAGCGCTTCGTCGATCACTGCCTTGAGGCTGGTCGAAAGCGCGCGCGGCGTTACCGGTGCGAGTCGTGCCTGGATTTCGCCGAAGCGTGTCCAGTCCGGGCCGAGTCCCGCGACCAGGGGAAGCGACCAGCGCGGCAGGTCGCCGGTGGCGAGGTGGAGTCGGGTGCGGGTCGCCTCGATCCGTTCGCATAGTGCCCCGACCGGGCGGCCGGCTTCGCTCAGCAGATATTCGGGGCGCAGCGGATGGCCATGGCCGGGATTGGGAATCACCCAGCCGCACTCTTTCAGATACGCGAGGCAGCGGCTCAGGCTGTTGTGCGACAGATCGAAGGCGCGTGCGATCACCGCGAAGCGCGATCCCTGCTCCCGGCTGAGCAGCGCCAGTACCGGGATCGCCCAGCGATTGGCCTCCAGCATGCGGAGCAGCTGCGGCGGGGAGGGGGGTGTTGACTCCATGTTCAAATTCATATCGACTATATAAATGGAACTATAGAGTCGGAGAATGGACATGGCAACTACGCTCGAAGCACCTGCGGCTGCCGCCGCGCTCGGTTACGATGGCGGGCTCACCTGCGCGATCAGCGTGACCAATCTCGATGCGGCGATCGCCTGGTATCGGGACGTGCTGGGCATGCGCATGCTCTATCAGGTCGACGAAATCGCCTGGTGCGAGTTCGAGAGTCCGGTCGCACGCGTGAATATCGGCCTGTCGCAGGTCGAGACCGTGCCGCAGGGCGGCGGGGCGACGCTGACCTTCGGCGTGGCGGACATCGAAGTGGCGCGCGGCGTGCTCGACGCGGCGGGCGTGCGACAGGACGGGCCGGTGCAGGAAATCCCCGGCATGGTGAAGCTGCTCACCTTCTACGATCCTGACGGCAATGCGCTGATGCTCTACCAGGATCTGTCCGATCAGGGTTGAGCGGCCTTGCTGACCGGGTGTTAACCCCGATCATGCGACAAGCGATGCATGGGGGCGGGCGCCAAACGGAATCTGGAGGTCATCGACCTGTTGCGCCTGCTCTGCGCGATGGGTGTTCTCCTGTACCATTATGGTAGTGCCTATGGCCGCCTGCCCGATCCCCATGACGCTTTGCTGTCGCGCCCCATAGTTCCCGATCGCTGGATGGTGGCGACCTGGTGGGGGTGGATCGGCGTCGAATTATTCTTCGTGATTTCGGGCTGCGTGATTGCCGGGTCGGCGCGAGGTGCTTCTCCAGCCGGTTTCCTCGCGCGGCGTGCGGCCAGGTTGTTCCCGGCTGCCTGGATCTGCGCGAGCCTGAGCTTCGCGGTCCTGCTTGCGACCGGGGCGGCAGGAGGGCTGTCGGGCGAGTGGCTGCGCGCGATGGCGCTATGGCCGGTCGGGCCCTGGATCGATGGCGTCTATTGGACGCTCGGCGTTGAGATGGCCTTTTACGCGCTGGTAGCGGCGCTCCTGCCGTGGCGGCGGGGGCGGGGACTGGAGCCGCTGGCATTCTGGCTTGGTTTGACAAGCCTTGGCTATTGGCTGGTGGTCGCGACGGGTTTGTTGCCGGGTGCCTGGCTGCAACCACGCATCGCCGACTTGCTGCTGCTAACCCATGGGTGCTTCTTCGGGCTGGGTATCCTGATTCGCGCGGTGCTCGACCAGGGCATGACGCGCCGGCGCGCACTGGGGATGGCGCTTTGCCTGTTCCCTGCTGCAATCGAGATAACCGCCCATGCGGTGCGTAGCCTGCGCGAGCTGGGGTTGGCGGCGAGCCCGTTCGTGCCGCTTGCGATCTTCGCCGCCGGGGTTGGGGTCGTGCTCGCCGCCAACCGGCTGCAGCCGGTGGTTGGGCGATGGCTTCGCCCTGGCTGGGCGATAGCGGCCGGGCTCGCGACCTATCCGCTTTATCTTCTGCACCAGGCGGCGGGGACCGCACTCATCGGGCTGCTGGTGCGGTCCGGAGTCTCGCCCCTGGCGGCGGCGCTGCTCGTCGGCGCGGGAATGCTGGTACTGGCCCTCGTCATCGCCGTTACTGCCGAGCCCTGGCTGCGTGCCCGGCTGGCGGGAATGAGGTCAGTGCTCTCCCTTTTCCCGAGCCGCATAATCCTGCGCGAGCACGCCGAACGCTAGTTTGCGCTGGCCGGTCTCGGAGATCAGCCCCTTGCGGTTCCAGCCCTGCTGATAGACCGGATGCTGGCGGCGCGGCGAACGGAAGTCCTTGAGAATCCAGGGGCTCAGGCCGCGCAGGAACGGCACTTTCGCCGCCATCTCGAGCGTGCGGCGATAATATTCGGCCTGATATTCCTCGCTGAACTTGTGCGGGGCGGCGGCGCCATCATGATAGCCATAGAGCGCATCGGCGCCGAATTCGGAGAAAATCAGCGGCTTGGTGACTGGACTGGCCCAGGTGAAGGCAGGCAGCTCGGCGAGCGGATCGTCCGAATACCAGCCATTATAGGTGTTGATCGCCATCACATCGAGATCGTTCACCAGCGGATCGTTGATCCGCATCTGCTTGCCCTTGCGATCGCTGAGCAGCGCGGCGGTGACCAGACGGCTGTCATCGAGCGCGCGGACGTCGCCGATCAGTGTGCGCAGGAAGGCGTTGCGCGCATCGGAGATCGGAGTCTCGTTGGCGACGCTCCACAGGACGATCGCCGCGCGGTTGCGGTCGCGGCGGATATTCTCGGCGATCATCCGGCGCGCCGTAGTGAGCGTATCGGCATTGCTCCAGGCGACCCGCCAATAGACCGGCACTTCGCTCCACACGAGCAGGCCCATCTCGTCGGCAAGGCGCGTGGTGGACTCGTCATGCGGATAATGGGCCAGGCGCACGAAATTGCCGTGCAGCCCCTGCTTGATCTCGGCGAACAGCGCGCGGGCGGCGGCCGGGCTCATCGCACGGACGGGATTCTTGCCCAGTTCCTCCTCATGCATCGAGATGCCGCGCAGGAAGATCGACTTGCCGTTGAGCAGGATCTTGTCGCCCTGCACTTCGATCGTCCGGAAGCCGACGCGATCGGTGAAGCGGTCCGCGCCGCTGCTGATCTCGAGGTCGTAGAGCTTCGGGCTTTCGGGCGACCAGCGCTGCAGCCCGCGTGGCGCGGGCAGGCTGGCGTTCCATTTGCCTTCGCCATCGGTGCGCCCTTCGAGCGTGGCGCCGATGGCCGGGATGGCGAGGCGGATCGGCGCGTTCGCAGCCTGCGGTCCGAGCAGCTGCGCCGATACCGCGATGCGTCCGTCCTTGCCGAGCCGGACGAACGCATCGTCTACGAACGTCTCGGGCACGGTGACGAGGCGGACCGAGCGGGTGATCCCGCCATAAGTCTCCCAATCGGTGACCGGCGGCGGCACATCGCTGTCGGTGCGGGCGGAATCGACGCCGATGGTGATCTGGTTGCTGCCCGGGCGCAGCTGGTCGGTCACGTCGAAGGCGAAGGGCGTGAAGGCGCCGACATGCTTGCCGACCGGCTTGCCGTTGAGGAACACGCTGGCGGCATAGTCAGCACTGCCGAAGCGAAGATATACGCGCCTGCCGGGGCCGGCGGGGGTGTAGTCGAAGGTCCGCTGGTACCAGACCAGCCCCTGATAATAGCGCATCTCCGGGGCGTGGCCGATCCAGCTGCCGGGCAGATGGGTGACGGCCGAGCGTTGCATGTCGAACTCGAACAGCGCGGTCGGGCGCTTCGCGGCTTCGTCGGCCTGGATCCTGTCCTGATAGCGCGCGGTGCTCTCCGAGGGTGCTCCGCCATGGAAGCCGGCGACGCCGTCACGATACGGATCGACCGACCAGTGCCATGCGCCGTCCAGGCTCTGGCCCGGGCGCATATCGGCTGCGACCAGCGTTTGCGCCGAAGCGCTCATGGGTGCCAGCAACGCCGCAAGCGCGAACCCGATCAGGCGCATAGTCTCTCCCTCTTTTGCTTTTGAGAGGAGACTATCTCGGGTCAGGCCATTCGGCCAGACCAATATATCGGGAACGGTTGCTTCTGCTGGCGAGCCCTATTGCTCGCCATGCCCCTCGGCCAGATAGGTCTCTGAGCGCATTTCCATCAGCCGGCTGACGGTGCGGTCGAACTCGAAACGGCCATCGCCGGTCTCGTACAGGTCCTGTGGCTGGGCGTCGGCGGCGGCGAGCAGCTTGACCTTGTGCTCGTACAGCGCGTCGATCAGCGTGACGAAGCGGGCTGCCTCGTTGCGGTTCTCCGGCCCCAGCTTGGGGATGCCGACCAGGATCACGGTGTGGAAGCGCCGGGCGATGGCGAGATAGTCGGCCGCGCCGCGCGCCTCGCCGCACAGCCGCTTGAACGAGAAGACCGCGACGCCCTTCAGGCATTTCGGCACATGCAGCTCGCGCCCGCCCTGCACCGGCAGCTCGCAGGTCGGCACATGGGCGCGGTCTTCCACTGCGAAGTCGGTCAGGCGGAAAAAGGCTTCGGAGAGCTGCTTCGTCGCCTCGGGGCCGTTGGGCACCAGCCAGGTGTCCATCCGGCCGAGGCGATCGAGGCGATAGTCGGTCGGGCCGTTCAGGGTCAGCACGGCCATCTTCGCTTCGATCAGCTCGATGAAGGGCATGAACAGCTGGCGGTTGAGCCCGTCCTTGTAGAGATCGCGCGGCGCCCGGTTCGAAGTGGCGACCATGGTGAGGCCGTGGCCCATCATCTCGGTGAACAGGCGCGAGAGGATCATCGCGTCGGCGGGATTGTTGACCACCATCTCGTCGAACGCGAGCAGACGGGTGTCCGCCACCATCGCATCGGCGACCGCGACGACGGGATCGCGCGTGTCCTTCTTGCGCTCCTCATTGAGGCGCTCATGCACTTCGAGCATGAATTCGTGGAAATGGACGCGGCGCTTCCGGCGGATGTTCACCGTCTCGTAGAACAGGTCCATCAGCATCGATTTGCCGCGGCCGACACTGCCCCAGATATAGAGCCCGTGCGGCGGCGCGGGCAGGCGTCCGAGCGCGCGCCACAGGATGCTGCCCTTTTTCGGCACCGCTTCCAGTTCCGCGGCCAGGCTGTTCAGCTGCTCGGCGGCGGCGGCCTGTTCGGGATCGGGGCGCAGCTCGCCGGCGGCGACCAGGGCGCGGTATTTCTCGATTACGCTTGTCATGATTTGGGCGGCGAACTCTTTCGGATGGTGCCGAGGAAGCTGGCGACGGTCACATCCCCCTGGCGGACGACGCCGCGCAGGAACAGCATGCGGCCGGTTTCGCGCAGCAGGTCGATCTCGGCGTCGGTATCGGTGCCGATCGCACCGCCGGCGATGAACTGGATCGACATATCGACGGTGGAAGCGGGGCCGGCAAGCACGCCAAGCCCGCGCGCGGCGGCGAACAGGGCCATGTCGATAAAGCCGGCCAGTGCGCCGCCATGGATATGGTCGCGCAGGTTCGAGTGCTGGCGCTCGAAGCGGTGGCGGACCAGCGCGGTCTGCGGGCTCAGGGCCTTGACCGAGAGCGCGCCGATAAAGCTGTTGAACCGGCCCTGATCCAGAATCTGCCAGCGCTGCCAGCCCGGCAGGTCCGGATCGTCTTCGTAGAAGAAATGCTCGGGGCCGGGCTGGTTCACAGGATCAGAGCGTGCGCTCGGCTTCCATCTTCTTGATCTCGGCGATCGCCTTGCCCGGGCTCAGGCCCTTCGGGCAGACGTTCGAGCAGTTCATGATCGTGTGGCAGCGATAGAGGCGGAACGGATCTTCGAGATTGTCGAGGCGCTCGCCAGTCATCTCGTCGCGCGAGTCAGCCAGCCAGCGATAGGCCTGGAGCAGGATCGCCGGGCCGAGAAACTTGTCGCTGTTCCACCAGTAGCTCGGGCACGAGGTCGAGCAGCAGGCGCACAGGATGCACTCGTACAGGCCGTCGAGCTTCTCGCGCTGCGCCGGCGACTGCAGGCGCTCCTTGCCCGAGGGCGTGGTCGAGACGGTCTGCAGCCACGGCTTGATCGAGCTGTACTGCGCATAGAAATGGGTGAAATCAGGGACGAGGTCCTTGATAACGTCCATATGCGGCAGCGGGGTGATGCGGATATCGCCCTTGATGTCCTCGATCGCGGTGGTGCAGGCGAGGCCGTTGCGGCCGTCGAGGTTCATCGAGCAGGAGCCGCAAATGCCCTCACGGCACGAGCGGCGGAAGGTCAGCGAGCTGTCCTGCTCCGACTTGATCTTGATCAGCGCGTCGAGGACCATCGGGCCGCATTCGTCGAGGTCGACTTCGAACGTGTCGTAGCGCGGATTCTCGCCCGAATCCGGATCGTAGCGGTAGATCTTGAACTTCTTGACGTTCTTCGCGCCCGGGTCCGCCTTGTGCTCCTTGCCCTTGGTGGAGATGCGGCTGTTCTTGGGAAGGCGGAATTCGGCCATCGAGGGGTTCCTTATGCTTGGCGGCGCGATAGCCAATCGAGCCGTCGGGCTCAACCTCTCAGATGATATCTAGCACAAGCCCGAGCGATCGGGCCTCTTCCGCCTCGATATACCAGTTGGCCGGAGCGCGTTCGGCGACTTCCTCGAAGGCGACTTTCGAGCCCGCGATGATCGCGCGGAAGCCCTCTTCCTCGATCCGCACCGATTCCTCGATCTCGTGCAGCCTGGCCTTCAGGCTGGCGACCTGCATGCGCAGCGGGCCGGACAGCGCCAGCGTCGACTGGATCTGGCGCTCGTGGATCATCAGCCGGGTGCCGCGGGTGAGGAAGCGCTTGTCGGCGGGGAAGGCGGCCATGAAGGTGGCGCCGGCCGAATAGACCGCGACCTTGCCGAGGAAGAGGGTCTCGCGCCCCGAATAGTCGCGCAGCAGCCGGATCTCGTCGCCCATCAGTCGGGCGACTTCGGGATCGCCGCCGAGGGTGGAGAGTGAGGCGATCAGGCTGCCTTCGCGCGGGGCTGCGGCGAGCTGTTCGCGGAAGCTGGCGTACATCGCCTGATCGACCGGACCGGACAAGGCGATGTGCGGGCGGGCGAGCAGCGGGTAGCGGCTGGCCTGGCTGTCGTCCTTCGGGGCGGAGGCGGAGTCGCTCGTGTCGGTCATGGCCGCGGTAACCGCTGCCGCCTCTGCGGAGTTCCCCGGCAGCCCCGCTATCCGCCCTTTTTGAGCATGTCGGTAGCCGGGCGACCGACTGGCGGGGTGTCGGTCTTGGGCGTGCGCGCTTCGAGCGGGGCGAGCCAGGTCGCGACATCGGCGCCGATCGATACCTGCGGGTTGGACGGCATCACCCGAGCCATGCCTTCCCAGTCGTTGATCAGCATCCGCGCCTGATCCGATGCCGCTTCGAGCGGCTGGTTCTTGCGCAGCGCATGGTTGATCATCGCGTCGCCGAAAAAGGTCCAGTCGTTATCGGCCTGGCAGCCGAACGAGGTCCGGTCGGACGACGCGGCGGTGAACAGCGCGGTGTTGGGGCCGGACAGCGGGCTGACGAAGATGCCCGAATAACAGGCCGAGAGGATCAGCAGCCGGTTCTTGATGCCGAGCTCGTCGAGCAGTGTCTCGAGCCGCTTGGGGCTGAGGATGCCATAGCCCTCGTCGCCGTCATGATAGGCGATGCCGACCTTGGCGCCGTGGCTGGTGGTGTAGAGGACGAGGACGTCCTGCTCCTTGTCCATCACTTCGGCGACGCGGGCGAGGGCGAGGGTCAGGCTGGTCAGCGAGCCGTTCGGCAGCTCGCTCGGCATGGTACCGGTGCTGCCGCCGAGCACGATGGTGCGGCCTACGGCGTCGTAGCGGCGCGAGAGCACCTTGCCGGCCTCGCGCGCCTCGCGCCCGAACACCGGATCGCTGTCGAGCGCGACCGAGACGACATAGGCATCTACCACCGCCTTGCGCTGCGGTTGGAGCGCATTGAGCGCGACATTGAGCTTGCGGGTATCGGCGAGCATCGCCTTGGCCGGGCGGCCGCGCTGGAGTTCGGGGCCGGGATCGAGGCCTTCAATGCCTTCGGGGCCGGAGACCATTCCCGGCCAGTCCGCCTTGTGCTCGGGCGCCTTGTACTGCGCGGCGGCGGGCGTGATGGCGAGCGCGGCAACCGCCGCAAAGATGGCGAACGCGGTACGCATGAGCAGGCGACAACCCCCGATTTAGGTAACGGCCACTCTCGCGGGTGCGAGAGCGGTGTCAAGCCATCTGGGGAGCGCCGGCCCTCAATGCCAGATGGCGGTGAGCGGATAGACTGCGATCAGCCAGATCAGGCAGGCGATGACGATCCGCCGGCTCCTTGCGCCGATCGCCACCAGAATCACCGGGAAGAAAGACCAGGTGAGGACGAAAAGCCGGAAAGTGAACATGCCCCTGGTCCCGGCCAGCGCAATCGTCGTCGCCATCAGCGCGACGTTGCAAAGCAGCACGGCGGACAGAACCTTGCCGCGGTGCCGATCGAAATACAGGTCGAGATCGCCCCATTCCTCGGGGTCGTCGGGGAAGATCAGCGAGGCGGCGACATAATAGATGGCGGTCACCAGGAAACCGCCGAACAGCACCGGCCAGTTGAGCGGCAGCAGGTTGCGCAGCTGCCAGCCATACATCCAGAAGGACACGACGTCGCACGAGACGAAGACGCCGAGCAGGATCGTCGCCCAGCCGATCCGTACCTTGTGACTGGCCTTGAGTGCCCGGCTGAGCCCGCCCAGCCCTTCGGCGAGAGCAAGGCCGAGCAACAGCCCGAAGAAACTGAAGATGAATTCGAACGGGCTCATATGCGGTGGCTCCCCCTTGCCGGCCGCCTACTTGCCTTGATCGGGTGGCTGCGGCTAGAGGGCGCGCATTCGCAAGGATCCGGTGAAAGTCCGGATGGCTATCCCGGCCGCCGATCCGCCGGGCAACCCAATGCACGATGACAGACCACCGCGCTTCGATTGCGCGGGGCCGTGCGCGCGATTGGCTGTTTCATGACCCTTTTCTCTTCCCTGCGGGCCGAATGGCTCCCCGGCGGTGCCCAGGCGCGCCGCGACATCCTGGCCGGCGTGGTAGTTGCGCTGGCGCTGATTCCCGAGGCTATCGGCTTCTCGATCATCGCCGGCGTTGATCCGCGTGTCGGCCTTTATGCCTCGGTGACGATCGCAATGGTGATCGCGCTGCTCGGCGGACGGCCGGCGATGATCTCCGCCGCCACCGCCGCCGTTGCCGTAGTGGTGACCCCGCTCGTGCGCGATCACGGCGTTGCCTATCTCTTCGCCGCGACGATCCTGATGGGGCTGTTCCAGATCGTCGCCGGGCTGATCCGGCTCGACCTGCTGATGCAGTTCGTCTCGCGCTCGGTGATCACAGGCTTCGTCAATGCGCTCGCGATCCTGATCTTCATGGCGCAGCTGCCCCAGTTCATCGGTGTCGGCTGGCAGACCTATGCGATGGTCGCGGCTGGCCTGGCGATCGTCTATCTGTTCCCGCGCCTGACCCGGGCAGTGCCGTCGCCGCTGGTTGCGATCCTGGTGTTGGCGGGGCTCAGCATCTGGCTGCAACTGCCCGTGCGCACCGTTGCCGATATGGGCCATCTGCCCGAGGGGCTACCCAGCTTCGCGCTGCCGGTCGTGCCGCTGACGCTGGATACGCTGCGGATCATCCTGCCCTATTCGCTGACCATGGCCGCGGTCGGCCTGCTCGAATCGATGCTGACCGCGCAGATCGTTGACGACATGACCGACAGCGAAAGCGATCGCCGCCGGGAGTGCATGGGGCAGGGCGGGGCCAACATCGTCGCGGCGCTGTTCGGCGGCATGGGTGGCTGCGCGATGATCGGGCAGACGGTGATCAACGTCTCCTCGGGCGGGCGCAGTCGGCTGTCGACCTTCACCGCAGGCGCCTTCCTGCTGTTCCTGCTCGCAGTGCTCGGCCCCTGGGTCGGCCGCATTCCGATGCCGGCGCTGGTCGCGGTAATGGTGATGGTCTCGATCGGCACGTTCAGCTGGAATTCGATCGCGAACCTGCGCCGCCATCCGCCGACCTCGTCGATCGTGATGCTGGTGACGGTGGTCGTCGTCGTAGCGACGCATGACCTGTCCAAGGGCGTGCTGGCGGGCGTGCTGCTCTCGGGCATCTTCTTCGCCGGCAAGGTGCGGCGGATGTTCGCGGTCGAGCGCAGCGAAGCGGACGGGGTGGCGACCTATCGCGTGACCGGCCAGCTGTTCTTCGCCTCGGTCGATCGCTTCGCAGCGGCTTTCCGGGGTGCGGAGCCGTTGCGCCGGGTGACGATCGACGTCTCGGCGGCGCATTTCTGGGACATCTCGGCGGTGGGCGCGCTCGACCGGATCGTGGCGCGGCTGCGGAGCGGTGGCGCCGAGGTGGCGGTGATCGGCTATAATCGGGCGAGCGCCGACCTGATCGACCGCTTCGCGCTCCACGACAAGACCGGGGTGGAGATGGGCGCGATTCCGCATTGAGCGGTGATGGCGCGGGGGTGCGTGTTCGGACTTCCTTAGCAGCTGGCGTGTCAGCTTGCTGCTGGGGAGGCGGATATGTGCGGCACGATTGTCTTTGGGATTCTGCGGGGGCTGGTCGTCTGGATCGGCGCGCTCGCTTCGATCTCGCTGTCGATCGCGGACCCGCAGGGTAGCGGCCTGGTAGTGATGCTGCTGGTCATGTTCTACTCTATTCCCGCGCTGTTGTTTCTGCTGCTGCTTCACCTGATCGAGACCTCGCTCATCCGGCGTGATGGTGCGGTGCTCAGTCTGGTGATCGGTCCTGCACTTGCCGTTCTGGCCTATGCGACTCCGGCATTCCTTGGCGAATTGCTGGGCCCGATCGGCATATGCTGGCTGGTGACGGCGATAGTCCGCCTGATTTTGCTTTCGATGCGATCGGATCGGGACGCGCAGTTGGGTGCGTGAAGAACTGGTGTTGATCGGTTACAATCGGGCGAGCGCTGACCTGATCGACCGCTTCGCGCTCCACGACAAGACCGGGGTGGAGATGGGGGCGATCCCGCATTGAGTGATACGCATGCTCCGCATGCAGGGTGCCTATGAACTGGCGAATGCCCGTGCGCATGCGGATGCGATCAAGGTCGAGCCGTTCGGGAAGGCGGCCTAATCGTAATTTGGTTTGGCGCGGCTTCGGGATTATATTGCCAGAATGAAGCCTTCAGTTCCCGTCGCTGACAAGCTTGAGGATGCCGGTGCACCCGTCGATCCCGGCTATGCGGCGTGGAAGCGGCAGAGGATCGAGCGGGCGAAGGCGCAGGCCGAGGACCGGGAAGCCATGATCCCGGCAGAGCAGGTCTGGCGCGATCTCGGACTTGAACGTTAAATTCACGCCGCAAGCGCGGGCCGACCTGATCGGTATCCGCGCCTGGATCGCCGAAGACGATGACCGTGCCGCAGATCGCGTGCTCTCCCGCATTCGCCAGACTGCAATGTTGCTCGGCCAGTTCCCCATGATGGGGCGGCCGGGTCAGGGCGAGGATACGCGCGAGTTCACCGTCACCGGTCTTCCCTATGTTCTGGTCTATCAGCTGGTGACGCCCACCGATCTCGATATCCTGACCGTGCTGCACACGCGCAGGCAATATCCGCCCGAAATTTGAGGCATCGGACCAACGAAAAGGGCCCGCTCGCACCCGGCGAACGGGCCCTTTCGGAACGCTGCTATCGAAGGATCAGTACACCCGCTTCTTCGGCTTGATGTACTCGATCTCGTCGGTGAGCGTGTAGTCGTGCACCGGGCGGTAATCGATCGCGGTGGTGCCGCCCTTGCCGCCCCAGCCATCGAAGGTGGCGACGGTGTGCTTCATCCAGTTCTTGTCGTCACGCTCGGGGAAGTCCTCGTGCATGTGCGCGCCGCGGCTTTCCTTGCGGTTGGCGGCGCACTCGATGGTGACGACGGCCTGGCCGATCAGGTTGTCGAGCTCGAGCGTCTCGACTAGATCGGTGTTCCAGATCAGCGAGCGGTCCTGGATGCCGACATCCTGGAAGCCCTTGTAGACTGCCTTCATGTGCTCGACGCCTTCCGCCAGCAGCGCGCTGTCGCGGAACACGGCGCAGTGGCGCTGCATCGTCTTCTGCATGTCGGCGCGGATCTGCGCGGTGGGCTTTTCGCCCTTGGCGTTGCGGAAGTGATCGAGGCGGCCCAGCGCGAACTCTTCCGAGCCCTTGGGCAGCTCGTTGTGCTTCATGCCCGGCTTGAGCAGCTCCTTGAGGCGCAGGCCGGTCGCGCGGCCGAACACGACAAGGTCGATCAGCGAGTTGGAGCCGAGGCGGTTGGCGCCGTGCACCGACACGCAGGCCGCTTCGCCGACCGCGAACAGGCCGGGGACGACCGAATCCGGATCGCCATCCTTGTTGCGGACGACTTCGCCGTGATAATTGGTCGGGATGCCGCCCATATTGTAATGGACGGTCGGCACCACCGGCAGCGGCTGGCGGGTCAGGTCGACGCCGGCGAAGATCTTGCCGGTCTCGGTGATGCCCGGCAGGCGCTCGGCCAGGATCTTCGGATCGATATGGTTGAGGTGAAGGAAGATGTGATCCTTCTCCTTGCCCACGCCGCGGCCCTCGCGGATTTCCATCGCCATCGAGCGCGCGACGACGTCACGGCTGGCGAGGTCCTTCGCGCTCGGCGCATAGCGCTCCATGAAGCGCTCGCCCTCGGCGTTGGTCAGGTAGCCGCCTTCACCGCGCGCGCCCTCGGTGATGAGGACGCCGGCGCCGTAGATGCCGGTCGGGTGGAACTGGACGAACTCCATGTCCTGCAGCGCGATGCCCGCGCGCAGCGCCATGCCGTTGCCGTCGCCGGTGCAGGTGTGCGCCGAGGTCGCCGACTGATAAACACGGCCGCCGCCGCCGGTCGCGAGGACGACGGCGTGGCTGCGGAAGCGGTGGATCGAGCCGTCTTCCATGCACAGCGCAATCACGCCGCGGCAGGCGCCGTCTTCCATGATGAGGTCGAGCGCGAAATATTCGACGTAGAAGTCCGCGTCATACTTCAGGCTCTGCTGGTAGAGCGCGTGGAGCATGGCGTGGCCGGTACGGTCGGCTGCGGCGCAGGTGCGCTGCACGGGCGGGCCTTCGCCCATATTCTGCATGTGACCGCCGAACGGGCGCTGGTAGATGGTGCCATTGTCATTGCGGCTGAACGGCACGCCGGCATGCTCAAGCTCATAGACCGCGGCCGGAGCCTCGCGGACCATGTACTCGATCGCGTCCTGGTCGCCGAGCCAGTCCGAACCCTTGACGGTGTCGAACATGTGCCACGACCAGTGATCGGGCGTGTTGTTGCCGAGCGACGCGGCGATGCCGCCCTGCGCCGCGACGGTGTGCGAGCGGGTGGGGAACACCTTGGTGATGCAGGCGGTCTTCAGGCCGGCTTCGGCGCAGCCCATGGTGGCGCGCAGGCCCGAACCGCCGGCGCCGACGACGACGGCATCATAGGTGTGGTCGATGATCTTGTAGGCGGACATCAGAGCGCTGCTCCTGCCGTGAAGGCGATCTTGAGAATCGAGAAGATGGCGAGCGTGCCGGTGCCCAGCGTGAAGAAGTTCAGCAGCACCATCAGCACGATGTGCGTCTCGTCGTGCAGATAGTCCTCGATCACCACCTGCAGGCCGAGGCGGAAGTGATAGAAGGTGGTGACGACGAGCAGGATCAGCGGCACGGCAACCTGGGTCTGGCCGATCCAGCTGCGCACGGTCTCGAAATCATAGGCCGGCAGCAGCGCGACGCTGAGCACGAACCACAGGGTGAGGATCAGATTGGCGCCGGCGGTCAGCCGCTGCTGCCACCAGTGATGCGCGCCTGCCTTTGCCGAGCCGAGGCCACGGACCTTGCCGATGCTGGTGCCGTTACCCATTGGTCTTCCCCCAGATGATGAAGCCCCAGAAGGCGATGGTGAGCAGGATCGAGGCGACGAAGGTCAGGTTTGCGGTCGTCTTGTTGGCCTTGAGCTCGAAATTGGCGCCCTGATCGAGGAACAGGTGGCGGATGCCCGAGCTCATATGCTGGAAGAAGGACAGCGTCAGGCCGATGCCGACGACATAGCCGACGATGTTGAGCGCGCCGGACTTCACCGTGAACACGTCGAGGAAGCAGGCATAGGCCGCGGGCCCCGAAGCGAGCGCCGCCAGCCACCAGACGAACAGGATTGCTCCCACGGTCGCCAGCCCGCTGCCGGTGACGCGGTGGATGATCGAGGCCGTCATCGACGGGCCCCATTTCCAGATCGAAAGATGCGGCGACAAGGGTCGCGCGGTGTTGCGCACATTGGCCAAGATTGATGTCCTTCCTCGGTCGGTGCCCGTCTCCTTAGTCCGCATGTCGCGGGATGCAAGCTGGCATGCGCAACCGGAGTCGTTGACTAACCCGGTCTTAACCAGTTCGCCCGCATATCGCGGGGTAAGTGGCCGATCGTCCCGCGGCCGCACAGGGGACTGTTCCGTGACCAACGCCGTATCGTCCGAAGACCTGCCCGTGCCGGGCACCGTGGCTGCCCGCATCGACGTGCGCGCCCGCCTGCGCATCTTCGATGTCGAAGGAACGCTGGCCGCTTCCGGCCGCGCTGCCTGGGAAGCGCTGGAGCCCGAGATTCGCGCGGTTTCCGAGGCATTCTGGCAGCAATGGCTGCGCTGCTTCGCCGATGAGCGCAGCTGGGCGACCGACGATACCCAGAAGATGATCGATGTCGGTGTGGTCTTCCTGAAGAATCGCTTTCTCGATCCCGAGGGCCGGGCGTGGATCGAGTCGATCGAGCGTTCGGTCGCGGCCGCCTATGCCGCCAAGGTGCAGCCGATGGCGCTGCTTTCGATGATCAGCGCGAGCGACCGGGCGGCGCTCGAGATCCTGATCCGCCGCGCCGGCGCCGAGCCGCAGCGACTCGCCGGACTGGTCGATACGCTGATGCGACTTTCCGCGCTTGAGGCGGACATCACCGTCGAAATCTACAATCTGTACCGCGAGCACAGCGCCCAGTCGGCGCGCGACCGGCTTGCGGAGGATTTCCGCGACTCGATCGGCGGTACTGTCCAGCGCGCGTCGCGCGAAGGCGAGCAGCTTCGGGTGCAGGCCAGCCACACTTCGGCTTCGGCCCGCGGCATGCTGGGCAAGGCGAGCGAAGTCGCGGCCGCCGCCGAACAGTCGGCCGTGGCGATGCGCGAAGCGGCGCAGACTGCCGCCGGCCTGATCCGCGCGATTGAGGATGCGCGCATGGAAGTGGAAGCCGCAGCCGGCATCGCCACCCGCGCATCTTCGCAGGCAACCAATGCCGTCGGCATGAGCGAAGCGCTTTCGGATCATGCCAAGTCGATCGAATCGATCCTGGGCCTGATCCGCGACATTGCCGGTCAGACCAACCTGCTGGCGCTCAACGCGACGATCGAGGCAGCCCGTGCCGGCGATGCCGGGCGTGGTTTCGCGGTGGTGGCGCAGGAAGTGAAGAGCCTGGCCAACCAGACTGCGCGCGCCACCGACGACATTGCCGCCAAGATTGCCGCGATCCAGTCGGCCACCAAGAGCACGGTCGAGACCAACGCCTCGATCCGCTCGACGGTTACCGAGGTGCAGGAAAGCGCCAACCGTATCCGTGTCGCGATGGAAGTGCAGGCGCAGACCGTGACGGCGATTACCGCGGCGGTGGACGAGACTGCGCTGGCTGCCGATTCGATGTCCGCCACGATCGGCGCAATCCGCGAGGATACCGAAGCGGTGGCGAGCGAGATCGACCGGGTCGGCCAGGGGTTTGCTGCGCTCGAGGGGCAGCTTGGCAGTTTGAAGGGCAGCGCCAGCGATTTCATCGCCAAGGTCGCGGCCTGAGCAAGGGATTTAGGGGATGATCATCACGCGCGAACCCGGTCGGTGGAGCGGCGGCAGGCAGTCGGTCGAGGAGCGGCGCCGCGAATATGACTGGGACGGCATCATCGAATCGAGCTGCCACGAGATCGCGGCGCTGATCGGCCATCGCCAGCGCGAGATCACCGAGGATTTCTGGCGCCATTTCCGTACGCTGCCGGCCACCCAGCCGATGCACGAGATCGTTGCCGATCCGACCGCGTTCGAAGCCGAGATCGCCGGCGGCACCCATTACGGCAAGGTCAAGTTCGAGAAGCCGTTCAGCGAGGAATGGATCGAACTGGCCTGTGCCTATGCCCGGCGCACCTATGCCGCCGGCATCCCGCTTTCCTCGGTGATCGCGGCATTCTCCCACGCCCATAGCACGACGATACGCATGCTGCGCGAAGCGCTGCCCGACGATGCCGAGCGGCTGGCGCGGCTGTGTGACGTTGTCCAGCGCATGGCGATGGCCGAGGCTGATCTGATGGCCGGGCATCTCGGCGCACGCGATGCGGCCTATGCCGACCAGGCGCGGATCGAACGGTCGCAGAAGTTCAAGGCGAGCATCGCCGAATCGATCGAGGGGGCCACGGGCCTCGCCAACCGTATCCGGGTGCAGGCGCAGGGCGCTTCGGGCTCGGCGCGCGGCATGCTCGGCAAGGCGAGCGAAGTTGCCGCCGCCGCCGAGCAGTCGGCCGTGGCGATGCGCGAAGCGGCGCAGACCGCGGCCGGCCTGATCCGCGCGATCGAGGATGCCCGCATGGAAGTGGAAGCCGCGGCCGGCATCGCCACGCGGGCCTCCAGCCAGGCGAGCGAAGCCGTCGGTATGAGCGAAATGCTTTCGGATCATGCCAAGTCGATCGAATCGATTCTTGGGCTGATCCGCGACATTGCCGGCCAGACCAACCTTCTCGCGCTCAACGCCACGATCGAGGCCGCCCGTGCCGGTGACGCCGGGCGTGGCTTCGCGGTGGTGGCGCAGGAAGTGAAGAGCCTCGCCAACCAGACGGCGCGCGCCACCGACGACATCGCCGCCAAGATCGCAGCGATCCAGTCGGCAACCAAGAGCACGGTCGAGACCAATGCCTCGATCCGCTCGACGGTTACCGAGGTGCAGGAAAGCGCGAACCGCATCCGCGGCGCAATGGAGATCCAGGCGCAGACCGTCACCGCAATCACTGCGGCAGTCGATGAGACGGCGCTCGCCGCTGACTCGATGTCCGCCACGATCGGGGCGATCCGCGAGGACACCAAATCGGTGACGCACGAGATCGACACGCTCCAGAAGGATGTGGCCGAAGTCGACGACCGCCTCCACACGCTGCGCACCGCGGCGGAGGACTTCTCCAGCAGCGTCGCGGCATAAGAGCTTCGTCATTCCCGCGAAGGCAGGGATCCAGGGGCAAGCAGGACAGCACTTGCTACTCTGGACCTCCGCCTTGGCGGGGATGACGGAGGCCAGGGGACGCGCTAGTCAGGCGCATGGCCACCCACATCCTCCTCACCGGCGCGAGCCGCGGCATCGGCGCCGCGATCGCCGAGAGCTTCAAGCGCGATGACGTCCGCCTGATCGGACAGGGGACGAAAAGCGGCATGCCCGCCGACTTCGCCGATCCCGCCGCGCCCAAGGCGCTGTGGAACAAGGCGCTCGATGCGCTGGACGGCCGGATCGATGTGATCATCAACAATGCCGGCGTGTTCGAGAGCAATCCGCTCGACATCGATCATGACGATTGGGTCGGCAACTGGGAGCGGACGATGCGGGTGAACCTCACCGCCGCCGCCGAACTGTGCCGCCTCGCCATCTGCCATTGGCAGGCCGAGGGGCGCCCCGGCCGTATCGTCAACATGGCGAGCCGCGCCGCCTATCGCGGCGACTCGCCTGCGCACTGGCATTATGCTGCATCGAAAGCCGGCATGGTCGGCATGACCAAGAGCATCGCGCGGGGCTATGCGCGCCAGGGCATCCTCGCCTTCGCGATCTGCCCGGGCTTCACGATGACCGGCATGGCCGACGAGTATCTCGCCAGCCGCGGCGGCGAGAAGCTGCTGGCCGACATTCCGCTCGGCCGCGTGGCCGATACCGATGAAGTGGCCGTGCTGGCCCGCTTCTGCGCCCTCAGCGCGCCGCCTTCGATGACCGGAGCGGTGCTCGATATCAACGGAGCAAGTTACGTACGATGAGCAGCTGGAAACTCACGCTTCCCTGCACCCGCGCCGAGGCGGAGGCGATCGACGCCGATGACGAGGTGGTGTTCGAGATCGAGCCGACGCCGGTGCTGCTCACCAGCGAGATGATCGCCGACGATCCGCTCGCCTGGCAGCTCGAAGCCTATTTCGAGAGCAAGCCCAACAGTGCTGCGCTCGCCGCAGTGCAGGCGCTGGTGCCGAGTTCGGCCGGGACCAAGGCAGTTGCCGAGAAGATCCGCGATGCCGATTGGGTGACGCTGAGCCAGGCCGGCATCGAGCCGGTCCATGCCGGCCGCTTCTATGTCCACACCGCCACCAACAAGGGCCGGGTACCCGCTGGCGCCAAGGCGTTCCGCATCGATGCCGGCCTCGCCTTCGGCACCGGCACGCATGAGACGACTTCGGGCTGTTTGATCGCGCTCGATCGGCTGAAGGCGGCGGGCCAGCGGTTTGAGAATGTTCTCGATGTCGGCACCGGCACCGGGCTGCTCGCCTTTGCCGCGCTGCATCTGTGGCCGCGCGCTTATGCCACCGCTTCGGACATCGATCCGCGCGCGGTGGACGTCACGGCCGAGAATGCAGAGATCAACGGCATCAGGCTGGGTGGCGGGCCGGGCGCGCTGGCGCTGGCTGCAGCGGCGGGCGTCGAGCACCCGTTGCTGCTCGGCCGCGCGCCTTATGACCTGGTCATCGCCAATATCCTCGCCGGGCCGCTGGTCGAGCTGGCGCCGAGCCTGGGTGCGGTGCTGGCCGAGGGCGGCACGCTGATCCTTGCAGGGCTGCTGGGAACCCAGGCCGAGACGGTGGCGCAAGCCTATCGCCGCCAGGGACTCCGCCTTGTCAGCCGCGCCGATCGCGGTGACTGGCCGACACTGACGCTCACCAAGCGGGTGCGCTACGGCACCGAGCGGGTGACGCGTCTTAGCCGCGGCAAGGGCGAGGCGCCGGGCTTTGGGAGCTGGTAACGCTTAGTCTGCGTCGGCCTGCCGGATCGACACCGTGCCATAGGTCATGAACACATGCGTGGTCCCCGCCGGACCACGATAGCCACCCTGCGCGCCGGCGAGATGACAAGCGAGCGCAGTGAAGGTCCAGGCATCGGTCTCGTCCGCCGAGATCGTCCGCGTGGTCAGTGCCTCCAGCCCATATTTCTCGCCGAATTCCCGCACGCGCCGCGCGTCGTGCGAAACCGGCTCGGGCACGGAGGGATGGTCCCAACCCCATAGCCAGCTGTTGTCGAGCGTGTTGAACGTGCCGATCACCTGCACGGGCGCGGTGATTTCCCAGCCCTTGTCGTTGGTGAAGCGGATCGTGCCCTCGTCGAGGTCGACCGCCCATTCGCCGCCCTGGCCCAGGCCCCAGGTCTCGAGCGCGAACGCAGTCTTGAGCTGCAGCTCCTCCTCCGCGCGCGCGAAGGTCAGGTCGGGTTCAGTCAATGTCTCCGTTTCGGCTTCCTGCTTGCCGCCGCCGAACAGTTTCTTGAGGAACCCGGCCATCAGGCAGCCTTGCCCTTCGCATAGTCCTGCGTGCCGCGGGTGATCACGTCGTCGCCGGGCAGGATCTCTGCGATCGGAATGTCCGGCTTGCCGAGGAGCTCGTCATAGAGCGGCGCGAAATCGGTTTCGACCGTCCGGCGCAGCAGCTCTTCATAGCTGGGGATGACGAAGTAGTTCTGCTGGAAATCGTCGATCCGGTAATCGGTCTGCATCACCCGCTTCATGTCGAAGCCGATGCGGTTGGGGCTGTCGCTCTCCAGCGAGAAGATGCTCTCGGCCGAGGAGGAGACGATGCCCGCGCCATAGATGCGCAGATCGCCGTCCTCGCGGATCAGCCCGAACTCGACCGTGTACCAGTAGAGCCGGCCCAGCTGCTTCAATGCACCCAGTTCGAGCGCGCGGTTGCCGCCCCGGCCATAGGCTTCGAGATAATCGGCGAACACCGGATCGGCGAGCATCGGCACATGGCCGAACACGTCGTGGAAGACGTCCGGCTCCTGGATATAGTCGAGCTGATCGGGCCGGCGGATGAAATTGCCCGCGACGAAGCGGCGATTGGCCATGTGATCGAAGAACACATCGTCGGGCACCAGCCCGGGCACCGCCACCACCTGCCAGCCGGTCAGCTGCATCAGCCGCTCGGACAGCTCCTCGAAATTGGGAATGCCCGACTCGGACAGGCGCAGCGCATCGAGCCCGCGCAGATAGGCCTGGCTCGCGCGGCCGGGCAGCAACTTCGCCTGGCGCGCATAGAGCTTGTCCCAGGTGGCGTGTTCTTCCGCGGTATAGGCCTGCCAGTTCTGCGGGATCGTCCAGTCTGCAGATGCGCCCTCGGGCGGGCGCTCAAGCACATGCGTATCTTGAACCATGGACAGGGCATAGCATGGCGCGGGGCAGGCGCGAAATGGGGGTGATGGTGCGGCGTTGCTGCGGCTGGCCGGGCCCGCGCGGCGCAGGCTTGCGGATCGGCATCTGGACACCGCTTCCCCGGCGGGTGATGCTGCGGCCATGATCCCGAAGACCGCAGCCGAACCGCCGCCCGGCCTTGCCTTCGCGCTCGAGCCGGCGCGCGCCGCGATCACTTTGGCCGAGCTGATCGGCTTCCGCATCGCCGGCCTGCCGCGCGGCGATGGCCGGCCGGTGCTGGTCTCGCCGGGGCTGTGCAACACCGATCGCTCGAACTTCGTGCTGCGCACCATGCTGCGCCGGCTCGGCTATCGGCCCTATCCCTGGGCGCTCGGCCGCAATTTCGGCGTGCGCACCGTCGGCCCCGAATGCGAGCGCCTGATCGCGCGTGTCGAGGAGATCCAGCGCGAGACCGGCGAGCAGGTCACGCTGATCGGCATTTCGCTCGGCGGCGTGATGAGCCGGATTGTCGCGCATCGCCGGCCCGATCTGGTGCGCGCCGTGTTGACGATCAGCTCGCCCTTTGCCGGCCCGCCCAGCGCCACCAATGTCTGGCGGCCGTTCCAGCTGCTCACCGGCGAGAAGATCAGCGATCCCGTCGTCGCCCGGCGACTGGAGGAAGCGGTGCGCCCGCTACCCATGCCCTCCGCTGCGATCTGGAGCCGCAGCGACGGCTTCGTCAACGGGCTGATCTGCCGCGAAGGCGAGGGGGCGGAATGCCGCGCAGTCGAAGTGCGCAGCAGCCATTTGTTCGTCCAGATGAAGCCACAGGTGCTCCGCGCCGTGGCGGAGACTCTGGGCAGCTGGGTCTAGGCGGAAACGACGCGCTGCCCGGTCCGGCGCACGGTGGCGCAGGCCGGCGTACCGTCCTTGCCGGTGCCGTTGACGGTGATCTCCAGCACGCCGCCGCCTGCGGCCTGTTCGAGCAGCGCCGGTTCGAGGTCATGGATGTCGATCTTCATCCGCCGCGACCAGGGTGAGCCATGATCGCCCGCCGACTGGCCGATCCGAATATAGACGAAGCGCCGCTCTGGCCCTTCGCGGCGCACCTGATCGCCCAGGAACCGCGGCCCCGGCGCCACGCGCACGGTGAAGTCGAAATGCAGCGCCTCGCCGCCGGTCGAGGTCTTCGGATCGAGCGGCAAATCGTCCTTGGCTTGCAGGCTGTGCCGAACGCCGATCACCGGCTGCGCGATGACGATCCGGAAGCGGACGGGAATCTGGTCAGCCCTGGCCATGGTGGGAGCCTAACAGGGCGCCCCGGCGTCCGTCTCGAACAAAGTCAGGGCGCGCTCACCGATGCCGAGTTCGGGCCAGGCTGCGCGCCACCTCTGGATATGCGGGCTCGCCCAATGGGCTTCCAGCGCCGCCCGGTCGCTCCATTGCTCGGTCACATGGATCAGCCCGGGATCGAGCAGGTCCTCGCCATAGCTGTAATGGACGCACCCGACCTCAGCCTGGCTGCCCTTGACCATTGCGGCCATGATCGATCGCGCCGCTTCCATGTTCGCCGGTGGCACGCGGAAGGTGCCGGTGATGAGCAGCATCAGCGATGCTCGGGGCGCAGCGAATTGCCCGCGCGGTTGCCGCGCAGCGACGTGATATAGCTCAGCGGGTTCAGCCACGAGCCTTCGCCCGAATAGCTGTGGGTGATGATCTCGGCGCGCCCGCCCAGGCTCTCGATCGGCACAGGACCGCCCAGCCCCTTCTCGGCGAGCGAGAAGCGGCTGTCGGCCGACTGGTCGCGATTGTCGCCCATCAGGAAGACATGGCCGGCGGGCACTTTGACCGGGGCGTAATTGTCGCGCGGGCTGATATAGCCACCGGGCAGGTACGTATCGCCCAGGTCGATCACGTCATAGCTCGCGCCGTTCGGCAGCGTCTCGCGGAACAGCGGCAGCGCGCAGACCAGAGTGCCGTCCTTCGCCAGCTTTCGGAACGGCGCCAGCTCGGGCTCGTCGCAAGGGACATTCGCATCGATCGGGATATCGGCTGTGCCATGCGCCACGCGCGGCACCGGCTTGCCGTTGAGGATCACCACGCCGTGGCTCACTGCGATCGTGTCGCCCGGCAGGCCGATCACCCGCTTGATCAGGTCCGATCCATCCTCGCGCCGCGCCACGGTGGCGATGTCGCCGCGCTCGGGCAGCTTGCCCAGCAGCCGTCCCGGCACCACGGTGCTGCCGTGGATCGAGAGCGAGGCATAGGACCAGCCATAGGGATATTTGGAGACGACCAGCCGGTCGCCCTTGAGCAATGCCGGCATCATCGAGCTGGAGGGGATGTAGAAGGGTTTGGCCGCGACGCTCTGGAAGGCGAAGACGCCCCCGAACAGCAGGCCCCAGGCCAGCGCGGTCCGCGCCCAGCCCTGTTTCTGCGGCGCGACGGCCGCTTGCTCGACCGCCGTCATCGCTCAGGCCGTTTCGCGGTCGAGCAGCTCGTGCACGTCGAGGCCGAGCAGGGCGATATGATCCTTCACGCGCGGCCAATAGCCGGTGAGGAAGCGCTCGCGCTCGGCGATGCGCAGCTTCTCCACCGCGCCCGGCAGCACGAACATGCCGACGCCGCGACGGACCTCGACATAGCCATCGTCCTGGAAGCTCTGATAGGCCTTGGCCACCGTCAGCGGATTGGCGCCATGTTCGGCGGCAAGCGCGCGTACCGACGGAAGCTGATCCCCTGCCCGGTATTGCCCGCGCAGGATCGCCGCAGCGATGCTGGCGCGCAGCTTGAGGTAGACCGGGCTGTCCTCGTGCTCTAGCGCTGTCATGCTGCTATAATACACCAATCAGGCGTTGGGTCCATACCCGGGATTCCACCTATCGACGATTTCGCTCAGTTCAGGCCGCGGGCGCTCGTCGAGCGGCCGTTCCGGAGTTCCGATAAAGACGAATCCGGCGATCTTCTGGCCCTCGGAGCCGAACAGGTCGCGCACCGCATCCGAATAGGCCGCCCAGCCGGTCAGCCAGCCGCCGGCAAAGCCCATCGCGTGCGCGGCATGGAGCAGGTTCATGCAGGCAGCACCCGCCGAAAGCTCCTGTTCCCACACCGGGATCTTGTGCGGCACCACCGGCGCGGACAGCACCACGACCAGGGCAGGGGCCTGGGTGGCGAACTGGATCGCGGCTTCTTCGTCGCGCTCGGTGCAGCCTTCCTTCTCGCTGCGCAATATCGCGGCGAGCTTGTCGCCGAGCGCGGCGCGGGCTTCGTCCGGCACCACCACGAAGCGCCAGGGGAAGAGCTTGCCGTGATCGGGGGTGCGCGCGGCGATCGCGATCATCTGGTCGATCTGCTCGGGGCTGGGGCCGGGTGCGCCCAGGTCACGCGGCTTGCCCGAACGGCGGGTGCGCAGCAGCGAGAGCGGGGTGGTGGTGTCGTTGAAGATCATAAGGAGCATCTAGGGTGCGGTGGCAGGTCCGCCAACCTCTTGCCCGTCACTTCACCTCATCATCCGTCATCCCCGCTTTTTCGTCATCCCCGCGAAGGCGGGGGTCCAGAGTCAAAAGCGAGACGGCAGAGAAACCCTGGATCCCCGGCCTTCGCGGGGATGACGGCCAGGTGGCGGAGAAGTGCCCAAAGGCACATGCTTTACAGCGGCTTCATTCCGTCTAGTTTGCCCGCCCATGCGCCGGGCCTATGGCCCGGAACCGAATTCAAAGGGCATTACTCCGCATGGTAGATACTCCAACCGCCGATAATCCGGCAGAGCCGGACATCACCCACGTCAATCCCGCCAGGGAAGCGACGTGGTTCGGCCATCCCCGCCAGCTGGCGCGCCTGTTCACCACCGAGATGTGGGAGCGCTTCGGCTATTACGGCATGCGCGCGCTGCTCACGCTCTATCTGACGCAGCATTTCATGTTCGGCGACCGCGAGGCGACGGGCATTTATGGCGGGTTCACCGCGCTGGTCTATCTCACCCCGCTGGTCGGCGGCTATCTGGCGGACCAGTATCTCGGCTCGAAGCGCGCAGTGAAGTTCGGCGCGATCATCATGTCGCTCGGCTATGCGATCCTTTGCTTCGGCGGCCCGACCGCAACGCCGCATGCGACGATCGACGGCCAGCGCTATGAAGTCTCGATCGAGAAGCAGGCGGACAAGGAAGTCCGTTATGTCGTGGTCGGCAACGGCGCCGAGTTGAAGAAGCTCGAGATCAAGGGCAATGACGACGGCAGCGTCGATCTGCTCAACAACGGCGTCTCCGAGCGCAAGATCGCCAAAGGCGGCTTCGAATCCGGCGCGGACCGCAATCCGCTCTACGTGATGGTGCTGTTGATCGCGCTGTCGATGGTCTCGGTGGGTAATGGCTTCTTCAAGCCGAACATCTCCACCATGGTCGGCGAGCTCTACGAGCAGGGCGACCGCCGCCGCGACAGCGGCTTCACCATCTTCTATATGGGTATCAACCTCGGCTCGTTCTTCTCGCAGCTCATCTGCCCCTGGCTGGCGGTGGCCTATGGTTGGAGCTGGGGCTTCGCGCTTGCCGCGATCGGCATGATGGTCTCCTGGGCGCTGATCCAGTTCAACGGCGGCAAGCTCGATGGCTATGGCGAACCGCCGTCGCGACCGAAGGTGAACGCGCAGCAATGGATCATCTATGCCGTCGCGCTCTGCGTCGTGCCGCTCTTCTACCTGCTCTATGTCAACCTGATGCAGGCAAGCGCACCGGCCGCGGGTTCGGGCTTTGTCGGCTATGTCGCCTCGCTGCCGCTGATGGGCAAGCTGCTGTTCGGCTCGTTCCTGCTCGGCGTGCCGGCGATCCTGGTCTGGTCGTTCGTCGCGGGCAGCAAGACCGAGTTCCAGATGATGCTCGCCGCGATGGTGCTGATCGTCTTCAACGTCGTGTTCTGGACGCTGTTCGAACAGGCGGGCTCGTCGCTCACCCTGTTCGCCGATCGCAACACCAACCTGTCGGTGTTCGGCCTGTTCACGATCACCGCGGGCCAGACCCAGTTCTTCAACGCGGCCTTCATCATCCTGCTCGCACCCTTCATGTCGATCATGTGGGGTGCGCTCGCCAAGCGCGGGCTTGAGCCGTCGATCCCGGTCAAGTTCGGTCTCGCGCTGATCGGCGTGGCGTTGGGCTTCCTGCTGCTCGTCTGGGGCGCACACTATGCCGATGCCGGCTTCAAGGTGAGCGTGTGGTGGCTGGCCGGCCTCTACTTCATCCACTCGGCGGCCGAGCTCTGCATCTCGCCGGTGGGTCTGTCGATGATCACCAAGCTGTCGATCGCCCGCGTGGTCGGGCTGATGATGGGCGTGTGGTTCCTGTCGATCTCGGTGGCGCAATATGTCGCCGGCGTGATCGCGCAGTTCGCCAGCGTCGATACGGTTGGTGGTCAGGTGACCAACCTCAAGGTCAGCCTCGACACCTATGTCGGCGTGTTCACGACGATTTCGATCGCCGCGATCATCCTCGGCGTGCTGCTCCTGCTGCTGAGCTGGCCGCTGAAATACTGGATGCACGGCGTGAAGTAAGCGCCGCTGCATTGCAGCTAACGGAAAGGCCGGCCGCGAAAGCGCCGGCCTTTTTGTTTGGGCAGGACCCACGGACGACAGGCATAAAAAAGGGGAGCGCGATGGCTCCCCCTCTTTCGGTCGTGCGCGGCGCCGGATCAGGCGGCGAGGCGCAGCTCGACCGTTTCCTCAACCGGGGCAGCGGCAACCGGTGCCGGCACCGCGAACATCACCGGGCGACGTGCGGCGAGGAAGAGCGAGATAAGCGAGAACATCGAAATACCCTTCTAGGTGCAATTGCTTGCTGCATTGCAACATAGACGGAAATGGTTGGGACATGCGATTCCTGCAACTGCAATGAGTCGGGGTGTGGATTGCAGTTCGTGCAATCAGCCCTTGCGCCCGAACCAGATCACATGGCGCGGCCCCTTGCCGTTGCTGCGCGCCCGTACGCCGACTTCCTCCACCTGGAAGCCGGTTTCCTTCATCCTCCGGGCAAAGGCGTTGTCGGGCGCGGCCGACCATACTGCCAGCACGCCACCGGGCTTGAGCGCTTCCCACTGCTTTTGCAGTCCGCGCGGCGAGTAGAGCCGGTCATTGGCGTCGCGGGTGAGGCCATCCGGGCCGTTGTCGACATCGAGCAGGATCGCGTCATAGGTCGCGCGCGCCCGGCCGATCACCGCGGCGACGTCGTCCAGGATCACGTCGACGCGCGGATCGTCGAGGCATCCGGCGGCCAGTTCGGCCATCGGGCCCTTCGCCCACTGAATGATCTCGGGCACCAACTCGGCGATGGTCAGCCTGGCGTCCGGCCCCAGCACCTTTTGCGCCGCGCGCAGGGTGAAGCCCATGCCGTATCCGCCGATCAGCAAATGCGGTGCCTGGGTCTTGAGCCGCTCGCTGGTCATCGTCGCCAGCGCTTCCTCCGAACCGCTCATCCGGCTCGACATCAGTTCGTTGCGATCGAGCACGATCATGAAGTCGCCGCCGCGGCGGAAAAGGCGCAGCGCCTCGCCCCCGCCGGGGACGATCGCGGTGTCGAGGAGTTCGCGTGGAGTCATGCGTCCCTTTGGCGCGTGCCGGGCCCGGCTGGCAATGCCGGAAACGAAAACGGCCCGGCATCGCTGCCGGGCCGCTTCGTGTCGCAAGCCGAAAACGGCTTACCAGATATGCACGCGCTTCTCGGGGGCGAGGTAGAGCGCGTCGCCCGGCTGGATGTTGAACGCCTTGTACCAGGCATCGACATTGCGGACGATGCCGTTGACGCGGGCCTTCGCCGGCGAGTGCGGATCGGTCAGCGCGTACTGGCGGGCGGTGTCCTCGCGCAGCTTGGTCTGCCAGGCCTGGGCATAGGCGAGGAAGAAGCGCTGGTCGCCGGTCAGCCCGCCGATCACCGGGGCCTTGCCATGCCCGGCCTGGTACTTCTGGTAGGCGCCGTACGCGGCCTCGACACCGCCGAGGTCGCCGATATTCTCGCCGAGCGTCAGCTTGCCCTGGATATTGGTGCCGGGGACCGCTTCATAGCCGTCATATTGCGCGACCAGCGCCGCAGTGCGCTCGCCGAATGCCTTTTTGGCTTCGTCGGTCCACCAATTCTCGAATTTGCCCGTCGGGCCGAACTGCGCGCCCTGATCATCGAATCCATGCCCCATCTCATGCCCAATGATCGCACCGATCGCGCCATAGTTCACTGCCGGATCGGCATTGGGATCGAAGAAGGGCGGCTGCAGGATCGCGGCCGGGAAGGTGATCTGGTTCGAGAGCGGGTTGTAATAGGCGTTCACCGTCTGCGGGGTCATGTCCCACAGGGTGCGATCGACCGGCTTGCCGAAGCGCGACAGCTGGAGTTGCTGCTCGAACTCGCCCGAGCGCATCGCATTGCCGAGCAGGTCGCCGCGGACGACCTTGAACGACGAGTAATCGATATACTTGTCCGGGTGACCGATGCGCGGCTCGAAGGCGGCGAGCTTGGCCAGCGCCTTCTGCTTGGTCGCGTCGTCCATCCAGGTCGAGCCGGTGATGCGGTCCTTATAGGCGCCGCGCAGATTCTCGATCAGCTCGGCCATCTGCTTCTCGGCTGCCGGCGGGAAATACTTCGCGACATAGATCGCGCCGACCGCTTCGCCGAGCGCGCCGTTGACCAGCTGGATGCCGCGCTTCCAGCGCTCGCGCTGCACCTTCACGCCCGACAGCGTCTGCGAATAGAAGCCGAAGCGGGTGTCGTCGAAGGCCTTGGGCAGGAACTGCGCATGATCGCTGACGAAGCGATAGGCGAGATAGTCTTTCCAGGTCTGGAGCGACGTTGCGGTCATCAGCTTGCCGAGCGCGGTGACGGCGGTGTTCTGCGTCATCAGCACCGTCGGCGAGCTTTCGAGGCCGGCGGTCTTGAGCATCAGCGCCCAGTTGACGTCGGGCGCCTTGGCCTTGAGCCCGGCCAGCGTCTGCGGATCGTTGAGCTTGGCGATGTCGCGGCTCTCGGCCGGCGACCACTGGACCTTGGCCATCGCGGTTTCGAGCGCGATGATCGCATCGGCCTTGGCGGCGGCGTTCGGAATGCCGGCCAGCTCCTGGATCTTCTGGACATAGGCGCGATAGGCGGTGCGGAACGCGTCATACTTGGCGCCTTCCAGCAGATAGTAATCGCGCGGCATGCCGAGGCCGCCCTGGCCGGTGACCGCAGTGTAGCGGGTCGGGTCGGCGAGGTCGGGAATGATGCCCAGTTCGATCGGCGAAGCATAGCCGACCGTCGCGAACAGCACCTGCAGCGCGTTCAGGTCCTTCACGCCGTCGATCCGGGCGAGATAGGGCTTGAGCGGCGCGGTGCCGAGCTTCTCGATGCCGGCCTCGTCCATCCAGCTGGCGTAGAAGTCGCCGACCTGCTTGCCGCCTGCGCCGTACGCCGACGGGTTCTTCGCCATGTCGTCGAGGATGGCGCGGACATTCGCTTCGGCTTCGAGCGAGAGCTGGGTGCCGAAGCCGGCCGAGGCGCGGTCGGCGGCGATTTCGGTGCGGTCGTTCCAGCCGCCGTTCGCGAAGCTCCAGAAATCGTCGCCCGGCTTCGTGCTCGGCTTCTGCGCGGTCAGGTCGATACCGAAGCTGCCATAGCGCGGTGCTTCCTTGGCGGTCTGCGCCATGGCCGGCGAAACGGCCACAAGCGCCACGCCGGCGGCGAGACGCACCCAATTGCTCATTTTCATCTGTGTACCCCAATACCCCATTGGACTGTGTTACAAGGGTGTAACGCCTGTATTGGGGTCCCGCAACGCGATTCAGGTTTCCAGTTCGCGCAAATACGCATCTGTGATGTCGGCGCCGAACGTCGCGAAGGTAACCCGGAGATCGGGATTTTCCGCCACTGCCCTGCGCGCTTCGGCAACTGCAATCCGGGTCGCCGCTTCGACCGGATAGCCATAGACGCCGCAGCTGATCGCCGGGAAGGCAAGGCTGGTGAAGCCGTTCGCCCGCGCGATCTCGAAGCAGTGCCGATAGCAGCTTGCCAGCAGCTCGGGCTCGCCCTTGCTGCCACCCTGCCATACGGGCCCGACGGTATGGATGACGTGTCCGGCGGGCAGTCGATAGCCTTTGGTCAGCCTGGCATCACCGGTCGCGCAGCCGCCTAGCGTGCGGCACTCCGCCAGCAGCTCGGGGCCGGCGGCGCGGTGGATAGCACCATCGACACCGCCGCCGCCGAGCAGGGAGTTCTTCGCCGCATTGACGATCGCATCCACAGCGAGGGCGGTAATGTCCCCCTCGATCACGCGGATGCGATCCTCGCTCATCCCACCCGGTTCTTCACCAAGTCATCGACCACACTCGGATCGGCGAGCGTCGAGGTGTCGCCCAGCGACGAGACATCGCCCTCGGCGATCTTGCGCAGGATGCGGCGCATGATCTTGCCCGAGCGCGTCTTGGGCAGGCCCGGCGCGAACTGGAGCGCGTCGGGCGTCGCGATCGGGCCGATCTCGGTGCGGACCCATTTGATCAGCTCGGCGCGCAGCGCGTCGTCGGCGGTGCAGTTCGCGTTGAGGGTGACATAGGCATAGATGCCCTGGCCCTTGATGTCGTGCGGCATGCCGACCACCGCGGCCTCGGCGACCTTGGGATGGAGCACCAGCGCGCTTTCCACCTCGGCGGTGCCCATGCGGTGACCCGAGACGTTGATCACGTCGTCGACGCGGCCGGTGATCCAGTAATAGCCATCCTCGTCGCGGCGGCAGCCGTCGCCGGTGAAATATTTGCCGCGATAGGTGGTGAAATAGGTCTGGAAGAAGCGCTCATGATCGCCCCAGACGGTGCGCATCTGCCCCGGCCAGCTCCGCGCGATGACCAGATTGCCCTCGGTCGCGCCGTGCAGCACCTTGCCATCGGCATCGACCACCTGCGGATCGACGCCGGGGAAGGGCTTGGTCGCCGAACCCGGCTTGAGTGGGGTGGCGCCGGGCAGCGGGGTGATCATCTGGCCGCCGGTCTCGGTCTGCCACCAGGTATCGACGATCGGGCAGCGCCCTTCGCCGACCACGTCATAATACCAGCGCCACGCCTCCGGATTGATCGGTTCGCCGACCGAGCCGAGCAGCCGCAGCGACTTGCGCGAGGTGCTGGTGACGTAGCTGTCGCCTTCCTTCATCAGCGCACGCAGCGCTGTCGGGGCGGTGTAAAGGATCTCGACCTTGTGGCGATCGACCACCTGCCAGATGCGGCTGGCATCGGGCCAGTTGGGCACGCCCTCATACATCAGGGTGGTGCCGCCATTCGCCAGCGGGCCGTAGACGATATAGCTATGGCCCGTGACCCAGCCTATATCCGCCGCGCACCAGTAGATCTGGCCCGGGCGATAATCGAACACCAGCTCATGCGTAAGGCTCGCCCAGAGCAGATAGCCGCCCGAGCTGTGGAGTACGCCCTTGGGCTTGCCGGTCGATCCCGAGGTGTAGAGGATGAAGAGCGGATCCTCGGCGCCCATCGGCTCGGCCGGACATTCGGCGGAAACCTCGGCGGCTGCCTCGTGATACCAGAGGTCGCGGCCCTCCTGCATCGGAATGTCGCCGCCCGTGGCCTTCACCACGATGACCTTCTCGAGGCAGGTCACATGCGCTGCGGCTGCATCGACATTGGTCTTGAGCGGGACCTTCTTGCCGCCGCGGCGGCCTTCGTCGGCGGTGATGACGACAGCGGAATCGCAATCGGTGATGCGCCCGGCGAGGGCTTCGGGCGAGAAGCCGCCGAACACCACCGAATGGATCGCACCGATCCGCGCACAGGCGAGCAGCGCGAACGCTGCCTCCGGGATCATCGGCATGTAGATGGTAACGCGGTCGCCCTTCTTCACGCCCTGCGCCTTGAGCACGTTGGCGAAGCGGCAGACTTCGGCATGAAGCTGGCGATAGGTGATGCGCTTCGGCTCTTCGTCCGGCGCATCCGGCTCCCAGATGATCGCGATCGTGTCGCCGCGCTTGGCGAGGTGGCGATCGACGCAATTGGCGGCGACGTTGAGCTTGCCGTCGGCGAACCAGTTGATCCGGAAATCGGCTTCGTCGAACGACCAGTCGCCGGCAATCTCGGGGCGCTTGATCCAGTCGAGCCGGCGCGCCTGCTCCAGCCAGAAGCTGCCGGGATCGGCCAGGCTCATCCCGTAGAGCTTCTCATAACCCTCAGCATCCACCCGAGCGGTCCTTGCCCAGCTTTCGGGCACGGGGTGTACGCTGACGGTATCGCTCATCGCTGCGGCTCCTCTATGTTTGGCGCCTCTCTGCCCAAGCGGAGCCGTAACGCCAAGCGCAGAAATGTGCTTCCGCGCACGTTCCGGCATGGACCGCGACATATTGCGACAATATTCTTCTGGAACCGAAACGGCTTGGGAAACATCTAGAGGCACATGTCCAACCGTCCGCTAACTCTCAGCATCCTGCTGGCCCTGCCGCTCGCCGCCTGTGCGGTGGGCCCGGACTATCATCCGCGCGCGGCCTCAGAACTCGGCGTGCCCGATGCCTGGTCGGTCTCCGCCGACCAGAAGGCGCGCGAAGATCTCAGCCAGTGGTGGACCCGCTTCGACGATCCGATGCTCGGTAGCCTGGTCCAGCGCGCCCAGTCCGCCAATCTCGATGTCGCGCAGGCCGTGGTGCGGCTGCGCCAGGCACGCGAATCACTGATCCAGCAGCGCGCCAACCAGCTTCCCAGCCTCAGCGCCTCGGGCGGTGTTTCGCACAGCGAATCGCTGCGCGGCGGGACGCGCACCACGACGCTGCCAGACGGGACGGTCACCACCATCTCGCAGGGCGGCAGCACCAGCTTCACGATCGGCGGCGATGCCAATTATCAGGTCGATCTGTTCGGTGGCATCCGCCGCGGCGTCGAGAGCGCACGTGCCGGTTATGAAGCCAGTGGATTCGATTATGCGACGGTGCTGATCTCGATCGAGGCGGAAACGGCGCGAAACTATGTGCTCGCGCGCGTTGCGCAGGCGCAGATCGCCAATGCCCGCGAGAGCCTGGGAATCTCCGACGACAATCTCGAGATCGCCGGCTGGCGCGTCCAGGCCGGGCTGGTCTCCGCAGTCGATCAGGAACAGGCCCGCGCCAGCCGGGCGCAGCTAGCCGCGACGATCCCGACGCTGGAAGCGAGCTACAACAGCGCGGTTTCGCGATTGGGCGTGCTCACCGGCCAGGCGCCCGGCGCGCTCAAGGCCGAGATGGAAGCGATCAAGCCGATCCCCAAGGGCCCGGCCGAAGTCGCGGCCGGCATCCCCGCCGATACGCTGCGCCAGCGCCCGGACGTGCGCGCGGCCGAGCGCAACCTTGCCGCCGCCAGCGCCAATATCGGCGTCGCCACCGCGCAGCTCTATCCTTCGCTGTCGATCGGCGGCAGCATCGATTCGGGCAGCAGCGCGCTGTCGTCGCTATTCGACGTGATCACCGGGCGACTGTTCGGCAACATCGCCCAGACGATCTTCGATGGCGGCACCCGGCGCAGCCAGGTCCGCTCGGCAAAGGCCGCAGCGGACGGCGCCTTCCTCGCCTATAAATCGACGGTGCTGACCAGCCTCGAGGATATCGAGAATGCGATCGTCGCGATGCAGACGGCGCAGCGCCGCGAGCGCGAGTTCACCGTCGCGCTCGATGCGGCGAACAACCAGGCGGTGCTCGCCCGGCTGCAATATCGCTCGGGCCTCACCGATTTCACTACGCTCAACCAGGCGGAATCCTCGCTGATCTCGGCGAAGAACGGTCTCGTATCGGCCCGGTCGGATGAATCGACTGCGCTGATCCAGCTCTATCAGGCGCTGGGCGGCGGCTGGGATGCCAGCACCACCCCGAGCGTCTCCACGACTTCCACGACAGGCAGCACCACGAATGGCAACTGATCCCAACCAGAATATCGACGCCTTTCTGGGCACGCCGGCGCGTCCGTGGTGGCGGCGCTGGCTCAAATGGGCGCTGATCGGCCTTGGAGCGCTGCTCGTCGTGCTGCTGCTCTGGCACTTCCTCGGCGGCAAGGAAGAGGTGAAATATTCGACGGACGATGTCGCGCGCGGCAACCTCACCGTCACCGTCTCGGCCACCGGCAAGCTGGCGCCGACCAATCAGGTCACCGTCGGCTCGCAGCTCTCGGGCCAGGTCATCAAGGTGCTGGTCGACGTCAATGACCGCGTCACTGCCGGCCAGCCGCTGGCGCTGATCGATCCGGCGCAGTTCGACGATCAGGTGACGCAGGCCAAGGCAACGCTGGCGGCGAACGTCGCGGCGGTTGGTCAGGCGCAGGCGACGCTGCAGCAGAGCAACGCCACGCTGGCGCGCCTGCAGGAAGTCAGCCGGCTGTCGGGCGGCAAGGTGCCGGCCAAGACCGAGATGGACAGCGCGATCGGTGACCGCAACCGTGCGCTCGCCAATCTCAACGCCGCCAATGCCAATGTGACGTCGGCCCGCGCCCAGCTATCTTCGGCGCAGACCCAGCGGTCCCGCGCGATCATCCACTCGCCGGTCACCGGCGTGATCCTCGCGCGTCAGGTCGATCCGGGCCAGACCGTCGCCGCCTCGTTCAACACGCCGACCCTGTTCGTGATCGCGCAGGATCTGTCGCAGATGAAGCTCGAAGTCGCGATCGACGAGGCCGATGTCGGCCAGGTCCGCCAGGGCCAGGACGCCAGCTTCACCGTCGATGCCTTCCCGGGCAAGACCTTCCCGGCGAAGATCACCCGCGTCGAAGTCGGCTCGAACCTGTCGGTGCAGGATGCCAGCTCTTCCTCGTCGACCACTACCAGTTCGACCGCGAATCAGGTCGTTTCCTATGCTGCCGATCTCTCGGTCGCCAATCCCGATGAGCAGCTCCGTCCGGGCATGACCGCGACGGCGGACATCGTGACCATGGCGCGCCAGAATGTGTTGCTGGTGCCCAATGCCGCGCTGCGCTTCACGCCGACCGCAGCCGGGCAGGGTGCCAGCGGCGGCGGCTCGGGCAGCGGCATTGCCGGCGCACTGGTCCCCGGTCGCCCCCGGCGCGGCGGCGGCCAGCAAAAGACTGCGGGCGGCAGCGAGCATGGCGGTCAGCGCACAGTCTATATCCTCGGCCCCGATGGCCAGCCCAAGGCAGTGGACGTCACCACCGGCAGCACCGACGGCACCGTCACCGAGATCACCGGCGGCAACCTCAAGCCCGGCGACAAGGTGATCACCGGCCAGCTTGCCAGCGGCGCCACCGCGACGCGTCGTTCGGGCGGTGGGCAGCGTCGCCAGGGTGGCGGACAGGGCGGCTCGGGCGCCGGAGGTCAGCGTGGCGGACAGTAACGATCCGCTGATCCGGCTTCGCGGGATCATCAAGACCTTTGGCGAGGGACCGACGGCATTCCAGGCACTGAAGGGCGTTGATCTCGACATCAATGCCGGTGACTTTATCGCGGTGATGGGCCCTTCGGGTTCAGGCAAGTCGACTACGATGAACATCCTCGGATGTCTCGACGTGCCGACCGCGGGCGAGTTTCTGTTCAAGGGCGTACATGTCGAGAAGCTCGAGCGGGACCAGCGCGCGCTGCTCCGGCGCAAATATCTTGGCTTCGTCTTCCAGGGCTTCAACCTGCTCGCGCGCACCTCGGCGCTGGAGAATGTCGAGCTGCCCTTGCTCTATCGCGGCGACCCCAAGGCGCAGCGGCGCGAGATGGCGATGGCGGCGCTCGACAAGGTCGGGCTGAAGAACTGGTGGGACCATACCCCCGCCGAGCTTTCGGGCGGCCAGCAGCAGCGCGTCGCGATCGCCCGCGCGATCGTCACCAATCCGGACGTGCTGCTCGCCGACGAGCCGACCGGCAATCTCGATTCCGAGCGTTCGGTGGAGATCATGGAACTGCTCACCGATCTCAACAAGACCAGCGGCATCACCGTGCTGATGGTCACGCACGAGCCGGACATGGCGGCGTTCGCGCATACCATCGTCCATTTCAAGGACGGGCTGGTCGAGCGGATCGATCGCAACCATCATGCGGGTCAGGCGGTGACGGAATAATGTTCGGCACGACCTTCCTCCTCGCGATCCGCTCGATCCTGCGGCACAAGCTGCGCTCGATCCTCACCGCGCTCGGCATCATCATCGGCGTCGCCGCAGTGGTCACCATGGTGACGCTCGGCAAGGCGACGACGGCGGCGGTGCAGCAGCAAATCTCCGCGCTTGGCACCAACATCCTCCAGATCCGTCCGGGCCAGGGCTTCGGCCGCGGCGGCGGCGGCCCGCGTCCGCCCGATTTCAAGCCGGCGGACGTCACCGCGATCCGCGATCAGGTGGCGGGCGTCACCGCGGTCGCGCCCCAAGCGCAGACCACCGCGACGGTGATCTATAACGGCGCCAACTGGTCGACCACGGTCAACGGCACCACCAACGCCTATTTCGACGTCTCGCCCTGGGCGCTGATCGAGGGCCGCTACTGGACGCGCGCCGAGGAGCAGGCCGGCAAGGCCGTGTGCATCATCGGCACCACGATCCAGACCAACCTGTTCCGCGGCGGCGCCGCGTCCGGCTCGCGCATCCGCGTCAACGGCATCTCCTGCGACGTGATCGGCGTGCTCAAGACCAAGGGGCAGGCCGGGTTCGGCGGCGATCAGGACGATGTGATCATCATGCCGATCAAGCAGGTCCAGCGCCGCTTCACTGGCAGCACCGATATTCGCCTGATGCTGGTCGGCACCGATCCGGCCTATGACAGTGCGCAGATCCAGTCCTCAATCACCGATCTGCTGCGCGAGCGCCGCAACATCACCGGCGGCAAGCAGGACGATTTCAACATCTTCGACACAGCGCAAATCAGCCAGACGCTGACCGGCACGACGACTCTGCTCACCCAGATCGTCGCGGCGGTGGCGATGATCAGCCTGATCGTCGGCGGCATCGGCATCATGAACATCATGCTGGTGTCGGTCACCGAGCGGACGCGCGAGATCGGCATCCGCCTGGCGATCGGCGCGGTGGCGAGCGAAGTGCTGATGCAGTTCCTGGTCGAGGCGGTGGTGCTGTCGATGCTCGGCGGCATTATCGGCCTGCTGATCGCGCAGTTCGCAGTGGTGCTGATGTCGTGGCTGGGCGGACTGCCCTTCCTGTTCGACGTGCAGATCAACGTGATCGCCTTTGCGATATCGGCGATCATCGGCGTGGTGTTCGGCTATTTCCCGGCGCGGCGCGCGGCCAGCCTCAATCCGATCGACGCGCTTCGCCACGAATAACGAGTGCGGGCGGCTGCTCCGGCAGTCCGTCGGTACGCAGGCCGTAAAGCTCGCGGAGTTCCTTGAGGTCTTCCTGCGTGTCGATGTCGACCAGCTCGGTAGGCGGCGCGATCACGTGCCGTCCGCGCTGGATCAGCTCGCGCGCGCCCTCATCGCCCTCAAGCTTGAGCAGCGCCGGGAACACGTCCTTGCCGAACAGCGCCGGCGGCATCGGCTGCACGCCGTCGGACGAGGCAACGATCGTCGCCGGCCCGTCGGCGGCATCCATCACCCGGCGGATATGCGCGGCGGTGACGCGCGGCATATCGGCAAGCGCGACCATCACCGCTTCCGCACCCAGTTCCTTCGCCCGTTCTACCCCGAAGCATAGCGAGCGCGCCTGGCCGAGCGAGGGATCGGGATTCTCGACCACGTCATAGCCGAGCGCCGCGAAATCGAGTTCGGTGTCGGACACCACTGCGATCCGGGCGCAGAAATTCACCGGCTCCAGCGCCGTGACGACATGATAGGCCAGCGGCTTGTCGAGAAACGGCTCGGCGAGCTTGTCGCCATCGTTGAACCGGCGCGAGCGGCCGGCGGCGAGCAGGATCAGGGCGACCTGGTCAGGCTTGAGCATGGAATTTCCTCACCATGGCTGCGGCAATGGACAAAGCGATCTCGGCCGGGCCGATCGCGCCGATATCGAGGCCCGCAGGCCCTTCGATCCGGTCGAGATCAGCTGGGGCAATGCCCGTGGCCGCGAGCCGTTCCAGCCGCGCGGCTTGGCTGCGGCGCGATCCGAGCGCGGCGACATAGCCGGTCGGCGCCCGCAGCGCGGCGATCAATGCGGCATCGTCGATCTTGGGATCATGGCTGAGCGTCACCACTGCCGTGGCGGGGTCGGGGCGCAGCGCGGCAACGGCCTCGTCGGGCCAGCGGTCATCGAGTATCACCCCGGGGAAACGCTCGGGCGTCAAAAATCTCCCGCGCGGATCGATGATCGTCGTCGCAATGCCCAGCTCGCGCGCCAGCCCGGCGAGGGTTTGCGCGATCTGCACTGCTCCGACGATCAGCAGCCGGCGTGGCGGATCATAGCGATTGACGAACTCACCCGGCCCTTTGGTGGAGAGCCCGCTGCTCAGGTTCGTGCCGATGTCGAGCATCTCGCCCCGGCTGCGGGCACGGTCGATTGCGTCAAACAGGGCAGGGGAGAAGCCATCGTCCGACACCGGTTGCACCAGCACCGCAATCTCGCCGCCACAGGGCAGGCCGACTTCCCAGGCCGCCGGATCGGCCACGCCGTAGCTTTTCACCACCGCCGGGGCGCCCGCGATCACCTCGCCGGCGGTCTGCAGGATGTCGGTCTCGACACAGCCCCCCGACACCGATCCCTCGAACCGCCCGTCCGCATGCACCAGCATATGGCTGCCGCGCGGCCGCGGTGCCGATCCCCAGGTCGATACCACGGTGGCGAGCGCCAGCTTCTCGCCCTTCCAGGCCCGCGCCGCCGCAAGCACGCTGTCATTATCCGCCATACCGCCTCGTAACCGTCACATGCCGAGTTTAGGCCCAACCCCGTAACGAGTGGAGAGTTTCGTGACGAGATCGCTGATAGTAGCGTTGACAATCATGTCGATGGTGTCGGGAACCGCGCTGGGGCAGGATCACGCCATGCATGCAAAAGCCGACAAGGTCATCGTAATCGCGCACCGTGGCGCCTCGGGCGAGCGCCCCGAGCACACGCTGCTCTCGTATCAGCGCGCGATCGATCAGGGCGCCGATTTCATCGAGCCCGATCTGGTGCCGACCAAGGACGGCGTGCTCGTCGCCCGGCACGAGAACAACATCACCGAGACGACCGATGTCGCGGCGCATCCCGAGTTCGCCGATCGCAAGGCGACCAAGACGATCGACGGCGAGAAGATGACCGGCTGGTTCACCGAGGACTTCACCCTCGCCGAGCTCAAGACGCTGCGCGCCAAGGAGCGGCTGCCCAAGTTCCGCCCGGACAACACGAAGTTCGACGGCCAGGCCGAAGTGCCGACGCTCGATGAAGTCATCGCGCTGGCCAAGAAGGCGTCGAAGGAAACCGGCCGCACGATCGGCATCTATCCCGAGACCAAGCACCCGACCTATTTCGCCTCGATCGGTCTGCCGCTCGAGCAGCGCCTGGTCGACAAGCTCAAGGCAGCGGGCTGGGACCGCGCCGATGCGCCGGTGTTCATCCAGTCTTTCGAGGTGAACAACCTCAAGCAGCTCAAGACGATGACAAAGGTCCGCCTGATCCAGCTGATGGCCGGCGCTGGTGCCCCGGCGGACAACGCCCAGCCGAGCTACAAGGCGATGATCACGCCCGAGGGCCTCAAGGCGGTCGCCGCCTATGCGTACGGCGTAGGCCCCGAGCTGACGATGATCCAGCCCGTGAGCGGCCCCGCCACTACGCTGATCGCCGATGCGCATGCCGCAGGCCTCAAGCTCCATCCCTGGACGTTCCGGGCGGAGAACTTCTTCCTCCTGCCGCAATACCGTTCCGGCGCAAATCCCGCCGAACATGGTCGCCTGAAAGAAGAGATCGAATATTATATCGGCCTTGGTGTGGACGGATTCTTCACCGATTTCCCCTATATTGGGGTTGAGGCGCGCAAGGCTGCGGCGGAGGCGCACAAGGGGGGATAAGGGATTTCCATGCGCAAGGTTCTGTTGCCGATCGTCATTGCCCTGCCGCTGCTGAGCGGCGGCTGCATCGCCAAGACTGTGGTCGATGTCGCCACCATGCCGATCAAGGCCGGCGGCAAGGTGGTCGACTGGACCACGACCAGCCAGGACGAGAGCGACCGCAATTACGGCCGCAAGATGCGCGAGAAGGAAGAGCGCGAGGGCAAGGAGCTGCGCAAGCTCTGCAAGAAGCACCCGGACGACCAGCGCTGCCATGGCGGCCCGGCCGACAACGGCTTCCGCGCTGATCCGGGCGGCAACCGCTACAACTAATCCCGTAATTCCAGCCATTTCGGCTGCAAAAGCCGGCGGGCATCCCGCCGGCTTTTGCTATGCATGGCCCCAAGAGGGGGAAGGCTCTACGCGGCGAAGCCCTCGGCATCGATTGCGTAGAGCATTTCCGCCTTGGCCAGCGCAGCCGGCTTCAGCCCCAGTGCTTCGGGCACGATCTGCGCGACATAGAAGCGCGCGGCGGCCTGCTTCATCTTCAGGAACGCCGGATCGCCCTCGCTGCGCGCTGCCGCACGCCCGCTTGCTTCCATCAGCCAGCCGCACACCGCGGTGGAGAGCATGGTCAGGAACGGATAGCTTGCCGCCAGCTTGTCGTCCGTTTCGCTTGCCAGCAGGTGGCGGGCGATTTCCTCGCAGGCGTCGATCAGATTGACGAGGTTGGTGTCCTCCGCCTCCTCGCGCATCTGCGCGATCAGGCCGAACAGCGTGCCGCCATTGTCCATGCTCAGCTTGCGGCCGACCAGATCGGCGGCCTGGATGCCGTTGGTGCCCTCATAGATCGGGGTGATCCGCGCATCGCGGAAATGCTGGGCCGCGCCGGTCTCCTCGATATAGCCCATGCCACCATGGACCTGGACGCCGAGCGAGGCGACTTCATTGCCGAGATCGGTGCCATGCGCCTTGGCGAGCGGGGTGAGCAGCTCCACCCGCTTGTCCGCCTCGGCATCGCCGGCGCGCGCACGGTCGAGCTGGCCGAAGGCATAATAGACCAAAGCCCGCGCTGCCTGGGTCTGGGCCTTCATCCGCAGCAGCATGCGGCGGACGTCGGGATGCTCGATGATCGCGACCTGTTCGCCGCCGCGATAGCCCTGCACCCGCTCGCGGGCATAGGCGACCGCGCGCTGGGTGGCGCGCTCGGCGACCTGCACGCCCTGCAGGCCGACATTGAGGCGGGCATTGTTCATCATCGTGAACATCGCGCGGATGCCGCCCAGTTCGGGGCCGACCAGTTCGCCGATGCAATCGTCATGGTCGCCAAAGCTCAGCACGCAGGTCGGCGAAGCATGCAGCCCCATCTTGTGCTCGATCGAGACGGTGCGGACATCGTTGAAGTCGCCCGGCGTGCCATCGGCGTTGAGCCGGTACTTGGGCACCAGGAACAGCGAGATGCCCTTGGTCCCGGCCGGTGCGCCCGGGGTGCGGGCCAGCACGAGATGGACGATATTCTCGGCCATGTCGTGGTCGCCGAAGCTGATGAAGATCTTGGTACCCTTGATCTTCCACTTGCCGTCGCCGGCAGGCGTGGCGGTGCTGCGCAGCGCGCCGACGTCCGAACCCGCCTGCGGCTCGGTCAGGTTCATCGTGCCGGTCCAGGCGCCGGTCGACAGGTGCGGCAGATAAAGCGCCTGCTGCTCGGGCGTGCCATGGTGCATGAGCGCTTCGACGGCGCCGACGGTGAGGATCGGAGCAAGCGCGAAGCCCATGTTGGCGGTACCGAGCGTTTCGAGCACGGCGATCGACAGGCTCACCGGCAGCCCCTGGCCGCCATGTTCGGCGGGCGAGCCGATCGTGCCCCAGCCGCCCTCGACAAATGCCTGGTACGCTTCAGGAAAACCCGCCGGCATCTTCACGCCTTCGGGGGTCCATTTCGGGCCGTTGGTGTCGCCTTCGCGCTCCAGCGGCGCCCATTCGCCCGCCGCAAACTGGCCCGCGCCCTCCAGCACCGCATCGGTCATTTCGGCGGCTTCCGCGCTGATTTCGTCCAGGCGGACGATGGTTTCGAGCACGAAGCGCTGATCGGCGGTGGCTGGTGTGAACATGAAGCCTCTCTTGTGGTCTGGTTTCGCGCCGTATAGCTCGCGAAAAGTGAGCCCGACAAATCCCAGAGTCTTACCCTACGGAAAGGGCGCGATCGACGAAGCTGCGGCGCTGATTCGCACCGGCCAATGCGTCGCGGTGCCGACCGAGACGGTGTACGGCCTCGCCGCCGACGCCACCGATTCGCATGCGGTTGCGGGCATCTATGCAGCCAAGGGGCGGCCGAGCTTCAACCCGCTGATCGTCCATGTCCCCGACCTCGCCGCCGCCGAGCGGATCGCGCTGTTCGATGATCGCGCGCGCGATCTGGCGACGCGCTTCTGGCCGGGTCCGCTGACTTTGGTGCTGCCCGTGCGCCCCGATGCCGGGATCGCATCGCTGGTCACCGCCGGTCTCGACACGATTGCGCTGCGCGTGCCCAATCACCGCGCGATGCAGGCGCTGCTTGAAGCCTCGGGCAAGCCGCTTGCCGCACCTTCTGCCAATGCCAGCGGCTCGATCAGTCCCACCCGCGCCGAGCATGTCGCGAAGAGCCTCGCCGGCCGTATCCCGCTGGTGATCGACGACGGCGCGACCCCGGCGGGGGTGGAGTCCACGATCGTGATGGGCGCGAAGATCCTGCGGCCTGGGCCCTTGTCTCAAGAGGATCTGTTCCCCGGCGAAAGCCGGGGTCCAGATTCGGAGCGTGGTTCGGTGGGTAACGGCGGCATCACCGCTCCCGGCCAGCTCGACAGCCACTATGCCCCCTCCAAGCCCGTCCACCTCAACGCAACCGAAGCGCAGGACGGCGAGTATTGGATCGGCTTCGGCCCGATCCCCGGAACCGAGACTCTCTCGGCAACCGGCGACCTTACCGAAGCCGCGGCAAACCTGTTCGACGCGCTCCACCGCGCCGATGCCAGCGATGCTTCCGCCATCGCCGTCGCGCCGATCCCCACCACCGGTATCGGCCTGGCGATCAACGACCGCCTGCGCCGCGCCGCCTTCTAGGCGAGGCTCTGGCGGCACCGGGTCCTGGCTGATTCGGGGCCTTCGCAGCGCGCGGAAGTTTACGAAGCATATGCTCGGGGGGATGGTTTTCGGCCTCTGTTCAGCGGCTCGTGGCGGTCGTGCGCGAGATGGAGAAGGGCGCCGGCTTGCATCCACAAGTATGGAGCAGGTGAAATCCTACATTGCAAGCGCCGGGGCGAAGCGCGTGCTAGCGTGCGACCAAGGTGAGCCAGCCCCGCGCATCGCGCTCCACATCGAGCCCGCGATAATCGATCCGCGCCGGGTGGCCGGTATCGAGCGGCACATGATGTGTCTCGGTGATCGCGATCGCCGCCGCCCCTGCGGCATCGGCTGCAGCGAGCCCGGCCGGGCTGTCTTCCCACACCAGGCAATCCTCGATCGCGACGCCAAGCCGCTCGGCGCCGAGCAGGAAGCAATCGGGCGCGGGCTTGCCGTGGGCGACATCCTCGGCGGTGATGACGATCTCGGGCAGGGGAATGCCGGCAGCCTCGAGCCGGCGCAGCGCCAGCGCGCGCGGGGCCGAAGTGACCAGCGCCCAGCGCCCGGCGGGAATGCGGGAAAGGAACGCCGCGGCGCCAGCGACTTCGACCAGCCCTTCGACATCGTCGATCTCGGCTTGGGTAATCGCGTCGGTTTCGGCTTCGGCATCGGTGCCGGCGGGGGCGAAGCGACGGACGGTCTCGATCGCGCGGACGCCGTGCAGTGCAGCCATCAGCGGATCGGTCTCAAGGCCGTGGCGGGCCGCCCAGGCGCGCCAGACGCGATCGACCACCGCCATGGAATTCACAAGCGTCCCGTCCATGTCGAACAGGAAGGCGGCGAAGCTGCGACTGGGGAGACTCATCGCGCTCCCCACACCACAGCCGCGCCGCCATCGCAACCGGGTTTAGGCGGTCGCAGTGCCTTCCTTGCTGCGGGCCGCGAAGCTCTTGCGGAGCTTGCGCAGCTTGGGCGGGATCACTGCCAGGCAGTACGGGTTACGCTGGCCGTCACCCTGCCAATATTCCTGGTGGTAATCCTCGGCCGACCACCATTCGCCGAGCGGCTCGATCGCGGTGACGATCGGCTCAGGCCAGTCCGGGCGGGCCCGCTCGATCGCGTCCAGCGCTTCGCGTTCCTGCTCCGCCGAATGCGGGAAGATCGCCGAGCGATACTGGGTGCCGATATCATTGCCCTGCCGGTTGAGCTGGGTCGGGTCGTGTGTGGCCAGGAAGATGTCGAGGATCTCGCCATACGAGATCTGATCGGTGTCGAAGCTCACCCGGATCGCTTCCGCGTGTCCGGTCTCGCCCGAGCAGACTTCCTTGTAGGTCGGGTTTTCCTTGGTGCCCCCGATATAGCCGCTTTCGACCGACTGGACGCCGATCACATCGTTGAACACGGCCTCGGTGCACCAAAAGCACCCTCCGGCCAGCGTGGCGGTTTCAATGCTCATCGCGAACTCCTTGCTATCGGCGCAAAGATAGGATTGGACGCGCCAAGAACAATGCGGAGTTTGACATGCGCGAAGGCACGGTGCTGGTTACGGGCGGGGCAGGCTATATCGGCAGCCATGCGGTGCTGGCGCTGCTCGATGCGGGCTGGAAGGTCGTGGTGGTCGATAACCTCGTCACCGGCTTCGACTGGGCCGTCGATCCGCGCGCCAAACTGGTCGTCGCCAACATCGCCGACGACGACAAGGTCCGCGCCGCGATCCGCGACAATGGCGTGATCGCGATCATGCATTTCGCCGGATCGGTGGTGGTGCCGGAGAGCGTGACCGACCCGCTCAAATATTACCGCAACAACACCGCCGCCAGCCGTTCGCTGATCGAGAGCGCAGTGGCCGAGGGTGTGAAGCACTTCATCTTCTCCTCGACCGCGGCGACCTATGGCATCCCCGAAGTCGTGCCGGTGCGCGAGGATAGCCCGAAGCAGCCGATCAACCCCTATGGCATGTCCAAGCTGATGACCGAGATCATGCTCAAGGACGTCGCTGCCGCCCATCCGATCAACTATGCGGCGCTGCGCTATTTCAACGTCGCCGGTGCCGATCCGCAGGGCCGCACCGGCCAGTCGACCGCGGGGGCGACCCACCTGATCAAGATCGCGGCCGAGGCGGCGACGGGCAAGCGCAGCCATGTCTCGGTGTTCGGCACCGATTTCGACACGCCCGACGGCACCGGCGTGCGCGACTATATCCATGTCAGCGACCTTGCCGCCGCGCATGTCGATGCGCTCGACCTGCTGATCGCGAAGCCGACCGAGAATCACACGATGAATGCCGGCTATGGCCGCGGTTTCTCGGTGCTGCAGGTGCTCGATGCGGTCGATCGCGTCACCAACCTGACGATCGAGCGCAAGCTGGAGGGCCGGCGTGCGGGCGATCCCGATGCGCTGATCGCCGACAACAGCGCGATCCTGGCGGCGCTGCCGTGGCGACCGAAGCACGACGATCTGGAAGGCATCGTCAAGGACGCACTGGCCTGGGAACGCAAGCTCGCCGAGCGCCAGGGCTGACGGGTTCGCGCGAAACTGCTATTTCGGGCGCATGAACGCAGAGCCCAGACATCCGCTGCTGCCTCCCGAGGGGATGAGCGAAGAGGAATGGGACGCGATTCGTGATGCGCAAGCGATGGCGGATATCGCGGCCGGCCGCGGCGTGGAGCACAAGCTGGTAGCGGCATGGATGCGCAAATGGGGTACACCGGAAGAGACGCCGATCCCGCCTGAATGGCCCGCGTAATCTGGCTGCCCGAGGCGCTTGGCGCGGTCGATGCCATTCGAGCGCATATTCAGGAATTCGATCCCCGTGCCGCGCAGCGCGTTGCCGAAAGGCTGATTGCGGCGGGCTACAGCCTGAGTGACTTCCCCAACCGAGGCAGGCCGTCACCGTCGGGCCTGCGTGAGCTGGTGACAGTGCCACCCTATGTTCTGCGCAATCTGGTCGTCGGCGAGACGGTCTATATCACGACGGTGAAGCACGGCGCCCAGCGGCGCGATTGAGCAGTTCCAGCTCGATCCGCCACCAGAGCATCGCCCACACCCCGCCGAACGCCCAGCCGGCGAGCACGTCGCTTGGCCAATGGACGCCGAGATAGAGGCGGCTGAGGCCGATGGCGGTGGTGAGGGTCAGTGCGACGACCAGCACAAAGGCGCGGATGCGGCGATCGGGCAGCACCGGGAAGAGCAGGGTGGCCAGCGTCAGATAGACGATCGCGCTGATCGCGGCATGGCCGCTGGGGAAGCTGTGCGAGTTCACTTCCATAAGCTGGCCGGTCAGCTGCGGCCGGGGGCGGGCGATGAAGCTGCGGATCGTCTCGACTGCGATCGAGCCGAGCAGCGAGGCGCTTACCACGAGCAAGGCGGTGCGCAGCCGCCCGGCGAGGCCGAGGAAAGTCGCGGCGACCAGCACGATGAAGCTCAGCACGGTGGTGCTGCCGAGCGCGGTCACGTCGCGGACGGCGGAGGGGAGCCAGGCGGGGCCGATCGGCTGGAGCGGGTGGCCGGGCACGCGCATCGCCAGCATGATCGCGCGGTCGATCGTCGCGCCGTCGCCCTCGACGAGTTCGTGCCCGATCCAGAGCAGGGTCAGCAGGAACAGCGCAAGTCCCGCGCCGGCGAGGATCGGCCAGGGTAGGCGGCGGGAAGTAGGCGGAGCTTCGGGGGCGGGATGCATGGTCATCGGATCGCCCAACGGGGCGCGATTGGCAAATGTCCCTGCCCAATCCTGGTTCCGTCATCCCCGCGCAGGCGGGGATGACGAAGGGCTGGAACGGTCAGATCTGGATTCGCGCGGTCACGCGGATGTCGCGGCCGGGGAGCGGGGCATAGTCCTTGAGGACGCTGGCCGCACGGCGGGCTTCGACGTCGAAGATGTTGTTCGCCGACAGCATCAGGCTGGTGTTCGATGCCACGCCCCAGGGCTTCCAGGCGATCGAGGCGTTGACGAAGGTGAAGCCGTTGGTCGGCGTCTCGAAGGCCGAGATGCGGTTCTGGTCGAAGACATGCTCGACTTCGCCGCGGATGGTGAAGGCGTCCGAAGTCGCTTCGAGCCCGCCATTGATGCGCAGCGGCGGGATGCGCGGGGCCGGGCCGGTGCCGACGATCTCGGCATGGACATAGTCGGCCAGCGCGGTGGCGTTGATCGTGAAGCTCTTCACCGTGGCGAGGCGCAGCGAGCCTTCGGCTTCGAAGCCGTAATAGCGCGCATCGGCCTGATTATACTGGAAGACGGGCAGGTCGTCCTCGATCGCGCCGGTGGGCGTGTCGTAGATATAGCCCTTGAACCAGTTGTAATAGGCAGCGGTCGAGAAGGCGAAGCCGTCGCCCGCGCCCTTGAACGTGGCTTCGACGCCCCAGCTCTTTTCGGTGCCGAAATTGGGGTTGCCGATCTCATAGGCCTGGGTGCCGGCGTGCGGGCCGTTGGCGAATAGCTCTTCCGGGGTCGGCGCGCGCTCGGCGCGCGAGACGTTGACGCCGAAGCGCATGCCCGGGGCGACCGCATAGCTGGCGCCGAGCGAGGCGGAGAAGCTGTCGAAGCTGCGGTTATACGCCGGATTGCCGATGTCCGCATCGGCCTGGGCGGTCAGGTCGTTATGCTCGAAGCGCGCCGCGGCCTCGGCCTTGAACGCGCCGAGATCGAGCGACTGGAGCGTGAACAGGCCGAACTGCTGGGCCGAGTTCTTCGGCAGGAACTTCTCCTCGCCGATCACATGCATGTCGCGCAGCGAGAACTGGCCGCCGATCAGACCGTCCCAGCCGCCGCGTGCGGTCTGGACCAGCTCGAGCCGGCCCTCATAGCCCTGATTGTAGAAGGTGGTGCCGACTTCGCCGCTCTCTTCGATCTCGCTATGCTTGTAGTCGGCCGCGGCCCAGCGGGTGCGGATCTGCTTGAAGATGCCGCCGCCGGTATCGACTTCACCGCGAATGTCGACGCGGGTCTGCTGGGCGTGGAGGCGGACATTCTCGGCTTCGATCGCCGGATCGAGCGAATAGCGCACCGGCACGCCGTAGAAAGTGTCGAAATGGCTGACCGAGAAGCCGACATTGTTGCTGCCGTCGATGATCGCGGCACCGCCGGCGACGTCCCAGGTCTTGGCGGCAGTGTTGGGCACCTTGCCCTTGAGGTCGGCCAGTTCCTGGATCTCGGGATCGGCGCTGGCGGCCGCCGCGGCGCGCAGCGGGCGGCTGAGGACATAGCCGCCGGTGCGCTGGTCACCGGTCTGCGAGAAGCTGCCATCGGCATGGAGGACGATCTTGCTGCTCACCGGCACATCCGCCGCGCCCGAGACCGAGCGCTCCTTGGCGGCGCTGCCATAGCTGGCGATACCGTCGAAATGGACGATCTCGTCGGGCACATGACGCGGGATGCGGCTGTCGATGACGTTGACCACGCCGCCGATCGCCGAGGGGCCGAAGATCAGCGCGGTCGGGCCGCGCAGCACTTCGATGCGGTCGGCGGTGAGCGGGTTGATGATCGGCGCGTGATCGGCCGAGGTGTTCGACACGTCGATGCTGCCGATGCCGTCAACCAGCAGCGGCGCGCGGGCGCCGATGAAACCGCGCAGCACCGGGCGCGAGGCGTTGGGGCCGAAGGACGTCGCCGAGACGCCGGGCTGGTTGGCCAGCGTGTCGCCGATCGTCGGGCGCAGGTCGCGGGTCAGCTCGTCCTTGGTGAGAACGGCAGTGCCGCCGAGTACGTCGGCCGTGTTGCGGGCGCGGGTGCCGGTGACGACGATCTGCGCGCCGGGCTCGTCATGGTCCTGGGGCTTGGCGGCGGGCGCATCGGTCTCCGCGCTGGTTGCGGCCGGCGTGGTGTTGCTGCCGACGGACGTCTCTTCGGCATGCGCGGGGAGCGCGAACAGGGCGGCGGAGGCGAGCAGCAGCGGACGCAACAACATCAACGAATCTTCCTGAACCATGAAACTTGCTGCGTTGCGGTAGCCGTGATGTTATAAGGTATCAAGATTCCTGCGCTCATACTTGCGCATAGTCGTCCGCCTGTGTCCCTCCTGCTACACCCCCGCGCGTGGCCATGCCGGTTTCGCGGCGGATCGTCGCAGTTGCGGAAACCTTGCGATGCCGCGCGCACGGCTAATCAACGGTGCTCGACGCGCCTAGATGCCGGCGTGCAAACAGGAGGACATCATGGCGTATCTCGATACCGGAGCAGGATTGCTCGAAGGGCTCGCCGGAACCGTTTCGGCCGAAGCTGCGCTCAGCCCGCTCGAGCTGCGCACGCTCCAGCTTTCCCTGGCCGATGGCCGTGCCTCGTTGCGGGCGCCGCGCCGGATCGAGCGGATCGGTGCGCTGTTGTTCGGTTCGCGCCGGGTCTCCGGCCTCGCCAATGCCCGGCTGGAGGCGCTGCGGCGCTTCGCCATTCTCTATCGTCTCGACGGGAAGCGTCTCGACTCGAGCGAGGTCGTGCGCGCCGAAGCCGCTGGGCTGAGCACGGTGATGCTCGATCGCGTGCGGCACGTCATCGATGGCTGGCCCCGCCAGGCCGGCGCGCTGGTCCGCGCTGCTTCGCTGCTCGCGGCGGTCGGGCTTGCGACGGTCGCCGGTGCGGCCGGTTATTTCTGGCTGGCGGACGAACTGGACCCGATGGTCGCGGCGATCATCCTCGGCATGGGCGTGGTGACGCTGGCGCCGCTGTTCGGAAGCGGTGGCCACCGCTAATCTGGTATAGAACCACTATGCCAATTCTGGTCCAGTGAATTGGTATTCAAATTGGCTTGCACGTAAATCGCGTGACTGGTAGGCATCCACATCGGCCAAAAGAGCCGGTGGGGAGGACTGGTTGCGACTCTGGGCGCTTTCGATGGGGATGCTTGTGGCGGCTGCCAGTCCGGCGGCTGCACGCGACACCCTTGTCCATAATCAGCAGGAATATGCAGCGGCAGCCAGGGTGCTGGCGCCGGGTGACCGCATCATCCTAGCCAATGGTGAGTGGCGCGATTTCGCGGTCCGCTTCTCGGGCGCGGGCACGCAGGCCAAGCCGATCACGCTGACCGCCGAGACGCCGGGCAAGGTGATCCTGACCGGGGCGTCGAGCCTGCGTATGGCGGGCAGCTGGCTGGTCGTATCGAACCTCGTCTTCAAGGACGGGCACGGCACTGGCGAGGATCTGATCGCCTTTCGCTTCGATACCAAGCGCTGGGCGGAGAATTCGCGCCTGACCGGGATCGTCGTCGACGGATATGGCGCGCCGACCCAAGCCAAGACCGATCACTGGGTTTCGCTCTACGGCAGCAACAACCGGGTCGATCATTCGCACTTCACCGGCAAGGTGCATGGCGGGGCGATGCTCGTCGTGGTCCGCGCTGCCTATGGCCCGAGCGAGAACCACCACCGGATCGACCATAATTACTTCGGCCCCCGTCCGTCGCTTGGCGAGAATGGCGGCGAGACGATCCGCATCGGCACCAGCCAGCAGTCGCAGAGCGACTCCTTCACGGTGGTCGAGGACAATTTCTTCGAGCGCTGCAACGGCGAGGTCGAGATCGTCTCGATCAAGTCGGGCGCCAACATCCTGCGCCGCAATGTCGTGGTCGAGAGCCAGGGCGCGTTCGTGATGCGTCATGGCCATGGCAACCGGATCGAGGACAATGTCTTCTTCGGCAATGGCGTGAAGCACACCGGTGGCGTGCGGGTGATCAACCGGCGTCAGGTGGTGCGGAACAACTATCTCGAGGGACTGGTCGGCGACGGATCGTACAGCGCGATCTCGCTGATGAACGGCGTGCCCAATTCGCCGATCAATCGCTACGAGCAGGTGCAGGACGCGCTGATCGAGCGGAACAGCGTGATCGATTCCGCGACGGTGACGCTGGGCAACGGCGCCGATGCCGAGCTGTCGCTGCCGCCGGTCTCGACTCGCTTCGCCGGCAATCTTTTCGTCAATGCGAAGCGCGGCGATCCCTTTGTCGCCAAGGCGGACATCGCCGGGATCACATTCGCCGGCAATGTGATGTCCGTGCCCGGACCCGCAGCCCTGCCGATCCCGATGGACCGCCGCCAGGTGACGCTGAAGCGCGCGGCCAACGGCCTCCTTTATCCGAGTGATCCGGCGCTGGCCAAATTCGGTGCCGATCGCACGCTCAAGCCCATCACGCGCGAGGAGACCGGTGTCTCCTGGTACGCCAAGCCTGCGGCCTCGCCGCTTCCGGGAAGCAATTGATGACTCGTTTCGCGTTTCTCCTCGCCGGTTCCGCCCTGATCGCCACGCCTGCTCTCGCACAGACCGCGCCCGGCACTCAGCCCACGCTGTTCCGTGCCGCGGAAATGGCGGCGGCGGCCAAGGAAGCCACGGCCTATCCGCTGTTCAACGCCGAGCTGAAGCGGGTGCGCCGCGAAGTCGATAAGGCGATCAAGGCCGGTGTGATCGTGCCCCAGCCCAAGGATCCGGGCGGCGGCTACACGCATGAGCAGCACAAGCGGAACTACACCGCTATCTATGGCGCGGGGCTGCTGTTCCGGATCACCGGCGAGCAGCGTTATGCCGATTTCGCCAAGGCCGAACTGCTGGAGTACGCCAAGCTCTATCCGACGCTCGGCAATCATCCGGCGGCGAGCGACCAGCGCCCGGGCCGGCTATTCTGGCAGAGCCTCAACGACGCTGTGTGGGCGGTTTATGCCGTGCAGGGCTATGACGCGATCCGGGAGTCGCTGAGCGCCGCCGACCGCGCGACGATCGACGACAAGGTGTTCCGCCCGATGGCGAGCTTCCTGTCGGCAGGGCAGGCGGAAGAGTTCGACCAGATCCACAACCACGCCACCTGGGCCTGCGCCGCGGTTGGCATGATCGGCTATACACTGCGCGACAAGGATTTCGTCGAAGTCGCGCTGAAGGGCCTGCACCGCGACGGCAAGTTCGGCTTCCTCGCGCAGATCGACCAGCTCTTCTCGCCCGACGGCTATTATGTCGAAGGGCCCTATTACCAGCGTTATGCGATGCTGCCCTTCGTGCTGTTCGCGCGCTTCATCGAAGCGAACCAGCCCGAGCAGAAGATCTTCCAGCACCGCGACGGCGTGCTCCTGAAGGCGATCCGCACCTCGATCCAGACGACCTATGACGGCTTCTTCTTCCCGTTCAACGACGCGATGCCGGACAAGAGCCTGAAGACCGACGAGCTCTACCAGTCGGTGGCGATCGGCTATGAAGTCACCAAGGATCCGGCTTTGCTCTCGATCGCGCAGTGGCAGGGCCGCACCGTGCTGACGCCCGACGGGCTGATGGTTGCGCGCGATCTGGCGGCGGGCAAGGCCAAGCCTTTCCCCTTCGCTTCGCAGTTCCTGAGCGACGGGCCGAAGGGCGACATGGGCGGGCTGGCGATCATGCGCTCGGGGCCGGGGGACAAGGATCAGGTGCTCGTCGCCAAGAATGCCGCGATGGGCATGGGCCATGGCCATTTCGACAAGCTGAACTGGATTCTCTACGACAACGGCCACGCCATCGTGACTGATTATGGCGCGGCGCGCTTCCTCAATGTCGAAAGCAAGGACGGCGGACGCTACCTCAAGGAGAATGAGAGCTGGGCGAAGCAGACCGTCGCCCACAGCACGCTGGTGGTGAACGAAACCAGCAATTTCGGCGGCAAGTGGAAGGTCGGCGACAAGCTCGCGCCGAAGCAGCTTTTCTGGGCGAGCACCCCGCAGGCGACGATCAGCACCGCCGAGATGGTCGGCGCGTATCCGGGCGTTCGCTATCGCCGCACGCTGATCCAGCTGCCGGTCGACGGCACCGAGAGCCCGATGATCGTCGACCTGCTCGACGTGACCGGCGACAAGCCCGCTACCTATGATTTGCCGCTGCATTATACCGGGCAAATTACCGCGATCGGTTTCCCGCTCCAGTCGAACATCGCAGAGCGGCCGGTGCTGGGCAAGGCGGCCGGCTATCAGCACATCTGGGTCGATGCGACGGGTACGCCGGGTGCGGACAATGGCGCGATCACCTGGATCAACGATAACCGCTTCTACACCTATCGGATGATCGCGCCGGCGGGCGCCAGCGTGATCCTGGGCGAGAGCGGGGCCAATGATCCGAAGTTCAACCTGCGCCGCGAGCCGCTGCTGATCGAGCGCGTGACGAACGCGACCAACGCCCAGTTCGTCAACCTGCTCGAGCCGCACGGCAATTATGACGCGGGCGAGGAGAAGACCACGGCGAGCAACAGCCGGGTGAAGGGCTTTACCCATGTTCGCACGAACGACGCGGATTTGGTGACGATCAAGCTCGCCGATGGCCGCAGCATCACGCTCGCCATCGCTTTCTCGGCCGATGCGAACGCGGCGCACAGCGCGACGGTCGACGGCAAAAAGCTCGACTGGAAGGGCCATTTCGCGCGCTTCGATGCGGGCAAGGGAAACTGAGCCGATGACCAAGGTCAAAGGGCTTCGCTGGCTGGTGATCGGCCTGATCGGGCTGGTCACCGTCATCAACTATATCGATCGCAACGCGCTTGCGGTGATGTGGCCGGCGGTGTCGAAGGACATCGGCGCGGACAAGGCGGATTATGCGCTGCTCGTGACCATGTTCATGGTCGCCTATGCCTTCGGCCAGTCGTTGTTCGGCAAGCTGCTCGATCGGATCGGCACACGTATCGGCTTCGTCATCGCGATCGCCGTCTGGTCGGTGTCGATCGGTGCGCATGCGCTGGTCCGCTCGCTGGGTGCGCTGCTCTGCCTGCGCGTCACGCTCGGCGTATCGGAGGCGGGCAACTGGCCGGGCGCGGTCAAGGCAAATGCGCTGTGGTTCCCGCCACAGGAGCGCGCCTTTGCGCAGGGCATCTTTAATGCCGGTGCCGCGATCGGCGCGATCATCGCCGCGCCTGCGGTCGCCGCACTCTATGCCGGGTTCGGCTGGCGGATGACCTTCGTGCTGGTCGGCGTGCTCGGCTTTGTCTGGCTGATCCCCTGGCTGTTCGTCTACCGCGCCGATCCCGATCGCCATCCCTGGCTGAGCGACGAAGAGCGCGCCCATATCAATGCGCGTCCTGCCGCTGCCGCTACGGCCGAGGACGAAGCGCCGGCGCCCGGCATGCTCGAGCTGCTGCGCTATCGCCAGAGCTGGGCGATCCTGCTGAGCCGCTTCTTCCTCGATCCGGTCTGGTGGCTGTTCGTCTCCTGGCTGCCGATCTACCTGGCCGAGACCTTTCACTTCGACGTCAAGCAGATCGGCATGTTCGGCTGGGTGCCCTTTGTCGGGGCGATGCTCGGCAGCCTCGGTGGCGGCTGGTTCTCCGGCGTGCTGATCGCCCGGGGCTGGAGCGCGATTTCGGCGCGCAAGTTGGCCATCGCCATCGGCTGCGTGATCATGCTGCCGGCGCTGCTGCTCACCGCCCAGGCCTCGACCCCGCTCACTGCGGTACTGCTGATCGCGGTGATCCTGTTCGGCTTCCAGGTGGCGATCAACAACATCCAGACCATGCCGGGCGACTATTTCGCCGGTGGTGCGGTCGGCTCGCTTGCCGGCATCAGTGGCACCGCCGCGGTGGCCGGCACGCTTATCACCACCTGGCTCGTGCCGGTGATGACCACCCAGGGCTATGCGCCGATCTTCGCGCTGGCCGCGGCGATCGTCCCGCTCGCGCTTCTCTCCATCCTGCTCCTCGGCCGCGGACTTCCGCGCGCCGTGGGCACTACCTCCCCAGAACGGAATCCAGCATGAAATTGAAGGACAAGGTCGCCATCGTAACGGGCGGCGGGCGTGACATCGGCAAGTCGGTCTCGCTGCAGCTCGCGGCTGAGGGCGCCAAGGTCGCGGTCAACTATCGCAGCGACGCCGAGGCAGCCAAGGCGACCGTCGCCGAGATCGAGGCAGCGGGGGGCACCGCGATCCTGGTCCAGGCGGATGTGACGAAGCCGGCCGAAGTCGCCAAGCTGGTCGCGGAGACCACGGCGGCTTTCGGTGAGCGCGTTGACGTGCTGGTCAACGTTGCCGGCGGCATGGTTGCCCGCAAGACGCTGGCCGACATGGACGAGGCGTTCTTCGACCATGTCATGGAGCTCAACCTCAAGTCCGCCTTCCTCGTCACCAAGGCGGTGCTGCCGCATCTCGGCGAGGGTAGCGCGATCGTGAACCTGTCGTCGCTAGCCGGGCGTGACGGCGGCGGGCCGGGCGCGTCGATCTACGCCACCGCCAAGGGCGCGCTGATGACCTTCACCCGCGGCCTCGCCAAGGAGCTGGGGCCGCAGGGCATCCGGGTCAACGCGCTGTGCCCGGGCCTGATCGGCACCAGCTTCCACGACACCTTCTCGAAGCCCGAGGGCCGCAAGGCAGTGGCCGGCAACACGCCGCTGCGCCGCGAGGGGCATCCGGACGAAGTGGCCTCGGCAGTGGTCTTCCTCGCCTCGAACGAGTCGTCGTTCCTGACGGGCGTCAACATGGACATCAACGGCGGTCTCGCCTTCTCCTGATCGAGGGACAGAAGGCCGCAACTGGGAGGGTAAAACATGCTGAAAGTAGCGATTACGCTTGCCGCATTGGCGGCATTGCCGGGGGCGGCCTTCGCCCAGATTTCGGACGGCGCCCAGCCGCCGATCGAGAAGCGGGAGAAGCGGACCGATGCGCCGCCGATCTCGGCCTACAAGATCATCCTGGTCGGCGATTCCACCATGGCGCCGGGCAGCGGCTGGGCTTCGGCCTTCTGCGCCTATCATGTGAAGTCGAACATCGCCTGCCTCAACATGGGGCGCGGCGGGCGCTCGACCCGCAGCTACCAGGCTGAGGGCTCGTGGAAGATCGCCCTCGGCGAGGCTGCGGTGGCGGGCTATGCCAAGAAGTACGTCCTGATCCAGTTCGGCCATAACGACCAGTCGACCAAGGCCGAGCGCTGGACCGACCTCAACACCGATTTCCAGTCCAACCTGCGCCAGATGGTGACCGACGTGCGCGCCGCCGGTGCGGTGCCGGTGCTGGTCACGCCGCTGTCGCGCCGCGAGTTCCGCGATGGCAAGCTCAACAACACGCTAGTCGCCTGGGCCGATGCGGTGCGCAAGATCGGCGTCGAGATGAAGGCGCCGGTGATCGAGCTGAACCGCGACAGCGCCAAGGCCGTGGAGCAACTCGGCGCAGTCGAATCGATGAAGCTGGCGATGGCCGAACCGCTCCCCGAGGAAGTGGCGGCAGGCAAGGCCGGGACCACGCTGCGCCCGCGCCCGGCCCCGGAATCGCCGCCGGCATCGACGCTGCCCAAGACCGGCCCGCGCGGCCGGATCGTACAAAAGTTCGATTACACCCATGTCGGTGAAGCCGGCGCCAAGGCCTTCGCCAAGATCGTCGCGTACGATCTGGCGATCGCGGTTCCCGAATTGAGCAGCCAGCTGCTCCCTTAAGCTCCGTCCCTGGAGGCACGGCTCATATCCCATGGCCGCGCCTCCTTTTTTATTCGGCTGCATCGCCCTAACGGGACCGCATGCACCTTACTCCCGACATCATCGCCTTCCTCGTCACCATGGCGCTGCTCGCCGGCACCGTCGATGCGATGGCGGGTGGCGGCGGGCTGATTACCTTGCCGGCGCTGATGGCCGTCGGCATCCCGCCGGTTTCGGCGATCGCGACCAACAAGCTGGCGAGTGCGTGCGGCACCGGCTCCGCGCTGTTCACCTATGCCCGGGCCGGCCATGTCGACTTCAAGCGCTTCGCACTGCCTGCGGCGGGTGCCTTTGGTGGCGCGGCGGCGGGGGCGGTGACGCTGCAGCTGATCGACTCGCACTTCCTTGCCGCGTTCGTGCCGGTGCTGCTGATCCTGATGGGGCTCTATTTCCTGCTCGCGCCGAAGATGAGCGAGGCGGATCGGCATGCCCGGATAGGGCCGAAGGGACTGACGCTGATCGTTGCCGGCATCGGTTTTTACGACGGCTTCTTCGGGCCGGGCACCGGATCGTTCCTGACTACCGCGCTGGTTGCGCTGGCCGGGCTCGGGTTGGTGCGGGCGATCGGCAACACCAAATTCCTCAACCTCTCGACCAACCTGGCCGGGCTGCTGGCAATGATCGCCGGAGGCAAGCTGCTCTGGGGGCTCGGCATCGCGATGGCGCTGGCGAACATGGCGGGCAACCAGATCGGCGCGCGGCTGGCGATCCGCTTCGGCGGGCGCGGAGTGCGGCCGTTGCTCGTGCTGCTCTCGGCGGCGCTGACCGTGAAGCTGCTGGCCGACCCGACCAACCCGATATGGGGCTGGTTCTGATTTCCAACAGCCGTTGCGGCGCGACTCGCGGAAGTACACAAAAGTACAGGCCAAGAGCGGGTTTTCGCCGGGCCGAAATTGACATAGTTCCCGGTACCGTGCCGCATCTCGCAACATTGTTTCGGGCGCGTGATCCTATTTTTCCTACGGGTTGAAAGAGCGGCCGGGTGTGGCCCGGTCGGAGGAGCCAAGCAGGCGGAATCCTACATTGCAAGCCGCACGAGATCCCGGCTTTCGCCGGGATGACGGTTCGTGGCACAGGCTCAGCGCTTCACATCGGCGCCTTCGCCGGAGAAGCTTTCCACGTCGACGCGGGAAAACAGTGCCATGTCGCCCGGAACGCTGTGCTTGAGGCAGGCCAGCGCCAGGCCCAGTTCGGCCATGCGGGGCACGGGCATGCCTTCGAGCTGGCCGTGCAGCACGCCCGCGGCAAAGGCGTCGCCGCCGCCGATCCGGTCTATAATGCCGGGCATCGCGACTTCCGGGGTCTGGAAGCCGGCCTCAGGCGTGTCGATGCGCGCGGCGAGGCGGTGGCAGTCGCTGGTTTCGACATGGCGGGCGGTGGAGGCGATCCATTTGAGGTTGGGGAAAGCCTCGAACCCGGCGAGCGCGGCCTCGCGCCGGCGGGTTTCGCCGTCGCCCGAGAAGGGGTGATCGAGCAGCAGCGCCATGTCGCGGTGATTGGCGAAGAACAGGTCGGCCTGGCGGACCAGCCTGGTGAGGATGGTCCGCGGATCGCTGTCCCAGCTCTCCCACAGATTCGCGCGGTAATTGCCGTCGAACGACACGCACAGCCCGGCGGCGCGGGCGGCGGTCATCGCGGCGCCGGTGGCAGCGGCGAGATCGGGGCCGAGTGCCGGGGTGATGCCCGAGACGTGCAGCCACTCAGCGCCTTCGAATGCAGCGGCCCAGTCGAAGCCGGACCAGTCATGCGTCGCAAAGGCACTGCCGGCGCGGTCGTACAGGATCTCCGAGGCGCGCAGCGATCCGCCGGGTGACAGGAAATAGAGGCCCTGACGGCCGGATGCGCGGAAGCTTCGGGTGAGGTCGACACCGGCGGCGGCGAGTGCGCGCCAGGCGCCGTCGCCCAGGCCGCCCTGCGGGATCGCCGAGAGCATCGCGCTGTGATGGCCGAGCGCAGCGAGCGCGGCGGCAACGTTCGCTTCGGCACCGCCGATGTGCAGATCGAGGCTTTGTGCCTGGGGCAGCTGGACGCGCCCCTGGGTTGCCAGCCTTGTGAGTACTTCGCCAAAGCCGATCAGCCGCACTGGTTCGCGGCTGGCTAGTCCGGTTGCCATCCAATCCTCCCCTCTGGTTTTGCTGCGCCGCATCAGAGCGGTTTTCGATCCGACTGCGTCGGCTCGACCGCTCTGAGTTTTTGGTTTGCCGCATTTTCCGAGTCGTAAGGCGATTCCGCCTGACTAGAAAATGCTCTAACCGGATTGGATAATTGGTATCAAGATATCATTGACAGCCTTCGGACCTGTGGTACCTAGAATTGGTATAAAAAAGAAGATTGGGGAGGATTCGAATGGCTTTGGGCACCATCCGTGCGCGCATGCGCGCTCGCGCGGCCCTGCTGACCGGCGTGTCGATCGCCGCGGCGCTGGCAGCGACGCCGGCCTGGGCACAGGATAGCGCGCCGGCTTCGAGCGACACGAGTGCGCCGGAAGTGGCGCAGGAAGACGAGATCGTCGTTACCGCGATCCGCGAGACGATCCAGAGCTCGATCCAGTCCAAGCGCGATTCCGATGCGATCGTCGACTCGGTCTCCTCCAAGGAAATCGGCGAGCTGCCGGGCCAGTCGGTTGGCGAAGTGATTGCGACGATCACCGGCGCCTCGATCGACCGCGCCAATTACGGCCCCACCGAAGTCTCGATCCGCGGCCTTGGCTCGGGCCTGAGCATGACCACGCTCAACAAGCGCGAGGCGACCAACGGGTCGGGCGACCGCGCGGTGAATTTCGGCCAGTTCCCTTCGGAGCTGTTCAACGCGATCAAGATCTACAAGACCCAGCAGGCCGATTTGATCGAAGGCGGCGTGGCAGGCCTGATCGAGTTGGAGACGCGCAAGCCGCTCGATCACAAGCGCCGGCAGATCCAGGCCGAGATCAAGGGCAACCTCAATCCCTATCAGGACCGGATCAGCGGCAAGAGCCCGTTGGGCTACCGCGCGACGATCAGCTATATCGACCAGTTCAACGCGGGCGATCTGGGGCGGATCGGCATTTCGGTTGGCTATCAGCGCAACGATGTGAACGCGCCGGTCGAGCGCTTCTATACCAGTTCGACCTGGTTCACCTGCAACGCCGCTGTGGTATCGACCACCAACTGCACCGAAGTGACGCGCCAGCAGGGCAATTCGGGCACGCCGTTCTTCCACGCGTCCAATTCCTATCTCTATCGCCAGATGACGACTTCGGACCTGCGCAACGCCGTGTTCGGGGCGCTGCAGTGGCAGCCGAGCCCGACGCTCGACGTCAATTTCGACCTGCAATATTCGCGGCGCCAATATAGCGAGAAGCGCAACGATTTCGGCACGGCGGAAGGGCGCTACAATCTGCGCAACGTGGTGATCGGCGACAATCACCAGATGCTCTCGGCCGATGGTTCGGCGACGCTGCAGACGCTGTCGGGCCTGTTCCTGCGCGACGAGAAATATTTCGGCGTGGGCGGCAATGTCGAATGGAAGCCGACCGACCGGCTGACGCTGACCGCCGATTTCGGCTATTCGCACACCAACCGTGTCGACATCACGCGCACGGTGCGGCTGCGCACCGACCCGCTCGACATCTATGGCGTGCGTACGCCGATCAACAACCAGCGCATCCCCTATCATGTCGACTTCACGCAGAGCTTCCTGCCGGTCTTCACCTATGATCCGGAGTTCTCGCGCTTCGATCCGACCGACCATGACTGGTTCAGCGACGACGCGCAGCTGACCCGTTCGCAGGATGGCCGCGACGACAAGATCTTCTCGGGCCGGCTCGACGCCAGCTACAAGCTCGACGGCTTTATCGAGCGGATCGATATTGGCGGGCGCTGGGCCAAGCGGCAGTTCTTCGGCTACAGCAACGACGTCATCATCCAGCAGAACGACCTGGCGGTGGACCGGGCGGTCAATCTAGCCTGTCGCACGCCGTTCCCGGAACGCAATTTCTTCGCGGATTCGCCGAACAAGACCACGATCAGCTACGCGACGTTCGACGTGCTCTGCCAGTTCCGCAACTATCTGGGCACCGAGGATCCGGGCTCGAGCGGCGACCTGCGCTCGGTCGACAATCCCGACGTTACCGAAGAGACGCTGGCCGGCTATGCGATGGCGACCTATTCGGGCAGCATCGCCGGCATCCATGTGCGCGGCAATTTCGGCGTGCGCGGCGTGCATACCCAAGTGACGGCGCAGGGGCTTCGCGCCGCGCTGAACGTGGTCCCGGTTGCCGGGGGCGGCTTCATATTGCGGCCTGACACGACCAGCTTCACCGAGACGCGGATCAGCTCGGGCACGATGCGCTGGCTGCCGAGCGTCAACGCGATCTTCGACCTGGCGCCCAAGATGCGCATCCGCACCGGCATCTACCGCGCGATGTCGCGCCCCGCGCCGAGCGCGCTGGGCGCAGGCCGCCGTATCACGGTGGCGGAGGCCGATCCGGGCGAGGGCTTCCAGACGATCGAGGAGGCGATCGGCACGATCGTCGCCACCGGCAGCCCGCGGCTGAAGCCGGTGATGTCGTGGAATGCCGACCTGGCGTTTGAGTACTACGCCAACAAGGACACGCTGTTCGCGGCGACCGGCTATTACAAGCGCTTCACCGGCGGCAAGATGCCGATCTCGATCAACGAGACCTTCTCGATCGGCGGGCAGGACTATCAGGTGCCGGTCAGCCAGACGACCAACAGCAAGGACCAGACCGACCTGTACGGCGTGGAGTTCACCGCGTCGAACCGGTTCAGCTGGCTGCCCAAGCCGTTCGACGGGCTGGGCGTGAAGCTGAGCTACAATTACGCCTGGTCGAACTACAAGACGCAGGACATCCGCTACGGCGACATCATCGACAGCGCGACCGGCGACGTGATCCCCGGGCTGATCCCGGCGGCGGGGCTGAGCGGCTATTCGAAGCACGTCTTCTCGGCCCAGGCATTTTACGAGATCGGGCCGGTGTCGCTGCAGGGCATCTATCGCTATCGCTCGCGCTATTATCAGGCGTTCACCAGCGACAATACCCAGTTGCGCTATGTGGAAGGCAATAACACCTTCGACGTGAACCTGGCGTACAAGGTCAACAAGCAGGCAGACATCCGCTTCCAGGCGCTAAACATCTTCAACGAGCCGCGCATCGAGTATATGCCGGTGGTCGGCAGCACCCGGAATGTCGAATATTACGGGCCGCAATATTTCCTGAGCTTCCGCGTTCGTCTCCGTTAAGGCGGACCGGGAGCGGGCTGCGGACCAATTGCCTATTCCAAAATTCCGCAGCCTGGGGCATTGCAGACCCTCAGACCAAGCTTACCCGAGGACCCAATGGCCGAACGCCGTCTCTTCCAGGATATTGCCGAGCGTATTGCGGCGATGATCGCGGAGGGCACTTTCCCTCCCGGATCGCGCCTGCCCGGCGAGCGTGAGATGGCGGAACGGCTGGGGGTGAGCCGGGTGACGATCCGCGAGGCGGAGATCGCGCTGCAGGCGCAGGGGCTGGTGCGGATCAAGACCGGATCGGGCGTCTATGTCTGCGATCGCAACGAGCCGAGCGTTGGGCAGTTGCCGGTGGTGAGTGCATTCGAACTGACTGAGGCGCGCTCGCTGTTCGAGTCCGAAGCGGCGGCATTGGCGGCGCCGACGATCAGCGACGAGCAGCTCCAGGTGCTGGAATCGCTGGTCGCGGCGATGGACGAGGCCGAGGAGGGCAGCGTGGCCGCGACCGAGGCGGACCGGGCCTTCCACCTCGCCATTGCCAACGCATCGGGCAATCAGGCGATCATGTTCGTGATCACCACCCTGTGGCGGATGCGCACCGAGATTCCGGAGATCTGCGCGCTCCATGCTTCGGTGTGCAGCAAGGACGAGGACAGCCGGCATGACGAGCATGCCGCGGTGCTCGAAGCGCTGAAGAACCGCGACTCGGTGGCGGCGCGCACGGCGATGCGCAAGCATTTCAGCCGGCTGCTCGAGGCGATGCTCAAGGCGAATGAAGAGCGCGAGATCCTGGAACTGCGCCGCAAGGCCGAGGCCAGCCGCAACCGCTTCCTGATCAGCGCCCAGCTGGGCTGAGCGGCAAGCTTCCTGCTTCACGACGATTTTCGCGCGCGCCCGGTTCCCGCCGTGGCGCGCGCTTTTGCATGTGCTGGTCCGATTATTGGTATGCGAACCAATATGTCAAATCTGGACTAACCATTCTATTGACTCTGGATTGAAGCTTTGGCCTTATCCCTGAAGACAAAAGCGGTACCCGCCTGACGGGCAAGCCGGTTGCCAGGGAGAGATGCCGGATGCGGATGCGAAGATAAGCGCACGCAACGAGGGGCCGTAGAACCGCGGCCGTCGCCGCGCGCCTGCCCCACCAGAAATCGCGAACGCCAGCTTTTCAGGGCTGGGCTTGGCCATGCGGCAGGTGCCGCGATGGGGGGATGACTCATGACTAAAACGATCCGCGCGCGCAGCCTGCGCACCCGCCTGCTGCTTTCCGCCTGCTGCATCGCGCTGCCGACGGTGGCGCATGCCCAGAATACCACGATCGCCGCCGGCACGACCAAGACCGGCAACACCAACCTTGATGCCGACGACACGCTGACCGTGGCGGCAGGCGGCACCATCCAGGTGGCGGGCAACCGCGCAGTGACGATCAACGGCGCGAGCACCGGCACCGGCATCGTCATTACCAATAACGGCACGATCGAAGGCACGCCGACCACCACGACCAATGGCCGGGCAATCAGCGGCACCGGCGGCGCGGCGAGCGGCAACACGCCCGCGCCGGTCTGGGAGCGGACGATCACGATCAACAATAGCGGCCTGATCCGCGGCGCCAACGACGCGATCCAGATCACCGCCACCGCCGCCGACACCGGGCTGGTGACGATCAACAATTCGGGCACGATCATCAGCACCGGGGCGAGCAGCACGGCGGGGATCGGCCAGGCATCGCAGGGCGTGGAAGTGACGATCCCGGGCGCGGTGCTCAACCTGACCAATTCGGCAGGCGGGTCGATTACCGGCAACCAGGGCGTGCTGACTTCGGCCACCGCGACGATCACCAATGCCGGCACGATCACCGGCACCGGCACGGTGGTGCAGACCGGGACCGACACCAACACCGGCCAGCCGATCTATAGCGCGACGCAGGGCGAGGGCATCCGCAGCAACGGCACGCTGGTGCTTACCAACGAGGCGGGCGGCGTGATCTCCGGCGTCTATGGCGTGATCGGTGCCGGCAATTCCACGATCGTCAATCGCGGTACGATGAGCGGCGGCGAGGGCGGGCTGACCACCTCGACCCTCACGCGCGAGGCGATCCGGATCAACCTGAGCGCGACCAGCACGCTCAACAGCATCACGCTGGCGGCGGGCAGTGTCACCTCGGCGGGCACCGGCAACAATGCCAGCGGCAATGCGGTGGCGATCGGCGGTTCCCCGGTCGCCGGCACGGTCAACACGCTGACCATCGAGACCGGCGCGGTGATCAACGGCAATATCTCGATCACCACCAATGCCAACTCCACCGACATCCTCAACCTGACCGGCACCGGATCGCAGGTGCTGGTGAGCACCAGTGGTGTCGACACGCTGAACGTGCAGGGCGGCACCTGGGGGATCACCAATGCCCAGACGCTGCGGAACGGCGCGACGATCTCGGCCGGGGCGACGCTGCGCTATGACGATAGCGGCAGTTCGGGTGGATCGATCGCCGGGGAAATCGTCAACAACGGCACGCTGATCCAGAACCGCACCAGCACGGTGACGCATAGCGGCGCGATCAGCGGCACCGGCGGGGTGCAGATCGTCAACACCGGGCAGCTCGTGCTGTTCGGGCAGAACAGCTATTCGGGCGACACCGTGGTCAGCAACGGGCGGCTGCGCTCGGGCATGACCGACAACAGCTTCTCGGCCAATTCGAACCTGATCGTCACCGATCTCGGCATCGTCGACATGACCGATACCACCACGACCGTGGTGGACGGCGCATCGGTGAGCGCGCCGGTCGCGCGCAACCAGAGTGTCGCCAATATCTCGGGCAATGGCTCGATCCGCACCAGCAGCGGCACCTCGGGCGGCGCGATCCTGACCACCGGTTCGGGGGGCGGCAACACCGAATTCTCGGGCGTGATCAGCGGCCTGGGCGGGCTGACCAAGGTCGGCAGCGGTACGCTGACCCTGTCGGGCGCAAACACCGCCAGCGGGCAGCTGAGCATCGAGGGCGGCACCGTGGCGCTCACGCGCTGGAGCGGGGCGACCAGCGTGACGGGCGGTGCGACGCTGACTGGTGCCGCACGCATTTATGGCGTGCTCAGCGTCGGCAACGGCACGCTGGCACCGGGCAGCAACGGCGTGGGCAAGCTCAACGTGGACGGGCTGGTCCTCTCCGCGGGCTCGCTGCTCAACTATGACCTTGCCGCGCCGGGGACCGGCGACCGCATCCAGGTGAACGGCGACCTGACCCTCGACGGCACGCTTAACATCAACGATGTCGGCGGGTTCGGCGAGGGCGTCTATCGGCTGATCGACTATAGCGGCGCACTGACTGACAATGGGCTGGTGATCGGCGGCGTGCCGCTGGGCGCCAATGGCAGCCTGATGACGATCCAGACCTCGATCGCGACGCAGATCAACCTGGTCTATGGCACGCCGGATTCGCCGACGATGCAGTTCTGGGACGGTGCCGATATCTCGGGCGACGGGGTGGTGCAGGGCGGCAGCGGCAGCTGGACCAACAGCTTCCCCAATTGGACCGATGCGGCGGCGACCACCAACAGCGGTTGGACCGGCACGTTCGGCGTGTTCCAGGGCGCGGCGGGCACGGTCACCGTGGACGATGCGATCCTGTTCACCGGCATGCAGTTCACGACCGACGGCTATGAGATCGCGGCCGGCACCGGCACGCTGACCACCGACAATCCGGTGAGCAGGATCCGGGTCGATCAGGGCGTCACCGCGACGATCAGCGCGGGCATTGGCGGCAGCGGCGGGCTGGCGAAGGATGACTTGGGCACGCTGATCCTCGCGGGTGCGAACAGCTATGGCGGCGCGACCAATGTGCTGCACGGCACGCTGGTGGCACTGAACGGCGGAGCCCTGCCGGCGACGAGCAATGTCACGGTGGCGTCGGGCGCGACGCTGGATGTGCGTGCCGATCAGACGGTTGGGGGCCTCAATGGCGCCGGCGCGGTGCTGCTCGGCGCGAACCTGACCACCGGCGGGCTCGGCGCGAATGACAGCTTCAGCGGCGTGGCCAGCGGCGCTGGCGGGCTGACCAAGACGGGCAGCGGCACGCTGACGCTGGGCGGCGCGAACCTCTATCTCGGCGCGACCCAGGTGCAGGCGGGCACGTTGCAGCTCGATGGCAGTGTGGCCGGCGCGGTGAATATCGCTAGTGGCGCGACGCTGAGCGGATCGGGCAGCGCGGGCGGCGTGGTGACGATCGCGGATGGCGGCCACCTCGCCGCCGGCGGTGCGGGCGCGGGGACGCTGACTACCGGCGGACTGGTGCTGTCGGCGGGCTCGGTGCTCGACATGGGACTGGGAGCGCCGAATGTGGCGGGGGTGAGTGACCGAATTCAGGTCAATGGCGACCTGACTCTCGATGGCACGCTCAACGTCACCGATCTCGGCGGCTTCGGTGTCGGCGTCTATCGGCTGATCGATTACACCGGCGCGCTGACCGACAATGGCCTGGTGATCGGCGCGCTGCCGGCGGGCGCGAATGCGCCGCACATCAACCTGCAGACCGCGATCGGCAATCAGGTGAACCTGGTCTATGACAATGTCGTTCCCGAGATTCAGTTCTGGGACGGCACCGGCACCGCGCCGAACGGCGCGATCGGTGGCGGTTCGGGCAGCTGGACCAGCGGCACTACCAATTGGACCGATGCCAATGGCACCGCGAATGACGGCTGGGGCGGGCGCTTCGCGGTGTTCCAGGGCGCGGCGGGCACCGTGACGGTGGACGGCGCGATCAGCGTTACCGGCATGCAGTTCATGACCGACGGCTATATGATCGCGGCGGGCACCGGCACGCTGAGCCTGGCCGAAGCGCAGACCAATATCCGCGTCGATCCGGGCATGACCGCGACGATCAGCACCGCGATCGGCGGCAGCGGCGGGATCAACAAGCTGGATAGCGGCACGCTGATCCTGTCGGGCGTCAACAGCTATGCCGGGGCGACTACGGTTGCCGGCGGCATCCTGCGCGCCGGCGTGGGTGGCGCACTCCCGACGGGGACCAGCGTGACGATCGCAAGCGGTGCGACGCTGGACCTTGCTGCATCGCAGACGATCGCCAGCCTGGCGGGCGCGGGCAGCGTGACTCTTTCGGGCGGCAGCCTGACCACCGGCGGCGGCAATGGCGATACCCGCTATGCCGGCACGATCAGCGGCAGCGGCGGGCTGACCAAGGCAGGCAGCGGCATTTTCACGCTGGCGGGGGCGAACAGCTATACCGGGGCGACCAATGTCGCGGCGGGCACGCTGCGGCTCGATGGCGGGGCGATCACCGGTGGCGGTGCGCTGAGCGTGGCGAGTGGTGCGACGCTCGACGTGAATGGCGGCACGGTGATCGCGGGCACGCTGAGCGGCGCCGGGCGCGTGCTGCTCGGCAGCGGTTCGCTGAGTGCCGGGGGCAGCGCGACCAGCAGCTTCACCGGGGTTATCAGCGGCACCGGCAGCCTGGTGAAGACCGGGACTGGCACGCTGACCCTGGGCGCTGCCAACACCTATTCGGGCGGTACGACGGTCACCGGAGGCACGCTGACAGCGGGCGCCACCAACGCGTTCGGCAGCGGGATGCTGACCGTGACGGCGCCGGGCGCAGTCAATCTGGCCAACTTCGCGACGACGGTGGGCGGGCTGGCCGGCGACGGCAATATCGCGCTGGGCAGCGCGATATTGACCGTGAACAACGCGAACAGCTCGAGCTATTCGGGCGTGCTTTCGGGCACCGGGCGGCTGATCAAATCGGGCGCCGGCACGCTGACGCTGAACGGCGCCAACACCTATACCGGCTCGACCACGATCAATGACGGCCTGCTGGTGGTGAATGGCTCGCTGGCCGGCACGCTGACCATCGGCGCGAACGGTCGGCTGGGCGGTTCGGGCAAGACCGGCTCGCTGAGCGTCACCGGCACGGTGGCGCCGGGCAACTCGATCGGTACGCTCAATGTCGGCGGCAGCCTGACCTTCGCGGCGGGATCGACCTATCAGGTCGAAGTCTCGCCCACCGGCATCTCCGACCAGATCATCGCCACCGGCACGGTGACGATCAATGGCGGCACCGTCTCGGTGCTGACTGGCGGGGCGACCAACTTCCTGCCGCTCACCACCTATACGATCCTGTCCGGTTCGAGCGTGTCGGGCACGTTCGGCAATGTCGTTACCGACCTTGCCTTCCTGACGCCGTCGCTGGTGTACAATGCTGCGAACGTGCAGCTGCGGCTGCTGCGCAACGATGTGAGCCTGGGCGCGGTGGCGCAGACGCCGAACCAGATCGCGGTTGCCGCCGCGGTGAGCGCGCGAAGCTCGGGCGGGGTGTTCGATGCGGTGATCGGGCTCAATGCGGCCGATGCGCGGGGCGCCTTCGATCAGCTTTCGGGTGAAGTCTTCGCTGCCGGCATGACGGTGGCGGGGCGTGACGCGCATGATGCGGCGCGCGAGCTGATCGGCCGGATCGATGGGCCGCGCGGGCAGAAGAAGACCGCGTGGATCGCGGGCGACCTCGGCCAGCTCAAGGCCGGCGCGCATGACGGGCTGGCGGGCGTGGAATCCGATCGCCAGGTGATCTCGGGCGGCATCGAAGTGACCGGCGATACGCTGCGCTACGGCTTCTCCTATCGCTATGCGAAGAACGAACTCAGCCTCGATGCGCGGGCGAGCGATGGCAAGCTGGTGAGCAATTCGGCCTTTGCCTATTTCGGCTATAGCTGGGGCGGGCTGCGGATCGCGGGCGGTGCCGGCTATTCGGCGCATACCCTGTCCACCGATCGCCGGATCGCCTTTGGCGGGCTGACCAACCGGCTCACTTCGGACGGCGACGGCCATAGCTATACCAGCTTTGGCGAGCTCGCCTGGATGACGCCGATGGGCAAGGGCGCACGGGTCGGTCCCTATGTCGGCGCGAGCGTGACCTCGGCGACCTTCGACCGGGTGCAGGAATGGGGCGGGGCCGCGGCGCTGGTCGCCGGCAAGGCGCGGACCACCACGACGCTCGCCAATTACGGCGTGCGCGGCACCGCGACGATCAACGGCGTTACGCTGAGCGGCGATCTCGGCGGGCGCTCCTATCTGGGCGATGCCGAGGCGCGGCGGCTGTTCAAGTTCGTCGATACCGGAGGCAGCTTCGAGGCGAATGGCGCGCAGTTCGGCAAGACGACGGTGATGGGGCGGATCGATGCCTCCACCAATGTCGGCCGGTTCGTGCTTGGCATGGGCCTGCGCGGGGAGACCGGTGGCAATGGCTCGAGCGTGAGTGCGCGGGCTAGCGCCGGCTTCCGTTTCTGATCACGATGACGACGCTTAGGAGAGAAGACTCATGAAGACATTGAAGATTGCCGTGACCATCGGCGCGTTGCTGATCTCGGGCCAGGCGCTGGCGCAGAAGGCCGGCCAGACCCGCGCCGAGGCGCAGGCGGCATCGGCCAAGAAGTTCAAGAATCTCGACACCAATGGCGACGGCAAGGCGAGCCCGGCCGAGTTGCTGGCGTTCATGACCAAGGCGGCCGAGAAGCGTGGCGAGACGATGGACCAGGCCAAGGTCGATCGTCGCTTCAAGAGGCTCGATACCAATGGCGACGGCGTCGTCACCGCCGACGAGCTGGCGGCCGAGGACCTTGCCAAGTTCGACAAGGCCGATGCCAACAAGAATGGCGTGATCGACGCGGACGAAGCTGCGCAGTGATGCCCCGGCGCCTTGCCCGCTGGTTATAGGCGGGCAAGGCGCGGTTCCTTGACCCCGTGCCCGCGCCCACCCCATGCTGCCGCGAAATGCGGGATGCCGGGGAGAAGAAGATGGCCGCGACGGGACGATATTGGCCGCTGCTGGCCGCCGGCGCGCTGCTGCTGCCTGGTGCGGTCAATCCTGCGCCGGTTGCTGTTTCCCATGCCGCCGCCCGTCATGTGCAGCTGGCGCCTGCCTTTGCCGAGGTCGAGTCCTGGGTGGGCAAGGCCTTTCCCGGCGCGGTGCTCGCGGTGGGGCAGCATGGCAAGCTGCTGGCGGTGAAGGCGTTCGGCCATATCGACAGCGAAGCCGGTGCCCCGGCGATGCCGCGCGATGCGATCTTCGACCTGGCCTCGCTTACCAAGGTGGTGGCGACGACCAGTGCCGCCGCACTGCTCTATGATCGCGGCCAGCTCGATCTCGATGCACCGGTGCAGCGCTACTTGCCCGAGTTTGCGGGGACGCCGGGGCATGAGGCGATCACTGTGCGGCATCTGCTCAGCCACAGTTCGGGGTTCAAGGCGCCGGGCGGGCCGCTCTGGACGCATGCGAGCGACCGAGCGGGCATCCTGCGCCAGATCCATACGATGCCGGTCGGCAGCGCGCCGGGCACCACCTATGTTTATCAGGATTTCAACCTGATCCTGGTCGGCGAGATCGTCGAGCGCATCTCCGGCCAGCCGCTGGATGGATTCCTGAACAAGGAGCTGTTCGGCCCGCTCGGCATGAAGGATACCGGGTTCAATCCGTCGCCGAAGCTGCTGCCCCGGATCGTGCCGACCGAGCAGGACGACATCTACCGCCACCGCATGATGCACGGGCAGGTGCATGACGAGAATGCCTATATGATGGGCGGCGTGGCCGGCCATGCCGGGCTGTTCTCGACCGCGGCCGACCTCGCGAAGATCGCGCAGCTCTATCTAAACGGAGGCCGCTGGCACGGGCGGCAATTGCTCAAGCCGGAAACGGTGAAGCTGTTCATGCAGGCGCAGAACCTGCCCGGCGGCAGCAGCCGGGCGCTGGGGTGGGACATGCCATCCGAAAAGGGGTTCACCGGGCCGCTGGGTTCGCCGCATGCGATCATCCATACCGGCTTTACCGGCACTTCGATCTATATCGATCCGGACCGCGATGCGTTCATCATCCTGCTTACCAACCGGGTGAACCCGACGCGCAACAATGCCGAGATCTTCAAGGCCCGGCCGGCGATCCACACGGCGGTGCTGACGGCGCTGGACGCGACCAAGTGAGGCGGCTTTTCCTCCTGCTGGCATTGCTGGTCGCGATGCCTGCGGCGGCGCAGGTTCGCACCGGGATCGACGTGCTGCAGGACACGAAGTTCGCGCAGTTGCGGGAAGTCGCAGCGCGGCATGGCGGCAAGCTGAAGCTGGCGATCTTGGCCAATCCGATCAGCGTCAACCGCGAGGGGCGGCGGACGATCGACGTGCTGCGCACCGAGGGGCAGGCGGCCGTGCCGGGGATGGTAGTGGCCAGGCTGTTCAGCGGCGAGCATGGCATCAATGCGCTGACCGACGACATGGATATCGACGACAAGGTCGATGCAGCAAGCGGGCTGGCGATCACCAGCCTTTATGGCCGCACCGATGCCGAGAAGCGGCCGAGCGCGGCGCAGCTGGCCGGGCTCGATGCGGTGGTGATCGACCTGCAGGATGCCGGCGTGCGCTACTGGACCTTCCAGACACTGGCGAAATATTTCCTCCAGGCGTGCGCTGCGAACGACGTCGAAGTGATCGTGCTCGACCGGCCGAACCCGCTGGGCGGGCTGGCGGTGCAGGGACCGGTCTCGACACCGGGGCTGGAGGATTACACCAATGCCCATAGCGAGCCGATGCGGCCGGGCATGACGCTTGGCGAGCTGGCGACGATGTTCAACGCCGAGGACAGGATCGGCGCGAAGCTGACCGTGGTGCGGATGACCGGCTGGAAGCGCGCCGACTGGTACGACCAGACCGGGCTGTTGTGGATCAACCCTTCGCCTAATTTGCGCAGCATCACGCAGGCCACGGCCTATGCGGGGACGGCGCTGCTTGAGGGCACCAATGTCAACATCAAGGGGCCGGGCGAGGCGCCGTTCCTCCGCTTCGGCGCGCCGTGGATCAAGGGCACCGAGCTGGCCGCCTATCTGAATACGCGGGGGATACCCGGCGTGCGCTTCCTGCCCGTGACCTATGTGCCGGCGAACGACAAGCTCTATCCCTTTGCCGGGCAGCGCGTGCAGGGCGTCGAAGTGCTGCTGCTCGATCGAGACCGGATCGACGCGCCGGCGCTGGGCGTGGAGGCAGTGGCGGCGCTGTGGAAGCTCTATGGCGCCACCTTCCAGATCGAGAAGGTCGACCGGCTGCTGCGCAACCGCACGGTGCTCGACCAGATCAAGGCGGGTGTCGACCCGAAGAAGATCGCCGCCGGCTGGCAGGGTGATCTGAACCGCTTCAAGGCGCGGCGCGCGCGCTATCTGCTCTACTGAGGACCGCGATGCATTTGCCTTTCAGCCTGACCGACTGGGTCGTCATCCTGATTTACCTGACGGTGTTGATCGCCGGCGGCTGGCTGTTCACGCCGCGGCATACCGGCACGGCCAAGGAGTATTTCCTTGCGGGCGGCAACGTCCCCGCCTGGCTCGCCGCGATCTCGGTGCTGTCGGCCACGCAATCGGCTGCGACGTTCCTCGGCGCGCCGGACTTCGGCTATCATGGCGACTTCACCTATCTCGGCACCAATCTGGGCGGGCTGATCGGTGCGATATTCGTCGCGCATGTGCTGATCCCGCGTTTCTACGCGGCGCGGGTGACGACCGTGTATGAACTGCTCGGCCAGCGCTTCGGGCCGCTGGCGACGCGCTGGGCGGGCGGCATGTTCCTGTTCGGTCGGGTGCTTGCCGGCGGCGCGCGCATCTACCTGGCGGCCATTGCCATCGCGATGGTGATGACCGGAACGGTGAGCGCACAGGGCATCTTCATCGCCGCGACATTGTTGGTCGCCGCCGCGTTCCTCTCGACCTTTGTCGGCGGGCTCAAATCGGTGCTGTGGATCGACCTGATCCAGTTCGTGATCTTTGTCGGATCGGCAGTCGCGGTGCTGGTCTATCTGCGCGCGGGTATCCCGGCGACCAATGCAGAGATCCTGCAAGGCCTCGCCCATGCGCCGAACGGGGCGGACAAGCTGCGGCTGTTCGACCTGACCACCGATCTGTCCAAGCCCTTCTCGCTTCTGGCGATCGTGACCGGCATCGCGCTGCTCTATATCGCCTCCTCGGGGCTCGACCAGGACACCACCCAGCGCCTGCTCGCCTGCAAGGACGCGAAGACCGGCGCGCGCAGCCTCTACTGGTCAGTGCTCGGTACGGTGCCGGTGGTGGCGCTGTTCATCACGATCGGACTGCTGCTCCATGTCTTCTACGACCGCCCCGAGCTGATGGGTGGGACGACCGCGGGGGCGAGCCTGGCCTTTGGCGGCGAGAAGATCAGCATCTTCATGCACTATATCCTCACCCAGCTGCCGCCTGGGCTGCGCGGGCTGGTGACCGCCGGGATCATCGCCGCGGCAGTGGCGACGACCAACTCGGCGCTTAATGCGATGTCATCGGTGCTGATCGAGGATTTCTACCGGCCGTGGCGGGCAGGACGCAGCGAAGTGTCCGAGCATCATTATGTCCAGGCCGGGCGGGCCGGCATGGGCGTGATCGGCGTGGCGATGCTGATCGTCGCGGTGCTATCCTTCTACTGGCAGCATTATGCGAAGCTCGGGCTGCTCGAATTCGCGCTGTCGGTGATGGTGTTCGCCTATGCCGGGCTGATCGGCGTCTACATGACCGCGATCTTCACGAAGCGCGGGACCACCGGATCGGTGATCGCCGCGCTGGTCGCGGGTTTCTTCGCGGTGCTGCTGCTCCAGCCGGGCATCGCGAGCACGATTGGGCTGCCTGGCGCGCTGGCGCATCTCGCCTTTCCGTTCCAGCTCTGCATCGGCAGCGCGGTCGCGTTTCTGGTCGCCGTCGCGCCGCCGGGCAGGTCGGCTCAGTAGATTGCGGGGGAGTCGCTCGCCGGGAAGCTTTCCTCGAGCGCTTCGTCGAGCTCGCGATCGAGCTGCTGGGCGCGTTCGTCGATCGGCAGCTGACCGGCGAGCCAGAGCGCGAGGTTGCGTGTGTAGTTGCGGATCGAGGTCTGCGCTTCCTGCGACGCGGCGAGCGCATTGCCGGGCGCCTCGCTGACGAAGCTCGGGCAGCCCTTGGCCGGATCCCAATTGTAATCGGCGAAATGGTGGAAGGTCGATTCCGCCCAGGCCGGGCCGCCCTGATCCGAAGGCTCGAAGGCAATGGCGATGTTGAATGCGTTGCCGCTGACCCTGCTGGTGCCGATCGCCACTACCCGGGCCGAGGGATCGTCAGCCGGGGCGCCGACCGCGCCTTCATGCGGGTGCGAGGGCAGATAGCGGATCAGCCCGCCAGGCGCGTCGTCGTCGCGCAGCACCGGATGGGCGTCGCCAAGGATCGCGATCTCCTGGAAATCGCCGTTCGCGCCCGAATGATAGTTCGGCCAGGAGATATAGCTGGTCTCGCGATCATCGATCACCCGGCGCTCCTCGTCAGGATCGAGATGGTGCGAGTGGAAATAATGCGCTGCGCCGACGCCGCCGAGCGAGCAGACCGAGCAGCCGAGATCCATATGGTCTCGCGTGACCATCAGCCCGCGACCCTTCTCGCGGAAACGGCTGATCGCGGCGCAATCTTCCTCAGCCAGCCCGTCGCCGGTATCGACCGCGAACAGCCAGAGCTGATCGAAGTCCGATTCGTCGATCGTCGAGAGCACCGGATCGGGCGCGCCCGGCGCGGTGCGATCGCGCGCAGTCACCTCGAACAGCGGGGCGCCATCCTCGTCGGTCAGCCCGGCAAGATGGGCATGGAGCATCGAGAAGCGGCTGATGTTCCAGTCATCCTCGACCGGCGGGATTGTGGTCTGGAGCAGGATCTTGGTCGGCGAAGCCATCGGATACTCCTGGGTTGCAGCTGGGAAGAGCCGGACAGGTAGGACGCTCGACTGCCATTTCGTAGGCCGCAGGGTGAAATCGGAAAAACCCCTGCGTTCATCATCCCTGTCACGTCCGATTAACACGGCTCCCCAAGCTGCTCCAGCACCTGCCCGGAGCTCTCGTGCGCTTTCTGGCGCCGGGCCGGGGGCGGCGCATCTGGGCGGGAGGAGGGCGGGGCCTGCCCCTTGGGCCGAGCGAGGCTGGACCTTGGTACAGCTGCTGTCGACCAAAGTCGGTGCCTACCTCCCGAGCCGAGATTTTCGGGAGAAAAACCATGGCTCACTTGGACGGCAAGACCGCAATGATCACCGGCGGCACCAGCGGGATCGGCTTTGCGATCGCTGAGCGTTTTGCGGCGGAAGGGGCGCAGGTGATCATCACCGGACGGCGCGCGGAGGTTGCCGAGGACGCGGCGCGGCGGATCGGGGCGCGGGCGGTGCCGCTGGTCGGCGATGTCGCCGATCCGCAATTCCATGCCTGGGCAGTGGACGAAGTGGCCGAGCGGTTCGGCGGGCTCGACATCTATGTCGCCAATGCCGGTATCAACACGATCCGCCACTCCGCCGACGTGCCTGAGGATGAATATGATGCGCAGTTCGCCACGAATGCGCGCGGCGTGTTCATCGGCGTGCAGCGCTTCGCACCGATCCTGCGCGACCATGGCGCGATCCTGATCACCGGATCGCTGGCCAGCGAGAAGGTGCTCGACGGGCATGCCGTCTATGCCGGCTCCAAGGCAGCGATCAACGCCTTTGCCCGCAGTTGGGCGCTGGAGCTGAAAGGGCGTGGCATCCGGGTCAATGTGCTGAGCCCGGGGCCGACCGATACCGAGATTCTCGGCAAGCTCGGGGTGACCGAGGAACAGCGCCCGGCCTTCGAGGCGCAGATGGCGGCGATGATCCCGCTCGGCCGGCTGGGGCGGCCCGAGGAACTGGCCAGCGCCGCGCTGTTCCTCGCTTCCGACATGGGCAGCTTCGTCACCGGCGTGAACCTGCGTGTCGATGGCGGGATGGCGCTGACCTAAAGCTCGATGATCCCGCGGCGGGCAGCGACGGTTACCGCGTGGGTGCGGTCGCTGACGTCGAGCTTGGCGAAGATGTTCTTGAGATGAGCCTTCACCGTTTCCTCGGAGAGGGACAGGGCCTGGCCGATTTCCTTGTTCGCCTTTCCCTCCGCGACGAGGCGGAGGACGGCGATTTCGCGGGCGCTGAGATTATCGTCGGCGACGTGGAGCGCGATCTCGGCGGCGACGTCGCCATGGACGTGGCGGCGGCCGCGATGGACGTTGTGGATCGCGTCGAGCATCTCGGTGCGCAGGCTGCTCTTGAGCAGATAGCCGGTGGCGCCCGCCTTCAACGCCCGCACCGCCTGGACGTCGCCCGCATAGGTGGTGAGGACGAGGATGCGCGCATCGGGGAACTCGCCGCGGATCGCGAGGATCGCATCGACGCCGTTCATCACCGGCATCTGCAGGTCCATCAGCGTGACGTCGGGGCGCAGCTCGCGATAGCGGACAAGCGCCTCGGCGCCGTCGCGCGCTTCGCCGACCACGGCCATGTCGGTGCGGTCCTCAAGGATCGCGGCGACGCCTTCGCGCAGCACGGGATGATCGTCGACGATCAGGATGCGGATGGGCGAAGCGCCCTTTTCAGGCGGCATGGTCGGGGTTCCTTCCAGCGAACAGGCGGGCAAAGAAGCGCCGGCGGCGAGCCGGGGCAGGTTCGGCAAAGGCGAGGCGGGCGGGCAGAGTCATGGTGACGGCGCAGCCCATGCCCGGGCTGCTGTCGATCGAGAAGCTGCAGCCGATCCGCTCGGCGCGCTCGCGCATTCCGACCAGCCCGAAATGGCCGGGCTTGTGGCCATGCGCGATCACCTCGGCGGGGATGCCGACACCGTCATCGCGGATCTCGATGCCGAGCTGGCGGCCGAAGCGGACGAGGATCTCGACCGCGCTGGCATTGGCATGACGACAGATGTTGAACAGCGCCTCATCGACGATCCGGCCAAGCTCGACTGCGACCAGCGGATCGACCGGACGCTGCCGCCCCTCGACCACGATGCGCACGCCGATCGCCGGATCGAAGCCGGCGGCGACGGCGCGCTCCTTGAGCAATTGCGGCAGGTCGCTCTTGTCTTCGGCGCCGCGCAGATCCTGCACGCGGTTGCGGCCTTCTGCGATGATGTCGTCGGCGCGGGCGAGTGCGGACTCGAGCTGGCCGCGGGCGGGGCCTTCGGGTGGCATCTTGTTGGCGACCGACTGGAAGCGGAGCACCAGCCCCTGGACGCTTTGCAGCAGCGTGTCGTGCAGTTCGCGGGCGATGCGTTCGCGCTCGCCGAGCCGCTCCTCCAGCCGCGCGCGGATCCTGCCGGCGACCTGGGCCATGCGCAGGCGATAGGCGAGCCAGAGCAGGAAGAGGACGATTGCCGCGCACAGGGCGAGGAACCATTTTGACTGGATGAAGGTGGGCGGGATGGTGAACTCGACCGTGTCGCCGGTCTCGTTCCACACGCCATTGTCGTTCGCGGCGATCAGCTGGAAGCGATAGGTGCCCGGCGCGAGATTGGTGTAGAATGCCTGGCGCCGGGTGCCGGCTTCCACCCAGTCGCTGTCCTGGCCCTCGATCCGGTAGCGAACGCGGGTGGCGCGCGGATTGGAGAAGCTCAGCACCGCGAAATCGATCTCGACATTGGACTGGCCGGCCGGAAGCGTGATGCTGGTCGGGTCGCGATAGACTTTGTCGGCGATCAGCGCGCCGACTGCGACGGTGGGCGGAGTGAGGCTGCGCTTCACATCCCTGGGATCGAGCCAGAGCGTGCCGGTCTGGGTGGCGATCCACAACCGGCCGTCACCGCCCTGCACGATCGCGTTGCGGCTGTGCGAATGGGGGCGGCTGCGCAGCCCGTCGGCGGCGCCGAACAGCTGCATTGGCGGTGCCCAGGCCGGATCGGCGAAGGCGCGGTCGAGATCACTGGAGCGGACATGGAGGATGCCGGCGGGGGTGGTGAGCCAGGTCTCACCGGCCGGGGTGCGCACCGTGCCGTTGACGCCGCTGAGCACCGGCAGGCGGCTGGCGGGGATGGTCTGGAAGCGGGTGCCGTCGAAACGCGAGAGGCCGAACTCGCCGCCGACCAGCAGCGTGCCGGGCTTGTCGCGGTTGAGCGAGATATCGTCGGGTGCGTAACTGCCGAACGGAATCGGGAAGGACTGGCGCGCCTGCCCGTCGAGCCGGCTGAGCATCCGGTCGCTCCAGTGCACGACGATGCGGCCCTGATCGTCGGCGAGCATCGAGCGCGGGGTGAAGCGGCGGCCCGGCGCATCGGAAAAGCGCTGCCACTGGCCCTTGTGCAGCCGGGCCATACCGCCGAGCCAGGCGGTGACCCAGAAATCGCCATGCCGGTCGAACGCGCAGTCATAGACGATATAGCCGAGCGGGATGCGCGGACCGGGGCGGATGCGGCCATTCTGCCAGATCAGGATCGGCTTGCCCGGATTGGGCGCATTCGCGCTGCTGTTGGTCAGGCTGATCCAGATCGCGCCATCGGGCGCTTCGCACAGCGAGCGTGGCTCGTTGTCCGGGCTCTGGAAAATCGGCTCGGGCTGGCCGTTCGGGCGGACCCGGTACACTGTCTTCGCCTCGGCGATATAGACGCTGCCGTCCGACGCGCGCAGCAGCACGTCGCCGAACGCGGCCGGCTGGGCGAGGAGCGGCTCGTAGCGCAGGGTCGCAGGCCAGAAGCGGTCGAGCCCGTTCTGCGTGGCAGCCCAGACATTGCCCTCGGCATCCTGGGAAATGCGATAGGTGACGTTGGAGGTCAGGCCATCGCGGGCAGTGAAATGCTCGACGGCGGCCACCGCTTCTGCCCGGGTGGCGGCGCCGCGCGGATCGGGGCGAGTGACGCGCTGGAGCCCGTCATAATAGGTGGCGATCCACAGATTGCCTTCGCGATCGAAGCGGGGCCAGCCGCGGATCTCCTTGGCATCGGTGGCATAGGGATGGCGCAGCGGCGGCGGTGCGCCTTGACCGCCGGGGCCGGTCAATGGGTAGCTGCCATGCGGATCGCTGATCCACACCCGCTGCTGTGGATCGAGTGACAGCCGGCCTTGCGCGCCGGGATCTGCATGGATGAACTCAAAGCGGTTGCCGCCCGGGCGCAGCTTGCCGACCTTGCCGGTCAGCGCGAAGCTTACCCAGACCGTGCCGTCCGTCGTGACGACCATGCTGAACGGATTGTCGAGCGGTGCGCCGGCTTCGGTGCCGAACCGGGTCCAGCGGCCGGCGCGATAGCGCAGCAGCGGCAGGCCCATTTCCTCGGTCAGCACCCAGATCGTGCCATCGGCGGTCTCGTGCATCGCGAGCACGCGATCGGGGGCGGCCGGCGCGTCGAGCAGACTGAACTTGCCGCCGCGATAGACGGCGAAGCGACCGCTGCGCCCGAAGCTGGTCCACACCTCGCCATTGCGGCGGACGAGGATCGCCGAGGGCGGGCCATGGGTAACGAGATCGATGCCGGCGCTCATCGGCTCGAAGCGAATGCCGTCGAAACGGAACAGCCCTTCCGCAGCGGCGACCCACATATAGCCGCGCCGATCCTGGGCGAGCGCGAATACCGGGCGGGGCGCGTCGCTTTCCTCGCTCCAGCGCTGATGGGTATATTGCACCATCAGCCGGGGAGATGCGGATACAGGAGCAGCGCCGGCACCGCTTGTGGCGATCGGCTGGAACAGCAGCACAGCGATGACGAGCGCCCTGATCAGTTGCATCCCGGTTCCAGCAATTTCCGCCGGTCTCCCCTGAGCCTGTCCGAAGCAACCTGCCCTTCGCTGCCCGGCGGATACGATGCTACCCCCGAATGGGGGAGCGGAAAATCCCCGCTCCGAAGGCTGGCCCGGACCCGCGGGGGGGCTATCGCCGGGCAGTGCCCAAACTGATCCTTCGCTACCCGGACGGCCTATTCGGCGTCGCGCTGATACTCCTGCGGCTGTCCTATGCGGCGATCGCATGGCCCGCGCTCCAGCATCTGCCTGCGGAGGGACTGACCGTACCGATCGGCATTGCCGCGGTGATGATCGCGCTGGCGCTGGCACTTGGATTTGGCGCGCGGATGGCAACGGGATTGCTGTTGTTCGCCCTGGCATTTGGTGCGGCCGGCACGCGGGGCGAACTGGCCTGGTTCCTGACTGCTTGCGCCGGTGGCGCAGGGGCGCTGCTGCTACTCGGTCCCGGCGCCTATTCGATCGACGCGAATCTTTACGGCCGGCGCGTGATCCGGCTCGATCCGCGATCCCCGGAACGGGGAGGTCCGGGCTAACCGGGTTCGGGATACCGCCCCATTGGCGATGGTGGGACTATCGCCTGTCTCCAGTTGCACCCTTGCCCGGAGGACATGATGAACCAGGGAATTCAGGCCAGCCCGGTCGCGTCGCAGGATCGCCCGCTGGTGATGATCGTCGATGATGATGCCGCTGTACGTACCTCGATCGAGGAGTTGATGCTGTCGGTCGGGATCGATGCCGCCGGTTTTGGATCGAGCCGCGAGCTGCTTGAGGCTGGGCTGCCCGAGCGACCGAGCTGCATGGTGCTCGACGTGCGCATGCCGGGATCGAGCGGACTCGACCTGCAGCAGCATCTGAGCGCCACCGGCAACGCGACGCCGATCGTGTTTCTGACCGGACATGGCGACATTCCGATGAGCGTGCAGGCGATGAAGGCCGGCGCGATCGACTTCCTGACCAAGCCGGTGCGCGACCAGTCGTTGCTGGATGCGGTGACGCTGGGGATCGAGCGCGATATGGCGCAGCGCGCCGACGCGGCACTCACCAGGCGGCAGGCCGATCGTCATGCCACGCTTACCCCGCGCGAGCGCCAAGTACTGCGCCAGGTGGCGCAGGGCCGGCTCAACAAGCAGATCGCCTATGATCTGGGGATCAGCGAAGTCACGGTGAAGCTCCATCGCAGCGCAGTGATGCGCAAGATGGCGGCCAATACCGTGGGCGAGCTGATCCGCGCCTGGGATCTGCTGCCGGAGGCGCTCCGGCAGGAAGCAGCCTAGACCATGGGGTGGTTACCGGACCGAGCGGATCGGCCGACAATCGGCAGCGGGCGGAGAGCCTCTGTCGATAAGGACCATGCGCTTGGCCAGCCTGTCGGTGATCGCGATCGTGGATGACGACCGGGCCATGCGCGCGGCACTGTGCGACCTGCTCGAGGTGGAAGGGTTCCGCGCCAGCGCCTTTGCAGGCGGAGCGCAGTTTCTCGACCGGGCCGACGCGTTCGACTGCGTGATCACCGATGTCAGCATGCCGGGGATCGACGGGATCGCGTTGCAGCGGCGGCTGCGCGCGCGTGGCTCGGCGATACCGGTGATCTTTGTCACTGCGATTGCCGATCCCGCGACATGCGCCTGCGCGATGCGCGACGGCGCATCGGCCTGGCTGGCCAAGCCGGTGGCCGAGGCGGCCCTGTTTGCGGCGCTGGATGCTGCGCTTCCCCGGGGAGGCTGAGATGGCCCCGCCTGACAGCGAAGGGGGGATGGCCCCGGACCCCGAATTATCGCAGGCGCTGCTGCCGCGCCTGGGCGATGTCGCGCATGCCGGGATGGACGAGGAATCGAGCGCGTGGAGCGTGTTCGACATATCCCAGGCGCGCGAACTGGTCGCCAGGATCGTGGCGGGGCATATGCCGGATGGCTGGATCAAGGCGCTGCTCGATGCGGTGCCCATCGTCGATGTCGATGACAATGCCCTGCGTGCGCTCGGTCCGGTAGGCGGGCGCCGGCGCATGATCGGCATGCCGGTGACTGCCTATTGGCCGGCCGAGAGCTGGCCGACGCTGGCCGAGCTGATCCTTGCCGAGCTCGCCGACCTTCCCGGTGCTGCGCGCACCCGCAAGATCGTGTCGAGCGAATTCAGCGACGCGACGATCAACATCTCGACCGATCCCGCCCATCCCGATCTCGTCTTCGTCTCGGTAGGTGGGCGCGTGACCGATCCGCGTGCACTCTGGTCGCTGCGGGAGAGCGAGGAGCGCTATCGCACGCTGATCCATCATCTGCCCTGGGCGCTGGTGATCGTCGATTCCACCGCGATGCTGCCGATATTCGACATGCTGCGCCAGGCCGGGGTGACCGACATCGTGCCGCATCTTGATACCAATCCCGGCCTGCCCAATGAATCCCGCGCGATCGTCCGGGTTACCGATGCGAACCGCAATGCAGTCGAGTTGTTCGGAGCGGAGAGCGCCGAGCAGCTGGTCGCACCAGTCGATTATCTGTTCGCCGCATCTCCTGAAACGGCGAAGCGGGTGATCACCGCGCATTTCGAGGGGCGACGCAACTTCACCGAGATCATGAAGCTGCGCACCTTTGACGGGCAGCTGCGCGACGTGCAGCTCTCGATCACCTATCCGACCCCTCCAGAGCGGCTCGATGTGACACTGCTGATGTTCGAGGATGTCAGCGAGCGCCTGCGCACCGAAACGGAGCTGCACCAGCTCCAGGAGGAATATGCCCGCGCTGCGCGGATCGCGACCTTGGGCGAACTGGCCAGCTCGATCGCGCATGAGGTGAACCAGCCGCTGGCGGCGATCGCGATGAATGCCGATACCAGTCTGCGCTGGCTGGCGCGCGAGGAGCCCAATATCGGCAAGGTGCGCCAGCTGACGGAGCGGATTGCCGAAAGCGCGCGCCATGCCAGCGAGATCGTTCAGCGCATCCGCGGCATGGTGGCGCGCCATCCGCTGCGCCGCTCACCGCTCGACCTGAACCGGGTGGTGGAGGAAGCGCTGCTGTTCGTCAGCCATGATGTCGAGCGGCGCGGGATCAGGCTCGGCGTACGGCTCGCGAGCGACTTGCCGCGCGTGCGGGGCGACCGGGTGCAGCTTCAGCAGGTGGTGGTCAATCTGCTGGTCAACGGATTGCAGGCGATGGCCGGCATGGTCGAGGGACGGATCGAGATCGTGACTGGCTTGGATGCGCTGGGCGGCGTGCGGTTGACCGTGTGCGACAATGGGCCGGGCATCGCGGCGGAGAATGTCGAGCGGGTGTTCGAAGGCTTCTTCACCACCAAGCAGGACGGGATGGGGATCGGGCTGGCCGTGTGCCAGTCGATCATCACCGCCCATGGCGGCACGATCACGGCGGCGAACAACGCGCAGGGCGGTGCGCTGTTCGTGGTCACTTTACCGCCGATCGCCGGGTGACGTCCGGCGGCGCTGGGGACACCGCCGGACATCTCCCGCGCTTAGCTGCGCAGGAAAGCGAGCAGATCGGCGTTGAACCGATCGGCATGGGTAGCGGTGAGGCCGTGGGGAAGGCCGGGATAGAAGAGCGTCTGTGCGTCCTTGACCAGCCTGGACGATTTGTACGCGGCATCGGCGATCGGGACGATCTGGTCGTCCTCGCCGTGCGCGATCAGCGTCGGCACGTCGAACTTCTTGAGGTCTTCGGTGAAGTCGGTCTCGCTGAACGCCTTGATGCATTCATAGACGTTCTTCAGCCCGGCCTGCATGCTGATCAGCCAGAACTCGTCGAGCAGGCTCTGCGGCACGTTCGCTCCGTCGCGATTGGCGCTGAAAAAGGGGATCGCGAACTCCTTGTAGAATTGCGAGCGGTTCTTGAGGAGATCGCGGCGCAAGCCATCGAACACCGACATCGGCAAGCCCTCGGGATTGGCGTCGCTCTGCAGCATCACCGGCGGCACCGCGCCGAGCAGCACGGCCTTCTTCACCCGGCCGGTGCCGTGGCGGCCGATATAGCGCGCGACTTCGCCGCCGCCGGTCGAATGGCCGACCATGACGATGTCCTTCAGGTCGAGCGCGTCGAACAGCTGCTCGAGATCATCAGCATAGGTGTCCATCTCGTTGCCGGTGCTGGTCTGGGCGGATTTGCCGTGGCCGCGGCGATCATGGGCGATGCAGCGATAGCCCTGATCGGCGAGGAACCGCATCTGGCCGCTCCACGCGTCCGAGCTGAGCGGCCAGCCATGCGAGAAGGTGACGACCGGGCCCTGGCCCCAATCCTTGTAATAGATCTCATGGCCATCGGTGGTGGTGAAGAGCGGCACCTTGGGTCTCCTTCGATGCGTGCCGTCCAGCCCGGCGCGGGTCGGATACCGGCGGACAGGGGCTAGGGCGGCGTGTGCGTGCGATCGATCGGACGAGAGGCGCGGCATGCTTGGACCGATGCGCAGGCGGGACTCGTCCTGGGTAGGGGGACGGCTGGCGATCGGCTGGGCGCGGCCTCCCCGCCGGCGCGCCGGGTGGCATGACCTGACCCTTGGCACAGGGCCGCCTGCCGAATGGCGAGTCCGCCGCATCCCTGGGCACGATGGAGGCGTGCGGGGCGATCCGCGATCTTCCCTGGCCATTCGAGGCGCCATGCCGGCGCCGGGGAGAGTCAGGATGCGGATCACCGTGGTGGGAGGCACCGGCCTGGTCGGGGCGAAGCTGGTGCGCCGGCTGGTTGCTGCCGGGCATGATGTGGTCGTCGCCGCGCGCTCGACCGGGGTGGACATCGTCAGCGGCGCGGGGCTTGCCCGGGCGCTGGACGGCGCCGAGACGGTCATCGACGTATCGAGCCCCGGCTATGGCGATCCGGCGGCGATGTTCGCCTTTTTCGAAGCGGCCGGGGCGACCTTGCTCGCCGCCGAGCGCGCGGCCGGGATCGCACACCACATCACCTTTTCCGCGATCGGTGCCGAGACGATCGGCGAGAAAAGCGACGCGCCACGTCACATCGGCGCGGGCCATCTCGTCATGGCTGCATCAACCACGGAGATGCAGGATGACGACCAGTCCGATGAGGGCGCGCGCGGTGGCTATTACCGTGCCAAACATGTGCAGGAGGCGCTGGTGACGGGCTCGGGTATCCCGTTCACCATCGTCCGTTCGGCGCCGCTGTTCGAGTATATCCACGATATCCTCTATGCCGGGCGGACCGAGGACGCGGTGCGGGTGCCGCCGGTGCGCGTCCAGCCGATCGCGGCGGATGATGCCGCGGCACTGCTGGCGCAGGTCGCGCTGCGCGATCCGGCCAATGCAGTGGTCGAGGTGGCCGGGCCGAACATCTACGCGCTGCCCGATCTCGCCACGCAGATGCTGACCGGCGACGAGGATTATCGCCCCGTGCTGGTCGACGCCGAGGCGCGCTTCTTTGGCGCGCGGATCGCCGATGCTGCGCTGGTGTCGCACGCGGCGGCACGCCTGCCCCAACTTCAGAATGAAAGGATCTAAGATGAAGATCGTCGTGATCGGCGGCACGGGCCTGATCGGCTCGAAGACCGTCGCCCTGCTCGCCAAGGACGGGCATGACGTGCTTGCCGCGTCGCCCAATACCGGCGTCAACACGCTGACCGGCGAAGGGCTCGACGCGGCGCTGGAAGGCGCCGAGGTGGTGATCGACGTATCCAACTCGCCGACGCTCGACGGGCCGGCGGCGCTCGATTTCTTCGAGACCGCGGGGCGCAACATCGCCTCGGCGGAGAAGCGTTCGGGCGTGGGCCATCATATCGCGCTGTCGGTGGTCGGCACCGATCGGCTGCAGGCCAGCGGTTATTTCCAGGCGAAGCTGGCGCAGGAGCAGGGGATCGCCGCATCGGGGATTCCCTTCACCCTGATCCATGCGACGCAGTTCTTCGAGTTCCTGCGCGGCATCGCCAATGCGGCGACCGAGGGCGACACGGTGCGGCTTTCGCCGGCCAAGTTCCAGCCGATGGCGGCGCAGGACGTCGCCTCTGCCGTGGCGCGTACTGCGCTGGCCGATCCGGTCAATGCGATGATCGAAGTTGCCGGGCCGCAAGCCTATGGCATCGACGAACTGGTCGGCCGGGTGCTGGCGTTCGACAAGGATCCGCGGAGGGTGATCGCCGATCCGGCGGCGGACTATTTCGGCGTGGCGATCGATGACGCTTCGCTGATGCCGGGGCCGGATGCCCGGCTGGGCACGACCAGTTTCGATTGGTGGCTGGCCAATGTGCCCGCGCCGGTGGCGAAATGAGCGCGCGGGCGATCCCGGCCGGCGAGGGCGCGCCGGTGCTGCGCCAGACTTGTATCTTCCTGGCTGTGCTGCTCGGCGTCGGCGGGCTGGTCAATGGCAGCTACATGCTGATCTCGCCGGTCGGCTGGTATTTCGCGGTGCCGGGGGTGACCACTACCGGACCGTTCAACCAGCATTTCATCCGCGATATCGGGATCATCTTCCTGTTCATCGGCGCGGCCTTTCTGGTCGGCACGGCGCGGCGCGAGATGCGGCTGGTGCTGTGGGGCGGGGCGAGCCTGTGGCTGGCCTGCCATGCGCTGTTCCATGTCTGGGAAGTCGCGGCAGGCATTTGCGGCCCCTCCGCACTGGCGCGCGATTTCCCCGCGGTGTCGCTGCCCGCGCTGATCGGCATCGGCCTCACCCTGTTCGCGCTCAGCGACGATCGCGCCCGGCGCGCTGCCTGATCCCCCAATCCCCCCAAGGAGAATGACCATGACCCCACGCATCAACATCTTCCAGGCCGCCGGCGAAGGCACCAAGGCGATGATCGCCGTCGAGGCCGCGATCGAGAAGAGCGGCCTTGAGCACAGCCTGCTCGAGCTGGTGAAGATCCGCGCTTCGCAGATCAACGGCTGCGCCTTCTGCATCGACATGCATGTGAAGGACGCAGTGAAGCGCGGCGAGAGCCACCAGCGCATCCATCTGCTCGATGGCTGGCGCGATTCCCCGGCCTTCACCGATCGCGAGCGCGCGGCGCTCAACTGGACCGAAGTGGTCACGCGTATCGGCAAGACGCACGCGCCGGATGCCGATTACGCGCTGCTCCAGGCACAGTTCAACGAGAGCGAGATCGCCTGGCTGACGCTGGCGATCGGCGCGATCAACCTGTGGAACCGCGTGCAGATCGCGCTGAAGGCAGTCCATCCGGTCGAGGCATCGGCGGCAGCAGCCTGACCGGCAGGGCCGCGGGGCACCCACCCTCCATGCCCCGCGGCCCGCTTTGCCGAGGAGAGAGATGATGAAACTCTATTATGCGCCCGGCGCATGCAGCCTGTCCGGCCGGATTTCGCTGCACGAGGCCGGCATCGCCGCCGAATTCGAGCGGGTCGATATCGCGACCAAGACGACCGAGCATGGCTATGATTACACCGCGATAAATCCGCGCGGCTATGTGCCGCTGCTGGTGCTCGATGACGGCAATGCGGTGAGCGAGAATGTCGCGATCCTCGAATTCATCGCGGGCATGGAATCCGCCCTGGCGCCGGGCGGTCCGCTGGGGCGGACCCGGCTGATCGAGATGCTGTCCTGGCTCTCTACCGAACTGCATGTGGCGTTCAAGCCGCTGTGGCACAGCGAAGTCGAGGCCGAGCGGGATGCGGCGCGCGCAGCGGTCGCGCAGCGGCTGGCGCTGGTCGAGGATCATATCGCCGAGCTCTATCTGTTCGGACCGCGCTTCACGGTCGCGGATGCCTATCTGTTCGTCATGCTGCGCTGGGCACTGGCGTTCGACGTGCCGGTGTCGGCGGCGATGTTCGGCTATTTCGAGCGAGTCGCCGAGCGGCCGACGGTGCGCCAGGCGTTGGTCGAGGAAGGGCTGTTCGTGCCGCTTCCCGAAGTCGGCGCGGAGTCGATCGAGGCGCTGACATGAAGGTCGCGGTGATCGGCAGCCGTGGCCGGATCGGCGAACGGCTGGTGCGCAATCTGCGGCAGGAAGATCTGCGCGTGGTCGAGGCGTCGCGCCGCAACGGCGTGGACAGCTTCACCGGCGAAGGGCTCGACGCGGCGCTGGAAGGCGCGAGCGTGGTGATCGACGTCACCAATGTCTCGCCCGACGACGGCGAAGCGGCGATGCACTTCTTCGACCAGTCGAGCCGCAACCTTGTCACGGCCGGCCGGCGAGCCGGGGTGCGCCATCATGTCGTGCTGTCGATCGTTGGCACCGACGGGCTACTCGCCAGCGGCTATTTCCGCGGCAAGAAACTGCAGGAGCAGATCGCCGCGGACTCGGGCATTCCGTTCACGATCCTGCGCTCGACCCAGTTCTTCGAATTCGTCCGCGATGTGGTGCAGGCCGGCACCGCGCGCGACATCCGGATAGCGCCGGCGCTGGTCCAGCCGATCGCCGGCGAGGACCTGGCCGATATGCTCGCCGACACTGCCTTTGCCGAGCCGTGCGACGGGATTCTCGAAGTTGCGGGGCCGGAGCGGCTACGGCTCGACAATGTGGCGGTGGAGATCGCAACCGCGTTCGAGGATGGGCGCCGGGTCGTGGCCGATATGGAAGCGCCCTATTTCGGCGCGCTGCTCGACGAACAATCGCTGTTACCCGGTAGGGGCGCGCATGTCGCGACGCTGACCTTCGACGACTGGCTGCGCGACAGTTTCCGGCCGCATCGCAATCTTGTGTCCAGACTTTGAGGAGACTTCCCATGCGCCTTTCCAGCCTGTTGCTTCCGTTCGCGTTGCTCCTCACCGGCGCGGCGCATGCCCAGAGCGCGCCCGAAAAGCCGGTGATCGTGCTCGTCCACGGTGCCTTTGCCGAGAGTTCGAGCTGGGAGCCGGTGATCACCCGGCTGGAGAAGGATGGCTACACCGTGATCGCCGCCGCCAATCCGCTGCGCAGCGTGGCGAGCGACGGGGCGGCGGTGGCCAGCGTGGTCCGTTCGATCAAGGGCCCGGTGGTGCTGGTCGGTCATAGCTATGGCGGCCCGGTGATCACCGAGGCGGCGAACGGCAACGCCAATATCAAGGCACTGGTCTATGTCGCCGGCTTCGCACCCGATACCGGGGAATCGGCTGCGACATTGTCTACCAAGTTCCCGGGGAGCACGTTGGGTGATGCGCTTCGCCCGGTGTCGCTCGCCGATGGCGGGCAGGACCTCTATATCCAGTCGGCGAAGTTCCACGCCCAGTTCGCGGCCGATGTGCCAGCGGCCAAGGCAGCGATCATGGCAGCGACCCAGCGGCCGATCACCGCGGCTGCGCTGGGCGAACCGACCGGCAAGCCGGCCTGGAAAACGCTGCCAAGCTACATGATCTATGGCAGCGACGACCGGAACATCCCGGCTGCGGTGATGCAGTTCATGGCCGAGCGGGCCAAGGCGAAGAAGACCGTGGCGATCCCCGGCGGCTCGCATGCGCTGATGGTCTCGCATCCGGCCGAGGTGACTGCGATGATCGAGGCTGCGGCTACTGCGAAGTAAGCGCTATTTGAGGCGCAGCGGCAGGCCGGCGGCGATGAGCATCACTTCGTCGGTGCCGGCTGCGATTGCCTGGTTGATCCGCCCGGCGGCGTCGCGGAAGCGGCGGCCCAGCGCATTGTCGGGGACGATGCCGAAGCCAACTTCGTTGGCGACGAGGATCAACTCGCCTTCGAACCGAGCGATCGCTTCGGCCAGCGCATCGGTGGCGGCATCCATATCGGCATCGGCGAGCAGCAGGTTGCTCGCCCACAGCGTCAGGCAATCGACCAGCACCACGGCGCCTGTGCCGCTTGCCGCATCCAGCGCGGCGACGAGATCGCGCGGGGCATCCACCGTATGCCAGCGCGCATCGCGATCGGCGCGGTGGCGGGCGATGCGATCGGCCATCTCCTCGTCCCATGCCTCGGCAGTCGCGATGAAGATGTGGTTGCCGGTGAGCGCTTCGGCGCGCTGCTGGGCATAGCGGCTCTTGCCCGAACGGGCGCCGCCGAGGACGAACAGCTTTGTCATGGGGTCTCCCGGGCAAGCTGGAGCAAAGCGTCGACATCGACATGGCGCTCGAGTTCGGCGGCGATCTCGTCGAGCGCGGCGTCGACATCGGCCTGATAGTCACGCCCTGCGCCGGCTATGCCGATCCGGGCGAGCAGAGCGGTGCGCATCTCCGGCGTGGCGAGCAGGCCGTGGAGATAGCTGCCCATCACCGAGCCGTCGCGATTGACCGCGCCTTCGGGGCCAAGCGCGCCCAGATCGGCAAAGGGGCGGGCGGTGTCGGGGCCAATGGTCTCGCCCATATGCATCTCATAGCCGGTGACCGGCGCGCCGAGCGCCGTACCGTTGGCATGGCGCAACACCTTGGCGGGGGCGAGATTGGTCTCGACATCGAGCAGGCCTAGCCCCTCGACCGCGCCGGGCGGGCCCTCGATCCCGAGCGGATCGGCGACGGTGCGGCCCAGCATCTGATAGCCGCCGCATAGCCCTAGCACCGCGCCGCCGCGACGATGATGGGCGAGGATATCCACGTCCCAGCCTTGCGCGCGCAGGAAGGCGAGATCGGCGATCGTCGCCTTGGAGCCGGGCAACACGACCAGCGCGGCTTCGCCTGGAATCGGGGTGCCGGGCGGGATCATCGCCAGCTCGACACCGGGTTCGAGCTTCAAGGGATCGAGATCGTCGAAATTGGCGATGCGCGGCAGGATCGGGCAGGCGACCAGCTTGCGGCCCGCGCCATGCGCTGCGGCGCGATCGAGCACGACTGCGTCTTCGCTCGGCAGGCGGACCGTGGCGGACAGCCACGGGACCACCCCGAAGCCGCGCCAGCCCGCGCGTTGCTCGATCGCGCGATAGCCGTCCTCGAACAGCGCCGGATCGCCGCGGAACTTGTTGATCAGAAAGCCGCGGATCATTGCTGCGTCCTCGGGCTCGATCACCGCGCGCGTGCCAACGATCGCCGCGATAACGCCGCCGCGATCGATATCGCCAACCAGCACCACCGGCACGTTCGCCGCGCGGGCAAAGCCCATATTCGCGATGTCGCCGGCGCGCAGGTTGATCTCGGCGGGCGAACCGGCGCCTTCGACCACGACCAGATCGCACTGGCCGCGCAGCCGCCGATAGCTTTCCAGCACTTCACCGATCAGGCTGCCGCGCGCTTCCCGGAAATTGCCCGAACCAAGCGTGCCGCGCACCTTGCCATGGACGATCAGTTGCGAGGTGCGATCGGCCTGCGGCTTGAGCAGCACCGGGTTCATGTCGGTATGCGGCGCGACCCGGCAGGCGATCGCTTGCAGCGCCTGCGCGCGGCCGATCTCGCCGCCGTCGCTGGTCACCGCGGCGTTGTTCGACATGTTCTGCGGCTTGAACGGGCGCACGCTGAGCCCGCGATTGGCGAAGGCACGGCAGAGGCCGGCGACCAGCACCGACTTGCCGACATCCGAGCCGGTGCCCTGCAGCATCAGCGCACCCATGCGACACCTCCCGCGACGATCCACAGCAACAGGCAGGCGCGGACATAGAGGCGCAGCGCGCGGGCGATGTCGCCCGCGTTTGCGTCGCTGCGGCCGTCGCCGATCCAGGGCTTGTCGTTCACCACGCCATCATAGGTGATCGGGCCGGCAAGGCGCAGCCCCAGCGCGCCGGCCATCGCAGCCTCCGGCCAGCCGGCATTGGGCGAGGCGTGCTTGTGCGAATCGCGCAGCAGCGTGCGCCAGCCGCCCGTACCGGCGAGGCAGAGCAGCAGACCGGAGAGGCGGGCGGGGATCAGGTTGAGCAGATCGTCGCTGCGCGCCGCCGCCCAGCCGAATGCCCGCCAGCGTTCCTCGCGGTGGCCGATCATCGAATCCGCGGTATTGATCGCCTTGTAGGTCCATACGCCCGGCAGGCCGAGCAAGAGCAACCAGAAGGCGGGGGCGACGACGCCGTCACAGAAGCTCTCGGCCAGGCTCTCGATCGCAGCGCGGGCGATGCCGGGCGCGTCGAGTTGGGCGGTATCGCGCCCGACGATCTTGCCGACTTCACGGCGTGCGCCCTGGAGATTGCCAAGCGCCAGCGCCTTGGCGACCGGGCGGACATGATCGAACAGGCTGCGCTGGGCGAGCGCAGGCCAGGCGAGCGCTGCGACCGCAAGCCAGCCCCAGTCGCCGAGCGTGCGCAGCAACAGGCTCTGGATCAGCCAGCCAGTACCGCCGACCAGAAGCACGAGCAGCAGCACGGTCAGCACGCCCAGCGCGCGCCGGGCGGCGAAGCCGCGCTCGCGGCGGTTCCACAGCGTCTCGCAGGTGCCGATGATCGCGGCGAACAGGCCGACGGGATGGCCGATCCGGCTATAGAGCGCACCCGGCCAGCCCAGCGCGGCATCGAGCGCGAGCGCGGCCAGGGCGATCGGCTCAGCCACGCAGTGCCGCTTCGAGCCGGGCGCTTGCCTCGGCGGAGGGGGGCAGGCCGATGCGCAGCCAGTGCGGTTGCTCGGCAAAGGGGCGGGTGAGGATTGCGTGGCGGGCGAGTTGCTCGAACAGCGCCATGCCGCCGGCGACGTGGATCAGGCGGAAGAGCGGGCAGGCGCCGGTCGCGCTATGGCCGGCGCGGGCGAGCAGTGCGTCGAGGGCGGTGGCTTCGGTGTTGAGTCGGTCGCGGGTTGCTTCGATCCAGGCCTGGTCGCGATAGGCGACGGTGCCGATGGCGATGGCGGCGGCGGAAACTGGCCAGGCGCCGAGCGTGGCGCGGAGCCTGTCGATCATCGCAGTCGGGCCCAGCACGAAGCCGAGGCGCACCCCGGCCAGTCCGAAGAACTTGCCGAAGGAGCGGAAGAGCATCAGCCGGCGACCATCGTCGATCGCGCCGGCGAGGCTCAGCGCGGGATCGGTGTCGGCAAAGGCTTCGTCGAGCAGCAGCCAGGAGTTCGGATCGCGATTGTCGAGCAGGGCAAGGAGCTGATCGGGGTTGAGGGCGCGGCCATCCGGGTTGTTGGGATTGGCGAGGATCAGCGTGCCGGTGCCCGCGGTGTCGAGCGTGGTCGGCGCGGCGCCGGCGATCATCTCGCCATGAGTGCGGTAGCTGGGCGCGGCATAGTGCGCGTCGCCGCCGATCAGGCTGCCCGCGATGCGGAGCCCGACTTCGGTGCCGGGCACCGCGCAGACATGGCGCGGGTCGAGCCCGAAATAGCTGGCGGCGCTCGTTTCGAGTTCGGCCAGTGCGTGGCGTTCGGGCAGACGTTGCCAGTCGATCGCGAGGGCTTCGGTGCCGGGCCAGGGGTGCGGGTTGATGCCGGTCGAAAGATCGATCCAGCCGGTGCCGCCGAACTGCGCACGGGCGGCTTCCAGGCCGCCGCCGTGCCAGGTCCAGCTGGCGCTCACAGGAAGCGGACCAGCAGCAGCGCGGCGAGCAGCAACCCCGTTTCGGTCAGCTCGATGCCGGCGCCATGCCCGTCGCCCGAAATGCCGCCCAGCTTGCGCCACAGCCATGCCGCCCAGCCGAACCACAAGACCGGCGCAGCGATCAGGCTGGGGGAGAACCAGCAGGCGGCCAGTAGCGCCACGCTCCAGGTCGCGAGATCGAGCGGACGCACAGCTTCACGGAAGCGCGCGGCGAGGCCGGGATGGAGATCGGGCAGCCAGCGCATCCAGAACAGGGGCGCGATGCGCGCGGTAAAGGGGATTAGCGCGATGGCCGGCCAGGCGCTGACCGCGACCAGTGCGTGGAGCAGCACCAGCTTGGCGATCAGCTGCACACCGATCGCGACCGCACCGAAGCTGCCGATATGCGGATCGGCCAGCACCGCGAGAACGCGCTCGCGGTCCTTGTGCGCGGCACCGGCGGCGTCAGTAACGTCGCCCAGCCCGTCGAGGTGCAGCGCGCCGGTCACGGCTACCCACAGCACCAGTCCCGCCAGTGCGCCGGTCCAGGGATCGATTGCCGCGCCCGCCCAGCATCCGCCGGCAAGGATCGCGCCGAGGATCAGGCCGACTGCGGGGAACCAGCGTATCGAATGGGCGAACTCGGTGTTGCTCACCGGCACTGACGGGGTCGGCAGCCGGGTGAGGAACTGGATCGCGATGAGCAGCCCCTTCATGCGCGCAGCCCCGTGATCTGCGCACTCGGCTTGTCGCCCGGCCAGATGCGCAGCGACACCAAAGCGGCATAGGGCAGGTCGAAGGCCCAGAGCGTCTCCCGGCCGAACCCGCACAACAGATGCAGCGCCGCCCGGATCGCGCCACCATGGGTGACGACCAGAGTGGGCACGGGCTCTAGTGCGGCAATCGCGCTGGAGATGCGGGCGGTCAGATCGGACCAGCGTTCGCCCCCGGGAGGCGGGTTGGCTTCTGGATCATCCCAGAACCGCTGTATCGCTTCGGGTTCCACTTCCTCGGGGGGCATGCCGTCCCATGCACCGAAATCGAGTTCGCGCCAGCGCGGATCGATCGCCTGCTGGAGGGCGCGCGGCTCGGCGATGGCCGTGGCGGCATGCCGGGCGCGCTGTAGGTCCGAGCTGAGGATATGTTCGATTTGCAGTTCCGCAGTGTTTGTTACGCAGGCGGCGATGCCTTCGGGCGTGGGCTCGCAATCGGTGCGGCCCATCAGACGGCCGGGCAGGGCCGGCGCGCCGTGGCGGAGCAGATGGAGGGTAAAGGGCGTCACAGCTTGGCGGCGACCTGTGCCTCGGCAAAAGTCGCCATCTGGTTGTGCGTGGCCAGCGCCGAGCGGATGACATTCACGGCCACCGCCGCGCCGCTGCCTTCGCCCAGCCGCATGCCGAGCGCGAGCAGTGGGTCGAGGCCGAGCCGGGCGAGCAGCCGGGCATGGCCGGGCTCTGCCGAGACATGGCCGGCGATGCAGTGCGCGGTGATGCCGGCATTGTCGCGGGCGAGCGGGGCGATGGCCGCGCTGCTGATAAAGCCGTCGAGCACCACCGGCACGCCAAGCTGGCGGGCACGCAGCACCGCGCCGGCAATCGCGGCAATCTCGCGGCCCCCAACGCGGCGCAGCGTCTCGAAGGCATCCGCCGGCGCATCGGCATGAAAGGCGATGGCGCGCTCGACCACTTCGGTCTTGCGGGCGATTCCTTCGGCATCGACGCCGGTGCCCGGGCCGATCCACTCGCGCGCGCTGCCGCCGAACGCACGCAGGCAAAGCGCGGCGGCGGCAGTGGAATTGCCGATGCCCATCTCGCCCACGGTCAGCAGGTCGAGATCCTCGGCCACGGCGGCGGAGCCTGCGTTGAGCGCGGCAAGGCACTCGGCTTCGGTCATTGCCGGGGCGATGGTGAAGTCGGCAGTGGGGGTGTCGAGATCGAGCGCAGCTACCTGCAGCTCAAGCCCTGCGGCGCCCGACAAGGCGTTGATCGCAGCGCCGCCGGCCTGGAAGTTGCCGACCATCTGCACGGTGACGCTGGCCGGAAAGGCGCTGACTCCGTGGACGGTGACGCCGTGATTGCCGGCGAAGATCGCGGTGCGCGCCCGTTCGATCCTGGGGCGGGCATTGCCCTGCCAGCCGGCGAGGAACAGTGCGATATCCTCGAGCCGGCCAAGCGAGCCTGCCGGCTTGGTCAGCTCGGCCTGGCGGGCGCGGGCGGCGGCGATGGCAGTCTCATCGGGCGCGCGCAGATCGGCAAGCGCGGCGCGGAAATCGGCAGGCGAGGCAAAGGTCATTCGGCAACGAATCCTGGGGGCGGGGTACGGGTGATGAAATGGCCCTTTACGCCCTGGGGCCACTGGGAAAAGGGCACGCGGCCATGTTCGCTGGCCGCATAGTGCACGGCATAGTCGAGGATGGCGCGGGCGCTGTCCTCATCAGGGGTGAACCGGCCAAGGACATAGCCGACCTTGTCGGGCGCGCGCAGATGGACGGTGCAATGATCGGTGCAGGCGAACAGACAGGGCATTTCCTGTACCGCGACGCCGGCATAGCAGGGGTCGCTTTCCTGGACTGCCCGGAGTGCTGCGACCAGCCGTGCGCCGCCGCGCACGCCCTCGCCATCCTCGCGGGATTCGGCGGAATGGCGGCAGGTGTTGCAGGCGACGACCGCGGGACCGTCCTCGACGCGCTTGAGCATCAGGCGGCTGCTGGCTTCTGCAGCGGTGCGGGCATGCCGATCGCGACCAGCAGCCGGTACAGCGCATAAAGCCCGATCAGGATCGCGCCGTTGCGCAGGAACTGATCGAGCGAATAGCCGGGATTGATAGTGATCGCCACGCCGCCCAGTAGCGCCGCCCAGCACAAGGTGACCAGCTTGCCTGCGACGAATGCCGCGACATAGGCGATGGCCAGTTTCGCGACTGTCGAGTGGACCCGGAGCCGGCCGAGCGCAGCATAGGCGCCGATCGCCGAGCCCGCCGCGGCGCTGCCGAGCCCGACGCCCCAGAGCAAAGTCTTCGGGTCATGCGGATAGTGGAGGAACAGGAAGCCCACCGCCTGGTTGGCACCCCAGGCGGCGAGGGCAAGCGCGATTCCGTCGCGCCGGCGCATATGCACGGCGGCCAGCGCGGCGAGTGCCGATACCGGAGCCGTACAGGCCAGCGCGAAGCTGGTTGCCATGCTCGCTATAGTGAGCAGCATGATCCACAGGGTCGAGGCGCGCGCTTGCGTCATCGTCTATGCTCCCGTCAGAACCGGCCGCGGATGCCGGCATAGATGCTGCGGCCCAGCGTGCCGTAGCGATAGGCGGTCATGTACTTCTCGTCGAACAGGTTCTCGGCGCGGGCGAACACGCTGAGATTGTCGCCGGCCTTCAGCTCGGCGCGCAGGTCGACCAGCGTATAGTCGTCCAGCTTCGTGGTGTTCGCTGCATTGTCGAAGCTGTGGCCGGCCCAGCGCACCGCGGCGCCGGTGGTCAGCCCGAATGGGAAGGCATAGCTGATCGAGCCATTGGCCATGTTCTGTGGGCGGCGCGGCAGCCACTTGCCGAAGGTTGCGGTGCCGGCCGAGCGGTCTTCGGCGACGTTCCAGCTGTAATTGCCGTCCAGCGTGAAGCCACCCAGGTTGAGCGCGCCCGAAGCTTCGATGCCATGTGCTTCGGCGCGCGAGACGTTCGAATAATAGCCGAAGCGGCGCACCGTGGTGCTGCCCGGCACGAAGCAGAGCGGCACGGTCGAGGTCGTCGTGCAGCTGTTGTAGATGATCTGCCCGGTGGTCTTGCGCTCGAAATAGGTCGCGCCGAACACGAGCTTGCGGCCGAACAGCTGCTGCTCGATGCCGGCTTCCCAGCCCTTGGCCTGTTCCGGATCGAGCGCGGTGTTCCCATACTCGCTGAACTGCTGGTAGAGCGACGGTGCCTTGAAGCCTTCGCCATAGTTCGCACGGATGATCGTGCCCCAGGCGGAGCGCCACACGCCGCCGGCCTGGAACAGGGTCTGCCCGCCGAAGCGGCTGTGATCGTCATAGCGGATGCCGCCATTCAGGGTCAGGCCGGTGATCGGCTCGACGCTGAGCTGGGCATAGCCGCTGGTCAGCTCGGCACTGCCGCGCGCAAAGGCGGGCAGCGGGGTGGCCAGCGACGCGGCGGGCGAGCGGCTGCGGAAGTCCGAATTCTCGTTCTCGACCCCAAACACCGCCGAGATCTGCTTCGTGAACGCGAAGCTGCCCTGATACTCGAAGCGCTTGTTCTTGCCGTCCGATTCGAAGCTCAGCGGGCGGGCGCGGGTGGGGCCGTAGCTGTCGCGATCGGTGTCGGTATAGGCATAGGCGAAGCGGTTGCGGAACCGGCCGTCGAGCAGCGACAGGTTGATGCCGGCATAGCCGACAAACTCTTCGTTGGTCGAAAAATCGCTATTGTCGCCGCTGGTCGAATCGATCTCGGTGCGGCCGTTCGAATAATAGCCGCGAACCTCGACGCTGAGGTTGCTGGTAAGCGTCAGCTCGGCGCGGCCGCTGGCGCTGCTGTTGGTATAGCCATCGGCTTCCTTGCCGCCGAATTCGGGCGCAATCGCTGAAATGCCGGCAGTGGTGAAGCGCTGGCCGCCGATCCGCCAGGCGAGCGGGCCGGTCTTGCCGCCAACCGCCGCGCGGGCGCTGACCGTTTCGCGTGAGCCGGCCTCGATGTCGAAGCTGCCCTCGAGCGGCTTTTCGGGCGTGGCGGTGACGATGTTGACCACGCCGCCGATCGCCTGGCTGCCCCACAGGATCGACTGCGGCCCGCGCAGCACTTCGATGCGCGAACTGTCGCCGATCAGCATGTTGGCGAAATTGTAGCCGCCGCCGGTAGCGGCGGGATCGTTGAGCTTCACGCCATCGATCACCACCACGGTCTGGTCGGACTCGGCGCCGCGGATGCGCAGCGAAGTGGAGGTGCCGTAGCCGCCGTTGCGCGAGATGCTGATGCCCGGCGTGCGGAGCAGAAGCTCGGTGGCGCCAACATCCTGACTGCGATCGATCGCAGCCTTGTCGAGCACGGTGATCGAGGCGGGGACCTGATCGATGTTCACAGGCGCGCGGGTGGCGGTGACGACGATGTCGTCGCTGCTCTCGGTGGCGGCGGCATCGGGCGCTGCGGCCTGCTGTGCAAAGGCGGCCGGCGCGGCGGCCAAAGCTGCGAGCGACACGGAGAGACGGAAAACGGACTTCAACATTCTTGTACGACCCAATCACGACGCCGCGTTCGCGCGCGGACGTGCCGGTGCCGTGCGGGCAAGCGACAGCGTCCGCGCGGCTGCGCGGCAAACCTTGTCGTCGCTCGGGTTCACCCCCGTCCGCCCGGCACACCCTGTCCGCACGAAAGACGACCGCGACGGGCAGGTCTCCTGGCTCGCGGGTCCATGCCGGTTCGGCCGCCTTCTCGGGCTGCGACACCCAATGGCAAATGGCCGATGGCTCACCGCTTACAGTTGCAGGGGCAGCCGGGGTTTTCCCGTTCCCTTTTCATCCCCGTCTCCGGGGAACCTGTCGCGGCGCAGCCCTTAGGCGGCCTTCATCCAGACGACAAGCGCGAAGCGGGCGCGGGTGGCGGGCAGCGTTCGGTGCGGCGTGAAGCGATCGAGGAACAGCACGGTGCCGGCCGGGCATTCGGGCTGGAGCCGGGGCATGCCGGCAATCGCCTCCTCGGTAATCCGCAGCCCGTTGTCGGTCTCGCTGGCGAGCGGTGCGCGCTGGCGGCCGGGAATGATCTCCAGCCCGCCCTTTTCGGGGCCGGCATCGCACAGTGGGATCCAGGCAGTGGTCCAGACCTGGCCGCAGGACGTGCCATCATCACGGGCGACATCCGAGTGCCAGGCGTGGCGATGCTCGGGGAAGCTGGCGATGCTGGCGCGGACGCGGACAACCCGGCCGGCGAGTTCGCGTTCACTCAGCCGCTCTGCCTCCGCGTGGAGCCGGGGATCATTGGCGATCGCCTGCAACCGCGGCCCGCGATGGGCATCGGTGCAGATCGCCACGCGCAGCAAATTCGCCTGGCTGCGGTCGCTTGCGTAGATCCGGTCGAGCCGTTCGGCGAGCGGGGCATCGGGGCAGCTCTTTTCGAAGGGCAGATACAGCGCCTGCGACAGCCGATCGATATGCGCGGCGATATCGGCCTGTGCCGCCTCGACCAGCGCGCGATCGAACAGCGGCAGCGCGGCATAGCCTTGCTCGCGATAAAAGGCGGGATCGCTCACCCGCTGCGTCCCAGCACCGTGATCGTCGGCCAGTCGCCGCCAAGCTCGACCTTGGCTTCGATGCCATAGACCGACTGGAGATTGGCTGGCGTCAGCACTTCGGCGGGCGTGCCGTCGGCGACGATGGTGCCGCCGTCGATCAGCACGAGTCGATCACAATAGCGCGCGGCCATGGTCAGGTCGTGCAGCACTGCGATTACCAGCCCGCCGGCGTGGGCTTCGGACTGGAGCAGCGCCATCACGTCGATCTGGTGACCTGGGTCGAGGCTGGCGAGCGGCTCGTCGGCGATCAGCGCGGGGGCTTCCACCGCCAGCGCCCGGGCGAGCAGCGCGCGGGCGCGTTCGCCGCCCGAAAGCTCGGTGGCGGGACGGTCGCGCAAGGCGGTGACATCGGCGCGCGCGATCGCCCGCTCGATCGCGGCGGTGTCGGCTTCGGCGATCCGCGACATCGGCGCGAGATGCGGCAGCCTGCCCAGCTCGACCAGCCGCTCGACGGTGAGCGGCCAGTGCAGCGTCTGGCCCTGCGGCAGATAGGCGACGCGCTTGGCCAGTTCCGCACGCGGCATCGTCGCGACATCGGCGTCATCGACCAGGATGCGCCCGCTATGCGGCACCAGCGCCAGCATCGCGCGGGCGAGGGTCGACTTGCCCGCGCCATTGGGGCCGACGATGCCGGTGAGCGTGCCGGGGGTGAAAGTCGCGCTGGCATTCTGCACGACCCGGCGCTTGCCGAGGGTTACTCCGGCCTGTTCGAGGCGAAGGGTCACCACAGGCGGCGCTCCCGCATCAGGTGGATCAGGAAGACCGGAACTCCGAGGAACGCAGTGACGACGCCGAGCTTGAGTTCGTTCTTGGTATCGATCAGCCGCACCGCGAGATCGGCGAAGGTAAGCAGCGCCGCGCCGCCGATCGCCGAGGGGATCAGGATCGCCGAGGGGCTGCGATCGGTCAGCGGGCGGACGAGATGCGGCACGATCAGCCCGACAAAACCGATCGCGCCTGATACCGCCACCGCGCCACCCACACCGATCGCAGTGCCGAGCAGCAGGCGGATACGGGTGCGCTGGATATCGACGCCGAGCGCCTGGGCGCCGTCCTCGCCCAGCGTCAGCGCATCGAGCGCGCGCGCGTCCCAGAACAGCAGCAGCGCACCGACCGCGATGCAGGGATAGGCGATCCAGACATGCTCGAACGAGCGGTTCTCCAGGCTGCCGAGCAGCCAGGTCATGATCTCCATCGCCGCAAAGGGATTGGGCGAGAGATTGAGCGAGAGGCTCACCCCTGCTGTGGCCAGCGTGGCGATGGCGATGCCGGCAAGGATCAGGGTCAGCGGGCTTTCCGAGCGACCCGCCAGCGCGGTCAGGCCAACCAGCGAGAGCAGCGCGCCGAGCACCGCGAGCACCGGCAGCGTGATCGGGTGGAGCTCGGCCAGCCCGAAATAGAGCGCCGCCACCGCGCCGAGCGAAGCGGCGTTGGAGGTGCCCAGCACGGCCGGCTCGGCCAGCGGATTGCGCAGATAGCCCTGCAATGCCGCCCCGGCGAGGCCGAGCATCGCGCCGACGCCCAGACCCAGCAGCATGCGTGGCAGGCGCAGCTCGAGCAGGATGGTCGAAGCGATCGGGTCGCCATGCCCGGTCACCGCGGCGAACAGACGCGCCAGCGACAGGTTTACCGGGCCGAACAGCAGGGATGCCACGGCGGCGGTGAGGGTGAGGACGAGCAGTCCCACGATCAGCAGGGGGCGGGACAGGGTCATCGGGATGGATCCCGGGCGCAACGGAAACTGGTCTTCGGCATCGGCACTCCCCCGCACATATGCAGCCCAAAGGGCCGCCAGACGCAAACTGCGTCGCTCAGACGGAGATACCGTGCCCTGGCCATCCCCTGGACCAAAGCAAGAGCGACCTTTGCGCCGGCAGGTCTCCTGGCTCGCGGGTCCGTGCCGGTCGGCCGCCTTCTCGGGCTGTTGGGCCCAATGGCAAATGGCCGATGGCTCACCGCTTACAGTTGCAGGGACAGCCGCGGATTTGGACGGAGGCCCGTCCGCACCGCATTCCCATTCAAGCCCCTTGCAGGGCACCGGCGCGATCTTGTCGTGAAGTGCTGAAAGCGCTTCAGCCGTGGCGCATAGGCCAAATGCGCGGGGCCGCCAAGATCAGCATTCGGGATCGGTGCAGCGGGTGACCAGTTCGCCATCGGCCGTCTTGGCAGGGGCTTCCGGCACCAGGACGGTTTTGGGTTTCGGCGTCTCGGTTGCGGTCGGGGATGGCATGGGGACTGGATTTGGCTTCGGCTCGGTTGCCGGCGCTGGCGCAACGATCACTGTGCCGCTTTCGGCCGGCGTGTCGTTGGTGCGCGTGAGGAACGCCAGTAGCAGCGCCGAGATGCCGGCCAGCGGCAGCAGCCACAGGAAATGCTTGCGGATCATGGGCGGTTTCCATGCGGAAGCGCTCCGGCGGTATGAGCCACCGGAGCGCGTTTTCGGTCAGGGCAGCGTGTTGCCGACGCTTATGACGTAGAGCCGCCCGCGATTGGCATCGATCGCAGTTGGTGCCGCGGCGTAGATCACATCCTCGGTCGTCGATTTGAGGATGCCCGAGATACGGGTCACGCCGCTCTGTGCCGGGGCGACCTGGCGGACAGTCCAGGTCGGGCTTTCCGCCACCATCAGGCCGCTGCCGAGCACGGTGAAATAGACCCGCGCCCTTGTCCCGTTATGCGTGGTTTCGACAGCGGCAGGCACGTCGTTGTTCGCGGTATAGATCTTCACCTTGTCGACCCAGCCGCCATTCCAGCGCAGGCGGTAGACGTCGTAATTATAGGCGTTGGAGCCGCCGGCGGTGCGGTAGCGATAGGTGATGCTCGGCCGGGCATATTGATCGACTGTGAGGCCCGCCGCCTGGATGCCGACGCCGTCGTTCGAGTTGTTCCACACTTCGCCGGTGCCGAGCCCCTGGAACAGCACATTGGCCGTGGTGCGCGTGGCCGGTGCGCTGAGCGCGACGCCGTTTGCGGTGCGGAACACGCCGGCGGCAACGTCGTACTTCAGATAGGAGCCGTAATGGCGCAGCGCGCGCGGCGTGCCGTACGCCCATTCGAAGGCGATATGGACATTGCCGGCATCGTCGATCTTCAGGTCGTCGGGATAGACGTAGTTGGTGTTCTCGCGGGCGAAGATGCCGATTTTCGACCAGCTGTTGGCGGCGTTGTCCCAGCGATAGAGCTCGCCCTGACCGGCATTGTTGAAGTGGTTGCGGATGATCAGGAAGATGTCGCCATTGGGTGCATGCTCGGCGATTGGATAGGTCGCGCCGACGGTGCCCGGCATTTCGCCCAGGCGGCGCAGCATGGCGCCGGGATCATTGGGCGCGCTCGACCGGAAATAGCGCCAGTCATCGACATGATGATCGGTCCAGACATGGATATAGCCGTCGCCGTCCACTGCGATCGTCGGCTGGTCATGCCCGACATCGTCGGCATGGCTCCAGATATTGCCGTTCTCGTCCTTGAGATAGTCGATCACCCAGGCGCCGGTGCCGGTCTTCACGCCGATCTTGATCTTGTGCGTGCCGGCGGTGTCGCCGGGGCTATTGAAGGCGACATAGGTGGTGTTGCCCTTCACCACCATCGGCCGCCACCAGGCGGCGGCATTGGAGGAATCGGTCTCGGCCGGCACGGTGTCGACGGTCACCTGAGCCTGGGCGGCAGCGGGCGTCAAAAGGGCAAGCGGGCACAGCAACGCTGTGCTGGCAATCAAGCGCAAGCGCATGGCATTCTCTCCTGATTTTAGTTCTGTTTACTCGGTACGCGTCTCCTTGGACCGAATGCGTCGGACAGATCAGCCGCCCGTCAGGTCAATTGCGAACAGCCCGCCGCTGGCGGGCCAGGTTTCGAGCTGGGCAGGCGAGAGGCGCATGCGCGAACTCGTGACGTAGAGTGTGTCGCCAGCCAGCGCGGCGCTGCTGAGATTGGGGGCGGGCAGCGCAATGCTGCGCAGCAACGCGCCGTCGGGTGCCAGCTCGGCGACGCAGCCGCCGCCCCACATCGCCACGAAGAACCGCCCGTCCGGCGCGCGGGTCATGCCGTCGGGCTTGCCGGGGATGTTCATGAAGTCGCTGACGATGACCGGCTCGCCGAGCGTGCCGGCCTCGATTTCGGCTGGATAGGCGATCAGCGTGCGCGACAGCGTGTCGATGACGAACAGCGTCTTGCCGTCTTCGGAAAAGGCCATGCCGTTGGGCACGCCGAGGCCGTCCGCGACGCGGCGCGGTGGCGAGTCTGGCGTTGGCGCATGGAAGATCGTGCCGCGACCGGCGAGGATCGCCTTGTGCATCGTGCCGCCCCACAGGCCGCCTTTGGGATCGACGGTCATATCGTTGAACCGGCAGCCGGCGCCGATCTCCGCAACCGGACCGGTGGTGCCGTCCAGCGTGCAGAAGGCAGCTTCGAGCGTGCCGGCGACGCGGCCATCGGGAAGGGGCGCGAGGCCGAAGAGAGGGAGGTCGGTTGGCTGCTCGGTCAGCGCGCCGGCCGCATAGCGATAGATGCGGCGGCGGACGGGATCGGTCCAGCTGACCGCATCGGCCTGTATTACCGGGGACTCGCCGATGATTGCACCGGAATTGGCTAGCAGCTGTACGGTCGGCGCGTTGATGACGGCATGGGCCAGTGCACGGGCGCGGGTACCGACTTCCTCAGCGGAACGGCCCGGCTTGTAGAGATCGGAGCCGATGCCGAACCCCGCGCAACCCGCTTCGCGCAGGGCCGGGATACTGGCCGGGCCGACGCCGCCGACAGCCAGTACCGTCACATCTTTCGGCAGGACCGTGCGCAGCGCGGCGATGTCGCCTTCATGCCCGGCAGCGGGAAAATACTTCAGGCGGCGTGCACCTGCCGCCAGCGCGGCAAAGGCTTCGCTCGGGGTGGCGCAGCCGGGCAGGGGCACGAGACCCAGCCGGATCGCCTCGCCGATCACTGCGGCATCGGTGTTGGGTGAAACGCAGATCGTGGCGCCGCAGTCGGCTAGTCGCCTTACCTGCTCCGGATCGGTAACAGTGCCTGCGCCGATCGCCATGCGGTCGCCGAATGCGCTACAGAGCAGTGCGATCGTCTCGAACGGATCGGGCGAGTTGAGCGGCACCTCCGCCACGCGGATGCCGGCCTCGTAGAGCGCGCCGACCACCGCCACCGCTTCCTCGGTGCGCAGCCCGCGCAGGATCGCGACGATCGGCAGTTCGGCCAGCGCCGCATCGAGCCGGGCGACCGCGCTTGCGATCATCCGACGCTCGCCCGGTGCAGCGCCCGGAAGCCGACCAGGCAGGCGCGGCGGGATTCGACCAGCTCGCTTTCGATCCCGACCGAGCGCAGCGCGGCGGCATAAAGCCGCGAGAGCGGGCCATTGCCGATCAGCGGCACCACGCCATGCGCCATGTTCGGAAATGCAGCCTGCGCATCGGCTATCTCCGAGCCGATCAGCAGCCCGCGAATATAGGAAGCAGCATCGGCACGGCGGAGTTCGCCGCGGATCACCCGGGCCCGGGCACCGAACAACAGGCTCGACAGGCCGAGCCCGCCGGCGCGGGCTCGCGCCACGCCCTCCTGAAATGCCGCACCTTCGGTGGCTTCGCCCTCGACGATCGAGGCGAGCAGACCCTGTGCGGTCAGCCGGTCGTAAATCTCCCCGGACATGGCCGTGAGGAATTCGCCGACCCTGCCGTTTTCTCGGCGCACCCATTTGGTGTGGGTGCCGGGCAGGGCGGCGACGCCGTCGCCCGGTGCCAGCTCCATCATGCCAAGCAGTTCGGTTTCCTCGCCGCGCAGGATGTCCGGCGCATCGTCAAAGGCGCGACGGCAGGTGATGCCCGGCACGATCCGTACCGCGATATCGCCGATCGTCACCGGGATCGCGGCGTGCGCCAGATCGGCCATGCCGGCAGGGGCGATCGCATAGGGCGCCTCGGCCCAGCCGATGTTCGATCCGATCATCCCGGCGGCGTAGATCGGCCCGTGACCCGGCCAGCGCGCGGCAAGATCGGCCATCGCTTCGGCCATGCCCTCGCGGCTCAGCCCGGCAACGCCCTTCGGCGCGACGATTTCGTCAAGCACGCTGCCGTCGCCGGCGATGCGCCAGGCGCGGAAGTTCGAGCTTCCCCAATTGACGCCGACAATCTCGGCATCAGCGGCGTGTGACACTTGCACCTCCGTCCAGGGGATGAATGGCCCCGGTGATCCAGTTCGCCCGATCCGAGGCGAGGAACAGCGCCAGCTCCGCGACATCCTCGGGCGTGCCGAGGCGGCCAAGCGGGTGGCGCAAGATATTGGCGGCACGCGCCGCGTGCGGGTCTGCCGCGCGATCGAAGGAATCCTGCAGAAGCGGAGTATCGACCGAGGCGGGGGCGATCGCGTTGACGCGGATCCCGTCCGGCGCGAATTCGAGTGCGGCGGTGCGCGTCAGGCTCTCGATCGCCGCCTTGGACGCAGCATAGGCGGCGAGCGTCGGCGTGGCGTAATTGGCGTTGATCGAGGAGAGCAGCAGGACCGATCCGCCGCCGCGCGCGCGCATCGCCGGCACGGCATGGCGCAGCAGCCGCACCGCGCCGATCACGTTGACGTCATAGATATCGGCCCAGGCGGCGGGTTCGGTGTCGAGCGTGCCGCCATGGACGGAGATGGCGGCGGCATGGACAAGGATGTCGATCCCGTCCAGCCGCGCCACCGCCTGTTCCACGTCCGTATCCGAGCGGAGATCGGCGACCAGCGCCGTATCCGCGTCGGGTGCGGGCTTGCGGTCGAGCCCGGCGACCCGGGCGCCGGCGTCGCGGAATCGCCGGACAATCGCCGCGCCGATCCCGCTTGCGGCGCCGGTCACCAGCGCCGTGCGCCCGGCCAGTTCGCTATCGCTCAACCTCATGCTCCCCTGAACAGCCAGCCTCAGAACTTGAAGCTGATCCCGGCCTTGTACATGCGCCCGAAGAACAGGTTCGTCCGCAGCGCTTCCGAGACGCCGTCATAGGTGCGCTGGTGCTCGTTGAGGAGGTTGTTCGCCTCGAGGTTCAGCGAGAAGTTCTTCGAGATGTCATAGCGGAAGGTCGCCGAGAGATCGGTATAGGAGTCGTTGTAGATGCCGGTGTTTGCGCCCGACAGGCCGACCAGATAATCGTCGCGCCAGTTATAGGCGAGGCGGAACGACACCGGGCCCTTCTCGTAATAGCCGACCAGATTGGCATTGTTCTTCGACAGGCCCGGGAAGGCGAGCACGCGGCCCACCGCATCGCGGATCGGCGTGGTCGAGTCGATATACGAATAGGTCGCGACCACGCCGAGGCCGTCGAACGGACCGGGCAGGAAGTAGAAGGGCAGCTGGAGCAGCACTTCGACGCCCTTCACCTTGGCGCCGTCGCCATTGATCTTTCGGTTGATCAGATAGTTGACGTTGTTGAACGTCTCCGGGCTCTGCTTGGCGACGATGAAGGTCGAGACGTCCTTGTAGAAAAGCCCGACCGAGAACAGCGCCTGGCGGCCGAAATAATATTCGAGCGAGGCGTCGAACTGGTTGGCCTTGAACGGATTGAGGTTCGGCGCGCCGCCGCTGCCGGTGCCCGGCGTGGTCTGGACGCCGCCGACGAAGATCGCGGTGTTGTTCAGCGTCACGCCGTTGTTGAGATCGGCGGTGTTCGGGAAGGCGACGACCTTGGCCGCGCCGAGGCGCAGGATCATGCCATCGGTGACGTTGAGCTTGACCGTTGCCGAGGGCAGCCATTCGTCATCGGTGCGCTCGAAGCTTGCCGGGGTGACGCCGCCGGTGGCGCCGATCAGATTGCCGATCGAAGTCATGTCGCGGTGCAGGTAGCGCACGCCGATATTGCCGGCGAGATCGAGGGCGCCCTCCACCTTGAAGTCGAGCTTGGCATAGCCCTCGGTGAACTTCTCGTTGATCCGGTAGGTGCCGGCGAGTGCGGTGGCCGTCTGGGTCGGGTTGAGGCAGGCGGCGGACTGCGAGACCGCGGTGACCGTGGTCCAGGCGCTGCAGCCATTGGCGATCGTGTCGTTGCCCGCCAGGAAGGTGCGGGTCAGGCCGGCGAAATCGCCCTTGGCGAAATCGGGGTTCGAGCGCAGCGTCAGATATTGCGAGAGTGCGGTGGCGACGATGCCACCGGTCGGGCGGATATCGGCCAGCGCCGGGTTCACCCGCGTATCGAGCTTCTGGTAGCGTAGGCCGACGCTAAGCCTGTCGAGGAAGCCTTCGCCCAGATCCGCGCTCCAGTCGGTGCGCGCGGCGGTCGCCTCGGTCTTCGCCCGGTAGAGATTGTCGAACAGGATGGTAAAGCGCAGCTGCGACGGGTCGCTCAGGTTGATCCCGCTGATCGAATAGGCGCCGAGTTCTCCCTTGGAGAAGTCGAAGCTGGTGCTCGGCGTGATCGTGGTGAGCGGCTGGAGGCGGAGGTAATTCTGGTCGTAGCTCGAGGTCGAGCGGTTGTACGACACTTCCGCGCTGGCCTTGAGCCAGTCGGTCACGTCGAACTTGCCGTTGAGGGCCGAGGACCAGGTGTCGGCCTTGGTGTAGGCATATTCGCTGTTGGTGAGCACCGGCGCGGTCGAGTTGCCCGAGATCAGCACATTGTTCGCCGAATAGGTGGCGTTGGTCAGCCCGGTCTGCGGGTTGAACGAGATCCAGTAGCGCTCGCGGTCCGAGATCAGCTTGGAATAGAAGCTGTCGAGCGTGATCTCGACGCCGGGGGCTGGCTTCCACTGGATCACGCCGTCCAGGCCGAACTTGGTGCGCTTCTCGTCGATTTCCTCGGGGCGCACGTCCGAATGGCCGAAACGCGTGATGCCACCCGACGTGAACTGGGTGTAGCCCGAAAAAGTGTCCAGGCCCTGTTGTGACAGTCGGCGGCGGCCATAGGAGGCCGAGACCAGCACGCCGAGCGTGTCGCCCGCGAATTTCTGCGAGACCAGGCCGAACAGCTCGTAGCTCGGCTTCTCGGTCAGCGTGTCATAGCTGCCGCCGGCACGGGCGGCGATGCTGTTGGGGCCGTCGAGCGGCTTGCGCGTGTTAATGTCGATGATGCCGCCCAGCGCGCCGGCGATGTCGTTCGCGCCGGCAAGCTTGGTGACTTCGAGGCGCGAGATCAGCTCCGAGGGGACCAGCGACAATATGCCATAGGTCGAGCTGCCCAGCTGATCGAGGCCGACGCCGCCGCGGCCGGTGGCGTCAACAATTTCGCGGCCGTTGAACAGATAGACGTTCTGGCGAAGGCCGCGCACCGAGACGTTGGTACCCTCCGCGATGCCGCGATCGACCTGGATGCCGGAGACGCGGGCGAGGGATTCGGCGACGTTGCGGTCGGGCAGCTTGCCGATGTCGTCGGCGACGATCGCATCGACGAACTGGACCGCATTGCGCTTGATGTCGCGCGCGGCGCCAAGGCTCTGGCGGATACCCGTGACGATGATGGCGCCTTCTTCCTGCTGCGCGTCCGGCGACGGATCAGCTGCCTGAGCGGCAGGCGCGGCCAAATCGGTCTGCGCTGCGGCGGGCGTGGCGAGCAGAGCTGCCGACCCGAGAATGGTGGACACCAGCAGGCGCTGGACGGTGCGATTCTTCATATCCTCTCCCCTTATCAACCCGGCGGCTGGCGGGCCTGGCTTTGCGCCTTTGGCTTCCGCTTGACGTATCTACTAAAGCAACAATATGGATTGCGCAACACCCTCGATGCGAGAGGTGCTCGGCGTGATGTTGGGTCAACACTGCGGTTGACAATTACAAAAATCGGGACGCATATGACAAATATAGCAACAAAATATTCTGGAGGGGACGTGATCCAGCTGCAAGGCGTGCTGCCGATTCTGCCGACGATCTTCACCGAGTCGGGCGCGGTGGACGAAGCGGGCATGCGCCGCGTGCTCGACTATATCGTCGCGGCCGGGGCGCAGGGCGTGGTCTTCCCCGGCCTCGCCAGCGAATATGACATGCTGAGCGTCGAGGAGCGGCTGCACCTCACTGCGCGAATCGGCGAATGGCTGGATGGCCGCGTGCCCTTCGTGGTCGGCGGCAGCACCGGCGATACCAAGGAAGCGATCGCCTATGCCGAGGCAGGGGCGAAGGCCGGCGCCTCGGCGGCGATGATCCTCACCCCCAAGACCTTTGCCGGCGATCTCGGCGCGATGGCCGATTTCTTCCGCGCCGCGCATGAAGGATCGGGCATCGCGATCATGCTGCAGAACGCGCCGGCGCCGATGGGCATCGGCATGCCGCTCGAGCAGGTCGCCGAGCTGGCGCACCAGGTGCCTGGCATCAAATACGTGAAGGAAGAGGCTCCGCCCTCGGGTCAGCGGATCACCCGGCTGACCGAACTGGCCGGCGACTCGCTGGAGGCGGTGTTCGGCGGTGCCGGCGCGCGCTATGTGATCGACGAGCTGGCGCGCGGCGCGCGCGGCACCATGCCGGCCTGCGAGATCACCGAGCTGCACGTCCGCATGCTCGCCGATTATGCGGCGGGCGAGGAAGGCAAGGCACGCGACCTGTTCGAGCGCACGCTGCCTTTGCTCAACATGCAAGCGATCTTCCGCTGGCGGCTGACCAAGGCGGTGCTCCAGCGCCGCGGGCTGATCGGAAGCACCTATGTCCGCGCGCCGGGGCCCGAGCTCGACCGCTACGACCAGGCCGAGCTGGACGCACTGCTCGCCCGGCTGGCAGACCTGCTGCCGATGGAAGCACCCCAGGGGGCACTCGCCTGACCATGCGCATTGCCGCGATCGACACGTTCATCGTCACCGTCCCCCGCGATACGCCCTATCTCGGGCCGCTCGCGGAGGGCGAGCATGTCAATGCGCGCGGCTATATCGTGCGCAAGGGCAATGGCACGATCTACCCGACGGTCGATCGCTCGATCGTAGTGCGTGTCACCGCTGAAGATGGTTCGGTCGGCTGGGGCGAGACCTATGGCATTTGCGCACCCAAAGCGACCTGCGAGATCGTCAACGACCTGCTGGCGCCGGTTCTTGTCGGCGCGGAGGTCGGTGACATCGGCGCGACCTGGGATCTGCTCTACGGGCTGATGCGCGTGCGCGGGGCGTGGGGTGGTTTCCACGTCGATGCGATCGCGGCGATCGACATCGCCTTGTGGGACCTGAAGGGCAAGGCGGCGGGCAAGCCGGTCCGCGACCTGATCGGCGAGACCGTGCATGCGACGATCCCGAGCTACCTCTCCGGCCTCCCTGCAGCGACGATCGAGGATCGTGTAGCGCTGGCGAAGCAGTGGCAGGGGCGGGGGATCGACGCGTTCAAGTTCGCCGCCGTGGTCAGCCACGAAGGGATCGTCGCCGAGATGGCGGCGCTCCGCGAGGCGCTGGGCGACAAGGCCGAGATCCTGATCGACCTGCACTGGAAATTCTCGCCCGTCGAGGCCGCTGCGCTGATCGAAAAGCTGGCGCCCTATCGCCCCGGCTTTGTCGAGGCACCGGTGAAGCCCGAGGACATTGCCGGGCTCGCGCGGCTTGCCGTGACCAGCCCGGTGCCCGTGGCAGCGGGCGAGGAATGGTACACCGAATATGAGGCGACCAACCGCCTCGCCGCCGGGCCGCTCGCCTATATCCAGCCCGAGATGGGGCATACCGGCATCACGCAGTTCGTCCGCATTGCGCGCCTTGCCGCCGCCAAGCGTGTCGCAGTGGCGCCGCATGCCACCGTCGGCACCGGCATCTTCCTTGCCGCCAGCCTCCAGGCTTCGGCGACGATCCCCGGCCTGTGGAAGCATGAGTGGCAGCATTCCGTGTTCGAGCGGAACCTGGCGCTGCTCGACACCGATATGGGGCATGGCGAGGGCGGCTATGTCCTGCCTTCCGCGCCTGGCCTTGGCATCGAGCCCAATGCGCGGTTCTGGGGTCATGCGGAGCAGGTGGCGTGAGCTATGCGGCGCCACCGCGCGGGTGCATAGGATGCGGCCATGCGCGCTAAACTCAACGCCCAGCCGAACCAGAGCCTGATCGACGGCATCGCCACGCTCCAGGCGCTCGCCACTTCGCCCGAGCCGGTCGGCTGCCGCGAGCTGGCCCGGCGGCTCGATGCCGATCCGACCAAGATCAACCGGTTGCTCAAGACGCTCGCCTATCTCGGCATCGCCCGCCAGACCGCCAACCGGAAATACACCGCCGGCGCCGGCATGCATGTGCTCGCCGCGCAGAGCCTATTCGCATCGGGCCTGATCAACCGGGCGCTGCCGATCCTCGAGGGGCTGCGCCGCTTTGGTCACACCGTCGCGCTGGGCGTGCTGTGGGGCGACAGTGTGAGCTATCTGTTCCACGCCCCGCCGGGGATCGAGGCCTCGCGCGGGCTGGGGCGTATCGGCCTGCTGCCCGCCACCACCAGCGGCATCGGCATGGTTCTTCTCTCGGAGCTTGAGGACGACGAAGTCCGCGACATCTATCGCGACAAGGACATTCCGATGTTCCCGGAAGGCATCGAGCAGCTGCTTGCCAAGCTCTCCGAGATTCGGCGGCTGGGCTATGCCCGCGTTCATGTCGCCGACGAGCGCGACCATCATGTCGTCGCCGTCTCGACCGGTGATCCGGCGCATGCCGGCATCGCGCTTTCCGGATGGATTCCCGAAGCGGCGACCGAGCCGCTGGTTGCCGCGCTGCGCGAGGCTGCACCCGAAATAGGAGGCTGAATGTCCGATCCGGCTGTGCCCATCGGCGAGACCAAATCGCCGAACCCTTTGCGCTGGGCGATCCTCGCGTTGCTCTTCGCTTCGACCGTGCTCAACTATGTCGACCGGCAGACGCTATCGATCCTGGCGCCGATGGTGCAGCGCGACCTCAAGATCGATGACATCGGCTATGCCCATGTCGTCCAGCTGTTCCTGATCGCCTATACGATCGCCTATCTCGTAGCCGGCTGGCTGACCGACAAGCTCGGCACGCGGACGGCGCTGGCGTTGTTCGTCGGCTGGTGGTCGCTGGCCAATATGGCGACCGGCTTCGTGCGCAGCGCCGCAGCCTTGGGCGGGGCGCGGGCGATGCTCGGGCTGGGCGAGGCGGGCAACTACACCGCCGGGCCCAAGGCGGTTTCCGAGCATTTCCCGCCGCGCGAACGCGGCTTCGCTTTCGGCACCTATACGGCGGGTGCGATGGTCGGTGCGACGATCGCGCCGCCGCTGATCGGCTGGCTGGCGCTGACCTATGGCTGGCGCGAAGCGTTTGTGGCGACCGGCGCGCTGGGTTTCGTCTGGCTGGTCGCCTGGCTGGCAATCTACCCGCGCCGCAAGGAAAAGGCGGCGGGTCCGGCTGAGCCGACGCCGTGGCGGGCGATCCTGCGCGAGCGGCCGCTCTGGGGCTTTGCGTTGTCGCGGATGCTCGCCGATCCGGTGTGGTATTTCTATCTGTTCTGGTTCCCCAAATACCTCGCCGATCAGCGCGAGCTCAGCCTGATGACGATCGCGGCAACGGCGTGGATCGTCTATCTCGCGGCCGATATCGGCAGCATCGGCGGGGGCATCTTTTCGGGCCAGTTGATCAAGCGCGGAATGACGCCGTCGAACAGCCGGCTCGTCGGACTGGCGGTCGCGGCGGTGCTGGCGCCGGCGGGCATGCTGATCTCGACCAATCCGGGGATCGAAGTGACCTTCGCGCTGGCGGCGCTGGTGGCGTTCGCGCACCTGGTCTTCCAGATCAACATCAGCACCCTGGTGGTCGATCTCTACCCGACCCGGGTGGTGGCGACCGTGTTCGGCATCGTCGCGGCGGGTAGCGGGCTGGGCGGGATCTTCTCGACGCAGCTGGTAGGGCACCTCGCCCAGTCGGGCAATTACGGGCAGATCTTCCTGCTGATGGGATGCCTGCATCCGCTGGCGATGCTGACCGCCTTTGTGGCCTTGCGCAGCCAGCCGAAATCGGAGCTGCGGCCGGCCTAGTCGCTCCGTTACCCCGGCCTTGAGCCGGGGTCCCGCTTCTTCTGCTGACGAGGTAGCGGGACCCCGGGTCGAGCCCGGGGTGACGAGAAAATTGGACTTCAGGCCAGTCCGTTGCGCTGCTGCCAGCGCCGGGCGAGGTTGGGCCAGTCGGACATCGGCCAGGCCGGATCGCCGCGCAGGCCGAGGCCGTGGGCGCCGTCCTCGAACAGATGCATGTCGATCGCGCCGCCCGATCCGCGCACCGCGCCGAACAGGGCAAGGGCATGATCGACCGGCACCACCCGGTCATGCACAGCATGGGCGAGGAAGATCGGAGGGGTGATGCCGGGCAGCCGCTGGTCGAACGACCAAGCCGCAGCATCGGCGGGCGAGGCATCGGGGCCGAGCAGCGCGAGCTTCGATCCGGTATGCGCGCCCGCGCCCATCGACACGACCGGATAGAGCAGGATCGCGCCATCGGGCCGGGTCAGCAGCCGATCGGCCGCGTCGATCGCCGGATAGGTGCGATCATAGACCTTCACGCACAGGCTTATCGCGAGATGCCCGCCGGCGGATCCGCCGAGCACGGTGACGCGCTTCGGATCGACACTCCATTTGCCGCCGGCGCGGATCAGTCGCATCGCGCGCTGCGCATCCTGCAGCGCGACCAATGCGCCAGCACCCCAGCGATCGGCCGGCAGGCGATAGCGCAGCACAAAGGCGGCGATGCCCTGCGCGTTGAACCAGCGCGCAGTCTCATAGCCTTCGCGATCGATGCCGACGCGCGAATAGCCGCCGCCAGGCAGGATCAACACCGAGGCACCGGTTGGGTTGGTGGCGGCGAAATAGGAAAGCGTCGGCCGGGTGACATGCTCGGCGACACGGTAGCGCAGGCCGGCATTGTCGGTCTGATCGTCCACGCGCTCGGTGATGTTCGGAACCGGCCCTCCCGGCATCTTGCCCTCGGGCCAGAGCGGCAGGACGAGATCGGGCTCGCGGGTGTCGCGGGCAAAGGCCAGGAGATCGGCGGGCGAACCCGCCTGCGCATGTGCTGCGCCCGCCGCGGCGACGGGCAATAGTGCGGCTGCCTTGAGCATGGTCCGGCGGCTGCCGGTGTCCATGATGCGGGTCATCATCCTCTCCCTGCATGGCCCTTGTCGATGCGGGCCCGCACATCCTAGTCGGCGTTGTTCTTTCAGCAACGAAAATAGGCGATTTTGTCGATATTTCCGCGATATAGCACTAGTTTGTTGCTATATGTGTTGATCGTTAGCCTATTGGCCGGACACTGCCGCCCAATCCAGCCCGAACCGCGCGAGATACTTGCGCAGTCGATCGGCATCGTTCGCGCTGGTCCGGCGCGTGCGCGAGGCGGCGAAGAGCGTGCGGCCTGCCTCCGACAGCGATCGGCTGTGACGGCAGATCCGGATCGTCTCGGCGAGCTGGACGCGGTCGAACGGGTCGATCTCGGCCAGTGCTTCCGGCGCCAGGATGTCGCCCAGGACGCCGGCTTCATCATCGCGCTGGCCTGACCAGAGGCGCTTGAGCCGCTCGATCTCCGCTTCGGCGCAATCCAGATCGATCCGTCCCTTGGCGCTGAGCGTTGCCATGCGCGTAACGCTGGCGGCGAGGTCGCGGAAATTGCCCGGCCACAGCGCTTCGGAGCCAGTCGCGAAGGCGAGGTAGCGCTGGCGTGCCTCCTTGTTGAAGCTGGCGCTGTCGCCCTCGCGCTCGGCGAAGCGCTCGAGCTCATAGTCGAGGTTCGGCTCGATGTCCTCGCGCCGCTCGGCCAGGCCGGGCAACTGGAAGGTCCACAGGTTCAGGCGGGCGTAAAGATCGTCGCGGAAGCGGCCGGCGGCGACGGCTTCGCCGAGGTCGCGATTGGTGCCGGCGATCAGCTGGAAATCCGACGCGGCTTCCTTGTCTGATCCCACGGGAAGGAAGCGCTTGTCCTCGATCGCGCGCAGGATCATCGCCTGTTCGTCGAGGCCGAGTTCGCCGATCTCGTCGAGGAACAGCATGCCCTTGTCGGCGGCGCGGAGCAGGCCGGGCCGGTCGGCGACTGCACCGGTGAAGGCGCCCTTGCGATGCCCGAACAGTGCCGACATCGCGCCATCGCCCTTCAGCGTCGCGCAATTTACTTCGACAAAGGTGCCGGCGATCTGGTGCTTGAGCTTCTTCAGCTCGTAGATGCGCCGCGCGAGCTGGCTCTTGCCTGCCCCGGTAGGCCCCGTCAGCAGGATCGGCGCCTTGGAGCGATGGGCGACGCGCTCGATCTCGTCGATCATCCGGTTGAAGGCAGCGTTGCGCGTCTCGATGCCTGACTTGAGGAAGGAAGTGCTCTCCTCGGCCGCGACGGCGAAGCGCGTGGCGATGCTGTCATAGCGCGACAGGTCGAGGTCGATCACGTTCCACAGACCAGCGGCATCGCCGGGTGCGCCGCGCCGTGGCTGGGTCTGCAACAGGCGGCCGGGCAGATAGCGCGCCTCGGTGAGCAGGAAGAGGCAGATCTGCGCGACGTGCGTGCCGGTGGTGATGTGGATCAGATAGTCTTCGACGTCCGGATCGAAGGGTTCGGCCCGGGCGAAGTCGAGCAGCTTTCCGTAGACCTGCTCGAAATCCCAGGGGTCGCCGAAATCGAGCAGCCGCATCTCGACCGTCGTCTCGGGGGACACCGAGGCGATGTCCTCGGCTACGTATTCCGCCAGCCGGCGATGCAGCGAGCCGTGCAGCAGGATGAAGCGATCGACGCGCAGATCCTCGTGCATCGTCAGCGCGACGGACGGGCGCCACTTGCCCCAGCGCGACGGGCCGAACTTGCTCGCATCAAGCGTCGAGCCCAGGAATCCGATAACGGTGAGTGGCTTCATGCTTATACCATAGGATAAATTACTATCTACATCGATAGTAAAATCGCATTCTATTTGCTTCCGGCGAGAATGTGCTCCCGGTCGGGAATGAGATAAAACTACATATAAACAATATGTTGTAAGAATTAATCGGTGCGCGCGGCGAAACTGGCGCGCCTGCTGCAATACATTTCGGCGCCGGACGGGGAGATGTCGAACCTTCCAATCCGGCGGCGGAAACGCGGGGCGGCCGGAATGGGCTGGCTGCCCCCGGGAAATTTCACAGGGCGTAGCTCAGGCTGCGCAGAGCGCCCGCCTTGGGAGCGGGAGGTCGCAGGTTCAAATCCTGCCGCCCTGACCAAATTGATGCCGCGTGTCTGCGGCATGATCGAACGTGAGGAGGTCGCTTGTGACCGAGGCTTTGTATGATTTCCAGCATGTCGAAGGGGGCGTGCCGATCAAGATGTGGACCCGCGGGGTATCCGTGGAAGACGGGGCGCGGGCGCAGCTGGCGCGGGCGGCGAAGATGCCGTTCGTGTTCAAGCATGTCGCCGCGATGCCCGACGTCCATGTCGGCATCGGCGCAACCGTCGGCTCGGTGATCCCGACCAAGGGCGCGGTGATCCCCGCGGCTGTGGGGGTCGACATCGGCTGCGGCATGATGGCGGCGCGCACTTCGCTGGTGGCGAGCGACCTGCCCGACAATCTGGAAGGCATCCGCTCGGCAATCGAGCAGGCGGTGCCGCACGGCCGTTCGGTCGGGCGTGGCAAGCGCGATCAAGGTTCGTGGGGCGATCCGCCTGCCGCGATCGTCGAGGCCTGGGCGACTTTGGCGCAGCGCTTCGATCGGATCACGGAGAAGTACCCGCGGCTCAAGAACACCAACAACCTGGTGCATCTGGGGACGCTCGGCACGGGCAACCACTTCATCGAGCTGTGCCTGGATCAGGAACAGCGCGTGTGGGTGATGCTCCATTCGGGATCGCGCGGCGTGGGCAATGCAATCGGCACGTTCTTCATCGAACTGGCCAAGCAGGACATGCGCAAATGGCACATCAACCTGCCAGACGAGGACCTGGCCTATTTCCCGGAAGGGACCGATCATTTCGACGACTATGTCGAGGCGGTCGGCTGGGCGCAGGACTTTGCGGCGCTGAACCGGCGGATGATGATGACCAATGTCATCCGCGCGCTGCGCGGGCAGATCGCCAAGCCGTTCGATGCGGAGCTGGAGGCAGTCAATTGCCACCACAATTACGTCCAGCGCGAGAACCACTTCGGTGAGAATGTGCTGGTCACCCGCAAGGGGGCGGTTCGCGCGGCGAAGGGCGTGCTGGGGATCATCCCGGGATCGATGGGCGCCAAGTCGTTCATCGTGCGCGGCCTGGGCAATGCGGAATCGTTCGACAGCTGCAGCCATGGCGCGGGGCGCGTGATGTCCCGCACTGCGGCCAAGAAGCTGGTCACGCTCGACGAGCATATCCGCGACACCGCGGGTGTGGAGTGCCGCAAGGACGAGGGCGTGATCGATGAAACGCCGAAGGCGTACAAGCCGATCGAGGCGGTGATGGCGGCGCAGGCCGACCTGGTCGAGATCGTCCATACGCTCAAGCAGGTGGTGTGCGTGAAGGGCTAAAAGCTCTCGTCAGTCCTTGGCGCGCACCGCCAACTCCTCGGATCCGGAACCCATGATGCGAAAGTCCCTGCATTGCGCCGCCTGTGGCGCCCAGCTCACCGCGCCGCTGCAGATCCTTTCGGGAAAAGATCCGGCAGTACCTGAGCCGTCCCTTGAGGACGGCAAACCGCTGACGGCGCGCGGGATCGGCTTCAAGTCGTACGAGCCGATACTCTGGGGGACTTCGGGCGATCGCCCGCCGCTGGATTTCACGCCGCAATATTGGTTGAATCCGGAGGATCTAACCGCGGAGGTGCGCCTGACCCGCAATCGAAAGCGGTTGAGCGGCTGTTGTGGTCTCGCCGGGACGGGCGGCCCCAACCAGCTCTGCCAATGCGGCGCGGAGATCGGAACCTTGCGCACCGATTGCTGGACGCCATGCATGTTCATTCCAGAACCGACAAATACGACCTGGATCGACGAATCATGACTGCCCCCGAAATCGAAAGCCCCATCCCTCCCGCCGTCCGGCAGGAGATCGAGACCCGCCTCGACACGATCGAGGCGACGCATGGCGTGCGCCTGTTGCTCGCGATCGAGTCCGGTTCGCGGGCCTGGGGCTTTCCGTCGCCCGACAGCGATTATGATGTGCGCTTCCTCTATGTGCGGCCGCGCGACTGGTATCTGTCGCTGGCGCCGGGCCGCGATGTGATCGAGACGCCGATCGAGGACGAGATCGACCTGAACGGCTGGGATGTGCGTAAGGCGCTCACCCTGTTGCTCAAGTCGAATGCCGTGGTCAGCGAGTGGATGCTCTCGCCGATCCGCTACCGGCCCGACGATCCCTTTGTCGCCCGGCTGGCCGGGCTGGCGGACGCGCTGCTCGATCCGCGGGCGATCGCTTATCATTATGCGCGGTCGGGCAAGCTGGCCGCGGATCGGTGGCTCGATGGCGAGGGGGATGTGCCGGTGAAGAAGTATTTCTACGCCTTGCGCCCCGCGCTGGCGATCCGCGCGATCCGGCTCAACCCGGCGGTGCGGCCGCCGATGAACCTGCAGGCGCTGGTTGCGGTGAGCGACCTGCCGGCGCTGCTGGTCGAGCAGATCGAAGCGCTGGTCGAGGCCAAGGCGCGAACCAACGAGCGTGCCAATGGCGCCCGGCTGCCCGAGATCGACGTGCTGATCCGCGGCGAGCTCGAGCGGGCGGGAGAGCTGCCGGCGCGCAAGCTGCGCGATCGCTTCGTCGATCGTGCGAACGACCTTTTTCTGGAACTGGTGAACACATGATCGTTATCGACGGATCGGAAGGCGAGGGGGGCGGCCAGATCGTGCGCAACAGCTGCGCGCTGTCGCTGGTGACCGGCCAGCCCTTCCGCATCACCAATGCGCGCGGCAAGCGCGAGAAGCCGGGGCTGATGCGCCAGCATGTGACCGCGATCGAAGCGGCGCTGGCGATTGGCGGCGCGGTCTGCGAGGGGCTGGAAGTCGGCGCGTCCGATTTCAGCTTCACACCTGGCCGCGTCACGCCCGGCGAATATCATTTCGCGGTGGGCACGGCGGGCAGTACCGGGCTGGTGTTCCAGACCCTGTTGATGCCGTTGCTGCTCGCCGGCGGTCCCTCGCGGATCGTGCTTGAGGGGGGCACGCATAACATGCTCGCCCCGCCGTTCGACTTCATCGCGAAGGCGTTCGTGCCGGTGGTGCGGCGCATGGGCGCGGGGATCGAGATGCGGCTGGTTCGCCATGGCTTCTACCCGCGCGGCGGCGGCCGGATCGAAGTGGACATCGTGCCGGGCGCGCTCGCGCCGATCGACTGCATCGATCGCGGGGCGCTGCGCTCGGTATCGGCGACGGCGCTGTTCGCGGCGCTGCCGGGGGATATCGGCAAGCGCGAGCTTCGCACTGCCCGCAGCCTGTTGCCCGACTGGCCTGAGGATGCCTTTGCCATGCACCAGCTTCCCGAGGGGCAGGGGCCGGGCAATGCGCTGTTGCTTGCGGCGGAGTTCGAGCAGGTGACCGAAGTCGTCACCGGCTTCGGCAAGCTCGGCGTGTCGGCGGAATCGCTCGCCAAGACGGCGGCGCAGCGCATGGCCGGGTTCCTGGAATCGCGGGCGTTCGCCGGGCCGTATCTTGCCGACCAGCTGCTGCTGCCCTTCGCGCTCGCCGGTGGGGGCAGCTTCACCACGGTGAAGCCGAGCCAGCATGCGCGGACTGCCGCGGACATCATCGAGCGGTTCACCGGCCAGCGCTGGCTGTTCGAGCAGCAGTCCGACGGGTGCCATCTCGTGCGGCTGGCGGGCGGCTGAGACCAGCAACTGCCCGGTTTGCGCAAGCGGCCGGGCAGTTGCCCGAGCGTCAAAATGCCGATGAGCATGTCGCTTTGCAGTTTTGCGCCAGCAATATATCGCCTATCCTGCAATGCAGGAGGGGCACCATGGGCATTTTCGACTTCCTTTCGAAGCAGTTCGTCGACGTCATTGACTGGGTCGACGAGCCCGGCACGCTGGCGATCCGCTATCCGATGCAGGATCGCGAGATCCAGAACGGCGCGCAGCTGACGGTTCGCAGCGGCCAGACGGCGCTGTTCTTCAACCAGGGCGAGATTGCCGATGCCTTCCTGCCCGGGCTGCACACGCTGCAGACCGGCAATCTGCCGCTGCTCACTTCGCTGATGAACTGGGACAAGGGCTTTGCCTCGCCGTTCAAGGCCGATGTCTATTTCTACAGCCAGAAGGAGCAGACGGGCCTCAAATGGGGCACCACCCAGCCGATCACGGTGCGCGACAAGGAATTCGGCCCGCTGCGCATCCGCGCGTTCGGCAGCTACAGCTACCGGATCGAGGACGTAACCGCCTTTGCGGTGAAGATGATGGGCTCGCTTGAGCGGCTCACGGTGAGCGACATCGAGCCGCAGCTGCGCGCCGCGATCGCCACGTCGATCGCCTCGGCGCTGGGCACCGGTGAGATCGCCTTCCTCGACCTCGCCGCCAACCAGAGCGCGCTGTCCGAGAAGCTCAAGGCCGCAGTGGAGCCGGCCTTCGCGCAATGGGGCCTCAGCTGCACCAGCTTCTTCATCGAGAGCCTGTCGCTGCCCGACGAAGTGCAGGCGATGCTCGACAAGGCCAGCTCGATGCGCGTGGTCGGCGATCTTGACCGGTTCGTGCGCTTCCAGAGCGCTGAGGCGATCGAGACGGCGGCGGCCCAGTCGGGCGGCATCGCCGGGATCGGCGCGGGCGCGGCGGCCGGCGTGGCGATCGGCCAGAGCATGGCGGGCGGGATCGGCAGCGGCGCGCTGCCGGCGCCGGGTGCCGCTGCGGCGCCGGGCGAGGACGCCTATGCCCAGATCGAGAAGCTCCACAAGCTGCTGACGATCGGCGCGATCACCCAAGAGGAGTTCGACGCCAAGAAGGCCGAGCTGCTTTCGCGCATCCGCTGAAGCCATCATGAGCCTGAGCGTCAATTGCCCCAACTGCGGTGCCGAAGTCGTGTTCCGGTCGGCGGCCCTGCCCGCGCGCGTCTGCGACTATTGCCACAGCCTGCTCACCCGCAATGACGGCGGCGTGATGGTGGTCGGCAAATCCTCGCCCTTGCCCTTCGACGTCAGCCCGGTGCGGATCGGCATGCGCGGGCGGATTGAGGAGCAGCCCTTCGAAGTGATCGGCCGGGTGCGCTGGGCGTGGACCGACGGCGCCTGGAACGAATGGCTGCTGCTGTTCGGCGATGGCAGCCATGGCTGGCTGGGCGATGCGATGGGCCAGTTCATGCTGCTGCGCGAGCGCCCGTTCAGCCAGGTGCAGACGCGCAAGCTCAAGGACATCGCCAAGGGGCAAGACGCAGTGCCCGGCACTGAAGTCACGCTAGACACGCGCAAGCTGACGATCGCCGATGCGCGCGAAGTGCTGTGCATCGCGGCCGAGGGCGAGCTGCCCTTCACCCCGACGGCGGGCTGGCGAGTGTATAGTGTCGATCTGCGCGGTGCGAAGGGCGAGTGCGCGTCGCTCCAGCGCGATGCGCTCGCGACCAGCTTTTACCAGGGCTATCATGTGACGCTCGCCGAACTGGCGCCCACCGGGCTGCGGACGTTCGAGGGCTGGGCGCTTCCCGCTTATGCAGCCTGAAACCGCACTCCAGCTGCCCGCCGCACCGGCGGTGAAGGCCCTGGCCTGTCCGGCATGCGGCGGCTCGGTGGCGCTCCGTGCCGCTGGCTACAGCGTGAGCGTCGTCTGCCAATATTGCAGCTCGATCCTCGATGTCACCGATCCGCAGGTGAAGCTGATTACCGAATATCGCCAGGCGGCCGAGGCACTGGAGATCCCGCTCGGTTCGCGCGGTACGCTGCGCGGGATCGAATGGGAAGCGATCGGCTATCTGCAGCGTTCGGCGGCGGGCGGTGGGTCGTGGGACGAATATCTGCTGTTCAATCCCTATCACGGCTATCGCTGGCTGATCACCGATGGCCGCGGCTGGAGCCTGGGCGAGCAGCTGACCGTCACGCCCAGCTATGTCGATTATGAAGTGATGGCGCTGGGCAAGCATGCCTATACCCGCTTCTATCAGGACAGCACTGCGCGCGTGAATTACGTGCTCGGTGAATTCTACTGGCGCGTGGCGGTGGGCGAGGAAGTGATCGGCGCCGATTGGGTGCGCCCCGGCTATATGCTCTCGCGCGAGAAGAACGCGCATGAAGTGAGCTGGACCCGATCGGCGCTGCTCAGTCACAAGGAAATGGCCGACGCATTCGGCGTGCAGAAGGGGGCGGACTGGCCGCCCATGCCGCACCAGCCCTCCCCCAATGCCGTCTGGCTTGGCGCGGGCTTCAAGGTTTTCCTCGGCGTCTTCCTGTTGCTCGTCGTGCTGATCCTGAGCTTTGGGGGCACCAGCTGGGTGACCGCCGGGCGCTTTCCGATCGCCGCGGACGGCACCGAGCGCAGCGTGACGCTCGGCCCGATCCATCTCGGGCATCTGTATCAGCGCGTCGAAATCCGCGCCGATGTGCCGCGGCTGGAGAATGGCTGGGTCGATCTCGATTACACCCTGGTCGATCGCAAGACCCAGCAGGTTTATGAGGCGTACGGCGCGGCCGAACGCTATTCGGGCAGCGATTCCGATGGCCCCTGGAGCGAAGGCTCGCGCCGTTCCTCGGTCTCGGTCGCCAGCGTGCCGGCCGGCGATTACGACCTGGTGGTCGATTACAAGGGCAATCGCTGGAACAGCAGCACGACCTGGGACTATGCCCGCGGCATGGCGGTCGAGGATCCCGGCTGGCTGAACCAGGAGAATGCGCCGGAAGTCGTGGTCGAAGTGCGGAACGGGGCGCTGTTCGCCTCGAGCTTCTTCATCGCGCTGATCCTGCTCGGCCTGCCGCTGCTGATCGGGCTTATCCGCCACATCCAGTTCGACAAGGCCCGCCAGGCGGAAAGCGATTTCGCGCCGAGCGGCTTTGCAGCACTCGGCCAATCCTCGGAGGATGACGACTGATGAGCACCCGCACCTTCCTCTATTCGCTCTGGTGCCTCGGCGTAGTCGCGCTGTTCGTGCTGAGCGGGATTTTCGCCTGGTCTCCCTTTGCCGAAGGTGGGCGGTCGCATGGCTATGCCCGTATCTCCGGCCCCACCCACAAATAAGGAGTTGGATATGTTCACGTCCTTTCCAGCCCTGCTCGCCACGCTGGTCTATGCGGTGGTCGGCATGGTCATCTTCGCGATCGGCTTCGTGATCCTCGACCTGCTGACCCCCGGCAAGCTGTGGGAAGAGATCGAGCAGAAGCAGAATGTCGCCGTCGCCATCTTCGCCGGTGCCGTCGCGATCGGGCTCGCGATGATCGTGTCCGCCGCCATCCATGGCTGAAGGCGATCCCGCCCATCCACGGTTCCGCGCCTCCGCACCCGCGGCGGCGCTGCTTGCGTCTGCGTTTGTCGTATCCACCTGCGGGCTGATCTATGAGCTGCTGGCGAGCACCCTTGCCAGCTATCTGCTTGGCGACAGCGTCACCCAATTCTCCACCGTCATCGGATCGTACCTGTTCGCGATGGGCGTGGGCAGCTGGTGCTCGCGCTATGTGAAGCGCGACGAAGTGCGGCTGTTCGTCCGGGTCGAGCTGCTGATCGCGCTGATCGGCGGCAGCTCTGCGGCGGCGTTGTTCCTGCTCTTCCCGCTGGTCGAGCATTTCCGCGTGGCCCTCTACGGGCTGGTGCTGGCGATCGGCTTCCTCGTTGGGCTCGAGATCCCGCTGCTGATCCGCATCCTGCGCGGCTTCGATTTCCGTGAGACCGTGTCGAACGTGCTGACCTTCGACTATGTCGGCGCGCTTGTCGCGAGCCTGCTCTTCCCGCTGCTGCTGATGCCGCATCTCGGCATGATCCGCACCGGCTTCCTGTTCGGCATCGCCAATGCGGCGGTGGCGCTGGCGCTGCTGTTCGTGCTGCCGCGCGCGACCGGCTATCGCAGCGAGAAGCTGGCCGGGGCGCTGATCCTGATAGGGCTGATCGCGGGCTTCATCGCGTCCGATCGGCTCCAGCGCTGGGCCGAAGTGGCGAGCTATGGCGAGCCGGTGATCTATGCCCAAACGACGCGCTTCCAGCGGATCGTGCTGACCCGGCATGACGACGATCTGCGGCTCTATCTCAACGGCAATCTGCAATTCTCGTCGCGCGACGAATATCGCTATCATGAGGCACTGGTGCATCCGGCGCTGGGTCGGGTGGCCAATCCGCGCAACGTGCTGATCTTCGGCGGCGGTGACGGGTTGGCGGCGCGGGAAGTGCTCAAGCATCCCGAAGTGGTGAAGCTGACCCTGGTCGATCTCGACGGCGAGATGACCAGCCTGTTCTCGAACACGCCGACGCTGTCTGCGCTCAATCGTGGCTCGCTGACCGACAAGCGGATGACCGTGATCAACGCCGACGGCTTTCGCTGGGCACGCGAACATGGCGGCCAGTATGACGCGATCATCGTCGATTTCCCCGATCCGGTCGATTACTCGGTCGGCAAGCTCTACACCGACACCTTCTACCGCGCAGTGCGCAAGCTGCTGGCGCCGGGTGGGATGATGGTGGTGCAGAGCACTTCGCCGCTGGTCGCGCCCAATGCCTTCTGGACCGTCGCTTCGACGCTTGAGGCAGTCGGGCTGCAGACGCGCGGCTATCACGTCTATGTGCCGAGCTTCGGCGAATGGGGCTTTGTGCTGGCGGCGGCGCGGCCGATCCCGGATCAGGCGCGCATCCTGCCGGGCGGGCGCTTCCTTACCCCGACCATCGACCAGCGGCTGTTCGATTTCCCGCCTGACATGGCGCGGCGCCCGACCCCGGTGAACCGGCTCGACAACCAGGTGCTGGTGCGCGAGTTCGCCGATGCCTGGGGGAAATATGAAGGCTGACCGGCGCACGGCGCTGGGCCTGGGCGCGGCGGCGATCGCAGTCGCCGGCGGCGGGCTCGCCTATGCGCTGCAGCACGAGACGCCGCTGCCGCCGGGCACGCTGGGCGGCGCCGACATGGCGCGCGGGCACCGACTGCGTGATGGCGGTTTTCCGGCGCCGAGCATGGAGGAGGAAGTCGAGCTGGTCATCGCCGGGGGCGGTGTTGCGGGACTGTCGGCGGGCTGGCGGCTGGCCGATGCAGGCTTCACCGATTTCAAGCTGCTCGAGCTGGAAGACGCAGTTGGCGGCAATGCGCGGTGCGGGCGCAACACTGTCTCCGCCTATCCGCTGGGCGCGCATTACCTGCCCGTCGCCAATCGCGAGGCGAAGGCGCTCCAGCATCTGCTACGCCAACTCGGGATGATCACCGGCGATACGGAAGGCGTGCCGGTCTATGACCCGACCCAGCTCTGCGCCGATCTCCAGGAGCGGCTGTTCTGGCAGGGGCGCTGGCAGGAGGGGCTGATCCCGCGCACCGGGCTCAGCACCGGCGACCGGGCGGACCTGACCGCCTTCAACCGCGCCATGGCCGATTTCTCGAAGCGCGTCGGCAGCGACGGCAAGCCGGCCTTTGCAGTGCCCAGCGCCTATAGCTCACGTGACGCCGATCTGGTCGCGCTTGATCGGCAGGACTTTGCGGTCTGGCTCGACGCACAGGGCTGGCACTCGCCGGTACTGCGCGCACATGTCCGCTATGCGATGCGCGACGATTACGGGACGGAGCCGCAGCATGTCTCGGCATGGGCGGGCATCCATTATTTCGCTAGTCGCCGCGGCTGGGCCGCCAATGGCGCGGGCGAGAATGAGCTGACCTGGCCCGAGGGCAATGGCCGGCTGGTCGAGCGGCTTGCCGGCTTCTTCCCGAAGAATATCGCGCGTGGCCGGATCGTCCACCGTGTTTCCCGCGAGGGAGAGCAGGTGCTGGTCGACAGCTTCGATGTCGCCGCGAACCGCACCGTCCGCACCCGCGCCCGCGCTGCGATCCTGGCCATGCCGCATTTCATTGCCGCGCGCGTCTGCCGCGAGATCGGCGATGCCACGGCGTTCAGCTATGCGCCGTGGCTGGTCGCCAACGTCACGGTCGATCGCCTGCCCGCCGGGCGCGGCGTGCCGCTGGCCTGGGACAATGTGTCGAGCACCAGCGACTCGCTCGGCTATGTCGTGGCCACCCATCAGGGGCCGGCGGCGATCGCGGACAAGAGCGTGCTCACCTGGTATCTGCCGCTGTCGAACATAGAGCCCGCCGCCGCGCGGCGCCTGCTGGTCGAGCGATCAGCTGACGAATGGAAGCGCATCGTGCGGGATGATCTGATCGCCCTGCATCCTGAACTGGACGGCGCAATCGGGGCAATCGAGCTATGGCGCTGGGGTCACGCGATGGTCCGTCCTACGCCGGGCTTTCTCGATCGTGGCACGGCGCACCAGCCCAAGCCGCCGCTGTTCCTCGCCCATTCCGACCTGAGCGGCCTGTCGCTGTTCGAGGAAGCAAACTATCACGGCGTCCGCGCAGCCGAAGGCGCGATGACGCTGCTCCGCCATTCGCATGAGTCCCTGTTGTGACCGGATACCATCTGATTGCCGATCTTGTCGGCGCCACCCGGCTGACCGAGGCCGATCATGTCGAGGCCTGCCTTGTTGCGGCGGCGGCTGCGGCGGGCGCGACCTTGCTTGAAGTGCGGCTGCACAGCTTCGGCCCCGGTCAGGGCGTGACCGGCGTGGCGTTGCTCGCTGAATCGCACATCTCGATACACACCTGGCCCGAATACGGCACCGCCTGTGTCGACATCTTCATGTGCAGCCCCGCGCCCGATCTGGACGCGGGGCTCGATGCGATCGTGACCGGGCTCGGCGCGACGATCGACCAGCGTTCGCTGATCCGGCGCAACTTCGGCAAATAAGCGCGGCTAGTCCTGCGGCCGCCGCGCATAGCGCCGGGCGAGCGTCGCGCAGACGAACAGCTGGATCTGGTGGAACAGCATCAGCGGCAGCACGATCAAGCCGACGGCATGGCCGGCGAACAGGATCGTCGCCATCGGGATGCCGCTCGCCATGCTCTTCTTCGAACCGCAAAAGACGATGGCGATCTCGTCCTCGGTCGAGAAGCTGAGTGCGCGGCTGAGCGCGGTGGTGACGGCAATGACGATGGCGAGGATCAGCGTGCTCAGCAGCACGACGATCAGGAAATCGGGCACGTTCAGGCTGCTCCACACGCCAGCCACCACGCCGGCGCTGAATGCGGCATAGACGACGAGCAGGATCGAGCCGCGATCGGCAATCGAAGTGAGGGTGCGGTGGCGCAGGATCCAGTCGCCGATCCAGCGGCGCAGCGCCTGTCCGGCCAGGAAGGGCAGCAGGATCTGCAGCGCGATATCCTCGATTGCGCCGATCGAGAAACCACCGCCCGAGGCGGGCAGCAGCCAAGCGACGAGGATCGGCGTCACCACTACGCCGAGAAGGTTGGAGACCGAGGCGCTGCACAGGGCGGCGGGCACATTGCCGCGTGCGATCGAGGTGAAGGCGATCGAGGACTGCACCGTCGATGGCAGCAGGCAGAGATAGAGCAGGCCGATCGCGATATCGTGCGGCACCCAGTTGCCCGCTAGGAAATAGACCGCGAGGCCGAGCAGCGGGAACAGGACGAAGGTGCTCGCCAGCACCAGCGACTGGAGCCGCCAATGCGCGATGCCGGCCCATACCGCGGAGGCGGACAGCCTTGCGCCATAGAGGAAGAACAGCAGCCCGACAGCGAGCGTAACCGCAGTCTCGGCCACTTCCTGCGCTGCGCCGCGCGCCGGCAGCAGCAGTGCCAGGAGCACGGTGCCGATCAGCATCAGGAGATAGGGATCGATCGAGAAACGGGTGAGGAAGGAACGCAGCAAGGGCGATACTCGGGCAGCAGCGGGGCCGGCCGACTTAGGGGAGGGGGGAGGCTGCGCGCAATGCTCCCCTATACCTTGGTGTTATGGCGGCTCTCCTCCCCCGCAAGGAGGAGGAGAGCGCTTTGGCCTCAGAAATCCACCGTCGCCGACAGCCAGAGGCGGCGGCCTTCCTGGTTGATCGAATAGGCAGGGGTGTAGGCCGTGTTCGTCCCGCTCGGATAGGGGACGTAGATCGCATAGTCGGTGTTCAGCACGTTATAGACCACCGCCGAGAAGCGCAGTGCCTCGGCGACCTGATACGAGCCGCCGACATGGAAGACCTCATAGGCGCGGAAGTCGCCGACTGCGGTCTGCTGGGCGTTGCTGCCGCGATAGCGGCTCGAGCGGATCTCGGCGCGCGTCCAGACGCTGGCCTTGTCGTCGATCTTCCAGCGCAGATTGCCGTTGACCATATGCTTGGGCATGCCGACCAGCGGCAGCCCCTCTTCGGCGCCGCTCAGCTGCTCGGTTTCGGTATAGGTATAGTTGAGCGACAGCGTGACGGCCTGGCCGAAGCGCAGCCGGCCGGCGGCCTCGACGCCGCGGGTGCGCGCCTTGTCGATGTTGATCGATTGGCCGAACAGGTCAACTGCCGGGAAGGGGCCTACGTCGAGGCAGCCCGGACGGTTGAGATTGCCGGCGAACTGGCAGTTGGGGATGCCGGGGCCGCTGGCGATCTTGTCGGTGAAGTCGTTGTTGAACAGCGTGACGTTGCCGCTGAAAATGCCCGCGTCGTAATAGATGCCCGCCTCATAGCTGGTGCTCGTCTCGGGTGTGAGGCCCGGGGTGCCGATCAGCGGCACGCGGCCCTGGCTGCCGAAGCCGATGATCCCTTCGGCGATCTGCTCGACGCGCGGGGTCTTGAAGCCGCGGCTCACGCCGCCCTTGATCGTCAGGCGATCGTCGATGTTCCACACCGCATAGGCGCGCGGCGACCATTTGCTGCCGAAGGTCGAGTGATCGTCATAGCGAGCGCCGCCGGTGATGTTGAACCCGTCGACTACAGTGAGCGTCGCTTCGGCGAAGCCTGCCCATTGGGTGAACTCGAACGGGGCGGGGGCGACGCCGTCGACCATCCGCGCCTTCCAGTACTGGCCGCCGACGGTGAAGGCCACAGGACCGAACTTGCCGGCGAAGCGCGAGTCAATGATGTCGTTGCGTGCTTCGAGGCCGCGGGCGCTGCCCGGCGTCTTGCCCGGCGTGCCATTGGGGATCAGGCGGCCGATCGTCTCGGTCTCGTTGCGGGTCAGCGTGGTGTCGAGCGTGCCGAAACCCATCCGCCAGCTATGCGCGATCACATAGTTGGTACGGTTGAAGCGCTGTTCGGGTGCATAGCCGCCGGAGCCGAGCGTGCCGAGCCGGCCTTCGCTATTGTCATAGCTCTGCTCGTTGCGATCATATTCGAACCACAGGTCGTGATCGGCATGCGGGGTCAGCGACAGGCGGCCGCCATAGGTGTAGATGTCCGAGCGGACCGGGTTGCGGCCGAGCGTCAGCGCCGGGTCACCGGGGATCGGGATGTCCGAGCCTTCGCGGTGGAGGACGCTGCCGCGCAGGGTGAGGCCGGCCAGGCCCTTGATCAGCGGGCCCTGGGTGAAGCCGTTGATCGACTGGAGATTGCCGAAGCGATCATCTTCCTGGATCGTCGTCTCGGCGGTGGCGGTGCCGACCCAGCGATCGCCGACCTTTCGGGTGATGATGTTGACCACGCCGCCCATCGCGTCCGAACCGTAAAGGGTGGACATCGGGCCCCGCACCACTTCGATCCGGTCGATCGCCGAATAGGGCGGCAGGAAGCTGGTCGAGGTTTCGCCGAAGCCGTTGGGCGTAACGCCGCCCGGCGCGTTCTGGCGGCGGCCGTCGATCAGGACGAGCGTATAGTCGCTCGGCATGCCGCGGATCGAGATGTTGAGGCCGCCGGTCTTGCCCGCCTCGCCGCCGACATCGATGCCCTGCACGTCCTGCAGTGCCTCGGCCAGGCTTCCGAAACGCTTCTCCTCCAGCTCGGCGCGATCGAGCACCGAGATGCTGGCCGGCGCCTCGATGATCTTCTGGGCATAGCCGGCGGCGGTGACGACGATCTCGCCCTGCGCGGCTTCGGCCTCGGCCGGCTTCGCGCTGTCCTGCGCCAGCGCAGGTGCTGCGGTCAGCGCGCTCAGCGACGCGCTTGCGCACAGCATGACGCCGCGAAGCGCGTGATTTCGACCGGACATGAAACCCTCTTAATTGCGATTGATTATCAGTTGCGGGGCGCATGGTCCAAGCGTGGCAAGCCCGTCAATCGCGGCGCGGACGGAGAAATGATTCATGACATGCAGGCAATATTCGGGTGCCGTTCGGATGGGCCGGCGGCGGCAAATTCATGTGCAGAAGCGCCATTCGCGGATTGCGGAACGCGGCACCCGGCACGCACAATGCGGCGATGACAGAAGTACTTGAGGAGAGCGGCAGGATGCAGATTGTCGATACGCACGCCCATTTCTGGGATGTCGATGCGATCGACTATCCGTGGATCGAGAAGGGCTCAGCGTTCGATCGCAATTTCCTCCCCGGGGATTACGAGCGGGCCTCGGCCGACGTGCCGGTGCGGCGCATGGTGTTCGTCGAGTGCGATGCGCATCCGCGCTGTTCGGTGCAGGAGGCCGAGTGGGCCACGGGGCTGGCCGCGGCCGATCCGCGCATCCAGGCCATTGTGGGGCGGGTATCGTTGCTCGACTCCGCTGCGCAGGGGACGCTCGAGGCGCTACGCAGCATGCCGCTGGTGCGCGGGATCCGTGACAATATCCAGGGGCATCCGCCCGGCTTCGCAGTGCAGCCCGGCTTTGTCGCGGGGGTGCAGGCGGTGCACCGGGACGGGCTGCACTTCGAGTTATGCCTGACGCATGACCAGCTGGCCGAGGCGATCGCGCTGGTTCGCCAATGCCCGGACGGGCAGTTCGTCCTCGATCATTGCGCCAAGCCGGCCATCCGGGACGGGTTGCGCGAGCCCTGGCACGCGCAGATGCGCGAACTGGCCGCGCTGCCCAATGTCACCTGCAAGATTTCCGGGTTGCTGACCGAGGCGGACTGGACCGGCTGGGTGCCGGACGAGATCCTCTGGTATGCGCGTGCTGCCGCCGAAGCCTTTGGTGCCGAGCGCATCCTGTTCGCTGGCGATTGGCCGGTGTGCGAAGTCGCGGGCGGCTATCAGGCGTGGTTCCGGCTGATGGAAACGCTGACCGCCGATTGGAGCGTGCTCGATCGCGAGCGCTTCTTCTGGCGCAACGCCGAGCGTGTCTATCGGCTGGCGGCGTGATTGTGCAGGCGACGAAAGCGACCGGGCGCAGGGCCCGATCGCTTTCGTGCGGCTGGTTCAGCCTTCGACGCTCTGCTGCTGGGTGCCGAGCTTCTCGATGCCGAGCGCGATCACGTCGCCGGCCTTGAGGAACCAGGGCTCGGGCTTCTGGCCCATGCCCACGCCCGGCGGGGTGCCGGTGGTGATGATGTCGCCGGGCAGCAGCGTCATGAACTGCGAGATGTAGGATACAAGCGTGGCGACGGTGAAGATCATCGTCTTCGTGTTGCCGTCCTGCACCCGCTTGCCGTTGACTTCGAGCCACATGCCCAGCTGCTGCGGATCGCCGACTTCATCGGCGGTGACCAGCCAGGGGCCGATCGGGCCGAAGGTGGGGCAGCCCTTGCCCTTGTCCCAGGTGCCGCCGCGCTCGAGCTGATATTCGCGCTCGGAGAGATCGTTGATCACGCAATAGCCGGCGACATGCGCCAGCGCGTCTTCCTCCGTGACATAGGAAGCGGTGCTGCCGATGACGACGCCGAGCTCGACTTCCCAATCGGTCTTCTTCGATCCGCGCGGGATGCGCACGGTGTCGTTCGGCCCCTGGATGCAGCTCACGCCCTTGGTGAACAGGATCGGCTCGGCCGGGATCGGCATGCCGGTCTCTTCGGCGTGATCGCTGTAGTTGAGGCCGACGGCGATGAACTGGCGGGTGCCTGCCACCGGAGTGCCCAGCCGGGTCGATGCCGGGACGACGGGCAGGGTCGACAGGTCGATCGCGGCGATTTCGCGGAGCTTCTCGGGGGCGAGCTGGTCGGGCGCGAAATCGGCAAGATGGCCGGACAGATCGCGGATCTGCCCGCTATCGTCGACGATACCCGGACGTTCGGCACCCAGCGGGCCATGGCGGCACAATTTCATCGGAATACTCCTGCGATCAGTCTGGCGGAAAGGAAGCGGTGGCTTATCGGGCGGCGCCGTGATTCTTCAGGCGCGAGGTCTTGCCGATGCCCGGATTGAAGAGATTGGCGGGATCGAGCGCCTGGTAGAAGGCGGCCTGGTCCGGCGCTGCGGCATAGCTATGGCCGACATTGTGCTCGGCCGGATAGCGCGCGCCGCGCTGATCCAGATGCGCGAGCATCGCGTCCTTGATCGCGGCGGGATCAGCACCTGCAGCCAGTACATAATCCTGGTGCAGCACATGGCAGAGGAAATGGCCGTAATAGATACGGTGGACGACTTGTGCGCCGATCGCTTCGGGCAGCGTCTCGAACCAGTCGGTGTCGTTGCGGCGCAGGGCGATATCAAGCGACAGCACGCCCGCCGAGCGCTGGGTGTGCAACTCGCGATAGCGCACCGCGGCACCGGCGATGACGAACCGGTGGAGGAACGCCTTGGCGGCTTCCTGCGGGGTGCATTCGATATTGGCGGCATCCTTGCCGGCGCCCCATTCGTCCAGCAGCGCGCGCATATCAGCCACGCCATCCGCTGATACCTTGATGAGCAGGAGGTGCTCGAACCGGTCGCGCCATTCGCGCAGGCGCGCGGGCAGGTGATCGGGCAGCCAGCGCGCCAGGCCGTGCAGCGTGCGATCGACAGCATGGGCGGGCATCCACCGCCAGCGCGCCAGCGTCGCGTCGAGCCGGCTCTTGAGCGCGAAGAAGCTGGGCAAGCGATCCGTGCCCATTTTCTCGATCAGCAGGAACTGGTCCTTGCCATAGGTATCGGCGAGGTCGAATGCCTCGCGGTGGAGATATTCGGCGGCGATCGGAAGCGGGCGATCACCGCCCAGGATCGTGCGGCGGAGTGCGGCAAATTGCGCTGGATCGTTGCAGCCGACCAGGAAGGTGCGCGTGTCGGTTTCCAGCGCGAACGTGTCGAGCCGCACCGCGAAGACGGCGATCTTGCCTGCCGAGCCCGACGCTTCGTGCAGGCAGCGGGTATCGGCATTGTAGCGCGCCGGGGTATCCGCATCGATGTCGCGAACCTGATGCGCATATTCGGTATCGCTGGCCGTCTTGCCCGGAAGCGCGTCCGCTACCTTTGGAAAATCGCCATTGTCGAGCCGGCGGAGCATCTCGACGGGATCGTTGCCCAGATCGATGCCGAGATGATTGACCAGCTCGATACCGCCATCCGGCGTCGACTGCGCGAACAGGGCATAATCGGTATAGGCGACGCCGCGCCGGATAAGCGATCCGCCCGAATTGTTGCAGACGCCGCCGACGATCGAGGCGCCGAAGCAGGAGGAGCCGATCACCGAATGTGGCTCCCGGCCGAGCGGCTTCAGCGCAGCTTCGAGCGAGTGCAGCGTCGCGCCGGGCAGGCAGATGGTCTGGCGGCCCTCGTTGATCGGCGTGATCCCCCGGATACGCAGCGTGCTGACGATCACGATCGGCCGGTCATATCCGCCCGGGGCCGGCGTGGAGCCGCCGGTCAGGCCGGTATTGGCCGCCTGCACGATCATCGGCACGTCGAAGCGCGCGCAGATCTCGATCGTCCGCCACATCTCCACCAGCGATCCCGGGCGCACGACGGCAAGTGACTCACCAGTGCCGGTGCGGAAGCCGGTGCGATAGAAACGGGTGTTCTCGGGGCGGGTCAGGACATGGCTGGTGCCGACCACAGCGGCGAGCGCCTGGACGAGCTCGCTTCGAATGTCCGCCTCTTCGCCCACAGCAATTCCGATCATCCGCAACCCGGCGGGTGCATCATATGTGGGAGGACATTCTGTCAATGAAATAAGTGGCAATCATCGTATAAATGGAAAGAGCCCGCGCAGTCGGCTGCGCGGGCTCTTCCTTTCGCTGATCGCCGATCCGATCAGAAGCCGATCTTGACCCGGACCGAGGCGCGGCCCTCACGGGTGTTCTCGCCGGCCGAGCCTTCCAGTGCGATGCCCAGGCGGACATTCTTGCTGGCCCGGGCATCGATGCCGACGCCGAGGGTGCCAAGCACCGGCGCGATCTTCACGCCCTCGACGGTGAAGGCCCCGGTGCCGCTCGGCGCGCCCGAGAAGCGGACTGCGCCCAGGGTGTCGCGGTCGCCCGAATTGTAGCGGACGCCCATGCTGACCCACGGCATCGCCACGCCGGCGCCGGTCTTCACCTTAGCGCCGAGGCGGAGTTCCGCGCCGGCAGTGAACAGGTCGCGATTGGCCTTGGCCACGGCCAGGCCGAGCCCGCCGGTGGCGCTTTCGGTGAAGCCGTCCTGCTGGTTGCGGATCTTGTTTGCCGAACCGATCAGCGCGAGACGCAGGCCCTTGCCCAGCTCGGTGCGGAAGCCGCCGTTGACGCCGACCGAATAGCCGGTGGCATGGATGTCGCCAGTGGCCATCGACGTGGTGGTACCGATCGAGAGGGTGCGCTTGCTGTCCAGCTCGCTCGAATACCAGCTGCCCGATGCCGCGATGAAGGCGCTGCCCGCATCATAGCTGAGATAGCCGCCGAGCTGATACTGGTTGCCGCTCACCGTGGAGTTGCGGCTGTCCATGTTCGAGTCGATCTGGGCGATGCCGCCGGCGATGCCTGCGGTGAAGCCGTCGAGCTTGGTCTCGATGCCCATGGCGACGCCCGCCACGGTGTTGTCGAGCCCGGCGCGGACGCCGTCGCCGATCAGCTTCTGATAGCCGCCATAGACCTGGCCCCAGATGCCGCCGTTGCTCGCTTCCTCACTGCTGCCCGCGTCCACGCCGGGCAGGCTTGCGCCGGCCAGGCTGTTGACGAAGCCGCTGCCCGAAGTCGTGGTGGTGCGGACATCGGCCAGGCTCGATCCGGTGAAGCCGCCGCCGATCAGCGCATCGCTGCCGTCGCCGACGCGCTGGCGGAGCAGATCGGTGAACTGGTTGTTCGCCGAGATGTTCGCCGTCGAGACATTGGCGAGGACTTCGCCGCTCAGGCTGCGGAAGGACGGGAAGCGCTGTTGCGGCTGCACGTCCGCGAAGGTTTCCGTGAACGCGTTGAGCGTGGCCGCCCACTGATCCGACGCGCTGCCGGTGGTCGCGCTGGTGAGCGCACTGGCAACCGCGAAGGTGTTGACGTCGTTCGGCGAGACGCCCTCGGTGAACTCGAGCCGCTTCTGGACCTGGAGCACGACCGAGTTGGGGACCAGATCGTAGCGCAGGCGCCAGCGCAGGTTCGGGTTGCTGGCGACGGTGGCGAAGTCGCTGCCGTTCGCGAAGGTGCCGGTGAGGCTGTTCGCTTCGACGATCGTGTAGAGCTGGTTGTAGCGATACTCGCTGGCCCGCGCGCTCAGCGCGTTGACCTGCACCGTGCCGCCGGTGAGCGTGGCGGTGCCGGTCACCTTGATGCTGTCCGCACCGAAGTTGAAGCTGGTGCCGCCAAAGTCGACCAGCAGCGTGCCGCCGGTGGCAACCAGGCTGCTCACGGTGAAGCTGCCGATCGGGCTGGCCGGTGCCTGATCGACCGACAGGCCGCCCGGCGAGAAGGTGCCCGAGGCGATGGTCAGCGGACCGGTGATGGTGCCGCCGCCAATCAGCGTGCCGCCCTGGAGGCGGATGCTGCCCTGGGTGGAGCCGCCAAAGGCGAGGGTGCCTGCGGCCACATCGATGCTGCCGCTATGGGCGAAATTGCCCGACAGGATCTGCGTGCCTGCGCCGAGCTTCTCGATCGTGCCGTTGCCGGTGATCGAGCCGCTGAAGCTGCTGGTCGCGGTGCCCGCGAGCGTCAGCTTGCTGGCGCCCAGAACGAGGGTGCCGGCGCCGGCAATGCCGCCCAGCGTCTCGTTATAGCCCGCCAGATCGAAGCTGGCGTCCTTGGCGATATCGACCCGCGCGGCGTCGGCCAGGCGATCGCCGGCGCCGAGGCGCAGCGTGCCGGCCTGGACGGAGACATTGCCTGCCGAAGTGCCGTTCAGCACCGAGGTGCCGGCCAGGTTGAACACCGTGCCGGTGCCGAGATTGGCGTTCACGGTGCCGCTGGTGAGCTGATACGCGGTGGCGGTCAGCGTGCCGGTGCCGGCGAGCGTGCCGTTCAGGCTGAGCGTGCCGATCGTGTCGTTGAACCCACCGATATCGAAGGTGGCGCCCGCAGCGACTGCCACGGTGGCAGTGTTGGCGAAACGGTCTGCCGCGCCAAGTACCAGCGTGCCGGCCTGGACCGAGGCGTTGGCCGCCGCAGTGCCGTTGAGCACCGAGGTGCCGGCCAGGTTGAAGATCGTGCCGGTGCCGAGATTGGCGTTCACGGTGGCGCCGGTGAGCTGATACTCGGTGGCGGTCAGCGTGCCGGTGCCGGCGAGCGTGCCGTTCAGCGCCAGCACGCCGATCGTGTCGTTGAACCCACCGATATCGAAGGTGGCGCCCGCAGCGACCGCTACGGTGGCGGTGTTGGCGAGGCGATCCGCCGCACCCAATGCCAGCGTGCCGCCCTGGACCGAGGCGTTGGCCGCCGCGGTGCCGTTGAGCACCGAGGTGCCGGCCAGGTTGAAGATCGTGCCGGTGCCGAGATTGGCGTTCACGGTGGCGCCGGTGAGCTGATACTCGGTGGCGGTCAGCGTGCCGGTGCCGGCCAGCGTGCCGTTCAGGCTGAGCGTGCCGATCGTGTCGTTGAAGGCACCGATATCGAAGGTGGCGCCCGTGGCGACGGCGACGATGGCCGTGTCGGCGAGGCGATCCGCGGCGCCGAGGGTCAGCGTGCCGGCCTGGACGGAGGCATTGCCTGCCGCAGTGCCGTTCAGCACCGAGGTGCCGGCCAGGTTGAAGACCGTGCCGGTGCCGAGATTGGCGTTCACGGTGGCGCCGTTGAGCTGATACTCGCTGGCAGTCAGCGTGCCGGTGCCGGCGAGCGTGCCGTTCAGGCCCAGCGCGCCGACGGTATCGTTGAACGCGCCGAGATCGAGCGTGGCGCCCGCAGCGACGGCGACCGTGGCGCCGTCGGCGAGGCGGTCTGCCGCGCCGAGGGCCAGCGTACCGGTCTGGACTGAGACGTCGCCTGCCGCGGTGCCGTTCAGCACCGAGGTGCCGCCCATATTGTAGAGCGTGCCGGCGCCGAGATTGGCGTTCACGGTAGCGCCCTCCAGCGAATATTGGCTGGCAGTGAGCGTGCCGGTGCCGTTCAGCGTGCCGTCGATGACGGCGTAGCGCACCGTATCGCTGTTCGCGCCGAGATCGAGGGTGCCGCCTGCCGCTACCACCACGAGGCCACCATCGCCCAGCACGTCCGACGCGCCGAGGGTGAGCGTGCCCTCCACCGCCGTCACGCCGGTATAGCTGTTGGCACCCGACAGGGTGATGCCCGCGCCGCGGGCGATGTACAGGCCGCCGGTGCCCGTGATCGTGCCGGAGAAGCTGCTGTTCCCGGCGTTCAGGACCAGCGAGTATCCGCCGAGCGCGACATTGCCGTTGCCGGCAAGGTTGCCGATGCCCTCGCTGCCCCGCAGCTGGAGCGTGGCGCCGGCGCTGATGCTGACCAGGCTGGCATCGTTGACCGCGCTGCCGCTGATGACCAGCGTGCCCTGGTTGATCACCCAATTCGCGGTGGAGGCATCGGCGCCCGTGAGAGTCCAGGTGCCCGTGCCGGTCTTTTGATAGGTTTCGAAGCCGGTCGCCATGCCCGTGTCGAATTGACCGTTGCCCGATCCGGCAAGGAACAGCATGTCGAAGCCGGAGCCGCCGTTGAGGGTCGTGCCGGCGCCGAGCCAGGCAGTGTCTTCCAGGCGGATCGAGTCATTGCCTGAGCCGAGCGTCACCGCACCGGTGTAGCGGCCGGCGATGTTGATCGAAGTCTCGCCACTGCCGCTCGCCTGAATTGCGCCGACGGTGGTCGAGTTTTCCAGCAGGCTGATGTTCGCATTGCCGGTCGTAACAATCGCCCCGGTGACGCGGCCATTGCTCTGGAAGCTGCCGCCCATGGTGAGGTTGACGGCGGTGCCGCCGGACGCGTTGATCGTGCCGATGTTGATCAGGGTCGAGCGGTCGAGCACGGCGATGCCGCCGGCGGTGGTGACGTTGCCCGACAGGACCAGCGACTGACCCGTGGCAAGGCCCGAGACGGTTACCTGGCCGGCGCCCGAGATGTCCTTCGCCACCGTGCCGGATGCCGACTGGACATAGGCGAGGGTGCCGTTGGCGACGATGTTGCTGCCCGAGATCGTCTGGCTGGTGCCCTGGAGGGTCGCGCCGGCGTTGATCGTGGTGGTGCCGGCCCAGCTGTTGCTGGTGTTGGTCAGGACGATCGTGCCCTGGCCGTCGATCACCAGCTCCTGCCGGGGATCGATGCCGCCGCCGCTGCCCTGGGTGATCGCGCCGGTGAGGGTGGCGACCACGCCGGAGGTGGTGGCCAGCGTCGAGGGATCGGCCGTCGACGGCGTCACCACCTCGAGCGAGATGTTGTTGGAGAAGACGCCGGTGGCGGCGAAGGTCGCCTTGGGATCGATCAGGTGGATCGTGCCGGTGCCGAACGCGCCCTCAGTGTTGGCGACGATGTCCCCGCCATTGACGTAGATGTCGCCGGTCAGGTTGGTCGTGCCGTCGAAGGTGATCGTGCCGCCGGTGCCGGCGCCGTTGCCGGCATAGATGTCGGCACCCGGGGTGTTGCTCGGCCCGGTCAGCTGCAGATTGCCCGACAGCACGCCGAAGACTTCGAAGTTCACAAAGTTTGCGAGGGTGACCGAATTCGAGGTTCCGGCCCCGAAGTCGGCGAACAGCGAGTCACGACCGGCGCCGCCATCGACCATTCCGGTGATCGAGCCGCCAAGATACGTGAACGTATCGTCCCCGTCGCCAAGGTTTGCACTGACGATCGACCCGCCGGCGTGCAGCGTCACATTGTCGGAACCCGAGCCGTTCGAGGCATCATAGCTGCCGCCCAGCGTGCCCGAGATATCCACGGTGCGCGTGCCGCTGCCGGTGGAGACGATATCGCCGTTGGTGGTGGAGCCGTTCGCCAGCGTGACGCTGATCGCGCCGGCGCCGCCGAGCTTGACGCCGCCGTCCAGCGTGCCGCCCTGCTGGTTGATCAGGCTGCCGCTGACATCGGCGTCCAGAGCGACCGCAACGCCGGTGCTGCCGCCCGCAATCGTGCCGCCATTGGTGACGTTCGCGGTCGCGCCGCTGATGCTGACGCCATTCACATTACCGCCGATATAGCCGGTGCTCGTATTGGTGACCGTTCCGCCCGCAGTGAACACTACGCCGCTGCCGGTGCCGTCACGCACGACCTGCGAGAGCTCGGTGGTGGCATCGGTGGCCGAACCGGTGACGATCACGCCCGAATTGACCAGCGTCTGCGCCGCGTCGTTGCCGACCACGCCATTGACCTTGCCGACGATCATGCCGGCATTGTTCACATTGGCCGAAGCCGTCTGCAGGATGACGCCATTGCCCTCGGCCACGATCAGGCCCGTCGCCTGGTTGGTGACGGTGCCGCCGCCGCGCACATTGACGCCGTTGAAGTTGCTGCCGGTCGAGCGGATCAGGCCGGCATTGTCGATGGCCGCGCTGAAATCGGCGCGGGTGAGGACGCCGTTGCCGCCATTGCCGATCAGCGAGCTGCCCTGCGTAACGTTGAGGGTGCCGGTGCCGGTGAAGTTCAGGCCGGTGCCGGTGGCGTTGACCTGTGCGTTCGCGCCGAAAGTGAGCGTGCCGCCGGCAACCGCCCAGCTGCCATCGCCCAGATGGCTCGAGCCGGTCAGCGTCAGGTCGCCGCCGCGCAGATTGTGCATCTCGAAGTTGGTGATCGTGCCCATGTCGAGCGTGGCCGAGCCGGTGAGGTCGGCGTTGAACACGTCGGTGCCCGCGCCGCCATAGATGCTGGTGAAGCTGCCGCCGTTCCAGTTGAGGACGTCGTTGCCGTCGCCGAGCTCTATCGCGCCGATGGTGGCCGAGTCGGCACCCAGCGTCACCGTATCGGCGAAATTGCCGATCAGCAGGATCGCGGTGCCGCCGATGATCGTGCCGTTGTTGACGATCGTGGCCGCCCCGTTCGAAAGAACGCCAATGGCGCCGCCATGGATCGTGGCGCCCGCATTGTTGGTGACGCTGCCGCCCCAGATGGTGATGCCGCTGCCGGAGGCGCTGGCCGTGAACGCGCCTGACGTGCCATTCGCCAGCGTGCCCGATCCGATGAAGCCGCTGTTGGTGATCGCGCCAGCAGCGCCGACTTGGATACCCCAGCTGTTGCCGACGATCGTGCCGCCCAGCTGATTGGTGACGGTTATGGCGCTGCCGCCGTCCTGGATGCCGCGGGAACCGATGCCGGTGCTGACGATCGTGCCGCTATTGTTGATCGTCGTGTTGCCGCCTTCGGCATCGTACGCATAGATGCCTTGTTCGGCGCCGGTGATCAGCGCGTTCGCCTGGTTGGTGACCAGACCGCCGGCGATGTTGATGCCCAGGCTGCCGCCACGGATTGTGCCGCCGCTATTGTTGGTGACGGTGCCGCCACCGGCCAGATAGACGCCGCGGCCGCTGGCACTCGTGCTCTCGATCAGGCCGTTATTGGTAACCGAGGCGCCGGCTCCGCCCGCATAGATGCCGTCATATCCGTTGGGCGCGGCCCTGGCGTTGCCGTTGGTTTCCACGCCGGTCGCGCGGATCGTGCCGTTGTTGATCACGGTGAGGTTGTCGGCATTGGCATAGATGCCGGCCGTGCCGCCGATCAGCGTACCGCCATTGGTGATCACGCTGTCGTTGCCGCGCGTGAAGAGCGCAAACTGGTTGGTGCCGGTGATCGTGCCGCCGGTGATCGTCGCGGTCAGCGTGCCCAGGGCAAAGACGCCCGAACTGTCGCCGGTGGTGGTGCCGGCATAATCCCGGAGCGTGATGTTGCGGGAAGCGTTGATCGCGGACGCGCCGTCTGCGCCGGTGATCGTGCCGCTGTTGGCCGTGACGATGAGGTTGCCTTCGGCAATGATGGCCGGGCCGGCGTCACCGATGATCGTGCCCGCATTGGACAGGGTCAGATCCGAGAGCGCGCGGATGCCGCCGACGCCACCCCGGATAACGCCGCCTTCGAGATTGGTGACCGTGCCGCCGGCAATCTGCATGGCAAGGCCGGTTCCGAAGTCGACGGAGACAGGGTTGTCGTCATCGTCATATACGACCCCGCCCGACGCGATGATGCCGCTGTTGGTGACATTGACCAGGAGGTTGCTGGCGATACCGCTGCCTTCGCCGACCACGATGCCGGCATTGTCGAGGGTCAGCGTGCCGTTCTCGACCGCACCGATCGTGAAGGCGTCCAGATTGATACCGTCATCGCGTTCGCCGACGATCCAGCCGCCAGCCTTGTTGTTGACGATGAGCGAACCCGCGCCATCCTGGTTCCGGATGCCGTACTGGCCGCCGATCCAGGCATGGTTATTGACGGTCAGTGCGCCTGCGCCGACATGGTTGATGGCGGTTTCCTCGCCATACAGGCCGACAAACTCCTTGCCCTCGGCGCGATTGGTGATGACGTTGGTGCCGCTGGCGGCGGTCACGAGCACGGCTGCACCCCGGCTGTTGGCGCCATTCGAGCTACCGTTGACCCAGCCATTGTTGGTGAGCGACGCGCCGGCGCCTTCGAGGCGGACACCGTTATACGCGCCGCCACTAATGTCGGTGTCGACGGTGAGCGAAGCACCGGCACCGCTGACATCGACGCCGCTGCTGCTGGCATCGCCGCTGAGCAGCAATTTCGAGCCCGCGCCGGTGACATTGATCGTGCCGCCGATGATGTTGCCCGCCAAGGTAACCAGGCCGGTGCCGGTGATGTTCACCGTGGCGGCGGGGTTGTTGGTGATGTTGCCGGCATAGCTGCCGTCGAAGGCCTGATCAAAGGCCAGCCAGGCGCTGCTGGTGATCGACGAGCCGCTGATCGAGCTGGTGGTGCCGGCAAGCCCGCCGCCCAAGAGATAGGTGATGCCGGACCAGCTGTTGGTGCCGGTGAGCGTCCAGAGGTTGCCGCCGCGCTTGATGACGCCGCCGTTGCCGGTGAGGTTACCGCTATAGGTGCCGCTGGCTTTGTCGACGGTCAGCGTGTTGGCGCCGAGATTGGTGGTGCCGGTGCCGGTGAGGTTTAGCAGCGTGACGTCGCCGGTGTGGTCGGACAGGTCGAGCGCCGCGTTGTTGACGATCGGGCTGGAGGCGAGGCTGCCCGCGCCGCTGAGCGCCAGCGTGCCGCCGGAGATGGTGGTGGTGCCGGTATAGGTGCTGGCGCCGGTGAGCGTCAGCGTGCCGGTGCCGGTCTTGACCAGGCCGCCGCCGGCGGGGCCGTTGGCGAAGGCGTAGTTGATCTTGTTACGGAAGACACCGGAGTGATCCAGGACATAGGCCGAATAATCGCCCGTGCCCTGATAGCCTGCCGCTCCGGCATCCAGATGCAGATCGTCGGCTGCCGGGGTGTTGCCATAGGTGTTGGGATCGCCCCAGCCGACCATCCAAGCGCTGTCGTTGATCGTCGCCGTGGAATTGCCGTTGGTCGAGATGCGATAGTCGGCAGCATTGCCACCGAAGATCAGCGCGGCGGCTTCCACCCCGCTATAGACCGGGGGGACGGGCGAGCGGCTGGGGCCGTCGCTGACTGCCCAGCTGCCGACATAGCGCAGCGCGACGTCGTCGATCACGCCGTCGAAGGTGGTCGAGGCGTTGTTGCCGCCCAGCGTCAGCGTGTTGGCGCCGATGCTGACATTGCCGGTGCCCGAAAGGTTGCCGACCGTCTCGTTGGCGCCAAGGACCAGCGAGCCGCCATTGACGAAGTTGACCGTGCTGCCGTCGCCGATCGCGGCGCCGCCATTGGCGGTGACGATCGCCTTGTCGATCGTGGTGGTGCCGCTCCAGTCATTGAAGCCGCTGAGCGTGAAGCCGCCGCCGGCCGTCATGCTTTGGAAGGTCACCGCCTGGTACGGGGCGATCGCGGCGCCGTTGGTGTTGAGGCCGGCGCCGGTGGTGATGTTGCCGGTGAGCGCGATATTGAAGCCCGAGCCGACGCGGAAAATGCTCTGGTCCGTGCTGGCGGTTTCGAGCGCGAAGTTGTTGCTGTGGGTGCTGTTGGCGCCGCCGACGAACTCCACAATGGGCTTGACCATGTGGACGGTGCCGGTGCCGAGTGCGCCTGAGCTGGCGGCGCGGACCGTCGCGCCGTTGACATAGATGTCGCCGGTCAGGCCCGTGGTGTTGGCGAAGGTGAGCGTACCTGCCGCGCTGCCATCGCCCGCGTTGATACGGATTCCGGGCGTTGCCGCCGCGCCGGTCAGCGACCAGGTGCCGGCGTCGAGCTTGGTGAGCACTTCCACGCCGGTAGTGCGCGTCAGCAAGAAGCCGGCGGTGCGGGTGCCGCGCAGCTCGATCGTGTCGGTGCCGCCGCCCAGATCGATCGCGCCGTAGATTGCTGCATCGGACGCATTGCCATTCTGCAGCGTGATGCCGGTGACGTTGTCGACGATGTCGGCACCCATATCGGCGCCCGTGTAGATCGCCAGCGTATCATTGCCGGCGCCGCCGGTGATGTTACCGGTATTGGAGCCGGCGAACAGGTTCACCCGGGCGCCCGCGCCGACGATGACCACGCCGTTGCCGCTGATGCTGTGGGCAGTGCCGTAATTGTTGAAGGTGCCGCCGCCGTAGAGCGCTACCCCGGTGCCGCCGATGCCGCCATTGCCGCCGGAAAGAACGCCAGCCACGGCATTGGTGATCGTGCCGCCGCCGCCGGTGTATATCGCGGCATAGGTTGCCTGGCTGATCGTGCCCGCATTGATGATGTTGGCTTCGCCGAGCGCGAAGACGGCGTCATAATTCGAGGTGCCGGCGCCGTTGCCCTGGATCGTGCCGCGGTTCACGAGCTTCAACGTGCCATCGGTGAAGATGCCGCCCGAAGCGCCATTGATCCAGCCGTTCGCGTTGTTGGTGACGACAAGATTGTTGCCGCGGATCGCGCTGGTGCTGCCGCCAGGTAGGTAACTGCCTCCCGGGAACAGCACGCCCGTGCCGATCAGGCCGTCATTGACGATCGTGGCCGTGCCGGTGGCGCCGTAAATGGCATGTCCGTTTTCCGCGACCAGTTCGCCAGTGGTATTGATCGTTGCGGTGGTGCCGTCGCGCAGCGTGATCGTATTTTCGGAACCGATGGTGCCGAGCCCGCCGGCGAGGGTGATCGAGCCGCCGGTGACCTGCCAGCCATAGGCGCTGGTGGAATTGCCGGTCAGCGTCAGCGCGCCCGACTGGTGCGTGTAGCTTTCGAAGTTCGAGAGGTTCGACAGGCTCAGGCTGCCCGATCCGTGCTCGGTCAGATCGACGGTGAAGCTGTCGGTTCCCGTGCCGCCATCGATGATGTCGAAGGCGCCGCCCTGCCAGATGAAGGCGTCGTCGCCGCCGCCCAGCGATACCCCGCTGATGCTGCCGGTGGCGGCGAGGGTCACATTATCGACGCCGCTATTGCTCCGGCTGGCTGCGTCATAGACGCCGGAAAGCGTACCCTCGATCGTGACCGCGCGCGTGCCGTTGTTGCTGGCGACGATCTCGCCGTTGACGGTCGATCCTGCTTTCAGGTTTACCGTCTGGGTGTTGCTGCTGCCCAGATGGATTGCGACGGCGCCTGCGCCCGCGTTGATCGTGCCCCAGTTGTTGAGCGTCAGCGGACCGGTTGAGCTGTTGTTGATCGCATAGCCATTCGTCCCATCGTTGCCACCCTGGATGACGCCGCCTACATTGTTGGTGATCGACTGGGGGCCGGCGGAGTCGCCGCCGAGAAAGACGCCGGCATAGGTGACGGCGGTGATCGTACCCGAATTGACCAGATCGAGCTGGCCCGCATGCACGCTGACGCCATCGTCGACGCCGTAGATGGTGCCGTCGTTGAAGACCGAGGTCATGCCGCCGGTGTTGTTATAGACGCCCCAGTTGCCGCTGAGCGTGCCGCTCAGATTGTTGACGAAGCCGCCCTGGGTCACGTTGACGGCGGCCCTGCTTCCGCCGTCCAGGTAGAGGTCGCGGATGTTGAGCCTGGCGGGGAGCAGCGGATTGGTGGTCTGGAGGTTCAGGCTGCCGGTGATGGTGAAGGTGTTGCCGGGCAAGCTTTGAATGTTGGTGTCCGCCGTTATCGCGCGCGGATTGCCGCTCGTGAGGTCCGAGCTGACGAAGATCGTCGAGTTTTGATTGCTGTTGGCAGAGAAGATCGCGAGGTCGAGCGTGCCCGGGTCACTGGCCGTATAGGTGTTCTGCGCCATCGCCGGGCTGGCGAGCGCGAAGCCGATCAGCGCGGTGGTACCGAGCAGCGCCTTGCGCAGCTTCGCCTCGCGGAGCGCCCGAACCGAACCCTGCACCGCGCCCTTGCGGCTAACTCGACCAACCATCTGAAACCCCCAAAATATGTAATCGCCCGATTGCGTGAGGACCACGCAATGCCCCGGACGCGCGTGAAATCGCCCTTAGCGTGGACAGAGGAATTTCCTCTTGAACCCATGTGCCATTGGCTTGGACCAGTGTTGCACCGCACCGGGTGCAAGCTGTTGAATCTCAATATTTAATGGTAAGCACTTTATGAACTTCCCGCCGCGTGGCCATGCCTCGCGGGCGGATGGCGCACCGCCACCCGCAAGCCAGAACGGCCAGTATCTTCCGATAGGATCACTATAGCGGGAGGGGCGCCGCAGGGCTGCGATGGCGCCGCAAATTTATATTATTTTACGCAAAATTTTGAACGAGATGCGCGCTGCAATTCAGGCGATCGTGCCGAGGCGGGATGTGTCTCATGCCCGCGCGCCGGGGCCGGGCGCGGAAAAGGGCCGGGCGGCGAGGGAACCGCCCGGCCGGGATCGTCGATCAGAACTTGACCGTCGATCCGAAGAAGAAGCCCATTCCCATCGCGTCATAGGTGGTGGGATAGGTGTTGGCGCGCGGGTTGTTGACGATCGGCGGCTTGTGATCGAGCAGGTTGTTGATCCCGCCGAACAGCCGGACATTGTCCATCTTGTAGGCGAAGGACAGGTCGAAATATTGCTGCGGGCGGATCCGCGGATTGACCAGGTTCGCCATGTCCGGCGTAGTCGCGCTGCCGCGGCGCTTGGGCAGCAGATAGGTGTCGATCGTCACCGCGTCGATGAAGCGGCCGCGCACGCTCAGGTCGAGCGGGCCGTTGCGCCAGGTCACGCGGGTCACGCCGCGGAACTCGGGGATCGGCTCGCCGCAGGTGGTGCCGAACGCGCCGACACACTCGTTCTTGATCGCCGGCAGCGCCGCGACCGGGACCGACGTGAATTCGCGCGTCCAGGTCCAGTTGGTGCCCAGCTCGAGCGTGCTGCGCCCGTCGCCCAGCCCCGGCAATGCGAAGCCCAGGTCGAAGGCATAGCGTGCGCCGAAATCGATGCCCGAGGTCTTGAGCGAGCCGGTGTTCGCCTGGAGGATCTGGGCGGTGTACTGCCCGCTGATCTCGCCGGTCGCCGGGTTGCGGCTGATCGCGCGGCAGAACTCGCTCGTGGCGTCCTGCACCGTGTTGTAGCACAGGCTCAGCGTGTTGTTCAGCCCGCCGCCCAGCGGGGCGATCGCGCCGTCGAGCGTGATGTTGAAATAGTCGACGCTCAGCACCAGCCGCGGGATCGCGCGCGGCGTGATCACTGCACCCAGCGTATAGGTGTTCGAGCGCTCCTCGCCGACATTGGGGTTGCCGCCATAGGTGGCGGTGACCGTATTGTTCGGCTGCACGGGCGCCGAGAACACCATCGATGCCGGCACGCCGGTGGCGATACAGAGATCGCGCACCGCGTTGGTCTGCTGCGCGGTCGGCTGGCGGCTCGAACAGGGATCGATGGCCGCTTCGCTGCTCTGGCGCAGGCCGCCGAACAGCTCGCCGACATTGGGCGCGCGAACGGCGCGCTGATACTGGCCGCGCAGCGCGATATTGTCGTCGACGCGCCACTCCACGCCGCCGAGATAGGTCCAGACCCCGCCGACGCCCTTCAGGTCATAGTCGGAGTAGCGGAACGCGCCATTGGCGGTGAGCTTCTGGATCAGCGGCAGGTCGTGGAGCAGCGGCAGCTTGACCTCGCCGAAGATCTCGCGCGCGGTGATGCTGCCGTTGGTCGGCTGGCTGGCCGGAAAGCCGACCGCGTCGCCCGAGGACAGAAAGGTGTCAGGCGTGTAGCGCGCCGAGGACTTGCGCCATTCCGCGCCGAGCGAGAAGCCCGCCGGGCCGGCCGGCAGCTTGAACAAGGTGCCCGAAAGCGTCGCCTGCGCGACCTGCTGCTTCGCGACGCTGCGATTGGTCGCATCGCCGATGATCGAGTCGACCGCCGCTTGGGACATGTTCTGGCCGAAGATGTTGATCAGCGGCGCCGCGCCGTTCTGCGAGAGCAGCCCCGCCTGATAGCGGCTGCGCGAGATATTGCCGTCCTGGCTGTCGCGCTGCCGGGTCTCGGCATAGCTGTAATAGACGTCGTAGTTGAGGTCGCTCAGGAAACTGCTCGACACGCTGCCGATCGCGCCGCGCAGGCCGAACACGCCGCGCACCACGTCGCGCTGGCTGTGGTTGACGCGCTGGCCGACCTCGATCAGCCGCCGCGCCGCGGTCAGCGCGACGATGCCGTCACCCGGCCGGTTGGCCGCGCTCGAGCTGCGTTCGGCCAGGTCGAGTTGCTGCAGCACATTCTGCATCGCCGGGCTCAGATAGGGATTGTTAGTGTTGAACAGGAAGGTGCCGCCGATGCTCGCCGGGGCCAGCTGCTGATCGACCTTGTTCTGGCTGTAGTGGAACTCGCCATAGGCAGTCGCGGCGTCGCTGAAGTCGTAATGGCCGAACGCATTCACCATCCAGCGCTTCTGCGGCACGATCAGGTAATTGTCCGGCTGGAGGTTGTAATTGTCCTGCGGATCGAGCGCCGGGCGGGCGGCCGTGCCGGCATCGTTGAAGGTGAAGCCGCGCGAACCGAGCCCGCCGAGGCCTGCGGCGATCAGCGCGGCGTCGAGACCCGGCGTCGATGTCGCCGAGCCGACCAGCGGCACGCCGGTGAAGCGGCCATTGGGGATGTCGCCGCTGCCGCTGGCGATCAGCCCGGGCACGCCGCCCGCCGCGCGGCAGGTTGAGCCCGAGGGCACGGCGATCGGCTTACCCGCGCCGCGCTTGTCATAGCTTTCCGGCGTCACGCAGCCATCGACCAGCCATTGCGGGGCGAAGTCGCCGCGCTGGCGCCGGGTAACCGCGCCGCGATCGAGATAATTGCCCGACACGGTGATGTTGCCGCGCCCGCCGCCGAAATTCTTGCCGACGGTGAGATCGAAGCTGGTGGTCGGCGTCGCGGTCGGGCTGTCGAGATTGACCTGGCTGCCCAGCTCGATCCCTTCGAAATCGTCGCGCAGGATGAAGTTGATCACGCCCGTGATCGCGTCCGAGCCATAGACCGCCGAGGAGCCGCCGGTGACGATCTCGGTGCGCTTGATCAGCGCGGTCGGGATCGTGTTGAGATCGGTGACCTGCTCGGGCCCCGAGATGGTGAAGCGCCGGCCATTGACCAGCACGAGGTTCCGCGTCGCGCCGAAACCGCGCAGGTTCACATCGGCTGTGCCGCCGGGCACGACATTGCCGTACGCGCCGCCATTGGTGGACGGCACGAACTGCGGCATGTCGTTGAACAGATCCTCGACATTGATCGTGCCGGAGAGCTGGACGTCCTCCTGGGTCACCACCGCGACCGGGGTGGCGGTATCACGGACGCGCTGGGCGATGCGCGATCCGGTGACCGTGATTTCCTGGCCCTCGTCCTCAGCGACGGCGGGCTCCGCCTGCGGGCGCGGCGCCTCCGGCCCCTGACCGAGGCTGATCGTCGCGCCGCTGCGCGCGACTACGCGCAGCCCGGTGCCGCGCAGCAGCTGCTCGAGCGCGGCGTCGATCGACATGCGGCCGCTCACCGCCTTGGTCGTCTTGCCCGCGAGCCGGCCGGCGGGCGCCACCACCTGGATGCCGGCCTGGCGGCTGAATTCCGGAATGCCCTTAACCGCTGCCTGCTCGCGCAGATTGAACTGGCGCACCTGCGCCTGCGCCGGCTGCGAGACGCACGCCATCACCACGGCAATCGCCGTGCCACACACCATCCTGGACTGCATTGAGTATCCCCGCTTAGCCAGCGAACGCCGGCGTCACCCGGTAGATGGCCGGGGCGCGATCTTCCCCCACTGGTCCCGCGGAAATTATTTCGCCGCCGGTTTCCGGCTCAGTCGGATCACATCGCCTTCGATCGCGACCCGCGCGCCAAGGCTGGCGGCGATCGCCCGGGCAAAGCCGCGCGGATCATTGGCGGCGAAGCTGCCGGTGATCGGCTCGCGCGCCAGTGCCGGATCGGCGATCACGATCCGCGCCGCGCCATAGCGATCGAACTGCTTGGCGACGCTGGCCAGCGTGTCGCCCTCGAATGCCAGCATCCCCTCGCGCCAGGCGAGCGAGCGCTGCAACGCGTCTGGCTCCAGCCGGGTCACCCGCGCCGCTGCGCCGGGTGTGCTGGCGTCGAGCCGCATATTGGCTTCCAGCACCCGCTCCGCCCCGCCGGCACCGATCCTGACCTTGCCGGTGGAGACAATCACCGATAGCGGCACGCCCTCGATCGCGCGTACCCCAAAGGCGCTTTCGAGCGCACGCAGGGTCATTTGCCCGGCGAGGACGACAAAGGGCCGCCGCGTATCTTGCGCGACTTCGAAGAACGCCTCGCCTGAAACCAGTTCGATCAGCCGGCGCGCGGTGTCGAAGCTCTGCCGCAACCGGGTGCCCGGCCCGAGCGTGACGGCCGACCCGTCCTCCAGCGTCACCCGCCGCGTCTCGCCGATCCCGCTGGCAAGTTCGCTGCTGTCGCCCAGCAGATGCGGCACGACCAGCACACCGGCCAGTGTCGCCGCAAGCGCCGTGGCGCCGCCGGCCAGCAACCGCCGCCGATTGAGCAACTGGCGCGGCTCGACCTCAACAGGCGCCGGGCCGCGCGCCACCGCTTGCTCGGCATGCACCCAAAGCGCCCGCGCCCGCGCCAGAGCGCCGATCCGCCGCCGATCCACCGCCAGCCACGTGTCGAGCGCCGCGCGCTCGGTTCCGCTCAGCCCACGATCGATCCGCGCCGCCCATTCGGACGCCGCATCATCGATAGTTTCGGCTGTCTCGCGATCGTGCATCCGGCGTGGCGTTCTTCTGGTTGGTTTCGTTCGGCTCCGGCGTGCGCGGCACCCTTTCCCCGGATGTAGATGCACGGGGTACCGGTTTTCCGCCACGTCCAAATTGCGCCATCAAAATTCTGATGCCGCGGCCGATATGTTTTTCGACCGTACTCTCGGAAAGCTGGGTCGCGGCAGCGACTTCACGCTGCGACAATCCCTCCACCCGGCGGAGCTGGAAGGCGCGGCGCGTCTGGGGCGGCATCGCCTCGATCGCGGCGGCGAGCTGGCGCAGATCCTCGCGGCCAGCGGCATGATCGAAGGGCGAAGGCGCATCGTCCGCGGTGTCGAGCTCGGCGAGGTCGGCAACCGCCTGGATCGACACGATCTTGGCGCGGCGCACCCCCTGGAGGAACAGCGAACGCGCGACCTGGAACGCATAGGCGCGCGGATCGGCGATGTCGGAGACCGAGGCGCGCGTCGCCAGCACCGCATAGGTTTCCTGCACCAGATCATCGACATCGGCGTCGTCGAGCGCGCTCAGCCCATGCAGCCAGCGCCGCAGCGCCGGCTCATGCGGCAATATGCGCGTGGCAAGCCATAGGCTGCGATCGTCGGACGGAACACTCATCTCGGGCTGCCCTGCCACGCCATTGTGACAAGTCGGATGCGGTTGCGGGAAAGGCTGGGGCGGAACATCGCAGTGACGCTGTTTTCCGCCCCGAGCCCGATCACTTCAGCCCGAGCGCGTCCCGGATGATGTAGTGCAGGTCGGTCTGGTCGAGCAGGCCGCTGACATTCACTGCGCGCGGGCCATAGGCCGCGATGCGCAGTTGGGTGCCGGTATGGCCCTGCGAACCTTCCTCGGCGGTGCCGTAGTTCACCGTCATCACGCCGCCTTCCAGCGTGTTGAGCGCCGCGGTGAGCCCCGGCGCCTTGGTGCCGTTGCCGACGATCTGGCTGGTATGGGCGTGATCCGCCGTGACGATCACCAGCGTGTGGCCATCCTTGCGGGCGAATTCGAGCGCGACCTGCACTGCCTCGTCCAAATCGACCGTCTCGCCGATCTGGCCGCACGGATTGGCGGCATGATCCTGCTTGTCGATCGATGCGCCTTCCACCTGGAGGAAGAAACCCTTGGGGTTGCCCTGGAGCAGCGAGATCGCCTTGCGGGTCATGCCGGCCAGCGTCGGGATGCTGGCAGTGCGATCGGCATTGGGCTGGCAGGTGATCGCCGGCTTGTCGATATTGCCGTGATAGCTCGCCTTCGGGCCGGTCCAGCGCACCGGCATGTTGCCGTCGGCGAACAGGCCGATCAGCGGCTGCTTGTCATCGGCGCGGGTGATCGCATCGAGATCGGCAGCGTTGCGAACGATGCGATAGCCGCGGGCCTGGGCCTGCTGTTCCAGCGTCTTGCCCTTCCACTTGCCGGCGGTCGCGACCTCGGCGAAGCTCTTGGCGCCGCCGCCCAGGATCAGGTCGGGGCGGGTGCTGAGCAGCTGCTCGGTGATCGAGCCGAGGCCGCCATTCTCCAGCGCGTTCTGCGGGCAGGTCTTGAGCGTCACCGCCGGGGCGTAGCAGCTGCGGAAGGCGACATGGGCGATTTGCGCGCCCGGGGTCGCGTCCTGGATCTCGGCGGTCGAGACGTCGCCGGTGGCGAGCCCGGCGGCCTTGGCATATTCGAGCAGGGTGCGCTGCGCCTTGCCATTCACATCGACGCCGATCGCGCCGTTATAGCTCTTCACGCCCGACGCCCAGGCGGTCGCCGAGGCAGCGCTGTCGGTCACATAGTTCGGCTTGCCGGTCTCGCGATCGAGCGAATAATGGGTGTACTGGCCGGTGAAGGGCAGGGCATCGATGCCCTTGAAATAGCCGCCGGCACCCTCGGCATAGTTGCGCGCCAGGGTGATCTCGGAATCGCCCATGCCGTCGCCAATCAGCAGGATGACGTTGCGGACTTCGCCCTGCTTGCTCAGCTTCGCATAGAGCGCCTGCATGTCGCCCGGCAGGCGGCGCGCGCCGCCCGGTTCGCGCACGTCGCCGCGCGCGGCACGCGACAGGTCGGGCGCGGCTTCCTGCGCGAAGGCGGGCTGGCTGGTGAGCGCGAGAAGCGCGGTGAGGGCGATACGCGAGATCATGGCAATACTCCGGAAAATCAGCTGGTCTTGGGTTCGGTGATCGGGGCGCCGCATCCCTGCGGACGGCGCACCGGATTGCACAGCGCGATCGCGCCGCCGGGCATCGTCACCCGGTAGCCGCCGGCAAAGCGAGGATCGGGCCAGAGATAGTCGGTCGAGATATATTGCGCGCCGCTGCGGAAGGCGGCGTCGCGCGGGCCGGTATCGTTGACGCGGGCCTCGCGCGTGTTGGCGTCGGCCCGGGTGCGGACGAGGAAATTGGCTTTCACCGCCTCGGCGATCCGTGCCGCATCGCGCACCGGCTCGTTGATCGTCATGTACGCGGCGGCAGGGGAGGTGGCGTCGGTGTTCACGAAGAACACGCGTCCTTCGAGCGATTTGCGCGCGCCACGATAGAGCGCGACCTTGGCCGGGCTTTCGTCGAGCGCGAACAGGAACTTGCCGCGCGATGCCGCCAGCGTCGGCCAGTTATTGGCCAGCACCGCGTCGCGCAGCGTCGGGTATTTGCCCTGCACATCGTCGGGGACGATCAGCTTCTTCGGCGACAGCACCGAACGCACTTCGGCATCAAGCGCGTCATAGGCGGCTTCGCTATAAGGCTCGCCCCTGGTGAAGCGGCCATTGTCGTTGGTGTTGAACATCAACAGGATCGGCACATGGCCCGGATGCGCGTCTGACCAGCGACGGATGATCGTCAGGCATTCGGTCAGGGTGAGACAGCTCGACCGGTCATCGAAGCCCGCCATGTGCTGGACCTTGAAGCCCGGGCGCAGCATCGCCGGATCGGGCGATGCGGCGGCATAGAGCCCGCCCCTGGGATCATACCAGATGTCGAGTTCGAGCTGCCGTGCCCCGGCATCGAGCTGCTCGACCAGCGGGCGGTGCGCATAATCCAGCGCATCGGCGCTGTTCGCATCGAACGCGCGGAGCTGCCGCATGCCCTCGGCCGGCATCGCCTGCTTGTAGCTGTTGTGCGTCCCCAGCATCACCAGGTCGTTGATCCGCACCGGCTCGGGTGCGGCGGCAAGGGCGAGCGGGGCGAACAGCCAGAACATCGCAGACTCCGTCAGAAAAGGGGCCGGCACACCAGATGGCATGCCGGCCCGGACAAGAGGATCAGAACTGGGCGCGAATGCCCAGCGTGATGCGGCTTCCCGAAGCTTCGTAGGTGGTCGGGAAGCTCGGATCCATCGTGTAGCCCGTGGTCTTGGCGTTCCCCACGTTGATGCCCTGCAGCTCCACGCGGAAGTTGCGCATCAGCTGGTAGCTCGCCGAGAAATCGAACTGGCCATAGGCATCGCGATAGACCGGATACATGTTGCGTTCGATCCGCTCCACATAGGCGCCCTTGCGGTTGTACGACACGCGCAGCGAGATCGGGCCCTTATCGTAGAACACGGTGGCATTGTACGTGTTGTCCGACAGGCCGATCGGCGAGGTCGGCACGCCCAGGTCGGACTGGCCGGTCAGCGAGCTGTCGAGGAAGGTGGCGTTGGCGTTGATGCCGAAGCCGTCCATCCAGCTGGCGAACATGCCGAACGGTATCACCGCGTTCAGCTCGATGCCGCTGACATTGTACGAGCCCTCGGCATTGACCGGCTGATAGACGTCGAAATCATAGACGCCGTTCACCGTGCCATTGGCATTGTACACGGTCACGTTCGGCACTTCGCCGGTCAGGCGGCTCTGCACCACGCCCTTGATCTTCTTCCAGAAATACGACGCGGCCAGGATGCCGCCGTCATTGCCGAGATACTTCTCGACGCCGACTTCCCACTGATCGGCGAGCGTGGGCTTCAGACCCGGATTGCCATCGGTGTAGCGGAAGCTGCTGAAGCTTGCGGTGCGCTTGTACGCCAGGTCGGTCAGCGCCGGGCGGATCAGCGTCTTGGACGCGGCCGCGCGCAGGTAGAGCGTGTCGGTCAGCTCGGCATGCGCGTTGAACGACGGCAGGAACTTCTCGTAGCGGCCCGTGCTCGAAATCGGCGTGCCGGTCAGCCCGGTGGTGCCGTTCGAATTCTGGATCTGGTGGAAGCCTTCCGAGGTGATCGTGGTGCGCAGATAGCGGCCGCCCAGGTTGACGAACACCGGAACCGCGACGTCGAACTCGAGGTCGAGCATCGCATAGCCGGCGACCGTGTCTTCCTTGACCTTGTAATAGTTCGCGTTCTGGAACGGCGTCACGAAGCCGGCCGGGCGGAAGAAGCTGCGGGCATAGTCGTTCGAGATCTGCGACCAGCTCAGATTGCGCGCCTGATAGTCCTTGCCGCCGACGATCTCGGTCACGTTGGTGAGCGGGCTGTCGCCGAGCTTGCGGACGTTGACATAGGCGGTGCTGCCGCGCGTCGGGCCCTGGATCTTCTCCTCGCCATATTGGCGCTCATTGGTCTTGCTGGTGTAGCGGCCACCCCAGTTGAGACGCTTGAACACCGACGAACCGAAATCCCAGCTCAGGTCGAGCTGGCCGGCGTACTTGTCGTCCTTGATCTGCTCGAGCGTGGTTTCATACGCCTCGAACAGATATTTGCTCGGCGCATTGTACATGTCGATCGTGTTGGGGTTGGCGCTCGGGATCGTCTCGCCGCCATGCTCGGTATAGCGCGTGCGCGACGGCGCATAGGCGACGTGCTTGAGATTGGCATAATCCAGCGTCCGCTTGGCGCCCGAATAGCCGCCCAGCGCGTTGATCGTCAGGTTGCCCACCTTCCAGTTCATCTCGCCGCTGAACTGGCGATAATCGGTGTCGGTGATGTACTGCTTGCTCAGGAATTCATGCTGGGTGTTGGTGTACGAAACGTCGCGCAGCACCACGATGCCCGAGCTCGACAGCGTGGTCGCGTCGAAGTCGTGGATCGTCTCCAGCGTCGAATTGCTCGAAGCCGAATAGCCCGCCGCGTCATATTCGTCCTCGGTCGTGTCGTACGAACCGATGAACGCGTCGAAGGCGAGGCTGAAATTATTGTGCGGCTTGTACTGGAGCGAGCCCGAGATGCCGAGGCGGTCCTGATCGTTCTGATAGACGCGGTCGCCGACCTTATCGAGGAAGACGATCTTGTTCTTCATCGCGTCGGTAAAGGTGATGCCGGCATCGCGCTGGAGCACCGCGATCGCCTGGTTGCGATAGGTGGTGCCGGTGCGATCGGTCCAGCGCGCGATCGGGCGGAAGTTGATGCCCGAGTTGGAATCGGTGCGGTTGGTGCGCTGCTGCTTGGCGACCGAGATCAGCGCGCCGAAATCGCCGAAGGTGTTGCTGGCGAGGAACGAGAAGCTCGGGTCGATCTTCTCGGAGATCGAGTTGTACGCGCCTTCCGCGCTGCCGACCAGGCGCAGGCCGGGATTGTCGAACGGGCGCGCGGTGCGGATCAGCACCGAGCCGGCGATGCCGCCTTCCTCGTCCGCCGCGGTCGGCGACTTCTGGACGGTGACCGACTGGATCAGTTCGGAGGCGAAGATGTCGAACTCGACGTCACGGCCGCCCGAGCCCGATGCAGTGGCGAGCTTGTTGATCGAGACGAAGGTGAACTCGGTCGGCAGGCCGCGCACATTGACGCGGGTGCCCAGGCCCTTTTCGCGCTCGATCGTCACGCCCGGCACGCGCTGCAGCGCTTCGGACAGGTTCTGCTCGGGGAAGTCGGCGATGTCGGTGGCGACGATCGAGTCCGAGAAGCCGATCGTGTTGCGCTTCATGTCGATCGCGTCTTCAAGGCTGCGGCGATAGCCGGAGACGACGATCGCGCCGTCTTCCGCAACGACCGGGCCGACCGGCTCCGAAGCCGGCGCGGTCTGCGCGGCCGCCGGGGCGACGCTGAGCGCCGCGAACGCCGCGCCCAGCAGAAGCTGTGCGGCATGGGTACGATGACTGGACTTGCTGAGCATATCTATCCCCCTCTGGATATGATTCACTCGCGCCGCGCCTTTCGCGGGCGAGCGCCGGCATTTCCCGGACCGCAGGAGTCCGGGATGGCGGCGTTATTCGAACTTCATTTTGTCGGCGCTCAGCAGCCCGTCGGCCGCATTGCGCCACACTCTCCGCTCCTCCAGGTCTGACGACGGCCCTGACGCGTCTCGACCTGAAACTTCTTTCGCGGGGTCCGGTGGGGAAGAGATATTACGTGCTCGTGACGCTCGCCGGATTTATTGGCTGCGTGCCCTGGCTCAACTGATGTTGGGCCGCGGAAAGCAGGAGCCAGGCGACCCATTCCCGCAGTTGATTACCAATTTCGGTTCGTAGATATGGCTGGACGTAACATCCGCTGCGCTCTCGACATCAATCCGCGCCTTGGATCGACAAGTGGCCGACAATTGCTTCGGTACCGACTGCCTGACAGCCGCTGCCACAGGGTGGTTGCTATTCCTGATCCCGAACTTCATGTGAGAGCTGGATCGCTGGGCGTGCCGATCCTGGTCGAAATTGATTTATTTTTGACGCTGTTGCGCCGCAATGTTTATATAACTGGCGAAGCCAGATCACCTTCGCATCGCTGAATTCTTCATGGCTGGCCCCTCTCGCGACGCCGGCATCTCCTGGAAAGTAAATGGCGCTGGGCTTCAATGTGGTTTCCGCAGGCGAGACTCGCGGATCGGGTCTTGGCTATGTTGGCGCGATCGACGGATTGCGCACGCTCGCGGTGTTATCGGTGGTGTTCTACCATCTCTGGCCGGGGACGGTGCCGGGCGGCTTTATCGGCGTCGACATCTTCTTCGTAATCTCGGGCTTCGTCGTCACCGGCTCGCTCAGAGGCAAGCACTTCCCGAGCCTGGGCGCGCTGAGCGCGCATTTCTACGCACGACGGCTCGTTCGTATCGTTCCCGCGCTGGTCCTGATGTTGCTTGCCGCGATCGTGGCGACCGCTCTTTTCGTGCCCAAGGCCTGGCTGAGCGGCGGCATCCAGAACGTCGCGCGCGGTGGGTTCCTCGGCTACAGCAATATCGTCCTCGCCTTGGGCGCCGACGGATATTTTGACGCCAAGACCGATTTCAATCCCTTCACCCACACCTGGTCGCTCGGCGTCGAAGAGCAGTTCTATCTGCTCTTCCCGTTCCTGATCTATTGGCATCAGCGGCTTGATGCGGCGGGGATCTCCGCGCGGCGGGTGGTGTGGCTGGTCGCGGCATTGTCGCTCGCGTCGCTGGCAACGCACCAGTGGCTGGATCTTCGATCGCCCAGCCTCGGATTCTATCTGATCGTAAGCCGCTTCTGGGAGCTGGGCGCGGGCATGCTCCTCTGCCTCACGTTTGATGGCTGGCGTGACAGCCCCCGGCTGCGCAGCGGCGCCATCGGCATATTCGGCCTAGCGCTCGTCGCCGCCGCGCTGTGGCTGCCGGGCAATCTCCATCTCGGCCGCAATCTGCTGGCCGTCTTCGGCACGGTCGCGCTGCTGGCGCATGTCGTCGCGCGGGGCGATGCGCCGATCGCGCGGCTTCTCGCAAGCCGGCTGATGGTGGCGGCTGGAAAGCGCTCCTACGCGCTGTATCTCTGGCATTGGCCAGTGTTCGTGATGTTCCGCTGGACGGTTGGCCTGGATAGCTGGGCGCTCGGTTTGACGGCATTGGCGCTCAGCGCGGCCTTGGCCGTGATGTCCTATGCGCTGGTCGAGGAACCTATCCATCACAGCAGGCGGATCGCCGCCCTCCCGCGTCGACGGGTGGTTGCGCTTGCGCTGGGTGGCGTGCTGGTCGCCGCCGGGGTCGGGGAAGGGATTACTGCCCTGCGTCCCCAGCTCACGCTCAGCCGCACCGGCAATGTGCAGGATTGGTATGCCGATGCCGGGCATCGGCTGGATCCCGCACGCAGCCATTGCAGCGTGCGCGAGCTTCGCGAAACCCAGGCCGGAAACCGAATTGCGACCTGGCGGCCCGAAGGGTGCGCGCCCGATCCGCGCACGGTCTATGTCATCGGGGATTCGCATGCATTGGCGTATACGCCGGCGCTGCGTCAGCTGGTCGCCGATAGTGGCGTGACGGTGCGGCTCTGGTTCAACATCGATTGCCCGCCTCTCCGGTTGATCGAGCCGCTGCGGACGAGCGAAGCGTGCAAGCGCTATTACGGCACGATGTTCCAGGAGATCCCGCGACGCGCCAAGGCTGGGGATGTGATCTTCATGCCGGGTTTGCGCGTCGATCGGTTCGCGTACCAGTTCGATCACGACAGGGGGGTGCGGATGGATGATCGTGGCGCCTCGCCCCTCGCCGTGGCCCAGGCGCGTGCGGTTTTGCCGCGACTTACCAGTGGTGGTGCCCGACTGGTAATGGAGGCGCCCAAGCCAGTCTTCTACAGTCCCGGCTTTCGCTGCGCCGATTGGTTCAACCGCGGCAATCCCGGCTGCGAACGCGGCCTGACCATCGATCGCGCCCGCATGGAGCGTCGCCGTGCGCCGATTGTCGCCGCGATGCGCGAGCTCGCGACGGTCGTGCCCCGCATGCAAATCTGGGATCCGCTGCCGATCCTGTGTCCGGGGCCGGTGTGCGAGGCGGTGCCGAACGGCCGGCCGTTATTCTTCGATACCGATCATCTGAGCGGGCGCGGCAACGATGTCCTTTATCCTGAACTCAAGCAGGCGCTGCTTAGGTAAGCTATTCGAGGAAGTAGGGCCTGTATCGGCCGAATACGCGGTCGGCTGAGGTTTGGACGCGGTTAGATCAGAGGCGACTGATCCCGATCACATGGGCGCACGCCCCTTTCTCCATCGCCTGCCGAATGGCGGGCTTTCCTGTGCGTGCCGTCAATCGAAGCCTTCCGCCGGCGGCGGCATGCATCTGTAAGACGCGCCTTTCCCGAAAGCGTTTTCAGTTCGCGATCAGATGCGACCGCCTGCCTGCCCTCGATCTGCGGTCAGAGCAGTTCAAATTGATTGCAAAATACGAAGCTTCCTCTTGGTGAATATTATCCAAATCGGACTAATAAATCGAGTGGTATCGGTGATACATTTCGCTTATGTTACTAAAAATTATAATTTTGGTCCGAAATTTCAATAATTGACGGTAGTAATTTCGAAAATTAGGCGAGTTACGCCGCCAAATTGTGCGGAGAATGACAAATAGGGGCAACATGAATACTTTTGTGAAGTTTGCATTTGCTGCAGCAGTGTCGCTTGGTGCTCTGCAGGCCGCTCCCGCGCTTGCTGTCTGCGCGCCCAGCCCGTACCAGGGCCTGAACATTCCGCCGGTCACCTATGTCGGTTCGGTCACGGCTGCGCAGAATATCCGTCTTTATCCTGGTTCGTCGATCGTATCGCCGAACGGCGTGTATCGCCTGATCTTCCAGGGGGATGGCAACCTGGTGCTTTACAAGAATGGCACCCAGCCTGAGTGGGCCACCGACACTCAGATTTGCTACGAGCCCCTTTCGACGACGATGCCGCTTTACACCCGATTTCAGTCGGATGGTAACCTGGTCGTCTATCACTCCAATGTGAACAACCCGCTGGTTGAGCACGACGTCTGGGACGTCAATAAGCAGGGCAATCCGAACGCTGTCCTGCGGGTCCAGGACGACGGTAACGTCGTTATCTATAATGGCACCAAGGCGATCTGGGCGCGTACCTGGTAATTCTCTGCGAGTGCCGCCAGCCAGTGTTGGCGGCACTTCATTCTCCATAGTCTGTTGGCCCCGATGCGATGGGTTAGCCCATCTCTCCATGCATGGATGGAATATTCCTTTTGTCGGGCTGCGCCTGGTCGGTCACCGTCAGCATCCTCGCCTTGATGCAGGCCGAGCAGGACGCAGCGGGTCCCCGCGCGGCGGTCCCGCCGCAGGAGAGTCCTGCGCCCGCCGGCGACAAGTCCAGCGAGATCGTGGTCACCGGCCGCCGCGGGGAGGCAGAGGTTCCCGCCGAGATCGAGTTCACTGAAGACGATATCGCGGCGGACGGCTCGGACACGATCCAGGAGCTTCTGGGCAATCTCCAGCCCTATATCGATCCCACCGGCTCCAGGCCGGTCATCCTTATCAACGGCAAACGTGCAGGATTTGATACCTCCATCCTCACCTATCCCGTGAAGGCGCTGAACAGAGTCGCGGTGCTGCAGCCGGAGGCCGCGTCACGGTACGGAGCACGCGCCGGCACGCGCGTCGTCAATCTCGTGCTGAAGCCGAAATTCTCCAGTGTGGAGGCGGAAGCGGGCGCCAACGCAGCGACGGCGGGCGGTCAATATGGCGGCAATTTCGGCGCGATCCGCACCGAAATAAGCGGGAACATGCGATGGAACGCCCAACTCCAGCTCGGCCGGCAGAGCGCGCTGCTGAAGTCGGCGCGGAACATCGCCCCGAACGCCGAAGCCGCGGGCGGTCCGCTGGATCCGGGCGACTTCGAGACGCTGCAGCCCTCGTCCAGAAGTGCGACGCTCACCATCGGTGTGGCGCGCCCGATCGGCGATTTCTCGGCGTCTGTGGCTCTGAATGTCAGCCGCAGCGGCAGCCTGGGTTTGCGGGGTGTTGCAACCCCATCTCCGGATTCGGCGGCCGAGGGCAACGACAGGACCGCGCTGCCGGGCCGATACGCCCACGGCCTCCGGGCTTTGCGCAGCACGAATGACGCACAAGCCCTGGGAGGAACCCTGACGCTCACCGGGCCAGTGCGCGGAGTGAATGCCAGCTTTGTTGCAACGTTCTCCAGAAGCAACAACAGCAGCGCGATCGAAGCCGCTGCCGCGGAAGAACTGCCCGCCAATGGCGGGGCTGCTCCAGGCCTGAGCCGCAGCAGTTCGGACTCCGAAACCTTGATGCTCAGTCTGAGCCTGCAAAGGTCGATGCTGCAATTGCCCGCGGGGCCAATTTCCTGGAGTCTCTCGGCGAGCGCTAATCGTGGCGCCAGTCGCATAGTCGGGGACGATGGGCTGGTGCGCACATCAACACGTCTCGTCTTCGCGCAATCGGGCGGGCAGCTCGCCGTCAGCTTGCCGGTTTCTGCGCGTCACTCTGGATTCGGCGCGCTCGGCAATCTGTCGCTCGATCTCTCGCTGGGCCGCCAGCGGGCGGCGGGCCATGCCGAGACCAGTTATGGCGGGGGGCTGGCCTGGTCGCCTTTCGACCGGCTGGAGGTTCGGGGAACGGTGGACATCGGGACCAGCGCGCCCTCCTCCGAGCAACTCGGCGGGCCGATTGTCGTGACCACGGAGCGCATTTTCGATTATGTGCGCGGGGAATTCGCGGTTCCGGCCTGGGTGGTCGGCGGTAATCCGCTGCTTCGGTCCGGTAGCCAGACCGGCACCACGATCTCGGCGAGCGTGCGGCCGCTCAGCCGGCAGGAACTCGCGCTCAATTTCTCCTATCGTCAGTCCGTTGCGACCAACAGTCCGGCTGCTTTCCCGGAACTGACGCCTGCAATTGAGGCTGCATTTCCGGAGCGCGTGGTTCGCGACAAGGCTGGGCGGCTGCTCTCGGTGGATGCGCGGCCGATCAATATTGAGTGGCAGAAGAGCGCCAGCCTTGGATCGGGCCTGACGCTTCGGCTGGGGGGCGCGAAGCGGCGGCGGCCGGGCGTTCCAGGGCCAAAGACGCGAAACGACCGTCTGCAGGTGAACCTCGAGCTGGGCTACCAGTTGCGCATGCAGAACCAGAGCCGGATCCGGCGGGGGCTTCCCGTAATCGACCGTCTCGCCATATCCGGGGCATCGCGCCACGCGCTGGATTTCCGGGTCGGCGCGGGCAAGCGCGCGCTTGGCGGAAGTCTGGGTTTCCGCTGGGATAGTGCGACGCAGGTGAACGGCGGCGATGCGACTTATCGCGTGCAACCGCCGCTGATCCTGAATCTCTCCTCCTTCGCCGATCTCGGCCCGCTGCTCAAGGTTGCGCCGGGTAAGGGTTGGGCGCAGGGCTTAAAGCTGTCTTTTGACGTGCAGAACCTGCTCGCCGGCTATCGCCGGGTGAGGCTTTCCGACGGCCGCATCCCGATCGGCTACTCGCGCGATGAAGTCGATCCCATCGGTCGCACCGTGCGGCTGGCGCTGCGCAAACAATTCTAGAGCCTAGTCAAGCCGCGACCAGATCCTGGGCGAGCGGATATCCAGGCGGCACAGGCCGCGCAGATCATACTTCCCGGCATAGGCGCGGACCCGGGAGTCATAGTCGCTTGCCTGGGGTTCGCTGAAATTCCAGTCGGGGGGCGTGAAGGTCGAAAAGCCGTTGATCGTCGGCAGCCGCCACCTCTCGGCCAGGAACATCGCATCGACATTGTGCGAGTAGAGCGCGTCCTGGTGGCTATCGACATAGGCCGCTTCTGGCGGTCGTGCGGCAACGACGTAGAAGGCACGGCAATCTGCAGGGGGCGGCGGCACCCGGTCGAACGCCGCGGATTGCCACCGTCTGCTCAGCTCCGCCGGATGGGCGAGGTTGATCTGTTCGAGGACAAGCAATGCGACGATGCCGAGCGCGAGGACGGGCTGGCGGCGCCAGATGTCACCCAGTCTTTCGCGAAAGTGAATCCCGACGAGCAGCAGCACGGGCAGGACCAGAAAGAGCTGATAGCGCAACACAACGCGCACGCCGCTGGCGGCCGGAACCAGAAAGTGGACGAGTAACCACGGAGAGACCTGCCATATGCGGAGCGTCAGCATCCAGCTGATGACGATCGCCAGCGCGAAGGTACGCGTCAACAGCGGCTCACGATTGCGGAGCAACCGAACCGCGGCAATACACGCCAGCGAGAAGAGCAATACCGGGAATCCCGAGTGATGCTCCCAGCCGAGAAAGGCCTTTTCAAGCTTTCCGCCCGGCGCGGAAATCGCCTGGACGATGGCGCGTATGCCTCTGGCGATCCATCCCCAGAGCAGGTTCTGCTCTCCGACGTTCACCAGATCGATGGGCTGAACCAGGTAGGAAACCATATAGCCGTGACCGCCGGTCTCCAACCTTTTCGGCAAGTAGACGAGCAGAAACGGAATGGCTGACAGCAATGCGGTGACGAGGAATACGGAGCCCGTCTGCCAATGATCACGCGCCAGGGCGCGCAGCGCACGGAGGCGATAGCTGCCTGTTGCCCAGAGCCAGCACAGGACGAATATTAGGGTGAAGTAGAAGGTGAACCAGGCGAAGTAAAAGGCGGTGATCAACCAGAGGCCGATCACCAACGCGGTGAGCGCCGCGTACCAGCGAGCCGCAGGGCGCCGCTCGATCTCCGCGCGAACGGTCAGGATTGCAAGCGAGGCCAGCACCGGCAACAGCGCCAGGCTGTTGATCTGCGCGTGGCCCGCCTGGACGAACATGTTGTTTGAGATTGTGAAAAGGACCGCGATCAGGATCGCGACGGCCCAGGTCCATCGCAATACGCCCCGCACCAGCCATAACGATGCAGCGAAACCGATGAGGCGGAAACTTATTGCGGTCAGCGTGTCGGACAGAAACGGATCGAAGCCGATGCGCCAGGCTGAATAGATCAGGCCCGACAGGAAATACCCGTCATTATAGCCCAGCGTGTCCCCATGGGGGTAAAAATAAAACAGCTGATTCCAGGCCGCCGTGCCCATCAGAGCATTTCGCCAATGCTCCAGGATGCTGATCTCGATGATCGCATCGCCGCGGTTGCCGAACCCCAAGTCGAAACCGCTGACGATAATGTCGCGAAAAACGAATATGATAGAAAAGGCGCACGCACAAAATGCGAGGAAGGCTTTGACGGCGATCGAGCGCGGGGGCTGTTTCAACAGGGGTTCGCGCCCGAACACGTGCGCTGTGGGCGGTTGAATCATGCTGTTCCCTGCAGGTGTGTAAGTCTTGTTCCGGCGAATGCGGCGCTTTCTAACAGCGTGATTTATCAATTCAACTGGGCCGGATCAGCCGCGCACCTTCGCCACCTCGTTTAATTGCCAGCCTCGACTGGTAATTCGGACGCTCCTAAGTCGGGATCTTACCGGAATTAGGTCTCGATTCTGGAGGTGGATGTTTGCACAGTCCAGCGTCCGCAAATGACGCCTCGGGGGCGGTTCATGATTTCGCCGGTGGCCATCTGCATCTTCGTGGGGATCGCAAAGGTTTGGGAATGCACCTTGCTGGGCAGGCGCCGCTCCGGGCTTCCGCGGCCTTGGTTGGAAAAGCGCAGGCTTATCGTGTTCTGACAACAACTTTGAGAGGCGGTGGTGGGTCCGCCGGGATTCGAACCCGGGACCTCTCGATTAAAAGTCGCTTGCTCTACCGACTGAGCTACGGACCCACACCTGCGCTGCCCCTAGATGCGGGCACCGGCCGGGTCAACCGGGCGTGAAGCTGGCGGACCGACAAACCCGTGAGCGGATCGCGCCATTGCGGGGCCACCCGCAGCAGCGGCGTCAGCACGAAATCGCGGGTGCGGAACAGGCGGTGCGGCACGGTGAGCCCCGGCTCGCCCCAGCTGCCGCCTGACCAGAGAACGATATCCAGATCGATCACCCGCGCCGCCCAATTCTGCCCGCGCCGCCGGCCGAAGCTGCGCTCGATCGCCTTGAGGCGGCGCAGCAGGGCAGGGGGCGAGTCGTCGCTTTCGATCAGCGCGACCGCATTGGCGAAGCGGCGCTTCGAGGGGCCGAGCGGCGGCGTGTGGAGGATCGGAGACACGGCCGTCACGCCCTCCAGCGCGGCGATCGCGGTCAGCACTTCGCGCCGGGGGGCGCCATGGCGGCCCGGCCGGTTCGATCCGATCGCGATGGCATAGCTTGTCCTCGGCACGCGTCCGCGACTATCGCGCGGGGATGCTCGAGCCAAGCCGTGATTGCCCGCTTTGCCCGCGCCTCGTCGCGCTCCGCACCGAGCTGCGCGCGGCGCACCCCGACTGGTGGAACGCGCCGGTGCCGATGCTGGGCGATGCCGATACGCCGATCGCGATCGTCGGGCTCGCCCCCGGCAAGCATGGCGGCAACCGCACCGGCCGGGCCTTTACCGGCGATTCCTCAGGAAACTTGCTGTTCGCGACGCTGGCCAAGTTCGGGCTGGCCGAGGGGCATGAGCCAAGGGGCGTGGCGATCCTCAATGCGGTGCGCTGTCTGCCGCCCGACAACAAGCCCGATCCGGCCGAGATCCATGCCTGCCGTCCCTTCCTGGCAGCCGAACTCAAGGCGCCGATCGTGATCGCCCTCGGCCAGGTCGCGCATCAATCGGCGGTGAAAGCGATGGGCGGCAAGCTGCCCAAGCATCGCTTCGCCCACGGCGCGGAGCACCAGATGCATCGCGGGCCGGTGCTGCTCGATAGCTATCATTGCTCGCGCTACAATCAGAATACCGGGCGGCTGACGCCCGAGATGCTCGAGGCGGTGGTCGCGCGGGCGGTTGCATTGCGCGACGTATAGAACCGGATCGGTGGTATCTCCGGCATCAATCGGTGACGGAAAACCTGCTAGGCTGGGCGCGAAGCAAAGGAGCCGCCCATGCGTATCGTCGTTCTCGCTCTTGCCTCGCTGCCAACCGTCGCACTTGCCGAAAGTCACGACACGGCATTGCCGGCATCGCACCTGACGATGCCAGCGCGCACCGCAGCGGCGCATCGCGCGATGCCGAGCGAGCAGTGCGAGAATGCCCGCATGAGCTATGCCATCCCTACGGCCGGCAACCCGGCGCGCGCCGGCACGCTGGCGCAAGAACCGCGCGGCAATTTGTATCTTGCCGTGCAGCGCACCGAGGATGGCTGCGACGTGCCGGTGAAGATCGCCGACAAGCTGGGCGACAGGCAGCGCTGAACCTGCGCGGCCAGGGAATGCGCTAATCCCGACTGTAGCGCTGCTCGGCCCAGGGATCGCCGCGCATGTGATAGCCGTTCACTTCCCAGAAGCCCGGCTTGTCCGCGCCGATAAGCTCGATCTTGCGGATCCATTTGGCGCTTTTCCAGAAATAAAGGTGCGGGATCACCAGCCGCGCCGGGCCGCCATGATCGCGGGTGATCGGCTGGCCGGCCCAGCCATGCGCGACGATCGCTTGCGGCGCGGCAAAGTCGCTGAGCAGCACATTGGTGGTATAGCCGTCATAGCCATGGAGCATCACCGCCTGCGCTTCGTCACGCGGCTCGACAGCGCTGAGCAGGTCGCGGGTCAGCACGCCCTGCCAGTCATTGTCGTAGCGTGACCAGCTGGTGACGCAGTGGATGTCGCTGCGCAGCCGGGTCTGGGGCAGCGCCATCAGCCCGGCCCAGTCGAGCGTCACCGGCCGTGCGACCATGCCGGTTACTTCCAGCTTCCAGCGTTCGCGGGCGATGTCCGGCTGGCGGCCAAGGTCCAGCACCGGCCATTTGACGGTCAGGTGCTGGCCGGGCGGCAGGCGCTCCTCTTCGGGCCGGGCGATATGGCCGGTCAGGAACTTGCCCTGGCTCGCCCATTGCTGCTTGGAGAGCGTGAGCTTGCTGTCTTCGGGGAGTTCGGGATCGTCCATCGGCGCGGTTCCTCGTCAGCGCTGCAAGCATGCTTCGCATTCGCGGCTATGTGCAAGCTACCCAAAGGTGCAATTCGGACAGAGTTTCGGTTGTGGAGGCCAGAGCGCGGTGTCAGCGTGGAGCAATGATCCTGGCTCTGCTCTTGTTCGGCACGCAGCAATCCCCTCCCATCCATGAGCTGTTGTCGCCCGAGTTGGCAGTCGAGCGCATGTCAAAATGCGGGTTGGGCAGGCCCGTGGCGCGTTACGATCGGGAGTCGAAAATCGAAATTCTCGTGCTTCGGCGACCAGTCCGGGCACGGGACGATCAACTGGCATGCCTGGATAAAGCCTCCGGCTATCTCGACGTGCGATTGTCGTTGGCCTTGCAATGGCGCTTCAATGCAATCCGTGATGCGCGCCTGAAGGCCTATTTCCGGGACAAAGGGCGAGCATGGCTCGAGGCGCATGGTTTGCTCGAACGGCTTCCCGAATATCGGCCCGGGAATGGCGCGGCCTATGTGCAGGCGATCGAGCAATTATGCGGACCTGAAGCCAGCGGCGCCTTTCGGGCGACCGACGGCGGCTATGGTTTCAGCCCCGAATGGATGAAGCGAAACGAGGGGCATCAGTTCGCGGATGAGCCGACAACCTGCCTTACCTATGCCTTGATGGCATCCGGCTTTCCCCCCGGCTTCGTGGGCAACGAATCCGCTGCGCCCTGACCGGCGTTCAGATATCCTGCACCAGCCGACCATAAAGCTCCGGCCGGCGATCGCGGAAGAAGCCGAAGGCGGCGCGGTGGCGCTTGGCGAGGGTCAGGTCGAGCGTCGCGGTGATCACGCCCTCTTCCTCACGGCCGAGCTCGGCGCGAATGTCGCCGCGCTCGTCGGTGATGAAGCTGGTGCCGTAGAAGGTCTGGCCATGCTCGGTGCCGATGCGGTTGGCGGCGACCACGGGGACGACGTTCGACACGGCATGGCCGACCATCGCCCGGCGCCACAGGCGCGCGGTGTCGAGGCTGTCGTCATGCGGCTCGCTGCCGATCGCGGTCGGGTAGAACAGGATGTCGGCGCCCATCAGCATCATCGCGCGGGCGGTCTCGGGATACCATTGATCCCAGCAGACGCCGACGCCGAGCGTGGTCTTCTCGGGGCCGTTCCACACCTTGAACCCGGTATTGCCGGGCCGGAAGTAGAACTTCTCCTCGTAACCGGGGCCGTCAGGGATGTGGCTCTTGCGATAGACACCTGCGATCTTGCCGTCCGGATCGATCATCGCGAGGCTGTTGTAATAATGATGGCCGTCCAGCTCGAAGAAGCTGGTCGGGATATGGATCTTCAGCTCGCGCGCCAGCTCCTGCATCGCCAGCACCGACTTGTGCTCGGCAGTGGGCTTCGCATTGGCGAATAGGCCCTCGTCCTCGACGCGGCAGAAATATTCACCTTCGAACAGCTCCGGCGGCAGTACGACCTGCGCGCCACGCGACGCCGCCTCGCGGACAAGCCGCGACACGTTCGCGATGTTCGCGTCGATATTGTCGGAAAAGGCGAGCTGCAGGGCGGCGACAGTGATCTCGGTCATGGCGCGCCATGTAGTGCGCCTTTGTGCGGAGTGCCATGCCCAATCCTCGACAGCCGGGGCAGGGTCGCAGGGAGAGCCGAAATCACTTTCGAACCCATCATCACGGCTTGGTAACGGGTAGCGCGGTACAAACCCGCTTATGTCGAAGCCGATGCTGCTCGAGGAATTCACGCGCCTGCCGCCGGCGCTCACCGTCGATTGCGTCGATGGGCTGTCCGGCGCGATCGACGCGGTGGCGACGTGCGCCGCCGCATCGCACCGCTTCCTGCGCTATGGCTGGTTCGCCGCCGCGCTGCGCGCCTATGGCGGCCATGCCCGCACGATCACCGTGTCGCGCGAAGGCGAGCCCGTAGCCGCGCTGCCGATCGTCCCCACCGGCCCGGCCTGGGCGAAACTGGTCGCGATCCCCGGCTGCTACTGGCCGTTCCGCAGCTTCCCCGTGCGCGAGGATGCCGGGGTGGAGGCCGTTGAGGCGCTGCTCCCCCGCCTTGCACGCCAGGCCCGCGCGCTGCGCGTCGGCCCGGTCTATGATGGCGATCCGGGGCTCGAGCTGCTCAAGGAAGCCGCGCGCAACCAGGGCTGGGCATTGCTCGACCGCTTCGTGGCGGACAGCTTCGCGCTCGATATCGCCGCCGAGCGCGCGCAGGGCATTTGGCCGCGCAACTCGACGCTGAAGAAGAACCGCTTCCACGAAAAGCATCTCGGCAGCCACGGCGAACTCGACTGGAGCTTCGTCAGCGGCGGCGACTGGAACGTCGCAGCGTTCGATGCGCTGGCCGAGATCGAGGAAAAGAGCTGGATCGCGGCGCGGACCGACGGATCGGATGCCAAGTTCACCACCACCGGCCACGGCGCTTTCTGGCGCGCCGCCGCCGAGGATCCAGTGCTGGCTGGCATGATGTGGGCCGCGATGCTGCGCGTCGATGGGGCACCCGCCGCCTTCTCGTTCGACATGAACGCCGGCGCGCTCAAATATGCGATCGCCAACAGCTATGACCCGCGCTTCGCCAAGCATTCGCCGGGCAAGCTGCTCTATTATCGCAATCTGGTGCGTGCGATCGAGGACGGGATCAGCACCGTCGACTGGGGGGCGGGCGACAGCGGTTACAAGCAGGTGATCGGCGCGGCGAAGGGCCCGGCGATCCGGGACTGGCTGTTCGTGCGGCCCGGCATCGATGCCTTTGCCGGCAAGCTGCTGCGCGGCGCCTGGAAGCGCACGGGCCGGGCCGAAAGCGCTTCGGCGCCGACGGAACCTTTCGATACGCCGCAACCCGAGAGCGGCGACTAGATCGGGGGACACCCGTTTCCCTCTTTAGGGTCCAAACAGGGTTTTATGTCCCCTGGGACAATCCGTCGCTTTGACGATTCTCAAATGGCGGCCATAATAGGGAACATGACCGTCGCCCATGTTTGCTCCGACTGCGCCGTGCGCGACCGGGCGCTATGCGCCAGTCTCGACGATGCGGAATTGAACGCGCTCAATGCGCTGGGCCAGCGCCGTACGTTGCAGCGCGGCCAGGCATTGATCTGGGCGGGCGAGGAAAGCCCGGTCTGCGCCAACCTGATCTCTGGCGTGCTCAAGCTGAGCGCCACCACGCCCGACGGGCGCGAACAGGTGGTCGGGCTGCTCTACCCCGCCGATTTCGTCGGCCGCCCCTGGGCCGATACCGCCGATTTCACCGTGACTGCGCTGGGCGAGGCTGAGCTTTGCGTGTTCCCGCGCGCACCGTTCGAGCGCGTTCTGGAGGATCATGTTCGCATGGAAAGGCTGCTGCTCCAGCGCACGCTCGCCTCGCTCGACGAAGCGCGCGGGCGGATGCTGACCCTTGCCCGGCTTTCGGCGCGCGAGAAGCTGGCCGGCTTCCTGCTCGACCTGGCCGATCGCTCGCATGGCTGCCGCGCCACCGCGTTCGGTCCGGTAACCTTCGATCTGCCGCTGACCCGCGGCGAAATGGCCGAAGTGCTGGGGCTGACGATCGAGACGGTGAGCCGCCAGCTGAGCAAGCTCAAGGCCGAAGGCGCGATCAACCTGATGGGTGCGCGCGGGATCACGATCCGCGACCGGGCCAAGCTCGAAGCGAGTTCGGCCTAGCAGTCGCAGCGCCGCGGCCGGGCGTTTCGGCTTATGGAAGATCATGCCATAGGCCGCCTATCGGGCCGCTTCGGGCATAGCAGGAGATACGGGATGGACGCACTCGCCACGGGCAATCTCGCGGTGGTGACCGGTGCGGCGGGCGGCATAGGCCTAGCGGTCGCCGAGCGGCTGGTCGGCCGTGGCATGCGGGTGTGCCTTGTCGATCGCACCGAGTCCGTGACGGAACGCGCCGCCGCGTTGGGCGAACTGGCGACGGGCTTCGTGACGGACGTCAGCGACCGCGCCGCGGTCGATACGCTGGCTGCGGAAATCCATACGCGTTTCGGCGCGGTCTCGTTCCTGATGAACAACGCCGCGATCTCGGGCGGCGCCGATGCGCTGTCCGGCCCGGCGATCTGGGACCAGGTGATCGGCGTCAACCTGATGGGCGTCCTGCACGGCGTGCAGGCCTTTGTCCCGGCGATGATCGAGAGCGGTCGACCGGGCATGATCGTCAACACAGGCTCGAAGCAGGGCATTACCCAGCCGCCGGGCAACACCGCGTACAATGTCAGCAAGTCAGGCGTGAAGGCGCTTACCGAGGGGCTGGCGCACACGCTGCTCGAGACGACCGAGGATCGCCTGACCGCCCATCTGCTAATCCCGGGCTTCACCTTCACTGGCATGACCGGCAGCGGCGGCGTGAAGCCCGATGCCGCATGGAGCGCAGGCCAGGTGGCGGACTTCCTGTTCGAGCGGCTGGCACAGAGCGACTTCTACATCCTCTGCCCCGACAACGACGTTCCCCGCGCGATGGACGAGAAGCGGATGGCATGGGCGATGGGCGACATTATCGAGAACCGCCCGGCGCTGTCCCGCTGGCATCCCCGCTACAAGCAGGCCTTCGCCGCGTTCATAGAGAGCTGAGCCTCAGACGCGAATGTAACGGAAATACCAGACCATGGGCACTAAACTCTACTAAGATATTGATAAATAATGCACTTTTATTCTATTCTATAAGAGTGTATATGGAGAAGTAATCACCGGGTAATCACGGATTTTCTGACCAAATCGCGTGTTGGCGATGATAGCGCACTCTTTATGGCAGGCGCTCGATAAGGCTCGGTAACGCACAGGCAGTTTTTCGCAGTTGCGCCGGG